>Ga0079998_105037_pt1 | contig 234913 bp, 254 predicted proteins | sample PerSpoBPS_BMetaG_FD_69201 | JGI IMG/M metagenome (GOLD analysis project Ga0079998, IMG submission 69201) | Thermal spring microbial communities from Yellowstone National Park, Wyoming, USA - Perpetual Spouter B (PS_B) MetaG (SPADES assembly)... | ecosystem: Environmental > Aquatic > Thermal...
GGAAAGGCTCACCGAGACGGGGGGGGTTCTGGACTACGCCCTGGGCCCCCAGGGCCAGGTGGCCTTCCTGGCCCTTAAGGAGGCCCCCAGGCCGGGAACCCCCCGGGTCTTTGAGGGCTGGAGCTTTCCCGCTCCGGCAGGCCCGACCGCCGAGTGGCCCGGCTCAGGGCCTACCTGGACTGGTGGCGGGAAAACCTCTAGGCCTGGTTTTCCGCTACCGGCTCCGGGATAGGGCCGAAGGTCTCTTCGTAGCGGGCTACGTTTTCCGCCAGGCTCCTGAGGAGGGCCTTGGCGTGCTGGGGGCTGGTGATGATGCGGCTCACCACCAGCGCCCCGCCCTGGGGCTGGAGGAGGGCGAAGTCCAGGATGAACTCGTTCTTGGTGTGGGCGATGAGGGCCAGGTTGGTGTAGCGGCCGATGGCGGTGTCCTTGTCAATCTGGATGTCCAGCTTCAGCTCGTTCATGCTAAGGCCTCCGTGATCTGGGGCAGCGCTCGCTTTAAGGCTAACCGCGCCCGGCCCAGGCTCCGCACCCCGTCCAGAAAGAGGAGCAGGTGGTGGCCGGGTAGCGGAGCCAGGAGGAGCACCCCCTCCGGGCACTCTACCATGACCTCCTCTAGACCCTCCTGGCCCAGGGTCTGGCCCAGGGCCTTGGCGGTGCCCAGGACGGTGGCCGCCCGGGCGGAGAGGAGGCTGGGATCGGGGGCTCCCTCTTCCCGTACCTCTTCCACCACGAAGCCGTCCTCGCTGAGGAGCGCGGCCACCCGCACCCCCTTGGTGGCCTTTAGTTCCTGCAGGGCTTCTCTCACCACGCCTCCTAGAGATTCTCCAACTTAAGGGCGATGCGGGAAAGTTCCTGGCCGACGGCCTTTCGGTCCATGCCCCGTTCCAGCACCGCCCCCAGGAGGTAGTTCCCCACCTTCAGGGCCAGGACCTCGAGGCCCTCGGTGGCCATGGTGAAGCGGCGCACCTCCCCGCCCAAAGCCTCCGCCAGCGGGGCCATGTGCCGGGCCAGGGAGGCCAGCTCCGCCGCCAGCACCTCGGCGGAAGGGGTTCCCCGGCCCAAAGCCTCAATGACCAGGCCGTCCAGGCCCGTCAGCACCGCCCGCTTCACCCCAAGGGGAGCCAGGCTTTCTAGGTAAGCCATCCCGTCACCTCTCCTAGGGCGCTTCCTACCCTAGCCGCCTGGAGCCGGGCCTGGCCCAGGTTGGCCTCCGGGCTCAGGAGGAGAAGGAGGAAGAGTTCTTTACCCAGCATCCGGGCATAGCCTACCACAGGGCTTGCCCCCACCCAAAGCTCCTGAAGGGTAGGCGAACCCAGGGCGCTGGCGTAGGCGGCCCTGGCCTGGCGGAGGAGGGCGGCGTGCTCGGCGATGGCGGCCTCCAGGTCCACCCGGCGCCTTTTAACCCCTTCCACCAAGAGGCCTTCCAGGTTGCCGATGGCGGCGGCGTGGGCCCCTTCCACCCGGTATAGGAGCTCCTGAAGGAGATCTTCCACGCGCTTTTCCATCTGACGGTCCAAAAGCCCTGGGAAGCTTCCCAGCATGGGGTGGTATTAGAGGGGCTTTCGCCCTTCCAGGGCCCGGCCCAGGGTCACCTCGTCCACGTACTCCAGGCTGCCCCCCACGGGCAGGCCATAGGCCAGGCGGGTGGCCTTCACCCCCCGCTTTTTCAGCTCCTCCGCCAGATAGAGGGCGGTGGCCTCCCCCTCCACGGTCATGGAGGTGGCCAAGATGACCTCCCGCACCTCTTGGAGCCTCGGCCAGAGGCTTTCCAGGTTGAGGTCCTTGGGCCCCACGCCCTCCAGGGGGTTCAAAGCCCCGCCCAGCACGTGGTAGACCCCGGAAAACTCCCCGCTCCGCTCCAGGGCGTAGAGGTCGGCCACGGTCTCCACCACGGCCAAAAGGGTGCGGTCCCGCCCTTCGTCCTGGCAGATGGGGCAGAGCTCCCCCTCCGCCAGGTTGCCGCAGACCCGGCAGACCCCGAGGTCCCTAAGGGCCGCCAAGCCTTCCTTGAGTTCCTCGGCCACCTCCTTGTGGAAGGCCAGAAAGAGGGCCAGCTTCTGGGCGGTCTTGGGGCCGATACCGGGAAGGCGGGAGAGGGCCCGGGCGAGCTTGAGGAGGCTTTCTGGGTAGCGCATGGGCTAGAGGAGCTTTCCCAGCATGTCCCCCACCCCGCCCAGCTCCCGGGCCATCTCCTTCTCTGAAAGCTCGTGGGCCTTCTTCTGGGCGTCCTGGATGGCCACCAAAAGGAGGTCCTCCAGGCCCTCGAGGTCGTCCTGAAAGGCCTTCAGGACCTCGGGCTTGAGGCGCAGGGCCAGGATCTTGCCGTGGCCATTGGCCTCCACCTCCACCAGGCCCTGGGCCGTGCCCACCACGGTCATCCTCTCCAGGCGCTCCTGGACCTCGGCCGCCTTTTTCTGGGCTTTCTGGGCTTCCTTCAAGAGCTTCTGCAGGTTCATGCTCCCTCCCCTCTGAGTATAGTGGAAGCCATGGAGCGCCCAAGAAGGCTACGTTCCCCCCTCCTGAGGCCCTTGGTGGCCGAGGTGGAGCTCTCCCCCAGGCACCTCGTCCTGCCCCTTTTCGTGAAAGAGGGGGGAGAGAGGGAGGAGGTCCCCTCCATGCCCGGGGTCTTCCGCCACCCCCTTTCCGAGCTTCCCCGGGTGGGAGAGGAGGCCCTTAAGGCGGGCCTGGGCGGGGTGATCCTCTTTGGGGTGCTCCCGGAGGCGGCCAAGGACCCCCTGGGGATGGGCGCCTACGCCGAGGAGGGGGTGGTCCAGCGGGCCATCCGTCTCCTCAAGAGGGAGCTCCCCGAGCTTCTCGTCATGGCCGACACCTGCCTTTGCGAGTACACGGACCACGGCCACTGCGGCGTGGTCCGGGAAGGCTCCCTGGGCTTTTACGTGGACAACGACGCCACCTTGGAGCTCCTCGCCAAGACCGCCCTCTCCCAGGCCCAGGCGGGGGCGGACGTGGTGGCCCCGAGCGCCATGATGGACGGGCAGGTTAGGGCCATCCGGGAGGCTTTAGACCAGGGAGGGTTTGCCCACGTCCCCATCCTCTCCTACGCCGTGAAGTACGCCTCCGCCTTCTACGGCCCCTTCCGGGAGGCGGCGGGGAGCACCCCCCAGTTCGGGGACCGCGCGGGCTACCAGATGGACCCCAAGGCGGGGCTCTGGGACGCCCTGAGGGAGGCGGCCTTGGACGATTTAGAAGGCGCCGACATGCTCATGGTGAAGCCCGCCCTCCCCTACCTGGACGTCCTCCACGCCCTCAAAGGGCGCTTCTTTAAGCCCCTTTTCGCCTACCAGGTCTCCGGGGAGTACGCCATGCTGAAGGCGGCGGCCCTGAAGGGGTGGCTGGACGAAAGGCGGGCGGTTTTGGAAAGCCTCTTCGCCCTCCGCCGGGCCGGGGCCCAGGGGATCCTCACCTACTACGCCCTCGAGGCCGCCCGCTGGCTCAAGGAGGCTTAGGCGGCCTCTCCTCTGGGCGCGGGGATGCCTCCGGTGAGGAGGACGTAGCCCGCCGCCAGGCTCACCATGACCCCCGCTAGGAGGAAGACCATGGGGGCCCCGATCTGGCCCTCCAAGGCCCCGCCCAGCATGGTGCCCGTGAGGACGGCGGCGTTCATCACGGCGCTGAAGGCGGCGAAGATCCGCCCCCGCATCTCCTGGGGGGTGTTGAGCTGCAGGATGGAGCGGGCGGGGACGATGAAGGCCATGTTCAAAAACCCTCCCAGGAAGAAGGCCACGAGCACCCAGGCGTAGACGGGGAAGAGGCCCATGGAGGCCTCAAAGAGGCCGAAGAGGAAGAGAGCGTAGAGGAAGAGGCGTTCCCTGGGAAGGCGCTTGAGGAGGTAGGGTAGGGCGAGGCCTCCTAAAATGGCCCCCAGGGCCATGGCCGCCTCCATGAAGCCGAAGCCCGCCGAGCCCACCCCCAGCCACTTGATGGCCAGGACCACCCCCAAGGCGGTCTCCACCGAGCCGAAGCAGGCGGCGGCGAAGAGGGTGCCCACCGCGCGCCTTATGGTGGGGTGGCGGAGGAGGTGGCCCAGGCCCTCCTTCACCCGCTCCAGATACCCCGCCTTGGGGAGGCGCTCCGGCCTTAAGGGAGGGAGGCCCGTGAGGAGGAGGCCCGAGGCCAGATAGGTGAGGGCGTCCAGGTAGAAGGCGAAGGCCGGGCCCACCGCCGCCACCAAAACGCCGGCCGCGCCCACGAAGAGGACCTCCGAGAGGCGGTCGGCGAGGAGGATGAGGCTATTGGCCTCGTCCACCTCTTCCTTGGGCACCAGGTCGGGGACCACGGCGTTCTGGATGGGGTCGTGGAGGTCCCGCAGGAGCTCCATGAGGAAGACCAGGAGGAGAAGGACGGGGAGGCTCTTGGCCCCCAGGAGGGGGATCAGGGCCACCAGGGGGGCGCGGAGGAAGTCCGACCACACGAGAAGCCGCTTGCGATCCTGGGTGTCCGCCCAGGCCGAGAGAAGAGGGGAGAAGACCACGGTGCCGAGAAGCTGCACCCCGAGGACCAGGGACACCCAGAGGGCGTTTTCCGTGAGGAGGTAGACCAGAACGAGAAGGGCCACCCGGTGGACTTTGCTCCCCGCCTGGGAGACCAGGTAGGAGAGGATGAGGCGGGCGAAGGCTTTGTGCTTTAGGACTTTCATAGGCCTCCTTGCCCGGGATTATATCAAGGAGGCCCTTTGCGTCAAGGCGTTCCAACCACCAGGTAGGCGAGCCGCCTGCCCTCTCGGGCCAGGATGAGGGCCCCTTCGGCCAGGCGGTAGACCAGGAGGTCCTTGAGGCGCCGGGGCACCTCTCCTGCCTGGCCCACGTAGACCCCGTCCTCCTTAAGCCGGAGGGAGAGCACGGCGCTGCCCACCTTGAGGCTTTGGGGCTCGGGAGAGAGGGAGAGGAGGTGGACCTCCCCCCCCAGGGTTTCCCGGGTGGGGGGGCGGCGGCCCAGGTATGCCCGCAAGGCTTCCGCCAGGGTGCGGGCCTCCCCCTCCAAGCCCAGGGCCTGCCCCACCTCCAGGAGGAGGGGTTCGGGGTCCTGGCCCCCCAGGCGCTTCAGCGTGACCTCGAGGCCCTTGCGGGCGAAGTCTAGGAGAGCTTCCTCCGGGGCCTGGCGGTACTTTTCCGCATGCCTTGGACCCAGCTCCTCGGGGCGGAACTCCCCCTTGAGCTTGGCGGAGAGGCCCCGGAGGAGGCGCAGGTAGGCGTAGCCCCCCTTGGGCGAGAGGAGGAGGGCCAGGACCCGGCCCTCGGAGAGGAGCTCGTAAAGCCTGAGGCCGCTTCGGGCCTCGAGCCTCAGGTGGAGGAGGTCCCCTTCCCGGACCGCCCACACCTCCAGGTCCTCCCAGGGCAGGACCTGGCTCTCCTCCAGGACGTGGTCCTCCCCGGCCAGGCCCAGGTACCAGGTCCCGTCCGCCTGGCTCAAGGTGAGGACCAAAGGGCCCAGGGCCACGCGGCCCGGGGCCAGGGGGACCGTGGCCAGGGTCTCTTGCACCTCCCCGGGCGGGGGCACCTCGGGCCAGGGGGTTTCCCCCTGGGGGGCGGGCAGGAGGTTCAGCAGGGCCAGCGCCTTCTCCTGGGCGACCCGGAACCGGCGCCGCTCCTCCTCCAGAAGAAGCTCCCGCCGCCTCTCCTCCTTGGCCTCCTGCCTGAGGCGCTCTTCCAGGCGGGCGATCTCCTTCTCCCCCGCCCCCAGGCGCCGGGCCTCCTCCAGGGCCCGCCTCAGGGCCAAAAGGTCCCGCTTGGGGGGTAGGCCATAGGCCTCGTCCCAGTCCAGGAGGCGGTTGAGGAAGCGGCGCACGTAGTTTCTGGTCTCCTCCGGGGGGATGGGGAGGTCTTGGGGGATGCGGAGGGCGGTCTCCAGGTACTCCAAAAGGAGGGCCTCCGCCACCTTGGGGTCCTCGAGGTCCAGGAGGCTGTCCGTGAGGGAGGGGATGGGGTGGGTGGGCGTGAAGCGGGAGAGGTTGTAGTCCCGCTTGAACTCGGGTTTTTCCCGGTAGTCCAGGTAGTTCTGCAAGAAGGCGTGGATGAGGCGGAGCTCCTCCCGCCGGCCCGAAAGGAGGTCCTTGGCCCGGGCCCTGGCCTCCCGGGAGGCCAGGAGGCGCCAGACCTTGAGGGCTAGGGCGTGGAGGACCCCCTCTGCTTCCGTCTTGGTCAGCTCGGGCGCTTCGGGGACCAGGGTGGGAAGCTCCAGGGCGGGGGGCGGCTCGGCGCTCCCTCTCAGGGCCCGGAAGCGGGCGTCGGCCTGGCGGAAGCGCTTGGCCAGGGGGGCCGGGAGCCGGGCCTGGGCCAGGAAGGCCCGGAGCTCCAGGAGGGCCCGCTTGCCCCCTTTGGGGGGGCGGCCTTGGGCCAGGTCCTCCACCCGGTACTCGTAGAGGTCCACCAGGTCGGCCAGGCGCTCCACGCCTCCATCCTATACAATGAAGCCGATGCGCCTTGCGCCCCGGTTCCAGGTGGCCGCCGTCTCCCACGTGGGCCGCCGCCAGAACAACGAGGACTTCCACCGGGTCCTGCACCTCAGCCTGCCCCAGGGCAACCTCTTCCTCCTGGCGGTGGCCGACGGCATGGGGGGGTTGGAGGCGGGGGAGTGGGCCAGCAAGGTGGCCATAGAGGCCCTCTCCGAGGCGGCCCGGGCCTACGGCGAGCACCTCAAGGAGGGCCGCCCCGCCGTGGGCCTGAAGCGGGTCATGGAGAAGGCCCTGACCCTGGCGCAGAGGAGGGTGGAGAAGGAGGCGGAGAAGCCGGGAAGGAAGGGCATGGGCACCACCCTGACCGCCCTTCTCTACGCCGACTGGCTCAAGGAGGGGGCCCTGGGGCACATCGGGGACTCGCGGGCCTACCTCTTTGGCCCCGGGGGCTTACGCCGCCTCACCGAGGATCACTCCTGGGTGGCGGAGCGGCTCAAAGAGGGGGTCCTCACCCGGACCGAGGCCGAGCGCCACCCCTACCGCAACGTCCTCACCCGGGCCCTGGGCCTGCCCGAGGCCCGGTTTGACCTCCTGGAGGTGCGCCTGGCCCCGGGGGAAGGGGTGCTCCTGGTGACCGACGGCCTTTACGGCCTGGTCCCCGAGGAGGAGTGGCGGCTTGGGAAGGACCTCCAGGGAAGCCTCGAGGCCCTGGTGGCCGAGGCCCTGCGCCGCGGCGGCGACGACAACGTGACCGCCGTGGCCCTTAGGGTGGAGTGATGGCCTGGCTTCTCGCCTTTTTGCTGGTGGTCCTCACCGCGCTTCTGGCGGTGCGCCTTGCGCCCTGGCCCCTTCTCATGCTTCTGGCCCTCCTTTCCGGGGCGGGGGTGGCCCTGGGGGCCCGGCTTCAGGCCGTGGCCCCCTGGCTTCTTTTGGCCCTGGGGACGTTGGCCGCCCCCCGGGTCTACCTGGGGCCAAGGCGGGTGAGGCGGCGGAGGCCCACCCGGGAGAAGCGCCCCACCCGGATTAAGACCACGGAGGAGGTCCAGAGCCTCTCCCAGCGCTACGAGATCCTGGAGAAGGTGGGCGTGGGGGGGATGGCCACGGTCTACAAGGCTAAGGACAAGAAGACGGGCCGCCTGGTGGCCCTGAAGGTGCCCCAGGAGCGCTTCCTGGGCGATCCCCGCTTCGTGCGCCGCTTCCACCGGGAGGCCGAGGTCCTGGCCAAGATGGACCACCCCAACATCGTCAAGGTCTACGACCACGGCCAGGTGGACGGGGTGCACTTCATCGCCATGGAGTTCCTGGAGGGGGAGGGCCTGGACCGGCTCATTGAGGAAAGGCGGCTCAACATCAAGCAGGCCGCCGCCATTCTGGCCCGGGTGGCGGACGCCCTCAAGCACATCCACGCCCAGGGCATCGTCCACCGGGACATCAAGCCGGGCAACATCATGGTCCTCAAGGGGACTCTGCGGGAAGACGGCGTGGACCCCCGGGGGGTGCGCCTCATGGACTTCGGCATCGCCGCCGGCCGGGTCCTGACCCGCCTCACCATCACCGGGGCCAGGATCGGCACCCCCGTCTACATGAGCCCGGAGCAGGCCAAGGGGCAGAAGATGGACCACCGCTCGGACATTTACTCCTTGGGCATCGTCCTCTACGAGGCCCTGACCGGCCAACCCCCCTTCACCGGGGGGTACGAGACCGTGATCCACCAGCAGATCTTCCAGATCCCCACGCCCCCCAAGCAGCTCAAGCCCGAGATCCCCCAGGCCCTTTCCGACCTGGTCCTCAGGATGCTGGAGAAGGACCCCGCTAAGCGTCCCAGCCTGGACGAGGTGGTCCGGGTCCTCGAGGGCCCCTGGGGGGAGGACCAGGGCCTGCCCCATGCCCACTACCTCCTCCTGGGGGTGGAGGCCAAGAAGGGCTCGGTGCGCCTTTTGGACCTGGAGGGCACCCCCGCCAGGCTCATCTCCGGCATCGGCTCCGCCCCGGGCCACTTCCCCGCCCCGCCCCTCTCGGTGGCCGCCGACGGGGAAGGGGGCATCTGGGTCTCGGTCTTTGAGCACGGGGCCAAACTTCTCCACCGCTTCTCCCCCGAGGGGAAGCTACTCCTTTCCACCGGCCCTTACGGCATGAAGCCGGGGGAGTTCCTCTTCCCCGTAAGCCTAGCGGTCATGGACGGCACCCTCTTCGTGCTGGACGGGGAGACGGCCACCATAAGCCTCCTGGACCTGTCCGGGCGGTACCAGGGGCGCTTCGGGGGGCAGGGGCCGGGCCGGGGCACCTTCCAAGACCCCAAGGTCCTGCTGGCGGCCTCCGGCTTCCTCTTCGTCCTGGACTACGGCAACCGCCAGGTGCAGAGGCTTTCCCCCGAGGGCCGCTACCTTTCCCGCTACGCCTTCCGGCGCTCTAGGGAGAGCGAGGAGCTGAGGCTTCTGGGCGGGGTGGGGGTGGAGGGGGAGAGGCTTTACCTCTATGACACCGAGGCCGCCAAGGTGCGGGTGGTGGACTTTTCCGGGGCCCTTCTGGGCTCCTTGGACCTCCCTCTTCTGGAGGGGGAGGAGCGGATGAGCCTGGTGGAGCTCCTTCCCCATGGAGGCCTTCTCTACGCCGCAAGGCGGGGGGGAAGCCGCATCCACCGCCTGGACCTGAAGACGGGGGAGGCCCTGCCGCCTTTGGAGGTCTACGCCCCGGTGCGGGTCCTAGGCCTCTGGAAGAATCCTTCGGTATGAGGATCCTTCTGGTGGAGGACGACCCTGGCGTGCGGGAGGCCTTGGAGCTGGGGCTTTCCCTGGAGGGGCACGAGGTCAGGGCCACGGAAAGCCCCAAGGAGGCCCTGGCCCACCTTCCCTGGGCGGAGGCCGTGGTCCTGGATGTCCTTCTGCCTGAGGGGGATGGGTTTTCCCTCCTCAAGGAGATCCGGGCCCGCTCCGAGGTGCCGGTCCTCATGCTGACGGCCCTGGGCGGGGTGGAGTGGCGGGTGAAGGGGCTCAAGGAGGGGGCCGACGACTACCTGGTGAAGCCCTACAGCCTCCAGGAGCTTCTGGCCCGCCTCGAGGCCCTCCTACGCCGCTCCCGGCGCAAGGAGGAGGTGCTGGCCTACAGGGACCTCCGCCTTTACCCGAGGCGTATGGAGGCCTTCCGGGGGGAGAGGCGGCTGGAGCTTTCCCCCAAGGCCTTCCTCCTCCTCAAGGCCTTCCTGGAGGCCCCGGAGGAGGTGATCTCCAAGGAGGCCCTGATGCTGAAGGTCTGGGGGGAGGAGGTGGAGCCCGCCACCCTGGAGGTCCACCTCTCCCTTTTGCGCAAGGCCCTGGGGGAGCCCAACCCCATCCAGACGGTGCGCGGCTATGGCTACCGCCTTTTCCTCCCTTAGGGCCAGGCTCTTCGCCCTCCTCGGCCTCGCCCTCCTCCTCCTTCTGGTCCCTTTGGCCCTGGTCTCGGTGAAGGAGGCGGAGAAGGCGGCGGCCGAGGACCTGGAAAGGGCCATCTTCTCCCGCCTCTTCCTCCTCAAGGAGGAGGGGCCCAAGGAAGAGGCCCTTCTTCTAGAGCTATTCCGCTTAAGCCAGACCTATGGGGGCGGGGTGGGCTTTGTGGTGCGGGGGGAGGAGGTCCGCTTCACCGAGCTCCAGGACTGGCCCCTGCCCGAGCCCCTCCTTCTCGCCCTCCGGGAGGGGCGGCCCTACCAGGGGGTGTGGCGGGGGGTCCTCTACGTGGCCCTGCCGGAGGAAGGGGGAGGCTTCGGCCTCGCCGTGCCCCTGGAGGGGGTTTCTGGGCTCGGGAGGCGGCTTCTTTACCGCTACGCCACCTTGGGCGGGGGGCTTTTCCTCCTGGTCTTCCTCCTCGCCTACTTGGCCCTCACCTGGGCCCTGCGGCCTCTTTCCCGGCTGGAGGCCCTCCTCCAAGCCCGCTCCCCCGAGGACCTGAGCCCTCTGCCCGAGCCCCCTTTGAGCGAGCTCAAGCCCGTGGTGGAGGCCTTAAACGCCCTCCTTTCTCGGGTTTCCCAGCTTCTTGAAGAACTTTCCGAGAAGGAGGCCCTGGCCCGGCGCTTCGCCCACCACGCCTCCCACGAGCTCCGCACCCCCCTCACCGCCCTCAAGGGCTACCTGGAGGTTCTGAGGCGCAGGCCCGAGCCCCGGGCCCTGGAGGGGGCCCTGAGGGAGGCGGCCCGTCTGGAAAGGCGGCTTTCTGGCCTCCTGCGCCTCTCCCAGCTGGAGGCCGGGGGCCTCCGCCCGAGGCCTTTGGACCTGAAGGCCTTTCTGGCGGAGATGGGGCTTGCGGTGGAAGGGGAAGGGGTGGTTCTGGCGGACCCAGAGCTTTTGGCCCTGGCGGTGGAGAACGTCCTGGAGAACGCCCGCCGCCACGGAAGGCCGCCCGTACGGGTCCTTTTGCAGCGGGAAGGGGAGGGGGTGTGGCTCTGGCTGGTGGACTCCGGGCCCGGCTTCCCGGAAGGCCTTCTGGAAAGGGCCCTGGAGCCCTTTGTGCACGGAGGGGAGGGGACGGGCCTTGGCCTGACCCTGGTGGCCGCCGTGGCCCGCCTCCACGGGGGCAGGGCCCGGGTGGAGAACCGGGGCGGGGCGGCGGTGGGGCTCTTCCTGCCTTTGGCTTCGCTTAAGGTTTCCCCCGGTGCGCCCTTTAGGGAAGGGGGCTAGCCTGGAGGTCGGAGGTGATAGGGATGAAAAGGGCGCTTTTGGGTGCGGTGGTTCTGGTGGCGGGCCTCTCTTTGGCCCAGGGGGTGGACTACCGGCAGGAGGCCGTGGCGGCCATGGCCTTGGCCCGGCTCCAGACCGTGGCCCAGGGGGCCACCGGGGAGGAGAAGCTCCTGGCCTGGGCCAAGGAGGTGAAGGCCCGGGCGGAGAAGAGCTACCAGGCCAAGGAGGCCTTCAAGGCCCTCAGGCAAGCCCAGGCGGCCCTGGCGCTCTTCCAGGCGGCCCAGGGGGAGCCTCCCCGCCAGGGGTGGGCTCCCGGCCCTCGCCACGGCTTTCACGGAGCCCCGGGGCGGCCCGGGATGGGGATGCGGCAGGGACGGCCTTTTGGCGGTAAGGAGCTGAAGAACCCCACCCTCCGCGCCCAGGCCTTGGTGGACCGGGCGGAGAAGGAGCTTGACTACTACCGCGGCCAGGACCCCCTGGTGAGGACCCTTATCGCCGAGGCCAAGGGGCGGCTGGAGAAAGAGCCCTACCGGGCCTCCCTCCTGGCCCGGGCGGCTTTGGCCCTGATCTCGGCTGAGCGGGGCTTCTAGGGATGAAGCGGCTGGGCCCCCTCCTCCTCTTCCTCCTCGGCGTGGCCCTGGGGGAGGGGTTCGGCCCGGAAGCGGCCCTCAAGGAGTGCCTCTTTCTCATCCGGGGTCTTCAGGTCCTGGGCCTGTACCAGGAAGAGGGGGCCACCCTGGTCCTCCTAGGCCAGGAGCGGCCCCTTCTCCTTGTGGCGGTGGAGCGGGGCAGGCCCATGCCCCACCTGGGCCCCTTGCGGGGTAAACCCATGGCCAGGCGCCCCTGGCCCCTGCTCAAGGAGCTTTCCCTGGCCCGCCAAGTGGTGGCCCTGCCCGGGGAGTACCGCTGCTTCGTCCTCCACCGGGGCCGGGTGGTGGGGGTTTTGCGGCTGGGCCAGGACCTGAGGCCCATCCCCCTGGACCTTCCCCCAGAAACCCTTCCCCAATAGCCCGGGGCGTAGAATGCCCCTTGTATGAAGGCGGGCCTTTATCCCGTCTTGGGGCCTCCCGCCTCGGGGAAGACGGCCCTGGCCCTGGACTGGGCCCTTCGGGTTTTAGAGAGACGGGGCCGGGTCCTCTGGGTGGGGCTTCCCCACCAGCGGGCCTACGTCTACCGCCTCCTTGGGGCCAGGGGGGCTTTCCTGGGCCTGGAGTTCCTCTCCCTCCAGGCCCTTTACTACCGGGTCCTGGCCGAGGCGGGCTGGCTTAGGCCCCTCCTGCCGGGGGCGGGGCGGGTGGCCCTGGTGGGGGAGGCTCTGAGGGAGCTTATGGGGCCCGGCGTTGCCCCGGGGGAGGCCCGGCTCTTCGCCCGGGCCATAGCCGAGCTGAAGCGGTCTGGCCTCTCCCCCTTCGCCCTGCCCAAGGAGGGGGAGGCGGGGCGGCTTCGGCGGGTCTACCTGGCCTACGAGCGCCTCAAGCGGGGGAGCCTGGACTACGACGACTTCCGCCACAAGGCCATCAAAGCCCCCTTGCGCCTCCATCCTGAGCCAAGCCTGGTGGTGGTGGACGGCTTCCGGGAGGTGGGGCCTTTGGACCTCCGCTTCCTCCAGCGCCTGGCCAAAAGGGTTCCCGTCCTCCTCACCCTCGAGGTCCTTCCCGAGGGGCTCACCCCCTGGCGGGAGCTTGCCCCAAGGCCCCCGAGGCGGGAGGTCCTGGCCCTGGCCAACCCGGTGGAGGAGGCCCGCTACCTCCTGAAGGCCCTCAAGCGGGCCCTGGCCCCTAAGGCGCTGGGAGGCGAGGGGCTAGCGCCCGAGGAGGTGCTGGTGGTGGCCCCGGAGGACCGGATTCCCGGGCTTCTCCTCCTCAAGGAGGAGTACGGCCTGCCCCTGGAGGACGGCCGGGAGCGGAGCCTGGCCGAGACGGAGGAAGGGGAGAGGGTGCTGGCCCTCCTCTCCCCCTACCCCACGGGCCGGGACCTCCTGGCGTTAGGCTTTGCCCGGCTGGGGCGGAAAGCCTTGAGGCTGGGCCTGGCCGGGGAGGAGGCCCTGGGGCTTCTGGCCGAGCGGGAGGGGCTTTTAGAGGAGTGGCGGGCCTTCTTGGCCCTCCGCGCCCCGGGCCAGGACCTTTTGGCCTGGGCGGAGGAGGCCCTGGAGCGCCTGGGGGTGGAGGCCAAGGAGCCCTTTCTGGCCCGGCTTCGCCTGGCTCTGCGGGTGGACCGGGCCGACACCCTGGCCTGGTGGCGGAGCCTCATCCTGGACGAGACCCTGCCCCCCGAGGTGGGGAAGGGGATCCCGGTCCTTCCGCCCCTCAGGGCCACGGGGATCAGGGCCAGGCGGGCCTACGTGTTGGAGTGGGTGGCGGGGCGGTACACCCTGGGGGAGCGGGAGGATTACTTCCTCCTGGAGGAGTTGCGGGAAGAGGGCCCTCTCCGGGGGCTTAAGAGGCGGCTTCGGGGCCTGGACCCCCTCTTCCGGGAGGAGGTGGCGAGCCGGGGGGAGGAGGTCTTTCTCCTCTACCCCAGGGCGGGCCCCTCGGGGCCCTTAGAGCCCCTGGCCGAGGGCAGGCGGCCCGAGCCCTTACCCCCTTCTAGCCGCCTCGAGGCCCTCCCCCACACCCCCTTCCGGCCCATCCCCCCTTCCCGGGCCCGGGGGCTTCCCACCCTGGAGGCTTTGCGCCGCTTTCTGGAGGAGTGCCCCTTGAGGGCCTACCTGGAGCGCTTCCCCACCACAGACGGCGAGGCCAGGGGCTGGGCCCTCCTGGCCAAGGACCCCAAGGCCCTGGAGGCCGACCCCGCGGTCTCCCCCTGGCTCCAGGCCCACCGGGAGCACCTGGAGGGGATGGCCTTCTTCCTTAACTGGGATGGGCGCCGCTACCGCCTGCGCCTAGACGGGGTGCGGCGGCAGGGGAAGGAGGTCCACCTCTACCGCCTCCTCCCCGAGGACGAGGAGCCCGACCTGGGAAGGCGCTGGACGGAGTGGAAGGCCCTGGAGAACCTCCTTTCCCGGGACGACGTGGAGGCCGTCCACCTCTGGGCCTGGCCCTGGCTTTCCGAGCCCACCCCTTTGCGCAAGACCCCCTACCGCAAGGGGGAGGCCGTCCCCCGGGCTCGGGCCATCGGCCCCCGGCTGGAGGAGGCGTTGGCCGGCTGGGAAGCGGGGTCCTTCGCCCCTAGGCCCGGGAACGCCTGCTATACCTGCCGCTTTGAGGACATCTGCCGCAAGGAGGAAGGATGAGGGTCTACCTGGCCTCGGCGGGCACGGGCAAGACCCACGCCCTGGTGGAGGAGCTGAAGGGGCTTATCCAAAGCGGGGTGCCCCTGAGGCGCATCGCCGCCCTCACCTTCACCCGCAAGGCGGCGGAGGAGCTGAGGGGGCGGGCCAAAAGGGCGGTTTTGGCGCTTTCGGCGGAGGACCCGCGCCTCAAGGAGGCGGAGCGGGAGGTCCACGGGGCGCTTTTCACCACCATCCACGGCTTCATGGCCGAGGCCCTGCGCCACACGGCCCCCCTCATGGGCTTGGACCCGGACTTCGCCCTTCTGGACACCTTCCTGGCCGAGGCCCTCTTCCTGGAGGAGGCGCGAAGCCTGCTTTACCGGAAGGGGCTGGACGGGGGCCTGGCGGGGTCCCTTCTCCACCTCTACCGCAAGCGGACCCTGGCCGAGACCCTCCACCCCCTCCCCGGGGCCGAGGGGGTCTTCGCCCTCTACCTGGAGGCCTTGGAGGGCTACCGGAAAAGGCTTCCCGCTTTCCTAAGCCCCTCGGACCTCGAGGCCCTGGCCCTCCGCATCCTGGAAAACCGGGAGGCCCTGAGGCGGGTGGTGGAGCGCTTTCCCCACATCCTCCTGGACGAGTACCAGGACACCGGGCCCCTCCAGGGCCGCTTCTTCCAGGGGCTTAAGGAGGCCGGGGCCAGGCTGGTGGCCGTGGGGGACCCCAAGCAGTCCATCTACCTCTTCCGCAACGCCCGGGTGGAGGTCTTCCGGGAAGCCCTGAAGCGGGCCGAGGAGGTGCGCTACCTTTCCACCACCTACCGCCACGCCCAGGCGGTGGCCGAGTTCTTAAACCGCTTCACCGCCCTCTTCGGGGAGGAGGGGGTGAGGGTGAGGCCCCACCGGCGGGAGGTGGGCCGGGTGGAGGTGCACTGGGTGGTGGGGGAAGGGGGGCTGGAGGAGAAGAGGCGGGCCGAGGCCCACCTGCTTCTGGACAGGCTTATGGCCCTCAGGGAGGAGGGCTACGCCTTTTCGCAGATGGCGGTCCTGGTGCGAAGCCGGAGTAGCCTCCCTCCCCTGGAGGCCGCCTTCCGCGCCCGGGGCGTGCCCTACGCCCTGGGGCGGGGGCGGAGCTTCTTCGCCCGGCCCGAGGTGCGGGACCTCTACCACGCCCTGAGGCTTTCCCTCCTGGAAGGCCCCCCGGGCCCCGAGGAGCGCCTCGCCCTCCTGGCCTTCTTGCGGGGGCCCTGGGTGGGGCTGGACCTTTCGGAGGTGGAGGAGGCCCTGAAGGCCCAAGACCCCATCCCCCTCCTCCCGGAGGCGGTGCGGGCCAAGCTCACGGCCCTCCGCGCCCTGGCCGACCTTCCCCCTCTGGAGGCCCTGAAGCGCCTCTCCCGGGACGAGGCCTTTTTGAAGCGGCTTTCCCCCCGGGCCCGGGTCAACCTGGACGCCCTGCTTCTCCTCGCGGCCATGGAGCGCTTCCCCGACCTCGAGGCCCTCCTGGAGTGGCTCCGCCTTCGGGCCGAGGACCCGGAGGCGGCCGAGCTTCCCGAGGGGGAAGAGGGGGTCCAGGTCCTCACCGTCCACGGGGCCAAGGGGCTGGAGTGGCCGGTGGTGGCCCTCTTTGACCTCTCCCGCGGGGAGAACCCCAAGGAAGAGGACCTGCTGGTGGGGCTGGGTGGGGAGGTGGCCCTTAGGGGCACCCCCGCCTATAAGGAGGTGCGGAAGGCCCTCCGGAAGGCCCAGGCGGAGGAGGCTCTCCGCCTCCTCTACGTGGCCCTTTCCCGGGCCAGGGATGTCCTCATCGTCACGGGAAGCGCCTCGGGCCGGCCCGGGCCCTGGGTGGAGGCCCTGGAGCGGCTGGGCCTGGGGCCGGAGGGCCAGGACCCCCTGGTGCGCCGCCACCCCTTAAAGGCCCCCCCTCCCCTTGGCGACCGGCCCCAAACCCCGCCCCCGCCACCCCTTCCCGCCCCCTACGCCCACCTGGCCTTTCCGGAGAGGCCTCTTCCCTTCGTCTACTCCCCAAGCGCCTTTAAAAAGGCAAAGGAGCCCGTGCCCCTGGCCGAGGCCCTGGAGAAGGAGGCCCTGCCCGAGTTCCATAGGGCCCTGGGCACCCTGGTCCACTACGCCATCGCCCGCCACCTGGACCCCGAGGACGAGGGGGCCATGGCGGGCCTTCTCCTCCAGGAGGTGGCCTTCCCCTTCGCCGAGGGGGAAAAGCGAAGGCTTCTGGAAGAGGTCCGGGACCTCCTCCGCCGCTACCGGGGGATGCTGGGCCCCTCCCTCCCGCCCCTCGAGGCCCGGGAGGAGGACCACGCCGAGCTTCCCCTGGTCCTGCCCCTGGGGGGCACCGTCTGGTACGGGGTCCTGGACCGCCTCTACCGGGTGGGGGGGCGGTGGTACCTGGAGGACTACAAGACGGACCGCGAGGTGCGGCCCGAGGCCTACCGCTTCCAACTCGCCATCTACCGCAGGGCCCTCCAACAGGCCTGGGGGGTGGAGGCCGAGGCCCGGCTGGTCTACCTGCGCCACGGCCTGGTCCACCCCCTGGCCCCGGAGGAGCTGGAAAGGGCCCTAAAAGAAAGCCTCCCCGGGATGGGCCCCGGGGAGGGAGGGGAAAAGGCCTAGCGCTTGGAGTACTGGGGCGCCCGGCGGGCCTTGTGCTTGCCGTACTTCTTCCGTTCCACCACGCGGGCGTCCCGGGTGAGGAAGCCCAAGGGCTTCAGCTTGGCCCGGTAGTCGGGGTTGTACTGCAAAAGGGCCCGGGCCACGCCCAGCTTGATGGCGTCAATCTGCCCGCTCTTGCCGCCCCCCCGCACGGTGATGTAGGCGTCAAAGCGGCCCAGGGCGTCCACCACCCTGAGGGGCTCCAGGGCCGCCACCGCCCGCACCACGCCCTGGAAGTAGTCCCCAAAGTCCAGGCCGTTCACGGTGATCTTGCCGCTTCCGGGCCTCAGGAAGACCCGGGCCACGGCTTCCTTGCGCCTTCCGGTGCCGTAGTACTGCTCCATCACTTGACCTCCAGCTTCACGGGCTTCTGCGCCTGGTGGGGGTGGGTGGGCCCGGCGTAGACCTTGAGGCGCTTGAAGAGCCTGCGGCCCAAGGGCCCCTTGGGGAGCATGCCCTTCACGGCGTGCTCCAGAACCCGCTCGGGGTGGGTGGCCAGCATCTTCTCAGCGGGGATCTCCTTGAGGCCCCCCTGGTAGCCGCTGTAGCGGGTGTAGATCTTCTGCTTGAGCTTCTTGCCGGTGAGGCGGATCTTGTCGGCGTTGACCACCACCACGAAGTCCCCCATGGCGATGTTGGGGGTCCAGTCGGGGCGGTGCTTGCCCCGGAGGAGCGTGGCGATCTGGGTGGCCAGCCGGCCCAGGGTCTTCCCCTCGGCGTCTATGAGAACCCAGCGGGGTTCAATCTCTTTAGGCACGTACGTCTTCACCAGGGCCCTCCTTGACGATTTGGGCAAAGCGCTCTCCGTCCTTGCCGGGGGATCGGGGGACCCCGCAAGAACGCCAAAGAAGACTTTACCATAGACCCGGCCCCTTCCGCCAGATGTGGTAGGCTTAGGTCCCGTGAGCGGGGTTTCCCAAAGCGCAAGGCCCAGGAAGTACGTGTTCGTCACCGGGGGCGTGGTGTCTAGCCTGGGGAAGGGGATCCTGACCTCCTCCCTGGGGGCCCTCCTCCGGGCCCGGGGCTACCGGGTCACGGCCATCAAGATAGACCCCTACGTGAACGTGGACGCCGGGACCATGCGCCCCTACGAGCACGGGGAGGTCTTCGTCACCGCCGATGGGGCCGAGACCGACCTGGACATCGGCCACTACGAGCGCTTTCTGGACATGGACCTCTCCCGGGGCAACAACCTCACCACCGGCCAGGTCTACCTCTCCGTGATCCAGAAGGAGCGCCGGGGGGAGTACCTCTCCCAGACGGTCCAGGTCATCCCCCACATCACCGACGAGATCAAGGACCGGATCCGCAAGGTGGCCGAGGATCAGCGGGCGGAGATCGCCGTGGTGGAGGTGGGGGGCACGGTGGGGGACATTGAGAGCCTCCCCTTCCTCGAGGCCATCCGCCAGTTCCGCTTTGACGAGGGGGAGGATAACACCTTTTACCTCCACCTTACCTTGGTGCCCTATCTGGAGACCAGCGAGGAGTTCAAGACCAAGCCCACCCAGCACTCCGTGGCCACCCTGAGGGGCGTGGGCATCCAGCCCGACGCCATCGTCCTCCGCTCCGCCAAGCCCGTCCCCGAGGAGGTGAGGAAGAAGGTGGCCCTCTTCACCAACGTCCGCCCGGGCCACGTCTTCAGTAGCCCCAACGTGGAGCACCTTTACGAGGTCCCGCTTCTTTTGGAGGAGCAGGGCCTTGGTCGGGTGGTGGAGCGGGCTTTGGGCCTCGAGCCCGTCTTCCCCAACCTGGCCTTCTGGCAGGAGGCGGTGCGCATCCTCAAGAACCCGGAGCGCACGGTGCGCATCGCCATCGCCGGGAAGTACGTGAAGATGCCGGACGCCTACCTCTCCCTCCTCGAGGCCCTCAAGCACGCCGGCATCAAGAACCGGGCCCGGGTGGAGGTCAAGTGGGTGGACGCCGAGAGCCTGGAGGCGGCGGACCTGGACGAGGCCTTCGCCGACGTGGCGGGCATTTTGGTGCCCGGGGGCTTCGGCGTGCGGGGGATTGAGGGCAAGGTGCGGGCCGCCCAGTACGCCCGGGAGAGGAAGATCCCCTACCTGGGCATCTGCCTGGGCCTGCAGATCGCCGTCATTGAGTTCGCCCGGAACGTGGCGGGCCTGAAGGGGGCCAACTCCACGGAGTTTGACCCCTACACCCCCCACCCCGTCATTGACCTCATGCCGGAGCAACTGGAGGTGGAGGGCCTGGGGGGGACCATGCGCCTGGGAGACTGGCCCATGCGCATCCGGCCCGGCACCCTGCTCCACCGCCTCTACGGCAGGGAAGAGGTCTTGGAGCGCCACCGCCACCGCTACGAGGTGAACCCCCTGTACGTGGACGGGCTGGAGAGGGCGGGCCTCGTCATCTCCGCCATCACCCCGGGGATGAAGGGCCGGGGGGCGGGGCTGGTGGAGGCCATTGAGCTCAAGGACCACCCCTTCTTCCTGGCCCTCCAGAGCCACCCCGAGTTCAAGAGCCGCCCCATGCGCCCCTCGCCGCCCTTCGCCGGCTTCGTGGAGGCCGCCATAAGGTTCGCCGAGGGAGCCTAATACCACCCCATGCTGGCTTGCGCCAGCATGGGGGCCCCAGAAAAGCCTTTAGCCCCAACTTGGGCACCCCATGTTGCGAAACCCAAGTGCGGGCACTTAGGAAAGGAAAAGGGCCGCCTGCCTTGCCACCCGCCCGGAAAAGCCCCGGTTCAGGGCGAAGCGGAGGGCCTCCTTCTTTTCCTCCTCGGTGAGGGGGCGGCCCAGGTGGTGGGCCACGGCCTTCAGGTAGAGCTCCCGGTCAAAGGGCGGGAAGGTGAGGACCAGGCCGAAGCGCTCGGAGAGGGCCAGGGTGTCCTGGAGCTCGTCCCAGGCCTCGGGGGCTTCCCCGGGGAGGGGGTTTTCCCCCTGGTGGCGCACCAGGTGGCGGCGGTTGGAGGTGGCCAGGAGGAGGACGTTCTCCGGGGGCCCCTCGAGGCTCCCCTCCAAAAGCGCCTTCAGGTGGTGGAAGGCCTCGTCCTCGGGGTCCAGGGAGAGGTCGTCCAGGAAGAGGAAGAGGCGGTGTGGGAGCTGGCCCAGGGTTTCCAGAAGGCCCTCCAGCTGGCTCAGGGCCCTGGGTTCCACCTCCACCATCCGCACCCCCTCCAGGTGGAGGAGGCTTTTGGCGGCGGTGCTCTTGCCCGTGCCCCGGGCCCCGTAGAGGAGGGTGTGGAGGGCGGGCCGGCCCTCGAGGAAGCGGCGGGCGTTCGCCTTTAGGGCCTGAAGCTGGTCTTCATAGCCCACGAGCTCGTCCTCCCGGGGAAGGCGGGGGCGGGGGATGGGGTGGAGGGCCCCGTCAAAGCGGAAGGCCCGGTAGAGGGCGAAGGGCCAGGGGCCGTGGGTCTTGAGGGCCGCCACCAGGGCCTCCGGGTCCCGGGTGAGGAGGGCCTTCAGGGCCTCCTCCTCGGCGGGGTGGGGGGGCCTTTCCCCCAGGCTTCCCAGGGGGTAGGCCTCCCTCAGGCGCCCAAGCTCCAGGTAGAGGGCCTCGAGGTCCTGCCGTATAAGGTCTAAAACCCCCGGGGTGGGCCTGAGGGCCCGCCAGGCCCAGGGGGCTTTGAGGAGGCCCTGGGCCAGGGCGTAGCCCCAGGGCTCTCCCTGGGGCAGGTCCAAGGAGAGGAGGTCTAGAGGGGCTCTGGGGAGGTCCACGCCCCCATGATAAAGGAGCCCCGGGGTCGCCCCCGGGGGGTTTGGTGGGCCGCACAGGACTCGAACCTGTAACCCACCGATTAAGAGTCGGTTGCTCTACCGGTTGAGCTAGCGGCCCAAACGCCAAAAGCCAGTGTAGCCCTCCTTTTGCCCCCTGTCAAGGGAAGAGGGGGCTTGCCTTGCAAAGGTCGGGATAATGGGTGTATATTCCCGCTCTGATGGGCAAGCGAGGCTTCCTTCGCAGGGAGGCAAGCCCCAAGGAGGTGCTGGAACACTGCCTGCGCCTGGCCCGGGAGGTGGCTCCACCCACCCCCAAGGGCCAGCGGGGCCGCCCCTGGCGCTACGACCACGGCCTTTACCTGGGCCTTCTTCTCTTCCGCGCCTTCTTCCACCTCACCTACCGCAAGACGGAGGCCCTGCTTCAGGACCTCATGGAGGCCCCCTTCCCCTCCCATCAGTCCTTGGCCCGCTACGCGGTGCAGCACCTGGACCTCAATCTCCTGGAGGCCCTCCTGGAGAGGCTTTCCCGAGAGCTGGAGGCCCACCTCTCCTCAAGGGATATCCCTGAGGAAGACCCTGCCCCCCCCTTTACCTGATGGACACCACGGGGTTGGCCTACCGGAGCAAGGACCAGTTTCTCCGCTTCCGTCGGGGAGCGGAGGTGCGGCGGGTCCGAGGGCACGCGCGGCTTCTGGCCCTGGTGCGGTGGGAGAGGGAAAGGAGGTTGCTCCTGCCCTGGGGTGGGGTGGTGGGGAGGGGTTACGCCCCGGACCCCCAGCTTGGGGGGAAGGCCTTGCGGCGGTTTGCCCCTCCTGGGGGATGGCTTTTGGCGGACGCGGGGTTTGACGGGAAAGAGGTGTGGGAGGCGCTGAGGGGGGAGGGTCTTCGGCCGGTGATCCGGCTTCGGGGCGGGGGCGAGGCCAGGATGGAGGCGCGGGTACGGGCGCGGGAGGGGTGGGACCCCGAGGTGTACCGGTTTCGCGGGGTGGTGGAGGGGGTGTTTGGGGGGATGAAGACACGGCTGGGCGGGGCCTACCTTTGGGAGCGGAAGCCTTGGACGGCCATGGTGCGGGCGTTTTTGGAGCTCATCGCCTACGGCCTTAGGGTCCTTCTCTCCCTTCTTCCGCCGCCCCCTGGGTACAAGGCGATTTACTAGGCAAGCCCCGGGAAGAGGTGAAGGAGGGCCCGGCCCCTCTCCACCCAAAGGCGGATGGGCCCCAGGGCCCGGTTCTCCAGGGCCCTGGTGGTGGCCTTCAGGGGGGTGGGGGGGAGGTCCCAACGGGCCCCCTCCAGGGCCAGGGTGGCCTCGGGGAAGGGGAGGAGGCTGAAGGGGGCCCCGGCCTCCAGGGGGAAGGCGTGCTCCCCGGGAAGGAGGGGAAAGGTCCGGGTGAGGCCGTCGCTGAGCTCCACCCGGATGCCCCGCTCCGCCAGGAGGAAGGCGAGCTCCAGGTGGGCCAGGGTGTGGTCCAGCCGCCCCCCGGTGGCCCCCAGGAGGAGGACCTCCTCGGGGCCGGCCTCCAGGGCCCTCCGCATCAGGGCCTCGCCGTCGGTCAGGTCCTTCTCGGGGGGAAGGAGGACCCTGGGGGCGGGAAGGGCCTCCTGGAGCCAGGGGGGGCTGGAGTCCATGTCCCCGAGCCATAGCTCCAGGGGAAGCCCAAGCTCCAGGGCGTGCCGGGCCCCGGAGTCTGCCGCCCAGAGGCGAAACGCCTTAAGCCTTTCCCGAAGCCCCTCCGTGACCAATAGGGGGCCGCCTAGGAGCAGGGCCAGCCTCATCCTTCCCAGGCTACCGCCTGGGCCAGATCCAGGCTGAGGCCCACCCTTTCCCCCTCCCCGGGGCCCTCCCCGGCCTCCAGGTAGAGGCGCACCCCCCCAAGGCGCACCCAGAGCCCCACCCGGGGGCCGTAGAAGAGGCGCTCCTCCACGGTGGCCTCGAGGGGCCCCCCCAGGGAGAGGGCCTTAGGGGGAAGGAGGTGGGCCTTGGGGGGCAGGCCCAGGGCCCGGCTCTCCTCGGGGGAGAGGAGGTTTTTGTGCCCCAGGAAGCGGGCGGCCCAGGGGTCTATGGGGCGGGCGTAGACCTCCTCGGGCCGGCCCACCTGGACGATGCGGCCTTCCCGCATGAGGGCCACCCGCTGGGCCAGGAGGAAGGCCTCGCCCTGGTCGTGGGTGACCAGGAGGGTGGTGACCCCTTCCTCCTTGAGGGTCTTGCGCAGGAAGAGGAGGAGCTCCTCCCTGAGCCTCAGGTCCAGGGCCCCCAGGGGCTCGTCCAGGAGGAGGAGGCGGGGCCTAGGGGCCAGGGCCCGGGCCAGGGCCACGCGCTGTTGCTCTCCGCCGGAAAGCTCCGTGGGGCGCTTCCTGGCGTGGGGGGTGAGCTCCATGCGTTCAAGAAGCTCCCTCACCCGCTCCTCCCGGGCCGCCTTGGGCCAGCGGGCCTCGAGGAGGCCGAAGGCGATGTTGTCGGCCACGCTGAGATGGGGGAAGAGGGCGTAATCCTGGAAGAGGAAGCCCACCTTACGCCGTTCCGGGGGGAGGGGGGTGAGGTCGGCCTCGGCGAAGCGCACATACCCCTCCTCCGGGGAGAGGAGGCCCGCCACCAGCTTGAGGAGGGTGCTCTTGCCGCTTCCCGATGGGCCCAAAAGGGCCAGGACCTCCCCCTCCTGGACCTCGAGGGCCACCTCCAGCTGGAAGCCGGGAAAGGCCTTCTTGAGGGCGAGGGCCAGCACCCTCCCATTAAAGCAAAGGCCCCGGGGCCAGGCCCCGGAGCCCAGAGGGTTGTGGGCCTACTTGAGCCCGAGCTTCTTCCTTTCCTCCAGCACCTGCTGGGCCGTGAGCTTTTGGGCCCGGAGCTTCTTCACCTCATCGGCGGTGAAGGGCTTGAAGTCCTTCACCTTCTTGTCGTCCCCCCAGGCGGTGGCGATGTGGTTGAGGACGGCGGCGATCTCCTCGTCCTTCCACTGGGCGTAGCTGGACATGACCCCGTTGTACTTCATGCCCTTCACCTCAATCTGGCCCTGGAGGCCCCAAAGGAGGACCTTGATCAGGTACTCCCGGCCCCCCGCCTTGGAGAGAATCTCCGCCACGTGGCCCGCAAGGGGCGGGAAGGCCCCGGGGATGCCTTGTCCGTTCGCTTGGTGGCACCCCTGGCACTGGGCGTAGAGCTTGGCGCCGTCCGCCTGGGCCAAGGCCAGGCCGCCGATAAGGAGGAGAACCGTCAGAGCCTTTTTCATCTTTACCCTCCCGGGCCATAGGGTATAGGGGTCTACCTTTAGCCGTCAAGGGGTGTAGCTTTAACTTTGCTTAAGGGCCGGTTCCTAAGGGTGGGGATACGCTCTAGGGGTTTGCGCGCCTAAAAGGGCCCGGGAAGGCCCTCGGGAAAGGGCTCACAAAGTGTGTCCTGGCCGGCATTTCTCCTTGACAATCCCCTGACTACCCTGGTAAGGTACAAATGTCCTCGGGTGTACCCGGGCGGTGTATATGGGAATGTCCATGCGGATGCTCGCCCTCCTCTTCCTAGGCCTGGCCCTGGCGGGCCCGGACTTCGGCCGCTGGTACCCCTTTGCCGAGGCCCAGGCCCTGGCCCAGGCCCACGGGCGGGTCCTCATGGTCTACTTCCACAGCCCCGCCTGCCCCTACTGCGAGCAGATGAACACCTTCGTCCTCTCGGACCCCCAGGTGGAGGCCCTCTTAAAGGAGCACTTCGTGGTGGCCTCGGTGAGCACCGCCACCCCCGAGGGCCAGGACCTGGCCCGGCGCTTTAGGGTGCCTGGGGTTCCCAGCTTTGTCTTCCTCGCCTTCCGCAAGGGGGCGTGGGAAGAGGTGGGCCGGCTTTTTGGCAGCCGGCCCCGGGCGCAGTTTCTGGAGGAGCTGCGCCAGATGTGTGCCAAAGGAGGTGCGTGTGAATAGGCGAGCGTTTCTGAAGGCTACCGGCGTGGCCCTTGGGGCCGCCGCCCTTTCGGGGATTCCCGTGAGGGCCCAAGGCCTCGAGGGCGAGGACCTGGCCAACCTGGAGAAGGCCCTGAAGGAGGCCCTGGGCAAGGGGTTCAAGGACCTCACCCCCTCGGACGCGGTGAAGCTCACCATGCCCGCCATCGCCGAAAGCGGGGCCAACGTGCCCGCCGAGGTGGAGGTGAACCTGCCCTCCGCCCAGGTCAAGGCCATCCACCTCTTCGCCGACAAGAACCCCACCCCCCGCCTGGTGAGCTTCATGCCCATGCAGGCCCTGCCCTACTACGCCACCCGCGTCCGCCTGGCGGAGACCTCGGCCATCCGGGCGGTGGTGGAGACGGCGGACGGCAAGCTCCTTCTGGCCTCGGCCAGCACCCGCGTCACCGTGGGTGGGTGCGGTTAAGGAGGTAGACCATGGCGATTCGCGTGATCGTGCGGCTGACCCCGGCCAAGCCCAAGGCGGGCGAGGAGTTCAAGCTCCAGGCGGTGGCCCAGCACCCCAACGAGCCCGGCACCCGCAAGGACGCCGAGGGCAAGATCATCCCCGCCAAGTACATCAACCTGGTGGAGGTCTACTTTGAGGGGGAGAAGGTGGCGGAGGCCCGCCCCGGCCCCTCCAGCAGCGCCAACCCCCTCTACGGCTTCAAGTTCAAGGCGGAGAAGCCGGGCACCTTCACCGTCAAGCTCAAGGACACCGACGGGGACACCGGCGAAGGCACCGTCAAGCTGGAGCTGGCCTAGAGTGGGCGCCCGGGCGACCGGGCGCCTTTATGGAGGTGGTTTATGCGCGCGGCGTGGCTTTTGCTCCTGGCCCTTGCGCTCGGGGTGGCCCTGGGCCAGGAGGTGGACCCCCGGGAGGAGGCCAAAAAGCAGAAGGAGCTCCTCCTCAAGACCGCCGGCATCCTGCCCACGGAGCTCGTCGTGGCCCAGGGGGAGGAGCTCTTTAACCGCAAGGGCCCCTCGGGCAGGACCATGGCGGAGTGCGACTTCGGCTTGGGCAAGGGGGTCCTGGAGGGGGCCGCCGCCCGGCTTCCCCGCTACTTCCTGGACACGGGCAAGGTGGAGGACCTGGACAGCCGCATCCTCACCTGCATGACCCGGGTCCAGGGCTTCAAGCCGGAAGCGGTGAAGCGCTCCGAGGTGGTGGCCGTGGCCTTCTACATCGCCAGCAAGTCCACGGGCCACAAGATCCAGGTGCGCCTCCTCTTTCCCCAGGAGCGGGAGCTTTACGCCCTGGGGGAAAAGCTCTTCTACGCCCGCACCGGCCAGCGGGACGTGGGCTGCGCCACCTGCCACGTGACCTACGTGGGCCGTAGGGCTGGAGTCCTGCCCTACGCCGACGTCCTGGGCAAGGACAAGTCCTGGACCCACTGGCCCGCCTACCGCTACTCCAACGACCAGACCTGGACCATGCAGGACCGTATCCGGGCCTGCTACGGCAACATCGGCCATCCCCAGCCCAACCTGTACTCCCTGCCCATCCTGGCCCTGGAGCTCTTCATGGCCTACAACAACAACGGGGCGGTGGTGGAGGAGTGGCCCGCCTTCGTGCGGTGAGGAGGGAGCATGAGGAAAGCCCTTCTTTTCTTCCTTTTGGTCCTTCTGGCCTTGGCCCTGGCCCAGCGGTACTTCACCGAGGAGGAGCTCAAGCTCATCCAAACGGGGGGTAAAGCTTACGCCGAGGTCTTCGTCAACCAGCGCCCAGACCAGGCCCTCTGCTCCATCCACCGAAACCGCCTCCCCGCCGACCTTCTGCCGCAGTTCCTGGAGGAGCAACGGGCTCTGATCAAATACCCCGCCGACGGGAAGCTCATGGGGGACTGGCGCAAGGGCGGGGAGATCTTCAACAACCTGCAGAAGGCCAACTGCTTCTCCTGCCACTATGGCTCCCCCGTGCACCTGGGGGGGGACGTGGGGCCCAGCCTGGAGAAGTACGGCCTCAACCGGGGCCAGTCGGAGGCGGTCCAGCGCTACACCTACGAGGTGATTTACAACGCCTGGGCCTACTTCCCCTGCACGGTCATGTACCGCTTCGGGGCTTTGGGCGGGCTCACGCCGGAGGAGATCGCCCACGTGGTGGCCTACCTCCTGGACCCGGAGTCCGACTTCAACACCAAGCCGGCCGTGGGGTCTAAATGAACCGCAGGGAGCTCCTCTTTCTCCTCTCCGCCCTGGCGGGCCTCTCGCCTAGGGCGTTAGCCCAGGTGCTGGAGGACCCCAAGCGCCTCTACGACCTCCCTCCTTACGGGGAGGCCACCCTCCTCTACTTCTCCGACCTCCACGCCCAGGCCTTCCCCCACTACTTCATGGAGCCTCCCAACCTGATCGCCCCCAAGCCCCTCATGGGCCGCCCCGGGTACCTCACGGGGGAGGCCATCCTGCGCTACTACGGGGTGGCGCGGAGGACCCCTCTGGCCTACCTTCTCTCCCACCTGGACTTCGTGGAGCTGGCCCGCGCCTTGGGCCCCATCGGCGGGCTTGGCCCTATGGCCGCCCTCATCCGCCAGCAGAGGGCCCAGGCGGAGGCCGGGGGGGCCAAGGTCCTCCTCCTGGACGGGGGGGACACCTGGACCAACTCGGGGCTTTCCCTCCTCACCCAGGGCAAGGCCATCGTGGACTGGCAGAACCTGGTGGGGGTGGACCACATGGTCTCCCACTGGGAGTGGACCCTGGGGCGGGAGCGGGTGGAGGAGCTTCTGAAGGGCTTTAAGGGGGAGTTCCTCTCCTACAACATCGTGGACGAGGTCTTCGGCGACCCCCTCTTTCCCGCCTACCGCATCCACCAGGTGGGGCCCTACGCCCTGGCCGTGGTGGGGGCCAGCTACCCCTACGTGAAGGTCTCCCACCCCGAGAGCTTCACCGAGGGGCTTTCCTTCGCCCTGGACGAGAAGAAGCTTCAGGAGGCGGTGCGAAGCGCCCGGGCCGAGGGGGCGGACGCCGTGGTCCTCCTCTCCCACAACGGCCTGCAGTTGGACGCCGCTTTGGCCGAGCGGGTGGAGGGGATAGACCTCATCCTCTCCGGCCACACCCACGACCTCACCCCCCTGCCCTGGCGGGTGGGGAAGACCTGGATCGTGGCCGGAGCTTCCGCGGGCAAGGCCCTCATCCGGGTGGACCTCAGGCTCCGCAAGGGGGGGATCGCCAACCTCAGGGTGCGGGTTCTTCCCGTCCTCGCCGCCCACCTCCCCAAGGCGGAGGACGTGGAGGCCTTTCTGGAATCCCAGGTGGCCCCCCACAGGGCCCACCTCTTTGAGCCCCTGGCGGTCACGGAAACCCTCCTCTACAAGCGGGACACCCTCTACTCCACCTTTGACCAGATGGTGGGGGAGGCGGTGCGGGCCCTCTACCCCGAGGTGGAGGTGGTCTTCAGCCCGGCGGTGCGCTGGGGGACCACGGTCCTGCCGGGCCAGGCCATCACCCGGGACCACCTTTACGCCTACACCGGCTTCACCTACCCCGAGCTTTACCTCTTCTACCTCCGGGGGGAGCAGATCAAGAACGTCCTCGAGGACATCGCCAGCAACGTCTTCACCCCCGACCCCTTCTACCAGCAAGGCGGGGACGTGAGCCGCACCGTGGGCCTCCGCTACGCCCTGGACCCCGACGCCCCCACGGGAAGCCGCATCCGGGACCTGGAGGTGAACGGCAGGCCCCTGGACCCGGGCCGCCGCTACCTGGTGGCCTCCTACGGGGGGAGGCTCCAGCGGGCAGGAGAGGCCAAGCCGGGGCACGAGCCCAAGCCCATCTACGAGCTCCTGGCCGCCTACCTGAAGTCCGTGGGCCGGGTCCGCGTCCTGCCCGAGCCCAACGTGAAGGTTTTGGGGCGCAACTACCGCTTGCCGGAGGTGATGGGATGAAGCGAAAGGGAATCTTGGCTGTGGGTTTGTTGCTCCTTGGCCTGGGGCTTTCCCAGGTGGGGCCCTTTAGGGCCCGCGTGGAGGCCGCCATAAAGAGCGGGGGCGAGGAGTTCGTCCGGGTCATGCTCTCCCAGGACAAAGCCCAGGCCCTCTGCACCCAGTACCGGAACAAGCTCCCCGCCGACCTGATCCCCACCTTCGTGGCGGAGCAGAAGGCCCTCATCAAGTACCCCGCCAGCGGCAAGCTCATGGGGGACTGGAAGAACGGGGAGAAGGTCTTCACCGACCCCAAGCGGGGCAACTGCTACGCCTGCCACCAGGGGGTGGCGGAGGAGGTGGCCTACGGCACCATGGGGCCGAGCCTCCTCCACTACGGGGACCGGGGCCAGTCCGAGGCGGTGGTGCGCTACACCTACGAGAAGATCTACAACGCCTGGGCCTTCGTCCCCTGCTCCCTCATGTACCGGGGTGGGGTCCACGGCCTCTTCACCCCGGAGGAGACGGCCGACCTGGTGGCCTTCCTTCTGGACCCTGAGTCCCCCATCAACCGGAGGTGAGGATGAAGCGGATCTACCTTCTTACCGGCCTGGCCCTCTTGGGCCTCGGGGCCTTGGTGGCCTACACCCAGGCCCAGAAGCCCCTGGACCCCTTTGAGGAGGCCATGCGCCAGCGGCAGATGTACCTGGAGACCTTCGGGGTTCTGCCCGGCGAGCTCTTCGCCGAGGAGGGGAAGGAGCTCTTCCACCGCAAGGGGCCTTCGGGGAAGACCCTCGAGGCCTGCGACTTCGGCAAGGGCCCCGGGGTCTTGGAGGGGGTCTACGCCATCCTGCCCAAGTACTTCCCCGACAGCAAGCGGGTGGAGGACCTGGAGTCCAGGGTCTACACCTGCATGCAGACCGTCCAGGGCTATAAGCCCCAGGAGATCAAGCGGGACGAGGTGCGGGCCATCACCACCTACATCGCCAGCCTCTCCTCCAAGGCCAAGATCCAGGTGGTGCCCAAGCACCCCGCCGAGCTCGCCATGTACAACCTGGGCCGGGAGCTCTGGTACACCCGGGCAGGCCCAAGGGACATGAGCTGCGCCGTCTGCCACGACCAGTACGCCGGGCAAAGGGTGCGCCTCTCCCCGGTGCGGAGCCCCAAGCAGGGCCTGGGGAACGAGTGGCCCGCCTACCGCTTTGAGGAGGACCGGCTCTACACCTTTGAGGACCGCATCAACTTCTGCTACGAGTCCATCGGCATTCCCAAGCCGGAGTTCTACTCCGAGCCTCACATCGCCCTGGCCACCTACATCCTGGCCGAGGCCACCAAGGCCGGGCACAGCTTTGAGGAGCTGCCCTTCTTTACGAGGTAGGTATGCGCCGCCGGGACCTCCTCCTCGCCCTTCCCCTCCTCTCCCTGGCCCGGGGCCAGGGGGGAGGGGACTGGACCGAGGCCTTCGGGGCCTTCATCCAAAAAGTCCCCCCCGCCAGCTACCTGGTCTACCCCACCGAGGCCAACGACCTCCTCCTCTTTGAGCCCTTCATCCTGGACGTGCGCACGCCGGAGGAGCGGAAGAAGGGCTTCATCCCGGGCTCGGTCCACATCTACGCGGGGGAGGTTCCGAGAAGGCTCGCCCAGCTTCCCAAAGACAAGGAGGCCCTGATCCTGGTCTACTGCAACTCGGGGAGCGTCTCCGCGGTGATCGCCGCGTATCTGCAGGCCCTTGGCTACAAAAACGCCAAGAACATCGCCCACGGCTTCAAAGGCTGGCTGGACGCCGGCCTTCCGGTGGAGGTGGAAGGATGAAAAGGCTTTTGGCCCTTCTTTTGGTCTTGGGACTGGCCTTCGCCCAGTCCCTGGTGGTGGAGGTCCGGGGTTCCCGGGAAGAGGTGGAGGCTAAGACCCTCCAGGCCCTGAAGAGCGTGGGCCTCGAGGCCGACCGGGTTCTCAACCTGGGGGAGCAGGTGCGCCAGGTGACGGGCCCGGGCTTCCCCGACTACCGCCTCGTCGTCCTCAAGCCGGAAAAGGGGAGTGTGGAGGCCGTCTCCAAGAACCCCATGGCGGCCATCGTCCTCCCCCCCACGGTCTTCATCACCGGCGAGGGCAATAAGTACCTGGTGGGGACCTTTGACGGCAGGCTCCTCTTCGGCATGCTCCAGGTCTACGGGGGCGAGGTGGAGCGGCTTGTTTGGCGTTTGGAGGCCGCCCTCGGCCGCCTGGGCGTGGTCAAGCGCCTGCCTCCCGCCATGATGCCCGACCCCAGTAGCGGCCTGATGCCCGCCCTCCTCTACCGGGTGCCCTCGGCCAAGGTGGAGGACGTGGTCCTCATGGTGGAGGCCGAGCTGACCAGCAACGGCCTCAACCTCCTCCCCAACGTCCAGGTGGGCCCGGTGACCGTGATCATGCCCTGCAAGAGCGAGTGGGCCCGTGTGATGTTCCTCACCCAGCCCGCCGGGGGCTTCGCCGCTCCCTGCCGCTTCTTCGCCCTGCAGATGGGGCCGGACGTGCTGGTGGGGGCCATTGAGCCGATGCTGATGACCATCATGCCCGGCGTCATGGGAAGCCCGGCGGTGCCCATGCTCCAAGAGGCCCGCCAGGTCATGACCGGCATCCTGGAGGCCGTGGGCGGGGTGCCCTACCGCCCTGGTCAATGAGGGAGGGAGAAGATGAAGGTGAACCGGCGTCAGGTTCTTAAGACGGGGGCCGCCCTGGCGGCGGCCGGGACTTTGGGCCAGGGCTTCGCCCAGGAGTTCTACGCCAAGCCCGCCACCCTGCTTCCCCGCACCCGGGCTCCCCGGGTGGTGGTGGTGGGGGGCGGCTGGGGCGGGACCACTGTGGCCCGCAAGCTGAAGCAGCAGAACCCCGAGGTGGAGGTGGTCCTGGTTGAGCAGAAGCCCATCTTCATGTCCTGCCCCATGTCCAACCTCTTCCTGGCGGGGATCAAGCCCCTGGAGTGGCTGGTCTTTGACTACACCAACGTGGTCAAGGACGGGGTCATCTTCGTCCAGGAAAAGGTCCTGGACATCAACCTGGGCCGCCGCCTGGTGCGCACCACGGGGGGGTACCTGGCCTACGACTTCCTGGTCCTGGCCCCCGGGATCGCCTACATGTACGAGGCCATCCCCGGGTACGCCGAGGTCAAGCACCTCATGCCCGTGGGCTTCCGGCCCTTTGAGCACATCGCCCTGCGGCGGATGCTGGACCAGTTTGACGAGACGGGTGGGGAATTGGTCATGTACATCCCTAACCCCCCCTACCGCTGCCCCCCGGGCCCCTACGAGCGGGCGGCCATGCTGGCCTGGCGGCTCAAGACCAAGGGGGTCAAGGGCAAGGTCATCGTTCTGGACGCCAACCCCCAGCCCGTCTCCAAGGCCCCCGGCTTCCTGGCCGCCTACAACGAGCTCTACAAGGACTACCTGGAGTACGTCCCCAACACCCGCATCACCGGCCTGGACTACGAGAAGAAGGTAGTGAAGACCGAGCTTGGGGACGTGCCCTTCGCCCTGGCCAACATCATCCCCCCCATGAAGGCGGCGGAGATCGTGCGCCAGGTGGGCCTGGGGGAGCGGTGGGCCAACGTCAGGATCCCCTACTTCCTCTCCGAGAAGGACGACCGGGTCTACCTGGTGGGGGACATCACCGGCAACACCCCCTACCCCAAGAGCGGTATGGTGGCCTACGTCTCCGGCACCATCGTGGCCCGGCAGATCGCCGAGCGCCTCAAGGGCAAGCCCCTGGCCGAGATCCCCCCGGAGCTTCCTTCCAACATCTGCTACTCCTTCGTGGACTCCGAGGAGGCCATCTGGGTGGCCGCCAACTACTCCTGGGACGAGGCGGAGAAGAAGATCAAGAGCGAGAGCTCCGTGGACAACCAGCGCTCCGCCGCCAACGGTCAGGCGGCCATCGGCTGGGCCCTGGGCCTCTGGAACGACATGTTCGGCCCGGCCTAAAGGGGTGAGGCCCGCCCCTAAAGGGGGCGGGTTTTTCTTCCCTCTACCGAATACACCAGGAGGGTATATGGACCGAAGGAAGTTTTTCCGGCTACTTGGCGCAGGGGGGCTTCTCTCCCTCATGAAGGGCAGGGGCCAGGGAGCGCCCTGGACGGAGAAGAGCTTTGAGACCCTGAAGACCCTGGGGGCCCCCCTCTCGGAGTACGGCACCCGGAGCCCCTTTGAGGAGGGCGTGGTGCGCTACATCTCCCCCAACCTCCGCCCCCGCCACTCGGGGGCGGACTTCGCCCCCTTGGAGAAGCTGGAGGGGGTCATTACCCCCAACGGCCTCCACTTTGAGCGCCACCACGGCGGCGTGCCCCAGGTGGACCCCGAGGCCTACCGCCTGGTCATCCACGGGATGGTGGAGCGCCCCTTGGTCTTCACCCTGGAAGACCTCAAGCGCTTCCCCTCCGTGACCCGCACCTACTTCATTGAGTGCGCCGGCAACGGGCAAAACGGCTACCGCAACCCCCCGGACCCGAACCTCACCGCCACCCGGAGCCGGGGTCTGGCCTCCAACGCCAGCTGGACCGGGGTGCCCCTTGCCCTCCTCCTCAAGGAGGCGGGGGTGAAGCCGGGGGCCAGGTGGCTCATCCCCGAGGGCATGGACGCCGCCATGTACACCCGCTCCCTGCCCCTGGACAAGGCCATGGAGGACGTGCTGGTGGCCTACGCCCAAAACGGCGAGGCCCTGCGCCCCGAGCAGGGCTACCCCGTGCGCCTGGTGGTCCCCGGATGGGAGGGGAGCATCCAGGTGAAGTGGCTTAGGCGCATCCTGGTCACGGACCTCCCCGCCATGGCCAAGGACGAGACCAGCGAGTACACCGACGTGATGGCCGATGGCCGCGTCCTGGCCTTCACCTGGGTCATGGACCCCGAGTCCATCATCACCTACCCCTCTGGGCTCCAGCAGATCAAGCCCGGCTTCCACGAGATCCGGGGCCTGGCCTGGAGCGGCCACGGGCGCATCACCAAGGTGGAGATTTCCTTTGACGAGGGCAAGACCTGGCGCCAGGCCACCCTCGAGCCCCCGGTGGAGCGCTACGCCTTCGTGCGCTTCAAGATGCCCTGGCACTGGGATGGGAAGGAGGTGGTCCTCTGGAGCCGGGCCTGGGACGAGAAGGGGAACACCCAGCCCACCCGGGAGGAGTTCTTCAAGAAGTGGGGCAAAAACAACCGCTACCACTACAACGCCATCCAGGCCTGGCGCATCCTGCCTGACGGCCGGGTGGTGAACGGGGACCGCCCCCTGGGCGCTCAGGTCTCTGGCCCCGCCGGAGGGTGCGGGGGGGAGGTGTTTGATGTTTAGGCGGATCCTCTTGCTGGTGGCCCTTTTGGGGCTGGCGCTGGGAGCCCGGTACAACCTGGGCACCCCCATCACCGAGGAACTTTTGGCCCAGTACGACCTCAGGCCCGTGGTCCTGCCCGATGGCCGGGGGCTTCCCCCGGGGGAGGGGAAGGTGGAGGAAGGGGAGCGCATCTACGCCGAGAAGTGCGCCTCCTGCCACGGGGCGAGGGGCGAGGGCTACCCCTTTAACCGCCTGGTGGCGGAGCCCTTCCCCATCACCCCCGACACCGAGCCGGCGGAGTTCGCCATCGGCAACTACTGGCAGTACGCCACCACCCTTTACGACTACATCCGCCGGGCCATGCCCTTTGGGGCCCCGGGGACCCTCACGGACGAGGAGGTCTACCACCTGGTGGCCTTCCTCCTCTACATGAACGGCATCACCGAGGCCAACACCCCCATCAACCAGAAGACCCTGCCCCAAATCCGGATGCCCGCTCGGGAGCTTCTCCAGCTGGACCCCGAGACCAAGCGCCGCTTCCCCTGGATCACCTTGCCCTAGGATGAAGGCATGACCGTTTCCCTGACCGCGGCCTTTTTGGCGGGGGTGCTCTCCTTCCTCTCCCCTTGCGTTCTGCCCCTGGTGCCCACCTACCTCTTCTACCTGGGGGGGGAGCGGGGGCGCCCCCTGTTCAACGCGCTCTTCTTCATCCTGGGCTTCGGGGTGGTCTTCTTCCTCCTGGGCCTCCCCTTCACCCTTCTTGGGGGCCTCCTCTTTGAGCACCGCCAGACCTTGGCCCGGGTGGGGGGCGCCGTCCTCATCCTCTTCGGCCTTTACATGCTGGGCCTGAGGCCCAGGTGGGGAGTAAACCTCCGCTACGAGGGGGAGACCGGCCGCCCCCTGGGGGCCTTCCTCCTGGGGGCCACCCTGGCCCTGGGCTGGACCCCCTGCATCGGCCCCATCCTGGGGGCCATCCTCACCCTCACGGCGGTGGGGGGTGGGGTGGGCCTCCTTCTGGCCTACATCCTGGGCCTGGCCGTGCCCTTTTTCCTGGTGGCCCTTTTCGCCGACCGGCTGAAGGGGTGGTTTAGGCGGGCGGGGCGGCTTTCCCACTACGTGGAGCTCTTCGCCGGGGTGGTGCTGATCCTGGTGGGGGTTCTCCTCCTTACCGACTCCTACTCCGCCCTGAACACCTTCTTCCTGCGCCTCACCCCCGAGTGGCTGCAGAAGTACCTCTAATGCCACCCCATGCTGGCTTGCGCCAGCATGGGGCCCCGGCGGAAGGTTCCCGGGAGGCCTTTCTGAGCTGGCCGAGCGAAAGGGGAAAGAGGATAGACTGGTTGGGGCATGCTCCTACGCCTTTTGGGCGTTTCCAAGCGCTTCGGCCGCGACTGGGTCCTGAAGGACCTGGACTTCTCCTTGCAGAGGGGCGAGGTGGTGGCCCTTCTCGGGCCCAACGGCTCGGGGAAGACCACGCTTTTAAGGCTCATGGCGGGGCTACTGAAGCCCACCCGGGGGCGGGTGGAGCGGCTGGGAAGGGCCCTACTCCTTTCCCACCCTCCGGCCTTCCACCGCCACCTCACCGCCCGGGAGCACCTCCTTTACGACCTGGCCTTCCACGGCCGGGAAGGGGACTTTGCGGGGGCCCTGCGCCGCTTCGGCCTGCCGGAGGGGCTTCCCCTCCAGGCCTTTTCCAGCGGCATGAAAAAGCGCCTGGCCCTGGCCCGCCTCCTCCTCCTCGCCCCCGAGGTCTGGCTTCTGGACGAGCCGGAGACCGCCTTGGACGCCGAGGGACGGGGGCTACTCCTGGAGGTCCTAAAGGAGGCCAGGGGGAGAGGGGGGGTGGTCCTGGCCACCCACGACCGGGCCCTGGCGGAGCGGGTGGCCGACCGGGCCCTCACCCTGGGGGAGGCGTGAGGCGGGTTCTCCTTCTGGCTTTGCGGGACCTCCGCCTCGAGGTCCGGGACCGCTCGGGCCTCCTTTCCCTCCTGGCCTTCTTCGCCGTGATGCTCTTCATCATGGCCCTGGCCCTGGGCCCGGAGGAGGCCCCCTTGCGCCGGGCGGCCCCCGGGGTCTTGTGGGTGGCCTTGGCCTTCATGAGCACCCTCCTCTCCTCCCGGGCCTTCGCCCTGGAGGTGGAGGAGGGCACCCTGGACGACCTTCTCCTCACCCCCGGAGGCAAGGAGTGGATCTACTTCGGCAAGCTCCTCTTCCAGCTTCTCCTCCTCTTCCCCTTGAGCCTCCTCGCCCTCCTCATGGCGGCGGGGCTTTTCTACCTGCCCCTGGAGCGGGGGCTTCCCCTCCTTTTCACCCTCTTCCTGGGGGTTCTGGGCTACGCCAGCGTGGCCACCTTTTACGCCGGGCTCCTGGCCCGCCTCAGGGGGCGGGAGGCCCTTCTACCCCTCCTCCTCTTCTCCTTGGTGATGCCGGTGGTCCTGGCCTCGGTGCGGGCCACGGCGGGCCTGGTGGAGGGGCTTCCCGTGGCCGAGGTGGCCGACTGGTGGCGGCTTCTTCTGGTCTTTGACGTGGTCTACGTGACGGCCAGCGCCCTCCTCTTCCCGGTGGTCCTGGAGGGCTGAGGCCACAGACTTCTAAGCGAAGGACGCCCTATGCTTGAAGGGATGGAGGCTTGAGATGCTGAAAGCGGCGAACCCTGATCGGCCCGACCTTTTGACCTGGGCCTTTCTGGTCCTGGGCCTCGCGCTCCTGCCCGTGGGCCTTTACGTGGCCCTTTCCGCCCCCCCGGACGTGAACCAGGGCTACCTGGCCCGCATCATGTACCTGCACGTGCCCGGGGCCTGGCTGGGCTATCTGGCCTTCTTCGTCACCTTCCTCTACTCCCTCCTCTACCTTTTCCGCCAGGACCCCCGGTACGACCGGGTGGCCAGCGCAAGCGCCGAGATCGGCCTGGTCTTCATGGGGCTGGCCCTGGTCACGGGGATGCTCTGGGCCAGGCCCACCTGGGGGGTCTACTGGACCTGGGAGCCCAGGCTCACCACCACCGCCATCCTCTTCGCCATTTACGTGGGGTACTTCCTCCTTCGGGGGGCCATTGAGGACCCGGAGCTAAGGCGCAAGGCGGCGGCGGCGGTGGGCGTTTTGGGCTTCATCAACGTGCCCATCAGCTACATGTCGGTCAAGTGGTGGCGGAGCCTGCACCAGACCCAGTCCATTGACCTCACCACCGGCAAGATCCACATGGCCCCGGAAATGCTCCAGGCCCTCCTCTTCAACCTCCTGATCTTCACCCTGCTCTACCTGGGCTTCGTGCGCTTCCGGGGGTTTTTGGCGGCCCTCGAGGCCAGAAAGGAGGAGGCCTGATGGAGGTCTTCGTCACCTGGGTCTACGCCCTCACCTACCTCACGGTCTTCGGCTACCTGGCCTACCTCTTCTGGCGCTATAGGAGGGCGAGATGAGGGGTAAGTACCTGCTGGGCCTTATCGTCATCCTGGGCGCCCTGGCCTACCTGGTCTTCGGCGGCCTGGGCCAGAACCTGGTCTACTTCCTCACCCCCTCGGAGTACCTGGAAAACCAGCTCAAGTACCAGAACCGCCCCGTGCGCCTGGGGGGCCTGGTCAAGCCGGGCACGGTCCAGTACGACAAGGACCGCCTGGAGCTCCGCTTTGTCCTCACCGACGGCGTGGCCGAGGTGCCCGTCCTCCACAAGGGCACGCCCCCCGGCATGTTCAAGGAGGGGCAGGGGGTGGTGGTGGAAGGGCGCTTCCAGAATGGGGTCTTCCAGGGGACCAACCTGCTGGTGAAGCACTCGGAAAACTACCAGCCCCCTAAGGCGGGCTGGACCCCTGAGGACGTGCGCAAGCTCATCCAGGAGGCCAAATGACCCCGGCCCTTCTCGGCAACCTGAGCGTGGCCCTGGCCCTGGCCTTCAGCCTCCTGGGCCTGGCCCTGGCCCTTTTGGCTTACCTCCAGGGGGACGGGCGCTTCCTCAAGGGGGCGAAGGCCCTCTCCCCCCTCACCCTCCTCTCGGCCCTGGCCGCCTTTATGGCGCTGGAGTGGGCCCTCCTCACCCACGACTTCAGCCTGGCCTACGTGGCCAGGAACCACTCCCTCAAAGACCCCCTCTGGGTCACCCTGGTGACCCCTTGGGCGGCCCTCGAGGGGAGCATCCTCCTCTGGGGCCTCCTCCAGACCCTCTACACCTTCGTGGCCAGCCGCAAGCCTTTAGACCCCTGGCGGGCCTCCTTGGTCCTGGCCGTCCTCTTCGGCGTCCAGGTCTTCTTCTTCGGGGTCATGGCCACCATCGCGAGCCCCTTCCAAACCCTCCCCAACCCCCCCGCCGACGGCATGGGCCCCAACCCCCTCCTGCAGAACCACTGGATGATGGCCGTCCACCCGGTCCTCATGTACCTGGGCTTCGTGGGGCTTTCTGTGCCCTACGCTTACGCCGTGGCCGCCATGGTCACCCGCCGCTACCAGAGCTGGGTGGAGGAGACCCGGTGGTGGACCCTGATCGCCTGGGGCTTCCTCACGGCGGGCAAGGTGGCGGGCATGTGGTGGAGCTACGAGGTCCTGGGCTGGGGCGGGTACTGGGCCTGGGACCCGGTGGAAAACGCCAGCTTCGTGCCCTGGCTTCTTGCCACCGCCTTCCTCCACACGGCCATCGTCCAGCAGACCCGGGGGGCCTTCAAGGCCTGGAACTTCGCCTTCGTGACCTTGGCCTTCAGCGCCACGGTGCTGGGCACCTTCCTCACCCGAAGCGGGGTCATCCAGTCGGTGCACGCCTTCGCCGAGGGGCCGGTGGGGCCCGCCTTCCTGGGCTTCTTCCTCCTGGCCACCGCCTTGGGGCTTGGGCTCCTTTCCCGGGTTTCCCGGGAGGTGCGGGACGTGGCCGTCTTCCACCCCTTCTCCCGGGAGGGGGCTTTGCTCCTGGGGGCCTTCTTCTTCGCCGGCTGGGCTTTGGTGGTGGTCCTGGGCACCTTCTACCCCCTTTTGGTGGAGGCCTTCGCCGGGGCCAAGGTCAGCGTGGGGGCGCCCTTCTTTAACCAGGTCTCGGCCCCCATCGGGGCGGGGATCCTCCTCCTCATGGGGGTGGGGCCCATCCTGCCCTGGCGGAGGCCAAGGAAGGAGGTCTTCAGGAACCTCTACCTCCTCCTTTCCGCCCTGGCCCTGGGCACCCTGCTCGGCCTCCTTAGGGGGTACACCCTGGGGGCCTCCTTGGCCGTGGGCCTTTTCCTCTACAACACCCTGGCCGTGGCCCTCCTCTTCGCCGAGGGGATGCGGGCGAGGCGCCTGGCGGGGCTTAGCCCCTGGTCCTTCCTGGAAAACCGCAGGCGGGTGGGGAGCCTTTTGGTCCACTTCGCCGTGGCCCTCATGGCCCTCGCTATCGCCTTCAGCCAGACCTACCGCCTCGAGGCGGAAAAGACCCTGCACAAGGGCCAGGCCTGGGAGGTGGCGGGGGTGAGGATGGCCTTCCAGGGGGTGCGGGCCCTGGACGAGGGGCGGCGCTTCGCCGTGGAGGCCCGCCTCTCCACGGACCGCTTCGGGGAGGTGCGCCCCAGGCTCCACTTCTACCCCCAGATGAACTCCCCCCTGCCCGCCCCCAAAGTCATCTACACCCCCGGCAACGACTACTACTTCCTCCTCATGGACTTTGACCGGGAGAAGGGGGAGTGGGCTTCGGTGCGGCTTGTAGTGACCCCCATGGTCTTCTGGATGTGGGTGGCGGGGGTCCTCATGGCCCTCGGGACCCTCTATATCCTCTGGCCCGCCTCGAGGCCCGAGGCGGCGAGGGAGGTGAGCCCGGCGTGAGGGCCTGGCTCTGGGTCCTGGTGGTGGCCTTTCTGGCGGGCCTCTTCTGGTGGGGGATGCAAAGGAACCCCAAGGAGCTTCCCTCGGTCCTGGCCAAGGAGCGCCGCCCGGCCCCCGATTTCACCCTGCCCCTCCTTGCCCCCTACCGGGCGGCGTGGGGGGAGACCTTCCGCCTGGGGGACTACCTGGGCAAGGGCCCCATCGTCCTCAACTTCTGGGCCAGCTGGTGCTACCCCGCCTGCTACGAGGAGGCCCCCGTTCTGGAGGCCGCCTGGCGGAAGCACAAGGACCGGGTGCTCTTCGTGGGGGTGAACACCCAGGACAAGGAGCCCGAGGCCCTGCGGTTCATCGCCCAGTTCGGCCTCACCTTCCCCCAGGTCTTTGACCCCAGAGGGCGGGTGGGGGTGGACTACGGGATGTACGGGGTTCCGGAGACCTTCTTCATTGACGGGGAGGGCCGCGTCTACGCCCGGCACGCCGGGGCCATTGACGAGGCCACCCTGGAGGGCTACTTGAAGGAGCTCAGGCCATGAGGCTGCTTTTGCTTTTGCTTTCCCTTTGGCTTCCCGCTTTGGCCCAGGAGGGGCCGCCGCCCGACCTCTCCCCGGAGGTCTTCCGCATCGCCCGGGAGCTCCGCTGCCCGGTCTGCCAGGGGGAGTCGGCGGCGGAGAGCAACTCGGGGGTGGCGGTGGAGATGCGCCGCCTCATCGCCGAGATGCTAGAGGAGGGCAAGACCGCGGCGGAGATCAAGGCCTTCTTCGTGGAGCGCTACGGGGAGTGGATCCTCTACGAGCCCCCCAGGCGGGGGGTGACCCTCTGGGTCTGGGTGCTGCCGGTGGTGGGGCTTTTCCTCCTGGGCCTCGGGCTTTTCGCCTACTTCCGGCCCAGAAGGCCTCTTCCCAAGGAGCTTCTGGAGGAGGCCGAGCGCCGCCTGAAGGAGCCCCCGGCATGACGGCCACCCTGATCTTCCTCCTTCTCCTTCTCCTGGGGCTTTTCCTGGCCCTAAGGCCCCTTTTGGGCCCCAAGGAGCCCTTCCCCGAGCCCCCCAGGCGGGAGGAGCTTTTAGAGGAGCTGGAGGTCCTGAAGAGGGAGGTGGAGGCCCTCGAGGGCGAGGAGAAGAAGCTGGCCCTAGCCCGGATGGTGGAGCTGGAAAGGGCCCTGGAGGGCTACCGGCCCCCCGAGCCCAGGCCCTTCAACCCCCTTCCCGTGGCCCTGGTCCTGGGGGCGGTGGTCCTCCTGGGGGTGGGGCTTTGGCGTTACACCCTGCCCCGCCTCCCCGGCGAGACCACGGTGACGGCCCGGGCCGAGGCCCGGGAGCTCAAGGCCCTTTCGGACAAGGCCAAGAAGACGGGAGCGGTGGAGGACCTCCTGGCCTGGGGCAGGAAGGCCTTTGAGCTTGGGGTCTACGAGCAGGCGGCCGAGGCCTACCTGGAGGTGCTGAAAAAGGACCCCCAAAACGTGGAGGCGGTGCGGCGGGTGGGGATCCTCCTCTTTATGTCGGGCCGGCCGGAGGAGGCCAGGCTCTTCCTGGAGATCGCCCAGCACGCCGAGCCTATGGCGGCGGAGGGCTGGCTTTTCCTGGGCAACCTCTACTTCCAGGAGGGGAGGTACGGGGAGGCCATCGCCGCCTGGGAGAAGTACCTGGAGGTGGGCGGCGAGGCCAGGGAGCGCGTCCAGGGCCTCATCGCCATGGCCCGGGCCCAGGCCCAAGGGGGAAAGGACGGGAAGAGCGTCTACCAGGCCCGCTGCGCCGCCTGCCACGGGGCGAGGGGGGAGGGGGGCGTGGGGCCCAGGCTCCAGGGGAACCCCATCCTGAAGGCCAAGGAGGCGGTGCGGGAGATCGTCTTGCGGGGGCGGGGCACCATGCCCGCCGTGCCCCTTTCCCCGGAGGAGCTTTCCGCCCTCCTGGACTACCTGGATAGCCTGTAGCCATGAAGCGCCGCGACCTATTCTTCTACGTCCCCGTGGCGGTGGCGGGGGGGTTTTTCGCCTGGCTGGGGGTGCGCACCTACAACCTCCGCTTCCGCCCCCGGCCCGAGGCGGGGGTGCCCCGCTGGAAGGAGGGGCCCAGGGTGAGGGTGGCGAGGAGGGGGGAACTGGCCCTGTGGCAGGCCAGGCCCTTCACCTACCCCCTCCCCTTGGGGTCCCTGAAGGCCTTTCTCCTCCGCCTGCCCGAGCCCGCTCCCGGGGGGCTTTCCCTGGGGGAGGAGCACTACATCGCCTTAAGCCGCATCTGCACCCACCAGGGCTGCACCCTGAACTACGTCCCCGACCCCGAGGCCGCCTCCATCCTCTACAACTTCCGCTCCGAGCGGCCCTTTCTGGGCTGTCCCTGCCACTTCGGGGCCTTTGACCCCCAGCTTGGGGGAAAGGCCATCTACGGCCCGCCCCGCTACCCCTTGCCCCGGATTCGCCTCGAGGCGGAGGGAGAGGAGATCCTGGCCACCGGGCACGAGGTCCCCTTGCGGCCCATGGAAGGGGGTTAGCCTTCCTTGAGCCGCACCCGCACGAAGCGGTCCCGCCCCCGTTGCAGGACCAGGGGGCGGGAGAGGTCCACCTCCAGATTGGGGTCTTCCACCACCTCCCCGTCCATCCTCAGGCCCCGGTTCTGGATGAGCCTTCTGGCCTCGGCGTTGGAGGGGGTTAGGCCCGCCAGGGTGAAGAGCCGGGCCACCCAGATGCGGCCTCCCTTCAGCATGGAAGCGGGGATCTCCACCTCGGGGATCTCCTCGGGGATGCCCCCCTTGGCCACCTCGTCGTAGCGCGCCTCCGCCCGCCTCACCTCCTCGGGGCCCGCCTCCTTGTCCCTTCCCAAAGCCTCCAGGCGGTAGCCCAGACTCTCGTAAAAGGCCCGGTCTATGCGGGGTGGGATCTGGGGCCTTGCGTAGGCGGCGGTGAGGATCCGGGCCAGGACCCGGTGGGCGGGGACGGGGCCGGCCTTCAGGAGGGCCTCTATCTCCTCCTCCTCCAGGTCCGTGAGGAGGCGGAAGTAGTCCTTTAGGAGGGGGTCCGGCACCCGCATCAGCTTCTTGAACATGACCTCGGGGGGCTCGGCCACCCCGATGTAGTTGTCCAGGCTCTTGGACATCTTCTCCTGGCCGTCTAAGCCCACCAGGAGGGGCATGAGGAAGCAGACCTGGGGGCTTTGCCCGTAGGCCCGCTGGACCTCCCGCCCCACCAGGAGGTTGAAGCGCTGGTCCGTGCCCCCCATCTCCACGTCGGCCCGGATGGCCACGGAGTCATAGGCCTGGGCGAAGGGGTAGAGGAACTCGTGCAGGGAGATGGGGATCCCCTCCTGGTAGCGCTTCTTGAAGTCCTCCCTTTCCAGCATCTGGGCCACGGTCATGAGGGAGGTGAGGCGCACCACCTCCTTGAAGGTGAGGTCCTCCAGCCACTCGGAGTTGTAGCGGAGTTCAAAGAGCTCGGGCTCCTGCCTCAGGATCTTCCCCGCCTGCTCCACGTAGGTCCTGGCGTTTTCCCGGGTCTCCTCGAGGGTCAGCGGGGGGCGGGTCTTGCTCCTCCCCGAGGGGTCCCCGATCATCCCGGTGAAGTCCCCGATGATGAGGACCACCCGGTGCCCCAGCTCCTGGAACTGGCGCATCTTTCTCAGGACCACGGCATGGCCCAGGTGCAGGTCGGGCCTGGTGGGGTCCGCCCCCAGCTTCACCGTGAGGGGGCGCCCCTCTTTGAGCTTTTCCAAAAGCTCTTCCTCGGGGATGATCTCCTCCGCGCCCCGCTTAAGGAGGCGGAGGGCTTCTTCCGGGGATGGCCTGGGGTCCGCCATGAGCCCAAGTATACTGAAGGCAGTGCGGAGCCTGCTCCTTCTGCTTTTAGCCCTCTTGGGGCTTTACTGGTACGCCGAGCGCTACGGCCTGGCCGTGGGCTACCCGCCCTTTCTGCCCGTCTTCTACTGGAAGTACACGGGGGAGGCCCAGTATCCCATTCAGGTCCACAGGCTTTACAACGTGCTCAAGGTCCAGGTCTCGGGCAGGCTGGACCAGGGGCGGCTCCAGGTGGCCCTCTTGAAGGACGGGCGGCCGGTGGGGGAAAGGACCTTCGCCGGGGCCTTTCAGGAGGTGGTGCGCTTTCCCGTGGAGGAGGGGGACTACGTCCTCCGCCTCCGCCTGGAAAACGCTAAGGGCCAGGTGCGCTACGACTGGGTGCCCACCAAGTTTGCCCCTTGAGGCGGGGTGTGCTACACTTAGGCCTGGTTTGCCCCTAAGGGGCACGAAGGGGAGAGCGATGGCCACGAAGAAGCTCAAGAAGAACCTGTCCGCCCTGAAGCGGCACCGGCAGTCCCTGAAGCGCCGGCTTCGCAACAAGGCCAAGAAGTCGGCCATCAAGACCCTGTCCAAGAAGGCCGTTCTCCTGGCCCAGGAGGGCAAGGCGGAGGAGGCCATCAAGATCATGCGCAAGGCCGTGAGCCTCATTGACAAGGCGGCCAAGGGGTCTACCCTGCACAAGAACGCCGCCGCCCGCAGGAAGTCCCGGCTGATGCGCAAGGTGCAGAAGCTCCTTTCCGCCGTGAGCGCCTGAGGGAGGGCCTATGGGCAAGGGCGATCGTCGCACCCGCAGGGGCAAGATCTGGCGCGGTAGTTACGGCAAGTACCGGCCCCGTAAGAAGAAATGAAGGGCCGTTCCCCTTAGGGGCCTGGCCCTTAGGCTCCTTCCTTTTCCATTTCCCAGGTGAGGTCCCGGAGGAGCCACCCCCGCCCCGGGGGTGAGAGTTCCCCCGAGGCCAGGGCCTGGACCAGGTAGCGGCGCACCAGGGCTTCCGGCACCCCTTGGGCGATGACCTCCCCCAGGTTGCGGGTGCCGTCCAGGAGGCCCTGGAGCCCGCCGAACTCCTCCAGGGTCTTCCCTTTGCGGCCCTGGTGGCGGATCCTCAGGGCGTACCAGGCGTAGCGGCGCAGGGGGTAGAGGTCCCCTTCCCTCAGGCCCATGTAGGCCCGCTCCATGGCGATGAGGAGGGGAACGCCCCAGATCTTGGCGGCGGCGCGGACGCTCGTTCCCCCCTGGAACGGCTCCAGGGGAGGTTTGGGGCGGATGGCCTCCAGTACCCGGCTGGGCGAGTCTATGAGGGCCCGGAAGCGGTCCCACTCGTCGTTGACCCGGGCCCACTCCCCGAGGAGGTTGGCGAAGGGCATGAGGGGCCTCTCCCCGGCAGGGGGGCCTGGCTGGAAGCGGAAGGCCCCCTCCTTGGGGTGGAGGGGGAAGGTGAAGAGGGCCTCGAGGCCCTCCCAGTCCAGGATGCTGGCCCCCACCACCTCCCCGGCGGCGAAGCGCAGGGTGAGAGGCAAAACCCCCTCCCTCACCTCCAGGACCCCGGAGCGCCGGTGGGCGTGGATGAGCTCCAGGACCTCCGTGAGGGGAAAGACCTTCAGGTCGCCTTCCATCTAAACCCCTCCCCCAGTCCCAGGACCAGCATACGGCCTTCACCCCGGTAGGCCTCCAGGGCGGCCATCACCCGGGCCTCCTCTCCCTCCCGTACCAAAGCGGCCACCGTGGGCCCCGCTCCGCCCACGAAGGCGGCCAGGGCCCCGGCCTCCAGAGCCCCCTCTAGGGCCTCCAGGACCCCCGGCATCAGGTGGGCCCGGTAGGGCTGGTGGAGGCGGTCCCGGCAGGCCTCCTTTAAGGCCTCCAGCCTGCCCGAGAAGAGGGCCGCGGGCCAGAGGGCGCTTCGCGCCAGGTTGTAGACGGCGTCCTCCAGGGGCACCTCCTGGGGAAGGGCCGCCCGGGCCAGGGGGGTAGGCACCTCGTAGGGGGGGACGGCTAGGACGAAGCGCACCCCTTTGGGCCTAGGCAGGGGGATGGCCAGAGGAGGCTCGCTCAACGCGGCCACGAAGCCTCCAAAGACGGCGGGGGCCACGTTGTCGGGGTGGCCCTCGAGGCGGGCCGCCACCCGGAAGACCCCCTCCCGCCCGAGCCTGCCCCCGGAAAGGCGGTCCGCCAGGGCCACCCCCGCCACCAAAGCGGCCGAGGAGCTCCCCATGCCCCGGGCCAGGGGGATGGGGTTGAAGACCCGGAGCATGAGGGGGAAAGGTTCTAGGCCCAGCTCCCGCATTCCGGCCCGAAAGCCCTCGTGGATGAGGTTGTCCGTTCCCTCCACGTGGCCTTCCCCCTCGTAGAGGAAGGCGTCTTCCCGGGCGGGCTCGGCCTCCACCTCGAGGTAGAGGTCCAGGGCTACGCCCAGGGCGTCAAAGCCCGAGCCCAGGTTGGCCAGGGTGGCGGGGACATAGAGGCGGGGAAGGGGCTCCATAAGTCCCGCCCCAGCATACCAGGGCTTTCCCTGGGGCTTGACAAGAAGAAGAGCCCTATTTTAGGGGTGGAGGCGCTAAAATGAAGCTGGTATATCTGCTGATGCTTCTTCTGCTGGGCTTGTGGGCAACAGCTCGTGCTGAGGGGGGTCGTGAGGTTTGCGAAGCACAGTGCAGATGAAAGGAGTGTAGGATGTCACCTTGGGTAACCAAAGCTACGAGAAGTTTCTTTTCGGGCTAACCGTTGCCCTGGTGCTCTTCGCTTACCTCCTTGAGCAGAGGAGCAGCTGGGCCTGGCTCCAGTTTTTGCTGGGCGTGGGCGCGGTGCTGGCCTTCGAACTGGGCTTGGGAAGGGGCGTAGCCTTTAACCCCCTTAAAGCGATAGGCCCCTCCCTCCTGGCCCTGGTCCTCTTCTTTGTTTTAGATCTGCTCTTCCCCGGAACCGTCGCCCACCAGGTAGGCCAGCTGGAGGGGGATCCCTTCTACGTGGGGGTTCTCCTGGCCCTACTCCTTTTCAGCCCGGGGCGTGGGGCGGCGGGCCCGGCCAAGCACACCTTAGGGTTTCGGTCCCCCCTTTGGCATGGGAAGCGTTGGCTTGGATCGGCAACGGGCCTAGATGGGCAGGAGAAAGGGCGCTAAACCCTTTCCCACGGCGCTCCTCGCGTCCCGGAAAGGAGGGCCTCTCGGGCCCGGGGTAGGGCCTCGGCCACCTCGCTGGCCAGGAGGCCCACCCCCTTCTCCTCCGCCAGGAGGTCCCCGGCCAGGCCGTGGAGATAGACCCCAAGCCGGGCGGCCTCAAAGGGGGGGAGCCCGGCGGCCAGCAGGGCGGCGATGGCCCCGGAGAGGACATCCCCCGTGCCCCCCGTGGCCAGGGCGGGGTTCCCCGTGGGGTTCAGGGAAAGCCTTTCCCCTTCCGCCACCACCGTGGGGTTCCCCTTGAGGACCACGGTGAGGCCCGTTTCCCGGGCCAGGGTCCGGGCGGCCTCCAGCGGGTCCTTGGCCACCTCCTCCGGGGACCGGCCCAGGAGCCTCCCCGCCTCCCCGGCGTGGGGGGTGAGGACGGCCTTGACCCCGGCCCGGCGGTAGGCGGCCACCACCTCCAGGTGGAGGGCGTCGGCGTCCAGGACCGTGGGGAGGCCGGCCTCGAGGGCCCGCATGGCCCAGAGGACGCCCCAGGGCCCACCCCCCATGCCCACGGCCAGGGCCTCCACCCGCATGGGGGGCAGGGCGGGGGCGGGCAGGGGGTGGAAGACGGCCTCCAGGGGCTCCAGGGGCGTCCCCTCCGGGACCGCCAGGTGCACGAGGCCGGCCCCCATGCGGTAGGCCCCCAGGGCGGCCAGGACCGGAGCCCCGGCGTAGCGGAGGCCGTCCCCCCGGTACCCCCCCAAAACCCCCACCCGGCCCACGCTCCCCTTGTGGGCGGTGAGGGGGCGCCGGGGGAGGAGGGGCCTCAGGGCCTCCGGGGTGGCCACCTCGGGTAGATCTTCCCGCCTGAGGAGGGCTTTGGGCAGGCCGATCTCCGCCAGAAAGAGCCTGCCGCAGGCCTCCCGCATTAAGAGGTGGGGGGTCTTGAAGGCGGCGAAGGCCACGGTGGCCGTGGCCCGAACGTGGGGGCTATAGGGGAGGCCCGAGGGCAGGTCCAGGGCCAAAATGGGAAGCCCCGAGGCGTTTACCCGCTCCACGAGCCCGGCGTAAAAACCCGTGAGGGGCCCCTTGAGCCCGGTGCCGAAGAGGGCGTCCACCACCACCTCCCCCTCGCCGAATGCGGCCTCCTCCAGGGGGTAGAGCTCCGCGCCGTGGGCCAGGAGGGCGTTTTTGGCCTGGAGGGCGTCCCCCGCCTGGTCGGGGGCGGCGTAGACCCGCACCCTCACCCCTTCCAAAAGGAGGTGCCGGGCCAAGACCAGGCCGTCCCCGCCGTTGTTGCCCTTGCCCGCCAGGACCACGGCCGGGCGCTGGCCGAAGAGCTCCTTGTAGACCCGAGCCGCCTTCATCCCCGCCCACTCCATGAGGAGAAGGCTGGGGTAGCCCATCTCCGCCGCCTTCTGGTCGGCTTCCCGCATGGCCTCGGGGGTGAACACGCGCACGCCCTCAGGATATCCCGGCCCATGGTCTAGGATGGGGGCATGGGCAGCCTGGAAGAGGCGAGAAAGCGTCTAGAGGAGGCCCGTAAGGTGGCCGTCCTCACCGGGGCGGGCATCTCCAAGCCCTCGGGGATCCCCACCTTTCGCGACGCCGAGGGCCTCTGGAAGGAGTTCAACCCCCTGGAGTACGCCACCCCCGAGGCCTACGCCAAGGACCCCGAGAAGGTCTGGGCCTGGTACGCCTGGCGCATCGCCAAGGTGCGGGAGGCTAGGCCCAACCCCGCCCACCAGGCCCTGGTGGAGCTGGAAAGGCGGGTTCTGGAGAGGGGTGGGGAGTTCCTCCTGGTCACCCAGAACGTGGACGGCCTCCACGCCCGGGCGGGGAGCCGGAACCTGGTGGAGCTCCACGGCAACATCCTGAGGGCCCGGTGCGAGGCCTGCGGCCACCGCTTCCCCCTTCCCGAAGCCTTCACCCCACCTCCCAGTTGCCCCCGGTGCGGCCACCGGGCCCGGCCCGACGTGGTCTGGTTCGGGGAGTTTCTGCCGGAAGGGGCCTGGGAGCGGGCGGTGAGGGCCTTTTCCGAGGCGGACGTCGCCCTGGTCATCGGCACCAGCGCCGAGGTGGAGCCCGCCGCCTCCTTGGGGCGCATCGCCTATGCCTCGGGGGCCTATCTGGTGGAGTTGAACCCCGAGCCCACCCCCCTCACGCCCCTGGCCCACCTTTCCCTGCGCCAGGGGGCGGTGGAGGGGATGGCGGTCCTTCTGGAAGGGCTATGAGCGGTTTTTTCCAGTGCCTTGCGGACCTCGCCACCCTGGCACGGGCTGGGGTGGTAGGGTGGGTCCTCCTCCAGGTGGGGGAGGGCCCCGAGGCCCTGGGGCAGGTGGTCCGACTCCTCCTCCTGGGCTGGAGCCTGGACATCCTGGACGGGATCCTGGCCCGGGCCTCCGGGAGGCCCTCGCCGTTGGCTGCCTGGGACTACCCCCTGGACGCAGGGCTGGCTTGGGCGGGCTGGGCCTATTTGGCGGGGGCGGGGCTCCTTGCCCCCGGCGTTGCCTGGGGGTGGGCGGTTTTGGCCTTGGTGCTCCTCCTCCGCCGTCCTAAGAAGAGTCTTTCCATGGCCCTGCAGGTCCCGCCCACCTTCGCCCCCTTTTTCCTGGCCCAAAGCCTTGCCCTCGAGGCCTTCCGGGAGGCGCTGGTATGGGTCTTAGGGGTCCTTTTGCTGGACGGCCGCCGCTTCATCGGCGTGGTGCGGGAGTTCTTGGAGGACGCAGGCCTTTTTGCCCTTTTCGCTCGGAGGCGGGCCTAGCCCTCCTCCCGCCTGCCCCGGAAGACCAGGCGGAAGGGGACCTCCTTTAGGCCCAGGTCCTCGCCGATGCGGTTTCTGAGGTAGTTTTCAAAGGCCCGGGTAACGAACTCGGGGTGGTTGACGAAGAAGACGAAGGTGGGCGGGGCCACCTCGGGCTGGGTAGCGTAGAGGATCTTGAGGGGCTTCCCCTTGAAGTTGGGAAGCTGGACCTTGGCCGTCCAGACCCCAAGCCAGCGGTTGAGCTCCGCTGTGGGCACGCGGGTGTGGTTGAGCTGGTAAAGGCGCAGGGCCTCCTGGAAGATCCGGTCCAGGTTCTGCTTGGTGAAGGCGGAGGTGTAGACCCGGGGCAGGTGCTCCAGGTGGGCCAGCTTTTCCCTAAGCGCCCGCCGCACCCTGGGGGCTTCCTCCTTCTTCACCAGGTCCCACTTGGTGATGACGAGGAGGACGGGCTTGCCCTTCTCCATGGCGTGGCCCGCCAGCTTCAGCTCCCGGTCCCCCACCTGGAAGGGGTCCACCACCAGAAGGACCACGTCGGCCTCTTCTATGGCCCGGAGGCTCCGCTTGATGGCCAGCTCCTCCGCGATGGACTCGGGGCGCTTGCGGATGCCCGCCGTGTCTAGGAGGACGAAGCGGTTCCCATTCCTATAGACCTCCACGTCAATGGTGTCCCGGGTGGTGCCGGGCTCCTCGGAGACGATGACCCGCTCCTCCCCCAGGATGGCGTTCAGGAGGCTGGACTTTCCGGCGTTGGGCCGGCCCACGATGGCCAGGCGGATGCCCGCCACCTCGGGCTCGGCGTCCATCTGCTTGACGGGAAGCCTCTGCCAGATAGCCCTAAGAAGCTCCTCCAGGCCCCTTTTGTGCTCGCTGGAGGTGGGGATGGGGTCGCCGAAGCCCAGGGCGTAGAGGGGGCCCAGGTAGGCCTCGTGGCTGGGGCTGTCCACCTTGGTGGCCACCAGGATCACGGGCTTGCCCTTCTTCCTCAGGTACTCGGCCACCTCGTAGTCGGCGGGGGTCAGGTCCGAGCGCCCGTCCACGGCGAAGAGGACCAGCTCGGCCTCCTCGAGGGCCCGGTCCACCTTCTCCTGGATCTTCTTCTCCCACCGGTCCCCGGACCAAAGCCCCCCGGTGTCCACAAGGAGGAAGCGGCCCTGCTCGGTTTCCACCACGCCCTCTTTGAGGTCACGGGTGACCCCGGGCTCGTCGGCCACCACCGCGCTCCTTCTGCCCAGGAGGCGGTTGAAGAGGCTGGACTTGCCCACGTTGGGCCTACCCACGATCACGACCTTGTGCATCGTCACCCCACGAAAAGGGGCGGGGAGGCCCCCGCCCGCGCTAGCCCTAGTGTAGCACACCGGGTATACTCCCAGGCGGCATGCAGAAGCTGGCCCTTTTCCTGCTCAAGGCCTTCGGCTGGAAGCTATGCACTGCGCCCCCGCCCAGCAAGAAGTACGCCCTCATCGGCGCGCCCCACACCTCCAACTGGGACTTCGTGGTGGGGCTTCTGGGCCTTTGGGGCGGGCGGATCCGCGCCCGGTTTCTGGGGAAGAAGGAGCTTTTCAAGCCGCCTTTGGGCTTCCTCATGCGGGCTCTGGGGGGCATCCCCGTGGACCGCTCCCGGAGGAGCAACCTGGTGGACCAGGTGGCGGAGATCTTCAAGAGGGAGGAGGAGATCGCCATCCTCATCACCCCGGAGGGCACCCGGGGCCGGGCCCCTTACTGGCGCACGGGCTTTTACTACATGGCCCTGAAGGCGGGGGTGCCCATCGCCCTGGGCTACGCCGACTACCGCCGCAAGGAGGTGGGCATCGGCGCCTACCTTTACCCCACCGGGGACATCCGCAAGGACTTCGCCCTCATCCGGGAGTTCTATGGGGACAAGACCGGCCTGAGGCCGGAAAAGCAGGGGCCCATCCGCATCCGGGAGGAGGTTGTGGAGGAAGCGTAAACAGGGTAGAATGGGCCCATGAACCACAATCTCCAGACGGATTCGGAGCGTACCTGGGCGGCTGTGGCCCACCTGGCCCCTTTGGTGGGGTACTTCTTCGTCATCGGGCAGATCCTTCTGCCCCTAGCCATCCTGCTCTGGGGGACCAAGGGCTCCTTCCTCCAGGCCCACGCCAAGGAGTCCTTGAACGGGCAGATCAGCTATACCCTTTACGGCCTGGCTCTTCTGTTTCTGGCCCTCACCGTGGTAGGCATAGTGGTGGCGGTTCCCTTGGGCTTGGCCCTCCTAGTCCTGGTGCTTTGGAACATGGTGATGGGGGCCCTGGCGGCGGGGCGGGGGGAGTTTTACCGCTACGCTCTCATTCTCCGCCTGGTGCCCTGACCAGGGCCACCACCGCCAGGGCGTGGGTGCGCTCGTGGCTCAGGGTGAGGAGGGCGGTGAGGCCCCGCTCCCGGAGGGTGGCCTCGAGGGCCGGGGCGAAGCGGAGGGCGGGCCTTCGCCCTTCCATGCCCACCCAGACCGACTTCCAGGAGAGGCTTTCCGGCCAGCACTTCTGGAAGGCCTCCTTGGCCGCGAGCCTGGCGGCGAGGCTTGGGGCGGGGTCCTTTAGGGCCAAGGCGTAGGCCAGCTCCTCCTCGTGGAAGAGGCGCTTCAGGGCCCTTTCCCCGTGGCGGGCGAGAAGCCTCCGCACCCGGGCGATCTCCACCAGGTCGGCGCCCAGGGCCAGGATCACGGGAAGATCTCCCTAAGGTCTAAAGCCCCCTGGGGGCAGTCCAGGAGGATGGAGCCCTCCCGGTGGACCTCATAGAGAACCCCCCCTTCGGTTTTGCGGTAGATCTCCACCAGGCCCTTGGGGTCCACCAGGAGGTAGGCCTGGAGGCTCGGCAGGGCCAAGTAGGCCCGAAGCTTGGTCCCCCGGTCCCGGGCCTCGGTGGAGGGGGAGAGGACCTCGGCCACCAGGCATGGGGCCTCCTCCAGGTAGGGGTCCTGGGGAGGTGGGGCGCAGACCACCATGAGATCCGGATAGTAGTAGCGGTCCTCCGCCACCTTGAGCCGCACCGTCTGGTGGAGGAGGCGGCAGCCCTGGGCCTCGGCCAGAGGGAAGAGGCGGAGGAGGAGACGGGTTAGGAGGAGGTTGTGCTCCCGGGAATCCCCCGCCATGGCGAGAAGCCGCCCCTCCTCGTACTCCAGGCGCTCCTCGGCCTTTAGGGCCAGGTACTCCTTCAGGGAGAGCTGGCGCTCCACCATGCCCCCATACTAACTACCCCACCGCGGCGAGAGCTACGGCAGGGGCCCCGAAGGAGCGCCGAGGCTCAGGAAAGGGTTTCGGAAAAATGGGCGGCCCCTTGGCCCTTGAGGGGCCCTTCTCGCCGTGCTAAGGTGCTTGGGTGTTGCCCAAGGCCTTCCTCTCCCGCATGGCCGAGCTCTTGGGGGAGGAGTTTCCCCTTTTCCTCAAGGCCCTCACGGAGGGAGGGCGCACCTACGGCCTCAGGGTCAACACCCTGAAGCTTTCCCCGGATGCCTTTCAAAGGATTTCCCCCTGGCCCCTCAGGCCCATCCCCTGGTGCCCGGAGGGGTTTTACTACCCGGAGGAGGCCCGGCCCGGCCCCCACCCCTTCTTCTACGCCGGGCTTTACTACATCCAGGAGCCCAGCGCCCAGGCGGTGGGGGTCCTGGTGGACCCAAGGCCCGGGGAACGGGTCCTGGACCTGGCCGCCGCCCCGGGGGGCAAGACCACCCACCTGGCCGCCCGCATGGGGGGCAAGGGGCTCCTTCTGGCCAACGAGGTGGACGGCAGGCGGGTGCGGGGGCTTTTGGAGAACGTGGAGCGGTGGGGGGCCCCCGTGGCCGTAACCCAGAGCCCCCCCAAGGCCCTGGCCGAGGCCTTCGGGGCCTACTTCCACCGGGTCCTCCTGGACGCCCCCTGCTCTGGGGAGGGGATGTTCCGCAAGGACAAGGAGGCGGTGCGCCACTGGGGGCCCTCCGCCCCCAGGCGGGCCAGCGAGGTGCAGAAGGCCCTCCTCGCTCAGGCGGCCCGCCTGGTGGGGCCGGGGGGCGTTCTGGTCTACTCCACCTGCACCTTCGCCCCGGAGGAGAACGAAGGGGTGGTGGCCCACTTCCTGAAGGCGCACCCCGAGTTTTACCTGGAGGAGGCCCGCCTTCACCCCCTCTTCGCCCCTGGGGTGCCCGAGTGGGGGGACGGGCACCCGGATTTGGCCAAGACCGCCAGGCTCTGGCCCCACCGCCTCGAGGGGGAGGGGCACTTCCTGGCCCGCTTCCGCAGGGAGGGCGGGGCCTTCAGCACCCCTCCCAGGGAGCGGGTACCCCCCTTTCCCAGGAGGCCCGGCGGGCCCTAGGGGCCTTTTTGGAGGAGGCGGGCCTGGAGTTGGAGGGGCCCATATGGGAGCGGGCGGGCCACCTCTACCTCCTGCCTGAGGAGCTTCCCGCCCTCTCCGGCCTGAAGACCCCGGCGCCGGGGCTCTACCTGGGCAAGGCCCAGAAGGGCCGCTTCCTGCCCGCCAAGGCCCTGGCCCTAAGCTTTGGGGCCACCCTGCCCTGGCCCAGGATGCCCCGCCTGGAGCTTCACCCGGAGGACCCCAGGGCCCTGGCCTTCGCCACTGGCGAGGGGGTGGCCTTTGCGGGGGAGGACCTTCCCCTGGCCCTGGTGGTCCTCAGGACGGAGGTGGGGGCCTTTCCCCTGGACTTCGGCAAGGCCAAGCGGGGGGTCTTAAGGCCGGTGGGGGTGGGGCTATAAGTACCCCACCGCGGCAAAAGCCGCGGTGGGGGCCCCAGAAAAGCCCCGACTTGGGCACCCCGTGTTGCGAAACCAAAGGGCGGGCACTTAGCCCTCGAGGAGCGCGAGGCGGGCCAGCTCCTCTTGCCAGAGGGCGAAGGCCTCCTTTAGGAGCGCCTCGGGCAGAGGGCGGACCTCGAGGCGGCCCAGGCCCAGGGGCACCACCCAGTGGAGGCTTTCCGAGACCTTTTTCTTGTCGCGGAGGAGGTAGGGGAGGAGCTCCTCCCAAAAGAGGGGGGGAAGCTTGGGCGGGGAGAGCCAGTGGAGGAGGCGCCGGATGGAAGGAAGCAGGTCCTCCCCCCCCAGGGCCCGGCCCAGGAGGGCGGCGTAGAGGAGGCCGTAGGCCACGGCGGCCCCGTGGGGGAGGGCGTGGCGGCTATGGGCCTCGAGGGCGTGCCCCAGGGTGTGACCCAGGTTGAGAAGCCGCCGCTTTCCCCGCTCTAGAGGGTCCTCCTCGGTGATGGCCACCTTCACCGCCACCGCCCGGGCCAGGTAGCCCGCCAGGGAGGGGTGGTCCGGGGAGAGGCCCTCCACCTCAAGAAGGGCCTCGTCCCCGGCGATGAGGCCGTGCTTGAAGGCCTCCACCAGCCCTTCCCGGAAGGTGAAGGCGGGGAGGGTCCTGAGGGCCCCCACCTCGGCGTAAACCCCTCTGGGGAAGTGGAAGGCCCCCACCAGGTTCTTCCCCTCGGGCAGGTTGAGGCCCGTCTTCCCCCCCACGCTGGCGTCCACCACGGCCAGGGTGGTGGTGGGAAAGGCCAGGTAGGGAATGCCCCGCAGGTAGGTGGCGGCCACGAACCCCCCTAGGTCGGTCAGGGTCCCGCCCCCCACCACCAGGAGGGTGGCGTTGCGGGGAAGGCCCCTTTGGGCCAGCCAGGAGAGTACCTGGCCATAGACCTCGAGGGTCTTGGCCCCTTCGCCCCCCTTAAGGCCCAGGCGGTGGGGCACCCCCAGGGCCTCGGCCACCTCCTGGGCGAAACCCTCCACGTTCTGGTCGTAGAGGAGGGCAGAGGGCCCCTGAGAGCGGGGGACCTCCTTCAGGACCCCTTCCCCGATGACGATGGGGTAAGGCGTGGGTTTACTAACCTCTATTCTTGGCATAAGCCCAGAGTTTGGCCAGGATCTCCTCTACCACCTCCTCCACCTTCCTGCCGTCGGTGGAGACGTGGATGTGGGCCTCCCGGTAGATGGGGGCGCGGGCTTGGAGGAGGGTCCGGATGCGCTCCAAGGGGTTTTCCACCTGCAGAAGGGGCCTTTCCCCGGGTTTGCGGGTGGCCCGTTCCAGGATGGTCTCCGGGCTCGCCCAGAGGGCCACCACCGGGCCCCTGGAAAGGAGGGCCTTTCGGTTTTCCGGGTCCAGGAAAGTGCCCCCTCCCAGGGAGAGGACCAGGTAGTCCTTCTTGACCAGCTCCCTTACCGCCTCTTTCTCCATCCTGCGGAAGGCCTCCTCCCCCAGATGGCGGAAGATGTCGGGGATGGAGATGCCCGTCTGGCGCTCAATGTAGCGGTCCAGGTCAATGAAGTGGAGCATGAGGGCCCGGGAGAGCTCCCTGCCGATGCGGCTCTTGCCCACCCCCATGAAGCCGGTGAGGCTCACGAAGGTGGCGGGGCGGGGCACCTCGAGGCGGGGCATGGGCCCATCCTATCAGTAGGCGCGCACCCTCTCCCGGTAGCGCTCCACCCGTTCCTGAATCTCCTCCATGGTGTCCCCCCCGAACTTCTCCAGGTAGGCCTGGGCCAGCACGATGGCCGAGAGGGCGCAGAGGATGACGCTGGCGGCGGGGACGGCGGTGGTGTCGCTTCTCTCCCGGGCGGCGTCTTTGGGCTCGTGGGTCAGGACGTCCACGGTGGGGAGGGGCTTCATGAGGGTGGCGATGGGCTTCAGGGCGGCCCGGATGACCAGCTCCTCCCCCGTGGTCATCCCCCCTTCCAGCCCCCCTGCCCGGTTGGTCTCCCGGTAAAACCCCCGCTCCGGGCTCCAGAAGATGGGGTCGTGGACCTCGGAGCCCCGCTTCATGGCGTTCTCAAAGCCAGGGCCGATCTCCACCCCCTTGACCGCCGGGATGGACATGGCCATCTGGGCCAGCCGCCCGTCCAGCTTCCGGTCCCAGTGGACGTGGCTCCCCAGGCCCGGCACCAGGCCGCGGAAGCGGGCCTCGAGGACCCCCCCGAGGGTGTCCCCCTCGGCCTTGGCCTGGTCTATGCGGCGGATCACCTCGGCCTCGGCCTCGGGGTCGGTCATGCGCACGGGGCTCGCCTCAATGCGGCCGAGGAGGTCCCAGGAAAAGGGCACCCGGCTCCACACCCCGGCCATGCCCGGCACGTACCCCACGCCCTCCACCCCCAGGAGGGAGAGGAGCTTCATGGCCACCGCCCCCACGGCCACCCGCATGGCGGTTTCCCGGGCGCTGGCCCTTTCAAGCACGTCCCGCAGGTCCTTGTGCCCGTACTTGAGGCCCCCGGAGAGGTCGGCGTGGCCGGGCCTGGGGGCGGTGAGGGCCCTTTTGCGGGGCTCGTTGCCGGGGGCGGGGTCCATCACTTCCACCCAGTTCCTGAAGTCGGCGTTCCTTATGGCCAGGGCCACGGGGGCCCCGGTGGTGCGCCCGGCCCTGACCCCGGCGCGGAACTCCACCTGGTCCTTTTCAATGACCATGCGCCGTCCCCGGCCGTAGCCTTTCTGCCTCCTTTCCAGCCAGGGGTTGATGTCCTCCTCGGTGAGGGGAAGCCCGGCGGGCAACCCCTCAATGATGGCCAGAAGCTCGGGGCCGTGGGACTCGCCTGCGGTCAGGAACCTCATGGGCCCATTGTAGGGAAGAGGCCGGGGTAAAGCCACCCCGGCCGCCTCACCCGGTCCCTCAGGGCCTGGTTGCGGTTTCCTTCAGGATGTCGGCGGTGATGACCACGAGGAGCTCCCGGTCCGTGGTCTCGCCGGTGCGCTGCTTGAAGAGCTCCCCGATCAGGGGGATGTCCATGAGGAGGGGCACGCCCTGGACGGTCTGGGTGTTCTCCTGGGAGGTGAGGCCCCCCAGGACCACGGTTTGGCCGTCCCTGACCCTTAAGGTGGTGGTCACCACCTGCTTGGTAAAGCGGTCCACGTCCCCGTCCACGGGGTTGCGCTGCACGTTGCCGGAGACCTCCGCCCGGATGTTCAGGAGGATCTGCCCGTCGGCGGTGATCTGCGGGGTCACCTCCACGATGATGCCGATGTCAAAGGGCACCCGCTCCACCCGGTCATTCACCACCCGGCGGATGAGGAAGGTCTCCCCAGACTGGAGCCGGGCGGTCTGGTTGTTGAGGACGGTCTGGTTCACGTCCCTAAGGGCCCGGGAAAGCCCCTGCCTTTGGAGGGCATCCAGGGTGGCCACGATGTTCAAGGCGGCCAGGCTCCGGGTGGAGTCAAAGATGAGGGAAAGCCCCGAGTCCAGGATGCTGGCCACCACGTTCCCCCCGGCGATGGTGTTCCACTTGAGGCCCAGGCTCCGGGTCAGGTTGGACTGGACCTCCTGGATCCGCACCCTCAGGTTCACCTGGGGCACCGCCTGGTCCAGCCTGGGGATGAGCCCCTCCACCAGGGCCAGGTCCTCGGCGGTCCCGGTGACGATCAGGGTGTTGGTGCGCTCGTCGGCCACCACCGTGGCCGTGGGGGTGGGGTTCCCGCTCTGGCCCTGCCCCTGGGCCGAAGGCGCGGCTTTGGCCTTCAGGGCCTCCTGCAGGACCTGGGCCAGGTCCTTGGCCTTGGCGTTGGAGAGCTGGAAGGTCCTCTGAAAGATGGGAGGGCCTTGCTCGGGGGCCCGGTCAATCTGGGCCAGGAGGCTTTCCACCTCGGAAAGCTGCTTCGCCGTGCCCCGCACCGAGAGGACGGGCTGGCCGGGAACGGTCTGGACCACGATGCCCGGCACTTCCCGGGCCAGGAAGGGGGCCACCTTCTCGGCGTCGGCGAAGCGCAGGGGGTAGAGCTTGCGCACCGTGGCCTCCGCCTGGGGCGGGGGCACCTGGGGCACCACGTCGGCGGCCTTGAGGAGTTCGGCGAAGAGGGCCTGGTCGGCCTCGGTGGCCTCCAGGAGGAGGGCCTTGGGGTTGCCGGGGATGGCCTCGAGGCGGGCCCCCTTGAGCTCCTTTTGCAGGAGGGGTTCTAGCCGGGCCTTGGCCTCGTCAAAGGTGAGGTTCTGCAGGGCGTAGACCTGGCGGACGGTTTTGGGGAGGTCGGCGGCCTTGAGGAGCTCGGCGAAGAGGGCCTGGTCGGCCTCGGTGGCCTCCAGGAGGAGGGCTTTGGGGTTGCCGGGGATGGCCTCGAGGCGGGCCCCCTTGAGCTCCTTTTGCAGGAGGGGTTCCAGCCGGGCCTTGGCCTCGTCAAAGGTGAGGTTTTGCAGGGCGTAGACCTGGCGGACGGTTTTGGGGAGGTCGGCGGCCTTGAGGAGTTCGGCGAAGAGGGCCTGGTCGGCCTCGGTGGCCTCCAGGAGGAGGGCTTTGGGGTTGCCGGGGATGGCCTCGAGGCGGGCCCCCTTGAGCTCCCTTTGCAGGAGGGGTTCTAGCCGGGCTTTGGCCTCTTCAAAGGTGAGGTTCTGCAGGGCGTAGACCTGGCGGACGGTTTTGGGGAGGTCGGCGGCCTTCAGGAGCTCGGCCAGGCGGGCGTGGTCCTCCTCGGTGGCCAGCACCACCGCCTTTTTGGGGTCGGTGGGCACCACGCTCACCTGGGCCCCGGGCACCTGGCCCTGGAGGAAGGCGAGAAGCTCGGGGAAGGTGGCGTGGGTGAGGGCGTAGGTCCTTTCCACCCGCGGCTTGGGCTCGGCCAGGGCAGGAAGGGGGCGGAAGTCAATCCCCGCCCGCTTCAGGAGGTCGGAGAAGCGGGCGTGCTGCTCCGGGGTGGCCAGGACGGAGAGGATGGCCTTGAGCTTGCCCCCCTCCTCCACCACGATCCAGTTCACGCCCATCCCCGCCGCCTCCCGGGAGAGGAAGGGGAGGAGGTCGTTCTGCACCCAGGCCTTGGCCCCGTCTATGTTGACCACGGTGCGGGCCTGTCCCTGGGCGTCGGTTTCGGTTCGCCGGTAGGCGATCTCGGGGATGCCCACGATGTAGGGCCGCCTCTCCGCCGCCCCGGTGCGGCTTGGGGCGTCCACCAGGGCGGTGATCACCTGGGTGGGGGCCACCACCACCACGTCCGGGGGCAGGAAGAGGTAGTCCAGCCCGAACTGGGCCCCGTAGGTGGCGAAGAGGAGGTCCCACACCTCCCGGAAGGGCTTCCCCTGGAAGTCCAGCTTCACGTTGGGCAGGGGGGGCTGGGCCTTGGCGGGGTCGCCGGAGGGGTCATAGGCCCGGTAGATGAGGGGCTGGAGGCCCACGCTCTTGGCCAGGGCCTCGAGGACCACGTCCAGGGGCAGGGTGAGGCCGGCCTTGACCTGGCTTTCCGAGACCTTCAGGTCCACCTTCGCCTGGAAGCGGGGCTCGTCGGGAAACTTGGCCAGAGCGCCCACGCTCAAGGCGGCGAGAACCAGCATCAGGGGCTTCATAAGCTTTCCTTTCACCGTTCACCTCCCGCTTCTAAGGGAATCTCCAAGGTTTCGTCCTTCAGGGCCAGCACGATTCGGTCGCCCTCAATCCGTTTCACCACCGCTTCGCTCCCCGGGATGGGGCTTCCTGCGGGGAGGACCAGATAGCCTTCCTTGCTCTCCAGGATGGCCACGCTTATGGGCCCCATGAGGGTGCCCGAAAGCCTAAGCCCCTTTTCCTCCACCAGGGCCGCCAGGGGGCTCTTGGGGGCGGGTGGGGCCGGGGCTTGCGCCTCCTTGGGGGGTTCTTCTTGGGGAAGGGGCGTCTCCACCAGACCCCCGGGGGCGGCCACCTCCACCGGGGGCTCCAGCCGGGCCTGGGGCACCTCCACCTTGGGGGTGGGCCTCAGGACCTGGGGTGCCGGCAGGGCCCCGGCGGTGCCCGGCAGGGGCCTGGGGGCACCCTGCACGGAGGGGGTGGGCAGGGGGGTTCCTCCGCTCACCCGCACCGGGGTGCCCGTGGGGACGGGGGTGGGGCGGACGGCGGGCGCAGGCGCGGGAGGGGTGGGGACCGGGGCGGGCGGGGCCGCCTCTTTCGCCACGATGAGGGGCACGAAGGGGTTGGGGGGTGGGGCCTCCGGCTTGGCCTTGGGCATGGGTAGGTTTGTTGCCTGGGGGGTGGTCTGGGCCGCCTCGGCCTTTTCCGGCGCCTGGGGGGCCTCGGCCGGGGCAGATTTGGCCAGGGGAGGGATGGGCGGGGCCTCGAGGGCCTTGGGGGTTTCCGGGACCGCCGGCGCGGGGGGCTGGGCCTCGAGGGGGGTCTGGGCGGGCAGGTAGAGGCCCCCGTACCAGAGGGTCACCGCCCCCACCAAAAGGAGCCCGGCCAGGAGGAGCTTGGTGGACTGGGGGAGGTTCTTCCAGGCGGCCTGGAGACGGGCTAGGGCCTCTTTCACCGCTCACCTCCCTGGGGCTGGGTCTGTCCCTGGCTTGGGGCCTCCAGGCCCTTGGCCAGCATGTAGAGGGTGAGGGTCAGGCTGGTGGAGAGCGTGGGGTTCTGCTCCTGGCCCTGCACGCTCAGGTTCAGCCCGGAGATGGTGCTAAAGCGGGAGAGGGCTTCCAGGCGCCTCAGGTAGGTGAAGGTCTCCGGGAAGGGGGCCTCGAGGGCCAGGGCCAGGTTCACCGCCCGCACCTCCGGCACCGGGGCCGCGGTGGGGGAGCGGTTCAGGGAGCGCACCGTGACCCCGCTACGGGCGGCCTCCCCCAGGATCTCCGAGAGGACCTGGGCTAGGCGCTCCTCTTTGGGTAAGGCCCTCAGGAAGGCCTCCCTTTCCGCTTGGAGGGTGGCGATGGTGGCCCTGAGCTCGGGAAGGGCCCGCTGGGCCCGGCGCCCCTTCTCCCGCTCGGGGATGAGGGCGTTGATCTCCTGGCGCACCCCTTCCGTTTCCTGGCGGAGGGGGACGATGCCGTAGAAGTACCAGAGGAGGGCCACCACCGCCACCAGGGCCATGGCGATGAGGGCCCACTCCCGCTGCCCCAGCCTAGCGAGCACCCTCTTCACCTCCCACGGCGCCCACGCGGGCGCTGAAGGTGTAAAGCCCCCTTTGGGGGTCCAGGGAGGCCCCCTGGAACTCTATGCCGAACCGGGGCGAGGTCTCAAAGGCCTGGACGAAGCGCACCAGGGCGGTCTGGTTCAGGGCCTCGCCCTGGACGTTGAAGACCACCCGGACCCGCTTGCCGTCAAAGGCCCCGCTTTGGGCCTGCCGGTCCGCCTCCTCCTCGGAGAGGGCTTGGGTCCCCACGGAGCGCAGGGCCACGGGGAAGCGCCCGCCCTCCCGGGGGATCTGCCCGATGAAGGCGGCCAGGTAGTCCGACCAGGGGACGAAGCCCTTCTTCAGGTTCTCCCGGATGGCCAGGAGGGCTTCCAGGGCCTTCCGCTCGGCCTCGAGGCGGTTCTGCTCGGCTATGAAGGGCTTGAGGGCCTCCACCTCGGCCTTCAGGGCATCCCGCTCCGTTTTGGCCAGGGTGAGCTCGGTGTAGGCGGTGTAGTGGAGGACTCCCATGGTCCCCAGGACCACCAGGGCGAAGATGGCCGCCGCAAGCCGCCACCAGCCGGGCTCCACCCGGCGGCGCAGGTTCTTGGGAAGGAGGTTGAGCCTAATCAAGGGGACCCACCCCCCTCAAGGCCAGGCCCACGGGCACCATGAACTCGGGGCCCAGCTCCCTTAGCTTCTCCAGGTCAAAGCGCTTGGGGTCCACCTGGATGCCCTGCCAGGGGTCCGGGGTGACGAAGCTCACCCCCAGGGTGTCGGTGAGGAGGGCGGCGAGGCCCCGGAGGCGGCTACCCCCACCGTAAAGGTAGCCCACCTCCGGCTGCACGTCCCCCAGCTGCACCCGGAAGAACTCCAGGCTCCGGCGGATCTCCTGGGTGAGGTCCACCAGCACCGGGCGGATGGCGTCGTAGATGCGGGCGGGGCTGTACCGCTCCCGCTCCACGTCAAAGTCCAGGAGGAGCGCCTCGTCCTCGGTGGGGATGGTGGCGAGGCCGTAGGTGCGCTTCACCTCCTCGGCGGTGAGGAGGTCCAGGCCAAAGCTTTTGGCGATGGCCTCGGTGAAGTCCTTGCCGGAGAGGGTCAGGATCCGCACCGCCAGGGGGCGGTCCCCCTTGGTGAGGACCAGGCTGGTGCTCTCGGCGCCGATCTCCACGGCGACGGCCACCGCCTCCGGGTCCCTGGTGAGCTCGGCTTCCAGGGGGTAGAGGCCGGCGAAGGGTTTTACGTCCAGGACAACGGGAATGAGGCCCGCCCCCCTCAGGGCCTCTATGAGGGAGGCCACCGTCTCCTGGCGGGCGGCCGCCACCATGACCTCCACCTGCTCCCCTTCCGGCACCTCGGCCAGGGGGTCCAGGGGGGCGAAGTCCAGGACCACCTCGTCTATGGGGAAGGGGATGTAGCGCTCCGCCTCCCAGCGCACGGCCTCCTCCATCTCCTTGGGGGGCATCTTGGGCACCTGCAGGGTGCGCAGGATCACGCTGGGGTTGGGGACGGCTGAGACCACATAGCGCTTCCTCGTGCGGGCCTCGGCCAGGAGTTCCCGGATCTCCTGGCTGAGCGCGTTAGGCTCCGCCACCACCCCTTCCACCAGGGTTCCTGGGGGCAGGGGCCGGGCGGCCAGGGCCTTGAGGGCCGGGGGGTAGCCGGAAAGCTCCACCAGCTTGAGGCTCCCCGCCCCGATCTCCAGCCCCAGGGCCTCCACCCGGGGTTTGAATAGCCTGCTAAAACCTGAAAACACGGCGCCTCCTTCCTTTCACGGCGAGAACCCCACCTAATCCCGAAGCATAGCGAACCTGCCTGAAGTATATACCGCTTTTACGGCGATGTGGGTAGAGGTCCAGGAGTTGCCCTCTACGTCCCAGGGTCTAAAGCGAACCATCCCTCCCCAGGGGCTGGGGAGGGGGAAGGGGCTTCCCGGGCTAAGTATCCCGCCGTGGCAAAAGCCACGGCGGGGAGCCCAAAAGCAATGGGTGGCCACTTAAAGGGCCTTCAGCGCCTCTATCACCGCCTGGGTGAAGGTCTCCGTGGTGGCCTCACCCCCCAGGTCCGGGGTGCGGGGGCCCTTTTCCAGGACCAGGTCCACGGCCCGCTCCACCTTCCTGGCCACCTCCCGCTCGCCCAGGTAGTCCAGCATCATGGCGGCGGAGAGGATGGTGGCCGTGGGGTTGGCGATGCCCTTGCCGGCGATGTCGGGGGCGGAGCCGTGCACCGGCTCAAAGACCGCTGTGGTGTCCCCGATGTTGGCGGAGGGGGCCAGGCCGAGACCTCCCACCAGCCCGGCGGTGAGGTCCGAGAGGATGTCCCCCAGAAGGTTGGTGGTGACGATGACGTCAAAGCGCTCAGGGCGCATGACGAGCTGCATGGCGCAGTTGTCCACGATGATGTCTTGGACGTTGACCAGGGGGAAGTCTCGGGCCGTCTCCCTTACCGTGTCCAGGAAAAGCCCTTGGGTTACGGGGAGGACGTTGGCCTTGTGGGCGATGTGGAGGGTCTTGCGGGGGCGGCTCTCGGCAATCTTAAGCGCCACCCGCCCCACGCGCTCGCTGGCCTTCTTGGAGATGACCGCGTCGGCGATGGCCACGTCCAGGTAGCGCCTTTCCTGCTCCACGTAAAGCCCTTCGGTGTTCTCCCGCACGATGATGAGGTCCACCCCAGGGCGGCTTTGGGGGATGGGGCGGCTCTTGGCGGGGCGCACGTTGGCGTAGAGGTCCAGCCGCCTTCTCAGGTAGCGGATGGCCCCAAAGAAGCCCGGCACCTTGCGGGTGGGGCTGGTGGCGGCCCCGAAGAGGGTGGCGTGGCAGGAGAGGATCTTCTCCACGGTTTCCTCGGGGACCGAAACCCCTCTTCGCTCAAAGGTCTCCCAGCCCGCCTCCGCTTCCACAAACTCCAAGGGAAGCCCAGTGGCCTCCAAGACTTTCCTGGCCGCGGGCACCACCTCGTGGCCGATCCCGTCCCCCTCAATCAAGCAGATGCGGTACGCCATATGGCCTCCGGTCAGGGGTATGACCCCAACAGGAATATACACTACACCGGAAGGCCTCTAGGCCCGCCAGGCCAGGAGAAAAAGCACCAAAAGGAGGTAGCCGAGGACCCTGAGGGCCGCCTGGCGCAGGGAAAGGCGGAGGCCTCCTACCCTCAGGGCTCCTTCCACCACCACCCCCATGATGCCCAGGAGGATCAGGATGTCCCCCGGGCTGATGACCTTCCGCAAGGGGGGTAGAGGGATCACGTCTCCCAGGAAGGGAAGGCGGGTGGTTTCGTCCAGAAGGGTGTGCACCGCGTCCCGCTTTTCCCGCAGAAAATCCTCCAGCCCCCCCAGGCCCGCCTTTTGCAGGGCGGTGAAGCTCACGGGCATGTGCCCCCCGTTGGCGAAGATGACCAGGGTGTTGAGGAAGAGGCCCAGGAGGACCAGGTAGAGGCTTTTCAGGTGGCGGTTCTGGAGGAGGCCGTAGCCCACCAGGAGAAGGACCAGAACCTTGGCCAGGGGGCCCGCCACCCCGGGGGGGAAGAGGCCCCGGTAGGTGCCGTAGGCCAGGCCCCCCTCGAGGAGGGCCGCCAGGAGGAAGGCCCAGGCCGCCTTGAGCTCTATTCCTCCGAGGTCCTTTGGCCGGACTCCGAGGGCGAGGGCGAGGCCCAGGGCGAAGAGAGCGGCGGCAAGATAAAGCGTGATACGGATCCCTCCTTTCCTGCTTTGGCCTTGAGGTAGGCTTCCCGGTCGCGCCAGAGGGGGTCTTCCTGCCAGAGCTCTGTGAAGGCCTCCACCAGCCGGGGGTCAAACTGGATGCCGGACATCTCCTGGACTTCCCTTAGCGCCTCCTCCGGGGATTTGGCCTTGCGGTAGGGGCGGCCCGCGGTCATGGCCTCGTAGGCGTCGGCCAGGCCCACGATGCGGGCCTCCTCGGGGATCTCGTGCCCGGCGAGCCGCTTTGGGTAGCCCCGGCCGTCCCAGCGCTCGTGGTGGTAGAGGATGATGTTATAGACCAGGGGCTCAAAGGCCACCTTGGCCCCGGGCTTCAGCATCTCCGCTCCGAACTCGGGGTGCTTTTCTATGGCCTGGCGCTCCTCAGGGGTGAGGGGGCCAGGCTTCAGGAGGACGAACTCGGGGATGCCGATCTTGCCAATATCGTGGAGCCGGGCTGCCCGGTAGACGGCCTGGGCGTAGGCTTCGTCCCCGTTCTTGACCTTCCGGGCTAGGTCCCGGGCGATCTCGGCCACGCGCTCGGAGTGGAGGCGGGTCTGGGGGTCCTTGGCCTCGAGGGCGTGCATGAGGGTTTCCAGGGTGGCGTCAAAGGCCTCTTCCAGACGCACCTTCTCGTCCCAGTAGAAGCGGCTGTAGTAGAGGGGGATGAGGAAGAAGAGCACCGTCCACCCGCCCCAGTTGCCCAGGAGGGGCGTCTCGTAGGCCCGGGCCAGAAGGAGGGCGATGGGGGAGAGGAGGAGGTAACTTAGGGCGAGCCACTTGATGTTTTTCCCCCAGGCCTCGCGCCAGGAAACTTTATTTGCGAGGTGAATGGCGGTAGTCACCAGGGTGGTGTTGACCAGGAAGAAGGCCAGGGAGGCCGTGGCGATGCCCACCCCTGCGGATAGGTTCCAGGAACCGAAGTAAACGGGGTTCTGCTGGAAGAACTGCCAGGCCAGGGCCGCCAGGGCGGTAGCCAAGCCGTCTTGGGAGCGGTTGAAGAGCTCCTTGTACCAAACGCTTCCTCCCCACTGGGCGATGAACACGATTAAAGGCGCAAGCCATGGGGGAGCGATAACCACGAGGGCGAGGGCAAAGATGAAAAGCTGGCTCATGCCCGCACTAAGGGGCAGGCGAACCTCTACTTTCACGCTCCAAAAAACGAGTAAACCCCAAAAGGCAAGCTCCCAAGCGGCTAGGTGAAGATCATATTCGCGGTAAGCTAGAAATAGGTGAAGTTCTAGCAATCCAAAGGCAAGAGAGCAAGAGAGAATAAGCAGGAACAGAGGGAGGGGTGGTAGTTCTAAGCGGAATCCCAAACGGCGGCTCTCAGCTGGTTGGGCGCTCACACTTTAAGCATAGCAACAACCTGGACAAAAGAAAAGCTGGCCAGACAACTGGCCAGCCCTTTTTACCTCCAGTGCACAGAAGCCCCAGCCGCAAGTCCGAGCCCGATCAAGCTGCCGAGAAGCGCCAACACGCGAGCGATCAGCTTCTTCATCTTTATCCCTCCTTTTCCTCCGCTTCCGGGGGGTCGGCCCCGTTTGCTTGTCTTTCACTTTAGGGGGTCGGGTCAATACTGTCAAGAGGGGAAAAATAGGTATCGGCGTGGCAAAAAATGCCTATAGGGTCACAATAGTTTGGATTTGGTCAGACTTACGCTACCCAGCTTAGCACACCCGGTGCCGGCTGGGTAGCGGGGCTAGACCAGCGGGGGGAAGCCTCGGGGTTTTGAGGGGGGAATGGCCTAAAAAATACGCGGGCCCGTGGGGGTTAAGCGCCCCACGCGGGCCCCAAAACATCCAGCTTTAATGCGCCCCTGGAATACACCGGCAATACCGAAAAAACACCTACCGCAATGCCTAAAGAATGGCTACCTCAAATACCACCCCGAAACGGCGAAGGTTGCCTCAGCTTCCCACCCCCTTCGGGGCTATTGTAACAAAACGTAACCCGCCCAGAGGGCGGGCACTGTGGTGCCGAGGGGCGGAATCGAACCGCCGACACTGCGATTTTCAGTCGCATGCTCTACCAACTGAGCTACCTCGGCGTGGCGGCCCCGACGGGACTCGAACCCGCGATCTCCCACGTGACAGGCGGGTGTGTTAACCAACTACACCACGGGGCCTTGGGTTGTCGCCGGGTCGGGGGCGTCCGACCGGGCATCTAGGATGATAGCCGGGGGAAGGGCCAGTGTCAAGCTTGAGCTGGAGCGAGGTCTTCGCCTACCACCGCACCCGGAAGGGGATCGGGAGGCAGAGCCTCCTGGTGGACCGGGGGGAGTCCGGCTATCGCAATCTTTTTCTGCCGGACGGGCGGATCCTCTACATGGGGGAAGGCCTGCGGGGTCACCAGGAGCCCCTTGGGGGGAACCTCCGCCTCCTCCTGGCCCACCGGGAAGGGACCCCTCTAAGGGTCTTCCTGCGGGAGGCTCCGGGGCGCTGGCGGGACCTGGGGTGCTACCAGGTGGAGGGGTGGCGGTACGCCCTTTTGGAGGAGGAGGGGCGCTACGTCTACTGGTTCACCCTTGAGCCATGTGGATGCGAAGGAGGCCCTTGAGGGTCAGGTCCTCGTCCACCAGGTCAAAGGAGGGGCAGATGGGCCTTAGGGTCTCGGCAAAGCCCCCGGTGGCGATGACCAGAGCTTCCCCCGCCTCCTCCTTGAAGCGGCGCACCATGCCCTCCACCAGGGCGGCGTACCCCAGAACCAGGCCCGAGCGGAGGGCCTCGAGGGTGTTCTTGCCCACGGCCCTCTCTGGCGGGACCAGGTCAATGCGGGGGAGCTTGGCCGTCCGCTGGGCCAGGGCGTCCGCCGCCGTCTGGGGGCCGATGGTGATGGCCCCGCCCAGGTAGCGGTTGGGGGCCTCCACCAGGTCAAAGGTGGTGGCCGTGCCAAAGTCCACCACGATGTAGCGGCCCGTGGGGCTCGGGTAGCCCAGGGCCCCCACGGCGTTGACCAGGCGGTCCGCCCCGGCCTCCTTGGGGTTGTCTATGGCCACCTCAAGCCCCGTGGCCTCGGCGTCCACGACCCGGGCCTTGACCCCGAAAAGCCCCTCTATGGCCTGCCCCATCTCCCGCTCCACCGGGGGCACCACGCTGGAAAGGAGGGCGGCTTTGGGCGGGGGAAGGCCCTCCAGGGCGAAGAGGTTCTTTAGGAGGACCCTATACTCGCTTTCCATCCGCATTCGGTCGGTGTGGATGCGGAAGTGGGCGACGAGCCTCTCCCCCTCAAAAAGGCCCAGGGCCGTGGAGGTGTTGCCGATGTCCACCGCCAGGAGCATCAGGCCTCTTCCTCCCAGGGCTCCAGGATCACCCGGGTGGTGATCTCGGCGTTGAGGTTGGCGGAGACGGAGCAGTACTTGGTGTGGGAGAGGTGGACGGCCCGCTCCAGGGCCTCGAGGGTCACCCCCGGCCCGGAGGCGATGTGGGTCACGGTGATGTGGGTGTAGCGCCTGGGGTGGGTCTCCGCCCGCATCCCCTCCACCTCCACCCGGTAGCGGGCCAGGGGCTGCTTCTTCTTCTTCATGATGTCCACCACGTCGTAGGCGGTGCAGGCCCCCAGGGCCATGAGGAGGAGCTCCATGGGGCGAGGCCCGGTGGCGGGCTGGTCCCCGTCAATCATGACCTTGTCCCCCTGCTCGTTCACCCCCAGGAAGCGGTGCCCCACCAGGTTGTAGACCACGACCTTCTTCGTCATGAGCCGGATTTTACCAGGCTTTCATGGAGGCGGCTAGAATGGGCGTAGATGCGGTGGGCTTTATTCCTGGTCTGGATATGGAGCTTGAGCCTGGCCTTTCCCAGGGTGGGGGTGCACGAGGGCTTCACCCGCCTGGTCTTTGACCTGCCCTCGCCCCAGACGGCCTACCGCATAGAGGAGGGGGAGGGCCTCCTCACCCTCATCTTTCCGGGCCTTTCCCTCCCGGCGGCGGACCTTTTGGTGAACTCCCCCGAGGTGGCCTCGGTCCAGGTGGTGCCGGGCAAGGGGGAGGTGAGGGTCCTGGTGCGCACCAGGGGGCCGGTGGAGGTGAAGGCGAGCCGCTACGGAGACCCCGAGCGCCTGGTGCTGGACATCGCCCTGAAGAAGGGGGCGACCCCCCTCAAGCCCCAGGCCCCGGACCCCCCCAAGGCCCAGGCCCCCAAGCCTCCGAGGCCCGTGGTCCTCCTGGACCCCGGCCACGGGGGGATTGACCCGGGGATGGTGGGGTACGTGGTGGAGAAGGAGGCGGTCCTGGACGTGGCCCTCCGCCTCAAGCGCCTCCTCTTGCGGGAGGGGATAGAGGTCCGCCTGACCCGGGAAAAGGACACGCACCTCTCTCCGGACAAGCGCACGGACCTCTCCATGCGGGCCAGCATGGCCGACAGCTCCCGGGTGAACCTCTTCATCTCCATCCACGTGAACGCCACCCCCACCCGCACCGCACGAGGGGTGGAGGTCTTCTACTTCGGCCGCTCCCAGGACCCCAGGGTCTTGGCCCAGGTGATCCGGGAAAACGGCGGGGGGGAGGTGGGCAAGCGCCTCACCGAGGAGGCCAAGACCGCCGCCGAGCGGATCCTTTACGACATCGTGGCCCAGGCCAACCAGCGCTTCAGCCAGCGCCTGGCGGAGACCCTGGGCCGAAGCCTCTCCCAGGCCACGGGAAGCCCCTATAGGGGGAGCTTCCCCGGCGACCTCTTCGTCCTCCGCTACGCCAAGGTGCCCGCCGTGCTGGTGGAGATCGGCTTCGGGGACCACCCGGTGGAGGGGCGAAACCTGGCGGACCCGGACTACCGGGAGAAGGTAGCCCAGGGGCTTCTCTCCGGCGTCCTGACCTTCCTGGCCAACGGGGCTTTTGCCCGTTAGGTGGCCACCCATGGCTTTTCCCACCGGGGCCCCGCCACGGCGGGGTATTTAGAAGGGGAAAGCCTCCAGGGCTTCCCCGGCGTCCTTGAACCGCTCCTCCGGGCGCTTGGCCAGGAGGCGCTCCAAGTAGGCCCGCTCCCTCTCCCTAAGCCCGGGAAGGGGGGGGACGGGCGCCTTCAGGTGGCCCAGGAGGACCTCTTCCGGGGCTCCCACAAAGGGATGTTCCCCGGAGAGGATCCAGTAGAGGATGACCCCGGCGGCGTACACGTCGGCCTCGGGGCCGGGGCTTTGCCCCAGGACCTGCTCCGGGGCCAGGTAGGGGAGGGTGCCCACCCTCAGGGGCTTTTTGAAGGCCTCGGCCACCGGGCCGGAGAGGTCAAAGTCCACCAGGCGGGCCTCGTCGGTGCCGGCCACGATAATGTTTTCCGGCTTCACGTCCCGGTGGACCAGGCCTTTGGCGTGCATGTGGGCCAGGGCCAGAAGGAGCTGGCGGAAGACCTGAAGGGCCCGGGGCTTCCCCGGCCTCCGCCCCATCCACCGCTCCATCTCCTCCCCCGGGGCGTAGGCCAGGAGGAGGGCCGGGCCTTCCTCCAGGTCCAGCTTCTCCAGGACGGGGTTCAGGTTGGGGTGGTCCAGGCGCTTACCCACCCAGAACTCCCGGTTCCGCCGGGCCTCGGCCCCTTTGGGGAAGAGCTTGAGGGCGTAGGGGGTGCCGAAGGGGTCAAAGGCCAGGTAGACCGTGGCCAGGGCCCCCTGGCCCAGGGGGCGCACCACCCGGTAGCGCTTAAGAAGGGTCTTCCCCGCCAGGCTCACCGCCCCCACTATACCCTTCCTCACGCCTTTCACCTGAAAGCCGGTAGGATTTTCCCGTGCGGGGCTTGGCGCTTTCCGGAGGCGGGGCCAGGGGGCTGGCCCACATCGGGGCCCTCGAGGTCTTTTTGGAGGCGGGCCTGGACTTTCAGGTGGTGGCGGGCACCAGCATGGGGGCCATCGTGGGGGCCCTCTTCGCCGCCGGGCGGACCCCGGGGGAGATGCTGGAGATGGCCCGGAAGACCCCCTGGCTGGCCCTGCTGGGCCTCTCCCCCAGGGAGGGCCTTTTCTCCCGCAGGAAGCTCAAGGACTTCCTGGCGGAGCACCTTCCCCCCCGGTTTGAGGACCTGAAGCGGCCCCTGGTGGTGACGGCGGTGGACGTGGCCACGGGCAGGCTCGTCTTCCTCACCCAGGGAGAGCTTCCCAGCGCCGTCCTGGCCTCCGCCGCCTACCCGGGCCTCCTCGCCCCGGTGGAGCGGGAGGGCCGGCTCCTCTTTGACGGGGGAGTTCTGGACAACCTGCCCGTGGACGGGGCCAGGCTCCTGGGGGCTTTGGAGGTCTACGCCGTGGACGTGACCCCGGAGCGGGCGGTGGCGGAGGCTCCCAAAAACCTCCTCGCCCTGGCCCGGCGGGCGGTGGACCTCATGCAGCTCCACCTGACCTCGGTGCGCCTCACCCTTTACGCCCCCGAGGTCTACGTGCGCCCCGCCCTCCAGGGGGTGGGTATAGAGGACTTCCGGCGCCTGGAGGAGATCGTGGAGGCCGGAAGGGAGGCCGCCAGGAAGATTTTGGATAAGGTGGGAGGGGTATGAAGGCGTTCTGGGACTATCTTTTCAAGGAGTGGTTTCGGCAGGTGGGGGAGGCCCTGCTGGTGGCCTTTTTGGTCACCACCTTCGTCTTCACCACCGTGGGGGTGGTGGGGCAGAGCATGTTCCCCACCCTAAGGAACGGCGAGCGGGTCCTGGTGCCCAAGTGGGAGACCTGGCTGGTGCGCTTCGGCCTCAAGGAGTGGCGTCGGGGGGAGATCGCCATCCTCAAGCCCCCCGAGGGCACGCCCTACGGCACGGCCCGTTTTCCCGTCCTGGGCTTTTCCTTCCGGGCCTTCTTCATCAAGCGCATCGTGGCCGTGCCCGGGGACGAGGTGTACGTGGAGCGGGGGGTGGTCCACGTGAACGGGGTGCCCCTTCTGGAGACCCACATCACCGACCACCTCTCCCCCTGGCCCGACTCCTTCCCCGGGGTCTGCTACAAGGACGGGCGCATGACCCGCATCATCACCCAGCAGGGGGACTTCCCCGTGGACCTTCTCCCCGCCTACCTTAAGCCCCTCAAGGAGATGCTCCTGCCCCCTTCGGAGGGGGTCCTTAAGCGGAGCCGGCTGGAGGAGTCCTGCGAGGTGGGGCGGATCCGCCTCAAGAAGGGGTACTACTTCGTCATGGGGGATAACCGCACCTTAGGGGGCTCCGAGGACTCCCGCACCTTCGGGCCCGTGCCCGTGGAGGCCATCGCCGGGCGGGCCAGCTTCGTCTGGTGGCCCGTCTTCGTGCGGGACGAAAAGGGCCTCCGCCTGAACCTGAGGCGGCTTGAGCCCCCAGCGGTCTACAGGCTCAGGTGAGGACGGCCACCAAAAGCCTCCCCGGTCCGTGGACCCCCTTCACCATCACCTGGCCGATGTCGGCGCTTTTGGAGGGGCCGGAGTGGAGGCCCAAAGCGGTGGGGAGGGCCTCCAGCGAGAGGAGGCCCTCGAGGAGGGTCCCGAAGACCCTATCCGCCTCCACGAAGACCAGGTGGGTGGGGGGGAGGAGGTGGACCTTCCGTCCCTCCTCGGAGGAGAGGGCCACGCTCCCCGTCTCCGCCACGGCGAAGAGGGCGTAGGACACGCCCAGAGGGGCCTCCTCCGGGGGAAGCTCGGGGAGGGGGGGCCTGAGGTTCAGGGGCAGGGTCCTGCCCAAGGCGGCTCCGGAGAAGCTCTGGGCCAAGGCTTCCAGGAAGCTTCTCACCTCCTCCCGCCGCATGAGGCGGCCTTCCCCGCCGTTTTCCTCAAGCCGCCTGAGGAAAAGCTCCAGGGGGTCGGGAAGGGGGACAGGGTGGAGGGGGCCCGGGAGCTCCGCCTTGGGGCGATCCTTCAGGGCCCGCTTCACCCGGGAGAGGATCCTAGTTCTGGCGTCCACGGTCTTCCTCCAGTTCCCGCCAAAGTTCGTGGAAGGGCTTGGGGCTTGGCCTTAAGGCCCCGCGGCCTTCCGTCCAGGCCCTTAGGAGGGGGAAGAGGTCCTGGGGGAGGGGAAGCCCCCTCAGGGCCTTGGAGAAGAGGCGGTAGAGGGCGGGGCTTTCCATGACCTTGCGGAAGGCCGCCATGGCCGCCTTCTCCCAGCCCGGGGCCAGGCCCTCGGCCACGGCCCGGTGCCGCCAGGTGAGGAGGAGCCTGGGGATGGGGATCTTGACCGGGCAGGCCTCGAGGCAGGCCCCGCACAGGGTGGAGGCGTAGGGGAGGGGGTAGGCCTCCTCCAGGGAGAGGAGGCCCGGGTCCAGGACTGCCCCGATGGGCCCCGAGTAGACGTAGCCGTAGGGGTGCCCCCCGGTCTGGCGGTAGACGGGGCAGGCGTTGAGGCAGGCCCCGCACCGGAGGCACCTCAGGGTCTCCCAGGCCTCGGGATCGGCCAGGAGGGCGGTGCGGCCGTGGTCCACCAGGACCACGTGGACCTCCTCAGGGCCCTCCTCCCCTTCCCCCGCCGGGCCCCCTATGAGGGAGACGTAGGTGGAAAGCCTCTGCCCCGTGGCCGCCCGGGCGGTGAGGGGAAGGAAGAGGGCGAGGTCAGAAAGGCGCGGGAGGAGCTTCTCCAGCCCCACGAAGGCCACGTGAACCCTGGGGAGGCTGGTGGAAAGCCTTATGTTCCCCTCGTTTTCCATGAGGGCCAGGGTGCCCGTCTCCGCCACCAGGAAGTTGGCCCCGCTGATGCCCAGGTCGGCGGTGAGGAAGGCCTCCCTCAGGACCTTCCGGGCCACGCCCGCCAGCGCCTCGGGGCTCGCCTCCAGGGGGGTGCCGAAGCGCTCGTGGAAGAGCCTCCGGATCTCCTCGAGGGAGAGGTGGATGGCGGGGCCCACGATGTGGCTCGGGGGCTCCCCTAGGAGCTGGATCAGGTACTCTCCCAGGTCGGTCTCAAAGACCTCCACCCCCAAGGACTCAAGGAAGGGGTTCACCCCGAGCTCCTCCGTCAGCATGCTCTTGGCCTTCACCGCCCGCCGGACCCCTCGCCTCCTTACGATCTCCAGGAGCACCTGGTGGGCCTCCTCCGGCCCTTCCGCCCAGTGGACCCGCACCCCCTTTTCCAAAAGGCGCCTTTCCGCCTCCTCCAGGTAGCGGTCCAGGTGGCTTAAGACGTGGTCCTTGACCGCCTTGGCCCGCTCCCGCCACTCCTCTATGGGCACCTCGGCGTAGGCCCGGAGGCGGTTCCGCTCAAAGTGCAGCGTGGCCCCGGTGACCGCCTCCCGCACCCCGGGCTTCTCCTTGAGAAGCCTCGCCGCCTCCTTGGGGTAGAACCTGGCCTTAGCCCGCATACGCCTCCCAGAGGAGGGTGGCCAGGGGGGCCACCCTCAGGTTCACGCCCCTTTTGGCCATCCGGCCCGAGAGGTGGAGAAGGCAGCCGGCGTCGGTGGAGGTGAGGACCTGGGCCGCGGGCAGGGTGGAGAGCTTCCGGTCTGCCATAGCTAAGGAGACCTCGGGGAGCTTGACGCTGAAAAGCCCCCCGAAGCCGCAGCACTCCTCGGCGGCCTCCCAGGGGAGGATCTCGGCCCCGGCGTTCGTGAGGAGGGTGAGGGGCTCCTCCCGCACCCCGAGCTCCCTTAGGGCGTGGCAGCCGTGGTGGTAGGCCACCCTCACCCCCTTCAGGCCCTCCCCCAGCCTCTCCACCCCCAGGACCCGCACCAGGAACTGGGAAAGCTCATAGACCCTTTCCGAAAAGGCCAGGGCCTCCCGGCTCCCGGGCAGGAGCTCGGGGTAGTGGTTCCTCAGCATGCTGGCGCAGCTTCCCGAGGGCAGGACCACGTACTCCGCCTCCTGGAAGACCCGCAGGGTGCGCCTGGCCAGGGCCCGGGCCTCTTCCCAGTGCCCGGCGTTGAAGGCGGGCTGGCCGCAACAGGTCTGGTCCTCGGGGAAGTCCACCCCCACCCCCAGGGCCCTTAGGAGGCGCACCGCCGCCACCCCGGCCTCGGCGTAGAACTGGTCCGCTAGGCAGGTGATGAAGAGGGCTACCCGCATTCCCCCCATTCTATGGCTTCCACCTCGAGGGGTAGGCCCTGTAATACCCTTGTTTCCTGTTTCCTTCGGTCTATCATGCCTAGTAGCTTCCTGACCTGAGGAACCTTTTGCCGGGGCCCCCATGCTGGCGCAAGCCAGCATGGGGTGGTATAAGGCGAGGCCTGGCCCCTCCTTAGGTCCACCCGGAAGGGGCCCGTGTGGGTGAGCGCCCTGGGCCTCGGCCAGGCCCCCCGGCGTGAGGCAGGCGGGGTGAGGGGCGGGGCAGGTGTGGGCGAGCCACAGGGGTTGGCCCAGGACGAGGCCTTTCTCTCCGACCCTTGGCTGGATTCCGGCCTGGGAGAGACACCGGAGAAGGCCCTTTAGGGAACGCCTAGGCTGGTTAGTCTTCCTCCAGAAGAGGAAGCCGCACCCGGAAAAGGGTCCTTCCGGGGGCGCTTTCCACCTCTATGTGCCCCCCGTGGGCCCGGGCGATGGCCTGGGCCACGGCGAGGCCTAAGCCGGTGCCCCCGCCAGGGCCCTTGCGGAAGCGCTCAAAGACGTAGGGGAGGAGGTCTTCCGGGATGCCCGGCCCCTCGTCCTCCACCTCCACCAGGCCGAAGGGAGGGCTTTTCTTCACCCGCACCCGGACCTTCTCCTTCCCGGCGGCCCGGACGGCGTTGGCGATGAGGTTGCGGAGCATCTGCAGCAGGCGGTCCGGGTCTCCCAGGACCTCGGCTGTCTCCCCCTCGCAGGCCACCCCCTGCTCCCGGGCGGCCTCCTCGGCCAGGGCCTTCAGGTCCAGGATGTGGGGGTTCAGGGAGAAGCCCACCTCGCCCCGGGCCAGGTCCAGGAGGTCCTCCACCAGGCGGCGCATCCGCTCGGCCGTGGCCCGGGCGGTCTTGAGGCCCTCGAGGTCCAAGGGGTTCCGCTCCAGGCGGTCCAGGTGCCCCAGGAGGACGGTGAGGGGGGTGCGGAGCTCGTGGCCCACCTCGGCCAGGAAGGTGCGTTCCCGCTCCTTGGCCTCCTTGAGGGCCAAAAGGAGGGCGTTCACCGCCTCCACCATGCGGCCCAGCTCGTCCTTGGGCAGGGCCAGGGCGATGGGGGTGAGGCGCTCGGGGCTGCGGAGGGCGATCTCCCGGGCCGCCCCTTCCAGGGGCCTGGTGGCCAGGCGGGCGGTCAGGTAGACCAGGAGGGTCCCTAAGGGGAAGAGGAGGAAGAAGGCTTCCAGAAGGGCCCGGCGCAGGGCCAGAAGGGCCCTTTCTATGGGCTCGGCCTCGGCGGTGAGGACCAAAAGGCCCAAAGGGGTGGGGACCGCCGTCCAGGCGAAGCCTCGGGCCCACCGGACCCCATCCCCCGCGCCCTTCAGGGCCTCTTTGGGGAGACGATGGTCCTCCCGGGAGAGGACCAGGGGCTCCCCGTCCTGGGTGTAGAGGTGGAGGTAGACCCCGCCGGTGGTGAGAAGGCTTCCCGCCTGGCCCCTCTGGTAGGCCTCCGCCGCCCGCCTGGCGTCCTGGAGGAGGGTGGCCTCCAGGTGGCCCCGGAGGGCGCCCTCTACCCCCCGGCCCGCCAGGTACAAGGCCCCCACCAGAAAGAGGAGCCAGAGGAGGCTGAAGGCGAGGAAGAGCCTGGCCCGGAAGGAAAGCACCTACTCCCCTTCACCCCGGGGGCGGAGGGCGTAGCCCAGGCCCCGCACCGTGCGCAGATACCCGTAGGCCCCGGCCTCGCGGAGCTTGGCCCGCAGGTTGGCCACGTGGACGTCCAGGACGTTGGAGTCCCGGCCCAGGGGGCGGCCCCAGACCTTCTCCTCTATCTCCTGGCGGGAGAAGACCCGCCCGGGGCGGCTCATGAGGAGGGCCAGCAGGTCAAACTCCTTGGGGGAAAGCCGCACCTCCTGCTCCCGGAAGAAGACCTGCCGCCTTTTGGGGTAAAGGGTAAGCTCCCCCACCGAGAGGACCTCGCTCCCCTCCCGGTGCCGAAGCTGGACCTGGATGCGGGCCAGAAGCTCGGCGGGGTGGAAGGGCTTGACCAGGTAGTCGTCGGCCCCTTCGGAGAGGAGGGAGACCTTGCGCTCCACGGCGTCCTGGGCGGTGAGGACCAGGATGGGGGTATCGTCGGTGGCGCGGATCCTCCGGGCCACCTCGCCGCCGTCCAGGTCGGGGAGGCCCAGGTCCAGGACCACCAGGTCGGGCCGCTTCTCCCGGTGGCGGATGAGGCCCTCCACGCCGCTTTTGGCCCATTCCACGGCGAAGCCCGCCTCCTTCAGTTCCAGCAAGAGAAGCCTCGCCACCTCGGGGTCGTCCTCTATGAGGAGGATGCGCTTCATGGCCAGAGCCTTTCCGGAGGGGTGAGGCCATAGACCTCCTTGAGGAGCTTTAGGAGGCTCACCCGCTCCTTTTCCAGAAGGAGCACATCCCCCCGGTCCGCCAGGGCGGGGAAGGCCCGGGGCTTTTCGCCGGGGAGGAAGAGGAGGAGCTGGACCTCCTGCCCGGGCTTGGGGGGAAGGGGCGGGGAGAGGGGCTTCAGGGTCTTCCCCTCCACCCGCCAGGCCCCGTGGAGGGTGCGGAGGTCCTGGGAGAGGAGCCTGAGCTCCGTCCCCGGGGGCAGGGCGGGCCCCAGGAGCGGAGGGAGGGCCGCCAGGGCCAGGGAAAGGAGCAGGAAGAGGGGAAGAAGCCGCCGCATCTATCCCCATTCTAGGCGGGGGGCGTGGGGTTTTGTTGGAGGGCGCTAAAGGCCTTTGAAGGTTTTTCGGGCAGGAGGAAGCCGGCGGAGACCACGTACTTAAGGGCGTCCTCCACGCTGATCTCCAGGGGGATGACCTCCTCGGAGGGCACCAGGATCACCATGCCGCTGGCGGGGACGGGGCTCGTGGGGACCAATACGGCGGTGTACCCCTCGGGCAGAGGGGGAAGGCGGCCTTCCACCGGCTGGACCACGAAGCAGAGGGTGTAAAGGCCCCGCCTGGGGTACTCAATGACCGCCGCCCGGCTGAACTTGACCTCTTTTTGGCCGAAGAGGGTGTGGGCGATCTGCTGGACCGCCTTGTAGATGTCCCGCACGATGGGCAGGAGGAGGAGGGAGCGCTCTAGGGAGACGATGAGGCGCCTGCCCAGGTAGTGCTCCGCCAGCGCCCCCACCAGGTAGATGAGGGCCGCCGCCAGAAGGAGGCCCACGAAGGGGAGGGCGGGCTTATAGGCCTGGGGCACCTCGAGGCCCAAAAAGCGCAGGAAGGCTTGGATGTAGCTTCCGGAGTAGGCGTAGACCCAGCCCAGGAAGTAGAGGGTGACCAGGAGGGGGAGAAGGGTGACCAGGCCGGTGAGGAGGCGTTGCCTAAGGCGCATCGCCCCCAGTCTACCAGCCTCTAGCGGCCGTCGCCCTTGCTTTGGGCCAGGGTCTTGAGGCCCTCCGGGTCCTTGAGGACGATCTTGCCGTAGCCGGAGCGGATGTACCCCTCCCGGGCGAGCTCCCCGATCACCTTGGTGACCGTCTCCCGCACGCTGCCCACGGCGGCGGCCAGCTCGTCGTGGGTGGCGTGGAGGACGATGACCCCTTCCTCCTCCCGGGCTAGAGGCGTGGCGGCCAGCTCCAGAATGGCCGCCGCCATGCGGTTCTTGAGGCGCTGGGTGGCCAGGCTCTCAATGCGGCGGTAGGCGCGGGCCAGGGCCTCCGCCAGGTGCTGGGCCAAGGCCCGCATCTCCTCGGGGGAGGGCTCCTTGGGCAGGGCCTCCAGGACCACCTCCGTCACCGCCTCGGCGAAGTGGCCCCGCTCCAGGCCGAAAAGGGCCTCCTCCCCGAAGTAGCCTCCCGGGGGCACCAGGCGCAGGGTCAGGGCGTTGCCCTCCTCGTCCACGGCCTCGAGGCGGACCAGGCCTGAAAGCACCCTGTAGGCCCGGTCCCGGGGGCCGGGGCGGCCGGGGTAGAGGATGACCTCGCCGGGCTTGAAGCTCACCGTTTCGCGGGCCTGGGTCATGGCTGCCTCCTGCCCTCAGGTTAGCACGCTCCAGGGATTTTGTAAACGGAGAGGTTGAAAAAATGAAGCCCGGGCTACTTCAGGGGGCGCTTCCGGGCCACGGGGAGGAGGCGGTCCAGGGCGATCTCCGGGGCCTCGCCCCGCTTCCTGGCCTCTTCCAGCTCCAGCCTGGCCCAGAAGAGGGCCATCTCCCACACCGCCTTTAGCCTTTCCTCCACGGGGAGGGCCCGCCACTCGGAAAGGTCGTCCGGCCTCTCTTCCAGGGAGAACCTCCGGGCCACCGGTTTAATCGCCCTCATAGTTCCTCCAGGTCCCTCAGGTCCACGGGCCTGCCGAAGGCCCGCTTCAGGGCCTTGAAGTCCTCCGGATGCACCACAAAGACCTCCACCCCTTCCACCCGGTGGGTGAGCCTGCGGGCGAAGGCCCCGTCAAAGGAGGGGGATTCCAGGAGAAACCTGGCCCCCGCCCGGTGGAGGGCCCGGAGGAAGTCCAGCATGTCCTCGGTCATCCCACGTTCTCCCGGAGCCAGGAGAGATAGGCCCCGTGCCCCTCGGCGATGGGGAGGGCGATGATCTCGGGCACGGTGTAGGGGTGGAGGGCGAGGACCCGCTCTTTAAGCCTGGGGAAGGCGAAGGTGGTGGTCTTGACGATGAGGAGCACCTCCTGATCCTCCACCACCTCCCCCTGCCAGCGGTAGACGGAGGTGAGGCCGGGGACCAGGTTCACGCAGGCCGCCAGGCGCTCCTCCACCAGGGCCCGGGCGATGGTCTTGGCCACCTCCTGGTTGGGGGCGGTGATCAGGACCACCTCTTCCATCTACTTCTCCTCCTCCACCACGAAGGCGCTGGCGATCTCGTCGTCCTCGGGGAGGTTCATGATCTTGACCCCCGCCGTGGCCCGGGAGTACTGGCGGATCTCGGCCACAGGGGTGCGGAGGGCGAGGCCCTTTTTGGAGAGGACCAGAAGGTCCTCCGTGCCCCGCACCTTGAGGAGGGCGGCCAGGCGGCCCACCTTGGCGGAGACGGCGTAGGTGATGACCCCCATCCCTCCCCGGCCCTGCAGGGGGTACTCGCTGAGGGGGGTGCGCTTGCCGTAGCCCCGGGCGCTCACCGAAAGGAGGTCCACCATCTCCCCGGGTTTCACCGTGACCAGGGAGACCACCCGGTCCTGGGGCTTCTTAAAGCGAATGCCCACCACGCCTTGGGTGTCCCGGCCCGTGGCCCGCACCTCCTCCAGGGGGAAGCGGATGGCCTGGCCCTCGGCCGTGGCCAGGATGGCCTCGTCCTCGGGGTCGGAGAGGGCCACGCCCACCAGGCGGTCCCCCTCCAGAAGCCGGATGGCGATGAGGCCCCCGGCCCCCAGGTTGGCGTACTCCTTGAGGGCGGTGCGCTTGACCAGGCCCCGCTCGGTGGCGAAGACCAGGTAGCCCTCCCCCTCGAGGCCCCGCACGGCCAAAAGAGCCGCCACCTCCTCCTCCTCGGCGAGGGGCAGGAGGGTCTTCACGTGGACTCCCCGGGCCTGGCGGCCCATCTCCGGCAGGTCGTAGACCTTGAGGCGGTAGACCCGGCCCCGGTTGCTGAAGACGAGGAGGTCGTCGTGGGCGTCGGCCACGAAGACGTGGGTGGCCTCGTCCTCCTCCTTGGTCTTGCCCGCCATGAGGCCCTTGCCGCCCCGCCCCTGGGCCCTATAGGCCTCCAGGGGAAGGCGCTTCAGGAAGCCCTGGGCGGTGAGGGTGATGACCATGGGCTCGTCCTCAATGAGGTCCTCGGGGTTGAAGCTCTCCTCAAACTCGGTGAGGAGGGTGCGCCTTGCGTCCCCGTACTTTTCCTTGACCCTGAGGAGCTCCCGCTTGACCTCGCCCCAGAGGCGGCCTTCGTCCTCCAGGATGGCCTTGAGGCGGGCGATCTCCTCCATGAGCTCCCGGTATTCTTCCAAGAGCTTCTCCCGCTCCAGGGCCACCAGGCGTTGGAGGCGCATGTCCAGGATGGCCTGGGCCTGGGCCTCGGAGAGGCCGAAGCGCTCCATGAGGCCCCGCCTGGCGGCGGGGGCGTCCTCGGAGGCCCGGATCAGGGCGATGACCTCGTCAATGTGGTCCAGGGCGATGAGGAGGCCCTCCAGGATGTGGGCCCTCTCCTCGGCCTTCTTGAGGTCAAAGAGGCTCCGGCGCCGGACCACCTCCTTGCGGTGGTCCAGGTAGTGGCGCATGAGGTCTAGGAGGGAGAGGACCCGGGGCTCGCCCTCCACGATGGCCAGGAGGTTCACGGTGAAGGAGGACTGGAGGGCGGTGTGCTTGTAGAGCTGGTTGAGGACCACCTGGGGGTTGGCCCCCCGCTTGAGCTCAATGGCGATGCGGAGGCCCTGGCGGTCGGACTCGTCCCGGAGGGCCACGATGTCCTCAATCTTCTTGGCCTTGACCAGGGCGGCGATCTGGGCGATGAGGCCCGCCTTGTTGACCTGGTAGGGGATCTCGGTGACCACCAGCATGGGCCTAGAGCCCTTCTCCTCCACCCGGACCTTGGCCCGGACCTTGAGGCTTCCCCGGCCCGTGGCGTAGGCCTCCTTGATGCCCTTTCGCGAGAGCCTGCCCCCTGTGGGGAAGTCGGGGCCCGGCAGGTGGGCCATGACCTCCTCGAGGGTGATCCCGGGCTTATCAATCATGGCCACCAGGGCGTCCACCACCTCGGAGAGGTTATGGGGCGGGAGGCTGGTGGCCATGCCCACGGCGATGCCGCTTGCGCCGTTCACCAGAAGGTTGGGGATGGCGGCGGGCAGGACCTCGGGCTCCTTGAGGGAACCATCGTAGTTGGGGCGGAAGTCCACTGTCTCCTTGTCTATGTCCTGGAGCATCTCCGCCCCGATGGGCGACAGCCTGGCCTCGGTGTAGCGCTGGGCCGCCGGGGGGTCTCCGTCTATGGAGCCGAAGTTGCCCTGGCCGTCAATGAGGGGGTAGCGGAGGTTCCAGGGCTGGGCCAGGCGGGCCAGGGCGTCGTAGATGGCGGCGTCCCCGTGGGGGTGGTACTTGCCCATGACCTCGCCCACGATCTTGGCGCTCTTCACGTGCTTGCGCCCCGGGAGGACCCCCTCCTGGTAGGCGGCGAAGAGGATGCGCCTTTGGACCGGCTTGAGCCCGTCGCGAACGTCGGGCAGGGCCCGGTCCACGATCACGGACATGGCGTAGTTGATGAAGCTTTGCTTGAGCTCCTCGGTGATTTCTACAGGCAGAACCTGGGCCATAGCGCTCCTGGATGGCGTTTAGACGCCACCCTTTAGTATACCTCATCGGGGTGGGCCAGGGGCCATGGCCTCCCGGTTTGGTTTAGTCCCAAATAGTGGCTACCCCGGGATACGCCCGGAGGGGATGGCTTCCGGGGAAGACGTTTCTACCCCATCTCGAGGACCTCGGCCAGGTAGGCCAGGGCCAGCTTATAGGAGAGGGGGCCGAAGCCGGAGACGATGCCCCGGCAGGCGGCGGCGGTCACCGAGTGCTGGCGGAAGGGCTCCCGGGCGTGGAGGTTGGTGAGGTGGACCTCCACCACGGGAAGGGGCTGGGCCTTGATGGCGTCCAGGAGGGCGTAGGAGTAGTGGGTGAGGGCCCCGGGGTTCAGGACGATGGCCAAAAAGCCCTCCTCGTGGGCCTGCTGGACCCAGTCTATGAGCTGGCCCTCGTAGTTGCTCTGGCGGAAGACCACGCCCAGGCCCAGCTCCGCCCCCCAGGCCTCGCAGAGGGCCTCCAGCTCCTCCAGGGTGGTCCTTCCGTAAAGCTCGGGCTCCCGCCTTCCCAGGAGGTTCAGGTTGGGGCCGTTCAGGATCAGGACCATTGGCCTTAGGATAAACCCATGCGCCTTTTCGCCCTGGTCCTTCTCCTCTCCTTTGCCCTGGCCCAGACCCACGTGGTGGCCCCCGGAGAGACCCTCTTCGCCATCGCCAAGCGTTACGGCACCACGGTGGAGGAGCTGGCCCGCCTGAACGGCCTGAAGGACCCAAGCCGCATCCGGGCCGGGCAGGTCCTCCGGGTGCGCCCGGTGGCCGAGATGAGCCTGCCCAAGGGGCGGCTCTGGTACACCCACCCCGTCCAGGGGCGGGCCTTCGGCCTCAGGGTGGAGGGGTATGGCGGGGGCGAGGCCTTCTTCCTGGAGGGGCGCTACCCCCTCTTCCGCGAGGGGGAGAGGCTTTGGGGCTTGGTTCCGGTGGGGGCCCTGGTGGAGCCCGGGGCCTACCCCCTTAGGCTTCTTCTGGACGGGGCGGAGGTGAGCCTCACCCTCCAGGTGGCCCCGGGCGGGTACGCCAAGGAGGTCCTTGCCCTCTCCCAGGACCTCGAGGCCCTCCTCAAGGACCCGGGCCTCAAGGCGGAGCGGGAGAAGGTGGTGGCCGCCTGCCCCAAGGAGGGCCCTTTACGCTTTCAGGGGCCTTTCCTGAAGCCCCTGGAGGGGCGCATCACCAGCGCCTTCGGCACCCGGAGGCAGTACGGCACCCTCTTCACCTCCTACCACGAGGGCCTGGACTTCGCCGCGCCCCTTAAGACCCCGGTGCGGGCCGTGGCCAAAGGCCGGGTGGTCCTCTCCGAGAGGCTTAGGGTGCGGGGGGAGGCGGTGATCCTGGCCCACGGGCCCGGGCTTTGCACCGGGTACTGGCACCTCTCCGAAAGAAGGGTGCGGGTGGGGGAGGAGGTCCATGCGGGGGAGGTCATCGGCCTTCTGGGGAGCACGGGGCTTTCCACCGGGCCCCACCTGCACCTGGAGGTGCGCCTCTTTGGGGTGCCCGTGGACCCCATGCCCTTCTTCGCCGGCCTGCCCCTACCCTAGGCGTAAGAGGGAGAGGACCTCCACGTGGTGGGTGAAGGGGAAGAAGTCGTAGGGCCGGGCGAAGGCGAGTTCGTACCCTCCCCTTACCAGCTCCCCCACGTCCCGGGCCCAGGTGGCGGGGTCGCAGGCGATGTAGAGGACCTCCTCGGGGCGGCTTTGGAGGAGGTAGGCCCGCACCTCCTCCGAAAGCCCCGCCCGGGGCGGGTCCAGGACCACCAGGTCAAACCGGCCGAAGCGCCGGGCCTCCCGGGCGTCCCCCCGGTGGAAGCGGACGTTTTCCACCCCAAGCCGGGCCTTGTCCCGCTCCCCCCGCCGCACCGCCTCCTTGCTGATCTCCACCGCCACCACCTCCTGGAACCTGGGGGCCAGGAGGAGGGAGAGGAGGCCCGAGCCGGCGTAAAGCTCCAGCGCCCTCTCGCCCCCCTGGACCAGGTCCCGGGCCTCCTCCAGAAGGAGCCCCGCCGCCAGGGGGTTCACCTGGGCGAAGCTCTCCAGGCTCACCGTGGCCGTGATGGGGCCGAAGGCCTCGAGGAGCGTGGTCTCCCCCTGAAGGGGGCGGACCCGACCCCGGAAGCGCCCCTTGGGGGAAGGCTCGGCCCAGACCACCCCGGCGAAGCCCTCCTGGACCAGGGCCCGAGCGGGCCGTTTAAGGGCCTCCGGCGAGCCCCCGATGAGGCCCAGGAGGACCTTCCCCTCCAGGAGGCTTCCCCTCAGGGCGATCTCCTCCACCGGGAGGGGCCAGGTCTTGAGAAGGGCGAAAGCCCAGGCCAAGGGCTCGGCCAAGAGGGGGTCCTCCTCCACCCGGACGAGGGCCTGGCTTTCCGGCAGGCGGTAGGCGAGCCCCCCTAGGGGGTGGCGGGCGTACTGGGCGGCGGTGCGGTAGCCCAGGGCCCTGGGGGAAGGCCGGATGGGGCTTAGGGCGAAGGGGACCTTGGCGATGCGCTCCAGGGCCTCCGCCACCAGGCCCTCCTTGAGGGGGAGCTGGGCCTCGTAGACCAGGGGGAGGTCGGCGGAGGGGGGGAGGGGGTGGGGGTAGCGGTCGGGGCGGGGCTTCAGGAGGCGCACCTCCTCCAGAAAGAGGGCCCCCTTGCGGCGCGCGGGCCTTCCCTCCACCTCCTCGCCGGGAAGCCCCCCTCGGACCAGGACCGCCCCTTCCGCCGTGCGGGCCAGGCCGTAGCCGCCCGGGACCAGCTTCTCCACAACCACCCTCACCCCTTCACCTTACCCGAAGGCCGAGGGCGCTAAGATGAAGGGGTGATCCGCATTCTGCTGGCAGACGACCACGCCCTCTTCCGCCAAGGGCTAAAGAGCCTCCTGGAGGCGGAGGGGGACTTCCGTGTGGTGGGGGAGGCCAAGGACGGCTGGGAGGCGTTGCGGCACGCCCTCGAGGCCAAGCCCGACGTGATCCTCATGGACATCCAGATGCCGGGCCTGGACGGGGTGCAGGCCACCAAGACTATCCTCCAGGAGTGGCCCGAGGCCCGTGTCATCATCCTCACCATGTACCGCCAGGATGCCTACGTCTTTGAGGCGGTGAAGGCGGGGGCCAGGGGGTACCTCCTCAAGGACACCGACGCCAAGGAGCTCATTGAGGCCATCCGCCGGGTCCACGCCGGGGAGGTGCTTCTGGACGCCGAGCTGGCGGGGCGCATCATCCAGGACTTCCGCGCCCGCAAGGAGCAGAGCCTTCCCCTCCACGCTGAGCTCTCCGAGCGGGAGATCCAGATCCTCAAGCTGGTGGCCCAGGGGTACACCAACCTGGAGATCGCCGCCGAGCTCCAGCTCTCGGAAAAGACGGTGCGGAACCGCCTCTCCGAGATCTTCCAGAAGCTCCACCTCAATAACCGCACCCAGGCCGCCCTCTACGCCATCCGGGAGGGGCTGGCCGAGCCCGGGCCGGAAGAGTAGTGGACCCGGTCCACCTCCTCCTGGAGCTGGCGCCCCTTAAGGGGGAGGAGGCCCGGGGGGCCTTCGTGGCCGAGCGCCTTCCTGGGGCCAGGCGGGACGGGCTCGGCAACGTCTTCGCCGGGGAAGGGGAGGTCCTCCTTTTGGCCCACCTGGATACCGTCCTCCCCCCGCGCCCCCTAAAGGCCGTGGGGGAGAGGCTTTACGGCCCCGGGGTGGGGGACAACTCGGCCGGGGTGGCCGTCCTCCTCTCCCTGCCGGAGATCCCCGGGGTGGTGCGGGGCTTCTCCGTGGGGGAGGAGGGCCTGGGGAACCTGAGGGGGGCGAGGGCCTTGGTGGCGGGCCTGAGGCCCAAGGTGGTGGTGGCCGTGGACGGCTATATCCCCGGGGTCGTGGACCGGGCCCTGGGCTCGGTGCGCTTCGCCGTCCGCTTCCTGGGCCCCGGGGGGCACGCCTGGGGGGACCGGGGGAGTCCCAACCCGGTCTTCGCCCTGGCGGAGGCCCTCACCGCCCTGCGGGCCCGCTTTGGGGAGGAGAAGGAGGTGAGCCTCAACGCCAGCGCCCTGAAGGGGGGCGAGGCGGTGAACGCCATCCCCAAGGAGGCCTCGGCCCTCCTGGAGATCCGGGCCCTGGAGGAGGAGAAGCTCTTGGCCCTGTTCCAGGAGGCCAGGGACCTCTTCCAGGAAGCGGCCAGGCGGAACCGGGTGGAGGTGGCCCTCGAGGTCCTGGGCCGCCGGCCCGCCGGCTCCACGGCCACCGAGGCCCTGAGGCGGGCGGCGGAGGAGGCCCTTAAGGCCATCGGGGAAAGGGCGGCCTTCCAGGCGGGCTCCACCGATGCCAGCGCGGCGGTGGAGCGGGGGATCCCCGCCTTGGCCCTCGGGGTCTATCGGGGAGGCGGGGCCCACACCGAGGAGGAGTGGGTCCTCCCCAGAAGCCTCCTGGAGGGGCGCAAGGTCCTCCTGGCCTTCCTCAAGGCCCTTGGCGTAGGATAGGGCGTATGCGCGTGGGGCTCATAGAGGGCTTCCTTTCCCGGCGGTACCTGGGCTTCTGGGAGGCCTACCTGAAGGCCCTGGGGGTGGAGGTGGTGCGGGCAGGCGCTCCCCCCGACCTCCATAAGCCCTACTGCCTGCCCGTCCAGGGGCTTCTGGCCCAGGTGGAGGCCCTGAAAGCCGTGGGCGTGGACTACCTCCTCCTCCCCGACCTCCAGGGAGGGGTGGAGTCCTTGAAGGGCGGGGGGCAGTGCCCCTGGCTTCTGGACCTGGAGGCCACCCTCCGCCGCTACTACCCGGGGCTTCCCCCCACCTTGAAGGTGCCGGCGGAGCTTTCCGAGAGGGTCCTGGGCCGGGCGGGGGAGGTGGGGCAGATCCTAACGCAAAACCCCATGCGGGTGGGCCGGGCCCTGGACCAGACCAAAAGCCTCCTCAAGCCCCCTCCTCCCCTAAAGACCCCTCCGGGGAGCGTGGGCGTGGCGGCCCAGCCCTACCTTCTGGAGGATGAGGGCTTCCGCAAGCGGGTGGAGGAGGCTTTAGCCCAGGTGGACCTCCTCCCCTACTTCCCCGACCTGCCCCCGGAGCGCCTCCGGGAGGAGGGGGACAGGCTCCTTCCCATGGACCTGCCCACGGACCGGGAGCTCCTCGGCATGGTCCACTACCTCCACCGCCTGGGGCGGGTGAAGGGCCTGATCCTGGTGGTCTCCTACGCCTGCCCGCCTATCCCCGGGCTCCTGAAGCGGGCCACCAGGAGGCTTTCCAAGCCCCACCGCCTCCTCACCCTGGGGGAGGAGTGGCGGGAGGCCCTCTTGGCCCTCAAGAGGGAGATGGGGGTCTAATACCACCCCATGTTGGCTTGCGCCAGCATGGGGGCCCCAAAAAAGCCCTCCCACAGCTCCGGCTTGGGCGCCCCATGGGGCGAAACCAAAGCGCGGGCACGCAAGCAACGCCGTGGCAGGGGCCCCAAAGAGGCGTATCCCATGGGGAAAAGGCAATGGGCGTTAGGCCACAGGGAAAGGGGCTTTCTGGGGTAGACTGGGGACCATGACCGGTCGGTCAGCCCTCCTGGCCCGCCTCCTCCCCTACCTGGCCCCCTACCGGGGCCGCTACCTCCTGGGGGTGGGGGCGGGCCTCCTCTCCATCGCCTTCTTCGTCTTGAGCCCCTACTTCTTAAGGCTCGCGGTGGACGCCGTGGGGAAAGGGAGGCCTTACGGGCAGTACGCTCTCTTTCTTCTGCTTTCCGGCGGGGCTTCGGCCATCCTTTCCTACTTCATGCGGCGCCTGGCCGTGGTGGCGAGCCGCCAGGTGGAGTACGACCTCCGCAGGGACCTCTTTCACCACCTCCTCCGCCTGGACCGGGGCTTCTACGGGCGGGTTCGGGTGGGGGACCTGATGAACCGCCTCAACACCGACCTCTCCGCCGTGCGGGAGATGGTGGGCCCGGGGATCATGATGGGAAGCCGCCTCTCTTTTTTGGTGCTCCTGGCCTTCTTCTCCATGTACGCCGTCCATCCCCGCCTGGCCTTCTACCTCACCTTGATCCTGCCCGCCATCGGTCTCTTCATGGCCTACATCTTGAGGCTCATTGACCGCCGCTACCGGGAGGCCCAGGAGGCCTTTGACCGCATCAGCACCCTGGCCCAGGAGGCCTTCAGCGGCATCCGGGTGGTGAAGGGGTACGCCCTCGAGGGCCGGATGCTCACCCGCTTCCAGGAGCTGAACCGGGCCTACGTGGAGCGGAGCCTGGCCCTGGCCCGGGTAGAGGGGCCCATGCAGGCCCTCTTGGGCTTCCTCATGGGCTTCGCCTTCCTCACCGTGCTCTGGGCCGGGGGCGGGATGGTGGTGCGGGGGGAGCTCACCGTGGGCCAGCTGGTCCAGTTCAACGCCTACCTGGCCCAGCTCACCTGGCCCATCCTGGGCCTGGGCTGGGTGATGGCCATGTACCAGCGGGGCCTCACCAGCCTGAAGCGCCTCCTGGAGCTCCTGGACGAGGAGCCCAGGATCAAGGACCAAGACCCCCTCCCCCTGGCCCTTAAGGACCTCTCCGGTGAGGTGCGCTTCCTTGGGGTGGGCCTGAGGCTTGGGGAGCGCTGGGTTCTCAAGGACATCACCCTCACCGTCCCCGAGGGGATGACCCTGGGCATCACCGGGCGCACCGGAGCGGGGAAGAGCCTCCTGGCCGCTTTGGTGCCCAGGCTCCTGGACCCCACGGAAGGCGAGGTCCACGTGGGGGGCTACCCCGTGAAGGGGATTCCCCTCGAGGTCCTGCGCCAGGCCGTGGGCGTGGCCCCCCAGGAGCCCTTCCTCTTCAGCGAGACCATCCTGGAGAACATCGCCTTCGGCCTGGAGAAGCCGGATAGGGAGAAGGTGGAGTGGGCGGCCAGGCTTGCCGGCATCCACGAGGAGATCCTCTCCTTCCCCAAGGGCTACGAGACGGTCTTGGGCGAGAGGGGCATCACCCTCTCCGGCGGGCAGCGGCAGCGGGTGGCCCTGGCCCGGGCCCTGGCCAAGGCGCCCAGGATCCTGATCCTGGACGACGCCCTAAGCGCCGTGGACACCGAGACCGAGGCCAGGATCCTCGAGGGCCTGAAGACGGTCCTCGGCCGCCAGACCACCTTCCTCATCTCCCACCGCACCTCCACCCTGCGCCACGCCGACTGGATCATCGTCCTGGACGGGGGCAGGATCGCCGAGGAGGGGACCCACGAAAGCCTCCTCGAGGCGGGCGGCCTCTACGCCGAGCTGGACCGCATCCAGCGCATGGAGAAGGAGGTGGAGGAGTGAACGAGGACGCCTACAGCAAGGCCTTTGACCGGGTCCTCTTCGCCCGCATCCTGGCCTACGTCAGGCCCTACCGCCTCCAGGTGGCCCTGGCCCTCCTTTTCCTCCTCCTGGTCACCCTGACCGCCGCCGCCACCCCCCTCTTCTTCAAGTGGGCCATTGACGGGGCCCTGGTGCCCAAGGAGGCCAAGCCCCTCGCCGAGCGCTTCGCCCTCCTCCTCTGGGTGAGCCTGGGGTTTCTTTTGGTGCGGGGGGTGAACTTCGCCGCCACCTACGGGGAGACCTACCTGATCCAGTGGGTGGGCCAGAGGGTCCTCTTTGACCTAAGAAGCGCCCTCTTCGCCAAGTTCATGCGCCTCCACCCCGGCTTCTACGACAAAAACCCCGTGGGCCGCCTCATGACCCGCATCACCTCCGACGTGGACGCCATCAACCAGTTCATCACCGGGGGGCTGGTGGGGGTCATCGCCGACCTCTTCACCATCCTGGGGCTTCTGGCCTTCATGCTGGTCTTAAGCCCCAAGCTGACCCTGGTGGTCCTCCTGGTGGTCCCCATCCTCCTCTGGGTCACCGCCTGGGTGCGAAAGGGCATGCGCAACGCTTACCGGGAGATGCGCCTGAGGCTCGCCCGGGTCAACGCCGCCTTGCAGGAGAACCTCTCCGGGGCGGAGACCATCCAGCTCTTCGTCAAGGAGAGGGAAAGGGAGGAGAAGTTTGACCGCCTGAGCCAGGACCTCCTGAAGGCCTGGGTGGAGATCGTGCGCTGGTTCGCCCTCTTCTTCCCCGTGGTGGGCTTTCTGGGGGACCTGGCGGTGGCGGGCCTCCTCTACTACGGCGGGGGGGAGGTGGTGCGGGGGGCGGTGACCCTAGGCCTTCTGGTGGCCTTCGTGGACTACACCCGCCAGCTCTTCCAGCCCCTGCAGGACCTCTCCGACAAGTTCAACCTCTTCCAGGGGGCCATGGCCAGCGCCGAGCGCATCTTCGGCATCCTGGACACCGAGGAAGAGCTTAAAGACCCCGAGAACCCCAAGCCCATCACCCGCTTCCGGGGCGAGGTGGCGTTCCGGGACGTGTGGCTGGCCTACACCCCCAAGGGGGTGGAGCCCAAGGAAGGGGACTGGGTGCTGAAGGGGGTCTCCTTCCACATCCGCCCGGGGGAGAAGGTGGCCCTGGTGGGGGCTACCGGGGCGGGGAAGACCAGCGTGGTGAGCCTCATCGCCCGCTTTTACGACCCCCAGAGGGGCCAGGTCCTCATAGACGGGGTGGACGTGCGGGACTACCGCCAGGAGGAGCTGAGGCGGCACGTGGGCATCGTCCTCCAGGACCCCTTCCTCTTCTCCGGCACGGTTCTGGACAACCTGCGCCTCTTTGACCCCTCCATTCCCGAGGAGAAGGTGGTGGAGGTGGCCCGGTTCCTGGGGGTCCACGAGGCCATCCTCCGCCTGCCCCAGGGCTACCACACCCTCCTGGGGGAAAGGGGGGCGGGGCTTTCCACCGGGGAGAAGCAGCTTTTGGCCCTGGTGCGGGCCCTCCTCATGAGCCCCGACATCCTCCTCATCCTGGACGAGGCCACGGCCAACGTGGACTCGGAGACGGAGAAGAGGCTCCAGGAGGCCCTCTACAGGGCCATGGAGGGGCGGACCTCCATCCTCATCGCCCACCGCCTCTCCACCATCCGCCGGGTGGACCGGATCCTGGTCTTCCGCAAGGGGAGGCTTTTGGAGGAGGGGACCCACGAGGCCCTGCTGGCCAAGGGGGGGTACTACGCCACCCTCTACCGCCTGCAGTACGCCGAGTAGGCCATGACCTATAGGGAGGCCCTGGGCTGGCTTTACGCAAGGAGGCGGGAGGGTGGGCGGGGCACCCACCGGGTGCGGGCCCTTTTGGCCCGGCTGGGCCACCCCGAGGGGGCCTTCCCGGCGGTCCACGTCCTGGGCACCAACGGCAAGGGGAGCGTGGTGGCCTACCTGGAGGCCGCTTTCCGCGCCCGGGGCCTCCCCTACGGGGCCTACACCAGCCCCCACCTCCTGGACTTCCGGGAGAGGATCCGCACCCACCTGGGCCAGATCCCCGAGAGGGAGGTGGTGGCCTTCGTGGAGTGGGCCAAGGAGGAGGCCTGGGAGGAGCCTCCCGGCTTCTTTGACCTGGCCACGGCCCTGGCCTTTCGGCACTTTAAGGAGGTGGGGGTGGCCCTGGCGGCGGTGGAGGCCGGGGTAGGGGGGGAGAAGGACGCCACCAATGCCCTTTCCCGGGTGGCCCTCACCGTGATCACCAACGTGGGGGAGGACCACCTGGAGGCCCTTGGGGGGACCCTCGAGGCCGTGGCCCGGGAGAAGGCGGGGGCCATCCGGGAAGGGGTGCCCGTGGTCACCGGGGCGGAGGGGGTGGGCCTAAGGGTCATCCGGGAGGTGGCCCGGGCCCGGGGAGCCCCCCTCTACCTCCTGGACCCCCAGGACCCCCTCTTCGCCCTCCCCGCCGCCCCCGCCTTGAGGGGGCGCTTCCAGGAGGGGAACGCCAGGCTGGCGGCGGCCGCCCTCCGCCTTCTGGGCTTTGCCGAAGAGGTCATCGCTAAGGGGATCGCCACCGCCCAAAACCCGGGGCGGCTGGAGCGCTTCCTCCTTAAGGGGGTGGAAATCTACCTGGACGGGGCCCACAACCCCCCCGCCGCCTCCGCCCTCGCCCGGGAGTTTTCCGCCTACCACCTGGTCTTCGGGGCCTTCCCCCGCAAGGACGTGAAAGGGGTCCTGGCCCACCTCCTCCCCAAGGCCAGAAGCGTCCGCTACACCCTGGCGGGGGAGGGGGCCTTGGGGAGGGAGCTTGGGGAGCCCTTCTTCCCCGAGCCCTGGGAGGCCCTCCTCCACGCCGTGGAAAGGGCCAGGGAGGACGGGCTTCCCGTGCTGGCCACAGGCTCCCTTTACCTGGTGGGGGCCCTTCTTAAGGGGCTCACTCCCGGGCCTCGGCCAGGGTCCTCCCCGCCGGATCGGTGAAGACCACCCGCTTCACCCGGTTCAGCTCCAGGAGGACGTAGGGGCTGGTGAGGGCCTGGGTGACGATGGCCCCGGGCCTGGGGGAGATGAGGTTCAGGACCACCCGGGCGGTGTCCCCCAGGTAGGTGACCCCCAGCACCTCAATCCCGTACCCTCCCGTGGGCTTCAGGCCCCAGAAGAAGGCGGCCACGCTCCGGGTGCGGAAGTCCACCTGGGGAGCGGGGGGGCGGGGGAGGCGGTTTGCCACCACCAGGTTCCAGACCTCGGCCAGGCGGGTGGGGGTGTTGGCCAGGAAGGCCCGGGGCTCGCTCTCCTGGTAGGCGGCGTTGGTCCCTCGGTCCAGGATGCGGTAGGGCGGGGTGGGCGGGGTCACCAGCTCCACGTTAAGCCCATACTGGACCAGAAGGGCCCCCGCCCGGTAGGCGTTCGGGGGAGGGTCCAGGGAGAGGGGCTTCAGGACGGGCTCGGAGAGCTCAAAGACCACCACCTGCCGCCCGCCCCTCCGGGCCAGGACCTCCCGCAGGAGGACCTGGGTCTCGGCGCCCGTGAAGGCGTAGAGGTCCGGGGTGGTGTAGTCCATGGGCTGGACCAGGGTGCGCTTCTCTCCCTCCTTTAGGCTCCCCGTGAGGCGGACCCAGCCCGCCCCGTCGTAGAGCCAGCTGGAGCGCAAGGGGACCTGGGTCCGGACCTCGAGGAGGCTCCCGGAGACCCCCCGCACGGCCTCCGCCTGGGGCCTAAGGGCGGGGCCCACCTCCCTTAGGAGGGGGTTCCCGTCCACCCAAAGGGCCCCGGGGACGGCCCAGAGGCTCTGGCCCGAGGCCTTTTCCAGCTTCAGGACCCGGCCTCCCAAGCGCACCTCCCGGGGCTCCCCGTAGAAATAGGTCCAGCGCTCGGTGGCCTCAGGGAAGAGGAGCTGGGCCTCGGCCACCCGGTAGCCCGTGCCCTCCAGGACCTCGCAGGCGGCGAGGAGGGGGAGAAGGAGAAGGGGAACTAAGGCTTTCCGCATGGTTCCATGATACCGCCCACCTTCCCGGGAGGCCTTTAGCCTACCTTGAGCGGGGGTCCAGGGCGTCCCTTAGGGCATCGCCCAGAAGGTTGAAGGCCAGGACCAGGCCCACGATGGCCAGGCCCGGGAAGGTGGCCACGTGGGGGGCCACCGCCAGGTACTCCCGTCCCCGGGCCAGCATGAGCCCCCACTCTGGCTCCGGGGGCCTGGCCCCTAGGCCGAGAAAGCCCAGCCCCGCGGCGAAGAGGATGGCGATGGCCATCTGCAGGCTGGTCTGGATGAGGAGGGGGGTGAGGGCGTTGGGGAGGATGTGTCTGAGGAGGATGCGGGCGTGGGAGGCCCCCAGGGCCCGGGCCGCCTCCACGTAGTCCAGGCTCTTGAGGCTCAGGACCACCCCCCGCACCAGGCGGGCGTAGATGGGAACGGCGGCGATGCCCACGGCGATTATCCCGTTCAAAAGCCCCGGGCCCAGGATGGCCACCAGGACGATGGCCAGGAGGATGCCCGGGAAGGCCAGGAGGATGTCCACCAGCCTCTGGGCCAGGAGGTCCCACCTCCCTCCCAGGTAGGCGGGGAGGGCCCCCAGGGGGGTGCCCAGGAGGAGGCCGATGCCCACGGCCACCAGGCCGATGCTGAGGGAGATGGGAATCCCATACAGGATGCGGGAGAAGAGGTCCCGCCCCTGCTCGTCCGTGCCCAGGAGGTAGAGGCGCACGGGGCCTTCTACCCCGAAGAGGTGGAGATCCCCCTTCACCCCGAGCCAGGACCAGGCCTCCCCCCGGACGAAAAACCGCACGGGGTACTTCTCCTCCCAGCGCACCTGGACCCCCTCGAGGGGGTGGCGGAAGGCGGGGCTCACCCAAAGCCCCCACTCCCCTTCTGGTCCCCTCAGGGAGAGGCCCGCCAAGGGGGGGATGTAGGTGGAGCGCAGGTCCTGGCTGTAGGGGCTATAGGGGGCCAGGAAGGGGGCAAAGAGGGCCCCGAGGAGGTAGAGGAAAAGGAGGATAAGGCCCGCTTGGGCCAGGCGGTTGCGGAGGAAGCGGCGCCAGGGTCTAGTCATAGCGCACCCGCGGATCGATGGCGGCGTAAAGGAGGTCCACCAGGAGGTTGATGAGGACAAAAGTGATGGCCACCAGCAGGACGGCTCCCTGGACCACCGGGTAGTCTCGGGCCAGGATGGAGCCCACGAGGAGCTGCCCTAGGCCCGGCCAGGCAAAGATGGTCTCGGTGATCACCGCTCCCGAGAGGAGGGTGCCGAACTCCAGGCCCACCACGGTGACCACGGGGATCAGGGCGTTTCTTAGGGCGTGCTTGAAGATGACCACCCGCTCGGCGAGCCCCTTGGCCCGGGCGGTGCGGATGTAGTCCTGGGAGAGGACTTCCAGGAGGGTGCCCCGGGTCATGCGGGCGAGAAGGGCGGTGGCGTTGATCCCCAGGGTGATGGCGGGGAGGACCAGGTGGGCCAGGGTCCCTTTGCCCGCCACGGGAAACCAGCCCAGCCCCACGGAGAAGATGAGGATGGCGAGAAGGCCAAACCAGAAGACGGGCATGGAGACCCCGAGGAGGGCGAGCACCATCACCGAAAGGTCCAAGCCGCTCCCCGGGCGCAGGGCGGCCAGGACGCCCAGGGGAATCCCGGTGAGCACGGCCACCAAAATGGCGGCCGAGGCCAGCTCCAGGGTGTTGGGGAAGTAGGTCTTGAGCTCCTCCAGGACGGGCCTTCGGCTTCGGGCCGACTCCCCCAGGTCCCCCTGGAGGAGGGCTTCCATGTAGATGAGGAACTGCTCGGGCAGGCTCCGGTCCAGGCCGTAGCGGGCCCGGATGGCCTCGAGGGTCTCCGGGGTGGCGAACTCCCCGGCCAGGAGGACGGCGGGGTCCCCCGGGGCCAGGCGCACCATGAGGAAGACCAGGACCACCACGCCGAGGAGGGTGGGCAGGGCGATGAGGATTCGCCGGAGGAGGTAGGCGGTCATGGGCAGGAAAAGGCCCCGCGGGGCGGTTTCCCGCTGCCCGCGGGGGGAAGGGCCTTAGCGGAAGCTGGCCCGATAGGCCAGGTAGCGCTCCGTGGGGTGGACGAGGAAGCCCTGGACCTCCTGCCTGATGGCCGTGACCTGCACCTCGGAGTGGAGGAAGATCCAAGGGGCATCCTGCCAGATGCGGGTCATGGCCTCCTTGTAGAGGCTTAGGCGGCCCTGGGGCAGGGTGGAGATGCGGGCCTGGGCCAGGAGCTTGTCCACCTCAGGGTTCTTGTAGAAGGCCCGGTTGAAGCCCGGGGCCCACTGGCTAGAGTGGAAGAGGGGGTAGAGGCCGTAGTCCGCATCCCCGGTTACCGTGCCCCAGCCCAGCATGGCCATCTGGATGCGGTTTTCCTTGAGGGGGCGCTGGGTTTCCTGGAGGTAGGCCCCCCACTCCATGGTCTGGATGCTGGCCTCCACGCCAACGCGGCGGAGCTGGCCTTGGATGGCCTCGCACACCTGGATGTCCTGGAAGTACCGGCCTGTGGGGCAGTGGAGCGTAACCCGCAAGGGGGTGCTCACCCCCGCCTGGCGCAGGAGTTCCTGGGCCCTTTGCGGGTTGTACTCGTACCGGCCCACGGGGGTGTAGCCGAAGATGCCGGGGGCGATAGGGGCGTCGGAGGTCCGGCCGATGCCGCCCAGGACGAACTGGAGGATCTCCTCCCGGTTCACCGCGTGGTTCAGGGCCTGCCGCACCCGCACGTCGTTGAAGGGTGGGCGCTGGGTGTTGAAGTAGATGTAGATGGTCCTGAGGCTCGGGGTGCGCACCACCTGAACCGCCCGGTTGGCCTGGAGGCGGGCGATATCCTGGGGCGGGATGCGCACGGCCACGTGGGCCTGCCCCGTCTCCACCAAGGCTACCCGGGTGGTGCCCTCGGGCACGGGGATGAAGCGCACCTGGGGGATGGCGGGTTTGGGACCCCAGTAGTTCTCGTTGCGCACCAGGTCCACGAACTGCCCCTTCTGCCACGCCTGGAACCGGTAGGGCCCGGTGCCCACGGGGTTGTCCCGGTACTGGGCTCCGAGGCGCCCTATGGCCGTGGGGCTTTGCATGGCGGTGGAGCTGTGGGTCAGGTGGGCCAGAAGGGGGGCGAAGGGGTTCTTGAGGCGCAGGCGCACGGTGTGGCTGTCCACCACCTCCACCCGCTCCAGCTCGGAGAGGAGGAAGGCGAAGGGGCTCGCCAGCTCCCGGCTGACCAGGCGCTCCAGGTTGAACTTGACGGCCTCGGCATTGAAGGGGGTGCCGTCGTGGAAGGTGATGCCTCGGCGGAGCCTTATGGTGAGGGTCCGGCCCCCATCGGCGAAGCTGTACCCCTCGGCCAGATGGGGGACGATCTTGCCCTCCGGGGTCAGCTCAAAGAGGGTCTCGCTGATGTGGGTGACCACGGTGGCCGAGGGGGAGTCCGTGGCCAGGGGGGCATCCAGGGTGGTGGGGTCGGTACCCTGGGCCACCACCAGCCGTTGGGCCAGGGCCCAGGGCAGGAGCAGAAGGCCTAAGATCGCCAAAAGCCTCAGCATGTTTTCCTCCTCCTTTCTTTTCGCCTGCCACTATACCGGGCTTCCCCCGATTGGGCAAGACCCCAAGTGCCCGCACTTTGGTTTCGCGACATGGGGTGGCCAAGTCGGGGCTAAAGGCTTTTCTGGGACCCCCACCGCAGCTTTCGCTGGGGTGGGGCACTTAGTCCTCCCCCAGATAGGCCTTCTGCACTTCGGGGTTTTCCGCAAGCTCCCGGGCGGACCCCGTTAGGGTGATCTCCCCTGTGGTCAGCACGTAACCCCGGTGGGCGATCTGTAGGGCCAGGCGGGCGTTTTGCTCCACCAGGAGGATGGTCTTCCCCTCCTGGTTGAGCTTCTTTATGGTCTCAAAGATGAAGTCCACCAGGACCGGGGCCAGGCCCATGGAGGGCTCGTCCATGAGGAGGATGCGGGGGTTTTGCATCAGGGCCCGGCCGATGGCCAGCATCTGCTGCTCGCCCCCGGAAAGCGTCCCGCCCTTCTGGCTCCGGCGCTCATAGAGCCTGGGGAAGAGGGCGTAGACCTCTTCCTTCCGCCTCTCCACCACCTTGCGGTCCCTCTCCAGGTAGGCCCCGATCTCCAGGTTCTCCTCCACGGTGAGGCGGGGGAAGATCTTCCGCCCCTCGGGCACGTGCCCCACCCCCAGGGCCACGATCTGGTGGGCGGGGAGGCGGTGGATGGGCTTGCCCTGGTAGAGGACCTCGCCCTGCCTGGGCTTCACCAGGCCGGATATAGTCCTTAGGGTGGTGCTCTTGCCGGCCCCGTTGGAGCCGATCAGGGTCACGATCTCCCCTTCCTCTACCCGGAGGGAGATGCCCTTTAGGGCGTGGATGTGGCCGTAGTAGGTGTGGACCTCCTTCAGCTCCAGGAGGCTCATGCGGCACCTCCCGCGGCCCCCTTGCCCAGGTAGGCCTCAATGACCCTGGGGTTTTTGCGCACCTCTTCCGGGGTGCCCTCGGCGATCTTGGCCCCGTACTCCAAAACGGCGATGCGGTCGGAGATGCGCATGACGAGGCGCATGTCGTGCTCAATGAGGACGATGGTGATGCCGAGCTCGTCCCTTAGCCGTCTGATGAAGGCCTGGAGCTCCTCGGTCTCCTTGGGGTTCATGCCCGCCGCCGGCTCGTCCAGGAGGAGGAGCCTGGGCTTGAGGGCCAGGGCCCGGGCGATCTCCAGCTTGCGCTGCTCCCCGTAGGGGAGGTTTTTGGCCAGCTCGTCCTTTCGGTGGAGGAGGCCCACGTAGTCCAAAAGCCTTTCCGCCTCCTCCTTGGCCCGCCTCTCCTCCCGCCGGGCCAGGGGGGTGCGGAAGACGGCGTGGAAGTAGGGCACGTGGATGTGGATGTGCATGCCCACCAGGATGTTCTCCAGGACGGTCATGGCCCCGAAGAGGCGGATGTTCTGGAAGGTGCGCCCCACCCCCTCCTTGGCGATGCGGTCGGGGGAGAAGCCGGTCACGTCCTTGCCGAAGAGGAGGATCCGGCCCTCGTCGGGGGCGTAGATGCCGGTGAGGAGGTTGAAGAAGGTGGTCTTACCGGCGCCGTTGGGCCCTATGACGGAGAAGATCTCCCCCTGGTTCACCTCGAGGCTCACGCTGTTCACGGCCACCAGGCCGCCGAAGCGCTTGGTGGCGTTCTCCACCAACAGGGCCTTCATGCCTCCTCCATCTCCGCCCGGTGGCGCCTTTCGGGGATGAGGCCTTCGGGGCGGTAGATCATCATGAGCACCAGGATAATCCCCAAGACCAGCCTCTCGTACTTGGCGGGGTCCACCTGGCTCGGGATCTGGGGCAGGCTGGTGCGCACGAACTCGCTGAAGGTCTTGAGGATGTCCAGGTTGAGGATGGAAAGGGCCGCCGCCCCCAGGATGGCCCCGGGGATGGAGCCCATGCCGCCCAGGATCACCATGGCCAGGATGTTGATGGAGGCGAGGAGGGTGAAGGACTCGGGGGAGACGAAGGTGCGCTGGGCGGCGAAGATGACCCCCATGACCCCGGAGAAGGCCGCCCCGGTCATGAAGGCCAGGAGCTTGGTGGGCAGGAGGGGGATGCCCATGGAGCGGGCGGCGATCTCGTCCTCCCGGATGGCCACCCAGGCCCGGCCGAAGCGAGAGTTGGCCAGGTTCACGTTGACCAGGATCACCAGCCCGATCATGAGGAGGACCAGGAGGTAGAAGAAGAGCTGGTAGTCCGTGGTCTGGTCCAAAGGGATCCCCAGGCTCGCCATCAGGTGGCGGAACCAGTCTATGGGGGGGCGCTGCACCGGCGTGATCCCCTGGGGGCCGTTGGTGAAGTTGATGGGGTGGTCCAGGTTGTTGGCCAGGATCCGCACCACCTCCCCCAGGCCCAGGGTGACGATGGCCAAATAGTCTCCCCTGAGCCTAAGGGCGGGCAGGCCGATGAGGAGGCCGGTGAGGGCGGTGGTGACGATGGCGATCAGCATGAAGAGGTACATGTACTCCCCGGGGAGGGGGAAGTTCCCCTTCATGAAGTTCTTGGCCTGCTCCGAGCCGAAGATGGCCCAGGTGTAGGCCCCCACGGCGAAGAAGGCGGCGTAGCCCAGGTCCAGAAGCCCCGCCATGCCCACCACCACGTTGAGGCCCAGGGCCATGGCGGCGTAGATGCCGATCTGGATGCCCAGCTCAAAGACGAAGGTGTTGGCGAAGCCCGCCAGGGGCACGGAGATGAGGAGGATGGCGGCCCCGAGGAGGAGGCGGAGGAAGAGGGGCAGGCGCAGGGTGGTGAGGGCCACCAGGATGCCCACCAGGCCGATGAGGCCCAGGGTGTTGCCGGAGAGCTTGAGCCCCAGGGTGAAGCCCAGGGTGAGGAGGGCCAGGTTCAGGCCCCTCAGGTTCTGGGGCACCCGGGCGAAGGCGGTGAGGCCTAAGGCGGCGAGGCCCAAGAAGGCGGTGAGGGCCCCGGGGGCCAGCCAGGAAAGGGCCAGGAAGAGCAGGCTGAGGACCAGGCTCAAGGCGTTCATACCTTCTCCCTCACGATCTGCCCCAGAAGGCCCTGGGGCCGCACCAGCAGGATGAAGATGAGGATGAGGAAGGCCACCACGTCCTTGTACTCGGTGCCGAAGTTGCCGCTCGTCAGGATGGGCAGGTAGGTGCCGAAGAAGTTCTCCAGCTGGCCCAGAACCAGCCCGCCCAGCATGGCCCCGGGGATGTTGCCGATGCCGCCCAAGACGGCGGCGGTGAAGGCCTTGATGCCGGGCAGGAAGCCCACGTAGGCGTTGACCGTGGTGTACTGCAGGGCGAAGAGGACCCCGGCCACCCCGCCCAGGGAGCCCCCGATCAGGAAGGTGCGGGAGATGATCCGGTCGGGGTCTATGCCCATGAGGCTGGCGGTGTGGAGGTCCTGGGCCACGGCCCGGATGGCCACCCCCAGCTTGGTGCGGTTCACCAGGTAGGTGAGGCCCAGGAGCATGAGGATGGAGACCAGGATCAGGATGAGGGACTTGGCCTGGACGAAGATGGCCCCGCCGAAGAGGCCAAAGGAGCCCTCGAGGTCCTCCATCGTGCGCATGCGCAGGAAGAACTCGTTGTGCCAGAGCCCCTCAATGAGGCGCACCAGGTCCTGGAGGATGAAGGAGACCCCGATGGCGGTGATGAGGGGCACCAGGCGGTTGGTGGTCCCCCGCTTCCTCAAGGGGCGGTAGGCGAAGCGCTCCACCAAAATGGCGGTTGCCCCGGCGATGGCCCCGCCCAGGAGGAGGGCCACCAGGAGGAGGAGGTAGCCGTTTCCCACGTGGGGGCCCAGGTAGCGGAAGACCTCCACCCCAACCACGGCCCCGATCATGAAAATCTCCGAGTGGGCGAAGTTGATGAGCTCCAAAACGCCGTAGACCATGGTGTACCCCAGGGCCACCATGGCGTAAACGAAGCCCAGGACGAAGCCGTCAAAGATGACCTGGGGCAAGAGGGCGAGGATTTGTTCCAGCAAGGGCGCCTCCTTTCTCCGGGCCAAGGGGGTGGCCTGCAGGCCACCCCCTTTAGCCTAAGCGCCTAAGGTTTACTTGGCGGGCGCCGCCATCTCAATGACGCGGATCAGCTTGTTGTCGGCCCAGTTGCCGGTGGCGGCCACCTGCATGACGAAGTACTTGGCCTTCTTGTTGTCGCCCTTGTCGTCAAACTCAATGGTGCCGGTGAGCCCCTCCATCTTGACCTTGCGAACTTCCTGGCTCACCTGCTCCCGGGTGGGCTTCTTGCCGCCGGCGGCCTTGATGGCGTTCTCCAGAGCGGCGAGGATCACGTTGGCGGCGTCGTAGGCGTAGATGCCGAAGCCCTCAATCTCCTTGCCGTACTTCTGCTTGAACTTCTGGGCCACGGCCTTGGCCTTGGGGAAGGCGGAGACGGGGCCGGCCACGGTGGTGTAGAAGGTGCCGGCGGCGTTCTCCTTGCCCGCCAGGCGCACGAACTCGCTGGCGTCCAGGCCGTCGCCGCCCATGAGGCGGGTCTTGACGCCCCGCTCCCTAAGCTGCTTCACGAAGGGACCGATCTGGCTGTAGATCCCGCCGAAGTAGATGAGCTCGGGGACGGGCCGGGCCCCGCGGATCTGGTTGATGATGGGCACGAAGTTGGACTGCTCCTCGGTGCCCACGAAGGCCACCGCCTTGCCGCCCAGGGCCTCAAGCCGCTTCTTGAACTCCTCCGCCAGACCCTGGCCGTAGGCGGTCTTGTCGTGGATGATGAAGACGTTCCTCACCTTCAGGTTGTTGAAGGCGTACTCCGCCCCCACCGGGCCCTGCACGTCGTCGCGGCCGCAGATGCGGTTCACGTTGGGGAGCCTGCGGTCCGTGACCCGGGGGTTGGTGTTGGCGGGGGAGACCATGACCAGGTTCACCCGGGCGTAGACCTCGCTGGAGGGGATGGCCACGCCGGAGTTCAGGTGGCCCACCACGCCCAGGATGTCGGGGTCGTTGATGATGCGGTTGGCGTTGGCCACGCCCACGTCGGGGTTGGCCTGGTCGTCGTAGGGGACGAACTGGAGGTCAAAGCCCAGGGCCTTGAACCGGGGCTTGGCCTCCTCAATGGCCAGCTCCGCCCCCAGCTTGATCTGCTCCCCCAGGGCCGCCTGGGGGCCCGACAGAGGAGACTGGCTGGCGATCTTGATGACGTTGGCCTGGCCCAGGGCCATGCCCAGGGCGGCTACACCTGCTACCAGAAGCCCGACTTTCCTCATAGCCACCTCCTTACCACCTTGCCACGCGTTCGCGTTGCGGCCCCATTCTATAGGGGGGGTGTGGGGCCTTGTCAACGCCCTCCTGAAAGTTTATGCCTGACCCACCGGTCAAAGCCCATCAGTACGTGGCCAGGTACTGGTCCAGCTCCCACTGGTGGACCGTGACCCGGTAGTCGTCCCACTCCATCTGCTTGGCCTGGAGGAAGTGGGTGTAGACGTGCTCGCCCAGGGCTTCCCGGATCACGGGGTCCTTCTTGAGGGCCTCGAGGGCCTCCCTCAGGGTGCCCGGGAGCTCCCGGATCTTGTGCTTGCGCTTCTCCCGCACGCTCATCTGGTAGATGTTGCGCTGGATGGGGGGCGGGGGGAGGAGCTTGCGCTCAATGCCGTCTATGGCGGCGGCGGCCATGACCGCCAGGGCCAGGTAGGGGTTGCAGGAGGGGTCGGGCATCCGGAGCTCGGCCCGGGTGCCCACACCCCTCCGGGCGGGGATGCGGATCATGGCGGAGCGGTTGGAGGCGGACCAGGCGATGTTGGTGGGGGCCTCGTACCCCGGGGTGAGGCGCTTGTAGGAGTTCACCAGGGGGTTGGTGATGGCCACCATGCCCTCGGCGTGCTCCAGAAGCCCGGCGATGAAGTGAAGGGCGGTCTGGGAGAGCTGGTACTCGGCCTTGGGGTCAAAGAAGGCGTTCTGCCCGTCCTTGAAGAGGGAGAGGTGGGTGTGCATGCCGCTGCCGTTGATGCCCCGGATGGGCTTGGGCAGGAAGGTGGCGTGGAGGTTGTGGTTGAGGGCGACGCGCTTCACCACCCACTTGAAGGTGGCGATGTTGTCGGCGGTGGTGAGGGCGTCGGCGTACTTGAAGTCAATCTCGTGCTGGCCCGGGGCCACCTCGTGGTGGCTGGCCTCAATCTCAAAGCCCATGGCCACCAGGGCGTTGACCATGTCCCGCCGGGCCTCCTCGCCCTTATCTATGGGGGCCAGGTCAAAGTAGCCCGCCTTGTCGTGGGTCTCCACTGTGGGGAGGCCCTCGGGGGTCCTGAGGAAGAGGAAGAACTCGGGCTCGGGGCCGGCGTACATGTTGTCAAACCCGAGCTTCTTCAGCCGCTCAATCTGGCGCTTCAGCACATACCGGGGGTCCCCCTCAAAGGGGCGGCCGTCGGGGTAGGCGACGTCGCAGATGAGCCGGGCCACCCGGCCCCGGGCGGGGTCCTCCACGCCGTCCGGGAGGATGACGAAGGTGTTGTAGTCGGGCTTGAGGAGCATGTCCGACTCCTCAATGCGGGTGAAGCCCTCAATGGAGGAGCCGTCAAACATGATCTCCCCGTCCAGGGCCTTCTCAAACTGGGACTCGGGGACCTCCACGTTCTTGACCACGCCCAGGATGTCCGTGATCTGAAGCCGCAAAAACTTGACCTTTTCCCCCTTCAGGGCTTTTAAAATCTCGGCCTTGGTGTATCCCATGCTCACCGCCTCCTTTATTTGGGTCCGGAGTTTCGCCGTTTTTCCCCCGGACTTGTGGCGGAGTGTACCGGAAAAAGTGGTCAGGTGTCAAGAGTTTAGAGGTCAAACGGCAAGTTTGGGCGGTGCGTTTGGCTTATGCGGGGGTCTGACACTTGTCTGACCGGGGGCGTTTTAAACTGGGGGCCGGAGGGCAGTATGGTGAAGCGGCGGACGGTTTTAAAGGCGGGTCTAGCCCTTGGCGGTCTCGGGTTCGTGCGGGCCCAGGGAGGGTTTACCCTCACCCTGGTCCACACCAACGACACTCACGCCCACCTGGAGCCCATGGAGCTCACCCTTTCCGGCAAGAAGGTGAGGGTGGGGGGCGTGGCCCAGCGGGTGGCCTTCTTTGACCGCCTCCGGGCCGAGCGTAGGAGCCTCCTCTTCCTGGACGCGGGGGACGTCTTCCAGGGGACCCTTTACTTCAACCAGTACCGGGGCCTGGCGGACCGCTACTTCATGCACCGCATGCTCTACCGGGTCATGGCCCTGGGCAACCACGAGTTTGACCTGGGGCCGGGGCCCCTGGCGGACTTCCTCAAGGGGGCCAGGTTCAAGGTGGTCTCGGCCAACGTGGACGTGAGCGCCGAGCCCAGGCTCAAGGGCCTCTTCGCCCCTTACGCCATAGTGCAAGTGGGCGGGGAGAGGGTCGGGGTCATCGGCCTCACCACCCCGGACACCAAGGAGATCGCCAACCCCGGGCCCACCGTGGCCTTCCTGGACCCCTACGAGAGCGCCCAGAAGGCCGTCTACGAGCTTTTGGCCAAGGGGGTGAACAAGATCGTCGTCCTCTCCCACCTGGGCTACGGGGAGGACCTGAAGCTCGCGAGGAGGCTGGTGGGGGCCCAGGTGATCGTGGGGGGCCACTCCCACACCCTTCTGGGGAGCTTCCCCCACAAGGAACTTGCCCCCGCCGGCCCCTACCCCACCGTGGTCAAGAACCCGGAGGGCAAGGACGTGCTGGTGGTCCAGGCCTGGGAGTGGGGGAAGGTGGTGGGCCTTCTGGAGGTCACCTTCGCCCCCACGGGGGAGCTTCTGGCCTACAAGGGCGAGGCCCTCCTCATGACCCCCGAGGTCTCTCCGGAAGACTTCTTCGCCAAGGAGGCCCTCCTGGCCTACGCCCAGCCGGTCATGGCCCTCATGGGGCAGGTCATCGCCGAGGCCAAGGTGGACCTGGTGGGGGAGAGGGCCATCGTGCGCAAGCGGGAGAGCAACCTGGGCAACCTCATCGCCGACGGGATGGTGTGGAAGACCAGAAACGCCGGGGTCCAGATCGCCCTGCAAAACGGCGGGGGCATCCGGGCCTCCATCCCCAAGGGCCCCATCACCGTGGGCAAGGTCTACGAGGTCCTGCCCTTCGGCAACACCCTGGTGGTCATGGACTTGAAGGGGAAGGAGATCCTGGCCGCCTTGGAGAACGGGGTCTCCCAGTGGGAGCAGGGGGCTGGGCGCTTCCTGCAGGTCTCCGGCCTCCGCTACGCCTTTGACCTCGCCCGTCCCGCGGGCAGCCGGGTGGTGCGGGTGGAGGTGAAGACGGAGAAGGGCTTCGTGCCTCTGGACCTCGAGGCCACCTACCGGGTGGTGGTGAACAACTTCATCGCCAACGGCGGCGACGGCTTCACCGTGCTGAAGGAGGCCCAGGGCTACCGGGTGGACACCGGCTTCTCCGATGCCGAGAGCTTCATGGACTACCTGAAGGAGCTCAAGGTGGTGGAGGCCCAGGTGGAGGGCCGCATTGAGGTCCTGAACGAGCCCAAGGGGGAGAAGCCCGCCTACTGGGCCTACCAGATGCCAAGCCTGGTGGGGGTCTGATACCACCCCATGCTGGCCCAAGCCAGCATGGGGCCCCGGCAAAAGGAGTTACCTAGGCATGGTGGGCCGAAGGAAACAGGAAACAAGGGTCTGAGGCGTAAGGAATGGGCCCCGGGGCGCCCCCGGGGCCCTATTCCGCCGCCACCAGGACCAGGACCGGGTCCCCCACCCGCACCCGGCCGCCCTCGAGGACCCGGGCGTAGAGGCCCCGGCCCCCGTAGAGGAGCTTGGGGAGCCTCAGGTCAAACTGGGAGAGGCTGTTGCAGACGGTGCAGACCTGGGTGAGCTCCAAAAGGGCCTCCCCCACCCGGAGCCTGGCCCCGGGGGGAAGAAGGTGAGGGTCCAGGTCCAGGAGGAGGTTTTCCCCCAGGGCCCCAAAGGGGAGGTGGATGCCCGCCTCCTTCGCCTTCTCGTAGGCGGCGATCCCCGCCACCAGGAGGGCCCGGTCCGGGTCCTTGCCGGCGTGCCGGTCCCCCAGGGCCCCAAAGCCCGCCAAAAGGTCCAAGGCCTCTACCTGGGGCTTGGGAAGCCCGGAGCCCGTGCCCAGGTGGAGGGAGAGGACCCGGCCTGTCATGGGAGCTTCAGGGCCTGGCGGGCCTCGAGGACCTTCTCCGGGGTGAGCTCCTTGGCCCTTAGGGCCCTCACCTCCTCCGGGGTGTAGGGCTTGAAGTCCTGGGGGGCGCCCCAGGAGGCCAGGTAGTTCAGCACCAGGGCGATCTCCTCGTCGCTAAGCCAGCCGAAGCCCGGCATCATGCCCTCGTAGGTCTGCCCAAAGACGGAGATCTTCCCTCCCACTCCGAAGAGGACGGCGAGGGCCAGGTACTCCCGGCCTCCTTTGGCCTTCAGCAGGGTTTCCACGTGCCCCTTAAGCGGGGGAAAGTTGGGCGGGTTCCCTTCCCCTTGAGGGCCGTGGCACCCCGAGCAGGTGGCGTAGACCTGGGCGCCGGTCTTGGGGGCCTGGGCGGTGGGGGCCGGGGGCGCCTCTGGGGGCGGGGTGAGGCCCAGGTAGGTGGCCAGGTAGTCCAGGATGGCCGCCCGCTCCTCCTGGGTGAGCTTGAGGCCCCTAAGCTCCATCTCCTCTATAACCCCATCCCAGCGGTCCCGGGAGAGCCTTTCCCGGGCCACGAAGCCGATCTCGTGGCAGGACTGGCACTTGGCCAGGACCAGGTCCTTGCCTGGCCCTTCGGGTAGGGTGTACTGCCCCAGGGCCAGGTAGCCCAGCACGCCCAGGAGGGCGGTTGCGGAGAGGTAAAAGGCTTTTCTCATGGTTTCAGCTTACCTGGAAGGGGTATTGGGGGTGTGGCCTGAAATACCCTCCCCAGGACGGGGCCTGGGGAGGGGAGAGGAGCCTTAGGCCACGGTGAACTTCACCCGCATCACCCCGTTCCACTCGTAGCCCCGCTCGTTCCAGGCCAGGTTGCCGTCCAGGGGCTGGCTCCGCCCGGCGGCGTCCCAGGCCCGGGCCATGACCTCGTGGGTCCCGGGGCGGAGGTAGAGGGTGGCCCGCCAGCGGACCCAGCTGAAGGTCTTCCCCTGGGTGGCCAGCTCCGCCTTCTGCCAGGTGCGCCCCCCGTTGGCGGAGACCTCCACGCTCACGATGGGGACCATCCCGTCGTTGAAGGCCACGCCCTCCACCCGCACGTAGGGGCCTTCCACCGTCTGGCCCTCGAGGGGGGCGAAGATGAAGCTGTTCACGTTGACCAGCCAGTTGGGGCGGGAGTTGGTGAAGCTGTAGGGGTAGCGGCTTCCCGGCTCCTGGGGCAGGAAGGGGAGGTGGGTGTTGGGGATGACGGGGACCCGGTAGCGGGGCATCTGCTCCGCGGTGGCGTTCTCCGCCTCGGTGAACTCAATCTTCTCCACCCACTTCACGTTGTTGACCCCGAAATAGCCGGGGAAGACCAGGCGCACGGGCCCCCCGTGGACGGCGGGCAGGGGCTCCCCGTTCATGGAGAGGGCCAGGAGGGCGTTCTCCAGGGCGTGGATGGGCACGCTCCTGACGAACTCCGCAGCCCCACCCTGGCGGCTGGCGTGGGCGGTGATGTAAAGGGCCTTCTCCGAAAGCTTCACCCCCTTGCTCTCCAAGAGGGTCTTGAGCCTCACCCCCCGGAAGGTGACGTTGCCCATCCCGCCTCGCTTCCAGGGGTTGCCGGAGGGGCGGGGGTTGTAGAGGGTGCGCCCGTTCCCCGAGCACTGGAGGACCATGGTGACCTCGCTCTGGGGCAGGGCCAGGAGCTCCTTGGCCTCAAAGGTGAAGGGCTTGTCCACGAGGCCCGTCACCTCCACCTTCCACCCGTCCAGGCTGGCCCCTTCCACCGTGTTGTAGCCGGGGAGGTCCACGTTGTTGCGGATGTAGAGGATCTCCTTGGGGGTCCTTTCCGGCTGGCTTACCAGGAGATCGTAGGGGGTTTCCAACACCACCGGGCGCTGGGAGAGGACGAGAAGCTTGGGGTTCTTGCCCTTCACCAGCTGGTCGGCCGTGGGGGTCTGCTGAGCGAAGGCCCGGGACCCGGCGGCCAGGAGGGCCGCCCCCATACCCATGAGCTTCAAGGTGGTGCGCCTATCCAGCTTCTCCATACTTGCCTCCTCGTTGGGGACATTTGTCCCCTTTGTCCGATTGGCCTAACTATAAATCCATACCCCTTGCGTGTAAAGGGTGGGGTATCGGCGGCCCCATTCCGCCCGTGGGGGGCTTCTAGGCCAAAAGGCAGAAGGGGTATCCCTTCCTCGAGGCGCGTTAAGATGGGAGGCATGCTGAAGGGCGAAGGCCCGGGGCCCCTTCCTCCCCTCCTCCAGCAGTACGTGGAGCTTCGCGACCAGTACCCCGACTACCTCCTCCTCTTCCAGGTGGGGGACTTCTACGAGTGCTTCGGGGAGGACGCCGAGAGGCTGGCCCGCGCCCTGGGCCTCGTCCTCACCCACAAGACCAGCAAGGACTTCACCACCCCCATGGCGGGGATACCCATAAGGGCCTTTGAGGCCTACGCGGAGAAACTCTTAAGGATGGGCTTCCGCCTGGCGGTGGCCGACCAGGTGGAGCCCGCCGAGGAGGCGGAGGGGCTGGTCAGGCGGGAGGTGACCCAGCTCCTCACCCCGGGAACCCTCCTCCAGGAAAGCCTCCTCCCCCGGGAGGCCAACTACCTGGCGGCCATCGCCACCGGGGATGGTTGGGGCCTGGCCTTTCTGGACGTCTCCACGGGGGAGTTCAAGGGGACGGTGCTCAAGAGCAAAAGCGCCCTTTACGACGAGCTCTTCCGCCACCGGCCCGCCGAGGTCCTCCTGGCCCCGGAGCTCCTGGAGAACGGGGCCTTTCTGGATGAGTTCAGGAAGCGCTTTCCCGTCATGCTCTCCGAGGCCCCCTTTGAGCCGGAAGGGGAAGGCCCCTTGGCCCTAAGGCGGGCCCGGGGGGCCCTTCTGGCCTACGCCCAAAGGACCCAAGGGGGGGCCTTGAGCCTCCAGCCCTTCCGCTTCTACGACCCCGGGGCCTTCATGCGCCTGCCCGAGGCCACCTTGAGGGCCCTAGAGGTCTTTGAGCCCCTGCGGGGCCAGGACACGCTTTTCTCCGTGCTGGACGAGACCAGGACCGCCCCTGGCAGGAGGCTCCTCCAGAGCTGGCTCCGCCACCCCCTTCTGGACCGGGGCCCTTTGGAGGCGCGGCTTGACCGGGTGGAGGGCTTCGTGCGGGAGGGGGCCTTGCGGGAGGGGGTGAGGCGGCTCCTTTACCGCCTCGCCGACCTGGAGCGCTTGGCCACCAGGCTGGAGCTAGGGCGGGCGAGCCCCAAGGACCTGGGTGCCCTCAGGCGGAGCCTCCAGATCCTCCCCGAGCTCCGGGCCCTTCTGGGCGAGGAGGTAGGGCTTCCCGACCTTTCCCCCCTCAAGGAGGAGCTGGAGGCCGCTTTGGTGGAGGACCCGCCCCTCAAGCTCTCCGAGGGGGGGCTCATCCGTGAGGGCTACGACCCGGACCTGGACGCCCTAAGGGCGGCCCACCGGGAGGGGGTGGCCTACTTCCTGGAGCTTGAGGAGCGGGAAAGAGAGAGGACGGGCATCCCCACCCTCAAGGTGGGCTACAACGCCGTCTTCGGCTACTACCTGGAGGTGACCCGGCCCTACTACGAGAGGGTGCCCAAGGAGTACCGCCCCGTCCAGACCCTCAAGGACCGGCAGCGCTACACCCTGCCGGAGATGAAGGAGAAGGAGCGGGAGGTCTACCGCCTCGAGACCCTGATCCGCCGCCGGGAGGAGGAGGTCTTTCTGGAGGTGCGGGAAAGGGCCAAGCGGCAGGCCGAGGCCCTCAGGGAGGCGGCCAGGATCCTGGCCGAGCTGGACGTCTACGCCGCCTTGGCCGAGGCGGCCGTGCGCTACGGCTACGTGAGGCCCCGCTTCGGCGACCGCCTCCAGATCCGCGCCGGGCGCCACCCCGTGGTGGAAAGGCGGACGGAGTTCGTCCCCAACGACCTGGAGATGGCCCACGAGCTGGTCCTGGTCACCGGGCCCAACATGGCGGGCAAGTCCACCTTTCTGCGCCAGACGGCCCTCATCGCCCTCCTGGCCCAGGTGGGGAGCTTCGTGCCCGCCGAGGAGGCCACCCTGCCCCTCCTGGACGGCATCTACACCCGCATCGGGGCCTCCGACGACCTGGCGGGGGGGAAGAGCACCTTCATGGTGGAGATGGAGGAGGTGGCCCTGATCCTCAAGGAGGCCACCGAGAACAGCCTGGTCCTCCTGGACGAGGTGGGCCGGGGCACCAGCAGCCTGGACGGGGTGGCCATCGCCACGGCGGTGGCCGAGGCCCTCCACGAAAGGCGGGCCTACACCCTCTTCGCCACCCACTACTTTGAGCTGACCGCCCTGGGCCTTCCCCGCCTGAAAAACCTCCACGTGGCCGCCAGGGAGGAGGCGGGGGGGCTCGTCTTCTACCACCAGGTCCTCCCCGGCCCCGCCTCCAAGAGCTACGGCGTGGAGGTGGCGGCCATGGCGGGCCTGCCCAAGGAGGTGGTGGCCCGGGCCAGGGCCCTCCTCCAGGCCATGGCCGCCAGGCGGGAAGGGGCTTTGGACGCGGTTATGGAGCGGCTTCTCGCCCTGGACCCCGACCGCCTGACCCCCCTCGAGGCCCTCCGCCTCCTCCAGGAGCTAAAGGCCTTGGCCCTGGGGGCCCCCTTGGATACCATGAAGGGGTGATCCGCCCCCTTCCCCCCGAGCTAAGGGGGCTTCTCGCCCGGGGAGAGGTCCTTCTCTCCGTCAAGGACGCCGTCCGGGAGCTTCTGGAAAACGCCCTGGACGCCGGGGCCAGGAGGGTGCGGGTGGAGCTTTGGGGCGGGGGGCTTGAAAGGATCGTGGTGGAGGACGACGGGGAGGGGATTCCCCTGGAGGAGCTTCCCCTGGCCGTGGAGCCCTTCGCCACCAGTAAGCTCCAGGACCTGGAGAGGATCACCACCCTGGGCTTCCGCGGCCAGGCGCTTTACGCCCTGAGGCAGGCGGCCACCTTGAGGATCCGCTCCCGGCCCCGGGGCCAGGTGGGCGGGGGGCTCCTCCTGGCCCGGGGGGAGCGGGTGGAGCTGAGGCCCGTCCCCGCCTCCCCGGGGACCCGGGTGGAGGTCCTGGGCCTCTTCGCCGGGGAGGGGCGGGACCCCAGGGCCGAGGCCAGGGGGGTTTTGGACCTCCTCAAGCGCTACCTCCTCCACCGCCCCCACCTCTCCCTGGCCCTCTTCCTGGAGGGGGAGGCCAGGCTCCTCTTCCCCGGGGCCGGGCTCAAGGAGGCGGCCCGCCAGGCCTTCGGCGGCCTCTTGGCCGAGAGGCTTTTCCCCTTGGAAAAGGGCGGAGCCTTCGCCCTCGAGGGCCTCCTTTCCGGCCCCCAGGTGTCCCGCACCCGGCCCGACCTCCTCTTCCTCGCGGTGAACAGCAGGCCCGTGGCCCTGCCCGAGGGGGTCCTGAGGGCGGTGCGCCGGGCCTACCGGGAGCTTCTGCCCGAGGGGCACTACCCCGTGGGCGTCCTGAACCTGAGCCTCCCCCCCGGCGCCTACCGCCTGCGCCTGGACGCCAGGAAGGAGGAGGTGGCCTTGAGCAAGGAGGCCGAGGCCTTCCTGGAAGAGGCCCTGGAGGAAGCCTTCCGGGGCCAGAACCTGGCCCGGGCCCTGCCCGAGCCCCGGCCCCTCCCGGCCCTGAGGCCCCCCACGCCTTCCGGCCTGCCCCCCCTGCGTTACCTGGGCCAGTTCCGGGAGAGCTACCTCCTGGCCGAGGCGGAGGACGCCCTCTACATCGTGGACCAGCACGCCGCCCACGAGCGCATCCTCTTTGAGGAACTTCTGGCCCGCCTGAGGGAGGAGGGCTTAAAGCCCCTCCCTTACCCCGTTTTGGTGGAGCTGGATGGGGAGCCTCCCGAGGCCTCCCCCCTCTTCGCCTTTGAGCCCTTTGGGCCGGGCCGGGTCCGCCTCCTCTCGGCCCCGCCCTTCCTCCACCCCTACCCCCTCCTCCTGCCGGAGATCTTCCGGGAGTCCCTTAAGGGGGAGGGGAGGAGCCTTAGGGGGCTTCTCGCCCGCCTGGCCTGCCTGCCCGCCATCAAGGCCGGCCACCCCCTGGCCCGGGCCGAGGGGCAGGCCCTCTTGGACGCCCTCCTCGCTTGCGAGACCCCCTGGGTCTGCCCCCACGGCCGCCCCGTCCTCCTCCACCTGAAGGAGGAGGACCTCATCCGCCGCTTTGGCCGCCGCTCGGGGGCTCGGGCAAAAGAAGAATCCCATCCTCATCCCCCACGAGAAACCACGAGGGAAGGATCCTAGCCCCGGCGAAGGCCACGGGCACGTCCACCAGGCCCCGGCCCTCCTTGGCGCTCTTCCTGGGGACGGCCGCCAGGGCCTTGACCCCCAGGGGGAGGCCCTTTAGCTCCTCGGCGTCCCGCACCGCCCCGTGGACCACCACCCCGCTCCAGCCCCGCTCCAGGGCCAGCCGGGCCAGGTTGCCCCCCAGAAGGGCGGAGCGCAAAGAGCCGCCCCCGTCCACCACCAGGACCTGGCCCTGGCCTTCCTCGAGGACCTTCCGCACCAGGGCGTTGTCCTCAAAGACCCTTAGGGTGCGCACCCGCCCAAAGAAGCGCCTCTTGCCGCCGAAGTCCCGGAAGATGGGCCTGAGGAGAAGGGCCTTGGGGTAGAGGTCCATCAGGTCTGCGGTGGAAAGCTCCATGGCGGTATAGTACCCAAAGATGGAAGAGGCCCGCCTTCTCATCACCTGCCCTGACCGGCCCGGGATCGTGGCCGCCGTGACGGGCTTCCTCTACGCCCACGGGGCCAACATCACCGATTTACAGCAACACTCCACCGACCCCGAAGGGGGCACCTTCTTCATGCGGGTGGCCTTTACCGCCTCCCACCTGGACCTGGCCCGCCCCGCCCTGGAGAGGGCCTTTCAGGAGGTGGTGGCCGAGCGCTTCGGCATGGTCTGGCGGCTGGCCTTCGCCTCGGAGAGAAAGCGCACCGCCATTTTGGTCTCCAAGCCCGCCCACGCCCTCTTGGAGCTCCTATGGCGCTACCGGGTGGGGGAGCTTCCCATGGACCTCCGCCTGGTGGTCTCCAACCACCCCGACCACCGGGAGGAGGTGGAGCGCTTTGGCATCCCCTACCATCACGTGCCCGTGGAAAGGGAGCGGAAAGAGGAGGCTGAGGGGAGGATTCTGGCCCTATTGGAGGAGGCGGGGGTGGAGCTTTTGGTCCTGGCCCGCTACATGCAGATCCTCTCGCCCTCCTTCGTGGCCCGCTTTCCCATGCGCATCATCAACATCCACCACTCCTTCCTCCCCGCCTTTGCCGGGGCCAACCCCTACCGCCAGGCCTACGAGCGGGGGGTGAAGCTCATCGGGGCCACGGCCCACTACGTGACCGAGGAGCTGGACCAGGGGCCCATCATTGAGCAGGACGTGGCCCGGGTCTCCCACCGCCATTCGGTGGAGGAGCTCAGGCGCCTTGGCCAGGAGCTGGAGCGCACCGTGCTGGCCCGGGCGGTGCGCTGGCACCTGGAGGACCGGATCCTGGTCCACGGCAACAAGACCGTGGTCTTCGTCTAATCCCGCCCTAACCGGCAGGGGGTAGGTTGGGGCTTGGGAGGTGCGCCATGAACCTTGGCCGTTCCTTTGTAGGCTTCCTTGCCCTCTCCGCCCTGGCGGGGGCGGTGCTTTGGTGGGGGCTTTCCAACGGGCAGGGCCGGGCCCCCGCCCCGGCGCCCGCGGGGGACCAGGGGCTTTTGGAGTACGAGCGGAACACCGTGGAGATCGTGGAGCGCTACGGGGACGGGGTGGTGTACGTCTCCGTGGTGGCCCAGCCTCAGGGAGCCCAGCTCCCTCCGGGTTTTGAGTTCTTCGCCCCCTTCCTCCAGGCCCCTCCCCAGCAGGGGACGGGTTCCGGGTTCGTCATTGACAAGGAGGGCTACATCCTCACCAACTACCACGTGGTGGAGGGGGCGAGCCGCATCACCGTCAAGTTCCACAACGACCCCAAGGAGTACCGGGCTCGGCTGGTGGGGGCGGCCCCGCCCCTGGACGTGGCCCTCCTCAAGGTGGACGCCCCCAGGGAGAAGCTGGTTCCCTTGGTCCTCGGGGACTCGGACCGGATCCTGGTGGGCCAGAAGGCCATCGCCATGGGGAACCCCTTTGGGCTGGAGTTCACCGTGACCCAGGGCATCGTCTCCGCCATCCGGGAAAACCCCGGGGCCATCGGGGATGAATCCGGCCTGGTGCCCCAGGTGATCCAGACCGACGCCGCCATCAACCCCGGGAACTCCGGCGGGCCTCTCCTCAACTCCCGGGGGGAGGTGATCGGCATCAACACCGCCATCTTCACCCCCACGGGCCAGTTCGGGGCGGCCCAGTTCGCCGGGGTGGGCTTCGCCCTGCCCATTAACCTGGTCAAGCAGTACCTGCCCGACCTCAAGGCGGGCAAGACCCTGACGGCGGCGGAGATCGCCAAAAGCCGCCCGCGCCTGGGGGTCTCCCTGATCCCCCTCTCGGTCTATCCGGACAGCCTGAGGAGGCAGTACGGCCTTCCCGAAACCGGCCTCATGGTCCAGGAGGTGGAGCGGAACAGCCCCGCCCAGAAGGCGGGCCTCAGGCCCCCCACCCGCTTCGCCTACATCCAGCTCCCCACCGGGGAGACCCTGCAGGTGGGGGTGGACGGGGACGTCCTCCTCAAGGCGGACGGGGTGCCCCTCACCTCCATCGCCGGGCTTAGGCAGGTGCTCTACGCCAAGAAGCCGGGGGAGGCGGTGAGCCTCGAGGTCTGGCGCCAGGGCCGGACCTTCACCGTCCGGGTGGTCCCCCAGGTGCTCCGCTAGGGGTAGAGGAGGCGGAGGCCCAGGCACCCCCCCTCCGCCCGGAACCACCGCCCCCCCACCCTGACCGCCAGACCCAGCTCGGAGCAGTAAAGGAGCGCCCGCCTTCGCTCCTTGGCCAGGGCCTGGTTCCAGGGGTAGACCCCGCCGGTGTAGTAGGCCTCGGTCTCGGGGTCGGTGTAGGCCCTGAAGCCCTGGAAGCGGAAGAGGGGGCGGAACTCCAGGAGGACGGGCCTCCCCGTCACGGAGTTCAAGAACTCCACCCGGATCTCCTGAAAGGGGAGGAGGACCAGGTAGGCCTTCTCGCCCGCATCCACCTCCACCACCCGCACCAGGGAGAGGGCGAGGAGGAGAAGCCAAAAGGCCCAGCTCCCAAGGAGCCGGGCCAGAGGGCTTTCCCGCCTTAGGGCCTTCACCTACTTGAGGACTCCCGCCTCGCGGAAGTAGCGCAGAGCCCCCTCGTGGTAGGGGATGGTGCCGCCTACGAAGCGCACGGCGTTCTCCAGGGTGGTGTCCCTGGCGGCGGCCACCGCCTGGCGCAGGGTCTGCAGGTTCTCAAAGGTGGCCTTGGTGAGGGCGTAGGCCGCTTCCTCGGGGAGGCTTGCGGGGCAGACGAAAAGGTTCCAGAAGGTGAGGGTGGGGGTGTCGGTGCGGGTGTTGTAGACGCTCTTGGGGATCAACCCCGTCCCCGCCAGGCCTGGGAAGCGCTTCTGGAAGGTCTGGGCCACGGTGCTCTTGGGGTCAATGGGCACCAGGTAAAGCCTCTGCCCCTTGCGGGCCAGGGAGGCGGAGAGCTCGGTGATGGCCCCCGTGGGCAGGCCGCCCGACCAGAAGAAGGCGTCCAGGTTGCCCTCGGCTAGGGCGTTGGCGCTCTCCTGGGCTCCCAGGCGCTCCTGCTTGGCGAAGTCCTTGGGGGAAAGCCCCGCCGCCTGGAGGACCAAAAGGGCCTCCACCTCGGTGCCCGAGCCCGGGGCCCCGGTGGAGACCCGCTTGCCCTTCAGGTCCTGGAGGACCCGGATGCCCGCCCCTTCCCGGGTCACCACGTGGAGGTAGTTGGGGTACATGGCGAAGAGGATGCGGACGCTTCTGGCGGGCTTTTCCTTGAAGCGCTCGTGCCCCCCGGTGTAGGCCAGGTAGGCGGAGTCGGGGAGGACGGTGGCGCAGTAATAGGTGCCGCCCCCGGTGCGGTTTTCCAGGAGGAGGAGGTTATCTATGGAGGCCGCCGTCTGGATGGCCTGGGCCTCGGCCACCCCCGCCTTGTTCCAGATCTCCGCCAGGGCGGTGCCGTAGTAGAAGTAGACCCCGCCCACGCCGCCGGTGGCGACGACCACTTTGGGCTTCTGGGCTAGGGCCAGGCCGAAGAGGGCCAGAAGGGCCAGCAGGACTCGCTTCATCTTCCCTCCTTTCGGGCTTACGCTAAGCCCCTTTGGCCCCCTTCGTCAAGCCCCTGCCGAAGAAGAGAAGCCCCAGAAGGAAGGCGGCCAGGTTTAAATAGGCGTGGGGCACGAAGAGCAAGACGGCGAGAAGGCCCAGGGCCCAGCTTTCGGGGCGGCTTAGGGGCCTCCTGGTGTACCCCGCCCCCGAGGCGGAGAGGTAGATGATGCCCACGGCTACCGCCACAAAGCGCCAGAGGATGAGGCCGAGGGCCTGGCCCGGGGGGGCGGTCTCCAGCACGGGGACGATGAGGAGGGCCGCCCCGGAGTAGCTCAGCAGGAAGAAGAAGCCCACCAGGTACTTGGCCAGGGCCACCCGGGCGGCGTAGACCCCGGTCTGCAGGGGGTTGGTGCCGAAGACGCTGGCGGCGGCGTAGGCGGAGAGGGCCACAGGGGGGGTCACGTCCGCCAGAACGGCGTAGTAGAAGAGGAACATGTGGGTGGCGTAGAGGGCGGCCACCTTGGCGGACTCGAGCTCCAGGCCAAAGCCGGCGAAGTTCTGGGCCGCCAGGGCGATGATGGCGGGGGCGGTGAGGGCCGAGGTGAGGACGTAGGTGGCCGTGGGGGGGACGCCCATGCCCAGGACCAGGCTGAAGAGGGCGGTGATCAGGGTGGCGAGAAGGAGGCTTTCCCCCGAGACCTGCTGCAAAAGCTGGCTGAACTTGGAGGGGAGGCCGGAGATGACCATGTTGGCGAAGATGAGGTTGGCGGCGGTCACCGCCGTGCCGATGGGGAGGAGGGAGCGGAACCCCGCCTCGAGGCCCCGGAAGATGGGCCCGATCCCCTGGGGCCTCAGGGTGGGGTCCAGGTAGGCCAGGAGGATGAAGCCCAACAGGGCCAGGCTGGCGGCGGTGCGCACCTCGTAGCCCAGGTAGAGGAGGACCACGATGAGGAGGATGGGCAGGAAGATGGGGCTATAGCGGAGGGCGTAGGCCCGGCGGCTCATGCCCAGCTCGGGGGCCACGGCCCTGAGCCCGGCCTTGCGGGCGTAGAACTCGTTGAAGGCCAGAACGGCCGTGAGGTAGAGCAAAGCGGGGCCAATGGCCATCACGATGACCTTCAGGAGGGGGATCTGGAGGATCTCCACCATGATGAAGGCGATGCTCCCGAGAACAGGGGGCGTGATGAGGGCGATGGTGCCGGCGGTGGCCACCAGCCCGGCGGCGATGAGGCGGTCGTAGCCCGCCCTCTCAAAGAGGGGCTTGGTCAGGGCGGCCACGAACTGGGTGTCGGCGGCTCCCGAGCCCGAGAACATGCCCATGAAGACGCTGGCGATCCCCGTGACCCGCCCCGGGGTGGCGGGACTTTTGCCCACCAGGGCCAGGGCCAGGTTGGCCACCACCTTGCCCAGGCCGAGGGCGCCGATCATCCCTGAAAGAAGCGTGAAGTAGACCAGGTACTTGGCCGAGACCCCGGTGATGAGGCCGTAGATCCCCGCCTCGGTCTCGTTGAAGCTCTTGCCCAGGAGGAGGTCTATGGGCTGGGGGGCGCCCCGGAAGGCTCCGGGAAAGACCTGGGCGTGGAGGTTGTAGCTGAAGAAGAAGAGGACGAGAACCGGCATCACCGGCCCCAGGAGGCGGTAGACCACCCCCAGGAGGAGAAGGATGAGGGCGAGGCTCATCCCCGCGTCCCAGGCTGCGGGGATCACCGCCCGGTAGACCAGCTCCTCAAAGTGGCGGGCCTGGTACCAGGTGGGGAGGACGGCGAGGAGGGCCCCCAGGAGGGCCGTGGGGCGCTGGAGCCTGGGGACCACCGCCGGCAGGACCGCCACCGCCCAGACCAGGAGGCCGAAGAGGCGGACCTCAAGGGGCAGCTCCATGGCGGGGGGCCTGGGGAAGAGGAAGCTCTGGAGGGGGATGAGGCTGAAGGCCAGGAAGACCCAAGAGCCCAGGGTAGCCTTCCTGGGCGGGGCGAAGAAGCTCACCAGGTAGGCTCCCAGGAGGAGGAAGAGGACGTGGGTGCTCCGCTGGAGTTGCACCTGGTCCAGCAGGGGGATCTCGCTTCGGGCCAGGGGGGTGAAGGGGTGGAGGACCAGGTAAAGGCTAAAGAGGGCCCCCAGGATCAGGACCCAGCGGGTGAGGCGGCCCAAGGGGGTGGCGGAAGTGGGGCTTGCTTCCAGCTCCATAACGGCCTCCAAAAGGCCCCGGGGCCTGGGCGAGGGCCAGGACCCCGGGGCGCTGCGGGCTTACTTGAGGAGCCCCTTCTCCTTCAGGTACCGCTCGGCCCCGGGGTGGAAGGGGATGGGGAGCTTGCCGTAGAGCCTGGCGGTGGCCTCGAGGCTGGTGTCCTTGGCGGCGGCCACGGCGGTGCGCAGGGTCTGGAGGTTCTCAAAGGTGGCCTTCATGAGGGCGTAGCCCGCCTCCTCGGGAAGCGTGTCCGGGCAGACCACGATGTTGCCCGTGGCCAGGCCGGGGACGTCCGCCTTGGTGTTGTAGACGCTCTTGGGCACCTTGTAGGGGTCCACCAGGCCCGGGAAGCGCTTCATGACCACCTGGGCCGTGGTGCTCTTGGGGTCAATGGGCACCAGGTAGATCCGGTCCCCCTTGCGGGCCAGGGTCTGGGAGAGCTCCACGATGGAGCTCGTGGGCACCCCACCCACCCAGAAGAAGGCGTCCAGGGTGCCCTCGGCCAGGGCCTTGGCCGCCTCGGCCACGGGCAGGCGCTCCCGCTTGGCGAAGCTCTCCGGCTTCACCCCCGCCCCCTGGAGGACGAGAAGGGCCAGGTTTTCCGTGCTGGAGCCAGGCTGGCCCGTGGAGACCCGCTTGCCCTTCAGGTCCTGCACCACCTTGATGCCGCTCTTCTCCGTGGTTACCAGGTGGATGAAGGAGGGGTACATGTAGAAGAGGACCCGCTGGTTTTTGGCGGGCTTGTCCTTGAAGCGGGGCTCCTCTCCCGTGAAGGCCACGTAGGCGGAGTCCGTGGTGGTGAGGGCGCAATAGTAGGTGCCCGCCTTGGGGTCGGTGCGGTCGCGGAGGAGCTGGAGGTTGTCGTAGGACCCACCCGTCTGGACGGGCTGGGCCTCCACGACCCCCGCCTTGTTCCAGATGTCGGCCAAGGCGGTGCCGTAGTAGAAGAAGACCCCGCCGGTGCTCCCGGTGCCGATGACCACCTTGGGCTTCTGGGCCAGCGCCAGGCCCAGGGCCAGAAGTCCGAGGACGATAAGGGCTCGCTTCATGCTCACCTCCCGCACGCTTTTGCGCCCATACCTTATCCTGCCCCTCCTTCCTTGTCAAGGGAGGTAAAGCCCCAGGAGGCGCACCTGGAAGGCCCGGAGGAGGTCGGTCTTGCTGAGGACGCCCAGGAGGGTATCCCCCTCCATGACCAAAGCCCGGGCGTAGCCCCGCTCCCCCATGCGCTCCAGGGCCCTCAGGGCCGAGTCCTCGGGGGAGAGGACCAAGGGCTCCTGCACGTAGCGGCCCACGGGGGCCCTGGGGTCCGCCCCCTCCAGGCCCTCGAGGCCCACCACCCCCAAAACCCGCCCCTCCTCCACCACGGGAAAGCCGGAGACCCGGTGGGCCAGGGCGAGCCGGAGGAGCTCCTCCACCGGGAGGTCCTTGGGAAGGGCGATGGGGTCCGGGCTCATGAGGTCCCTCACCTTCAGGCCCTCGAGGGCCTGGGCCAGGAGGGTGGCCTCGGCCTCGGCCCGGGAGGCCATGTAGACGAAGAAGGCCATGAGGATAAGGAAGGGGTTCAGGGCCCAGAGGCCGAAGAGCCCCAAGGCGAAGGCCACCGCCTGGCTCAAGGCCAGGGCCTGCCGGGTGGCCTGGGGGTAGGGCTTCCTGGTGGCCAAGAGGGCCCGGTAGACCCGGCCCCCGTCCAGGGGCAGGGCGGGGAGGAGGTTGAAAAGCCCCAGGACCAGGTTCACCAGGGCCAGGTAGTGGGTGAGGAAGCCCAAGGCCCCCACCTCCTGGCGAGGAAGCCGGAAAAGGAGGGCCAGGGCGAAGCTCACCGCGGGCCCCGCCAGGGCGATGGCGAGCTCCTTTCGCGGCTCTTTGGGAATCCTTTCCAGCTGGGCCACCCCGCCCAGGAGCCAGAGGGTGATGCGCCTGGTCTCCACCCCATAGCGCCTGGCGGCGAAGGCGTGGCCCAGCTCGTGGAGGAGGACGGAGAGGAAGAGGCTTAAAGCGGCCAGGAGGCCTAAGAGGAAAGGGGTAGAGCCCTGGAGGAGGCTGGGGTCTTGGGGCAGGCCGAAGAGCTCCAGGTAAAGGGGCAGGTTCTTGGCGATGAGAAAGGCCAGGAGGGGGAGGATGAGGAGGAAGGTGGGGTCCAGGTAAAGGGGGATGCCCAGGATGCGGAAGAGGAACAGGCCCCCGGTGGACATGCCCCCAGTATACGGGGCCCGGCTGTGACCGGCCGGTCAGTCGTAAGCTAGGAGGGTGTTGGCCCTGGCCCTGCTGAAAGACCCCCGCTACCGGGCCTATTGGCTTTCCCTCTTCACCTCCCAGATGGGCACCTGGATGCAGGCCGCCGCCCAGGGGTGGCTGGTCCTCCTCCTTACGGGAAGCGCCGAGAGGCTGGGCCTGGTGGTGGCCTTCCAGTTCCTGCCCGCCCTCCTCTTTTCCCTCCCCGCCGGGGTCCTGGCGGACCGCTACACCAAGCGGAATCTCCTCCTCCTCACCCAGGGGGGGATGATGCTTCTGGCCCTTCTCATGGCCCTCCTCATCCTCACGGGGCGGGTGCGCTACGGGCACGTCCTCGCCTTCGCCTTCCTCTACGGGGCCCTGAACGCCATGGACCAGCCCGTTCGCCAGAGCTTCACCGTGGAGCTGGCTGGGCGGGAGCGCTACCCCGGGGCCATCGCCCTAAACTCCTTTGGCTTCAACCTAAGCCGCCTCCTGGGACCCGCCCTCGCTGGCCTCCTCATCGCCCTCTTCGGCGTAGGGGTCGCCTATCTGGCCAACGCCCTTTCCTTTTTGCCCCTCCTTCTGGTGCTCCTCCGCCTGCCCCCAGGGCCTCGAGGGGAGGACGGGGATGGGCGCTGGTGGCGGGAGGCCCAGGAAGGGGTGGGGTTTGTCCTGGCCCACCCCCTGGTGCGGCGGGTGGTGGGCCTGGTCCTCTTCGCCAGCCTCTTGGGGATGAACTTCCAGACCCTGGTGCCCGCCTACGCCAGGCTGGTCCTGGGCCTCTCGGCCACGGGCTACGGCTTTTTGGTGTCCAGCGTGGGGCTTGGGGCTCTGGCGGCGGCCTTGGTCATGGCCTTCACCGGCAGGCCCAAGCCGGGGAGGCTCCTCCTTGGGGTCTTGGCCCTGGCCCTGGCCCACATGGGCCTCTTCCTGGCCCACCCCGCCCTGGTGCCCCTCTTCCTGGCCCTGGGGGGGTTTGGCATGATCTCGGTCCTCATCAACGCCAACACCCTGGTGCAGCTTTCCGTGCCCGACCGCCTCCGGGGCCGGGTCATGGCCGTCTACAGCCTGGTCATGCTGGGCACGGGGCCCCTCGGGGCCTACCTGACGGGCCTCCTCTTTGAAGCCCTGGGGGGGCGGTGGGCCGCTTTGGTCCTGGGAGGGGCGGTCTTTTTGGTGGGCCTTTACCAGGCGAGGCCCTGGCCTAAGGTGTCCAGTCCTCCGGCCTAGGGCCGAGGCCCAGCCGCCAGGCCACGCCCCGGGCCACCCGCACCCCCGCCTGGCCGTCGCCGTAGGGGTTTTTGGCCCGGCGCATGCGCTCAAGCTCCTCGGGGTTTTCCAGAAGACCCTTGACCACGCTATAGACCCCTTCGGGGTCGGTGCCCGCCAGCTTGAGGATGCCCGCCTGAAGCCCCTCGGGCCGCTCGGTGACGTTCCTCAGGACCACCACGGGCACGCCCAGGGCGGCCCCCTCCTCCTGCAGGCCCCCGGAGTCGGTGACCAGAAGGAGGCTCGCCTTCATGAGGGCGGCCATGGGGCCGTAGTCCAGGGGGTCCAGGAGGACGAAGTTCCTCACCCCCTTCAGGACCGGGAAGACGGCCTCCCGCACCACGGGGTTCAGGTGCACGGGGTAGACGAAGGTGATCTCGGGGAAGGCCTCGGCCACCTTTTTGAGGGCCCGGGCTAGCTCGGGGAGGAGGGGCCAGTTCTCCCGGCGGTGCATGGTGACGGTGACGTAAGGCCCGGGGGGAAGGCCTTCGGGAAGCCTGCCCAGCCTGGCCGCCAGCAGCACGGCGTCCACCCCGGTCTGCCCCGTGACCAGGATGCCCTCTTCCCGCTTCCCTTCCCTCAGGAGGTTCTCTTTGGCCAGGGGGGTGGGGGCGAAGTCCAGGTCGGTGAGGGCATCGGTGAGGCGGCGGTTGGCCTCCTCGGGGAAAGGCTCTTTGAGGTTGTGGCTCCTGAGGCCCGCCTCCACGTGGCCCACGGGCAGGCCCTCGAGGAAGGCCGCCCAGGCCACGGCGAAGGTGGTGAGGGTGTCCCCGTGGACCAGGACGTAGTCGGCCCCCATCTCCTTCAAGGCCCTGGCCGCCTGGGGCAGGATGCGGGCCGCCAGGTCGGGGAGGGCCTGGCGCTCCTGCATCACGTCCAGGTTGCGGTCCTCCTTGATGCCGAAGAGGCTTAGGGCCTGCCTTAGCTGCTCCCGGTGCTGGCCGGTGAGGAGGACCAGGGGCTTGATGTAAGGGATCGCCTTCAGGGCCAGGTAGACCGGGGCCATTTTGGTGGCCTCGGGCCGGGTGCCGAAGGCCAGGACCACCCGCTTCATGAGACCCCCAGGATGAGGGCCACGGGGAGGCGGGCTTCGGGGAAGTGGAGGGGGGCTACCGTTTCCTCAGGGCCCAGGACCTGGGCCTCGGCGAAGCCTTCCGGCGTGGGCTTCCGGTAGACCTCCAGGCGGTGGGCCTCGAGGTCCACAAGCCAGACCTCGGGAATCCCCGCCTTGGCGTAAAGGGGAAGCTTCACCTCCCGGTCGTAGGCCTGGGAGGTGTCCATAATCTCTACCAAAAGCAGGACATCTTGAGGCGTGGGTAAGGCTTCGGCGTAGTCGGAGGGGTTGGGTTTGAGGAGGGCGAGGTCAGGTTGGGGCTCGCTTCTGGGGTCTATGCGGACGGGGTTTTGCACGCTGACGATGGCCCGGTTCCCAAAGCGCTGGAAGAAAAGCCGAGCGATCCGGTTCACTGCGGCCACGTGTCGGCTGCCGATGGGGCTCATCTCCAGGATCTCCCCCTCAATGAGTTCCACCCGGTCGTCCTCGCGCAGGATGCCGGCCTGAAGGAGGCGGTGGTACTCCTCGGTGGTGAAGGGCCTCCGCTTGACCACGGCCCTCATTCTACTTCCCGCAGGAGGGCTCGGAGCCTCCGGTAGGTGACCCAGGCCAGGCCCAGGACCGTGGCCAGGAGGCTGGCCAGGATGGCCTCCCAGGGCATCCCCAGGTAGGCCATGGCCAGCAGGTTGAAGAGGAGGGCCAGGCCCCAGAGGAGGAAGGCCACCCGCCTCTGGGAAAGCCCCCGGGCCAGGAGGCGGTGGTGGATGTGGTCCTTGCCGGGGGTGGAGAGGGGGTTCTGGCCCCTTAAGAGCCTCCGCACCACCACCTGGGTGGTGTCCAGGATGGGCAGGAGGAGGAAGAGGGCGGGGGGCAGGAGGCCCAGGAGGGTGGTGAGCTTCAGGTTGCCCAGAAGGGCGGTGGCCGCCAGGGTGTAGCCCAGGAAGTAGGCCCCGGCGTCCCCCAGGATGATGCGGCTGGGGTGGAGGTTGTGCCTGAGGAAGCCCAAAGCGGCCCCCGCCAGGGCGGCGAGGACCAGCGTCCCCGCCGCCCAGTAGGGGAACTGGGCGGAGACGAAGAGGAGGCTCATGGCGCTCACGTAGGCCACGCCGCCCGCCAGGCCGTCCAGCCCGTCCATGAGGTTCAGGGCGTTGGTGATGCCCACCACCCAGAGCCAGGTGAGGAAGAGGCCCAAGGCGGGGTCCAAAGGCGTGCCGAAGGCGGCCTCAAAGCGGATGCCCACCGCCATGAGGAGGAGGGCCGCCAAGCTCTGGACGAAGAGGCGGAAGAGGGGGGGAAGGCCGAACTGGTCGTCCACGAAGCCCACCAGCACCAGCCAGGCCCCTCCCAGGAGGATGGCCAGGACCTGGATGAGGACCCCCTCCACCAGGATGGGCCGGAGGAAGGCTGCCGCCACCAGGGCCAGGACCACGCCGGCGTACAGGGCGAGCCCCCCGGCGTTGGGAAGGGGTTCGCGGTTCAGGCGCCGCTCGTTGGGCAGGTCGGCCCAGCCCACCTTGAGGGCGAAGCGGCGCACATGGGGGATGAAGCGCCAGGTGAAGAAGAGGGCCACCAGGAAGACGAAGACCACCGTGAGCCAGCCCCCGCCCGTGGGCTCGGCGACGCCGATGCGTTTAAGGACCTCGCTCATTTGGTCCCGTAGATGCGGTCCCCGGCATCGCCCAGGCCGGGGACGATGTAGCCGTGCTGGTTCAGGCGCTCGTCAATGGCGGCCACCACCACCTCGGTGTCGGGGTGGTCCCGGGCGATGCGCTCCAGGCCCTCCGGGGCGGCGATGATGCACATGAGCTTGATGCCGGTGGCCCCCTTTTCCTTGAGGAGGGAGAGGGCGTGGCTGGCGCTTCCCCCGGTGGCCAGCATGGGGTCCAGGAGGAAGACCCGCCTTTCGGCGATGTCGGGTGGGAGCTTGGCGTAGTACTGGACGGGCTTTAGGGACTCGGGGTCCCGGTAGAGGCCGATGTGCCCCACCCGGGCGTGGGGAACCAGCTTGAGGATGCCCTCCACCATGACCAGGCCGGCCCGCAGGATGGCCACCAGGGCCAGCTTCTTGCCCGAGAGCACCTTGACCCGGGCGGGGGCCACGGGGGTTTCCACGGTGGCCTCGGTGAGCTCCAGGTCCCGCATGGCCTCGTAGGCCATGAGGAGGGAAAGCTCCTCGGCCAGCTCCCGGAAGTCCTTGGGGCCGGTGCGCTTGTCCCGGAGGTGGGCCAGCTTGTGCTGGACCAGGGGGTGGTCCACCAGGGTGATCTTCATCCCAAGAAGCCTAACACGCCTTCCCCTTCCGGGGAAAGCAGTCCTGGAAGAAGCTGAGGGCCTTGGGAAGCTTTTCCTTTAGGGCCTCGGGGAACTCCTCGGGCTTCTTGCTCCTGAACCAGTGGAGGTCGTGGAGGTAGGTGAGGGGGACGTAGAAGCCCAGGCGCTCCCGCACCTCCTTGGGGTAGAGGCGGCCCAGGTGGAGGAGGGCCTCCCGGGCTTTGGCCTCCCCCAGGAGGTCCAGGCTTCCCGTCTTAAGGAGGGCCAGGTCCCGGGCCGGGTCGTCCCCCCCGGAGCGCACCCAGTCCACCAGGATGACCTCCAGGCCCTCCGCCCCGGGCTCCTTCAGGAGGAGGTTGCCCGCCCAGGCGTCCCGGTGGCAGAAGCGGCGCTCCACCCCGGCGGCCAGCTCCACCTCCCTCTTCAGGGCCTTCACCAGGTCCAAGGCCTCGGGGACGGAAAAGAGGCTTTCGGCGAAGCGCTCAAGCCGCTCCAGAAGCTCTTCCCGGCTCACCACCCCGGGCTCGGGCAGGCGGTGGAGGGAGAGGAAGAGGTGGGACAAGGCGGCGAGGGTCTTGGGCGTGAAGGCCTGGGGGGAGAAGGGCCTGCCGGGAAAGCGCCGGGTCACCAGGACCCCCTGGCCCTCCACCTCCACCACCCCCAGGACCAGGCTTCCCAGGCCGGCCCGGGCCATGCGCTTGGCCTCGAGGGCCGCCAGGTGGGCCTCTTCCCGCCCGTACACCTTGTAGACCCGCTCGCCGTCCGTATACACCCGGGCCTCAAACCCCCCTAAGGGCGTGAGGCGGGCGAAGCCTTCTTGGGGGAGGAGGCCCTTGAGGGCGGCCACGGCCACGGGGTTTATTCTAGCCCTGTGGAACTTCTCCGCCAGGAGGCCACCCTTCTTTCCCTGGGGGACAGGGTCCTCTCCTTTGATCGGGAGGGGCGGCCCTACCACTACTTCCGCCAGGGGCTCACCTACAAGCGGGCCCTGGACGGAAGCCTCCACCTCCGCTACCGGGAAGGGGAGAGAAAGCGGAGGCGGCTTCCGCCGGAGGAGGCCCTGGCCCTCTACGGGGAGATCCTGGACCTGGCCCGGCGCCACCTTCGGGACGAAAAGAGGCGGCGGGAGATCCTCCGCTGGACCCCCGAGGCCCTCCTGGACCCAACCCCCTACCAGAGGGCCTACGCCTGGCCCGTAAGCATCCTGCCCCCGGACGCCTACCTCTCCGTCGTCCTCCAGGCCACCACCGGGTGCACCTGGAACCGCTGCACCTTCTGCGCCTTCTACCAGGACCGCCCTTTTAGGAAGCGGAGCGAGGAGGAGTTTTTAGCCCACGTGGAGGCCGTCTTGGACCTCCTGGGCCGGGGGCGGCTTCTAAGGCGCGGGGTCTTCCTGGCGGACGGCAACGCCCTGGCCCTCTCCGAGCCCCTCATTCCCCTTCTGGAGGCCGTGGGGGCGCGCCTCCCCGGGGAGCCGGTCTTGGGCTTTCTGGACCTCTTCACGGGGCTTAAGAAGGAGGCCTCCTGGTGGACGAGGCTTTTCGGCCTGGGCCTCCGCAGGGTCTACATCGGCCTGGAGACGGGCCACGCCTCCCTCCTCGCCCTTTTGGGGAAGCCCGGCCACCCCAAGGAGCTCCTTCCCCTGGCCCGGGCCCTGAAGGAGGCGGGGTTGGCCCTGGGCCTGATCCTCATGGTGGGGGCGGGGGGGAGGACCTACGAAAAGGCCCACCGGGAGGAGAGCCTCTCGCTTCTCGCCGAGCTTCCCCTGGGCCGGGAGGACCTGGTCTACCTCTCTCCCTTCCAGGAAACCCCGGGCACCCCCTACGCCGCTTTGGGCCTGGAGCCTTTGCCGGACGTGGAGGCGGAGCTTGCCCTCTGGGCGGAGGCCATCCGCAAGATGGGTCTAAAGGCGGCCCGGTACGACATCCGGGAGTTCGTGTATTAGAGTGTGCTCGTGGGACCCTCTACTCCAGAGATTCTACTGGAAGACATCAGGAGGCTCCTTCGCGGTGAGCCTCCCCTCAGTGAGGAAGGGAAAGACTACCTGGCTGTTTTGCCCTCCACCAAACCGGAAACCGCCCTCACCGAGAAGATGTGGCTTCCTTTGGTGGAGCTCTTGCAAAAAGAGGCCCGCGTCGCTTGGAGCGGCCAAATGCAGGCAGGCGACGGCTGGGTGGACTACCTTATCCGAGGAGCGTCGGGAAACCCCGTGGCCATAGAGCTGAAGCCCCCGTTGGTTTGGGATAAAAGACAGAAAAAGATTGTTTCCAGAGACTTGGACTGGCACTTGCGTGACCTTAGCTCCATGGAAAGCAGCGGGCGCAACCAGGTCAAGGACTACCTCCGGGACTACGAGTACGTGCTCCTCACCAACCTGGTAGAGTATGCCCTTTTCAACCGGGAAGCCCTGGTCAGATTTGAGCCCTTTGCCAGGGGGGAGTTTGCCGATCTCTACCGGGAAATCAGGCAGGTGGCCGATCCCTGGGAAGCTCTCAGGCGGATAGAGGACCGGACGCCTCGGCATGGCTTGGACCGCCGCTTTTATGAGGACCTCAAGCGCTGGTACGCCCGGCTAACCGAGGTTCGCTTCCGCGAGGGGCTTTCCGAACCGGAGAAGGCGGAGAAGCGGGTTTTGCTGCTAAACAAGTTCGTCTTTGCCCAAACCCTCGAGGACCACGCCCTCATTCCCTTCCGCTTCCTCCGAGATAAGTACGAGGAGGCCCGGCGCCTCTGGGGCCCCAAGGGCACCGCTAAGGTGGCTGAAGCCTTTTTGCGGGGGGTGGATGAATGGTTCTACGCCTTTTACGATACGGAACTTTTTCAGGATAGTTTTTTGGAGCACCTGGAACAGGACCCTAAGAATCTGGAGGACTTCCTCCTAGCGATGGAGGAGATCCTAGGCTTCGGAGCTTGGCAGGCCACCTTCGGCCAAGGCCTCCTCCACTACAACTACCGGGCTATAGACGAGGATGTTTTCGGCAAAGCGTACGAAACCTTCCTGGCCCAGGGGCGGAAGGAGGGCGGGATTTATTACACCCCCTCCAGCCTCACCGCCCTCATGGCCAAGATGGCGGTGGAGGAAACCCTTTGGCCCCGAGCTCGGGAACTGGACCGCGCCCTTGGGGAAGAGCGCTATGACGAGGCGGAGGCTAGGGCCCGGGACCTCACCCAGGTGGCCTTCTTGGACCCGGCGGCGGGTTCGGGAAGCTTCCTGGTCAAAATCCTCCGCGAAGTGGTAGAGGTCTACGCTTATTTGGAAGAGAGAACCCGCTGGGCTTTGGAGCTCCAGGAGGGCCTCTTCCTTCCCCCGGCCCAGGCCCGGGCCAGAGAGGCCGTCCTAAAGGTGAGGGATATCCTGGGGTTTTCTGGCCTTTGGCCGGACCCTAAGGTTCTCTCCAGGCTCATCCTGCGCCACCTGGTGGCCGTGGACTTGGACACCAGGGCGCTAGACGTGGCCCGGGTCAACCTCTGGAAGGAGGCCATCAAGTTGGCTCCCAAGGCTTTCCGCTACACCAACCTGGGGCAGGTGGGCCACGCCCTGCCCGACCTCCGCCTCAACCTGATCCATGGGGACACCCTCCTCTCCCCGCCCCGTGGGGAGGTTTTGAAAGCCCTCGCGCCCCGAAGCGCCGATCTGAAGAGGCTCTGGAGCTTAAGGGAGGCTTACCTCCGAAACCCTTTAGATCACGCTCCTCTAGAGGAGGCCTTGGCGCTAAAGGACCAGCTTCGGAAAGACCTGAACTTGGGCGACGGGACCTTTTTGGAGCTGGAGTTCTTTTGGCTCTTCTTTGACCCGGAGGGAGAGCCTCTCCCCAACCCCGGGGCCCACGTGGTCATCGGCAACCCCCCCTGGGAGAACGTCAAGCCCTTCAAGAAGGAGTACGCCGCCCGCTTTCCCCGGTTTTTCGGGGAGGACTTCAGTAAGTTCGCCTTGGACGACAAGGAGTTTGAGAGGCGCTTCCAGGAGGCCCTGAAGGATCAGGGCTTCCGCGAGGGCTGGGAGGCTTACCAAGAGAGCAGGCGGATGTACGCTGGCTTTCTCAAGGAGCGCTACCCCCTTATGGGCCAAGGGGACCCCTCCCTGCAGAAAGCCTTCCTGGCCCGAGCCCTGGAGCTAGCCCGGGAGGCGGTGGTCTTCCTGGTTCCCTCTAACTTCCATACCGACCTGGGGGCTAGACTCTTACGGGAAACCATCCTGAAAAAGAGGATTCTGGCCCTCTTTAGCTTTGAGAACCGGGGCAAGCGCTGGTTCGCGGATGTCCATCCTCAGTTCAAGTTTGATCTTCTGGCCTTCCGGATGGACCAGCCGTCCCAAGGTACCTTTCCCGCCCGCTTCTACATCCGGAAGGAGGAAGAGTGGAATCGGCACTTTCCCTATCCCTTGGACACCCTGGAGCGCTTCTCTCCCTGGGCCAAGGGGCTGGTGGAGTTCCGCTATCCTGGCGACATCCCCCTAGCTAGCGCCATCCGCGGAACCCACCCGCTTCTAGGGGAGTTGGGGTATGAGTTTGGCACCGACTTCCACATGACTAACGATAAGAGGCTCTTCCGCGAGGCTTCCTCTAGCCTGCCCTCCCTTTTGGAGGGGAAGAGCGTGCACCAGTACAACCCCCGCTTTGAACCGCCCCGGTATGGGGTGGACCCCTCGGAGGGGTACGAGGAGCTCCTGCGCCGAGAGCTTGCTCGCCTGAAGGGGCATTACCAGGAGCTGGCGAAGCGGAAGGGGCTTGGGGCCAAGGAGGCCAAGGCCTTTGTGAGGGACCAGCTGGCCAAGGCGGAAGAGCGGTTCCGCCGGGGGGCTTGGCGGCTTCCCCACCAGCTTCCCCGCCTGGTGTGGCGCGATGTGGCCAGATCCACCGACGAGCGCACGCTCATCGCCGCCCGAGTGCCGGCAGGGGTCTTCCTGGGCAATACCCTGAACTACGTCCGCCCCTACCGTTACCGGGTAGGGGAGGAGGAGGTGGACCAGGAGGTGGTGCCGGAAGAGGAGTTCCTCTACCTCTTGGCCCTCTTCAACAGCTTTGTCCTGGACTACTACCTTCGGCTTAGGACCACCAGCCACGTCAACATTTTCTTCTTGCGGGAGCTTCCCATTCCCATGCCTGACCCTGGGCTAAAGGCCCGGGTGGTGGCGTTAGCAAAAAAGGTGGAAGCGTCCTTGGCGCAAAATCGGGAGGATCGGGCTGAGCTGGAGGCTCTTATCGCACGCGAGGTTTTCCGCCTGACCCGGTGCCAGTTCGCCCGGGTGTTGGCTACCTTCCGGTTTGGCCAGGTGGACCGGGAGCTCCTACGGCTTAGCTTGAAAGGATTCTAGTTCTCCTGCCTCCCCCTGGAAGCCCAGCTCCTTGTGGCTCCCGTCGCAGAAGGGCTTGTTCCCAGAGCCCCCGCAACGGCAGAGGGCCAGCTTGGCCTTTTCCAGGCGCATCTCCTTCCCGTTCCACCGGAAGGTAGTCCCTTCCGGCAGGTCCAGCACATAGGGCCCGTTCTCCCGAAACCGCAGGCGCATAGGGGTATGGTCAAGGGCGAAGAGCCAAGCGTCAAGCGCCCATGTAGGCTCTGGCACGCCCTTTTGGGGCCCCCGCCCTGACAAGGGCCACGGCGGGGTACTCAATCAATGTACTCGTACGCCACCAGGGTCAGGAACTCAATGAACTCCTCGGAGAGGACCAGCCGGTCCAGGATCTCCTCCGCCTCCCGGTAGCGCTCCTTTTCGCGCCCTCCCAGCTTGGAAAGCTCCTCTTCCTTGATCTTCTGGTAAAGCTCCGGGGTGATGGTGCGGCCGTCCTCCAGCTCTGCCTTCCGGTGCACCCACTGCCAGAGCTGGGCCCGGCTGATCTCCGCTGTGGCGGCGTCCTCCATGAGGTTGAAGATGGCGGCGGCCCCGTTGCCCAGAAGCCACTGGTTCAGGTACTGGAGGGCCACGGAGATGTTGTTCCTGAGGCCCCCTTCCGTGACCTTCCCCCCGGGCACGGTGAAGTTCAGGAGGTCCTCGGCGCCCACCTTCACGTCCTCCCGCTTCACGTGCTTCTGGTGGGGCTTGTCCCCCAGGTAGCGGTCAAAGACCTCCATGGCCACGGGCACCAGGTCGGGGTGGGCCACCCAGGTGCCGTCAAAGCCCTGGGAGGCCTCCCGCTCCTTGTCGGCCCGGACCTGCTGGAAGGCGCGTTCGTTCACCTCGGGGTCCTTGCGGCTGGGGATGAAGGCGGCCATGCCCCCGATGGCGTGGGCCCCGTGGATGTGGCAGCTTTTCACCAAGAGCTCGGTGTAGGCCTTCATGAAGGGGACGGTCATGGTGACCTGGGCCCGGTCGGGAAAGATGGGGGCGGTGGTGGCGAACTTCTTGATGCAGCTGAAGATGTAGTCCCACCTGCCGGCGTTGAGCCCGGCGGCGTGCTCCTTGAGCTCGTAGAGGATCTCCTCCATCTCAAAGGCCGCCAGGATGGTCTCAATGAGGACCGTGGCCCGGATGGTGCCCCGGGGGAGGCCCAGGTAGTCCTGGGCGAACACGAAGACCTGGTTCCAAAGCCGGGCCTCGAGGTGGCTTTCCAGCTTGGGCAGGTAGAAGTAGGGGCCGCTCCCCCGCCTCAAGAGCTCGTGGGCGTTGTGGAAGAAGTAGAGGCCGAAGTCAAAGAGGCTGGCCGAGATGGGCTCACCGTCCACCAGGACGTGCTTTTCCGGGAGGTGCCAGCCCCTTGGGCGCACCACCAGGGTGGCCACCTTCTCCTTCAGGCGGTACGCCTTGCCTTCCGGGGAGACGAAGTCTATCTGGCGGCGCACGGCGTCGTAGAGGTTCTTCTGGCCCCTTAGGACGTTATCCCAGGTGGGGGAGAGGGCGTCCTCAAAGTCGGCCATGAAGACCTTGGCCCCGGAGTTTAAGGCGTTCACGATCATCTTCCGGTCCACGGGGCCGGTGATCTCCACCCGGCGGTCCTGGAGGTCCGGTGGGGCCTCGGCCACCTGCCAGCTTCCCCCGCGCACGAAGGCGGTCTCCTCTAAAAAGTCCGGCTTTTCCCCCGCCTTGTACCGCTCCCAGAGGGTTTTGCGCCGCTCCAGGAGGGCCTTGCGCACGGGGTTGAACTCCCGGTGCAGGGCCACCACAAACCGGAGGGCCTCTTCCGTCAGCACTTCCCCCAAGAGGGGATGGTCCTTGAGGATCTCCACGCCCTTCATGGTGGCTTGAGCCTAAGGGAAGGGCGTGGGGTTTGTCAAGTAACGAAAAGGTTTTTCGCCTATTGAAAAACAAGGGGGGACCTGCTACCTTAAGGCCATGCCTAGGCCCAAAGCCAAGGGCGCCGGGGAGGTGAGGACCCTGGAGCGGGGGCTAATGGTCCTCGAGGCCCTCTCCACCTTAGGCGAGGCGGGGCTCGGGCCTTTGGCGGCGGCCACGGGGCTTTCCAAGAGCACCCTGTACCGCCTCCTCCAGACCCTGGTCCGGAAGGGGTTCGTGGAGGAGGCGGGCGGGGTCTACCGGGTGGGCCCCCGGGCCTTCGCCGTGGGCCAGGCCTACCCCAGGCAGAGCCTCTTAGAGGCGGCGCGGCCGGAGATGGAGGCCTTGGCGGAGGCTTTGGGCGAGAGCGTGAACCTGGCGGTGATGGCGGGCCTCGAGGCCCTCTACCTGGACCAGGTGGAGGGGAAGAAGCTGGTCCGCCTCTTCACCGCTCCCGGCTCCCGGGCCCCCCTCCACGCCACGGGGGTGGGGAAGGTCCTTCTGGCCTACCGGGGGGTGCCGGAGGGGCTTCCCCTGGAGGCCTACACCCCCCACACCCTCACCACCCGGGAGGGCCTTCTGGAGGAGCTAAAGCGGGTCCGGGCCCAGGGCTACGCCTTGGACAACGAGGAGAAGGAGCTTGGGGTGCGGTGCGTGGCCGCGCCCGTCTTCGGCCCCGGGGGGGAGGTGGTGGCCGCGCTTTCCCTCTCCGCCCCCGCAAGCCGCCTCTCCCCCGAGGAGGCCCACCGCCTGGCCCCCCAGGTGGTGGCGGCCGCCCGCAGGGCCTCCTTGCGCCTGGGCTTCACAGGGTCTGTATAATGAGAAGGGTTAGGACGCTTTAGCGGGAGGGGCTAAGGGCCATGGACAAGGATCGTCCCGTGTACATCATCAGCGTGGCGGCGGAACTGGTGGAGATGCACCCCCAGACCCTGAGGCTTTACGAGCGGAAGGGGCTCATCAAGCCCAAGCGGTCTGGGGGGAAGACGAGGCTATATTCCGAGCGGGACATTGAGAGGCTTAGGGAGATCCGCCGCCTGACGCAGGAGCTGGGGGTGAACCTGGCGGGGGTGGAGGAGATCATGCGCCTAAGGTCTGAGCTCGAGGCCCTCCAGGCCCGCTTTGAGGCCGAGGTGCAAAGGCTCAAGGCCGAGTTAGGGGAGCGCTTCAAGGAGCTTGAGCGCAAGGCCCTCCCCGCCCCCGGGGAGACCGCCAAGCCCTCCCCCAAGGACCGCCCCCTCTACATCATCAGCGTGGCGGCGGAGCTGGTGGAGATGCACCCCCAGACCCTGAGGCTTTACGAGCGGAAGGGGCTCATCAAGCCCAAGCGGTCTGGGGGGAAGACGAGGCTATATTCCGAGCGGGACATTGAGAGGCTTAGGGAGATCCGCCGCCTGACGCAGGAGTTGGGGGTGAACCTGGCGGGGGTGGAGGAGATCATGCGCCTAAGGTCTGAGCTCGAGGCCCTCCAGGCCCGCTTTGAGGCCGAGGTGACCAGGCTCAGGCTCCTCCTTTTGGAGGAGGGCAGAGGCCTCCAGGAGAGTAGCATGGGGGCGTGATGGACCTAAGCCCCCTTCTGGAATGGCTCGCCATCCCCTCCGTCTCCACCGACCCCGCCCACAAGGAGGACGTGCGCCGGGCGGCCTTGTGGCTTGAGGAAAGGCTGAAGGCCCTGGGCTTCCGCACCGAGCTCCACGAAACCCCCCTCCACCCCATCCTCTACGCCGAGCGCCTGCTAGAGGGCGCCCCCACCGTCTTGGTCTACGGCCACTACGACGTCCAGCCCCCCGACCCCCTGGAGCTCTGGGAAACCCCGCCCTTTTCCCCCACGGTGCGGGAGGGGAGGCTCTACGCCCGGGGGGCCTCCGACGACAAGGGCCAGCTCTTCGCCCACGTGGCGGCTTTGGAGGGCCTAGAGGCCCCCGTCAGCATCAAGTTCCTGGTGGAGGGGGAGGAGGAGATCGGAAGCCCGAGCCTCCTGCCCTTCGTGCGGGCGAACCGGGAGAGGCTTAAGGCCCATGCCGTCCTCATCTCCGATGGGGCCATGTTCGCCCCCAGGATGCCCACGCTGACCTACGGCCTCCGGGGGCTTTGCTACCTGGAGGTGCGCCTTTTGGGGGCCAGGCGGGACCTCCACTCCGGGGCCTTCGGCGGGGTGGCCCCCAACCCCATCCAGGCCCTGGGCTGGATCCTGGCCCGGCTCAAGGACGAGGGCACGGGGAAGGTCCTGATCCCCGGCTTTTACGAGAAGGTGCGCCCCGTCCCCCAGGAGGAGAAGGCCCTCTGGCCGGCCCTGGACGAGGAGGCCCTGAAGCGGGAGCTGGGGGTGGAGGTCCTTCCCGGGGAGGAGGGGTATGGGCCTTTGGAGAGGCTCTGGGCCCGGCCCACCCTGGACCCCAACGGGGTGTGGGGCGGCTACCAGGGGGAGGGTTCCAAGACGGTGATCCCCAAGGAGGCGGGGATGAAGCTTTCCATGCGCCTGGTGCCCGACCAGGACCCCGAGGAGGTGGCCGAACTGGCCGAGGCCCACCTCCGGGCCCTCCTGCCCCCCGGCTACCGCCTAGAGGTCAAAAGGCTCCACGGCGGAAAGCCGGTCCTCACCGACCCCTTTAGCCCCCCCATGCGCCTCATGGCCAAGGCCCTCGAGGAGGTCTGGGGCCGGCCTCCCGTCTACGCCCGGGAAGGGGGGACGATCCCCGTGGTGGCGGAGCTGAAGGAGGCCCTGGGGGCACCCATCGTCCTCCTGGGCCTGGGCCTTCCCGACGACAACCTCCACGCCCCCAACGAGAAGCTGGACCTGGTCAACCTAGAAAAGGGGGTGGCCGCTATTCGGCGTTTTTACGAGCTTCTGGCGGTCTCGCCCGCTTGAAGATGAGGGCCTCGCCCACCCGCCCCACAAGGAGGGGGACGGCGGCGCTTTTGGCCACCTGGGCGGCGAAGGGAACGTCTCCTTCCAGGCCCACGGCCTTCAGGGCAAAGGCGGCGGCGGAGAGGCTTAGGGCCTCCAGAGGGTCCTGGTAGGCCCGCTTGACGGCCAGGGCCACCCTGGCCCCATCCTCCGGCTCCACCTCCCCCATGAGGCCCAGGTACTCCGCCAGGACCCCGGCGGTGTAGAGGTCGTCCAGCCCCACGCGCCCCTCCTTGCCGGCGCAGAGGATGGCCACCTCCTCGGTGGCCAGCTCCAGGGCCAGCCTGGCGGCGGCGTGGGCGTTGTAGAGGGAGGCTAGGAGGACGTGCTTGGCCGTTTTGGCGGCGACGTGGGCCGCCTTGGTGCCGTTGGTGGTGCTCATGACCACGATCCTGCCCCCCACGGGAGCCTCGAGGGCCTCCCTGGGGGAGTTCCCTAGGTCAAAGCCCGGGGGCTTCAGCCCCCCCACCTCCCCCGCCAGGAGGACGTCGGCGTCCTTGAAGGCCCGGGCGGCCTCGAGGTCCCCCGTCAGGTAGAGGGCCTCGGCCCCCGCTTCCAGGAGGGCCGCCCCCGTGGTGGTGGCCCGGATCACGTCCACCACCAGGACCACGTCCGGGTACACCAGGTCTTCCGTGGGCAGAGGGTCTACCCTGAGGCGCATGCCTTCTCCTCACACCAGCCCGAAGGCCACCTCTTCCAGAAGGGCCGGGCTCAGGACCTCCACCTCCCCGGGGGCCAGGCGCACCGCCCCCTGGGCCTTAAGCTCCTGAAGGGCCCGGGTGACCGTCTCCCGGCTGGCCCCCGCCAGGGCCGCCAACTCCTGCTGGCGCGCCCGGATCTTGGGGCCCATCCCCTGGCGCAGGAGCTTCAAAAGGGCGTAGGCCACCCGGCTCTTGGCCTCCTCAAAGGCCATGAGGTCCAGCTCCAGATCGGCCTCCCGCAGGCGGTGGGCCAGGAGGCGGGCTAGGTTGTGGGCGATGAGGGGGAGGCGGCGGATGAGGGCCAGGTAGGCCTCCCGGTGGAGGACCAGGAGGAGGGCCTCCTCCTCGGCCAGGGCGCTGGCGCTCCGCTCGCTTCCGTCCAGAAGGCTCATCTCCCCGAAGATCTCCCCGGGGCCCACGTAGCCCAGGGTCTTCTCCTGCCCTCCCAGGTGGGTGCGGAAGAGGCGCACCCGGCCCCTTTCCACCAGGTAAAGGGCCTGCCCCAGGTCTCCCTGGTGGAAGACGGGCTTCCCCTTGGGGTAGGCCTGGCGCAGGAAGTAGGAGCGGGCCAGGGCCTCCTCCTCCGGGGTCAGGTCGTGGAACAGGGGGCCAGGCATCGGGCTTACTCTAACCGAAGCTTCATCTTTTGCCTAGAGGATAGGGGGGTGAGGCCGGTCCTGGAAGCCCGCCGCCTGGGGTTTGCCTACGAGGGCGCCCTCTTCCGGGACCTCTCCTTCGCCCTGGCCCCCGGGGAGGCGTTGGCCCTTCTGGGGCCCTCGGGAAGCGGCAAGACCACCCTCCTCCACCTCCTGGCGGGGCTTCTCCCCTTGCAGGAGGGGGAGGTCTACTGGGAGGGGGAGGCCATCCGGGGCCTCTCCGAAGGGGTTCTGGCCCGGAAGCGGCTTCACTTTCTGGGTCTTATCTTCCAGCACCACTTTCTCTTCCCCGAGCTCACCGCCTTGGAGAACGTCCTGGTCCCCGGGTATTTGGCGGGGCGGGTGGACCGGACCCGGGCCCTTGGCCTTCTGGACCGGCTGGGCCTGGCAAAAAGGGCCCACTTCCTGCCCCAAAGGCTTTCCGGCGGGGAGCGGCAGCGGGTAGCCGTGGCCCGGGCCCTCTACCTGAGGCCCCGCCTCCTCCTGGCCGACGAGCCCACGGCCAGCCTGGACCGCCGCCAGGCCCGGGAGGTCCTGGCCCTCCTTTTGGAGCTTTCCCGGGAGGTGGGGGCGGCCCTGGTCCTGGCCACCCACGACGAGGCCCTGGTAGAAGGGCTTCCCACCCTGCGCCTGTAGTATCCTTAGGCGGTATGAGTCCCATCCACGTGCGGGGAAAGCCGGGGGAGGTGGCCGAGAGGGTCCTGCTTCCCGGGGACCCGGGCCGGGCGGAGTGGATCGCCAAAACCTTCCTCCAGGACCCCGTCCTCTACACCTCCCACCGGGGCCTCCTGGGCTATACCGGCCGCTACAAGGGCGTGCCCGTTTCCGTGCAGACCACGGGCATGGGGGCCCCTTCGGCCAGCATCGTGGCCGAGGAGCTCATCGGGCTGGGAGCCCGGGTTCTCCTCCGGGTGGGCACCTGCGGGGCGGTGGACGAGGGCCTGGCCCCGGGGGACCTGGTCATCGCCCAGGGGGCCGTGCCCCTGGACGGGGCCAGCCGGCAGTACCTGGAGGGCCGCCCCTACGCCCCCCTGCCCGACGCCGGGCTTTTTGCGGCCCTGTGGAGGAAGGCCGAGGCCCTGGGCTACCCCCACCACGTGGGCCTCATCGCCACCGAGGACGCCTTTTACGCCACCACCCCCGAGGGGGCCAGGGCCTGGAGCCGGTTTGGGGTCTTGGCCTTTGAGATGGAGGCCAGCGCCCTCTTCCTGGTCGGAAAGATGCGGGGTGTGCGGGCCGGGGCCATCCTCACCGTCTCCAACCGGATCGGCGACCCCGAGCTGGCCCCGGAGGAGGTCCTGAAGGAGGGGGTTCGGCGTATGGTGGAGGTGGCCCTCGAGGCCCTTCTGGAGGTGTGAGATGGCAGAGGAGCATGGGCACGAGTTCATCCTGGAGATCCCCGAGTTTGAGCACCTCTCCTACGAGGTGGAAGAGGGCATCGCCCTGGTCACCCTGAGGCGGCCCGAGGCCCTAAACGCCCTCTCCCAGGACCTTCTGCGGGAACTCGCCGAGGTGGCCGAGGTCATCGCCCAGGACCCCGAGGCCCGGGTGGCCATCTTCACCGGGGAGGGGAAGGCCTTCGCCGCCGGGGCGGACCTGAAGGAGATCGCCGCCATCAAGGACCCCTTCATGGCCCGGGAGTACGCCCTTTTGGGCCAGCAGGTCTTCTCGGAGATCGCCGCCTTGCCCATCCCCACCATCGCCGCCATCAACGGCTACGCCCTGGGCGGGGGGCTGGAGCTGGCCTTGGCCTGCGACCTCCGGGTGGCCGCCACGGGGGCCAGGCTGGGCCTGCCTGAGGTGGGCCTGGGCCTCATCCCCGGCTTCGGCGGGACCCAGCGCCTGCCCCGCCTCATCGGCCGGGGGCGGGCCTTGGACCTCATCTTCACCGGGCGGCACGTGACCGCCGAGGAGGCCCTCAGCATGGGCCTGGTGAACCGGGTGGGGGAGGATGCCCTGGAGGAGGCCAGGAAGCTGGCGGAGAAGATCCTCAAGAATGCCCCCATCGCCCTGGCCCTGGCCAAGGAGAGCGTGGTGCGGGGCGAGGGGCTGGACCTGGCCGAGGCCCTGGAGATTGAGGCCGACCTCTTCGGCTACGCCGCGGCCACCGAGGACATGAAGGAGGGGGTGCGGGCCTTTTTGGAAAAGCGCCCCCCCAACTTTAAGGGAGAGTAGGCCTTTTGGGCGGGGGTGGTGTAAGGTAAGGGATGCCCATGACGGAAGAGCGCGTGGTCCACGTAGCCAGCCCCAAGGCCAAGCTCTACGCCGAGGCGGACCAGGCCATCCGCGAGCACCTGAAGGCCTTCCCCAAGGCCCTCAAGGCCTACGAGCTCCTCATCCAGGACCCCGAGGCCCGGGCCGGGTGGAACATGGCCAACTACATCACCATGCGCAAGCTGGGCTACAACGACCACGGCCGGGTCCACGCCCTCCTCACGGGGGCGGCCAGCGTGGCCATCCTGCGCCTTCTTTCCGAGGCGGGGGTGAGGCTGGACACCCTGGAGTCCGGCGCGGGGGAGCTGGAGGACGCCTACGTGGTGGTCCTCCTCTCCACCATGCTCCACGACCTGGGCAACCAGGTGCACCGGGTGGGGCACGAGGCCTTCGGGGTGACCCTGGCCCTGCCCATCCTGAACCGCATTCTGGAGAAGATCTACCCCGACCCCGAGCAGCGCACCGCCCTTCGGGCCCTGATCCTCCACGGCATCTACAGCCACGACCTGAACCCGGAGCCCCTGACCCTCGAGGCCGGCATCACCGCCGTGGCCGACGGCACCGACATCACCAAGGGCCGGGGTCGGAAGGCCTTCGCCCTGGGGAGCATAGACATCCACTCCATCAGCGCCCTAGCCGTGGACGAGGTGCGCATCCTGAAGGGGGAGAAGGTGCCGGTGGAGATCCAGGTCACCATGAACAACTCCGCCGGCATCTTCCAGGTGGAGGAGACCCTCACCAAGAAGGTCCTGAGGAGCCCCTTGCGCCCCTACGTGAGCGTGGTGGCCATGACCGAGGGGGACGGGGGGGACCAGCGCATCGTCCACCGGGTCCGCCTGCACGAGAGCGAGGACCGCTTCGTCTTGGACTAAGTGCCGGCACTCTGGTTTCGCAACCTGGGGTGTCCAAGTCGGGGCTAAAGGCTTTTCTGGGGCCCCCACCTCGGCAAAGGCCGCGGTGGGGTACTTAACTCAAGGGTGGGGTCTTTTCAGGCCTTGGGCCAGAGCTCCTTGAGCTCCTTGGGCAGAAGGCCCAGGACGTCCTGAAGCTCGCCCTCGGAGACCTTCTTGGCCAGCACGCCGAAGACCGCTCGCGCCGCCGCCTCGGGGTCCACGGCGGGGCCCGAGGGGGTCTTGAGCGCCCGGGCCACGTGGGCCAGGAACTCCTCCTTGTGCCGCTCCTTCAGGCGGTCCCTGAGGGCGTGGAGCGCGGCCCTGAGGGCCATGTGGGCCCGGCGGCGGTCCTCTACCTTGAGGCTATCGCTTGAGCCTACCCTTGTAAGGGCTTGGCCAAGGGGGGTGGGCCTCAGGCCCGGAAGTAGCGGTAGGGCGGGCCTTCCCGGAGGAGAAGTCCCTCCAGGCGCAGGTACTCCAGGTGGGCCAGGGTCTCGGCGAAGGCGAAGCGGCGGCCGGCGGCGTCCAGCTCCTGGGGGAAAAGCTTGAGGGAGAGCGCCCAGGCGGTCTTGGGCTCCTCCAGGAGGGCGAGGAGGCCCTCGAGGCGCTCGGCGTGGTGGGCCTTGAGCTCCAGGGCCCTGGCCCGGACGTCCCGAATGGGGCCGAAGTGCCCGGCGTGGGCTACCTTGGCGGGAAGTTCCGCCAGGCGGTCCAGGGAGGCCAGGAAGTCCTTCAGGGGGTTTTCCCGGGTGTAGGCCCATAGGCCCACGTTGGGGGAGACCCGCTCCAGGAGGGCGTCCCCCGCCAAAAGCACCCCCTCTTCCTCCAGGAAGAAGGCCACGTGCCCGTCGGCGTGGCCGGGGGTCCAGACCACCTTGAGGCGCCTTCCCGCCACCTCCAGGACCTCCCTGTCCTTCAGGGGTGTGGGGCTTTGCGGGGGGTGAACCCGCTCCCGGGTCTTGGCCATGGTCTCCTGGATGCCCAAAAGGGCCTCCTCCGGCATCCCGTGGTCCAGGAAAAGCCGAAGGCTCGCCTCGGCGAAGGCCTCGGGCTCGCGCCAGAAGCGGTGCCCCCTTGGTAGCTCCTCCTCGTGGAGGAAGACCCTAGCGCCAAGACCCTCCAGGAAGCCGGCCAGGCCGTAGTGGTCGGGGTGGTGGTGGGTGAGGAGGACGGCGCCGATGTCGGCGAAGCAAAGCCCCAATTCCGCCAGGTAGAGCTCCAGGGTGCCCTTGGCGGCTCGGGTGCCCAAGGCGGTGTCCACCAGGGCCACCTCCCCGTCGCCCAAGAGGAGGTAGAGGTTCACCGTCTTCAGGGGGTAGGGGATGGGGACGGGGAGGAGGTAGAGGCCGGGGAGGAGTTCCCTCACAGGAGCACCTTGAGGAGGAGGAGGGTGGCCAGGAAGGGGTCTTTTTCCTTAAGATGCCAGGGAAAGAGGTAGCCTCCTTCCCCGTCCGCCACCACCTCGAGGCCCCCCAGGGCCTCCCTTAGCCCCGCCAGGACCGCCTCGGGCGGGAGGGCCTCGCCCAGGCCCGCCGCCAGGCGGGCCGCGCTCTTAAAGGTGAAGCCTCGGGCCAGTTCGCCCACGAAGCCTTCGGGCGTGGGGTAGAGCTCCATGCCTTAGAGTCTACCCCGTGGTAGACTCACCCCCGTGGGCGAGGCGCATCCCTCCGAAGAGGCCCTGCTCTCCTCCCTGAACGAGGCCCAGCGCCAGGCCGTCCTCCACTTTGAGGGCCCGGCTTTGGTGGTGGCGGGGGCGGGTAGCGGCAAGACCCGGACCGTGGTCCACCGGGTGGCCTACCTCATCGCCAGGCGCGGGGTCTTCCCCTCGGAGATCCTGGCCGTCACCTTCACCAACAAGGCCGCCGAGGAGATGAAGGCCCGCCTGAAGGCCATGGTGAGGGGGACGGGGGAGCTTTGGGTCTCCACCTTCCACGCCGCCGCCCTGCGCATCCTCAGGGTCTACGGGGAGCGGGTGGGCCTGAAGCCCGGCTTCGTGGTCTACGACGAGGACGACCAGACCGCTCTTCTGAAGGAAATCTTCAAAGAGCTCGGGCTCGCCGCCAAGCCCGGCCCCATCAAGAGCCTCCTGGACCGGGCCAAGAACCAGGGGGTGCCCCCCGAGCGCCTTCTTTTGGAGCTTCCCGAGTTCTACGCCGGGCTTTCCCGGGGGAGGCTCCAGGACGTCCTCCACCGCTACCAGGAGGCCCTGAGGGCCCAGGGGGCTTTGGACTTCGGGGACATCCTCCTTTATGCCCTGAAGCTTCTGGAGGAGGACGGAGAGGTCCTGAGGCGGGTCAGGAAGCGGGCCCGCTTCATCCACGTGGACGAGTACCAGGACACCAACCCCGTCCAGTACCGCTTCACCCGGCTTCTGGCAGGGGAGGAGGCCAACCTCATGGCGGTGGGGGACCCGGACCAGGGCATCTACTCCTTCCGGGCGGCCGACATCCGCAACATCCTGGACTTCACCCAGGACTACCCCAAGGCCAGGGTCTACCGCCTCGAGGACAACTACCGCTCCACCGAGGCCATCCTCCGCTTCGCCAACGCCATCATCGTCAAGAACGCCCTGCGCCTGGAGAAGACCCTGAGGCCGGTGAAAAAGGGCGGGGAGCCCGTGCGGCTTTTCCGGGCGGAAAGCGCCCGGGACGAGGCCCGCTTCGTGGCCGAGGAGATCGCGCGGCTTGGCCCCCCTTTTGACCGGGTGGCCGTCCTCTACCGCACCAACGCGCAAAGCCGCCTCCTGGAGCAGGCCCTGGCCAGCCGGGGCATCCCGGCCCGGGTGGTGGGGGGCGTGGGCTTCTTTGAGCGGGCCGAGGTGAAGGACCTTCTGGCCTACGCCCGCCTGAGCCTGAACCCCCTGGACGCCGTGAGCCTCAAGCGGGTCCTGAACACGCCGCCCCGGGGGATAGGCCCGGCCACGGTGGAGAAGGTCCAGGCCATCGCCAAGGAGCGGGGCCTGCCCCTCTTTGAGGCCCTGAAGGTGGCGGCACAGACCCTTCCCCGCCCCGAGCCCCTGCGGGCCTTCCTGGCCCTCATGGAGGAGCTCATGGACCTGGCCTTCGGCCCGGCGGAGGCCTTTTTCCGCCACCTCCTGGAAGCTACTGACTACCCCGCCTACCTGAAGGAGGCCTACCCCGAGGACGCCGAGGACCGCCTGGAGAACGTGGAGGAGCTTTTGCGGGCCGCCAAGGAGGCGGAAAGCCTCGTGGACTTCCTGGACAAGGTGGCCCTCACGGCCCGGGCGGAGGAGCCCGCCGAGGCCGAGGGGCGGGTTGCCCTCATGACCCTCCACAACGCCAAGGGGTTGGAGTTTCCCGTGGTTTTCCTGGTGGGGGTGGAGGAGGGGCTTCTGCCCCACCGCTCCTCCCTTTCCACCCAGGAGGGCCTCGAGGAGGAGCGCCGCCTCTTCTACGTGGGGGTCACCCGGGCCCAGGAGCGGCTTTACCTCTCCTACGCCCAGGAGCGGGAGATCTACGGCCGCCTAGAGCCCGTGCGCCCAAGCCGCTTCCTAGAGGAGGTGGACGAGGGCCTCTACGAGGTCTACGACCCTTACCGCCAAAGCTCCAGGAAGCCCACCCCGCCGCCCCACCGGGCCCTGCCCGGGGCCTTTAGGGGCGGGGAGAAGGTGGTCCACCCCCGCTTCGGCCCGGGGACCGTGGTGGCGGCGGCCGGGGACGAGGTCACCGTCCACTTTGAGGGGGTGGGGCTCAAGCGCCTCTCCCTGAAGTACGCCGACCTGAGGCCGGCCTAGGAGGCGAAGGATGTGGCCCCCCTACCACAAGGCAAGGCCCCTTCCCGTCTTCTACGGGAAGGCCTCGGCCTTCTTCGGGCCCCTGGCGGCGGAGATCGCCGCAAGCCGCCTTCCCCTCTTCCCCTACCCGGTGGAGGACCAGGATCCCTGGGCGGCCCTTCCCTGCCTGAGGCCCTTGGACTTCGCCGGGATGGTGCTGGAGGAGGCCTCGCCGCCTCCCGAGGGGATGCGCCTCGAGGCCGAGGCGGAGCGGGCGGGCCTGGTGGACCTGGTGGTGCCGGGGGCCTTGGGGCTCGTGGGGCATTACACGGAGGGGATCGCTTTGGACAGGCTCCTTTCCGCCTTCTTCCCGGGGTCCAAAGCCCTTTGGCTTGGCCCTTTGCGCCTGGGCCTTGCCCCCTTCCTCCGGGCCCTTAGTCAGGTCTCCGTGGGGGCGGGGAGCTTCGCCGAGGGGGATAGCTTCCTGGCCCGCCTGCCCGAAAGGGCCCGGGGGCACGTGGCCCTGAGGCCCGAGGAGGTGGGCGCCTTAGCCCTCAAGGCGGACCTGGTCATCTTCGCCGGGGGCAGGCTTCCCCTGGACGTTCTCCAACCCTTCCACGCCCTCCTGGCCCTGGCCCCGGTGGAGGGGAAGGTGAGGGAGAGGGTCCTCGAGGTCCACGGCCCGGAGACCCTTCTGGACTTCCGGGCCAAGGCGGTGCTGGAGGCTTTGGGATACACCCCATAAAAAAACGTCCCCACGTGCGTGGGGATTATGGGCGGATGGGGGTCTACACCTGACTAGAGGACGGAACATCCCCACGTGTGTGGGGACTACGGCGCTGCCGGTACTCCCCGAGGGTGAGCATCGGGCCATCCCCACGTGCGTGGGGACTACGAGGCCTTGAGGCGCCCGGTGCGGACGAGGGGCGGGCCATCCCCAAGTGTGTGGGGACTACTCCGGCATCTACACTGCGGGGGCGGTCTACCGCGGGCCATCCCCACGTGCGTGGGGACTACAGTCTCCACAACCCCCACTTGTCAAGTGCCCCCGGGCCATCCCCACGTGCGTGGGGACTACACTTGACCAGGACGGCGAAAATACCCGCTTACCCCCCGTTATGTATCTTTTCGGGAGAAGTTCCGGGAAGGGGTTTTCAAGTTCCGCCGCGCCGGGGGAAGGGATGAGGGTGGGGCGCTTGGGTCATCTTACCACACGGGCTTCCCGGGCGAGAAGGGCCATGCTGAGGGCGATGAGGGCGAAGGCGATGAGGGCCTGAAGGGGGATGGGAAACTGGGGTATGTACTCCACGGAGCAGGGCACCGGGGGCTTGCAGGCCAGGGTGAAGAGGTTGGGGAACTTCTGCTCCAGAAGGTGCAGGGCGCTGAGGCTCCCCCCGATCAGGGAAAGGGCCAGGCTGTAGGGCCAGACCCCAAAGTCCTGCCGCCACAGGGCCAGGCCCAGGATGACGGCCTGCGGGTACATGAAGATGCGCTGGTACCAGCAGAGCTCACAGGGCAGGAAAAGCCGCACCTCGGAGTAGTAGAGGCTTCCCAGGGTGGCCACCAGGGCCACGATCCAAGCGAAGGCCAAGAGAAGGGGAGCGCGCTTCATTGGGCCCAGCATACCCCTAAACTGAGGGCATGCGGGAAGAAGAGCTCAAGGAAGGGGAGGACTACTACCTGGAAAACGGCTACCTGGTCTTCACCGAGGCCTACCACCTGAAGCGGGGGTACTGCTGCGGCTCGGGTTGCCGCCACTGCCCCTGGCGGGAGGAAGAGGAAAACTAGTCCTCCAGAAGGGCTTCCACGAAGGCCTCAGGGTCAAAGGGTTGGAGGTCGTCCGGCCCCTCGCCTACCCCGATGAACTTGATGGGCACCTTCAGGGTGCGCACGATGGGGATCAGGACCCCGCCCTTGGCGGTGCCGTCCAGCTTGGTGACGATGACCCCGGTGAGGCCCACGGCCTCGTGGAATTTCTTGGCCTGCTCCAGGCCGTTTTGCCCGGTGACGGCGTCCAGCACCAGCCAGACCTCCTTGGGCTCCTCCGGGTCGGCCTTGGCGATGGCCCGCTTGACCTTCTTCAGCTCCTCCATGAGGTTGTGTTTGGTGTGGAGGCGGCCTGCGGTGTCCACGAAGAGGAGGTCGTAGCCCCGGGCCTTCATGGCCTGGACGGCGTCGTAGGCGAGAGCGGCGGGGTCGGTGCCCTCCGGTCCTTGGATCACGGGGATAGAAAGGCGCTTTCCCCACTCGGAAAGCTGGGTTCCCCCGGCGGCCCGGAAGGTGTCCCCGGCGCAAAACATGACCTTCTTGCCCAGGTTCTGGTAGTAGCGGCCCAGCTTGGCGATGGTGGTGGTCTTGCCCACCCCGTTCACGCCCACCACCAGGACCACCCGGCCCTTGGGCTCCACGGGCTTGGGCTTTTGCGGGTTGAAGCCCAGCTTCCTCAGGGTGGCCCGGCGCTCGTCCGGCTCCAGCATCCCTACCAGCTTTTCCTTCACCGCCTCCTTCAGGTCCTTGCGGCCCGAGGCCCGGACTTCCTGAAGGATCTCCTCGGTGGCGGAGAGGCCCACGTCGGCGGCCAGGAGGGCCATCTCTAGCTCCTCCAGGACCTCCTCGGGGTTGCCGCCCCAGGGAATGGCCTTGAGAAGCCGCTCCCTGGTCTTGGCTAGGCCCGCCTTTAGCCGGTCAAAGAAGCCCATCAGCGGAAGTTGACGCCAAGCCCAAAGCGCCAGACCTTGGGGAAGCTGGCGAAGCCGTAGACGTAGGTAGCCTCGGCGAAGAGGCCGGTGTAGGGGTCAAGGAGCCCCTCAAGCCCGGCGCTGAAGCTGACGCCAGCGGTGGACTGCTCGCCCAAGAGCCCGCTCAGCCCCCCGCCGAAGTAGGGGAGGAGGCCCCTAAGGGTGGGGTCGTACTGGCCCAGGTCCGGCTTGAAGAGGAGGCTGGCCTCGAGGGCCACCCCGGGGGCGGCGGGGGCCAGCTCGGCCAGGAGGCGGCCGGAGAGGTTCTGCCGGAGGCGGCTTTCCACCCCGGCCCCGAAGGTGAGGCCCAGGCCCTCCCCGTAGCCGAAGCGCATCTGGATGGCGCTCTGAGCCGTGGCCAGGCCTAAAAGGGCGATGGTGGCGAGAAGGAACCGCTTCACGCTCTCCAGTATACCCCGGCTTGCGGCCTTCTTCACGAAAGAGCCCGCTCCAGGCGGGAAAGGGTCCGCTCCCGGCCCAGAAGGGCCATGATCTCAAAGAGGCCCGGGGTCTCCAGGCTCCCGGTGAGGGCGGCCCGGAGGGGTTGGGCCACCTGGCCCAGTTTGAGGCCCCTTTGGGCGGCGAAGTTCCGGAGAAGGGCCTCGAGGGCGGCCTCGCTCCAGTCCTCCTGGGCCTTCAGGAGGGGAAGGAGCTCCTTGAGGACGGGAAGGCCCTCCTCCAGCTTGGCCCTGGCCTTCTCGGAGAAGGGGTAGTCCTCGGTGAAGAGGTAAGGGGCCTTCTCGGGAAGCTCCTTCAGGGTGTCTATGCGGGGGCGCATGAGCTCCACCGCCCGGCGCAGGTAGGCCTCGCTGGGCCAAAAGAAGCCCGCCGCCTCCAGGAAGGGCTTGACCCGCTGGGCCACCTCTTCCAGGGAAAGAACCTCCCGGATGTACTTGCCGTTCATCCAGCGGAGCTTCTCCAGGTCAAAGATGGGCCCGCCCAGGGAGACCCTCTCCCAGGAAAAGGCGGCCACGAACTCCTCGAGGGTGAAGATCTCCCGCCCGTCGGGCATGGAGAAGCCCATGAGGCAGAGGTAGTTCCTCAGGGCCTCGGGCAAGAAGCCCTCCGCCTTGTACCACTCCAGGGAGGTGTGGCTCTTGCGCTTGGAGATCTTGGTCTTGTCGGGGTTGCGGAGGAGGGGCATGTGGTAGAAGCGGGGCACCTCCCAGCCGAAGGCCTGGTAGAGGAGGACGTGGATGGGCGTGGAGACCAGCCACTCCTCGGCCCGGATCACGTCGGTGACCCCCATGAGGTGGTCGTCCACCACGTTGGCCAGGTGGTAGGTGGGGTAGCCGTCGGACTTGAGGAGGACCACGTCGGGGATCTCCCCGTTGTCGTAGACCACCACGCCCCTGAGCTCGTCCTTGACCGCCGTGGTGCCGGGGCGGGGGACCTTGAGGCGGATCACGTGGGGCTCGCCCCGCCTGGCCCGCTCCTCGGCCTCCTCGGGGGGGATGTGGCGGGCCCGGCCGTCGTAGCCCCCCTTCTCCTGGCGGATCCTCTCCAGCTCCTCCGGGGTCTCAAAGGCCCGGTAGGCCCACCCCCGCCTCAGAAGCTCCTCGGCGTGGGCTCTATAAATGGGCAGACGCTCCGACTGGCGGTAGGGGGCGTGGGGCCCGCCGATGTCTGGCCCCTCGTCGTAGGCGATCTCCAGCCACTTCAGCGCGGCCAGGATCCTCTCCTCGGCCCCGGGCACGTAGCGGGCCCGGTCCGTGTCCTCAATGCGGACGATGAAGCGGCCCCCGTTCTTTCGGGCCCAGGCGTAGTTGAAGAGGGCGATGTAGGCCGTGCCCACGTGGGGGTCGCCGGTGGGGCTTGGGGCGATGCGGGTCACCACCATACCTGGCCCATTATCTCACCCAGGGCTAAAGGTTTGCCCTTAGGCTTAGGGCCATGGACGGCGAGCTTGTGGCCCAGGGACTTAGGAAGCGCTACGGCCCCAAGGAGGTGGTCAAGGGGGTGGACCTCCACCTCAAGCGGGGGGAGATCGTGGCCCTCTTCGGCCCCAACGGGGCGGGGAAGACCACGACCTTTTACATGGTGGTGGGCTTCATCCGGCCCACCGGGGGGCGCATCTTCCTGAAGGGCCAGGAGATCGGCCGCCTGCCCATGTACAAAAGGGCCCGCATGGGCCTCGGCTACCTGCCCCAGGAGCCCAGCGCCTTCCGGCGGATGACGGTGCTGGAAAACCTCCTGGCCATCCTGGAGTTCCAGCCCCTTTCCCAGAGGGAGCGCCTGGAAAAGGCCAAGGCCCTTCTGGAGGAGCTGGCCATCTACCACCTCAAAGACCGCATGGCCTACGCCCTCTCCGGCGGGGAAAGGCGTCGGCTGGAGATCGCCCGGGCCCTCTGCACCGACCCCGACTTCATCCTTCTGGACGAGCCCTTCACCGGGGTGGACCCCAAGAACGTGCGGGAGATCCAGAAGGTCATCGCCGAGCTTCGGGAAAGGCGGGGCGTGGGGGTCTTCGTCACCGACCACGCCGTGCGGGAGACCCTGGCCATCACCGACCGGGTCTACGTGATGTACGACGGGGAGATCCTCTTCCACGGCGACCCGGAGACCTTCGCCAAGGACCAGGGGGTGCGGCGGCACTACCTGGGGGAAGACTACGAGCTTTAGATGACCTTCTGGGCCCTCCTCGTCCTCATCCTCCTCCTCTCCGCCCTGGTGGCCTACCTGGGGGACCGGGTGGCCAAGTGGGCGGGAAAGCGGCACTTCCGCTTCCTGGGCCTCAGGCCCAGGCAGACGGCCACCCTGGTGGCCGTCATGACCGGGGTGGGGATCGCCCTCTTCAGCTACCTGGGCTTTTTGCTGGTCTTCCGGGAGGCCCGGGAGACCATCCTCGAGGCCCAGGCCGTCCGGGAGGAGCGGGACCGGCTTAAGGGGGAGCGGGAGGCCCTCCTAAAGGCCAAAGAGGCCATGGAGGCCGAGGCCGCCCGGGCCCTTTCCGAGCTCAACGCCCTCAGGGCGGAGAGGAAGGAGCTTCTAAAGGCCCTGGAAGAGGCCGAGGCCCTGAAGGGGCGCCTCATGGCCGAGGCCAGGGGCCTTCAGGCCCAGGTGGCCGCCCTGGGGAAGGAGAAGGCCCGGCTGGGGGAAGAAAAGACCCGGCTGGCGGCGCTCCTTTCGCAAAGGGAAGCCCTCCTCGCGGAGAAGGAAAGGGCTCTGGCCGAAAGGACCGGGGCCCTGAAGGCCCTGGAGGAGGCTTTGGGGAAGACGGCGGCGGAGAAGAAGCGGCTGGAAAGGGAAAAGGGCCGCCTGGAGGCCGACATCGCCATCCTCCAGGCCCGCCTGGAGGAGGCCAGGCGGGAGCGCCAGGGCCTTGAGGAGGAGCTTTCCGCCCTGCGGGGGCGGCTCGCCGAGGTCCAGAGAAGCCTGGCCCAGGCCGAGGAGCGGGTGCGGGGCCTCCTCAGGCAGGCGGAGGCCCTGGCGGGGGAGCGGGGCCAGCTTTCGGAGAGGCTTTTGCGCCTGAGCCAGGGGCTTTACCTGGGGGAGGTGCGCCTGGGGGCCGAGGAGGGGAGGGCCACTTTGGAGCGGGTGGCCGAGCGGCGGGCCCTCCTCCAGGGCTTCCGGGGGGCGGAGCTATTGGAAGGGGAGGTGCGGGGGCCGGGTCTTGCGGTCCTCGAGGGGGCGGGGTACCGGGACGGCAGGCTTCTGGTGCGCTTCCGCTTCTACCCGGAGAAGAAGGCCTTTGCCGCCGGGGAGGTCCTGGCCAGCGCCACCTTCCGCCTCTCCACCCAGGCCCGCCACCAGGAGGTCCTGGAGCGCCTGGGGGGGGAGGTGCGGCGGAGGCTTCTGGAGGCGGGCTTTCCCCCCGAATACGCCACCTTCCCCTCCCCCGAGGAGCTGGCCCGGGGCCTGGCCCTCCTCCAGGGCAGAAAGGGCGTGGTGCGCCTGGGGGTGGTGGCCGCCAAGGACCTCTGGACCACGGAAAGGCCCCTTCTGGCCTACCAGCTCCTAGGGGGGCCGCCGGGCCCGGAGGTACCGCTCCCGACCCAGAAGGTCCCTTAAGACCGCCACCTCCTGGAAGCCCATGGCGCCAAGCTCCTCCGCCATGAGGCCCACGTTCTCCGGGGCGAGCTCCAATAGGAGGAAGCCCCCGGGCCTCAGGGCCTCCCAGGCCTCACCGGCCAGGGGCCGGGCCACGTCTAGGCCCTCAGGCCCGGCGTAAAGGGCCAGCGGGTTCTCAAAGGCGAGCTCCTTGGGGGCCACCTCCCGGTAAGCCTCGGGCAGGTACGGGGGGTTGGAGACGATGAGGTCCAGCCCCCTTAGCCCCCCCGTGAGGGGGGCCTTCAGGAAATGGACCGGAAGGCCCAGCCTCCTGGCGTTCTCCTCCGCCAGGGCCAGGGCCCTAGGGTCCACCTCGGTGGCGTGGACCTCGGCCTCGGGGAGGTGCCGCTTCAGGGCCAAGGCGATGGCCCCCGTCCCCGTCCCCACGTCCAGGACGCGGGGCCTTGGGGGAAGGGGAAGGCTCAGGGCCAGCTCTACCAGCCCTTCGGTCTCCGGCCTCGGGATCAGGACCCCCTCGGCCACCTTCAGGGGGAGGCCAAAAAACTCCACCTCCCCCAGGAGGTACTGCAGGGGATAGCCGGAAAGCCGCCTTTTTAGGAGTTCCCGGGCTCTAGCCTCCGCTCCCGGGGGTGGGGGCTCGGAAAGCCTAAGGAGGAGGGCCTTTCGGGGAAGCCCCGCCGCCAGGGCCAGAAGGTCCAGGGCCTCGCCCTTGGGGAGGCCCGCCCCTTCAAGCTCCCTCTCCAGTTCCCGGAGGAGCCTTATCACGGGGGTAGACCACCACGTGCCGCTCCTCCCCCTCCCCGTGGCTTTCCGTGGTCACCTTGGGGTGGTTCTTGAGGAGCATGTGGACGATGCGCCTTTCCGAGGGGCGCATGGGGGGCAGGGGCAGGGGCTCTCCCGTGAGCTCCACGGTAAGGGCCGCCTCCTGGGCCAGCCTGCGGATCTTGTCCTCCTGCCGCTTGCGGTAGCCGGCGGCGTCCAGGACCACCCGGTAGGCCCCGCCGAAGTGCTTGGCCAGGACCACCCCCGCCAGGTACTCCACCGCCTTCAGGGTCCGCCCCTCCTTGCCGATGAAGCGCCCCAGGTCCCCGCCCTTGACCTCGGCCCGGAGGAGGTTTCCCTCCTGGCGCACCTCCACGTAGTGGGCGGGGTCCAGGCGGAGGAGGAGGCCCACGAGAAACTCTTCCAGAACCTCCTTGGGGCCTTTGGTTTGGCTCTCCTTCCCGCTTTCTTTGAGCTCCACCTCCACCGGGGCCTCTTCCAGCACCCCCAGGTCGGAGAGGAGCTCGTCAATGCTCTTTTTCTTCTCGTCCATGACCCCAGTTTACGCCGTCAGGGGCTTGAGGCTCTTGTTGATGAGCCACTGCTGGAAGAGGCCGATGAGGTTGGAGAGGACCCAGTAGAGGGTGACCCCGGCGGGGAACTGCAGGACCAGGAAGACGAAGATCAGGTTCATGAAAAGCCCCTGGCGGATGACGTCCTTGTTGCCGTGGGCGGAGAGCCAGGTGGAGAGGAGGGTGGAGGCCACGTAGAGGACCGGGAGGATGTAGTAGGGGTCGGGCAGGGCCAGGTCGGGGATCCAGAGGAGGCCCTGGCCGAACTCGTAGTTGGCGATCACCTTCCAGAGGATGAAGAGGATGGGCATCTGGATGAAAAGGGGCAGGCACCCGGCCGCGGGGTTCACCTTGTGCTCCTGGTAGAGCTTCATGGTGGCCTCCGCCCGCTTGTTGGGGTCGTCCTTGTACTTCTCGTTGATCTTCTGGATGAGGGGCTGGAGGCGCTGCATCTCGGCCATGCTCTTGAACTGCTGGTGCATGAGGGGCCAGAGGAGGAGGCGCACCACCAGGGTCAGGAAGAGGATGGCCAGGCCCCAGCTCCCCGTGTAGCGGAAGGCCATCTCCATGAGCCAGAGGAGGCCCAGGGAGAGTTGGCCCCAGAGGTTGGGGGTGAAGAGGCCGGGTAGAGCGAGGAGGCCCTCCACGTGGAAGCGCACCAGCTCGTTCTGCCCGCCGTAGACCTTGACCTCCTGGCCCGGGGGTAGCCGGACCTCGCCCTCCTTCCCCACCAGCTTGCCCTCGAGGGGCCCCTCTCCGAAGGCCACCAGGGCATAGCCCGCTTTGGGCCGGGTCTGCCAGGCCAGGTAGCGGAACCGGCCCTCCCCGCTGGGGAGGGGCTCCCCTTGGCCCTCCAGGAGGACCCGGGGAGCCCCTTGGGCGGAAAGCCTTAGGGTAAGGGGGAAGTCCGCCCGGACCCCCACGGTGTACCGTCCCTTGGCGATCTCGTAGGTGAGGGTGCCCTCTGGCCCCTGGAAGCGGGCCAGGAGGCGGCCGTCCTCCACCAAAAACTCCGCCTTCGTTGGGGTAAAGCCCGCCGGGCTCACCACGGGGCCATTCGCCCTGAGGTTGGGGGCCTTGGCGTAGTCGCCGATGGCGGTGCCCTTGTAGGTCTTGACGTACCAGCCCACCACCTGGCCCTTCTGGTCAAAGGCCAGGTCCACGAGGTTGGTGACGGCCACCTTTTCCGGCACGCCGTCCCCGTTCACGTCCACGTCCTTGAAGCCCGCCTCCAGGGCCAGGGCGGGAAGGAGGAGGAGTGCGAGGGCGATAAGGCGCCTCATCGGAGGCCCTCCTTGGCCTTCTTGGGCGGGAAGACGGGGGGCACGGGGTCAAGCCCCCCGGGGTGGAGGGGGTGGCACCGGAGGAGGCGCCGCGCCGCCAGGTAGCTACCCAAGAGGGCCCCGTGCCGTTCTAGGGCCTCGAGGGCGTAAGCGGAGCAGGTGGGGTGGAAGCGGCAGGTCCTGGGCTTCAGGGGGGAGATGAACCGGCGGTAGGCTTTTACAAGCAGGATCAAGAGGCCGCGCACGCCGCCTATTGTATCAGCCCGCTTTTCCTGAGGGCCCGGACCACGTCCTGGAAGAGCTCGGCGAAGCCCGCCTCCCGCGCTTCGGGGCTCGCCACCAGGAGGATGTGGGCCTTGGGGAGGTGGAGGCGGCGGAGGATCTCCCGAAGGCGCCTTTTCACCTTGTTGCGCACCACCGCCTTGCCCACCTTTTTGGAGACCACGATCCCCACCCGGGCCTCGGGAGCGGGGAGCCACTTCACGCTCACAAACCGCCCCCTCCCCGCCCTGCCCTTGCGCAGGCGATGGAAAGTCCGGTCCCCTTTTAGGGAAAGAAGCCTGCCCCCCGCTTTGGGGGGGCCTTGGCCTAGCCGCTTACCTTGGGCGTCAGGCGCCAGCGGCCCTTCTTTCGCCTGCGCTTCAGCACGTTCCTGCCGCCTGGGGTCTTCATGCGGGCCCGGAAGCCGTGGGTCTTGGCCCGCTTCCTCCGGTTGGGTTGCCAGGTCCTTTTCATCCATTTCCCTCCCTGGGCCCCATGGGCCCCGATACCCTAAAGAGTGTAGCACAAGAGGGCTTGTACCGAGTCTAACGGATTTTTGCACCCGGGCGGCATAACGTTGACAGGCTCGGGCCTTCCCCTTATACTTCCCCCCAAACGGCTCTAGGGAGGAAGCCCGTGGCCCAGCTACTGGTGGAGAACATCACCTTAACCTTTGGCGGCCTGGCCGCCCTATCGGCGGTTTCCCTGGCAGTGGAGAAGGGGGAGCTGGTCTCGGTCATAGGCCCCAACGGGGCGGGGAAGACGAGCCTCCTAAACTGCATCTCCGGCTTCTACCACCCAAACCGAGGGCGCATCCTCTTTGAGGGGCACGAGATCACCCGGGCCTCCCCCCACGAGATCACCAAGCGGGGCATCGCCCGGGCCTTTCAGAACATAGAGCTCTTCTCCGGCCTCACCGTCCTGGAAAACCTCATGCTGGCCCGGCACACCTACCTCCGCTACGGCCTGCTCCAGGCCGGGGCCTTCTACGGGAGGGCTTTGGACCTCGAGGTGGAAAACCGCAGGAGGGTGGAGGAGGTCATAGACTTCATGGAGCTGGAGCCCTACCGCAAGGCCTTGGTGGGCAACCTCCCCTACGGGGTCAGGAAGCGGGTGGAGGTGGCCCGGGCCCTGGCCCTCTCCCCCAGGCTCCTCCTCCTGGACGAGCCCATGGCGGGCATGACCCTGGAGGAGAAGGAGGACATGGTGCGCTTCATCCTGGAGATCAGGGCCCAGGGCACCACCGTGGTCCTCATTGAGCACGACCTGGGGGTGGTCATGGACATCTCCGACCGGGTCTACGTCCTGGACTTCGGCCAGGTCATCGCCGAGGGGCCGCCTCTGGAGGTGGCCCAAAACCCGCGGGTCCAGGAGGCCTACATGGGGGTGGAAGCGTGAAGGCCCTACGCCCCTCCTACGAGATGAAGCGCTACACCCTGCCCCAGCTCCTCAGGCTCCGCGCCCTGGAGGAAGGGGACCGGGTGGCCCTCCGGGAGAAGGACCTGGGCATCTGGAACGAGGTCACCTACGGGGAGTACTACGAGAAGGTCCTCCTCTTCGCCCACGGCCTCCTTTCCTTAGGCTTTGCGCCGGGGGATCGGCTCGCCATCATCGCCGACAACATCCCCGAGTGGCTTTACGCCGAGCTCGGGGCCCAGGCGGTTCGGGGTATCAGCGTGGGCGTGTACCAGTCCGGCCTGCCCTCCGAGATCGCCTACATGCTGAGCTACACCGGGGCCAGCGTCGTCCTGGCGGAGGACCAGGAGCAGGTGGACAAGCTCTACGAGGTGAGGGGCGAGATCCCAAAGGTCCGCCACGTCATCTACGAGGACGAGAAGGGCATGCGGGGCTACCGGGACCCCTGGCTCCTCTCTTTTGAGGAGGTCCTGGAAAGGGGGCGGGAGCACCGCAGGAAGCACCCCGATGCCGTGGAGAGGCTTCTCCTCGAGGCCAGCCCCGAGGAGGTCTGCCATCTCTCCTCCACCTCGGGGACCACGGGCAGGCCCAAGGCGGCCATGCTGCGGCACCGCAACATGGTCCACATGGGGGTGGCCCTGCAGGAGGTGGACCCCCTCCTGCCCACCGACGACTACCTCTCCTTCCTGCCCCTGGCCTGGATCGGGGAGCAGATGATGTCGGTGGCCATGGCCCTCACCGGGGGCTTCGCCGTCAACTTCCCGGAGGCGGTGGAGACCGCCATGCAGGACCTGAAGGAGATCGGCCCCCACGTCATGTTCAGCCCCCCCAGGGTGTGGGAGAGCATCCAGAGCAACATCTGGGTGCGGATGTCGGAAAGCTACGCCTTTAACCGCTTTGTCTACGAGAGGCTCCTTAGGGTGGGCTACCGGGCGGCGGAGTACCGCATGCGGGGTAGGCCCATGCCCTTAGGCCTTCGCCTCGCCTACTGGCTGGCGGACCAGGCGCTCTTCAAGCCCTTGAGGGACCAGCTGGGCTTCCTTCGCCTCCGGCGGGCCTACACCGGCGGGGCCGCCTTGGGGCCCGACGTGTTCCGCTTCTTTCACGCCATCGGGGTCAACCTCAAGCAGATCTACGGCCAGACGGAGATCATCGGCATCGCCTTCGTCCACCGGGACGGGGATGTCCGCCACGACACCGTGGGCAAGCCCATCCCCGGCACCGAGGTCCGGATCAGCGAGGAAGGGGAGATCCTCCTGCGCTCGGACGCCGTCTGCGCCGGCTACTGGGAGAGGCCCGAGGCCACGGTGGAGACTTTCCGGGAAGGCTGGCTCCACACCGGGGACGCCGGCTACCTGACGGAGGACGGCCACCTGGTGGTCATTGACCGCCTCTCCGACGTGATGCGCACCGAGAAGGGCACCGTCTTCAGCCCCCAGTTCGTGGAGAACAAGCTGAAGTTCTCCCCCTACATCAAGGAGGCCGTGGTCTTCGGGGACCGCAAGCCCTACCTGGCCGCCTTCATCAACATTGACCCCCAGACCGTGGGCAAGTGGGCGGAGGACCGGGGCCTGGCCTACACCACCTATCTGGACCTCTCCTTGAAGCCCGAGGTGGCCGAGCTCATCCGCAAGGAGGTGGAAAAGGTGAACGCCGAGCTTCCCGAGGAGCTTAGGATCCGGCGCTTCGTCCTCCTCTACAAGCTCCTGGACGCCGACGACGAGGAGCTCACCCGCACCGGCAAGGTGCGCCGGGGGCTGATCGCCAAGAAGTACGCCCCCCTGGTGGAGGCCCTTTACTCCGGGGCAAGGGAGGTGGAGGTGGAGGCGGAGTACCGCTACCAGGACGGCACGCTCCAGCGGGTGCGGTCCAGAGTGCCCATCCAGGACCTTAAGGAGGTGGTGGCGGCGTGACCTTTCTCCTGCAGCTCCTCTTCTCCGGCGTGGTCCTGGGCCTGGTCTACGCCCTGGCCGCCTTGGGCTTCGTCCTCATCTACAAGGCCAGCCGGGTGGTCAACTTCGCCCAGGGGCAGTTCATCGCCATCGGGGCCTTTCTGGCCTACTGGGCCATGGTCTCCCTGGGGGCTCCTTTCCTCCTGGCGGCGGCGTTGGCCCTGGCCCTCACCGCCCTCTTGGGCTTTGGGGTGGAGCGGGTCTTCCTCAAGCGCATGGTGGGCCAGCCCATCATCTCCGTCATCATGGCCACCATCGGCCTGGCCTCCCTTCTGGACGGCCTCATCCACCTCACCCCCTTCGGGGCGGGCAACTTCAGCTACCCCACCTTCCTGCCTCCCGGGGGCGTGGACCTTCTGGGGGTGCAGATCTCCTACGCCCAGCTCCTGGCGGCGGTCTTCACCGTGGGGTTTTTGCTGGCCTTCACCTGGTTCTTCCAGCGCTCCACCCTGGGCATCGCCATGCGGAGCGTGGCCGACGACCAGATGGCGGCCATGAGCCTGGGCGTTTCCGTGGAGCGGGTCTTCGCCCTGGCCTGGGCGGCGGCGGGGCTCACGGCGGCGGCGGCCGGCATCGTGGTGGGCACCATCGCCGGCCTCAACCTGGACGGCCTGGTCCACATCGGCCTCAGGGTCTTCCCCGTGGTCATCCTGGGCGGGCTGGACTCCATACCGGGGGCGGTGGTGGCGGGGATTCTGATCGGGGTCTTGGAGAACCTGGCCTCGGGTTTTCTGGACCCCCTGGTGCCGGGAGGCGGCACCAGGGATGTCTTCCCCTTCTTGGTCCTGCTTTTCGTCCTCTGGTTCAAGCCCCATGGCCTTTTCGGCACGGAGGAGATTGAGCGCGTATGAGAAACCCTTGGGCCCAGACCGGCAACTACCGCACCAGCTACCGGCAGGACACCAGCATCTTCGCCACCCACAGGGAGCTGGTCTCCCTTCTCCTTTTTCTCGCCTTTCTCCTGGTATTGCCCCAGTTCCTTCAGCGGACCCAGGTCTTCATCCTGGACCTGATCCTGGTCTACAGCGTGGCGGTTTTGGGGCTCAACATCACCACCGGCTACGCCGGCCTCATCAACATCGGCCAGGCGGCCTTCATGGGGGTGGGGGCCTACGCCGCGGCCCTCCTCGCCCCCATGGGCCTGCCCTTTTATCTGGTCATCCTCCTGGGGGGGCTGGTGGCCGCCTTCTTCGGCTTCCTGGTGGGGATTCCGAGCCTGAGGGTCAAGCACCTCTACCTGGCCCTGGCCACCCTGGCCTTCCAGGTGGTCTTTGAGTGGACCGTGGGGCACCTGCCCCTCCTGAAGCAGGGCGGGGCCATGGACATGCCCCGGGCCAGCTTCCTGGGCCTCGAGGCGGGCTTCCGCAACCACTTCCACTTCTGGTACTACGTGAGCCTGGCCACCCTGGTGGTCCTGGCCCTCTTCTGGCGGAACCTCCTCAGGACCCGGTACGGCCGGGCCCTGGTCGCCGTGCGGGACAACGACCGGGCCGCCGACGCCATGGGCATGGACCCCGGGCGCACCAAGCTCTTCGCCTTCGCCCTGGGGGCCTTCTACGCCGGGGTGGCGGGGGTGCTCTACGCCTACATCGCCCGGGCGGTGGTCATAGAGGACTACACCTTTGCCGTTTCCATCAAGCTTCTGGCCATGGCCATCGTGGGAGGGCTCGGCACCCTGGTGGGGAGCTTTTTGGGCCCCGCCTTCCTGGAGCTTTTGGACGTCAACATGGAGGCGCTCTCCAATCTGGTCAAGGCCCTGGGCTTCAGCGTGGCCGGGGTGGACGTGGCCAGCGCCCTCAGGCCCTTCGCCTTTGGCCTGGTGATCGTCCTCTTCCTCATGTTTGAGCCCAGGGGGCTTTACAACTGGTGGCGCCTGGTGCGAAGCTACTTCCGCACCTGGCCTTTCAAGTACTAGGCAACCCCCCGGATGGGGTTGGCAATGGGAGGGAAGAGCATGAGAAGGACGCTGATAGGGATTCTGGCGGCGGCGGGTCTGGCCTTGGCCCAGCAGCAGGTGACCATCCTCTGGTCGGGGGCCATCACCGGGCCCACCTCGGACGCGGGGGCCCCTTACGGGGCGGCGGTGGAGGACTACTGCAAGTACGCCAACGAGAAGAAGCTGGTTCCCGGCGTGGTCCTCAACTGCCTGGTGCGGGACGACCAGTATAACAACGCCAACACCCAGCGCTTCTTTGAGGAGGCGGTGGACCGGTACAAGATCCCCGTCTTCCTCTCCTACGCCACGGGGGCCAACCTCCAGCTGAAGGCCCTGATCCAGGAACTCAAGATCCCCACCATCCCCGCCTCCATGCACGTGGAGCTCATAGACCCCCCCAACAACGACTACTTCTTCATCCCCACCTCCACCTACTCCGAGCAGGTGGTGGCCCTTCTGGAGTACATCGCCAAGCAGAAGAAGGGGGCTAAGGTGGCCCTGGTGGTAAACCCCTCGCCCTTCGGCCGGGCCCCGGTGGCGGACGCCAGGAAGGCGGCCCAGCTTCTGGGCCTGCAGATCGTGGACGTGCAGGAGGTGGGCTCGGGCAACCTGGACAACACCGCCCTCCTGAAGCGGTTTGAGCAGGCGGGCGTGGAGTTCATCGTGCACCAGAACGTGGCCGGGCCCGTGGCCAACATCCTGAAAGACGCCAAGCGCCTGGGCCTGGACAAGAAGATCCAGCAGCTGGGAGCCCACTACACCGGCGGGCCGGACCTCATCAAGCTGGCGGGGGAGGCGGCGGAGGGCTTCCTCTGGGCCACCAGCTTCTACATGGTGCACGAGGACGCCCCGGGCATCCGCCTGCAGAAGGAGCTGGGCCAGAAGTACGGCCGTCCCCAAGCCATCATTGAAAGCGCCAACTACACCAACGGCATGCTGGCGGCGGCCATCGCCGTGGAAGCCATCCGCAGGGCCCAGGAGCGCTACAAGAAGGTGACCAACGAGACCGTGTACCAGGCCCTTGTGGGCATGAACGGGCCCAACGCCTTCAAGCCTGGCTTCGCCGTGTCCACCAAGCAGGGTATTGAGATTGACTTCACCAAGAGCGAGCACACCGGGGCCGAGGGCCTGAGGATCCTCGAGGCCAAGGGAGGCCGCTTCGTGCCCATCACCGAGCCCTTCACCTCGGCCCTCTTCCGCAAGGTCCACTACGGCAAGTAGCCCATGGCGGGGGGCCTGGGGCCTATGGCCTCGGCCCCCCTTTTTGGAGGCCACGGCATGGACACCCTGAACCCCACCCGCCCCGAGGACCTGGGGCCCATTCTCCTTTTGGTCAACAACATTGAGGTGGTCTACCACGACATCATCCAGGTGCTCCGGGGGGTTTCCTTAAAGGTGCCGGAGGGGCGGATCACCGCCCTCCTGGGCCCCAACGGCGCCGGGAAGACCACCACGCTAAGGGCCATCTCCGGCCTCCTCATCCCCGAGGACGGGGAGGTGGTCCGGGGGGAGATCCTCTACCGAAGCGAGCCCATCCACAACCGCCCCCCCGAGGCCATCGTGAGGCTGGGCATCGTCCAGGTCCTGGAGGGGCGGCGGGTCTTCAAGCACCTAACGGTGGAGGAGAACCTCCTGGTGGGGACCCTGACCCGGCGGGGGGTGAACCTGAAGGAGGAGCTGGAGCGCATCTACCACTACTTCCCCCGCTTGGCCGACCTCCGCCACCGCCTGGCGGGGTACTGTTCGGGGGGGGAGCAGCAGATGATCGCCATCGGCCGCGCCCTTCTCACCAAGCCCAGGCTCCTCCTCCTGGACGAGCCCTCCTTGGGCCTTGCCCCCCTTCTGGTGCGGGAGATCTTTGACATCGTGGCCCGGGTCAACGCCGAGGAGGGGGTCACGGTGTTGGTGGTGGAGCAGAACGCCCGGGTGGCCCTCTCCGTGGCCCACTACGGCTACATCATGGAGACGGGCCGGGTGGTCCTCGAGGGGGACCGGGACTACCTCCTGGAAAACCCCGACGTCCAGGAGTTTTACCTGGGCGTGGCCAAGGGGGGCGGGCGGAAGAGCTTCAAGGAGGTCAAGGCCTACAAGAGGCGCAAGCGCTTCATGTAGTCCACCCCATGCTGGCCTACGCATGGGGGCCCAAAAGGTCCCTTAGGGGCTTGCCCTAAGTGCCCGCGCTCTATGGCCCAAGTCCGGGCTGTGGAAGGGCTTTTCTGGGGCCACCGCCGCGGTGGGGCACTTAGTGCGGGGTGAGCCCCCCATCCACGCAGAGGGTCTGGCCGTTGATGTAGGCCGCCCGCTCAGAGACCAGAAAGGCCACGGCCTCGGCCACCTCCTCGGGGCGGCCGAAGCGCCCGGCGGGGATCTGGGCCAGGTAGGCCTTCTTCACCTCCTCGGGGAGCCTTTCCGTCATCTCGGTTTCTATGAAGCCGGGAGCCACGGCGTTGACAGTGATGCCCCTCCCCGCGTACTCCTTGGCCACCGCCCGGGTGAAGCCGATGAGGCCCGCCTTGGAGGCCACGTAGTTGGCCTGGCCCGGGTTGCCCAGGAGGCCCACCACGCTGGTGATGTTGACGATGCGGCCGAAGCGGGCCTTCATCATGAGCTTGACCGCCTCCCGGGTGGTGCGGAAGGCGGCGGAGAGGTTGGCTTCCAAAACGGCCTCCCAGTCCTCGTCCTTCATGCGCACCAGGAGGGTGTCCCGGGTGATGCCGGCGTTGTTGACCAGGGTGTCCAGCCCGCCCAGGGCCTCCGCCGCCTGGTGGACCAGGGCCGTGGCCGCCTGGGCCTCGAGGAGGTTGGCCTCCAGGACCGCCACCAGGGGGCTTCCCCGCCTCTTGGCCTCCTCGGCCACCTCCAGGGCCTTCTCCCGGTTATGGCCATAGTGGATGGCCAGGGCGAAGCCGTCCTCCGCCAGCCTCAGGGCGATGGCCCGGCCGATGCCGCGGCTTGCGCCGGTGATCAGGGCTTTACGCATGCGCCACCTCCAGGGCTTTTCTCAGGCTTTCGGGGTCCACGACGCTCAGGGCCTCGGCCTCCTTCAGCGTCCTCGCCACCAGGCCCTTCAGGACCTCCCCGCTTCCGAACTCCAGGAAGCGCTTGAGGCCCCGCCTATCCATGTCCAAAAGAATATCCACCCAGCGCACCGGGGCGGTGATCTGGGCGAGGAGCAGGGCCTTGATGCGCTCGGGGTCTTCCTCGGGGCTTGCGGTCACGTTGGAGTAGACGGGGAAGCGGGGCCTTTTAAAGGCCACCCGGGCCAGGTCCTGGGCCAGGCGCTCTTGGGCGCTACGCATAAGGGAGGAGTGGAAGGGCGCGGAGACGGGCAGGAAGACCACCCGGGCCCTTTTCGCCTTTAGGACCTCAGCCGCCTTCTCCACCGCCTCCTTCTTGCCGGAGATCACCGTCTGCTCGGGGGCGTTGAGGTTGGCGATCTCTACCCCTTCCAGGCCCTTCAGGGCCTCGGCGATCTCCTCCTTGGGAAGCTTCAGGATGGCGGCCATGGCCCCCTCCCCCGGAGGGACGGCTTCCTGCATGTACCGCCCCCTGAGGCGCACCAGATGGAGGGCCTCCTCCAGCTCCAAAGTCCCCGCCGCCACGTGGGCCGTCCACTCTCCCAGGGAGTGCCCGGCGGCCAGGGCGGGCTCCTTGCCCCCCGCCTCCAGAAAGGCCCGGTAGGCGGCGTAGCCCACGCAAAGGAGGGCGGGCTGTTGGTTTTCCGTGAGGGTGAGGGCCTCCTCCGGCCCCTCCCACATGAGCTTGAGGAGGCCGGGAAGGGCGGCCTCGGCCCGGTCCAGGACCTCTTTGGCGGCGGGGAAGGCCTGGTAGAGGGCCTGGCCCATGCCCAGCTTCTGCGAGCCTTGGCCGGGGAAGAGGGCGGCGTACATCAAGCACCCCCCCAGGTGAGGACGGCGGCGGCCCAGGTGAGCCCGGCCCCGAAGGAGACCAGGAGCACGTGGTCCCCCTCCCTGATCCGGCCCTCGTCCACCGCCTCCTTGAGGGCTAGGGGGATGGAGGCGGTGGAGGTGTTGCCGTAGCGGTCCACGTTGACCACCACCCGCTCCCAGGGGAGGCCCAGGCGCTCCCGGGCGGCGTCAATGATGCGCAGGTTGGCCTGGTGGGGGACGAAGACCTTGATGTCCTCGGGCGTTAGGCCCGCCTTTTCTATGGCCTCGAGGGTGGCGGTGTTCATGACCCGCACGGCGAACTTGAAGACCTCCCGCCCGTTCATGTGAAGGCGCTTTTCCATGGAGGTGCCGTCGGGGAGCCTGGGGGCCACGCAGGCGTGGAAGAGCTCCTTGGCCCCCGTGCCGTCTGAACCCAGGACGAAGGAGCGGAAGCCGAAGCCCTTTCGCACCTTCCCCACCACCGCCGCCCCGCCGGCGTCCCCGAAGAGAACGGCGGTGGCCCGGTCGTTCCAGTCCAGGATCTTGGATAGCGCCTCGGCCCCGATGGTGAGGACCTTGCGGGCCAGCCCCGCCTCCACCAGGGCGTGGGCCTGGGCCAGGGCGTAGATCCACCCCGGGCAGCCCGCCAGGAGGTCGTAGGCGAAGGCGTTCAGGCCGAAGCGGGCCTGGACCAAAGCGGCGGTGTCGGGAAAGAGGGCGTCCGGGGTGTTGGTGGCCACGATGACCCCGTCCACGCCCTCGAGGGCCCCTGGGTGCCGCCTTAGGAGGTCCTCCACCGCCTTGAAGGCCAGGTCCGAGGTGTACTCGTCGGGGGCGGCGATGCGCCGTTCCCGGATTCCCGTGCGGGTCACGATCCACTCGTCGGAGGTGTCCAGGTAGGCCTCAAAGTCCTCGTTTTTCATCACCCTCTGGGGCGTGTAGGCCCCCAGGGCCAGGATGCCGCTCATGCCTGACCTCCCGTCATGGGCCTCACTATACCCGGCGGACCCGTAAAAAGTTGAGGCCCCGCCATGCGGGGCCATGTTCCCTTGACCGGGTCTAGACTTCCAGAACCTTGCGCCCGTCGTAGTAGCCGCACTGGGGGCAGACGGTGTGGGGAGGGCGCATGGCCTTGCACTCGGGGCAGGGGACCAGGGTGGGGGGGGTGAGGGCGTGGTGGCTCCTGCGGGCATCGCGCCGCGCCTTAGAGGTCTTCTTCTTGGGTACAGGGTGCTTGGCCATCTCCAGTCCTCCGTGGGGGGCAAAGGCCCCCGCTAAACCCCTGGTAGTATAGCAGAAGCCCTAAAGTTCGGGAAGGAGGTCTTTAAGACCCAGGAAGGGGTGGTGGGCCTCCACCTCGTGGCCGCAGTCCACCAGGTTGCGGTCCGCCCCGCACACCGGGCAGAGGCCCTTGCACCCCTCCTCGCAGAGGACGGTGAAGGGCATCTCGCTCACAAAGGCCTCGGTGAGGAAGGGGAGGAGGTCCAGGTCCGGCTCTCCGAAGGCGTAGTACTCGTCCTCGGCCTCCTCGTGGAAGACCACCTCTTTAAGCCCCGGCTCGTAGCGGAGCATGTGCTGGAAGTGGGCGTGGATGGGGGTAGGGGTGGGCTTGAGGCAGCGGCGGCACTCCATGAGGACCACCCCCTCCACCTCGCCGGAGAGCCAGTACTCGTGCCCCCCCACCGAGGAGACGCTCACCTTCCAAAGGGCCTCGCCCTGGAGGGGAAAGCGCTCATCGCCCACGTGGAACGCTTCCTGCACTGCGCCGGAGGCGCGGGCCACGCCTCCTTCCTTCAGGAGGCGGGCTAGGTTGATGCTGGCCACCTCACGGTAATCCATCCTTCCAAGTATAGCGCAACCTTACCCCTTTTCCTAGGGCATAAACTTCCCGAGCAACGCATAGGGCTTTTTGCTACCCTCAGGCCCATGGAACGCGTGGCCGTGGTGGGCGTGCCCATGGACCTGGGGGCGGGGCGGCGCGGGGTGGACATGGGTCCTTCTGCCCTCCGCTACGCCAGGCTTCTGGAGGAGCTGGAGGCCTTGGGCCTCGAGGTGGAGGACCTGGGGAACGTCCGGGTGCCCCTGGCGGAGACCCTGAGGGGCAGAAAGGGCCCCTACCTGGAGGAGATCCGCCAGGCGGCCTTGGAGCTCAAGGAAAGGCTCATGACCCTGCCCGAGGAGGTTTTTCCCATCGTCCTCGGGGGGGACCACTCCCTGGCCATGGGCTCGGTCTCCGGGGTGGCCCGGGGGCGGGTGGGGGTCATCTGGGTGGACGCCCACGCCGACTTCAACACGCCAGAGACCAGTCCCTCCGGCAACATCCACGGCATGCCCCTGGCGGTGCTCTGCGGGCTGGGGCACCCCAGGCTCACCGAAGTCTTCCAGGCGGTGGACCCTAAGGACGTGGTCCTCATCGGGGTCAGAAGCGTGGACCCGGGGGAGGCCCGGCTCCTCAAGGAGATGGGGGTCAGGGTCTACACCATGCACGAGGTGGACCGCCTGGGCATAGCCCCCATCGCCGAGGAGGCCCTGAGTTACCTGGAGGGGCTTCCCCTCCACGTGTCCTTGGACGCCGACGTCCTGGACCCCACCCTGGCCCCGGGGGTGGGGACCCCGGTCCCCGGGGGGCTCAGCTACCGGGAGGCCCACCTCCTCATGGAGATCCTGGCCCTTTCCGGGCGGGTGAGGAGCCTGGACCTGGTGGAGGTGAACCCCATTTTAGACGAGAAAAACCGCACCGCCCTCATGATGGTGGGGCTTGCCCTTAGCCTCCTCGGCAAGCGGATCCTCTAAGTACCCCGCCGTGGCAGGAGCCACGGCGGGGGCTCCAAAAGGGAACATCCCAGGCTCTAAAGCAATGGGCGGTCGCTTAGCCTAGACGCCTTCTTAGGAGGCGGCCCACCTCCTGGCCCTGCTGGAAGGCCCCCCTCATCTCCTGGTAGGGGATGGGGGTTTTCCGGGCCTCCCTGGCCTCCAGGGCCTCCCGGGCCCACTCGCTCACCAGAAGGGGGAAGTCCAGGCCCGTGTCCAGGAAGTAGGCCTCGGACTCCCGCCAGGCCCCCTCGAGGCGGCGAAAGAGGGCGGCGGCGTCCTTGGGGGGCGGGGCCTCCGGCCAGAGGAAGCCGCTGGCCACCCCCAGAAGCCAGGCGCCCCTGAGGGGCTTGGCCCAGGCCTCCGCCCTCCTGGCCACGTAGGCCAGGGGGTTCTTTAAGAGGGCCTTGGGGTCTTCCATGCTTCGCCCTTCAGTCTAGGCGGGAGGCGAAAAAAAGGGCAAGGGGCAGAATGCCTCTTGCGCGTTTGAGCGGCCGCCCCGGATAGGCTTCTTTGGGACCCCCGCCGTGGCAAGAGCCACGGCGGGGTATTTAGCCCGCTGCCAAAGCAGGCAGGAGCGCCCCGGGGAAGAGGCCCAGGAGAAGGAGGAAGAGGGCCACCAGAAGGGCCACGCCCCGGGAGAGGGGCCTCACCCTGGCCTCCGCCTCCCCCTTCTGGAAGACGGCGAGCCCCAGGGCCAGGTAGTAGTAGGCGCTGATGGCGCTGGTGACCAGGGAGAGGACCAATAGCCCCCAGGCCCCCGCCCTGGCGGCCTCGGTGAAGACCAGGTACTTCCCCCAGAAGCCCGCCAAAGGCGGCAGGCCCAGGAGGGAGAGGGAGGAGACGAAGAGGGCGAGGCCCAGGAGGGTGTCTTTGTGGAATAGGCCCTTGAGGCGCTCCAGGGGCACGCGGCCCGGGGAGATCTCCGAAAGGACGGCGAAGGCCAGGCCCGTCCCCAGGACGTAGGTGAGGAGGTAGAAGGCCAGGGCCCCGGCGTTTCCGGTGTAGAGGGCCAGGGCCATGTAGCCGGCGTGGGCGATGGAGCTATAGGCGAGAAGCCTTTTGGCCTCCTTCTGCGCCAAGGCGGCCAGGTTCCCCACCACCACCGAGAGGGCGATGAGGAGGGCCAGGCCCTCGAGGCCCCCGGGGGCCACCACCCGCAGGAGGGCGGCGAAGGCGGCCGCCTTCACCCCCGTGGCCATGAAGAGGACCACCGGGGTGGGGCTTCCCGCGTAGACGTCCGGGGTCCAGAAGTGGAAGGGGGCCAGGGCCACCTTGAAGCCCAGGCCCACCAGGAGGAGGCCCAGGGCCAGGGCGTAGAGGGGGCCCTCTCCGGGGGTGCCCGCCACCAGGCTCCCCGTGGCCCCGTAGTGGAGGGCGGTGCCGTAGAGGAAGAAGGCGGCGGCCAAGGCCCCCAGGAGGAAGTACTTGAGGGCGGCCTCCAGCCCCTCGCCCCTCCGCCAGGTGGCCAGGGCGTAGAGGGGGAGGGAGAGGGCCTCGAGGGCTACCAGCATCAGGACGAGGTTCTTGGTGGAGGCGAGGAGGTGCATGCCGAAGGCGGCGTAAAGCACCAGAAGGTAAAACTCAAACCGCCCCGTGCGCACCAGGCCCACCGTCCACAAGGCCCCGATCAGGGCCAAGAGGGTGAAGACCCGGGAAACCCCGTCCACCTCGTAGGGCCCGAAGGCAAAGGGCTTCCCCCAGGTGAAAAGGAGGGAGAGGAGGACCAAGGAGAGGCCCAGGATCACCAGCCGCTTGAAGACGGGCACGGGGACGAAGAAGCCAAGAAGGGTGAGGGCCACGGAGAAGAGGGCGAAAAGGGCCAGGGTCATGCGCCACCTCCCAGGATCCGCGCGAAGGCCTCCGCCAGGGGCTTCAGGCCCCTGAGGAAGAAGCCGGGGAAGACGCCCATGAGGACCAAGGTGAGAACGCTAAGGGCGGCGAAGCCCCACTCCGTCCCCTTCAGGTCCTCCACGCTCCGGTTTTCCTCCTCCCAGAAGGTCTTCTGGAAGGCGGTGAGGGCGTAGGCCGCGGAGGCGATGACGGAGAGGAAGGCCAGGGCGGCCAGCCAGGGACTCGCCTTGTAGGCCCCGAGGAGGGTCAGAAACTCCCCGGGGAAGCCGGAAAGCCCGGGCAGGCCCACCATGGCCAGGAAGAGGAAGAGGGCCAAAGCGGCCATCCCGGGAGCGCTTTGCGCCAGGCCCCGGTAGCGGCCGATCTCCAGGGTGTGGGTCCTCTCGTAAAGCCGCCCGAAGAGGAGGAAGAGCCCCCCGGTGTAGACCCCGCTCGCCGCCAGGAGGTAAAGCCCACCCAAGGCCCCCTCCTCCGTGCCGGAGAAGACCCCTAAGGCGGCCACCCCCATGTGGGCCAGGCCGGCGTAGGCCAGGAGGGTCTTGAAGTCCCTAGCGGCGAAGGCCAGCCAGGCCCCGTAGAGGGCGGAGATGGCGGCAAGGAAGAGGAGAAGCCCCTGCACCTCGGCGAAGCCCTCCGGGGCCAGGGGGATGGCGAAGCGGAAGAAGGCGAAGACCCCCACCTTGTAGAGGGTCCCCAGGGCGTCGGCCAGGCCCGAGGGGTGGTTCTCCTGGTGGAAGAGGGGAAGCCAGGCGTGGAGGGGAAAGAGGGGGGTCTTGATGGCGAAGGCCAGGGCGAAGCCCAAAAAGACCCAGAAGGCCGCCTGGCCCCTCACCGGGTGGGCCAGGAGGTCCTGAAGGAGGAAGGTGGGGCTACCCCCCAGGGCCTTCACCGCCAGGATGGCCGCCAGCATGGGCAAAGAGCCCGCCAGGGTGAAGAGGAGGAAGGTGTAAAGGGCCTTTACGCGCCCCTCGCCCCCGTAGAAGAGGAGCATGAGGAGGGCGGGGATCAGGGCCGCCTCAAAGAAGAGGTAGAAGACCACCAGGTCCCGGGCGGCGAAGAGGGCGAGGAGGAGCCCCTCCATGAGGAGGGCGAGGCCCAGAAAGCGCCCCTCCACCCGGGCCACCAGAGCCCCCAGGAAGACGGTGAGGCCGATGGTGAGGAAGAAGAGGGCGGAAAGCCCGTCCAGGCCGAAGGCCCAGTAGACCCCCGCCTGGGGCAGAAGGGGGGCCTCCACGCCGTAGGCCACGCCACCGGGGTGGTTCAGGAAGAGGAAGAGGTTGAGGAAAAAGGCGAGGCCCGCCCCCAGGACCCCCAGGGTTCGGGGAAGCCCCAGGAGGAGAAGCCCGCCGAAGAGGATGGGTAGGAGAATGGCCAGGATTACCACCGCATCACCCCCAAGAGGATAAGCGCCCCCAGGACGAAGAGGAGGGCGTAGACCCTGAGGTAGCCCACCTGGGCCCGGGCCACCGCGCCGGCCCCCGCCCGCACCAGGCTCCCCAGTCCCAAGTAGCCGCCGAGAAGGCTCCGGTCCCCGTAGAAGAGGGCCTCCGCCAGGGCCTTCAAGGGGTTGACGATGAGGGCGTTGTAGACCTGGTCCACGTAGAAGGCCTCCCGGCTCCAGGCCTCAAAGGTCTGGTACCAGGCGGGAAGGGCCTTCCGTTGGAAGAAGGTGTAGCCCAGCCAGAGCCCCAAAAGGGCCACCAAGGCGGAGAGGGCGATCAGGCCCCACTCCGCTAAAAGCGAGAGGTGGTGGGCCTCCACCTCCGCCAAAGCGGGCTTCAGGAAGGGCTCCAGGACGTTGGGAAGGGGGTGGGGCAGGGCCAGGTAGCCCGCCAGGACCGAACCCAGGGCCAGCAGGTGGTTGGGCCAGAGCATGACGGGCGGGGCCTCGTGGGGGTGGTGGTGGTGGCCCCTCGCCTCGCCGAGGAAGACCAGGACGAACCAGCGCATGGCGTACATGGCGGTCAGGACCGCCACCAAAAGGGCCCCCAGGTAGAAGCCAAAGCCCCCGAAGGGGTAGGTAAGGGTGGCGGTGAGGATGGCGTCCTTGGACCAGAAGCCGGAGAGGAGGGGAAGCCCACCCAGGGCCAGGGCCCCGATCAGGCCGTGCCAGCGGGTCAGGGGCAGGTGCTGCCAGAGGCCGCCCATCTTGCGCACGTCCTGCTCCCCGCCCAGGGCGTGGATCACGCTCCCCGAGGCCAGGAAGAGGAGGGCCTTGAAGAAGGCGTGGGTGAAGACGTGGAAGAGGGCCACCCAGTAGGCCCCCACCCCCGCCGCCAGGAACATGTAGCCCAGCTGGCTGATGGTGGAATAGGCCACGATCTTCTTGATGTCCGTCTGGCCGAAGGCGGAAAGGGCCCCGTAGAAGGCGGTGAGGAGGCCGATGACGGCGATGGTGTAGGAGACGTCGGGCAAAGCGGCGTAGAGGAAGGAGCTCCGGGCGATGAGGTAGACCCCCGCCGTCACCATGGTGGCCGCGTGGATGAGGGCGGAGACAGGGGTGGGGCCGGCCATGGCGTCGGGAAGCCAGACCATGAGGGGCACCTGGGCGCTTTTGCCGATGGCCCCCACGAAGAGGAGAAAGCCCGCCAGGGCAAGAAGGCTCGGGTTCTTCAGGGGGCCTTCCAGGGCCTCCCTTAGCTCGCTGATGGAGAGGGTGCCGTAGAGGGCGAAGAGGATGGCCATGCCCAGCATGAAGCCCAGGTCGCCGATGCGGTTCACGATGAAGGCCTTGCGGGCGCTGTCAGCGTACTGGGCGTTTTTGTACCAGAAGCCGATGAGGAGGAAGCTGGCCAGGCCCACCCCTTCCCAGCCGATGAACATCACCGGGTAGCTGTCGGCCAGGACCAGGAGGAGCATCATGGCGATGAAGAGGTTGAAGTAGGCGAAGAAGCGGCTATACCCGGGGTCGCCCGCCATGTACCCGATGGCGTAGACGTGGATGAGGAAGCCCACGCCCGCCACGATGATGAGCATGAAGCCGGAGAGGTTGTCCAGAAGGAGGCTGAAGGGGATGCCGGGAAGCCACTCCGCCTGGAAGCGGGCCCCGCCCCCTAGGAGGAGGCCCACCCCCAGGAGGAGGGAGAGGAGGACGAGCCCCGAGGCCAGAACCCCGGGCCAGGGCTCTCGCATCCTCTTGCCCAAGAGGCCCAGGAGGGCAAACCCCAGGAGGGGAAGGAGAATCACGAATAGAAGCGTCATACTACCCCCTAAGCTCGGAAAGGTCGTCAAGGGCCGTGCTCTCCCGGTGGCGGAAGATGGCCACGATGAGGCCCAGGCCCACGGCCACCTCGGCGGCGGCGATGGCGATCACCATGAGGGCGGCCACCTGGCCCTCGAGGCCATAGGCCCGGGCGAAGCCCACCAGGGAGAGGTTGGCGGCGTTCAGCATGAGCTCAATGGAGAGAAAGACCAAAATGGCCGTCCTGCGGGTCAGGACCCCGTAGACCCCCAGGGCGAAGAGGAGGGCGGAGGCCAAGAGGAAGCTCACCGCGCCACCTCCTTTTCCTTCTCCTCGGGCTTGAGGGCATCCAGGGGCCTGGCGGGCTGGACCAGGGCCACGGCCACCACCGTGGCCGCCATGAGGAGAAAGCCCACCGCCAACAGGACGAAGAGCCAGTCCCCGTAGAGGAGGGGGCCCAGGGCCTGGGGCAGGCCTCCCTGGAGGTCCTTGCCCAGGGTCAGCTTCAGGCCCCAAAGGCCCGAGAGGAGGAGGGCGGCCACGCCCAAGGCCAGGAGGGCGGCCAGGGGCCTGGCCCGCACCAGGGGGTCAAAGCCGATCTCCCCCTGGGCGGCGAAGAGGAGCATGATGACGAAGAGGAAGAGGACCACGATGGCCCCGGCGTAGACGATGATCTGAATGAAACCCAGGAAACGGGCATCCAGGGCCACGTAGACCCCGGCCAGCACCAAAAAGTTCAGGATGAGGGCCAGCGCGGCGTGGATGGCGTTCCTGAGGGTGACCACCAGAACCCCGCTCAGGAGAAGGAGAAGAACGGCGAGGCCTTCCCAAGGGCTCATGGCTTCCTCCTCTCCGTGGGGGCCTGGAAGCCCTCCAGCTCGGGGCGGACGTAGGGCACCACGTAGCCGGGCTTCACCGCCTTGCCGGTGATCTTGGCCTCGCGGCGCTGGGGCTTGGTGCCCACCACGTCCACCAGCAGGTCCTCCTTGCCGTAGACGAGGTCCGAGTACTGGTAGTCCGCCATCTCAAAGTCGTAGCCCAGGACGATGGCCCCCGTGGGGCAGGCCTCCTCGCACAGGCCGCAGAAGATGCACCGGAGCATGTTGATCTCGTAGACCTTGGCGTACCGCTCCCCCGCCGAGACCGGGTTCTCCGGGTCGTTCTCCGCCGGCTCCACGTAGATGGCGTAGGCGGGGCAGGCGGCGGCGCACAGAGAGCAACCGATGCACTTCTCCAGGCCGTTGGGGTGCCTCGTGAGGACGTGCCGCCCGTGGAAGCGGGGCTTCAGGGCCACGGGGGCGTCGGGGTAGGGGACGGTCACCGGTTTGGAGAAGAGGTACTTGAGGGTGATCCCCAGGCTTTGGGCCAGGGCCTTCAGGGTCATGCGCCACCTCCTTTTCTGGCGGGCTTGGGGCTATAGAAGAGGCCCCCCAGGAGGACCAGGAAGCTCAAGGCGGAGAGGTAGAGGAGGTAGGTCTTGGGGAGGCCCAGGGCCACCACCAAGGCGGTGACCAGGAACCAGACCAGGGCCACGGGGAAGAGGAAGCCCCAGCCGAAGCGGAGGAGCTGGTCGTAGCGGAGCCGGAACCAGGTGGCCCGGATCCAGATGAAGAGGAAGAGGAAGAAGGCGATCTTCACGAACATCCAGAGGTAGGGCACCTCCAGGAAGGGCATGGTCCAGCCCCCCAGGAAGAGGGTGGGGATGAGGGCGCTGGCGGTGATGAAGTGGATGTACTCCGCCATCTGGAAGAGGGCCCACTTGATGGAGCTGTACTCGGTGTGGTACCCCCCCACCAGCTCCTGCTCGGCCTCGGGCAGGTCAAAGGGGGTGCGGGCGGCCTCGGCCAAAGCGGCGGTGGCGTAGACCAGGAAGGCGGGGAAGGCGTAGAGGAAGAGCCAGCCGTTTTCCTTCTGCCAGTTGACGATGTCGTTCAGGTTAAGGCTTCCCACCAGGAGGACGGGGGAGAGGAGGGCGATCCCCAAGCCCAGCTCGTAGGAGATGAGGCTGGCCGAGGAGCGCAAGGAGCCCAGGAGGCTGTACTTGCTGCCCGAGGCCCAGCCCGCCAGGAAGATGCCGTAGATGGCCATTTCGCTCACGGCGAAGAGGTAGAGGAGGCCCAGGTCCAGGTTCAGCACCCAGGGCTGGTAGCCGAAGAAGCTCCCCGGGGGGCCGAAGGGGATGGCCCCGAAGGCCAGGAGGGCGAAGACCACGCCGATCAGGGGGGCCAGGACGAAGAGGACCTTGTCGGCCCGCTCCACCACGATGTCCTCCTTGAAGATGCTCTTGATGGCGTCGGCGATGGGCTGGAAGAGGCCCATGGGCCCCACCCGGTTCGGGCCCAGGCGGACCTGGAAGCGGGCGAGAAGCCGCCTTTCAATGAGGGTCATGAAGGCGAAGGCGGTGAGGAGGCCCACCACCACCAAAAAGGCCTTCAGGGCCACCATCCAGTAAGGGTCCACGGGGTAGTTCACGCTTCACCTCCTGCGGGCACCAGAACCCTGCCCTCCACCCTGAGCCCGGCTATGGGGCCTAAAGCGGACAGGTAGAGGAAGCCCCTGGCCACGTCCTCCCGGTGGACCACCCGGGCCTCCACGGGGCCGAAGGGGGTTTCCACCGCCACCCTCGCCCCCTCGAGGAGGGCCTCGGCCCTGGCGTCTTCCGGGTGGACCCAAAGCTCGGGGCTCGCCGCCTCCTTGGCCTTGCCCACGGCCTGGTGGGCCTTCCACATGGTGGGCCGGAGGTAAAGGCGGCCAGTTTGGGCCCTGGGGCGGAGGGCCTTGGTGCGGTAGGCCAGGAGGCCCATGGCCTCGGGCACCTTCCTCCCCCGAAGCTCCTTTTCCGCCTCCAGGTGGAGCCGGAAGGGGGGCCTCACCCCCAGGGCCTCGGCCAGGAGGGCCAGGGTCTGCAGAGCCCCTTCCGCCTCCCCGTTCTCTATGGGGGCGGGGCTAAGGGGGAGGACCCGGCCCTCCAGGTTCACCAGGTGGCCCCGCTTCTCGTAGAAGGTGGGGGCGGGGAAGACCACGTGGGCGTAGCGCTCCGCCAGGGGGTGGGGGTGGCTTAGGTGCATGGCCACGAAGCGCTTGCCCTTCAGGGCCTCCTCGGGGGGCACGAAGCCATAGAAGGCGTAGGGGGCCCCGGGCTCGTCCCAGGCGGCGCCCTTTTCCCCGGGCCAGACCCCCATGGCCTCGAGGCCCCGGGCGTTCGCCGCCGGGGTCATGGCCAGGACCTTGGCCCCCTTGCGCTCGGAAAGGAGCCTCGCCCTCTCGGCGGCCACCGCGTCCTGCAGGACCCCGGCCCCCAGGATGAGGACGGGGCTTTGGGCCTTTTCCCAGAGGGCTTTGGCCGCCTCCACCGCCTCGCCGCCCGCCTTCTCGCCCAGAAGGGCCAGGAGGATCTCCCGCTCCTCGCCGGGGGCGTGGAGGCCCTGGACCGAGGCCCACTTCATGAGGGCGGTGCGGTGGGGGGCGAAGACGGCGAGTTTATGGGTTTGGCGGGGCATCCTCTCCTTGATCTGCAGGTCGGCGAAGGGGGTGCCGTGGGCGAAGCGGTAGGGGGGCTTGAGGTCCCGGGTGAACTCGGAAAGCCTTAGGTGCAGGATGGGGGCCTCCTCCGTGGGGTCTCCCAGGACCAGGGCGAAGTCGGCCTTGAGGAGGTCCTCCATGGTGGCGGCGGGGAAGAGGCTCGCCGGGGCGGCGGTGCGGCCCTGGAAGTCCAGGTGGGGGGTCTTGAGGGCCTTGGCGAGCTCAGAGGCCATGAGGCCCTCCTCGAGGGTGGCGTCGTGGGCCAGGTAGATCCCCACCTCCTCGCCCCTCGCCCCCTTGAGCCCCTCCTTCAGGGCCAAAAAGGCCTCCTCCCAGGTGGCCTCCTGAAGCCGCCCGTCTTTGCGCACCAGGGGGCTCTTGAGGCGCCCCTGGTCCGCCCACTCGTGGCCGAAGCGGCCGGCGTCGCAGATCCAGATCTCGTTGACCTCGGGCACCTCCCGGGCCCTCACCCTTAGGAGCTCCCCGCTCCTGGTGTCGGCGGTGATGCCGCACCCCACGGGGCAGAGGGCGCAGGTGGTGCGGGTCTCCTCCATCTCCCAGTTCCGGGCGCGGAAGCGGGCGGTGAGGTCCAGAAGGGCCCCCACGGGGCAGATGTCGGTGATGTTGCCGGAAAATCCCGAGGGCAGGCCGAAGTCCATGGTGCCGATGAAGGTGTGCACGCCCCTCTCTATGAAGTCCAGGACCTCGTCCCCGGGCACCTCTTCAAAGTAGCGCACGCACCGCTTGCAGTGGATGCACCGCTCCCGGTCCAGGATCACGAAGGGGGAAAGGGGGTGGTGCTTGTCCTCGTGGCGGCGGGTGAACTCAAAGCGGGTGTAGACGGGGAGGGAGAGGGGGTCCTTCTGGTAGTACTTCTCGTAGAGCCCGTACTCCACGGTGCGGTCCTGGAGCTCGCAGGCCCCGCCCTTGTCGCAGGTGGGGCAGTCCAGGGGGTGGTTGAGGAGGGTGAACTCCACCATCCCCGCCTGGGCCTCCCGCACCACCTCCGAGAGGGTGTCCACCACCATCCCGTCGGCCACGGCGGTGACGCAGCTCGCCGCCAGCTTGGGCTGCCAGGCGATCTCCGGCTCCCCCTTTTCGTTCAGAAGGGGCTTGCCGTTGGGCCCCCGCTTGGGGAGGCCGATCCTGACCAGGCACATGCGGCAGGCCCCGATGGGGGAGAGGTGCTTTTCCGAGCAGAAGAGGGGAACGTCGTACCCCGCGTGGAAGACGGCGTCCATGACGCTGGTTCCCGGGGGCACCTCCACGATGCGGTCGTTGACCTTAACCCTGACCACCTTCACCTCCAGAGGTTGGGCCTGGGCACGGGCTTCTTCTCCCGCGCCAGGGCCAGGTACTGGTCCTTGAAGTGCCGCAAAGACCCCTTCACCGGCCACACCGCCGCGTCGGCCAGGGGGCAGAAGCTTCGGCCCTCAATGAGGGGGAGGAGGGCCTCGAGGGTCTCCACGTCCTTCTCCTCGCCCTCCCCCGTGCCGATCTTGGCGAAGAGGTTCACCATGAACCCCGCCACCCCCTCCCGGCAGGGGGTGCACTTGCCGCAGGACTCGTGGGCGTAGAAGCGGGTCAGGTTCCACATGGCGTCCACCATGCTGACCCGCTCCGGGATCAGGATCACCCCCCCGGTGCCCAGCATGGAGCCCTTGGCCTGCAGGTGCTCGTAGCTCATGGGCGTGTCCAGGACCTCCTCGGTGAAGGGGAGGGGCGGGGTGGAGGAGCCGCCGGGGATCAGGGCCTGGATGGGCTCCAGGGGCCCGCCCGCCCACTCGTAGATGAGCTCGCGGAAGGTGGTCCCCATGGGGAGCTCGTAGACCCCGGGGCGCTTGACGGGCCCCGAGACCTGGTAAAGCTTCATCCCCTTGGACCCTTCCGTCCCCATCTGGGCGAACCAGTCCGCCCCCCGCTCTAGGATGGGCACCACCGCGGCCAGGGTCTCCACGTTGTTGATGGTGGTGGGCTTGCCCCAAAGCCCCGACTGGGCGGGGAAGGGGGGCTTGAGGCGGGGGTTGGCCCTGAGGCCCTCCAGGGAGTTCATAAGGGCCGTCTCCTCCCCGCAGATGTAGGCCCCGGCTCCCCGGTGGACGTGGAGGTCAAAGGAGAAGTCGGTGCCGAAGAGGTTTTTCCCCAGGTACCCCCGGGCCCGGGCCTCGGCGATGGCGGCCTCGAGGCGGTCCGCCGCCCGCCTATACTCCCCCCGGACGTAGATGTAGCCCACCGTGGCCCGGATGGCGTACCCGGCGAGGATCATCCCCTCAATGAGGAGATGGGGGACGTCCTCCAGGATGTAGCGGTCCTTGAAGCTCCCGGGCTCGGACTCGTCGGCGTTGCAGATGAGGTAGTGCTGCTGCCCGTCCTTGGGCATGAAGCTCCACTTCACCCCCGTGGGGAAGCCCGCCCCGCCCCGGCCCCTTAGCCCCGAGCGCTTCACCTCCTCTATGACCTCCTCGGGGGTCTTCTCCTTTAGGACCTTCTTGGCGGTCTCGTAGCCTCCCTGGGCCAGGTAGAAGTCCAGGGTCCAGGAGCCCTCCTTCCCCACGTGGGCGTAGAGGGTTCGCTCAAAGCGGGGGTCCAGTCCGGAAACGATGGGGCCCGTCATACCTCCACCTCGTGCACGTGGTGGCCGCACCGGCCGGGAAGCTCAATCTCCTCCAGGCGCTTGCCCGCCTTGAGGCCTTCCAGAAGGGCCTCAAGCCTCGCCCTGGTCACGCACTCCACGTAGGGCTCGTCGTTGACCTGGACCACGGGGGCGGTGTGGCAGGACCCCAGGCACTCCACCTTCTGCACGCTAAAGAGGCCGTCCGGGGTCACCTCCCCGGGGCCGATGCCCAGCTCTTGGGTGAGGTAGTCCCAAAGCTCCTCCGCCCCCGCAAGCTTGCAGGGGAGGGTGGCGCAGACCTGGAGGTGGTACTTGCCGGTGGGCACGAACTGGTAGTAGGAGTAAAAGCTCGCCACCCCCATGACCTCCGTGGCCGTGGTGCCCACCAGGCGGGCGATCTCCTCCACCCTTTCCGGGCGGATCCAGCCCTCCTCCTGCTGCACCCGCCTTAAAAGGGGCATGATGGCCGCTCGGCGGCCCTCGGGCGGGTACTTGGCGAAGGTGGCCTCCAGAAACTCCTTTTTGTCGTCAAAAAACCCCATCTTCCCTCCTATCGGTCCACGTCCCCCATCACGGGGTCCAGGCTGGCGATGATGGCCACCAGGTCGGGCACCTGCTCCCCCTTGCAGGCGTAGGGGAGGCTTTGCAGGTTGACGAAGCTCGGGGCCCGCACCTTGACCCGGTAGGGCATGCTTCCCCCGTCGGAGACGATGTAGTAGCCCAGCTCCCCCCGGGCCGACTCCGTGGGCACGTAGACCTCCCCCTTGGGGGGGTGGAAGCCCTCGGTGTAGTGCTTGAAGTGGTAGATGACCGCCTCCATGGAGGTCTCCAGGAGGGGCCTGGGGGGCGGGGTGATCTGGGGGTTGGGGTCGCGGACGGGCCCGGGCTCCAGCCTCTCCAGGGCCTGCTTGAGGATCTTCACCGACTCCCGCATCTCCCGGATGCGGATGAGCATCCGGTCAAAGACGTCCCCCCTCTCCCCCAGGGGCACGTCAAACTGGTAGGTGTCGTAGCCGGCGTAGGGGTAGGCCTTGCGCACGTCGTAGTTCACGCCGCTGGCCCTTAGGGAGCCCCCGGTGAGGCCCAAGTTGATGGCCACCTCCGGGGGGATGACCCCCACGCCCCGGGCCCTTTCGTAGAAGATGGGGCTTTCGGCGAAGAGGGCCTCGTACTCGTCAATGCGGTGGGGGAGGACCTCCAGAAGCTTTTTGAGCTCGGGGACGAACTCCTCGGGCAGGTCCTCCTTGACCCCGCCGATGCGGATGTAGTTGTGGTGGAAGCGCTGGCCCGTGACCCACTCAAAGAGGTCCAGGATGGCCTCCCGTTCCCGGAAGGCGTAGAAGAAGGGGGTGAGGGCCCCGAGGTCCAAAAGCCCCGTCCCCAGGAAGACCAGGTGGCTAGCCAGGCGGGAGAGCTCGTTCAGGATGATGCGGATGGTCTCGGCCCTCTTGGGCACCACCGCCCCCACCAGCTTCTCCACCGCCAGGGCGTAGGCCAGGTCGTGGGCCACGGAGTGGAGGTAGTCCATCCGGGGCGTGTAGGTGAGGTTCTGGAGGTAGGTGCGGTGCTCCATGTTCTTCTCAAAGCCCGTGTGGAGATACCCCACATGGGGGACCACCTCCAGGACCTCCTCGCCGGAGAGGGTCACCAAAAGCCGCAAGACCCCGTGGGTGGAGGGGTGCTGGGGGCCCACGTTGAGGGTCATGACCTCGGTGCGGAGCTCCCGGGGTTCTTCGGGGATTGGAGCGTCCAGTTCCAGGTAGTCCTTCATTTGGCCTCCTTGGCCTTCACGAGGTCGGCCCAGAGGGCGCGGTAGCCCTTGCGGCTACCCCCGCGGTAGAAGGTGAGGCCGGGGTCCTTGCCGGTGATGGCGGCCCGGAACTCGCTGGGGATGATGTACCGCCCCTCGCGGAAGAGGGTGGGGGTCTCCCCCAGGGGGAAGTCCTTGCGCAGGGGGTGGCCCTCGAGGTCCTCCGGGGTCAGGATCTTCCTGAGGTCGGGGTGGCCTTCAAAGACGATGCCGAAGAGGTCGTAGACCTCCCTCTCCAGGAAGTTTGCGCTCCCCCAGAGGTCGGTGACCGTGGGGAGGCGGGGGTCCTTCTCCGGCACGTAGACCCGCACAAAGAAGCGGCTCCCGTCCCCGTCCTTCCACCCCGGCAGGGAGACCAGCTCGTAGACCACGGCGAAGCGCTCAGGCTTGGGGTCCGGGTAGGTCAGGTAGTCCAGGCCCACGATGTCGGCCAGGTAGTTGAAGCCCAGGTCCCGGTAGTGGGCCATGGCCGCCTTGAAGCCCTCCCTGGGCAGGACCACCCAGAGGTTGCCCAGGCCGTTTTCCTCCACGGGGTAACCCTTGACCCTGGCCTCTTCCAGAACGCGACTTAACCGCATGCCTCACCCCCTCGCCCGCTTCCAGGCGGCCACGGGGGGAAGCCTCTCCCCCCGCTCGTTAAAGGCCTGGCCGCGGACCTTCTTCTGCAGCTGCATCACGGCGTAGATGAGGGCCTCGGGCCTAGGGGGGCAGCCCGGGACGTAGACGTCCACAGGAACCACCGAGTCCACGTTCTGGACGATGGCGTAGTTGTTGAACATCCCCCCGGAGCTGGCGCAGGCCCCCATGGAGATGACCCACTTGGGGTCGGGCATCTGCTCCCAGACCCGGCGCATGACCGGGGCCATCTTCTTGGAGAGCCGCCCGGCCACGATCATCACGTCGGCCTGCCGGGGCGAGGCCCGGAAGACCTCGCTCCCGAAGCGGGCCAGGTCGTTTCTGGCGTCGGTGGAGGCCATCATCTCAATGGCGCAGCAGGCCAGGCCAAAGGTGGCGGGCCACAAGGAGTTGCTCCGCCCCCAGGCCACCAGCTTCTCCAGGGTGGTGAAGAGGATGCCCTCCCTTTCCAACTCCTGGACGTCCCGCTCAAAGAGGTCTTTCAGCGCCACCGCATCACCCCCTTCCACCACTCGTAGAGGAAGCCCACGAGGAGGAGCAGGGTGAAGCCCAAGATCCCCAGGAAGCCGTAAAGCCCAAGCTCCCCGGCGCCCACGGCGTAGGGCCAGAGGAAGGCCACCTCCACGTCAAAGAGGATGAAGAGCATGGCCACCACGTAAAAGTGGACGGGAAACCGCTTCACCTCCCCGGCGGGGTCGTTCCCCGACTCATAGGGCATGAGCTTGGCCCGCCCCGGCTTCTTGGGGCCCAGGAGTGCCCCCACGGCAAGGGCCGCCACCCCGATGAAGAGGGCTACCCCCAGGTAGATCAGGATGTTCACGTACTCTGCGATCGGCGCCAAGGTCCCCTCCTTTCGTGCCTCTCTTCACGAGGAGGGGTCCCACTAGCCCCCAGAGCCCCTCCTCATTTCCCGCCCATCTTACTACCCAAGGGCCGGGACAAAAGGGAAGAGGCTACACCGCCATCGGTGTAGCGCCCTCGCTTATGGGGCCCAAAAGGCTACACGGATGTGTAAAGAAGCGCCTTCAGGCGGCGGAAGGCCTCGAGGTCCAGCTCCTCGGCCCGGACGGCGGGAGGAAGCCCCAGGGCCTTCAGGGCCTCCTCCACCCGCGCTTTGGGGTAGCCCGCCCCGCTCAGGGCGTTCAGAAGGGTCTTCCGCCTCTTGGCGAAGGCGGCCTCTATGAGGGCGAAGAGCTCGGGGTCGTCGGGGACGCCCTTGGGGCGGAGGCGCACCAGGGCGCTCACCACCTTGGGCGGGGGGAAGAAGGCCCCGGGGGGAAGGTCCAAAAGCCTTTCCGCCTCGGCGTGGTGGGCCACCCTCAGGGAGAGGAGGCCGTAGGCCGGGGTTTTGGGCCTGGCCGTCATGCGCTCGGCCACCTCCTTCTGCACCAAAAAGACCAGGCGGGCGAAGCGGCCCGTCTTGAGGAGGCGGGTCACCAGGGGGGTGGCGATGTTGTAGGGGAGGTTGGCCACGAGAAGGCTCCCTTCCGGCACCTCCTCCCAGGGGTAGGCCAGGGCATCCCGGAAGACGAGCCTCACGGGAAGCCCCTTTAGGGTTTCCCCCAAAACGGGCTTCAGGCGGAGGTCCTTTTCTATGGCCACCACCTCTGCGCCGGTTTCGGCGAGGGCCCGGGTCAGGACCCCAAGCCCCGGCCCCACCTCGTAAACCGGCCCGGTGAAGGGCCTGGCCGCCTCCACGATGCGGCGAAGGTGGGCCTCGGACACCAGAAAGTTCTGCCCGAAGCGCTTGTCGGCGAAGAGGCCATGCCGCTCCAGGAGCTCCCTGACGGCCTTAGGGGAGGTGAGGGGGTTAGCCATGGAGGCGCCTGACCTCTACCTTCAGGGGCTCGCTTTCGGGGTGGATCTCCAGGTACTCCCCCAGGTCCAGGGCGTCGATGAGGGCGAAACGGTCCTTGAGGAGGATGCCCTCCTTCATGGGCACGTGGCCGTAGACCCCGAAGCGGAAGCCCATGCGCTCCACGTAGTCGGGGGTGCGGAACCACCAGGTCTTGGGCTCGCTCTGGGCGTAGAAGAGCTCGTTGTACTCCTGGAGCCAGGGGACCGGGCCCACGTGGGCGAAGTGGACCCCGTGGAGGTTGAGCTCCCGGGGGAAGGTGGCGAACCAGGCCTTGAGGGCCTCGGGCAGGGGCTTGCCCCCGCGCTCGGGGTGGAACTCCAGGTGCTTCAGGTAGCGGTTCCCCAGGATGGGCTCCCCCTTGAGGGCGGCCTCGTCGTGGTTGCCGAGAAGGATGGTCACGTGCCCTTCCGCCCCCTCTTGGAAGGCCTTGAGGCGGAATAGCTCCCGGATCTGGGCCCCCGCCGCCAGGCGCAGGTGGGTGGGGTCTTGGGGGTCGTAGGGGGAAAGGCCGGTGAGGCGCTCGTAGTCGGCTGGGGTCTTGGGGTGGACCAGGTCTCCCAGGAGGACCAGCCGGGCTTCCCCAGAGCGGAGGGCCTCGGTGGGGCGGAGGGCGGCGTCTGCCAGCCCCTCGGCCTTGAGGATCCGCCAGAGGGCGGGGAAGTTGGCGTGGAGGTCCCCGACGGCGATGACCCTCATCCCTTGAGAAGGGCCCGGAGTTCCCCGTAGAGGCGGCGGGTCTCCTCGGGGGTCTTGCCGTAGCCCCCGTACTTGGTCAGGATCTTGGCCGCCTCCTTGCCCAGGCCCTTCTCCTTGAGACGCTCCAGGAGCTGGTCAATGAGGCGGTAGGCCTCGGGCTTTTCCTCCTCGGGCTCCCCGGCCTCCTGGGGCTCGGGGAGGGTGGGCGGGGTGAAGCGGCCCTTCTCCGGGTCGTAGTCCACCCACTGCTTCTCCAGGCGGTAGAGGTAGCGGCCCACGCCGAACTTGACCGCGGCCCGCTTGAGCGCGTCGGAGAAGGCGGCCTTGAGGGAGTCCCCCTCCCCCACGTCCTCCTTGGTGACCCCCAAAACGGTGAGGCGGCACTTGACCTCCACCACCCGCTCCCGGCGCTCGCCCCGCTCGTCTTTGAGGCTCCTTTCCTCGTCGGAGAGGACCTCGTAGCTGTCGTGCCAGCCCTCGGGGCCGACCACTTTATCCAGCCGGTCCAGGACCGTGCGGGCGTCCACGTAGGGCACCACCAGGGCCCGGCGCTTGTCTTTGGAAATGGCCTCAACGCGCCACTGGACCTCCCCGGGGGGAAAGGGCTCGGCCAGCTTCCGCCAGACTTCGTCCATGCCTTTAGTGTACTTTAGCTTTCCCTCACCCGGGCCGGGGTAGGGTGGGGTAGGCTTAGGGCATGGGAAGGCTTTTCTGGTTGGTTCCCTTTTTCGCCCTGGCGTGGGCCCTCGAGGTCCAGGTCTCCGGAAGCCTCAGCTTCAACCTCTTTCCCCAGGCGGTGGTGGTGGAACGGGTGGCCGAGCCCCAGGGGATCGTGGTGGTCTACAACGCTTCCAAGGCCGAGGCCATCTTCCGCTACCACGACGAGGACCTGCGCCGTAGGGGCTGGGTTAGGGTGAAGTACGAGGTCAAGAAGGACGAGTGGAAGGCGGAGTACCGCAAGGGCAAGGCCAAGGCCAAGCTCTCGGTGAAGGACAAGAAGGGCCGGGTGGAGGTGCGCCTTAAGGAAGGGGACTAGACAAGGCCAAGGGCCCCCGCTACCATATAGGGCGCGTGGGGCCGTGGCGCAGCTGGGAGCGCACCTGAATCGCACTCAGGAGGTCACGGGTTCGAGTCCCGTCGGCTCCACCAGCACCGGGACGATGTTTTCGCCCCCTGGGGGAGACTCCAGGGGGCGCTTGTGTAGCAGGAGTGTAGCAGGAGCGCTAGCTTCTACCGATGGTGATGGGCTCTTCCGGGTCCACCACCCACCAGCCGTCCTTCCGCTGGTAGATGGAGCCCTCACCGGGGAAGCGGTGGACTCTGGGGCGGTTCACGGCTACGCCCTTGCCCTCTCGCGGGGTTCAACTGAGGTACTGCGCAAGCTCCGGATATTCCTGGAGCTCTGGAAGCTTCTGAGCAAAGTGAGCTACCAGGCTCTTCAGCAACTGCTTGGCTTCAGGGAGCTCATCCACCATATCCTCTACCGAAGGGCAGTGGTACCTGGCGGTGAAGCTCTTATCACGCAGGCGCAGGTACGCCTCCACCGCGGTTTCGTCCAGGTCCCCGTCATTAACCAGGTCGTTTAGGGATTTCTTCACGCTTTTATGGCTTCCGAACGGCTTACCCTTACGGGAGAGATAGGCCCGAACCACGTGGGCCGCCACGTAGTAGTACACGGTCACCGCCCAGTCGGGAGCCGGTTCTTCCAGCTGTGGGGCCACACGCTGGTTGTGGGCCGCTTGCGAAAGGTGTTTCTTGGCCTCAGGCATCTTTGAGGCTCACGAACAGGACGGGAACGCCGTACTGCCTGGTAAGCCTGATGGAGAGCTTGGCCATTCTCTCCTCAATCAGGCGGCGAGACGGCGCGTAAGCGGCGAAGTAAAGCGCGTCCCCTTCTTCTTCCTCGTCCTCTTCATCAAACCCAGGCCACTCCTCATACCGAGTGATGACCCCAGCCCTGACCAGCTCCTCCAAAGCAGCCAAGGCGGCTTCCCTGGCGGCTTCCAGAGCAGGGTGGTCCTTTCCGGGGTCTACCTGCGAGGACTGGGCCATAATTACATACCCTACCACCTGGGAGTGCGGTTTTGGTGAGAGCGGGGGCGTTTCTGGCGGTGTTGGCGCTGTGGACGGCGGTGCCCACGACCAAGAAGCGGTCCCGGTGACGGCGGGGAAGAGGACCCGGGAAGTTTCAGTCTTGGGCGGAGTCAGCATCCTTCACCTCCTCCGGGTTCACGCCGGACTTCTCCAGGAAGTCCTTGAGGGCCTTGTAAAGGAAGGTGGCGTGCTGCAGGTTGATGGCGAAGGTGCCCACGTGGACCAGGTGCGGGGTGTACCGCTTGGCCTCGCCGTGGGCCACCTCAGAGATGGCGTCGGATCCGGAGTAAAAGGAGAGGAAGAGGAGAGAGTAGCCAGGTACCTGGCTTACGGAGACGGTGGAGGCCACGATGGGAACGGTCTTGGTCGGGTCAACTACCACTTGGTACTCGGTCTTTTCCACTTTTTTCGGTTCTTGAGCCATGAGGCACCTCCTTCAGATCTTCCGCACCAGGTTGACCGCCACCCCCAAGACCTTGTCCGCCTCGTGCAGCGGGACGGGCGGGTGCTCCGGGTTGTCGGAGTAGAGGTACCAGGTGTCGCCGTGGCGCTGAAGCCGCTTGATAACCACGCCGTCCCAGTGAACGTGCACCGCCACGATGCGCCCAGGCTCCACCGCCCCCTGGGTCCAAAACACCACTACGTCCCTCTCCTTCAAGGTGGGCTCCATGGAGTCCCCATGAACCCTAACGGCGAAAAGCTCCCGCTCCGACTTTCCGCGAAGCTCGGGGATGTGGAGGACGATGTACTCGGCCTCCTCGCTCCACATGGGAGGACCAGCCCCAGCGTCCACGACAGGTATACGATACCTCGCCATGGGGCTGAGGTCCGGGTGATGGGCTTCCAAGGGGATGTGGATCCCGGTCTCCCTGGCGAACTCCTCGGGGGTCCAGCGAAGAACAGACAACATCCGATCCAGCGTCTCAGGGTCCCTATAGGCGAGGTACCGCACCGCCCTTTCCACGTCAGGGAAAAACCGAGCGGCCGCCCAACCGGGGCTCTTACCGAGGCGCTTTGAAAAATCCGCCTGGCTTAGCCCAAGCTGCTTCAGTCGCCTCTTGATGGGGACCGCTGGATCCACAAGGCTTGCTGTCATAGTTTCCCCCCGCTCAATACCTAGAGTAATAGGCAAACGACTACCGGTGGTATTGACTTTTGGTTTCCGAGGTGCTACCATTGGTAGTGATGACCGGGATAGGTGAGCGCATCAAAGAGATGCGGTTGAAGAGGGGGCTTTCCCAGGGTGAGCTTGCTAGGCGGGCAGGCCTCACCCAGGGCTTCATCTGGCAGGTAGAAGCCGGCAGGAAAGAGCCTGGGAAAAGGGCTCTGGTAGCTCTCGCAAGGGCTCTTTCTGTTTCGCTTGATGAACTACTATCTGTAGTCAACCAGGAGGCCCCCCATGCTTGAACCCACGCTTCCCGTCATCGCCCTCTCGGTGCCCCAGGCGGCCAAGGCCATCGGGGTCAGCGAGAGGACCATGTGGAGATCGGCTTAGATGGGGGGCGGGTGCGCATCGCCCGCCTGGAGCGGCTGGGCCAGGCCGGGAGGCTCTTTGGTTCCCACGTGGGCTGGACCTTGGATAGCCTTGCCCTCTGGCTGGACCGCCACATTCCCCACCCCGACCTACCCCAGGAGGAGACCTTGCCCTTCATCTACAGGGCCCTAGGAGAGCTTTTGGGGCGAGGCTTTACCCTAGAGGACCTGGTGGCGGAGAAGAGGCAGTTGAGGAACCTCCTGGAGGCCAAGATCCGCGGCCACCGGGAGGCGGCCCAAAAGGAAGCCTTTCAGCGCCTCTTGAAAGATACGCCTCCCAACCTCGGCACCATCACGCTTCGCTTGGAAGGGGACTACTTCCCGCCCAACCCCTACCGAGGGGCTTATGACTTTCAAAAGCACTTCTTCCCGGTCATCGCCGACTTCCAGGACGGGACGGAGGAGTTCCAGTGCGCCCGCCTCCTGGACGGGCTAGAGGAAGTGGAGTTCTGGGTGCGCAACTACCCCACCTGGCGCCACGCCTTCCGCCTTCCCTACCCCGGGGGCAACTTCTTCCCGGACTTTCTGGCCAGGTTGCGAGACGGGACCCTCCTCGTGGTGGAGTACAAGGGAAAGCATCTGGCGCACACCCCCGAGACCTACGAGAAGGAGGCCGTGGGGCAACTCTGGGCCCGGAAGACGGGCAACCTGTTCCTTATGGTGCGCACGCTTGATGGGCTGAACGCCATTTACCAGGCGGTTCGGCGCTGAAAGGGATTCGCTACGGGCCCAGAAGCCACTCCACGAAGGCGTTGACCACGTCGTTTTCCCCCAGGGCCTCGGGGTTTTCCAGGACGTGCTCGTAGAAGGCCCGGACCAGATCGGGGCTTGGGTTCTTGAGAATCTCCTGGACGCTTTTCCCCTGGTAAGGCCCCTTGGGGAGAGGCGCCGTGAGGGAGGAAGAGGTGGCCAGGGGGGCGACCTCCTTCAGGGCCTCCAAGGTCCTCTCCAGAAGAAGCCTTTCCCCTTCGGGGCCTAGGGCCTCCTTGGGGGTGAGGAGGGGGGTTCCCGATAGGTCCTTGGGCGTGAGGCCTAGGGCGTAGAGGCGCCGGGCCAGGCTGGGCGGGCCCACCTCCAGGGGGACCAGGGCCTTGGCCTCGCCGTAACGGACCTCGAGGGTGTACCGCCCGGGCTCGGGGAGGGTGAGGGCGGGGGCCACCTCCTTGAGGCCGGCGGTGAGGGGAGGAAAGCCCAGAGGCTTCTCCGCCCGGCCCACCTCCTTCCCCTCCCGGAAGAGGCGGCTTTCCAGGGGGGCCCGGAGGAGGTAGGGGCGCCCTTCCAGGCGCACCTCGGGAAAGACCGCCTCCCCGGCGCGGAAGGGCCGGGCCTCCAGGTCCCCGGGGATCAGGGTGAGCTTCTCCACCTCGAGGGCCAGCCCTCCCCCTTCCAGCCGGGCCAGGGCCCGCCGGGCGGCAAAGGCGGCCGGGTGCCGGGGGTGGGCCTCCAGGAAGGCCCGGTAGAGGGCTTTGGCCTCGAGCCCAGCCCGCTCGGCCACGTAGGCCCGGAAGAAGAGGGCAAGGGGCTCCCCCCTCGCCTCCAGGTCCTTAAGGGCCTCCTGGAAATCCTCCCCCTCGTCCAGCCGCAAAGCCCGGTCGTAGGCGGCCTTGGCCCCCAGGTAGTCCCCGTAGATGGCCCGGAAGAGGCCCAGGTTGTAGTAGGCGGTGGCGTTGGGGTTCAGGGCCACCGCCCGCTCCGAGGCCCGGATGGCCCGGGCGAGGTCCCCGGTGAGGTAGAGGGCCCAGCCCAGGTTGGTCCAGTAAAGCCAGGAGTCGGGGCGGAGCCTTATGGCCTGGAGGAGGGCCTCCTTGGCCTCTTCCCCCTTTCCTTCCCGGAAGGCGGCGAAGCCCACCTCCTCCCAGGCCAGGGGGGACTCGGGGAAGGCCTCCTTCAGGGCCCGGGCCGAGGCGGGCCAGCGGGGGTCCTCGAGGGCCCTAAAGACCAGGTGGGCGGCGGTGCGCTCCAGGGCGTCCCCAAAGAGGAGGGCCTCGGCCTCCTTTATGGCCTCCTCCCGCTTCCCCTCGGCCAAGAGGCGGAAGAGGCCGTAGGCCCGGGGGAGGTTGCCCTGCCAGAAGAGGAGAAGTCTTTCGGGGAGGAGGCCCAGGAGAAGCCCCGCGCCCCGCCCCTCCCTCAGGTCCAGGGCCGACTGGTGGAGGGGGTCGGGGTCCTCCCCCCGGGCCAGGGCCTGGAGGCGGGCCTCGTCCCCTTTGGGCGTGGGGAGGGCGCTAAACTTGGGGGCCAGGCCCTCCTTCTGGAGCCAGAGCCAGGCCACCGCCGGATGGGCGAAAAGGCCTTCCTTCACCCCCTCTTTCCCGGCCAGGAAGAGCCTGAGGCCCCTCTCTTCTTCCCGGCCCAGGAGGACCCAGTCCGCCCCGGTGATCTCCCGGGCCAGCCGGGCCCCCGCCCGGGAGTAAAGCCCCCCCACGAGCTCGTACCCGTCCCGCCAGGGGGGCTCGGGGAGGAGGAGGGCGAGGAGGGTGGGGAGTGGGGCCTTCAGGCCTTCGGCGAAGGCCTGGGCCAGGGTGTACCCCCTGGGCCCCTCAAAGGGCAGGACCAGGCCCTGGGCCAGGGCCAGGCCCAGGAAGAGGAAGGGAGCTAGCCAGCGCATGGAGGCATTCTAGCACCTTTCCCTGAGGACCAGGCAAGCGAAGCGCCAAAGTCTCGGGGCCCTGCGCCAGCGCTTGGGGTCCAGGCCCACCCGCAAAAGCCACTCCAGGCCGAGCCTCTGGGCAAAGAGGGGCGCTCTTTTAGCCTCCCCCGCCAGGACGTCCAGGGTCCCGCCCACCCCTATGGCCACCCGGGCTCCCAGGTGGGGCTTGTGGCGGTGGATGAAGGCCTCCTGCCTCTCCCCCATGCCCACCAGGAGGAGGTCCGGGGCCTTCTTTTGGATTTCGGCCACCACGGGGCCCTCGTCCTGGAAGTAGCCGTGGTGGGCGCCCACCACCTCCGCCCCCAGCCTTTCCGCCTCCCTGGCGGCCCGCTCCGCCACCCCGGGCTTCCCTCCCAGGAGGTAGACCCTGAGCCCGGGAAAGCGCCGGAAAAGGGCCAGGGTGAGGTCCACCCCCGTGACCCTTTCCTTGAGGGCCACGCCCTTCAGCCTTTTTGCGGCCCAGAGGATCCCCACGCCGTCCGGGGTGATGAGCTCGGCCTCGAGGACCGCCCTTCTTAAGGCCTCGTCCTCCTGGGCCCGCACCACCATCTCCGGGTTCAGGGTGACCACCTGGTGGGTCCGGGTCTCCTCCAGAAAGCCCCCGATGCGCTTTAGGGCCTCCTCCATGTCCACGGGGTCTAGGGGAAGGCCCAAAATCTCTAGGCGCTCCACGGCACGAACCTCTGGGCGAAGCGGTCCTGGGTGAGGCCAAAGGCTTCCTTGGGGAAGAAGCGGGTCTCGGCCAGCCTGGGCACCACCGGGTCCACCCCGATGAGGCTCGCCCGGGCCAGCTCCTCGGTGCGCCCCTCCCGGTGGAGGGCCTGGCCCTCCGGGCTCTGGAAAAGGGCCTCCTGGGGGTCGGGGAAGGCCTTGAGGAGGGCGGTGGCCAGGGTGGGGGGGCCTTCCTGGGAAAGCTTCTTCTGGAAGAACCCGGTGGCCACCAGGGCCGAGAGGAGGGGCTCGGGGGCCCCGGCGGGGCGGAAGGTGGGGGAGGGGAGGCTTCGGGCCAGCTCCAGGGCGGCCTTGGCGTTGCGGAAGCCGGCCAGATAGACCTCCTTCTCCTCGGGCAGGAGGCTGGCGTTGAGCATGGGGGCCACCAGGATGGCCCTTTTACCCTTTACCTCGGTGGCTTCCAGCTCCACCAGGGAGACCCTCCCGTGGAAGCCCTCCGGGGGGAAGCCCTCCACCTCCCCCAGAAGGAGGGCCTCCCGGCCCAGCTCCTGGGCCAGAAGGCGGGCCACCTTGGGCCCCGGGGCCACCCAGACCTCCTGGGCGCCCTGGGCCAGGAGGAGGGTGAGGACGCTGCCTGCGGGGAGGACCTCCACCAGGAAAAGGGGCCCCGGGGCGGGCCTCAGGCACAGGTCAACCCGGCACACCCCGCCATGATACCTTAGCCTGGGCGTATGGGGCTCAAGGACCTGGGGGAGCGGGCCCTTCTAAGGAAACTGGCCCCTTTGGGGTACCCCGTGGAGGCCCCCCTCCCCCCCGGGGACGACGCCGGGGGGGTGTGGGTGGGGGAGGCGGCCTGGCTCCTCAAGACCGACGGCTTCCTCTACCGGGAGGTGGCCCTCTTGGGCATGGGGCCCTTTGAGGTGGGCTTCAGGGGGGTGGCGGCCACGGCCTCCGATCTCCTGGTGAAGATGGGCCGTCCCCTGGGCTTCACCCTGGGCCTCTTCCTGCCCCCGGAGCTGGAGGAGGACTTCGCCCTGGGACTGGTGCGGGGGGCGGCGGAGGCCGCCGGGCGGCTTGGAGCCCCCCTCCTCGGCGGGGACACCAACGCCGGGGAGGAGGTGGCCCTCACCGTCTCCGGCTTCGCCCTGAGCCACGCCCCCCTTCCCCGGAGGGCGCGCCCCGGGGACCTCCTCTTTTTGGCGGGGGATCGCTGGGGGCGGGTGGGGGCGGCCATCTTGGCCCACTACCGGGGGCGTTCCCTGGAAGGGTTTCCCGAGATTCGCCAGGCCGCCTTCTACCCCCTGCCCAGGCTGGAGCTCTTGGCCCTTTCCGGCCTCCTTAGGGGCGGCCTGGACTCCTCGGACGGCCTCGCCGAGACCCTGTGGCAGCTTTCCGAGCTCGGGGTGCGGGTGGACCTCGAGGCCCTCCCCCTCTACCCCGACGTCCTGGCCTTCGCCGGCGGCGAGGACGAGGCTTTGGAGCTGGTCCTCTACGGGGGCGAGGAGTTTGAGGCGGTGCTGGTGGTGCCCCCCGAGGCCGAGGGGGCGGTCTTGGCCAGGGCGGAGGCCGTGGGCCTACCCCTCTTCCGGGCCGGGCGGGTGGGGGAGGGGGAGGGGGTCTACCTGAGGGGCCTCCCCGTCCCCCGGAGGGGCTACGACCACTTCCGGCCCTAGGAGCCAGCGGGTCTCCTTCCGGAGGACCCGGGCGAAGCGGGGACTCCTCTCTGCCAGGCCTCGCCACTCGGGGAGGGTGTAGACCAGGGCCTCCGCGGGCACGGGAAGCTCCTCGAGGGGGAGCCCCATGGCCCGCTGCCAGGGAGGGAGGTCAGAGTGGCTAACCACCAGGACCAGGTCCAGGTCGCTCCCCACCCCGTGGTCCCCCCGGGCGTAGGAGCCGAAGTAGCCCAGGGCCAAAAGACCCGGGATGGGGTGGCGGGCGAGCCAGGCCTTTAGGGCCTCCTCCACCTCCTCCCGGCTAGGCCATCTGAGCACGGGAGAACGCAAGGACCTCACGGGCATAGTCCAGGGCCTCCTGGCTCTGAAGAGGGCCGTAGTGTTCCGCCGAAGGGCCTTCGGGGAAGGCGCCGGGGTAGCGGGTGGGGATGTCCCAGTCCCTCGCCCGGTTCACCCCTCCAGTCTACCCGGTATACTGCCCCTATGCGGGCCTTTAAGGCGCACCTTAGGGGCCTTTCCCCCTACCCCTACGCCAAGGTGGAGGCCCCCATCAAGCTGGACCAGAACGAAAGCCCCTTTGACCTGCCGGAGGCCCTCAAGGAGGAGGCCCTGAGGCGCATGGCCCGCCTTCCCTGGAACCGCTACCCCGAGATCCACGCCGAGGGACTCCGGAGGCGGCTTGCCACCCTCCTGGACTGGGAGGAGGAGGGGGTGGTCCTGGCCCCGGGGTCTAACCTCCTCATCCTGGCCTTGAGCCTGGCGGCGGAGGAGGTCCTGGACCTAAGCCCCTCCTTCCCCCACTACGCCCATGCCGCCAAAGCGGCGGGGACCCCCTACCGGGCGGTGCCCCTGGGGGAGGGCTTCGCCCTAGATCTAGAGGCCCTCCTCGCCGCCTTCACCGGGGGGGTCCTTTTCCTTCCCAACCCCCACGCCCCCACGGGGGCCCTCTTCCCCGAGGAGGCCCTGAAGGCCCTGGCGGAAAGGGCCAGGGAGGTGGGTGGCCTTCTGGTGGTGGACGAGGCCTACCGGGAGTTCTCTGGGACAGACTTTTCCCCGCTGGGGCGGGACAACCCCCACGTGGCCTTTTTGCGCACCTTCTCCAAGGCCTTTTCCCTAGGGGGCATCCGGGCGGGATACCTGCTGGCAAGCCCGGAGGTGGCCCAGGTGGTGCGGGAGGTCCTGCCCCCCTTTGTCCTTCCCGCCCACACCGGGGCCATCCTGGAGGTGGTCCTGGAAAACCCCGGCTACGCCCAGGAGGTGGCGGCCTACGTGCGGCAGGAGCGGGAGCGGGTCTACGGGGGGCTTCGCCAGCACCCCCTCTGGCATCCCTACCCCAGCCACACCAACTTCCTCCTGGTGCGCACGCCGGACGCCGCCCAGGCCCACGCCCACCTCCTCAAAGGGGGCATCCTGGTGCGGCGGCAGGACCGCTACCCGGGCCTAAAGGGGTGCATCCGGGTGACCGTGGGCCTTAGGGAGGAGATGGAGGCCTTTTTGCGGGCGGCCTTTGAGGTGGCCTATGCGTGAGGCTTTGGTGGAGAGGGCCACGGCGGAGACCTGGGTGCGCCTCAGGCTTGGCCTGGACGGCCCGGTGGGGGGGGAGGTGGCCACGGGGCTTCCCTTTCTGGACCACATGCTCCTTCAGCTCCAGCGGCACGGGCGCTTCCTCCTGGAGGTGGAAGCCAGGGGGGACCTGGAGGTGGACGTCCACCACCTGGTGGAGGACGTGGGCATCACCCTGGGCATGGCCCTCAAGGAGGCCCTGGGCGAGGGGGCGGGCCTGGAGCGCTACGCCGAGGCCTTCGCCCCCATGGACGAGACCCTGGTCCTCTGCGTCCTGGACCTCTCGGGAAGGCCCCACCTGGAATACCGCCCCGAGGCCTGGCCCGTGGTGGGGGAGGCGGGCGGGGTCAACCACTACCACCTCAGGGAGTTCCTGAGGGGCCTGGTAAACCACGGGCGGCTCACCCTGCACCTGAGGCTCCTTTCCGGGCGGGAGGCCCACCACGTCCTGGAGGCCAGCTTCAAGGCCCTGGCCCGGGCCCTCCACCGGGCCACCCGGCTCACGGGGGAGGGGCTTCCCAGCACCAAGGGCGTCCTATGAAGACCCTCCTCATAGACTACGGCTCGGGGAACCTGAGGAGCGCCGCCAAGGCCCTCGAGGCCGCCGGCTTCGCCGTCAGCGTTTCCTCCGACCCCAGGGCCTGCCCGGAGGCCAGCCTCCTGGTCCTGCCGGGCCAGGGCCACTTCGGCCAGGTCATGGCGGCCTTCCGGGCCTCGGGCTTTGTGGAGCGGGTTCTGGACCATATCCAAAAGGGCCTGCCCTTCCTGGGGATCTGCGTGGGCATGCAGATCCTCTACCAGGAAAGCGAGGAGGCCCCCGGAGTGAAGGGCCTGGGCCTCTTCCCCGGGGTGGTGCGCCGCTTTCCCCGGGGGCGGGTGCCCCAGATGGGCTGGAACCGGGTGCGCCTGGAGGGGCCCTTCGCCCCCCTTTCGGGCCGGCACTTTTACTTCGCCAACTCCTTCTTTGGCCCCCTCGCCCCAGAGGCCCTGGGGGTGGGGGAGTACGAGGGCACCCCTTTCGCCGCCCTCTTGGCCAGGGAAAACCTCCTCGCCCCCCAGTTCCACCCGGAGAAGAGCGGACGCGCGGGCCTGGCCTTTTTGGCCCTAGCCCGCCACCACTTCCAGGTCCTCTAGGCGGATGAGCCGGCCCTGGGCTCCCAGGCCCGTGGCCGCCAGAGCCCCGGCCAGGTTGGCCAGGCGGGCGGCCTCCACCGGCCTCTTTCCCGAGAGGATGGCGTGGGCGAAGGCGGCGGTGTAGGCGTCGCCGGCCCCGGTGGAGTCCACGATGTCCTCCACGGGGTAGGGCTCCAAAAGCTCCTCTCCTTCCGGCGTGACCACGATGGAGCCCATGGCGCCCACCTTGATGGCCAGGTGCTGGAAGCCCTCCTCCCTAAGCCTCGCCACCCCCTCGGAGAGGGAAGAGGCCCCGGTGAGGGCCAAAAGCTCGGTCTGGTTCATGAGGAGCCAGCTCACCCCCCGGAGGTGCTTGAGAAGCTCCCGTCCCGCCGCCCGCACCGCCCCCGTGCCCAGGTCGGCGAAGATGGGCATCTCCCGCTTCCTGGCGGCCTCGAGGGCCTCCACGGCGTAGCTCCGGGAAGGCCCCCCCACCAGGGCGTAGGCGGAGAGAACCAGGGCGTCGGCCTGGTCCAGGTAGCGGGGCTTGAAGAGGGCGGGGTCCAGATAGCGGCTCGCCCCCTCGGCGCTCACCATGGCCCTTTCCCCGCCCGGGACCACCAGGATGAGGACCGAGCTGGTGGTGTGGTCCGGGTCCTCCTGCAGGTGGCGGAGGTCCACGCCCACCTCCCGCACCCGGCTCAGGGCCAGATCGGCGAAGGGGTCTTGGCCCACCCGGCCCGCCAGAAACACCCGGTGGCCCAGGCTGGCCAGCTGGGCCGCCAAAGTCCCCCCGGCCCCTCCCGGCTTCATCAAGGCCCGCCTAGAGGGGATCTCCTCCCCGGGTTCGGGGATGCGCTCCACAAAAAAGAGTAGGTCCACAGAAACGTCGCCCAGCACAAAGAACCGCATGGCGCCTCCTTCCGGCGAGATGGCTTTGCCCCCACTATACCGCAAGGGCCCCTGGCCTTTGCCAGGAGTATACCCCCCTTATGAGAGAAGATTAACAAGCCCCCACCCTCAGGGTGGGGGCTGGAGCGCATGCCCGGGGCCCCCATGCTGGCGCAAGCCAGCATGGGGTGGTATCAGAACCGCCGGTCCACCACCAGGCCGCCTTCCAGCTCGCCCGTTAGCTCCACCTCGTCCACCCTGAGGCCCGTGGCCTTGGCGATGGCTTCCGGGAGCCCGGGGGGCACCTTCTCGGCCTTGAGGCGGAGGATGAGCTTGTCGGTGCCCTCCAGCTTGCGCTCCACCACCACCTGGAAGCCCCTGGGGTCCAGGCCGAAGCCCGCCAGGATGGGGGCTAGCTCTGTGGGGTAGAGCTTGACCCCCTTCACCTTCACCATGGCATCGGTGCGGCCGAAGACCCCCCGGGGGAGGACCGTGAGGCCTTCCCGCCTCTCGGCGATGGCCAGGTCCCCGGTGCGGAAGCGCACCATGGGCATCAGGGTGCGGCTTAAGGCGGTGACCACCAGCTCCCCCTTCTCCCCGTCGGCCACGGGCCTTAAGGTCTCGGGGTCCAGGACCTCGAGGATGGCCATCTCCGGAATCTCCCAAAGCCCGTCCTTCTCCAGGCGCTCCCCGGCCACGATGCCCAGCTCGCTGGTGCCGTAGGCGTCCAGGGCCACCCCGCCGAGGGCGGCCTCCACCCGCTCCCGGAAGCCGGGGACGGAGGTGAAGGGCTCCCCGCCGGCCAGGAGGAGGGGGAAGCGCCCCCCTGCCTGCCCCACCTTGAGGGCGAAGGAGGGGTTGGTGACCAGGACGTCAAACCCAAAGGCCTGGGAAAGCTCGGCGATGCGGGCCGCCTCCCCGGGGCCGTGGGGGAAGACCAGGTTTCCCGCCCGCCACAGCGCCTGGTGGAAAAGCCACCCCCCGGCGAAGACATGGTAGCTGAAGGCCACCAGCACCTTCTTGCCCACCAGGCCCAGGCGGCGGTAGTGAGCCGCCAGGGCCTCCGCCTGGTAGCGGAGGTCTTCCTGGGAGAGGTACTCCGGCATCCAGCCTAGCAGGGGGCTTGGGGTGAGGTGCATGAGGCTTGCCCCCTCGGGGGGCCTGGGGTTTTCCTTGAGGAAGGCCACCCACTCCTCGCGGGTGGTGAGGGGGAGGTCTTTCAGGTCCTCCAGGGTCACCTCCTTTGGGTCCAGGTCCTTGAACTTCTCCCGGTAGACCGGGTGGCCCTTGGCCGCCTCCAGCACCGCCCTCAGCCGCGAAAGCCTTTCCATACCATGCCTCCTTAGAGGGGGATTATACCCTTGCAACCCCCAGACTTGACCGCTATACCGCCTAGGGCCCTAGAAGCGCAGAAAAGAGGCCCCAAAGCGGGCTTCCCGCAGGGGTATGCCCCTGCTTTGCCCCAAGGGCTGCGTGCCGGCCAAGTCTGCCCTCAGGCGGGGGTGAGGAGGGCCCTGAGGGCCCGGCCCAGACGGCGCACCCCCTCGGCGATGGCGGCCTGGTCCATGGTGGCGTAGGAAAGCCTCAGGGTGTTCTCCCCGCCCCCCAGGGCGAAGAAGGGCCCTCCGGGTACGAAGGCCACCTTTTCCTCCAGGGCTTTGTGGAGGAGGGCTTCGGCGGAAAGCCCCTGGGGAAGCTCCATCCAGACGAACATCCCTCCTTTGGGCCTGGTGAAGGCCACCTCCTTGGGCATCTCCTTTTCCAGGGCCTCCAGCATGGCCTTGGCCTTGTCGCGGTAGACCCGCCGGACCCGCTCAAGCCGCTCCCCAAAGCCCTCCTTCAGGAGCTCGAGGACCAGGATCTGGTTGAGGACCGGGGTGTGGAGGTCCACCCCCTGCTTGGCCTGGGTCAGCTTGAGGAGGGCCTCGGGGTGGGCCACGGCGAAGGCCACCCTGAGGCCTGGGGCCAGGATCTTGGAGAAGCTAGAGAGGTAGATGACCCCGGGGTAGCCCGCCTCCCGGGCAAGCTCAAAGAGGCTCTTCACCCGGCTTTCCCCGAAGTAGAGCTCCCGGTAGGCGTCGTCCTCCACCACCAAGAGGCCCTTTTCCATGACCATCTCCAATAGCCGCTCCCGGGCCCCAAGGGGCATCAGCCCCCCCGAGGGGTTCTGGAAGGAAGGGATGAGGTAGAGGAAGCGGGGGCGCTCCTTCAGGGCCTCGGCCAGGGCCTCTAGGTCCGGCCCCTCCTCCCCCGTGGGCACGGTGAGGAAGCGGGGGCCGTAGGCCCGGAAGGCCTGGATGGCCCCCAGGTAGCTGGGGGCCTCGAGGAGGACCGGGGCCCCCTCCTCCAAGAAGACCTTGCCCAAAAGGTCCAGGGCCTGCTGGCTTCCCGTGGTGATGAGGACCTCCTCCACCTCCACCCCAAGCCACTCGGCCACAAAGGCCCTCAGGGGGAGGTAGCCCTCGGTGGGGCCGTACTGCAGGGCCACCTCGCCCTTCTCCTTGAGGATCTCCGCCGCCCTTTCCGCCGCCTCCGCCTTGGGGAAGAGCTCGGGGGCGGGAAGCCCCCCGGCGAAGCTGATGATCCCCGGGCGCTGGGTGAGCTTGAGGAGCTCCCGGATGGTGGAGGCCTGGATCCGCTCGGCGCCTTGGCCAAAAAGCGCACGCCACTCTAGGGTTTTCACCCTACCAGTCTACGCCTAGGGGTAGAGGCGGCGGTAGGCCTCCAGGGCGTAGCGGTCCGTCATCCCCGCCAGGTAGTCGCAGACCGCCCGCAGGCCCTCGGCCTCCATGCGGACCTGGACCTCCTTGGGCAGGATCTCCGGGTAGCGGGCGTAGGTGTGGAAGAGCTCGGTGAGGACGATCTCCGCCTTGCGCCTTTCCTCCAGGACCCTGGGGTGGCGGTAAAGCCTCTCCATGAGGAAGGCCTTGAGTTCCCTCAGAGCCTTTTCCCCTTCGGGGGAGAGGCCCGCCAGGCGCTCGGGGTGGCGGCGCACGGCCTCGGCGCTCTGGACGCCGCTTTCCTCCACCTTTTTGTGGGTGGCCTCCGTGGCGTCGGTGATGAGGTAGCCCAAGAGCTGGCGGATCAGGACCCGCCTCCCGAGCTCGTTCAAGGAGAAGAGGCTCAGGCCCTCCTCCAGGGCTAAAGCCTTCAGGAGGGGCACCTCGTCCAGGTCTTCCGGCCGGAGGAGGCCCGAGCGGAGGCCGTCGTCCAGGTCGTGGGCGGCGTAGGCGATGGCGTCCGAGAGGTCCACCACCTGGGCCTCGAGGGTCCCCTGCCCCTCGTAGAGGGGCTTGAAGGTGGGGGCGTAGGCGGTCTCGTGGGTGGCGATGCCCTCCAGGACCTCGTAGGTGAGGTTGAGGCCCCTAAAGCCCGGGTAGCGCTCCTCCAGGTGAGTGAGGATCCTCAGGGCCTGGGCGTTGTGCTCAAAGCCCCCCTCCTCCCGCATGAGCTCGTCCAGGACCTTCTCCCCGGTGTGGCCGAAGGGGGGGTGGCCCAGGTCGTGGGAGAGGGCGATGGCCTCGGTCAGGTCCTCGTTGAGGCCCAGGGCCCGGGCGATGGAGCAGGCCACCTGGACCACCTCCAGGGTGTGCGTGAGGCGGGTGCGGTAGTAGTCCCCGGCCCAGTTGGGGAAGACCTGGGTCTTGTACTCCAGGCGGCGGAAGGCGGTGGTGTGGAGGATCCGGTCCCGGTCCTTCTGGTAGGGGGTGCGGTAGCGGGACTCGGGCTCCGGGTGGGCCCGCCCCCGGGTGTCCCTGGCCTTTTGCGCGTAGGGGGCCAGGCGGCCTTCCTCCAGGGCTATGAGCCTCTCCCGGTCAAAGAGCATTTAGACCCGCTTGAAGAGGAGGACGGCGTTCTGCCCGCCGAAGGCGAAGGAGTTGGAGAGGGCGTAGTCCACCCGGGCCTCCCTGGGCTCGGGGACGAAGTCCAGGTCCAGCTCGGGGTCGGGGTCCTCGAGGTTGATGGTGGGAGGGATGACCCCGTGGTAGAGGGCCTGGACGGTGGCGATGGCCTCCACCGCCCCCGCGGCCCCCAGGAGGTGGCCGATCATGCTCTTGGTGCTGGAGACCATGAGCCTCTTGGCGTGTTCCCCGAAGACCCGCTTGATGGCCAGGACCTCGGCCCGGTCCCCCACGGGGGTGGAGGTGCCGTGGGCGTTGATGTAGCCCACCTCGTCCGGGGCCACCCGGGCGTCCTTGAGGGCCCGCTCCATGGCCAAGGCGGCCCCCCGCCCCTCGGGGTGGGGCTCGGTGATGTGGTGGGCGTCGGCGCTCCGGCCAAAGCCCACAAGCTCGGCGTAGATCCTGGCCCCCCGCCTCCTGGCGTGCTCGTACTCCTCCAGGACCAGCACCCCGGCCCCCTCGCCCATGACGAAGCCGTCCCGGGAGAGGGTGAAGGGGCGGCTCGCCTTCTCGGGCTCCTCGTTCCTAGTGGAAAGGGCCCGCATCACGGCGAAGGCCCCGATGGCCATGGGGGTGATGGCGGCCTCCGTGCCCCCGGCGAGGACCACCTCCGTCTCCCCTAGCTGGATCATGCGCATGGCGCTTCCCAGGGCGTCCGAGCCCGTGGCGCAGGCGGTGACGGCGGTGGAGGAGGGCCCCTGGAAGCCGTAGCGCATGGCGATGTGGGCCGAGGCCATGTTGGCGATCATCATGGGGATGAAGAAAGGGCTGAGGCGGTTTGGCCCCCTTTCCAGGAAGACCTTGCTCTGGGCCTCCCAGGTCTCCATCCCGCCGATGCCTGTGCCCACCAGGGTGCCCACCCGCTCGGGGTCCAGGGCGCTTGGGTCCAGCCCGGAGTCCTTTAGGGCCAGCTCGGCGGCGATCAGGGCGTACTGGACGAAGCGGTCCAGGCGGCGGAGCTCCTTTTTGTCCAGGTAGTCCTCGGGGTTCACGTCCACCTCGGCGGCGATGCGCACCGGGAGGGCGGAGGCGTCAAAGCGGGTGATGGGCCTCACCCCGCTCTTGCCGGCAAGCTGGGCCTGGTGGAAGGCCTCCTGCCCCACCCCGATGGGGGTGAGGGCCCCGAGGCCGGTGATGACCACGCGCCGCATGGGGCTAGTATACCCGGAAGGCTAAAGGCCGGGCGGCGCGCCCGCCCGGCCGGAATCACCCCGTTTAGCCCAGCTTGGCCTTGATGTAGGCCACCGCGTCCTTGACGGTGCGGATCTTCTCCGCCTCCTCGTCGGAGATCTCCAGGCCGAACTCGTCCTCCAGGCCCATGATGAGCTCCACGGTGTCCAGGCTGTCGGCCCCCAGGTCCTCAACGAAGCGGGCCTCGAGGGTCACCTTCTCCGGCTCCACCTGGAGCTTGTCCGCGATAACCGCCTTCACCTTTTCAAAGATCTCCTGCTCGCTCATGCGAACCTCCCGGGGGGATTTTACCACGAGGGAAAAAGGGGGCCTCGCCTTGACGAGATACTGAGAACGCAATACCATTTTAGCGTGCTGGCCCTGGAGATCAAGGACCTTTCGGTGCGCTTTGGGGAGTTTTGGGCCCTGGAGGGCGTGAGCCTCGCCGTGCCGGAAGGGGCCTTCGTGGCCATCGTGGGCCCCAACGGGGCGGGGAAGAGTACCCTCTTGAAGGCGGTCCTGGGCCTGGTCCCCTTTAGGGGTGAGGTGCGGGTCTATGGCCTTCCCCTTCGCCAGGTGGACCCCATGTGGTTCGGCTACGTGCCCCAGATCAAGGCCTTTGACCGCTCCTTCCCCGCCTTGGCCCTGGAGCTGGTCCTGACCGGGCTCAGGCGGAGCTGGCCTTTTCGGGTGAGCCCCAAGGAGCGGGAGGAGGCCCTGAGGGCCCTGGCCCGGGTGGGAGCCGAAGGCCTCGCCGAGAGGCCCTTGGGGCGGCTCTCCGGAGGCCAGCTCCAGCGGGTCTACCTGGCCCGGGCCCTCATCCGCAAACCCCGCATCCTCCTCCTGGACGAGCCCGCCACCGGGGTGGACCGGGTGGGGGAGGTGGACCTCTACCGCTACCTGGAAGACTACCAGAAGGCCTCCGGGGCCACGGTCCTCATGATCACCCACGACTGGGAGGCGGCCCACCACGCGACCCACGTCCTGGTCTTGAACCGGAAGGTGGTGGGCTTCGGCCCTCCCGAGAAGGCCCTCACCGAGGCCTGCCTGCGCCAGGCCTTCGGCCACGTGGGCCACGCCCACGGCCTCTTCGTGGAGGGAAGCCGTGGCTGAGGCCCTGAGCTACCCCTTCTTCCAGCGGGCCCTTCTGGCGGGGCTTCTGGTGGCCCTCCTCTCCGGCTTCTTGTCGCCCTTTGTGGTGCAGAGGCGGCTTTCCTTTTTGGGGGACGGCCTGGCCCACGCCGCCTTCGCCGGGGTGGCCCTGGGGCTATTCCTCCGGGGAGAGCCCCTGTGGTTTGCCCTTCCCTTCACCTTCCTGGTGGCCATGGCCATCACCTTCGTCAAGGAGCGCACCGAGCTTTCCGAGGACACGGCCATCGGGGTCTTCTTCGCCCTCTCCGTGGCCCTGGGGGCTATCTTCCTGGCCAAGGCCAGGGGCTATGTGGGGGACGCCATGGGTTACCTTTTCGGCTCCCTCTTGGCGGTGGGTCCTCTGGACCTTTTGGCCGTAGGGCTCATGGCCCTTCTCGCCCTCTTCTTCCTGCCCCTTTGGGGTCCTGTGGCCTACGCCACCTTAGACCGGGAGCTGGCTTTGGCGGACCGGGTGCCGGTAGTCCTCCACGACTACCTCCTCTCGGGCTTTTTGGCGGTGAGCCTGGTGCTGGCGGTCAAGGTGGTGGGCCTGATCCTGGTGGCGGCCTTTCTGGTCATCCCCGGGGCGGCGGCGAGGCTTTGGGCCCGCACCTTCGCCGGCATGACCCTCCTTTCCCTCCTCCTCGCCCTCCTTTCCACCCTGGGGGGGCTTTTCCTCTCCCTGGCCCTGGACTGGCCCAGCGGGGCCAGCGTGGTCATCTTCCAGGCCCTCCTCTTCGGCTTGGCCCTGGCAAAAACCGGATTGTCGGGCGGGAAATAGGAGTATACTGGGGGCATGTGGGTTTCCACGAAGGCCCAGTACGGCCTGAGGGCTCTGGTGGAGATCGGCCTCCGCGCCCCCGAGGCCGTTCCCCTCAAGGAGGTGGCCGAGGCCCAGGGCATCAGCCAGCACTACCTGGAGCAGATCGCCGCCCAGCTGCGCCGGGCCGGCTTCATCCGCTCCGTGCGGGGGGCCAAGGGAGGGTACCGCCTGGCCCGGCCCCCGGAGCGGGTGACGGCCCTCGAGGTGGTGGAGGCCCTGGAGGGGAGCCTGGCCCCGGTCTCCTGCATTGAGGACCCGGAGTCCTGCGCCAAGGTGGGCCAGTGCTCCACGGAGCTCCTCTGGAGGCGGGTGGACCTGGCCATGCGCCAGGTCCTGGGGGGCACCACCCTCAAGGACCTCATTGAGGAGAGGAGGCTTCTGGAGGCCAGGCGCCCCATCCAGCTGGAGGCCGCCAGCTAAGTACCCCACCGCGGCTTTCGCCGCGGCGGGGGCCCCAGAAAAGCTTTTAGCCCCGACTGGGGCACCCCATGTTGCGAAACCGGAGTGCAGGCACTGCGATGGTCTACCTGGACTACGCCGCAACCACGCCCATAGACCCCGAGGTCCTCGAGGCCATGCGGGAGGTGGAGGGGGTCTTCGGCAACCCCTCTAGCGTCCACCGCTTTGGCCAGGAGGCCAGGAGGGTCCTGGAGGGGGCCAGGGAGAGGGTGGCAGCCCTCCTTGGGGTGCGCCCCCGGGAGGTGGTCTTCACCGCCTCGGGCTCGGAGGCCGATGCCCTGGCCGTCCTGGGGGTGGCCCTGGCCCGGGGCAAAGGCCACGTGGTCAGCACGGCGGTGGAGCACGCCGCCCTTCTGGGGGCCTTGCGGCTTCTGGAGAGGCTTGGCTTCGCCGTCACCTACCTGAAGCCGGACCCCCTGGGCATGGTCTACCCGGAGCAGGTGGCCGAGGCCCTCCGCCCCGACACCTTTTTGGTGAGCGTCATGGCCGCCAACAACGAGCTGGGGAACCTCTACCCGGTGAGGGCCATGGCCGAGGTGGCCCACGCCCACGGGGCCCTCTTCCACACCGACGCGGTGCAGGCCATAGGCCAGGTGCCCTTCCGCGTGGACGAGGTGGGGGCGGACCTGGTCTCCCTGAGCGCCCACAAGTTCTACGGGCCCAAGGGGATCGGGGCCCTTTTGGTGCGCCACGGGGTGGAGCTATTCCCCTTGGTGCCGGGGAAGCAGGAGGGGGGGAGGCGGGGAGGGACGCCAAGCCCCCTCCTGGCCCACGGCCTGGCGGTGGCCCTGGAGAAGGCCTTGAGGCTCCTTCCCGAGGAGGGCCAAAGGCTCCTCGCCCTGAGGGCGCGCCTCGAGGCCGGGCTTCTTTCCGTGGAGGGCGTGGAGCTGAACGGCCACCCCAAGGAGCGCCTGCCCAAGCTGGTGAACGTCACGGTGAAGGGGGCGGATGGGGAGGCGTTGCTCCTCGCCATGGACCTCCTGGGGGTGGCGGTCTCCTCGGGCTCCGCCTGCTCAGCGGGAAGCCTGGAGCCCTCCCACGTCCTCCTGGCCACAGGCCGCTCCCGGGAGGAGGCCCGGGCCTCCTTGCGCTTCTCCCTGGGGCGCTTCACCACCCTGGAGGAGGTGGACCGGGCCATAGAGGCCTTCCGGGAAGCGGTGCGCCGGGCTCGGGCTTAAGTACCCCGCCGTGGCTTTTGCCGCGGCGGGGGCCCCAAAAGCGTGGCGGAGCCTCTAGGCTTTTTTGGCGAACTCGTCCCTGAGCTCCCGCCTCAGGATCTTCCCCACGCTGGACTTGGGGAGGCCCTCCCGGAACTGGATGATGCGGGGGACCTTGTAGGCGGCCAGGTTCGCCCGGCAGAAGGCCTCAATGTCCTTTTCCGTGACCTTGCCCCGGTATGCCTCCTTGAGGACGATGAAGGCGGCCACGGTCTCCCCGCGGTAGGGGTCGGGGACGCCCACCACGGCGGCCTCTTGGACGGCCTCGTGCCCGTAGAGGACCTCTTCCACCTCGCGGGGGTAGATGTTGTACCCGCCGGCGATGATCATGTCCTTTTTGCGGTCCACGATGTAGAAGTAGCCGTCCTCGTCCATGCGGGCCAGGTCGCCGGTGAAGAGCCAGCCGTCCTTGAGGGCCTTTTGGGTTTCCTCCGGCCGGTTCCAGTAGCCCTTCATGACGTTGGGGCCCTTGACGATGAGCTCGCCCACCTCCCCCAGGGGCACCTCCTTACCCTCCTCGTCCACCACCTTGGCCTCCACGCTGGGCAGAGGCATGCCAATGGAGCCCTTCTTGATGGGCCCCAGCACGGGGTTGGAGTGGGTCACGGGGCTGGCCTCGGAGAGGCCGTAGCCCTCGAGGAGCCGGGCCCCGGTGATCTCCTCAAAGCGCTTGGCCACCTCCACCGGTAAGGGCGCCGCTCCCGAGAGGCAGATGCGGATGCTCTTGACGTTCCGCTTCTCAATCCCGGGGAAGTTGTTGAAGGCCACGTAGAGGGTGGGGACGCCGGGGAAGTGGGTCACCTGGTGCTTCTCAATGGCCTCCACCACGGCGTGGATCTCGGGCCTGGGCAGGAGGACGATCTTGTACCCGGAATAGAGGCCGTAGTTCATGGCCACGGTCATGCCGTAGACGTGGAAGAAGGGCAAAGCCCCCAGCATGACCCCCTTGCCCAGAAGGTCCCGGGAGGTGGAGTCCCAGGCGTCAATCTGCAGGACGTTGGCCACCAGGTTCCTGTGGGTCAGCATGGCGCCCTTGGAGATCCCCGTGGTCCCCCCGGTGTACTGCAAAAGGGCCAGGTCCTCGGGGTCCGAGGCGTGGGGGGTGGCGGGGGGGCGCTTCAGGAGGTCCAAAAAGGCGTGGAAGCCTTCCCGCCTGGGGAAGCCCAGGGGGAGCCGGTCCTTCCTGGCCTTCAGGGGGTAGAGGAGGTTCTTGGGAAAGGGGAGGAAGTCCTTGATCCCCGTGACCACCACCCGTTTCACCGGGGTCTCCCGTTCCACTTCCAGGAAGCGGGGCAGGAGGTGGTCCAGGATCACCAGGGTTTCGGCCCCGGCGTCCTGGAGCTGGTGCCTCAGTTCCCTCGGGGTGTAGAGGGGGTTGACGTTGACCCCCACGCCCCCCGCCAGAAGGGCGCCGTAGAAGGCGATGACGAACTGGGGGGTGTTGGGGAGCATGACGGCCACCCGGTCGCCGGGTTTTATCCCCAGTTCCTTTAGCCCCTGGGCGAAGCGTAGGGAGAGGTCCCAGAGCTCCTTGTAGGTCAGGGTCTTGCCCAGAAACTCCAGGGCTACGTTGTTGGGAAAGCGGCGGGCGCTGTCCTCCAGGAAACGCCATAGGGGAATGGAGGGGACCTCCACCTCGTGGGGCACGCTGGGATCGTAGTGGGCCAGCCAGGGTTTCTCCTTCACCATAGATGCCTCCCTTGGCCTCCACCCTAGCAGAGCCTTATACCGAGTTCAAGACCTCCGTGGGTGTAGCATGGGGAAGGAGGTTTCCCATGCGCTTCCGCGATCGTCGGCATGCCGGTGCCCTTCTTTCCGAGGCCCTAAAGCCCCTGGGCTTGGAGCGTCCCGTGGTCCTGGGGATTCCCCGGGGTGGGGTGGTGGTGGCGGACGAGGTGGCCAGGCGCCTTGGGGGGGAGCTGGACGTGGTCCTGGTGCGCAAGGTGGGGGCCCCCGGCAACCCGGAGTTCGCCCTGGGGGCGGTGGGGGAGAGGGGGGAGCTCATCCTCAAGCCCTACGCCCTCCAGTACGCCGACCAAAGCTACCTGGAAAGGGAGGCGGCCAGGCAGAAGGAGGTGATCCGCAAGCGGGCGGAGCGCTACCGGAAGGTCCGGCCCAAGGTTTCCCTGAAGGGCCGGGACGTGGTCCTGGTGGACGATGGCATCGCCACCGGGGCCACCATGGAGGCCGCCCTCAGCGCGGTCCTGGCCGAAGAGCCCAGGAGGGTGGTGGTGGCCGTGCCCGTGGCCAGCCCCGATGCGGTGGAGAGGCTAAAGGAGAGGGCGGAGGCTCTGGCCCTTTCTACCCCTCCCGACTTTGCCGCGGTGGGAGCCTACTACATGGACTTCGGCGAGGTGACGGACGAGGACGTGGAGGCCCTTCTGCTACAATGGGCGGCATGAAGCCCGTGGTCAAGCAGGCGGCGGGCCTCGAGGCCCGCCCGGTGGAGCGGGGGGAGAAGGCCTTCATCCAGGTCCTCATCGGCCCCGAGGACGGCGCCCCCCACTTCATCCTCCGCAAGTTCACCCTTCTGCCCGGGGGGCGCATCCCCAAGCACAAGCACCCCACCATTGAGCACGAGCAGTACGTCCTCTCCGGCCGGATGAAAGTGCTTCTGGGGGACGAGGTGCGGGAGGTCCAGGCCGGGCAGACCGTCTTCATCCCCCCGGAGACCCCCCACGCCTACGTCAACGAGGGCGAGGAGCCCGTGGAGTTCCTCTGCATCATCCCCAAGACCAGCGCCTACGCCACGGAGTGGCTGGAGTGAGGTTCAGGCCCTGACCTCCTGCCGCTGGAAGGCCACGTAGGCCAGGGTAAAGAGGAGGACCGCCAGGGCGAAGAGCCCCGTGAGCTGGGGCCAGACCAGAAGGAGGCTCTGGCCCAGGGGCAGAGGGGTGCCCAGAACGGCCCCTTCCAGCTGGGTGATGAGGATGGGGCCTAAGGAGCGCACCGCCGGGTTCAGGATGGCGGTGAGGGCCTCGGCGAAGAGGGTGTTGGGGGAGAGGCGGGAGAACCAGAGGGCCAGGTTGGCCTGGCGGAGCTGGCTTTCCGGGTCAAAGGGGTCCGCCTGGAGGAGGAAGGCGCTGGCGGCCAGGTCGGTGAGGATGGGGAAGAAGACGGCGAAGAAGAGCCAGACCCCTATGGCGGCCAAGGCGGCGGTGGCGGGCTGGCGGAAGAGGACGGAGAAGAGGAGGCCCAAAGCCAGCCAGACCCCAGCGTAGGCCAGGGTGGCCAGGAAGAAGAAGAGGATGCGGCCCACCTCCTCGCCGCCCGGGGGAACCCCCAGGGTGAAGACGCCGAGGCCCAGGACCAGGAGGAGGAGGGCGAGGAGCACTACAGCCAGGGTGCCAAGCCCCGCCAGGAACTTGCCGAAGAGGAGGGCGTCCCGGTAGATGGGCTGGGAGAGGACCCGGGAGAGGGTTCCCCGGGCGTACTCGCCGTTCACGGCGTCAAAGGCCAGGGCGATGGCCGCCAGGGGCACGAAGAAGGAGAGGAAGCCCACGAAGGAGGGCAGGGGGTCCTGGGCGGTGGTGAGGAGCTTCAGGTAGAGGTAGGGGTCCTCTCCCACCGTTTGGCGCAGGGCCTGGCTCCCGGTGTAGACGGCGGCCAGGGCCGAGAGGAGGATCAGGCCCTCGAGGATCCGCATCCTGAGCCCCGAGAGGTGGTCGGCCATCTCCTTGAAAAAGACGGCCCAGAGCCCGGTCCAGGGGGAACCCTCACGCCGCATGGGCCACCTCCTTGAAGTAGTGGGCGTAGACCTCGTCCAGGCTGGGGCGGCGGAGGGCGAGGGCTAGGAGCTCCCCCTGGGCCACGGCGATCCGGGCCAGCTCGGCCCGCACGTCCCGGGTGGCCAGGACCCTGTACCGCCCCCCTTCCGCCTCCACCCGGCCCACCCCCTCCACGGCCTGGAAGGCCTCCTTCAGGCCGGGGCTTGCCTCCACCAGGATCTCGTACCCGCCGCCCAACACCCGGGCGGCAAGCTCCTCCACCCGCCCGAGGAGGGCCAGGCGGCCCTTGTGGAAGAGCCCCACCCGGTCGCAGATCTCCTGGACCTGGTGGAGGAGGTGGCTGGAGAGGAGGACGGTGATGCCCTCGGCCTTGAGGCCCTTGATGAGGTCCAGAAACTCCCGGGCCGCTTCCGGGTCCAGGCCCAGGGTGGGCTCGTCCAGGATGGCCACCTTGGGCCTTTTGAGGAGGACCTCGGCCAGGCCCAGGCGCTGGCGCATGCCCCGGCTGAAGGCGCTTACCCGGCGGTCCCTTACCTCCCAAAGGCCCATGCGCCTCAGGACCTCCTCAATGCGGGCTTTGGCCTCGGCCTCCGGCAGGCCCAGAAGCCTCGTGGTGTAGCGCAGGTTCTCCCAGGCGGTGAGCTCCCCGTAGAAGCCCACCTGGTCGGGGAGGTAGCCCACTTTGGCCTTGACCTTCAAAGGCTCCCGCATGGGGTCCAGGCCCAGGACCCAGGCCTCCCCGGAGGTGGGCTCGGTGAGGCCCAGGAGCATGAGGATGGTGGTGGTCTTGCCGGAGCCGTTGGGGCCCAGGAGGCCGAAGACCTCCCCTTCCTCCACCTCCAGGTTCAGGTCCTCCACCGCCACCACGCGCCCGTAGCGCTTGGTGAGACCCCGGGTCACGATGACCGCCATGCTACCTCCGGCCGTAGCGGTTCACGGCGAAGCCCAGGACGAGCAGAGCCAGGGCCATGAGGCCCACCCCCACGAGGCCCCACAGGGTGGAGCGCACCACGGTGGCCCTGAAGTCCAGGCTCTCGGAAAGCCCGTCGTCCCCCCTGAGGGAGAGGGTCACCATGTAGTCGCCGGTGACGGCCTTGGGGGAGGGCTTGATGCGGGCGGTGACCTCGGCCTCCTTGCCGGGCTCCAGGAGGTCTATCTTGTCGGGCTCAAACTTCACCTCCCAGCCCGAGGGCTCCATGGCGCTGAAGGCGAGGTTCTTGGCGGGGGCGCTCCCCTCGTTTTTCACCAAAAGCTTCACCGGGTTCTCCCGGCCCGCCGTCACCTGGCCGGAAAGCCGCCCCTCCTTGGTGGTGAAGCGGACCTCGGGGCGGCCCGTGACCTCGAGGGTGAGGCCCAGCTCGGCCTTGGCCTCCCCGGCCACCGCCCGGATGGTGATGGCGTAGGTGTCGGCCTTGGTGTCCTTGGGCAGGGAGACCTCCACGTCCAGGTCCTTGCTCTCCCCGGCCTTGATGGGCAGGCTCGTCACCTGCTGGCCGCTGAAGGCGGGGGTGAAGGTGACCTGGAAGCCCTTGGGGGCCTCGTACTCCAGGGAGACCAGGAGGTCCCGGTCAGACTCGTTCCTGAGGGTCACCCGGTAGCGGAAGGAACTGGTGGGGGGGCCCTTGAGGATGGGGAGCTCGGCCTCGAGGGCCAGCCTCTGGGGCAAGCCCTGGCCCACGACCAGGGTTATGGGCAGGCTGGCCGTCTGCCCAAGCCCCTCGGCCCGCACCAGGAAGCGGTAGGCCCCAGGCTTCACGTCCTTGGGGGGCTGGAGCCTTAGGGTGAGGGTGGCCTCGCCGTCCGGGGCCAGGTAGACCGCCCGCACCAGCCGCCCGCCCCCGATCAGGCTCGCCTGCCAGCCCTGGGGCACCTCGGCCAGGGAGAGGCGCACCACCCCCGGGGGAAGCCCGTGGTTTTTCAGGGTGAGGGTGAGGCTCACGCTCTCCCCGGGCTGGACCCCCATCTCCGGGTAGGGGGTGCCCAGGGAGAGGCCGCGAAAGCCTTGGGCCAGGGCCACGCCTAAAGCGATAAGGGCTAGGGCCAGGAGTTTCCGCGCCATACTGCCTCCTCCATCAAGGCTAGGGAGAAAGCATGAGTCCAGCATGAAAAGACCCCGGGCTCCCCGGGGTCTAAAGGGGCGGGCTCAGCCCACCCGGGCTTCCAGGTACTCCCGCTCCCCCAGGACGATTTTTCTCGCCAGCTCGGGGTCCTTGGGGAACTCCTTGCCGCGGTTGATCATGTAGGTCTCGTAGCGGCCGATCTCAAAGGTCTCGGCCAGCCTCCGCAGGGCTTTGCCCATGTCAAAGGCCTTGCAGGAGAAAATGTCAATGGAGAGGAAGCGCTTTTTGGGGAAGGTGTGGATGGCGATGTGGCTCTCGGCGATGATCACCACCCCGGTCACCCCGTCTTCCCCACCCGGGCCGTAGCTGTAGACGAAGGGGGGAAGCACCTTGGTCATCTCCATCTCCTCGGGGAGCTCGTCCAGAACCCGCCGGACCAGCTCGGCGTCCCGGAGCTTCTCGGGATTGGCGTCGTAGCCGTCAATCATCAGATGCGGACCGAATCCGAAGAGTTCCACCGTGACCACCTCCTTCCCGTGCCCCCCGGGGTATTCCCTGCGGCACGCCCCCCATTATGCCCCCCCCTCCCCCCCCTGTCAATACCTTGTCCTGGCGCGGGAATCCCCCGCCTCTCACCCCGGGGGGCATCCCCCGGGGGAGGGGGGTGGGGGAGGCCTGGAGGTTTTTCTCTCCCCGTGCCCGATGCATACGGGGATGGGGTATAAGGGGGGCATCTGGTCCTTGAGGAACGCTTTTCCCCGGGTGAGGGTAGTATGATGACCCTCGGCAAGGAGGTGCCATGTACAGGGGAAGAGAAGGGCAGTGGGCTTTTTACCTGCACCGGATCTCGGGCCTGGGCATCCTGGTCTTCCTCATGCTCCACGTGGCCAACATCAGTAGCGCCATGTGGGGGCCGGAGGTGTCCAACGCCCTCATGAAGTTCTACCACCAGCCCGTGTTCCAGGTGGGGCTCCTTTTGCTCATCGCCGGGGTCCTCTACCACGGGTTCAACGGCCTCAGGGTCATCCTCATGGACTTCACCTCGTGGGGGGTGCGCTACCAGCGCCAGCTCTGGTACGGGGTCTGGGTCCTCTTCGTGGTCTTCTACCTGCCCTTTTTGATCAAGATCGGGGGCGGGATTCTGGGAGGCGGCCATGGCGATTAAGTCCAAGCGGTACCAGGAAGCCCGGCTCGAGGCCAGCACCAACCTGGAGCTCTACTGGTGGGTCTTCATGCGCATCTCCGGGGTGGTCCTCGTCTTCCTCCTCATCGGCCACATGTGGATGAACGCCATCCTTACCGACCTCAACAAGATCAACTACGACTACGTGGCCCAGAGACTCTCCCAGACCACCTGGAAGATCTACGACTGGCTCATCCTGGCCCTGGGCCTTCTGCACGGGGCCAACGGGCTCCGCTACGTCATGGACGACTGGATCCGGGACCCGGCCAAGCGGTTTTGGACCAAGGTGGTGGTCTACAGCCTCATCGCCTTCCTCTTCGCCTTGGGGAGCTTCAGCCTTTTTAACCACGATTTCGGGGTGAAGTGATATGGCGCACAGACACGAGGTCATCGTGGTGGGCGCGGGCGGGGCGGGCCTCGCCACCGCCCTGTACGCGGCCAGGGAAGGCGCCGATGTGGCGGTGGTCTCCAAGCTCTACCCCACCCGGAGCCACACCGGGGCGGCCCAGGGAGGGATAGGGGCCGCTTTGGGCAACGTGGAGGAGGACCACTGGGAGTGGCACATGTTTGATACGGTCAAGGGGGGGGACTACCTCACCGACCAGGACGCCGCCGAGGTCTTCGCCAAGGAGGTCATTGAGGCGGTCATAGAGCTTGAGCACATGGGCCTTCCCTTTGACCGCCTGCCCAACGGCAAGATCGCCCAGCGCCGCTTCGGCGGCCACACCAAGGACTGGGGCAAGGCCCCGGTGCACCGGGCGGCCCACGCCGCCGACCGCACCGGGCACATGATCCTCCAGACCCTCTACCAGCAGTGCGTGAAGCACAACATCACCTTCTACAACGAGTTCCACGTCACCGACGTGATCCTGGAGGACGGGGTGGCCAAGGGCCTGGTGGCCTATGAGCTCGCCACCGGGGAGCTCCACCTCTTTGAGGCCAAGGCCATCGTCATCGCCTCCGGCGGGTTTGGCCGCATCTACAAGATCACCTCCAACGCCTACACCCTCACCGGGGACCTGCAGGCCATCCTCTACCGCAAGGGGCTTCCCCTCGAGGACATGGAGTTCTACCAGTTCCACCCCACCGGGCTTTACCCCTTGGGCATCCTCCTCACCGAGGGGGCCCGGGGCGAGGGAGGGATCCTCCGCAACGCCCTGGGGGAGCGCTTCATGGAGCGCTACGCCCCCACCATCAAGGACCTGGCCCCCAGGGACATGGTCTCCCGGGCCATGTACCTGGAGGTGCGGGAGGGGCGGGGCTGCGGCCCCAAGAAGGACCACGTTCTCCTGGACCTCACCCACCTGCCCCCCGAGGTCATAGAGAAGAAGCTCCCGGATATCACCGAGTTCAGCCGCATCTACCTGGGCGTGGACCCCTTGAAGGAGCCCGTTCCGGTGATGCCCACCGCCCACTACGCCATGGGGGGGATCCCCACCACGCTTTGGGGCCAGGTGATCCAGGACGAGAACAACACCGTGGTCCCCGGCCTCTACGCCGCCGGGGAGGCCGCCTGCGTGAGCCTGCACGGGGCCAACCGCCTGGGGACCAACTCTCTTGGGGACCTGGTGGTCTTCGGGCGCCGGGCGGGGATCCACGCCGCCCGCTTCGCCAAGGACGCCGACTACCACGAGCTCACCGAGGCGCACCTGGGCCCGAGCCGGGAGCGCATTGAACGCATTAAAAACTCCAAGGGCAAGGAGCGGGTGGCCGCCCTCCGGGCCGAGCTCCAGCAGAGCATGATGGACAACGCCTCCGTCTTCCGCACCGGGGAGCTCCTAAGCAAGCAGGTGGAGGTCCTCAAGGAGCTCATGGACCGCTACAAGAACATCGCCATAGACGACAAGGGCGAGGCCTACAACACGGAGCTCGTGGAGGCCCTGGAGCTCGGGTACCTCCTCGAGGTCTCCGAGGCCCTGGTCCACTCGGCCCTGAACCGCACGGAGTCCCGGGGGGCCCACGCCCGGGAGGACTACCCTGAGCGGGACGACCGGAACTGGCTCAAGCACACCCTGGCCTACAAGGTGGAAGACGGCAAGGTGGCCTTCCGCTACAAGCCCGTGGTCCTGGGCCGCTTTGAGCCCAAGGCCCGCACCTACTAGGTAGAGGAGGCGGCATGCAGGTTACCCTCAAGGTGCTCCGGTTTGACCCCAACAAGGACGGAAAGCCCGAGTGGCGGACCTACCAGGTGGAGGCCGAGCCCTGGGACCGAGTCCTGGACCTTCTGCACAAGGTGAAGGCGGACCAGGACGGCACTTTGGCCTTTAGGCGCAGCTGCGGCCACGGCATCTGCGGTTCCGACGCCATGCTCATCAACGGCCGAAACCGCCTGGCCTGCAAGACCCTGGTCAAGGACCTGGGGAGCGTCATCACCGTGGAGCCCATCCGGGGGCTTCCCGTGGAGAAGGACCTGATCGTGGACATGGAGCCCTTCTTCGCCGCCTACCGGGCGGTGAAGCCCTACCTCATCAACGACGAGCCCCCGCCCCAGCGGGAGAGGCTCCAGTCCCCGGAGGAGCGGGAGCGCTTTGACCACGGCACCAAGTGCATCCTCTGCGCCTCCTGCACCACCAGCTGCCCCGTCTTCTGGGTGAACGGCGCCTACATCGGCCCCGCCGCCATCGTCCAGGCCCACCGCTTCATCTTTGACTCCCGGGACCGGGGAAAGAGGGAGCGCTTCAAGGCCCTGGGCTCGGGGAGCGGGGTCTGGCGGTGCCGCACCGCCTACAACTGCACCGAGGCCTGCCCCCGGGAGATCCCCGTGACCCAGCTCATTGAGGAGGTCAAGCGGGCCATCCTCTTTGACCGGTTCTGAGAGCCTTGGGGTCCCCGTCCTGGCCTGGGCCAGAACGGGGCTTTTATACCACCCCATGCTGGCTTGCGCCAGCATGGGGGCCCGGGTAAAAGCTTCCTGGGGAAGCTACCAGGCATGGTAGGCCGAAGGAAACAGGAAACAGGGGCATTAGGGGGTGAGGCGGTGCCGGTCCCGGGGAAAGGCCCGGGCGTAGCGCACGTTGGGGAGGCCGAGAAGCTTCTGGGTGAGCCTTTCCGCCCCGATGGCGAAGCCCCCGTGGGGGGGCATGCCGTACTTGAAGACCTCCAAATAGCCCTGGAAGCCTTCCGGGTCCATGCCCTTGGCCTTCAGGCTTTCCAAGAGGTCCCCGTAGCGGTGGATGCGCTGGCCGCCGGAGGTGATCTCCAGGCCGCGGAAGAGCAGGTCAAAGCTCCGGGTGGTGCCGTCCTCCTCGGGGTAGGTGTAAAAGGGGCGGATGGCCCTGGGGTAGCGGGTGAGGAAGAGCCAGTCCGAGCCCCAGCGTTCCCTGGCGTACTGCCCAAGAAGCCTTTCCGCCTCCTCGGAGAGGTCCAGGCCCACGGGGTAGCCCAGCTCCTCCTTGAGAATCCTGCGGGCCTCGGCGTGGGTGAGGCGGGGGATGTTTTGGGGAGGGGAGGGCCACTCTGCCCCTAGAAGGGCGATCTCCCGCCCCGCCGAGGAGAGGGCCTCCTCCAGCATCTCCCCTAAAAGGCCCTCCTCCAGCGCCATGAGGTCCTCCTCGCTCCCGATGAAGCCCATCTCCACGTCCAGGGAGAGGTACTCGTTCAGGTGGCGGCTGGTGTTGTGCTCCTCCATGCGCCACACAGGGGCCACCTCGTAGACCCGTTCAAAGACCCCCACCATGATCTGCTTGTAAAGCTGGGGGGACTGGGCCAGGTAGGCCCGCTTCTCAAAGTAGTCCACCCCGAAGAGGCCAGACCCCCCCTCCGCCCCGGCCCGCACCACCTTGGGGGTGAAGATCTCGGTGAAGTCCTGCCGGTCCAGATAGCGGCGGAAGCCCCGCACCAAGGCGGCCTGCACCTTGAGGGGGGCCCGGGCCTTCTCCCCCCTTAAGGTCACGTAGCGGTACTCCAGGAGGGTGTCGGGGTGGGCCCGCCACTCCTCCTTGGGGATCTCCACCGGGGTGGGCTCCAGGGCGGGGGAGAGGACCTCCACCTCCTTGGCCTGGACCTCGAGGCCCCCCGGGGCCTTGGGGTTTTCCACCACCAGACCCCGGACCCTAAAGGAGGACTCGGGCAGGGGTAGCCGCATCCCCCCCGTCACCACCTGGACCACGCCGCTTCGGTCCCTGAGGAGGAGGAACTGCACCTTGCCCAGGTCCCTGCGCCAGTGCAAAAAGCCCATAAGCTCCACTTCTTGGCCCACGTGGGCCGGTAGGTCCTTGACCAAGACGCGCATCCTCTCCTCCTTAAGCGAAGCCCCCCCGGCCACGGCTCGCCGGGGGGGCCTGGGCGCCCCCCTGTTAGGCGTCATTAAGAGAACGAGGGCACATGTTGGCCCTAAGTCTAGGGGCTCTCTTCCTTTGCGTCAAGCCGCTCAAAGGCCAGGACCAGGTGGGGCAGGTCCTTTGGGTCGGCCACGGCGAAGAAGTTCTCCTCCACCTCGTAGCGGGCCGTCCACTCCCCCTCCAGCCCCGCCAGGGTGAGGGGGCGGGCCTCCTCTTTGAGAAAGCGCTTCCTCCTCAGGCGCAGGTCCCCCGCCTCCGAGTAGTAGACCTGGTAGACCACGCCTCCCCGGCGCTTCTCGGCGTAGAAGCCCCCCTCTATGGGGCTCACCTCGTAGCCCAGAGCCTTAAGGGCCTCCATCCAGGACCTCCAGCTGGTCTGGGTTCTCCAGGACGATCTCGTAGTAACCGGCGTAGATGACGATCCGCCCCCGGGCCCGCACCTTTTTGCCCAGGTAGCTCTGGGGGAAGGGCTGGGCGAAAAGCCCGTAGCTCCGGGGGAAGACCACGAGCCTCAGGTCGCTTTCCCCCTGGCCGAAGTGGAGGAAGGCCACGCTTCCCCGGTCCTCCACCCGGGCGATCACCCCTTCCACGGTGGCGATGCGGCCGTAGTGCTTGGGGGCCTCCTGCCAGGGGATGACCCCTTCCACGGGGGGCAGGGCGAAGGGGTTTTCGGGGAGGGCCTGGGCGAAGTCCTTTTCCATGGTGGCGAGGAGGCGGCTTAAGGCCTCGCCGGGCCCCAGGCGGACGGCCAGCTCCCGGTTGGCGTTCAGGCTGTTGGCGCTGAGGTTGAGGCTTCCCACCAGGGCCTCCTCCCCGTCCCTCACCAGGACCTTGGCGTGGACGTAGGGGGAGGGGAGGAAGCGCACCTCGGCCCCCGCCTCCTTGAGGGCCAAGGCCCCCGCCAGGAAGTAGGTATCCCCCTCCTCGGCCGGGCTCCCTACCAGGCGCACCCTGACCCCCCGCTTGATGGCGGCCTTCAGGGCCTCGAGGACCTCCGGGTCCGCCATGGCCTGGTGCTCCAGGAAAAGCTCCCGCCTGGCCTCCTGGATGAGGCGGAGGAGGACCTCCCGGGCGTTCCCTTCCTTGACCCCGGAGAGGGTGCGGCTTGGGGCCCAGACCAGGAGGGCCCGGGAGAGGTCCAGGCGCTCGCCCTGCCAGTCCGCCTCAAAGACCCGGGCCACCTCCGCCACCTGCTTTGGGTCGTCCAGGACCACGGCGTACTCCCGGTTGGCGGCGAAGGAGCTTCCGGTCAGGTTCATGGTGCCCACCCAGGCCAGCCTGCGGTCCACCACCAGGCTCTTCTCGTGGACGAAGACGAAGCGGAAGGGGGTGGTGAGGCGCACCTCCACGCCCCGGTCCTTGAGGGCCTGGAAGACGGTGAGGTCCACCCGTCCCCCGGAGGGCTCCCGCTCCAAGAGGACCCGCACCCTCACCCCCCGCTTCACCGCCTCGCCCAGGGCCTCCACCACGTCCATGCGGCTTGGGGTCCAGAGGTACATCTTCACCAGGACCTCCTTCTGGGCGGAGGCGATTAGGTCAAGAAGGGGCTTTACCCCGTCGTCCGGCTCCACCACCAGCCTGGGGGCGGCCAGGGCCAGGCCCAGAAGCCAGATAAGAACAAGGAGACGTCTCACCAGCCAAAGCATACCCTGGCGTTTTCGTCGGTGAGGGCCTCGGCCTCAGAGAAGGGGAGGCTTAGGACCTGGGCCAGCCTTTCCAGGGTGTAGCGCACGTAGTGGGGGCGGTTCCTTTGGCCCCGGAAGGGCTCCGGGGGGAGGAAGGGGGTGTCGGTCTCCACCAGAAGCTTCTCCTTGGGAAGCCGCCTGGCCGCTTCCCTCAAGGCCTCGTTCTTCTTGTAGGTGAGGGGCCCGGCGAAGCTGAAGTAGGCGCCCACCTCTAAGCCCGCCTCCTCGAGGGCCGGGTGGCCGCCATAGGCGTGGAGGACCACCTTTTTAGGCCGGTGGAGGCGAAGCCAGGCCGCCAGGTCCTCTTCCGCCTTCCCGTCCTTGCTCCGCACGTGGAGGACCAAAGGAAGCCCAAGCTCCTCCGCCAGCGCCGCCTGGAGGTCCAGGGCCCGGAACTGGGCGCCTTTGGTCTCCGGGGTCCAGTGGTAGTCCAGGCCCGTCTCCCCGATGGCCCGCACCCTTTCCGCCCGGGCGTAGTGCCGGAGGGCCGCCTCTACCTCGGGGGAGAGGAGGTGGGCGCTGGTGGGATGGAGGCCGATGGCGGCGTGGACGTTTCCCCGGGCCAGGGCCAGGGTCTTCTCCCAGCGCCCTGGGTCCACGCCCAGGGTGAGGACGGCCCTGAGCTCCCCCAGGTGGGCCTCTACCTCCAGAAGCTCCTCGGGCTCCAGGAAGTCCAGGTGGGCGTGGGTGTCGGTCATGGGCCTCACTGTAACCCAAGGACCAGAGGGGCGTCGGGGCTTGTGGGTAGAATCAGGGCAGGGTATGAAGCGCCTCTTCCTCCTGGCGTTCCTCCTCGCCGCCTGCGCTCCCGCCCTTCTGGGCGTGGACCCGGCCCGCCTCCCCGACCCCGGGGACTGGGACCCCAAACCCGCCCAGCTGGAGTGGTGGTACGCCTCGGGGTGGGCGTACCCCTACGCCTTCCACTTCGCCTTCTTCAAGGCCTACGCGCCGCCCTCCTACCGCGTCCTGGGCCTGCCGGGAAACCTCTTCGGGGCCTTTCACGCCGCCCACCTGGCCCTCACCGACCTGCGCACCGGCGAACGGCGCTTTCTGGAGGCCTCGGACCAGGACCTCTTGGGGCCAAGGGGCCGGGCGGAGCCGGGCCCCAGGCTGGAGGTCTCGGGCTTCCGCTTCCTCCGGGAGGGGACGGGCTTCCGCCTCCTGGCCCAGGGGGTGGACCTCCTCTTCCTCCCCTTGAAGCCCCCCGTGGTCCACCCGCCCGGCTACTCGGGCACCGAGGAGACGGGGCGGATGTACTACCAGTCCTACACCCGGGCCCGGGCCCAGGGCCGGGTCCTGGGGGAGGGGGTAGAGGGGGAGGCCTGGCTGGACCACCAGTGGGGGGAGCAGCTTTCCGGCCTTTCCGCCACCTGGGACTGGTTTGGCCTCCACCTCTCCGATGGCTCCGAGCTCATGGCCTACCAGGTGAAGGACCGGGAGGGGCGGGTGGTCCAGGTGCTGGGAAGCCGGGTGGACCCCCTGGGCCGGGCGGAGGCGGTGGAGCTGGCCTTCGTCCCCCTCGAGGCCTGGACCAGCCCCTCGGGGCGCACCTACACCCTCTTCTGGCGGCTTAGGGGCCCGGAGCTGGACCTCAGGCTCAGGCCCCTCTTCCAGGAGGGGGAGATCCTCTCCCGGACCACCCGGGTGGCCTACTGGGAGGGCCCGGTGGTGGGGGAGGGGTCTTTCCGGGGCTATTCCGTCCAGGCCCGGGGCATGGGGGAGTTTGTGGCCGGGGCCTTCCGCCCCTAGCCTTGCGGGTGCTAAACTAAAGGCGGTTTAGCGCCTGGGTGATAAGTATGGGTTTACGCGTGCTCGGCGTCAACGCATCGGCACGGACCGACGGGTTTACGGCGGAGCTTTTGGATGAGGTTCTGGAGGCGGCCAGGCGCAAGGGGGCAGAGACCGAGCGCCTGGACCTGGTGAAGCACCCCTTTCCCCTCTGCGCGGGGAACTACTCCTTAGACCCCGCCTCCTGCGGCCCCGAGGCCTGCGTCCAGGGGCCCTGGGACGGGTTCGGCAGGGTGGCGGAGCGGATCCTCAACGCCGACGCCGTGGTCTTCGCCACCCCGGTCTACTGGTTCAGCGCCTCCGCCCGGATGAAGGCCCTTCTGGAGCGGATGACCTCCATGGAGAACCAGGGCCTCCTCAACCTGGGCAAACCCATGGCCCTCCTGGCCGTGGCCGAGGAGGAGGGGGCGGCCCAGGCCCTGGCCCAGATGCTCCTGCCCTTGAGCTACATGGGCTTCGTCCTGGCCCCCCTGGGCCTGGTCTACGCCCACCGCAGGGGGAAGGGGACCCTGAAGGAGGACCTCGAGGTCCTGGAGGACGCCCGCATCGCCGGGGAGAACCTGGTCCTCATGGCCGAGAGGCTGAAGGGGGCGGCCTTCCAGGAGCCTTTGCCCAGCTACCAGTACCGCCTGCCCAACCTTCCCGGGGCCGCCGCGGACTAAGTGCCCGCTCTTTGGTTTCGCAACATGGGGTGCCCAAGTCGGGGCTTTGGAAGGGCTTTTCTGGGGCCCCCACCGCGGCGAAAGCCGCGGTGGGGTACTTAAGTGCCCCACCGCGGCCAAAGCCGGGGTGGGGGCCTCTTATACCCCCGGCCCACTGTGCCTGGTAGCTTCCCCAAAGAACCTTTTGCCGGAGCCCCCATGCTGGCTTGCGCCAGCATGGGTGTGGATTAGAGGTAAAGGGGCTCCACCCCCTCCCGGGCGAAGGGCAGAAGCTCGTAGAGGGCCCGGGGGTCCGGTGGGGCGTCCAGGAGGTGGGGGGGTTGGGGAAGCTCCTCCGCCCGCATCCGGGTGGGAGGGGTGAGGGTTCTGGGCTTCCCGCCTTCCTTCACGTAAGTGGCCCCGTAGTAGAGCCGGTTTCGGGCGGTGAAGAGGGGGGTGAGGGGCTTCCCCTCCTCCAAATAGGGCCAGGCGGCGGCCAGGAGGGAGCTCACACCGTAGACCCTGGCCCCCAAGGCCAAAGCAACGCCCTCCCCGGCCGCCAGGGCAATGCGCAGGCCGGTGTAGGAGCCCGGGCCCTCCCCCAGGACCAGGGCCCCGATCTCCTCCCTCCTCGCCCCCAGCGCCTCCAGGGTTTCGTCCAGGAGGCCGAAGAGCACCTCCTCGTGCCGCCTTTCCACCCGCACCACCCTCCCCAGGCCCTCCTCCCCGCGGAAGAGGCCCAGGGAGAGGTAGGGGGTGGCGGTATCCAGGGTGAGGGTCCACACGTTCCCCATCCTATATACTCCGTCTCGGAATGCGGGTTTTCCCCCTTCACCTCCTCCTCTCCCTGGGGGCTTTGCTCACCCTGGGCCTTTACGCCGAGCGCCTGGGGTTCGTCCCTAGGGACCTTTCAGCCTTGGGGCTTGGGCTTTACGGGGCCCTGGCCCTTTACGCCCTCCGGTTTGGCCTCTGGCACCTTCCCCTGCTCCTTGGGCTCCTTGGGGCCTGGTTTCCTCCCGCTCCCTTTCTGGTGCCTCTCCTCTTCGCCCTGGCGCTGGGGCCCAGGCTGCCCGAGAAGGCCCAGGGGGCCCTTTACGGCTGGGCCTTGGTCTGGCCTGCCCTGGCTTTGCTCCTGGTGTGGCACGTCTTTCCCACCTTTTACGCCTTTTACCTGAGCCTTTTTGAGCGGGTCAACTTCCTGCGCCCGGCGGCCTTCGCCGGGCTTGAGAACTACCGCATCCTCCTCCACGACCCCCTCTTCTGGCGGGCCTTGGCCAACACCTTCTGGTACGTGGTCTTCACCGTGCCCACGGGGCTTCTTTTGGCCACGGTGGTGGCCATCCTCCTCAACACCCGCATCGCCTTCCAGGGCCTTTACCGCACCCTCTACTTTCTGCCCTACATCACCGCGCTCACGGCGGCGGCGGCGGTGTGGCGCTGGATTTACCACCCCGAGTTCGGCTTTCTGAACTGGCTCCTCTCCACTCCCGGCCTGGACTGGCTCAACACGCCCACCGGGGTTTTCGCCCTCCTGCTCAGGCCCCTGGGGGTGGAGGTCCAGGGCTTTTGGGCCGGGCCCAGCGTGGCCTTCGTGGCCGTGATGCTGACGAGCGTCTGGCACTTTCTGGGCTACCAGGTGGTCATCCTTCTGGCGGGGCTTCAGGCCATCCCTAGGGAGTACTACGAGGCGGCGGAGCTGGACGGAGCCAGCTTCTGGCAGCAGCACCGCTTCATCACCTGGCCCCTGCTTTCCCCCACCACCTTCTTCCTCTTCACCCTGGGCCTCATCGGGGCCTTCCAGGTCTTCACCCAGGTCTACGTCCTCACCCCCACGGGCGGGGTGCTCCAGGACACCCTGACCCTGGCCTTTTACCTCTACAACAAGGGCTTCAGGGACTCCGACTTCTCCTACGCCAGCGCCATCGCCATGGTTACCTTCCTCCTCATCCTGGCCCTGACCCTCTTCCAGAGGAAGGTTTTGGAAAGGCGGGTGAACTATGAGATCTAGGCGCTTCGCCCTTTTGGTGCACCTGGTCCTCCTGGCCGGGGGGGTGGTCATGGCCTTTCCCTTTTACTGGATGCTGGCCACCAGCTTTAAAAGTCCCCAGGAGGCCCTGCAGGCCAGGCCCATCTGGCTTCCCGAAAGGATGAAGCCCCAAAACTGGCTGAAGGCGGCCCGGCTGGGGGATAGCCCCCTCCTGGGGGGGCTTGGCCCGGGGCGGAGCGTGGAATTCTTCTTTCCCGCCCCCGAGGGGAAGCCGCCCCGGGCCCTGGTGCCCAGGACCCCCGGGGCCTTCACCGACCCCCAGGCTGAGGGGACGCGGGTGGAGGTGACCTACCGAGAAGGGGGGTACGTGGTCCGCCTCACCAACACCACGAAGGGGGCCTTTTCCCTTTTGCCCCTGGTGGTCCTATGGCCCAAGGAGGTGCCCCTCCAGCCCCCCCTTCCCCCGGATGCCCTCCGCTCCCAGGGGGAGGACTGGCGCCTGGAGTGGGTGAACGCCGTGCCCGGGGCCCTGGGGTACGTCTTCCACAACTACCTCGAGGCCTGGCGAGCGGCGCCCTGGGGCCGCTACTTCTTCAACAGCTTCTTCACCGCCTTCACCCAGGTGGCGGTGGGCCTTTTCCTGGCCTCTTTGGCCGCCTTCGCCCTGGCCCGCATTCCCTTCCCGGGGAAGGAGGGGGTCTTCGTCCTGATTCTGGCCACCATGATGGTGCCGGGGGAGGTGCTCCTGATCCCCAACTACGTCCTCCTGGCGCGGCTGGGCTGGTTGGACACCTACTACGCCCTCATCGTCCCCTGGCTGGCCTCGGTCTTCGGCATCTTTCTCCTCAGGCAGTTCTACCTCTCCCTGCCCCAGGATCTCTTTGACGCCGCCCGCATAGACGGGGCGGGGTATCTGACCCAGCTCTTCCGCATCGCCCTGCCCCTGAGCCTTCCCGGCCTGGTGTCTTACGGCATCTTCACCTTCCTGGGGGCCTACAACGCCCTGCTCTGGCCCCTGATCGTGACCCAAAGCCCGGAGATGCGCACCGTCCAGCTGGGCCTGCAGGCCTTCGTTTCCGAGGCCGGCTCGGACTACGGGGCCCTGATGGCCGCCAGCACCTTCGTGATCCTGCCGGTGATCCTGGGCTACTTCGTGGCCCAGCGCCAGTTCATCCAGGGCATCGCCCGCTCCGGCCTCAAGTGAGGCTGACCGCCTTCTGATTTGGGGCGGTATACTCTTCCCCGGAGGTTTTGTATGCGAAAGATCTTGTTGCTGGCGGCAGTTTTGGGTCTGGCCCTCGCCCAGCAGGCCAAGCCGGAGGACGTCATCAAGGAGCAGTGCGCCAAGGCCAAGGTGGTGGCCGAGCTCTGGCACGGCTTCACCGGGGGAGCGCCCAAGGCGGCCCTGGAGAACCTGGTGGTGGAGTTCAACAAGGGCCAGCAGGGGCGGTGCGTGCGCCCCGTGCCCCAGGGGAGCTACCGGGACCTCTCCACCAAGATCAAGGCGGCCTTCGCCGCCGGCAAGGTGCCGGCCATGGCCCAGGCCTACGAGAACAACATCGCCCTCTACCTCGAGGCCAAGGCCCTTCTCCCCATTGAGTCCTTGGGGGTGAGGCTCCAGGGGGTGAACCTGGCCTTCTTGAACGCCGTCCGCTTCGGCGGGGTGGTCTATGGGGTGCCTTTCAACAAGAGCATCCAGGTCCTTTACTACGACAAGGACCTCCTGAAGAAGCACGGGGCCCGGGTGCCGGTGACCCTCGAGGAGTTCGTGGCCACGGCCAAGAAGCTCTCCCAGGCGGAGGGCGGGCCTGTCTACTGGTTCCAGCCGGACGCCTCCACCTTCGCCTACTTCTTCTTCAACCTGGGGGGAAGCTACCTGCAAAACGGCAAGCTGGTCCTGAACTCCAAGGAGGCGGTGGAGGCCCTCACCCTTCTGCAGAACGGGGTGAAGGAGGGCTGGGCCAAGGCCATCACCTCCGGCTACATCAACCAGAACCTGGGCTCGGGCCCCTACGCCTTCAGCGTGGACACCTCGGCGGGCTACACCTACTACCGCCAGGGGGCCAAGTTTGACCTGGGCGTGGCCCTCCTGCCGGGCCGGGCCAAGGGGCAGCCGGGCTATGGCCTGGTGCAGGGGACCAACCTGGTGGTCTTCCGCCAGGCCAGCAAGGAGGAGCAGGCGGTGGCCAAGGACTTCCTCCAGTTCGTCATCTCCCCCAGGGCCCAGGCGGTCTTCGCCACCGCCACCGGCTACGTGCCCGTGACCGAGGGGGCCTTGAAGGACCCCGTCTACCAGGCCTACGTGGCCGAGAACCCCGACTACGCCACCATCGTCCGCCAGGCCCGCTACGCCAAGTTTGAGCCCGCTTTGGCCGAGTGGGAGCAGATCCGCTTTGACATCCTGGGCCAGGCCATCAAGGAAGCCATCCTCAACAAGGCGGACCCCAAGGTCGCCCTGGACAAGGCCCAGAAGCTGGCCGAGGACCTCCTCTCCGGCAAGACCCGCTAGGGTACATCCTTCTTCCCCGCCCGGTCTCCCGGGCGGGTTTATACTTGACCCATGCCCAAGGGATATCACGACCGGGTGGCCTTCGTGGACCTCTCCCGGGGGAAGGTCTGGTACGAGGCTTACGGCGAGGCCTTCTGGCGCAGGTACCTGGGGGGGCGGGCTTTGGCGGCCTACCTCCTCCTCAAGCACGTGCCCAAGGGGGCGGACCCCCTGGGCCCCGAGAACGCCCTGGTCTTCGCCCCCGGGGTCCTCACCGGCACCCCCATCTCCGGCTCGGGGCGCAACACCGTGGCCGCCAAAAGCCCCCTCACCGGAGGCTACGGGGACGCCGAGGGCGGGGGCTTCTTCGGGGCCGAGCTCAAGAACGCCGGGCTGGACGCCCTGGTGGTCCTGGGAAAGGCGGAAAGCCCGGTCTACCTGCACGTGGAAGGGGGAGAGGTGGCCATCCACCCCGCTTTTCACCTCTGGGGGAAGGACCCCCTCGAGGTGGAGGCCCTCATCAAGGAGGTCCACGGTGCCGGCACCCGCGTCGCCCAGATTGGCCTGGCGGGGGAGAACGGGGTCCTCATCGCCAACGTGATCCACGACCTGGCCCACTTCGCCGGGCGGGGGGGCCTGGGGGCGGTCATGGGGGCCAAGGGCCTGAAGGCGGTCTCTGCCCGGGCCAGCAAGGAGACCCTCCCCGCCTACCACGACCCTGCCCGCCTTAAGGAGCTGGCCCGCCGCATGGCCAAGGAGCGCATGGAAAGGGCGGCGGGCCTGGTCACCATGGGGACGGTGGGCGCGGTGCGCCCCTTCAACCTGAGGGGCGTCCTCCCCAGCCACAACTTCCTGGACGGCTTTTTGGAGGGGGCCGAGGCCCTGGACGGCACCAGCTTGGACGCTCTCGGTATCCGCATCGGCCGGGACACCTGCTACGCCTGCGTCATCCGCTGCAAGCAGGTGGTGAAGATTGAGGGCACCGGCAAGTACGACGTCCGCCCCGAGTACGGCGGGCCCGAGTACGAGGGCCTGGGGGCTTTGGGCTCCACCTGCGGGGTCACCGATCCCTACGCCGTTACCAAGGCCAACACCCTCTGCAACCAGTACGGCTTAGACGTGATCGGGGTGGGGGTGACCATCGCCTGCGCCATGGAGGCAGTGGAGCGGGGATTTTTGGATGACGAAGGGCTTGGCCTCCGCTTCGGCAACGGGGACGCCCTTATCGCCGCCATTGAGCGCCTGGCCCGGAAGGAGGGGCGGCTTGGGGCCCTCTTGGCCCTGGGGGCCAGGCGCCTGGCCGAGGCCATCGGCCACCCGGAACTGGCCATGCACGTCAAGGGGCAGGAGGTACCCATGCACGACCCCCGGTACAAGCGGGCCCTGGGCGTGGGCTACGCCGTGAGCCCCACGGGCGCCGACCACAACCACAACCTCCACGACACCGCCTACACCAAGGAGGGGAAGGCCCTCATGGAGCTCCGCTTTTACGGGGAGGACTTCGCTCCCCTCCCCGTAGAGGACCTCTCCGAGGCCAAGGTGCGGATGCTCTGGACCAAGACCCGGGAGCGGGGCTTCGTCAACAGCCTGGTGATGTGCGACTTCGTTCCCTGGACCCCCGAGGAGTGGCGGGAGGCCCTTCACGCCGCCACGGGCTTCTGGCTCTCCCCGGAGGAGATGCTTTTGGTGGGGGAGAGGACGCTCCAGCTCACCCGGCTCTTCAACCTGCGGGAGGGGGTCTCCCCTGAGGAGGACCGCCTGCCTGAGCGCTTCTTCCAGCCCTTCCGCAAGGGCAACCCCGAGGCCCGCCTGGACAAGGAGGCCTTCCAGAGGGCCCTAGAGGCCTACCGCCACCTGGCGGGCTGGGAAGAGGGGGTGGACGCCGGGCGGCTAAGGGCCCTGGGGCTAGAGGAGTTCCAGAACGCCCTGGCGTAGGAGGCCCGGCAGGGGGGCTTCCCCCGCCTTGAGGAGGGCGTACCGCCCCCGGAGGAGGGCGAGGAGGCGAAGGCCCTTGAGGTGCTCCGCCAGGGCCTTCTTGTAGGCCTCCACCTCCTCCCTCCCCACGGGGAGGGCCTCCCCGGTTTCCACGTCCCTAAGAAGGGCCTCCTCCAGGGGCGGGTCCAGCTCCAGGGAGGATAGGATCTGGACCAGGACCACCCTTCTGGGGAGGAGCCTGGGCCAGGGCAGGGGGTCCAGGCCGTCGGTGAGGAGGACGAGCACGCCCCTCCCCGGGCGGAGGTCCCGGGGAAGGCCCCGCTCCAAGCGGGCCAGGGGGTCTTCCTGGCGGGCGATCCTGAGGAGGAGGGAGGCCACCTTTTCCGCGTAGGGGAGCTTCCCGTGGAGGCGCATGCTCTCGCTTTCGTCCAGGAAGAGGCGGAAGCGGGCCCTTTCCGGGGCGGTCTCCAGGCGGGTGTAGAGCCTCCCCGTCTTGGCGTAGGCCCGCCAGTGGACCCGGCGCACCTCGTCCCCTGCCGCGTAGGGCCTGAGCTCGTAAAACTCCCCCCCAAGCCCTTTCCTGCGGGCCAGGCGCTCCCCGGGATAGGGGAGGTAGGGCTTGGCGGCGATGCGGTAGCGGGTCATCTCTCCTCTGGGGTGGCCTCCAGAAGCCTCCCCTCCCGGTCCCGGAGGGCGTAGCGGCGGAGGAAGACCGAGGCCCTGAGCTCGTCCTTAAGGAAGTCCAGGGCGAGCCTTTCCGCCTCGGCCTCGGTGTAGGTGCGCCGGGGCACGCCTTCAGTCTAAGTGGCCGCCCTTCGCTTTTTCCACACCCAAAGACCCGGATACGCCTTTTTGGGCCCCCGCCGCGGCGGGGCACTTAAACCCGGATGGTGACCCGGGCGCCCGTCTCAAAGAGATGGATGGAGTCTATAAAGCGCACGGTGCGGGTGGCGTGCCCCATGACGATGGAGTGGGTCCTGGCCCCGCCGCCGAAGAAGCGGACTCCCTGGAGGATGTCCCCGTCGGTTATGCCGGTGGCGGCGAAGACGATCTCCTTTCCCGGGGCCAGGTCCTCGGTGCGGTAGATGCGGTTCTCGTCCCCGCCCATGGCCTTGAGGCGGGCCCGCTCCTCCTCGTTTTGCGGGGTGAAGCGGGCCTGGATCTCCCCGCCCAGGCACTTGAGGGCCGCCGCCGCCAGAACCCCTTCCGGGGCCCCGCCGATGCCCATGACGGCGTGGACCCCCGTCCCCCGGATGGCGGCCGCCAGGGCGGCGATCACGTCCCCGTCAGAGATGAGCTTGACCCGGGCCCCGGCCTCCCGGATCTCCCGGATGAGCCCTTCGTGCCGGGGGCGGTCCAGGACCACCACCACCAGGTCCTCCACCGAGCGCTGGAGGGCCAGGGCCAAGGCCTTCAGGTTGGCGGCCACGGGCCAGGTGAGGTCCACCAGGCCGGCGGCGGGCGGGGGGACGATGAGCTTTTCCATGTACATGTCGGGGGCGTGGAATAGCCCGCCCTTCTCGCTGATGGCGATGACGGTGACGGCGTTGGGCAGGCCCTTGGCGGCGGTGGTGGTCCCCTCCACCGGGTCCACGGCGATGTCCACCTCGAGGCCCCCCGCCCCCAGGACCTCGCCGATGTAGAGCATGGGGGCCTCGTCCATCTCCCCCTCGCCGATGACCACGGTGCCCTTGATGGGAAGCTCGTTGAGGACCCGGCGCATGGCCTCGGTGCCCGCCTCGTCCACGGCCTCCTTGTCCCCCTTGCCCGCCAGGCGGCTCGCCGCCAGGGCGGCCTGCTCCGTGACCCGCACCACCTCCAGGACCAAGCGGCGTTCTATTTCCATGCTTCCACTATACCAGGAACGTTATAATGGGCCCATGGAAGCCCTGCAGGCGGGAGGGCCGGAGGCTTACCGGAAGCTCCTTAGGAAGAGGTACCTGCGCCGCTTAAAGCGGAGGGGCCTTCTGGCCTACCTTCTCGGCCTGGTGCGCCTCGTTTACCTAGAGGCCAGGCTCCTGAGGCGCCTCTGGCTCAACCGCTAGCCTCCTTGGGTTGGTGCCGCTTTAGGAGGGTCTCGGCCAGGTCCTCGAGGGTGAGTCCCGTCTCCGCCAGGGTGAGGAGGAGGTGGAAGAGGAGGTCCGCCGCCTCCCACCGGATCTCCTCGGGATTCCCGTTCTTGGCGGCGATGATGACCTCCCCCGCCTCCTCGCCGATCTTCTTCAGGATGCGGTCCAGGCCCGCCTGGTGCATCCTGGCCACGTAGCTCCCCTCGGGAAGCGTCTTAAGCCTCTCCAGGATAGTGGCGTAGACCTGGCCCAGGGCGAAGCCCAGGTCCTTCCTGCCCCCTAGCAGGGGGCGGTGGAAGCAGGTCCTCTCGCCGGTGTGGCAGGCGGGGCCCTTGGGGATCACCCGGTAGACCACGGCGTCCCCGTCGCAGTCCAGGAGGACCTCCACCACTTCCTGGACGTTCCCCGAGGTCTCCCCCTTGCGCCAGAGGCTCTTTCGGCTTCGGCTGTAGAAGACGCTTTGCCCCGTCCGCAAGGTCTCCTCGAGGGCCTCCCGGTTGGCGTAGGCCAGGGTCAGGACCTCCCCCGTGCGGGCGTCCTGGACCACCACCGGCACCAGGCCCCTTTCGTCAAAGCGCACCGCCGTAAGGTCCATGCCCCTCAGTCTAGCCGCACGTGGAGGCCCCGCTCCGCCAGAAAGGCCTTGAGCCCGGGGATGGGGATCTCGCCGAAGTGGAAGACGCTGGCCGCCAAAGCGGCCTCGGCACCCGCCTGGAAGGCTTCCAGAAAGTGCTCCATCCGCCCCGCCCCCCCGCTGGCGATGACGGGCACGTTCACCGCCTCGGCCACCATCTTCGTGAGCCTCAGGTCGTACCCCTCCTTGGTGCCGTCCTTGTCCATGCTGGTGAGGAGGATCTCCCCGGCCCCAAGCTCCGCCCCCCTCACCGCCCACTCCACGGCGTGGAGGCCCGTGGGGATTCGGCCCCCGGCCACGTAGACCTCGGGGAAGTCTCCCCGCCACCGGGCGTCTATGGCCAGGACCACCGCCTGGGCGCCGAAGTGGTCGGCGAGCTCGGCGATGAGCTCGGGCCGCCCTACCGCCGCCGAGTTCACGCTCACCTTGTCGGCCCCCGCCAGGAGGAGCTTCCTGGCGTCCTGGAGACTCCTCACCCCCCCGCCCACGGTGAGGGGGATGAAGACCCTCTCGGCCACCTGGGCCACCACCTCCAGGAGGATGGCCCGCTCCTCGAGGGTGGCGGAGATGTCCAGGAAGACGAGCTCGTCGGCCCCGGCCTCATCGTAGGCCCGGGCGGCCTCCACCGGGTCCCCGGCGTCTTGGAGGTTGACGAAGTTCACCCCCTTCACCACGCGGCCGGCGTGGACGTCCAGGCAGGGGATGATGCGCTTGGCCAGGCTCATAGGGGGGGATGGTAAAGGAGTTCGGCCTGGGGGAGGAGGAGGGCCACCCTTTCCCCCCTGGCCACGGCGAAGCTCTCCCCGTAGACCCTCCCCTCCGGCCTCCTAAAGACCTGAAGGGCCTTATGGGTGAGGAGCCAGACCTCGGGAACCCCGGCCTCGGCGTAGAGGGGAAGCTTTTTCTCCCGGTCCCAGGCCTCCGTGGAGAGGCTCACCTCCACCAGGAGGAGGACGTCCTTGGGGCGGGGGTGGTCCTGGGTGTAGAAGTCCTCCCGGGGCCTAAGGAGGAGGAGGTCGGGGAGGGGCAGGCTGTGGGGGGAGAGGTAAAGGGGGCTTTGCACCCGGATCTGGGCCAGGCCCTGGACCTTGGGGGCTAGGGCGTGGAGGAGCCAGTCTAAGTACCCCACCGCGGCTTTTGCCGCGGTGGGGGCCCCAGAAAATCCCTTCCACAGCCCCAACTTGGGCACCCCATGTTGCGAAACCAAAGTGCGGGCACTTAGGAGCCCGGCGTGCTGGCTGGAAGGGGGGGTCATCTCGTAGACCTCGCCGTCCAGAAGCTCCAGGCGGGCCTCGGGGTGGAGGCTGGCCAGGGCCAGAACCTCCTCCACCCGGAACCGGTGCCGCACCATAGGGGCCATTATACTTTCCCGAAGGCCCTTCCGGTGCTACCATCTAAAGGATGGAACGGGTGAACGTGGTGGGCGGGGGCCTCGCGGGGAGCGAGGCCGCCTGGACCCTTCTTCGCATGGGCGTGCCGGTGCGGCTTTTTGAGATGCGCCCTAAGCGCATGACCCCGGCCCACGCCACCGACCGCTTCGCCGAGATCGTCTGCTCCAACTCCTTGGGCGGGGAGGGGGAGACCAACGCCAAGGGCCTCCTCCAGGCGGAGATGCGCCTTTCGGGAAGCCTGGTCATGGAGGCGGCGGAGGTGGCCCGGGTGCCCGCCGGCGGGGCCTTGGCCGTGGACCGGGAGGTCTTCTCCGGGTTCATCACCGAGAGGCTTCAGGCCCACCCCCTCCTGGAGGTGGTGCGGGAGGAGGTCAAGGAGATTCCCCAGGGGATCGCCATCCTGGCCACGGGGCCCCTCACCGCGGAGGCCCTGGCGGAGGCCCTGAAGCGGCGCTTCGGCGACCACTTCCTCGCCTACTACGACGCCGCGAGCCCCATCGTCCTCTACGAGAGCATAGACCTCTCCAAGTGCTTCCGCGCCGGGCGCTACGACCAGAGCGCCGACTACCTCAACTGCCCCATGACCGAGGAGGAGTACCGCCGCTTTTACGAGGCCCTGGTGGCGGCGGAGCGCCACACCCCCCACGAGTGGGAGAACCTCCAGTACTTTGAGGCCTGCGTGCCCGTGGAGGAGCTGGGGCGGAGGGGGTACCAGACCCTCCTCTACGGCCCCATGAAGCCCGTGGGCCTCAAGGACCCCAGGACGGGAAAGGAGCCCTTCGCCGTGGTGCAGCTTCGCCAGGAGGACAAGGAGGGGCGGATGTGGAGCCTGGTGGGCTTCCAGACCGGCCTCAAGTGGCCCGAGCAGAAGCGCCTCATCCAGATGATCCCCGGTTTAGAGAACGCCGAGATCGTCCGCTACGGGGTCATGCACCGCAACACCTACCTGAACGCCCCGAGGCTCCTAAGGGAGACCCTGGAGTTCAAGGGGGCAGAGGGGCTTTTCGCCGCCGGGGTCTTGGCGGGGGTGGAGGGGTATCTGGAAAGCGCCGCCACGGGCTTTTTGGCCGGCCTGAACGCCGCCCGTCGGGCTTTGGGCCTGGAGCCTCTGGTCCCCCCTGAGGCCAGCATGCTGGGAGGGCTGGTCCGCTTCCTGGCCACGGCCAACCCCGAGAACTTCCAGCCCATGAACGCCAACTGGGGCCTGGTGCCGCCCGTGGAGGGGCGGGGCAAGAAGGAGAAGCGCCAGGCCATGTACCGAAGGGGCCTCGAGGCCTTCGCCCAGTGGCTTTCCGCCCTCAAGCCCCCCCTTCCCGGGGCGAGGAGCCTTCAGCCTCTGCCCTGAGCCTTAGGGCCTTCAGGGCCACCTCCCGTTCGTTCCAGGGCAGGGCTTCCCGGCCCCTTTCCAGAGTGGCCTCGTGCCCCTTGCCCGCAAGGAGCACCGTGTCCCCCTCCTGGGCCTCCAGGATGGCCTTCAAGATGGCCTCCTCCCGGTCGGGGACCAGTTCAAAACGCCCCCCTTCCGCCGCGGCCGCCCGGGCCATGGCCTCGAGGATGGCCCCTAGGTCCTCGGTGCGGTGGTCCTCCTCGGTGAAGAAGGCCTTGTCGGCCAGGCGGGCCGCCACCCGGCCGATGTCCTCCCGCCTTCTCGGGTCCCTCTCCCCCGCCGCCCCCACCACGAGGAGAAGCCGCCCCTGGGTGGTGGGCCTAAGGGTCCTGAGCGCCGCCTCCAGGCTTTTTCCGGTGTGGGCGAAGTCTATGACCACCCGGAAGGGTTTTTCCTGCACCACCTCCATCCGGCCCGGGACCCCCGGGAAGCCGGAAAGGCGCTCAAGGACTTTTTCTAGGGGAACCCCCGCGGCCAAAGCGGCGGCGGAGGCGGCCAGGGCGTTTTCCACGTTGTGGGCGCCGATGAGGGGGAGGTGAACCTCCCCCTTCCCCCAGGGGGTGTGGAGGGTGAAGCGCAGGCCCTCTTCCTCCCGCACCCCTTCCGCCCACACCTCCCCTCCCGGCCCGAAGAGGAGGTGGGGCCTCTGGCGAAGCCTTTCCAGGTGGGGCAGGCTGGTATTTAAGACGGCCAGGTCCGAGCGCTCCACCAGGAGGGCCTTGGCGTTGAAGTAGGCCTCGGGGGTGCCGTGGAAGTCCAGGTGGTCGTCGGGGTAGAAGTTGACGAAGACCCCCACCCGGAAGGTGAGCCCCTCCACCCGCTTGAGGGCCAGGGCGTGGCTGGAGACCTCAAGAACGGCCTCCCTCAGGCCCCTATCGGCGGCCTCCCTCAGGAAGGCGTAGACCTCGGGGGCCTCGGGGGTGGTGAAGTGGCCGATGGGGGGCCTGGCCTCCCCGCCCAGGCGGAGGCCCACGGTGGAGAGGAGGGTGGCCTCTTCCAGGAGGTGGTGGAGGAGGAAGGCCGTGGTGCTCTTCCCCTTGGAACCCGTGACCCCAAAAAGCCTCAAGGCGCGGTCCGGCTCCCCGTAAAAGCGCCGGGCCAGGAGGGCCAGGGCCTGGCGGCTATCGGCCACCCGGGCGTAGGGGACGGGGAGGGTGAGGTCCTGTTCCCCCACCACGGCGATGGCCCCCCGCCTGAGGGCCTCGGGGATGAAGGCGTGCCCGTCCAGGGGCCTGCGGTGGGGGAGGGGGACGCCGGGGACGGCTACGAAGACGAAGCCGGGCTCCACCCGCCTGGAGTCTTGGGTGAGGCCCCGCACGGTCAGGGGTGGGGCCTCCTGGCCCAGGGGGGCGAAAAGCTCCTTGAGGGTCATGGGCCAAGCCTCCGCTTTAGCGCCTCCAGAAGGGCCATGCGGTCCTCCTCCCTTTCCACGAAGTCCAGGCGGTCGGCCTCCACCACCTCCACCGGGGACAGGTTCCAGGAGGCCATCAGGTCCTCGTAGAGGGCGTTCAAGGAGAGGAGGTAGCGGTCGGGGATCTGCCTTTCAAAGGGGCGGCCCCGTTTGGCGATCCTGGCCTTCAGGGTGGGGAGGCTCGCCCGCAGGTAGATGAGGAGGTCGGGCTTCCTGAGAGCCGGGGAGACGCTCTGGAAGAGGTCCATGTAGGTCTCCCAGTCCCGCCGGGAGAGGAAGCCTTCCCGGTGGAGGTTCTTGGCGAAGACGAAGGCGTCCTCGTAGACCGTGCGGTCCTGGACCACCCGGGGGTTGCCGTTCACCTCCAAAAGGTGCTGGCGCACCCGCCGGGCCAGGAAGAAGACCTGGGAGTGAAAGGCGTAAGACGCCATGTCCCGGTAGAAGTCCTCCAGGTAGGGGTTCTCGCTCACCGCCTCGTAGACGGGCTTGAGGCCGAAGGCCTCGGCCAGGAGGGCGGTGAGGGTGCTCTTGCCGCTGCCGATGTTGCCGGCGATGGCGATGTACATCAGGGCCTCTTCTGGGCCAGGTGTTCCCTGACCAGGGCCACCACCGCTTCCCGGTGGGGGCCGGTGGGGCTGAAGTCCAGGGCGTCGGCCTCGAGGACCAGAAGGGGGTGGGGATAGCGGGCGAAGTGGCGCTCGTAGGCCTCGGAGAGGGCTTCCAGGTAGGCGGGGTCCATGCCCCGCTCAAAGGGGCGGCCCCGCCGGGCGATCCTCTCTAGGAGGACGGGGACCGGGGCCCTCAGGTAGACCGTGAGGTCGGGCGGGGGCACCTTTGGGGCCAGTTCCCGGTAGAGCTCCAGGTAGAGGTCCCACTCCGGGCCCTCCAGGTTGAGGCTGGCGAAGATGGGGTCCTTGTCCAGGAGGTAGTCGGCCACCACGCCTCCGAAAAGGGGCTTTTGGCGCAAGGGGGCAAGCTGGCGGAAGCGGGAGAGGAGGAAGAAGACCTGGACCTTGAAGGCGTAGCGCCGCCGGTCCTGGTAGAAGAGGGGCAAAAAGGGGTTTTCCTCCACCACCTCCAAAAGGGGCTCGGCCCCCAGGGCCTCCGAAAGAAGCCGGGCCAGGGTGGTCTTGCCCACCCCGATGGGTCCTTCCACGGCCAGGTACACGCCTCACCTCCGGGGACGGGCCATCATGACCAGGGTGGCCTCGAGGCGGCGCCCCTCCCGCCAGAGGGTGAGGCGCACCCGGTCCCCCGGGCGGAAGCGGGCGATCTGCCGCACCACCTCCGCCTTGTCCTTGACCGGCTTGCCGTTGATGGCCAGGATCACGTCCCCCAGGGCCAGAAGCCGGCCCTGGGCGTCCCGCTGGGCCCCCCTGAGGCCGGCCCGGGCGGCGGGGCTACCCGGCTCCACCCGGTCCACCATGGCCCCCTGGGTGGTGGTGAGGCCCAGGGCCCTTAGGAGCACCGGGGGAAGCTCCTCCAGGGAGATAAGGCTCGCCCCCAGCCACCCCCTCTGGGGGATGCCGAAGCGCTCCAGGTCCTCCACGCTCTGGGCCGCCAGCTCCCCCGGGATGGCCACGCCGATCCCCCCCACCCCCGAGGGGCCGCCCACCACGTCGGCCACCACGCCCATCACCTGCCCCTGGAGGTTCAGGAGGGGGCTTCCCGAGTTGCCCACGGTGAGGGGGGCGTCGGTGAAGAGGTACGCCCCCACCTCGGCCCCGATGCTGGGGTCGGGGGTGGGGACCTCGAGGGGGCCCACCCCGGCCAGGATGCCGGAGGAGGCCAGGGGGCCTTGGCCATAGGGAAAACCCACCAGGACCAGGCCCATCCCCAGGGGAAGGCTCTCCGGAGAGGCCCGGTTAAAGCTCAGGACCGCCGGGGCCTGCACGCCCTTCACCGTGAGGAGGGCCAGGTCTATCCCCGGGTCCACGGCGAAGCGCTCGGCGGGGAAGGCGCGGCCGTCGTAAAGGCGGATGGTGAGGTCGGAGAGGTCCTGGACCACGTGGTAGTTGGTGACCACCCGCAAGGGGCTTACGAAGAAGCCCGTGCCCACGGTCCCGCCGTCGGCGGCGGGGGCCGTGCCCTGGATGCGCACCACGGCGGGGAGGGCCCTCTTGATGACCTGGCTCCGGGCCACCTCCTCGGGGGCGGTGAGGCGCTGGCCCAGGGCGAGGGCCAAGGCGAGAAGGAGGCCAAGGAAGACGGGGCGGCCCATGCCCTTACATTACCTCAGGGGCGGGGATGCCCAGGAGGCCGAGGCCGGTCTTGAGGGTTTCCTGAAGGCTTCTCACCAGCTCCAGCCTGAGCTCCCGAAGGCCTTCCTTGGCGGTGAGGACGGGGGTGGCGGGGCGGCCCTCCTCCTTGGCGTTGTAGTAGGCGTTCCAGGCGGCCGCCAGGTCCAGGAGGTACTGGGCCAGGACGTGGGGGCTCTTTTCCGCGGCGGCCTCCAGCACCGCCTCCTCAAAGTCCAGGAGGGCCAGGGCCAGCTCCCGCTCGTAGGGGGTGGCCTGGGCGGGGTCCGGGGGGCCCCACTCCCCCGCCTTGCGCAGGATGGCGTGGGCCCGGGCGTGGGCGTACTGGACGTAGGGCCCCGTGTCCCCCTCAAAGGAGAGGGCCTCCTGGTAGCGGAAGTCTATCTGCTTTCTGGGTTCGGTCTTGCTCATGGCGAAGCGGATGGCTCCCAGGGCCACCATCCGGGCCGCCTCCTCCTTGTCGGGGTGGTCGGGGTTCTTCTCGCCGATGACGGCCAGGGCCCGCCTCCTGGCCTCCTCCAGGACCTCGTCCACGCTCACCGAGAGGCCCTTCCGCCCCGACATCTGCTTGCCTTCCAGGAGGACGGTCTCGTAGGCCAGGTGGAAGGCCCGCTGGGCCAGGTCCGGGCGGCCCGCCAGGGCCAAGGCGGCCCGCACCAGGGCCTGGGGGTGGCTCTGGCGCACGTCAATGACGTTGATGGTCTCCTGGGCCCTTGGGGTGTAGGGCTCCCCCTCGGGGGCGCTGGTCCTGAGGTGGGGGTAGTAGGGGTTTTCGTAGGGGCGGAAGGGGAGGCCCTCCAGAAGGCCCATCTTCCAGAACTGGAAGGCGATGTCCTTGGCGTAGTAGGTGGCGGCCCCGCCGGAGCGCACCAGGACGAAGTAGGGGTCCTCGAGGCCCGGGATGAAGGGGCTAGCGTCCATGACCAGGGCCCCGGCGTACTTGCCCTCCGTGGCCCGGAAGACGTGGGGGCTTTGCTCCAAGATGGCCAGGGCCTTCTTGAGAAGCCCCGCCCGCACGATGTCGGACTCCCAGACCAAGAGGTCGTAGTGGGCGGCCAGGGCGTGCATGGTGGCCATCTGGGCCAGGAGGATGCGGTTCACCTCCTCCCTCAGTTCCCCCCGCTCCAGGGCGTGGAGGACCTCCTCAATGGCGGGCTGAAGCTTCTCGTACTCGGGGTCCTGGTGGAGGCGCACGTAGGCCCTGCCGGCGAAGTGGTCGTACTTCTCCTTCCCGTCCCAGGTGAGGCCGTAGTGCCTCAGGGCGAAGAGGGTCTCCGCCGCCTGGCGGCCGGTGTCGTCTATGTAGTTGAGGACCAGGACCTCGCGGCCAGCGTAATCCAGGATGCGGGCCAGGCTGTCCCCCAGGACGATGTTCCGGAGGTGGCCCACGTGAAGCTCCTTGTTGGGGTTCACCGAGGTGTGCTCAATGAGGACCAGGCCCTCCCGTTTGGGGAAGGGCCCCTTGGGGCGGAGGGCCTCCTCGAGGAGGTCTTCCGTCCGCAGGCGGAAGTTCAGGTACCCCCCCACGGGGATGGCCTCCTCCACGAAGGGGGGAAGTTCCAGGCGGCTTTTAAGCTCCTCGGCGATGGTTTGGGGGGGCTTCCTCAGCTCCTTGGCCAGGGCGAAGAGGGGAACCCCGTAGTCCCCGGGCTTGTCCTTAGGGGCCTTGGCCACCTTGAGGCGGAGGTCCAGGCCCATCTCCTTGAGGGCGGCGTGAATGGCCTCTTCCAGGGCGCGGCGCACCATCAGGGGGTCATCATACCCGGCCTTTGGGGTTTTGCGGGGATGGGGAGGCGCAAACAGCTGAAAAACAGCCCACAAATCCGCACACTTTTTCTCTTTCGTTCCCGGTTCATCCAAAAGCGCAAGTCTTCACGGAGGGTGGCGAAAGAGGCAAAAGGGGTAAAATGAACCCGGGAATGTCCAAGGCCAAAGCCCCGAAGCTCTACCTCGGCGTCCATGCCCGCCTGGTCTTCCCTGACCACAGGGGCGAAGCGGCCGTCCTGGACCTCATGCGCCGCTTCTCCAGCGCTACACGCTTCGCCTACAACCGCCTCCTGGAAGGGCGGGATCGGAAAGAACTCAAACGGGAGGATAGTCCCCTCTGCACCCTCTTCGGCCTCAACACCCGATACGCCGACGGGGCGATAGAAAAGGCCCAGGCCATCCTGGACTCGGCTAAAGAGCTGGGCCAAGACCCCCGAAAGGTGGTCTTCGGGGGCAGAAAGCTCTTCGAGCAACTGAAGCGGAGGCACCTCTCGGGAAAAGCTCGGGAGCGCCTTAGGCGGGAGTGGAAGGAAAAGAGGCAAGGCTTCCTCTACTCCCGGGGGGACGCCACCAAGAAGGGCAACGCCAACCTGCGCCTGGAACCCCAAGGGGATGCCCTCTGGCTCCGGGTCAACCTGGGGAACGGCGCTTATGTCCGTGCCCGGGT
>Ga0079998_110658_pt1 | contig 219415 bp, 219 predicted proteins | sample PerSpoBPS_BMetaG_FD_69201 | JGI IMG/M metagenome (GOLD analysis project Ga0079998, IMG submission 69201) | Thermal spring microbial communities from Yellowstone National Park, Wyoming, USA - Perpetual Spouter B (PS_B) MetaG (SPADES assembly)... | ecosystem: Environmental > Aquatic > Thermal...
AGGCTATCAATATAGATGTTCAGCTAATCCTCAAAATATAGATGGTACAGGTTGGATTCCTATACCTTTTAATAATTTTGATATTATTAACTTAGCTAATTTACCTATTGATCCTATTAATAAACCACCTTATTATTATACATTTGTTGTTGGAGGAAGTTATGAAGTGACAGCCTTATTAGAAAGAAACAATCAAGAATTTATAGTTCCTAATTCTCAAACAAGATTAACACCCGTAAGCAGAGGTGGAGTAGGCATTGCTGGTTATTCTTTTAGAAGACAAATTACAATAAATAATACTTTAAATTCTAATAATTTAACAGATTTTCAAGTTTTAATAACCTTAGATACTCAATCTTTAATTTTTGCAGGAAAAATGAGGAGCGATTGCGGAGATATAAGATTTACTGACTCTGATGGTCAAACATTATTAAACTATTGGTTAGAATCTGGCTGTAATACTGCCTCAACAAAAATTTGGGTAAAAGTTCCATCAATTCCAGCAAATTCATCGAAAACAATTTTCGTTTATTATGGAAATCCAGGTGCAACAAGTTTAAGCAATGGGGATGCGACTTTTGATTTCTTTGATGATTTTTTAGGAACAAGTTTAAACACAAATAAATGGCAAGTTATAAATTCTGGCTCAGGAACTTACTCTTTAAGTAATGGAGAAATAACTATTGCTTCTACTGGAGATTGGTGGGGTACTTCTGATAATGCTATTTATATAATCTCATCAACTTCATTTCCCTACAATTATATAGCTGAAACAAGAGTTACAGGAAATTCTTACGATAATTATCAGAGAATATTCGGCTTAAGGGCAAGTAGCAATACTAATAGTAGGATGTTTGTCTTTTTGGCTGATGGAAATGCTAGCCATATCACTCATGTTTATAGAGATTCTGATGGCGCATCCGCTAATTGGTATGGTGAAAATACAGGGGTACTTAGACCTTCATTTCCATTTATCTTAAAATTTGTTAGGGTTGGTGATACTGTATACGGATATGTGAATGATAGCTTAGCAAATTCTCGAACAGTAGCTAATTGGGGATTAAATTATGTTGCTCTTACCGATACTCACTCCACTTCTAATTCCAATAAGTTTGATTGGATTAGAGTAAGAAAATACACTTCTCAAGAACCAATAACAAGCGTTGGAGCAGAAGAAAGATTATAGCAGCAATGTTTTAATTTTAATTCTTAAATATTATCTTTTAGTTTTAAGATTTGATAAAGTTATAACTTTCTAAACAGTAATACGGAATTTTTGTTCTTAAATATTATTTTATGTTATAGCAGTTCGTACCTTTATTCAGAAATAAAAGTACTTTACGAAGCCACCGGGTAAACATGAATTAATCACGAATTAAACGAATTAATAAACACGATTGGTTTACGAATAAAAGGAATTAGCCAAGAATTAAATTATTCGCGAATAATTCGATGTCATTCACAATAAATTCGGAAAGTATTCCTAACAATTCGCAAAAAATTCGTGTTATCTCATTTTTACCAACCTTTACCCTGCCTGCAAAGAGGGAATCTCTGTGTCCACATATCAAAATTTTGTACCAGGGAGGAATTGAATTTCCCAATCTACTTCGCTAAGTTGTAATTCTCCATTTTCATATAGTACAACCTTATTAATTAAATAGACCTGAAAATAAAAAATTAAAGTAATGTTTTAACTTTCTCTTTTTCAGTTTCAGTCAATTTAATTTCCTTTTTAATAAGTTCTTTAAAATTAAAAGCAAATTTATTGAATGCTCTATATGCTTGTTCTAAATTACTAGAACTATTCATAAGTTGATTTTTAGCTCTTTCTAATAAAGTTGTAATTTCTAAAATATCTTTTTCAAGTTGTGTAATATTATTTATAATCTCATTCAAATTTCTTGCAAATTCTTGCTTTCTTAAAATCAAGCCTAACTGGGTACATAAAATTTCAAAGGTTTTTGGTGAAGTTATAATTACATATTTTTCTCTTGCAAAATCCCAAACCTCGCTATAATCTTTATTGCTTAAAATCTCATAAAATAATCCTTCTCCGGGAATATACATGATAGCATATTCAACAGACGTTTTAAGGGGGACAATATATTTTTCATGAATAGTTTTTATATGGTTAATTAATGCTCGAATTAATTCTTTTTTAAGTTTTTCTTTTTCGCTTTCATTGTCTACGTTCAAAATTTTTACATAACTACTATAAGGGAATTTGGAGTCAATAGGAATAATAGTGTCATTTATTTTCAGAACGAAATCAACTACATTTAATCCTATTCTAAATTGTCTTTCATAAACGCTGTTAGGCAATTCTTTAAGTATCTCTTCTAAGGTTTTTTCTCCAAAAGCTCCTCTAGTTTTTGTTCCAGCTAAGATTTCTTTAAGATTTCTAAGGTCTCCTGAATAATTTTCTAAAACCCGCGCTACTTCTTCTATTTTAGCAGTTCTTTCAACAGACTTTTCTAATTTATCTTGGATTTCTTTTTGAGTAGTTTCTAATCTTGTTTCTAATTCTTTTCTTAGCTCTTGAAAAAGCACTGATAGTTTTTCTAAAGCTGAAATCCCTTCTTGTGCTTCTCTAACTTCTTTTTCTTTAAATCTAATTTCTAATTCTTTTTTAATTAAAAAATACACAAACAATATAGCTAAAATTCCTCCTAGGCTTAAAAAGAGATTTAATATAATAATACCGTTCATTTTTAATAAATAATTTTAAAACATTTTAGGTTTATTTTTATCTCATAAAGCTCTGTTAAAATTAAGTAAATGAAAAAGAATTTACCACATCCAGATTTATCAACTTTTAAAGAAAGAACAGAAAAGGAAAAACAGCCAAATTGGGAAATTGTAACTGGTTATACTATTATTGAAGATCCCAAAACTGGTCAAAAATCTATCGTTTTTCATACTGAAACATTAACAATGAAGGAAATTTTAGAAATTTTAGAAAGTGGAGAATTAGAATATATAGGAAGGATAGAAGAGGTTTTACCTGATATAGCTGAGCATCAAAATTTGGTTTCTTTCTATTTAGTTGTTATTAAAAAGAAAGATAAAAAAGTTTATGCAATCTTTAAGCCATTTTTAGGGGAAGGATGGGGAGAGATTTATGAATATATTTCAAAAATTACTCGAGAAGGAGGTCTTTTACAAAGCATAGAAAAAAGGATTCAACCAGGCAAAGTAGGACTTTTTGAAAATATCGCATATTATCCAAGAGAAATATTTGCTTTTTTATTAAGTGAGTTATTAAATTGGAATTTGGTACCTCCTACTGTTTTGCGAGTTATAAAAGGTAAATATCCGGTTTATAGTCCTAATTATAAAAAATTGGGAGAGGTTAGATTTAAAGAAACTGAAAGCCCCGGGGCTTTACAATTATTCTTAGATTACGCGACAGGAAGGCAATATCTTGAAAAGACTGGCACAGAACCAATAATTAAACTAATAGAAGAAAATCCGGAATTGTTTTTTAAATGTGCAATTTTTGATTTCCTTCTTTACATAATGTATAGGCATTGGGACGATTATTTAGTAAAACAACAAGGTGGGAGATTAGATATTAAATTAATTGATCATGGAAATTCTATGAGTTTCGAAATAGAACAAACATATGGACTTATGCGAAGTATATTTTTAAATCTATTCGGTCTTTTAAACACAGTAGGAAAGATATTAGAAAATTACGGAAGCTATGAAGAATTTAAAGAACATCCTTTGAGATATAAATATAATATAACACCTGCAAGATTTAGGAATATTAAAAGATTAAAAGAAATTCTTACAGAAAAGCCTGATTGGTTTAAGGGTATTATTAGAGATCTTACAAAATTGAAAAATAATAGAGAGGAGTTAGAAAATAAAATTAAGCAATTAGGTTTATGGGGAGTAACTGAGTATAATGGATATAAAGTTCAATTAATAACTAATGAAGATTTGAAAAGTTTTTGGCAGAGATTAGATCTATTATTAGAATATTTACCACAAGGTATAATACCGGTAAGATATACAAAAGATGGGTTAGAGATATTTAGATATTAAATTTTCTTTTAGCTACATAATCATATAAAAAAATACCTGCTGAAACAGAAACATTTAAACTTTGTACCATTCCATACATTGGAATATAAACCTTATAATCTGCTAAATTGATAGCTTCTTCAGTTAACCCGTTTACTTCGTTTCCTAAAAATAAAGCAACTTTATTAGGCCATTCAAAATTAGGAAGTTTAATAGCTGTTTCATCTATTACTGTAGCAATAATTTTAAAGTCATTTTGTCTTAACTCTTCAATACAAGCAATTGTTGGATTAGGGTAATTTTTTGAATCAAATATTTTATATTCTAACCACTTGCTTGATCCTACAGAACTTGAAGTTAATTCTTCAGGCGTATAATTTTGTTCTAATTTGTTGAAAATAAAATAAACATATAAAATGCCAAATGCATCACAGCTTCTTAATATTGCCCCAGCATTGTGTTTATCTTTAATGTCTTCTAAAACTACTATAAAATTCTTATCTCTTTTTTGATAAATTTCTTCTATTTTCTTTTTTCTTTCTTCTCTCATTTTTAGAAATTATAAAATGAGGAAAGGATACCATAAAATTCAAAAATTTTAAATTAAAATTGATATTTTGGTACTTTAAAAATATATATTCATAGTAAAAATATATATTCATAGAGTGCATTAAATTTGCAAAACATTTTTTAAAGAATAATGTTATTTTATTAAAAATAAAGTTATAATTTAAAAGATGGCAGAAACAAATATTATATTAGGAGCAGATCATCGTGGATTTGAACTTAAAGAAAAAATAAAAGAGAAACTTGTTTCTCATGGATATAATTTTTTAGATCTTGGAGCCTATGAATATAATCCTTTAGATGATTATCCTGATATTGCTTTTAAAGTCGCCGAAGAAACTGCTAAAAATAAAAATAATAGAGGAATTTTATTTTGTGGTTCAGGTATAGGAGTTTGCATTGCAGCAAATAAAGTTAAAGGAGTCAGAGCAGGCTTAGGTGAAGAGATAGAAATTGTTAAAAAAGCAAGAGAAGATGATGACATAAATGTTCTCTGTATTCCTGCAGATTTTGTAGATGAAAATAAAGCTTTTGCTTTAATTGAAGTTTTTTTAAATACACCTTTTAAAAATCAAGAAAAATATATAAGAAGGATACAGAAAATTGAAGAATATGAAAACCAAAATTAATCTTCGAGTTCTTTTTTTAGCTCTTCCAATAATTCTCTGGCTCTTTTAGTAAGCTTTCTAGGAATTCTAAAATTTATTTTAAGTATCAAATCACCACCTTTAAGTCCTTTTCCTGGGATTCTAATATAGTTTTCTTTAAAACCTGCTGGAATATGAATTTTTATTTTTTCTCCAAAATAGTCATAAATCAAATCTTTACCTAAAAGCAAATCAAAAATGCTAATTTCAACTTCTCCGACAATATCTCTACCTTTGATTTTATATTTAGGATGGGGTATTATTCTTATTCTTACATATAAATCACCAGCTTTTTTAGAAATTGGATCTTGATCACCAGCTGCTGGAATTTTAATAATTTCTTGAGGATCAAAATGGGGTGGGAGGTTAATGTTAATTATTTCATCTCTTATAATATAACCACGGCCTTGACAATTTGCACATATTCTTTCTGGAACTTTCCCTCTCCCACCACAGTTTTTACAAATTTTGCTACTTTCAAAAATAAAACCAGTAAAGAAAGATGATCTTGAAATAACTCGCCCTGTTCCATTGCAAACTTCGCATCTAATTAAATTCTTGGTTTGGCTACCAGTGCCATTGCATGTATTACAAATTACTTTTCTTTTATAAGCGATAGTTTTTGTTGTTCCTCTAATAACTTCTTCTAAATTAACATCTAAATCTAAAATTATATCTTTTACTTCGCTTCTTTCTGGATAAAAGTCAAAAAATTCTTCGATTAAATTGGATAATAGATCATCAAAGTCTTGTGTTCTAAAAAAGGAGTGTAAATCAGCAAAATTAAATGGTGTTTCAAAAATGAATCCTTCTTTCATCATCTTTCTTTTTTGATCGTATTCTGCTCTTAATTTTTTATCTGACAAAATTCTATATGCTTCTAAAATTTTTTTAAATTTTTCTGGATCTCCTCCCATATCAGGGTGATATTTTTTAGCAAGCTCTCTAAATCTCTTTTTTATTTCTTCTTCAGAGGCATTCTCTGGCACTCCTAAAATTTGATAATAATCTTCCATTTTATAAACTAAAATTTAATTTTTTCTTTGTAAGCAGGTTCTTTTTCTATTTCGTATAATTTTAACTTATATAACAAATAAAATGGAATCAAGCTTAAAACTCCAGCAATATAACCTAAAAGATAAAGAATGGAATTTAAAATTAGAATTAAAATTATAATTACAAAAATTTTATTGAAGTTAAATTTGTTTTGTTGATTAGCTAACATATTTGTTTGATTTTTTAAATATTGAGCAATAACTTCTTTTAAAGTTGATTCAGGTTTTAAGTTAAGATTATATCTTTTATTTATTTCATCAATTGATAACTTTACTGTTTCTTTTTTGGTGGTTTCATCTAATTGAACACCGATATTTCTTAAAATAATGTCTTCTATTTTTGTGTCTGGCGTTACTCCTAAATTTAAAATTTCAAAAATAAATTTTGTTTTATCTAATAAATTTATAATTTGATCTTGAGAAATTTTAGAAAAGTCAAAATAAAATCCTAAAAAAATTAAAACTAAAACTAAAATAAACAATGTAGAAAAATTCCACAAAATTCTAAATGAATAAAACCAATTTATTTTTAAACTATTTCTTTCAACATTTTTAGACATAAAATAAGCAGCTAGCAATAAAATAGCGTAAATTAAAGCTAAATAAGTAGCAAGATCATTAGAAGAAAATTTATAAAATATAAACAAAAACAGAGAGCCGGCGATAGTAAAAATTAAAGCTAAGATTAAAGCTAAATAATCGGAATAAAATATAATGCTAAGAAAAACTAAGTAAAATAGAAAACTGAAAAATAAATAAATAAATTTATGAAGGTTAAAAGCGAAAATATCCAATACTAAAAACAAACTTAAAAGCCAAAAAAATAAAGCAAAGATGAATGCTAAAGAATATCTTAAACGCGGTAAATTAATTTGTAAATATTCTTTTTCTGTAATTACCATTAATTAAATTATAATTAAATTTGCTGGCCCTCTTGCTTTCCATAAAATTGATAGCCGATTTGAGATAAAACAACAGAAAGCTCTTTAATTTTTTCTTCAATCAAATTAATATCTTCGCTATTTTTAACATTCTCTAATTCTTTAATCTTATTTTCTATATTAATTCTTAAATTCTCAGAAATTTTATCTTTATATTCAGTTAGTATTTTTCTAGCTTGATAAATAAGATTATCTGCTTGATTTCTGGTTTCTGCTAATCGTTTTTTTCTCATATCTTCTTCAGCATACATTTCTGCTTCTTTTTTAAGTTTTTCAATTTCTTCTTTAGATAAATTAGTAGATCCTTCAATTCTTACAGACTGAGTTTTGCCTGTAGCTTTATCTCTAGCAGTTACAGTTAAAATACCATTAACATCTATATCAAAAGTAACCTCAATTTGGGGAATCCCTCTAGGAGCTGGAGGAATGCCTTCTAAAATAAATCTAGCTAATGTTTTATTATCTCTAGCCATAGGTCTTTCACCTTGAACAACATGAATCTCAACTGCAGTTTGGTTATCTTCTGCAGTAGTAAATATTTCTGTCTTGGAATAAGGAATAGGAGTATTCTTAGGAATCATTGGATGAGCAATTCCACCTAAGGTTTCAATAGCTAAAGTTAAAGGAGTTACATCTAAAAGCAATATTTCCCTTATATCGCCTTGCAAAATACCAGCTTGAATAGCTGCGCCAATAGCAACAACTTCATCCGGATTAATATCTTTTCTAGGTTCTTTACCAAAATACTCTCTAACTCTTTGTTGAATTAAGGGCATTCTTGTTTGCCCTCCGACTAAAATAATTTCATCAATATCTTGTGGTGTTAAATTAGCTTCCTTTAAGGTTTTATCAACAATCTCTATAGATCTTTCAACAAGATCTCGTGTTAATTCTTCAAGTTTTGATCTAGTAAGTTTGAAATAAAGATGTTTAGGTTCTCCACCAACTGAAGTTATGAATGGTAAATTAATTTCTGTTTCATAAAGAGAGGAAAGTTCTTGTTTTGCTTTTTCAGCAGCTTCTTTTAATCTTTGTAAGGCTAAAGGATCCTTACTTAAGTCAACTCCTTCTTGTTTTTTAAATTCTTCTATTAAATAATCAATTATTCTTTGATCAAAATCATCTCCACCTAAATAAGAATCTCCTCCTATAGCTTTAGTTTCTATAACATTATCTCCTATTTCTAAAATAGAAACGTCAAAAGTTCCTCCGCCAAAATCATAAACTAAGATTTTTTGATTAACATTTTTATCTAACCCATAAGCTAAAGCAGCGGCGGTAGGTTCTGGTAAAATTCTTCTTACATTAAACCCAGCAATTTCTCCAGCAGCTTTTGTAGCTGACCTTTGAGAATCATCAAAATAAGCAGGAACAGTTATAACCGCTTCAGTAATTTTTTCTCCTAATTTTTCTTCAACATCCATTTTAATTTTTTGCAAAATCATAGCAGAGATTTCTTCTGGTCTATACCATCTATCACCCATCTTAACTTCTACACCGCCATTCTCTGATTCTCTTACCTCATAAGGCAATTTTTGCTTTGCTTTTTGAACTTCTGGATCAGAGTATCTTCTACCTATCAACCTTTTTATGGAGAAGATAGTATTCTGCGGATTTGTTATGGCTTGTCTTTTAGCTAAAATTCCAACAAGTCTTTCTCCATTTTTAGAAATAGCAACAACAGAAGGAGTTAATCTGCTCCCTTCCCTATTTTCTATTACTCTTGGCACGCCAGCTTCAACAATTGCAGCTACAGAATTAGTTGTTCCTAAATCTATTCCTATTATCTTGGGCATGGTGATAATTGATGATTAATTAATTCTAATTATGCTATGGCTAAAAAGATTGATTTTAAAAGGATTTTTAAAATTACCAGCGCAAAGAGAATAGGCTACATTATTCAACAAAGAATCAACTAATAAATGAGAGTGTATTAATAATTTATCTTTTATTTTTTGCCTTAAAGCAAATTTTTCCAATGATATCAAAAACTCCTTTAAATTCTTGCTTTTTCTAACATATATTTTATTAGCTTCAACAATTGCAGCTACAGAATTAGTTGGTCCTAAATCTATTCCTATTATCTTGGGCATGGTTAATGAATAAGTACTTTAACTTTTGCTGGTCTGATTAATTTTCCATTCAATAAATAACCTTTAGCTAAAACTTCTACTATTAAATTATCATCACTTTTATCGCAATTTTCCTTAGAACATTTTTGAGTCGCAACAGCTTCATGAAAAACTGGATCGAATTTTTTATTCTCAGGAGAAATAACCTCTAATCCATGTTTGGCTAAGATCTCCAAAAGCTGAGCTTGAATCAGATAATATCCTTTACCAAATGATGTATTTTTGTCTTCTTCAGATAAAGAATTAAGTGCTAAATCTAAACTATCCAAAACAGGTATTAAATCTATAAGCAGATTTTCATTTGCATAAACTATAATTTCTTTCATTTTATTTTCCATTTCTTTCTGATAATTCAACAAATCAGCTTTAGCTCTTTTCCACCCTTCTAAATATTCCTCTTTTTCTTTTTCTAATTTCTTGATAATTTCTTGAAATTCTTTAATTGTCTCTGGCTCAGAAGGTAATTTTTCTTCAATTTGATTTTCTTCTGCCATTTTTTAAATTTTAAAAGTTATAATCTTTCTTTAATTATATCTCTAACTATGCTATAAATTAATGGGTAATTCATCCTTTTAACGTTAATAAAGATTAATTTATTTAGACCCTTTCTGCATGCAATCACAGAAAAATATTCAGCATTTTTTAATTCAATTTCTTCACCTATTAATATTTTAATTTCATTATCTTTTAATAAAAGATTGTTTAATAAACTTTCTTTAACCTCTCTTAAAAATCTTGCAAATTTCAAAACTATTTCTTTATTTTCAAATTCTAAATTTCTTAAAGTATATTCTAAGCCTCCCTCTATTAATTTACTGTCTTTTTCTATTATATAATACAGATTAAATTTATCAGCGATATAATCAAAAAGTTTATGGTCACTATAGTTATGTAAATCTTTTTCTTTTTCCCAATCAACATTATCTTTATTTACTTCTAGATAATATTTCCAACCTTTATCAGTAGGAATCCTACCAACACTTTTCTTTACAGTAATTAAATATTCCTCTTCGGTCAATCTATTAAGATATAATCTAATAGTAGATTCTGCCAAATTTCTAAAATATTTTCTTTTCAATATCCTTGAGCCTATAGGGTTTGCTTTTTTAATATACAAATCTATCAATCTATTAAATATTAAATTTTTAAGATTTGCTTTAGTCATAAAATTTATTCAATCTTAATTTCCTTGCCTTTTTCTTCTTTTTCTTCTTTAGGAAAAACTATCTTTAATATTCCATTTTCCATCTTTGCTTTTGCCTTATCTTCATTCACTACATAGGGTAAATAAACAACTTTTCTAAATGCACCCCTTCTAATTTCTTTTCTGTAATAGTTTTCCTCTTTAACTTCCTTCTTTTCTTCTTTCTTACCTTCAATTATCAATCTATCATCTTCTACAACAACTTTTACATCTTCTGGTTTTAATCCTGGCAATCCTACTTCTACAACTAATTCTTTATCAGTTTCATAAATATCGACCGGTACAGAAGAAACAGTGAATGTAGGAACTAAAGCAGGGAAAAATTCTTCAGAAAATAATCTTTCAATTTCTTTGAAAGGATCCCATTTAATGATTGCCATTTTTATTTATAATGTTTAATTCGACCTTGTTTATTCTCTATAATTAATTATAACAAATTAGCACCCAAGATTCAAGGGCGCTATTCTTCTATTTTTCGAATATTAGCTCCTATTTTCTGTAATTTTTCTACGATATTCTCATATCCTCTTTCTATCTTTTCTGCTTCATAAAGTATACTTTCACCATGAGCGACTAAGGCAGCTATAATTAAAGCTGCTCCTGCTCTAATATCTAAAGATCTTACTTCTTTACCTTTCAATAAAGTAGGTCCTATAATAATAGCTCTATGAGGATCTAAAATTTCTGCATTAGCTCCCATATAAACTAATTCATTAATATAAGAAAATCGGTTTTCGTACATCCAATCATGAATCAAAGTTACACCTTTTGCTTGTGTAGCTAAAGCACCAAATAAAGGTTGTAAATCTGAAGGAAATTTGGGGTATAAACCAACTTGAATTTTAGTACCTTTTAAGTCTGAAGGAAAGATTTCAATACTTTTATTTTTTAACTTGTATTTAAAATTCATCTCATTCATTGTGATCAAAACTGCATCTAATTCTTCAGGTACGATATCTTTTATTACTAAATGACTTTTAGTAGCTCCAGCTAAAGCTATAAAAGTACCAGTCTCTATATTATCTGGAGGAATTTTGAAAATAACTTTTTTCTTTAAATTTTTTCTGCCTTCGACCTCTAAAAATGGCGTACCTATTCCTTTGATTTCTACTCCTAATTTTTTTAAAAACTTGCATAAATAAACTACACTAGGCTCAGTAGCTGCTAATCTAATTTTCACCTTTTTAGGTATCAACGAAAGAAAAAGCAATAAATTTTCTGTAGCTGTAACACTCATTTCTTTTAAAATAACAAAATTATTTGTTATTTTTTTAAATTTAGCATAAACATTTTCATTCTCTTGAATCTCACAACCTAAATCCCTTAAAGCATTTAAATGTACTCCGATTGAACGAGCTCCAATTATATCCCCTCCAGGTCTAGCTATTTCTACTTCTTTAAATAAAGAAAGCATTGGTCCTAATAAAACAACTGATGCCCTTAATCTTTTAACTGCATCAATTATTAAAGATTTATTTTTGATATTACTACTATCAATAATTAACTTATTGTTTTCCCATATTATTTTACAACCTAAATATTCTAAAATTTCTAATATCACTAATACATCAGAAATTTTAGGAACATTTATCAAAATATTTTTTCCTTTATTTAATAAAGTAGCAGCAATAATTTTTAAAGCTGTATTTTTAGAGCCAGAGATTTTCACTTCTCCTTTTAATTTTTGCCCACCTTTTATTACCAAATAGTTCATATTAATTTATCTAATAAAAAGATAATTAATCCTATAGCTGCTCCAATAGCATTTATAATCCAAAATTTAAAAACAATATTTGCCTCGTGTAATCCTTTGGCTTCAAAATGGTGGTGAATGGGGGTTGATAGAAAGATTTTCTTTTTGAAAATTTTTTTTGATAAAGTTTGCAAAATAACTGATCCTGATTCAATTACAAAAACAGGAGCAATTATAGGTATTAGAAAATAAACACCTTCTAATAAAGACACAATAGCGATATAACTACCTAATGCCATTGACCCTGTATCACCCATAAAAATCTTAGCTGGATAGATATTATACCATAAAAAACACAAAACCGCTGACATTATTACAACAGTTAAACTTGCCAAATTATAATTACCATTAATAAAAGAAATCACCCCTAAAACACCTAAAATTGAAAGAGATACTCCACCTAGTAAACCATCTAAACCATCAGTTTCATTTGCAGAAAAGCTAACAGCTATAATATAAATAATCATAAACAAAGCAAACCAAAAAAAGCTTAAATAGTATCTTCCTAAGAATGGAATATAAATATATTTAATGCCCAATTTGGTGATAAACCACCAAACAACCATTAAAGAAAAACCGAAATAAATTAATAATTTTTCTTTAATCTGCAAACCTCTTCTATTTTTAAAAGCAAAAATTCCTAATAAGTCATCGATTGCTCCAATAATACCTCCTAGAACTAAAAATCCTAAAGGTAAATAAGTTTCTCTTCTATTTAAAAAATTTATCCATTTGCCAAATTCTACGTTTAAAAAAGAAATAAATGAAAGAAATAAAATAAGTACTAAAGGTGAAATCCAAAATATTAAACCACCCATAGTAGGAGTTCCTGATTTTTTAGCATGCAAAGATTGAAAAATTGGGGCATTTTCTTTAAAAACTTCTTTTTTTGCTTTAATCTTGTTTAAAAATAATATAATCAATGGAAATATTAATAAAGAAATAAAAATGTTTAAAATCCCTAATGTTAAGATTTTTAGAACTACCAAAAATGCTTCCATTTATTTATAATACTCTTTTAATGCTTTTATTATATATTCTCCATCGGCTTCTCTATCTTTAGAATTTAATAAGCCAACAAATACAAGAGGACTTTTTTCAAATTTTAAAATCATTATTAAACATTGACCAGCATCTTCTGTATAACCTGTTTTGCTTCCAAATATTATATTGGGATATTTTTCTATAAGCTTATTTGTATTATAAAGATATCTTACAGTTTTTCCTTTTAATAGAAAACTTGCCTCTCTAGAATATTCAAAAATTTCTGGTTTATTTTTGATAATAAATTTAGATAAAATGTATATATCTTTTAAAGATGATTTATTATTAGGAGAAAGACCTGTAGCATCTTGAAATGTCGTTTGATTTAAATTCAATAATTCTGCAAATCTATTCATATATTTAACAAACTCATCTTTACCTATCTTGCTTTGAATAATCTCTGAAGCTGAATTTGATGATGCAATTAATAAAGTTTTTAATAAATCTACAAGATAAAAAACTTCACCTTTCTTAAATTCTGTTTGATTTTCAGGGTAATTTGTTTTAACTTCAAATTGCTCGTTTTTTGAGTAAATATTTAAAGCTACTAAAGAAGTCATTAATTTAGTCAAAGAGGCAATAGGTTTTTGTTCTTCTGGATTCTTTTTATAAAGAACAGGACCTTCTAATTCTTTTATTAAAACATTTTGAGCGCTGATCTTATTAGGATCTATTTTGAAATTTTTAATTTCTATAAAAGATTCCGTGCTATATAAAGCATTTTCTCTATTTATAGAATTTAAATCATTATTCAAAATATTAGCTGGTTGATTTAGAATACTTCTTAAAAATTCTAATAACATTAAAAATCCTAACATTTCTTATTAATTTTAATATAATTTATTTAAAAATGAGGAAAGTTAAAAACAGAAGTTTAAAAGGTAAAAGGTTAGAAAAATATTTTGCACAAGAACTAAAAAAGCTTTTCCCTTCAGCAGAAACAGAAATTAAACCTAGAATAATTAACATCAAAAAAGATTTCTGGGGTTTATTTGATGGGTTAACATTGATTAAAAAAAAGAGAAAGTTTATCTTCTGGCAAATAAAAGGGGTTAAGATTAGTAAAAAATTTATAAAAAATTATTGGGCAAATGTAAAAGCATTTAACAATTCTAAAATAATAATAATTTTAGTCGAGAAATATAAAAACAACTGGAAAATTTATACTTCTCCAAATAAGTATTTAAAATCAATAAAAGACCTTAAAAAACTCGTTTAAATTTATTTAGATGTTTTAGTTTGAACTTTTAAAGAGATTGCTGCTCCTATAGCACCACCAATGCTCTTTAAAATCTGCCTTACTGCATTAACTGTTTGCCCTTTTCTGCCTATTATTAAGGCTAATACTTCTCTAGGCCCATTTATTTCGACCAAAACACCTCTTTCATCAATTTTTGCATCAATTTGAAGTTGATTAACCTTACTTTCATCGACCCATAAAGAAAAAAGCTTCCTTAAACGATTTTTGATTTCTTCTAATTTTTCGCTCATTTTAGAGCTACTTTAAATTGCGACCATTTCTTTAAATCCTTGATAAAGTTTAATTTTAACATATTATAATTCGTCAAGCAAATTTTAGAAGTAAAATTAAATAGCCCAGAGCTTTTATTTTCATCAATTAACTTGCTCTGGGCTATTTACCTACACGACGAAGAAGAGCTTTCTTCTTCATTCCCTTCTGTTGTTTCAGTTGTTGTTGTTTGTTCTGTTTGTTCTTTTTGCTCTTCTTCGCCGTCTACAAACAAAATTTCCTCTCTGGCCATTTTTTATTAAAAACTTAATTACGACCTTATAACAATTTAAAATAGTCCTTTCGCAGGACCTTTTATTATTATAACATAACTAAAATTAAAATTCAAGTTTTTATCCTCCTGCTTCTTTTATGATTTTAATATCTTGTTCAAATTTTTCGGCAATAGACATTACAGAATCCCCATAAAATCTATAAGCTGGATTAGACCAATTAGAGCCTGCAAAATAAATCATAGCTGCCTTCCATTCTGCTTCATAAGTTTGTCTATTAGCTCCTGATTCAGCAAGTTTTACACCAGCAGCCACAAAAGCATGATAAATATTCCAAGGATTAGGAGTTTCTCCAACTAATTTTGCTATTTTGTCTTCATAAGCTTTCCATGTAGAAGGAATAAATTGTGCAGGACCCATTGCCCCACCCCAACCAAAACTCATAGGGCAAGAAACCGGTGTATTATAAGGATCTAAACCTAATTTTTTAGTTAGCTCTAAAAATACAGGGACATCTCTATTAGGATTCATAACTCTCTCAACTTTTTGACCAGTTTTTATATTTATTCCTGCTCCAGTTTCAGGATCAGTTAAATAACATTGACCGACATTTCTACCTAAATCAGATTCTTGTTTTAAAACTGCTAACAAAAATGCTGGTCTTACACCCGTTAATTTACTTACAAGTTCAGCATATTTCAAGGCTTCGCCAAAATTTATAGGGGCAACTCCACCAGCCAATCTAAAAAGTTGTGCCCTTATTTCTGCTGCTCTTTTTTCTTTTTCAGTCAGCAATTGTTGATATTTTTTTTCTTGCCCTTTTGTTATGCTTAATAATTCATTCTTTTCTTGTTGCAAATTAGCTAATTCATTTTTCTTCATATCCGCAATTTTCAGTAAATTTTCTTGTTCTTCCATAGCATCTTCAAGTTTTTGTTTCTGATAATCTAAATTTTGTTTTAATTTTTTAAGTTCATCAATTTGTTCATTTATTGAATTTTGAAGTTTGTTCAAATAAACAATATTGGAAAAATAATCTGATAAACTTTGCTCTGCTAAAACTACTTCAATAAAAGATTTTTGAGAAAGCTGATAATATGTTCTTAAAGTTTTTGTTAAATTTTGCTTAGATGAAGAAATCTTTTTTTCAGCTTCTTCTATAGCTTTTTTAGTATCATTTATCCTTTTATCTAAAACATTAATTTCGTATCTAATTGCTTGAATTTCTAATTCTGTTTTTCTAATTTGTGCATTTAAATATTGAATTTCTTGTTCTAATGTTCTTTTTTGTTTAGACAAACGATTTATCTCTGCTCTATAAACCTCGATTTCTTTAAGTATTTGTTTAAGTTCGCTTTCTAAGCTTTCTTTTAATTCTTGAATATTTTTAGTATTTTGGGCTAATAAATTACTATTGATTTTCACATTCATTATATTAGAAACCGGAGCACCTGCATTTAAAGTAGAAATAAAAAGAAAAAGCATAAAAAAGAAAAAAATGAAAGATTTATAGTTTAATAATAAAATAAATTTCCTTTTGCTTGTAATTGATGAATTTTTGTAAGTATATTTTTTTATATCATTAATTATTTTAGACATAATTTTTATTCACTCTCCTCCTGTAATTCTTCTGGAAGTATAACTGTAGCTATAGGAGTTTCTGGGCTTACTAAAACTTTTATTGATTCTTTTAATTTTAAATCTTTAACATAAATAGATTCCCCTGGCTTCAAATTAGAGACATCAACTTCTATAAATTCTGGAAGATCCATTATTTTACCTTCTACTTCTAATTCAACTAAGGATTTATTTAATACGTAACCCTCTTTTGTAATAGCTTCTTCGCCAGCAAAATGAATAGGAATAGTAGTAACTATTTCTTGTGACAAAGAAGGAACATATATATCAAAATGAATAGGTTCTAAAGTAATAGGATGTTTTTGAATTTCCTGCAAAATCCCTATTAATCTTTTGTTATTAAATACAAACATAAATCTTTGATGAGTATGCTTTAAGTTTTTTTCAAAAACTTTTTTCTCAATAAAAACAGGATGGCTTTCAATTTCTGGTCCATAAATAATTCCTGGAATATAACCTTCTTTTCTATAAAATTCTGCTTTTTTATTTGGATCTCTTATTTTTACCTCTATCATATTTATTATTATTATTTTACTATATTTTTAATATTTAAGCTAATATTTTTGAACTTTATTAAATCTTTTTCTTTTAATAAGCCAGTTTGTGCTCCTATTTCTCTTAAATTATAAGCTACATTAACAGCAGAAAGCTTAAGCGCTAAAAACAATACATTTTCTTCCAATCTCCAATTATTCTTTAACAAAATCGCAAAAAATGTACTTGCATAGCTATCACCTGCACCTGTTGTATCTATTGTTTTAAATTTCCTATAAGCCTCGCTAAGATAAATATTTTCTTTTTTAATTAATATAGTTCCTTTTTCTCCTAATGTTAATAAAATTATATCAGTTTTTTTAAATTTATCTTTTAATTTCTTAGCAATTATTATTTCATCATTTTCTTTTGTTTTCAATAAAATTTTAGCCTCTTCTAAATTAAGAGTGAAAAAATTAATTTTGTTTAAAATTTCAATAGCTTCTTTTTTAGAAAGGAAATGTTTAGATGGGACGATCCCTATTATATTATTATTTTTTTTAAGTTTATTTACAACATATAACCATGTTTCTAACGAAGTATTTCCAGTCGAAATTAAATAAGCTGAATTTCTATCATAAATAATATCGTTTTTATTGAAAATTTCTGCCCCTCTATAAGTAAAAATATATTTTTCACCTTTTTTAGAAAGAAAAATAAAAGAAAGAGCAGAATTCCCTTTTGTATATCTTATTATACAATCTATATTTTTTTCATCTATCCTATTTTTAATAATTTTCCCAACAAAATCTTTTCCTAATTTTATAATAGCAATTGAATTTAAACCTAAATTTTTAAAATTATAAGCAAAATTTAAGCCTCCACCACCTATATCTATAAAAATCTTTTTTACTTCATTCTTCTCTTTTAAAAAATTAGGATTTCTCAAAAAAACTAAATCATCAAATATAAAAAATACATCCAGTGTAGCTGTTCCAATTGAATATACTTTCATTAAATTAAATTATACACAATATCTTAAGAATTTATTTCGTATTATTAGACTTCTCAAAATTAGCAATCTTTTACATTTTAATATTTCTTAAATTCATAACGAAAACTTATAAGTATTTAAATATGCCATTTATTTTCAATGAGATTTATAATTAATATTTAAAAAGGCCAAAATTAACCAAAAAATAACAAAATGTCATACAAAAACTCTATCAATCTAACAATTCTTTCTCTAATCTTATTTTCTTTTATTTTCTCTCTTTTTTCTTTTACTGCCTCAGCCCAAATTACCTGTAACTCTAATACTCTAAAACCTGTTAAATATGGTCAAAAAGGTGAAGATGTTAAAAATCTTCAAGCTTGTTTAATAGAAGCAGGATATAATATTTCAACAGGAGTTAATGCTTATTATGGAATTCAAACTAAAAATACTGTTAAAAAATTCTATTCTGAATGGTATAAAGGGAAATGGACTGGAAATAGTATAGATGCAAAAGGAATATCCAAACTTAAAGAAAAATTATTATCTAAAAAACTAAAACCTAGTATAGCATCAGAAGGAAAAATAAGAAAATTTAATATAGATTATGATAAAATAGAAAGTATTTCCTTATCACCGAATGGTCAATACGCTGCTGTAACCTATGAAAAAAATAAAAAATACTATGTTCAGGTAGGTAACAAAATATATGGGCCATATGAAATATATGGGCCATATGGTAATGTTCTGCTTTCAGTAGAATTCTCTAAGGATGGTTCAAAATATGGATTGACTTTTTATAAAGATAAAGATGAAAAACGAAAAGCCTATGTCCAAATCGATGATAAAACATATGGGCCATATGATGAGGCGGTATATCTTACTTTTTCTAATGACGGCTCAAAATATGGATGGTGGTTTATAAAAGATGATAAATATTATATTCAAAATTAATGATAAAATCTATGGACCATATGACCATCTTACTCCTCCTATTTTCTCTAAAGATGGTTCAAAATATTATTGGGAATTTACTAAAGATCATGAATATTATTATGAGGAATACTATATTCAAATAAATGATAAGACTTATGGACCTTATGATAAAATATACAATCCTACTTTTTCTACTGATGATTCAAAATTCGGATTCGGGTTTGTTAAAGATAACAAAGGATATATCCAAATCAACGACAAAACCTATGGACCATATGACTATGCTACCTTTACCTTCACAAAAGATAATAAAGCATACATAGCTTATATTTCTGGAAATGAATTAATTATTGAAGAAGTAGAATAAAATTATTTAAAAAGGTAGAAATTAGATAAAACCCAAAAATGACGTATAAAATATTTATCAATATAATAAGTTTCTTATTTATTTTTATTTTCTTTATTTTTGTATACGTGAATTTTGTAAAAGCTGATGTTCATCCTCTTTACCCTCATCCTGGTATTAAATATAAAATTTTCCTCACGCAAAAGTTAAAGGAAGATTATTGTTTGATAACATTTGACGAATTTTTCAATCCCAAGGAACAGACTATAACCCCAGAAGAATACGGAGTACATAAAAAAGAAAAAGCAAGCACAATTCCTTTCGACATAGACTGTAAATTAGATTCAGTTATTGAAAAGCATGTAAAAAAATTGGTATTAGAAAGCGCCTTCATGCGGAAGTCTGATTTAGAAAAATTAGGAATTAGTAAGGGTGGTTTTTACACGCTTATTGAATTTAATGATATGGTAAATAAAAAGATATCTCCTTATACCTCACCAAGTGAAGATATTTTAATATTAAAGATAGATCCAATTGATGATTTGCCTTTATTTTGGGCTCTTTTAAGGACATGGGTAATTAGTAAACATGGTAAATTTGATTTCAATAATATGAATTTAAAACAAATTGTAATAAATTTTTTACAAGATAATAAAAAACCAACAATAATAACAGATGATAAGAGAATAAAACATTTGCTCGAGAATATTAATATGGAAAACATAATAACGTTTGCTGACATTAAAAATAAAATGGTTTTAATTAAATTTTCTACAGAAAAGGATAAAAAAATTAATATGAATATTATTAAGAAAAAACCCATATACAATATTTTTAACGAGTTTGTAGAAGTGGAGTATTTAGCTGATCTTGATATAAAAAATAATTATGTAACTTTAACCAAGATAAAGGAGACTTATATAGAGCTTACTAGTCCGCAACCCTCCTCTTCTCAATCATTACTTTTAAATCTATGGTTAAAAATAAAATGTTTCTTTTTAAGATTAATTGGTAAAGCATGCTAATTTACACCTATAGATTTTTATTTGCTTTAGTTTTTACAGTTTTTATAGAAACTATTGTCTTGTGGGTTTTTATTAGAAAGATTTTTAAATTTAAGGATGGAAGATTTAGTACTTCAAACATTATATTTGCAGGTATAATGGCATCTTTCTCTACTATTCCTTATGTTTGGTATGTATTTCCTATTTTGATTTATTGGTCTTTTAAATTGTCTTTGATTTTGAGTGAGGCTTTTGCTATTTTAGTTGAGGCTATTTTCTATAGATTTTATTTTGATGTTAAATTTAGATATTCTTTGTTAATTTCTTTTGTTTGTAATTTATCTTCTTGGGGGTTAGGGTATTTATTTGAAATTTTACTTTTTTAATTCTCTTTTTATTTTCTTTAAAGCTTTAGCAGCTGCAGAAATTTCTGCTTGTTGTTTATTTTCTCCTTCTCCTACACTTATTAATTTATCTTCAATATACAGACCTACAGTAAATTTTTTTTGATGAGCTGGTCCTTCTTCCTTTAAAACTACATATTTAGGCAAAATTTTATATTTACCCTGTAAAATTTCTTGTAATTCGCTTTTGGGATCTTTATAAAGTTTTTTTGAGATTATTTCGTCTAAATCATCTAGAAAATGATCTTCAATGAATTTTTTTATTGTTTCTAAATCATTATCTAAAAAAATTGCCCCTACTAATGCTTCAACAGCATTGCTTATAACTGTCTTTAATCCTTTTTCTTTCAAATTTTCACCTACAAACATAAATTTTTCTAATTCAAATTTTTCTGCTAATTTCAATAATCTTTCTCTATTTACTAAGCTGGCTCTTATTAATGTAAGTTCACCTTCTTGAAATTTTATAAATTTTCGGTATAAATACCAAGAGATAATAAATTCTATAATAGCATCGCCAAGAAATTCTAATCTTTCATTATGGTTATAGGGATGCTCTGGATGAAAATATAAATAGCTTTTATGCGTTAAGGCTTCATGATAGATACTTTTGTTTTTAATTTTTAAACCAAGTTTTTTTTCTAATAAAGATAAATCTTTATTGGTTAATTCTTTTTTCATTTTTTAGTTTTTGGATATTATCATAAACTGTTCCTAAAACACCATTTATAAATTTAGCTGTTGCAGTTGTCCCGAAATTTTTTGCAATCTCTATAGCTTCATTAATTGCTACTTTATAAGGTGTTGCTTCTGATTCGTTCAAAAGTTCATAAACCGCTAATCTTAAAATGCTTTTTTCTAGAAGAGGAACTTGTTCATAAGGTAAAGACTTAATAGATTCTTTAAGGATTTTATCAATAGTTTCTAAATTTTCCATTATTCCCTTAACTAAATTTCTTCCAAATTCAGGTTCATCTATATCTTGGCCAAATTCTTGTAGGTTTCTTTCAAAAATTTCTAAACATTTTTCTTTTTCATAACCATGAAAAGCCCATTCATATAAAGATTGCACCACTATAATTCTAGAAAGGTGCCTAGTTGCCATTTATTTTTTCTTGGATTCTTTTTCGATTTCTAAGTATTTTTTGCCTTTATAAAAACCACAATTAATACAAACTCGATGGGGTAAAGTAAGTTCATTACAATTTTTACATCTCACAAGTTGTACAGGTTTTACAATTTCTTTTTGAAATCTTCTTTTTCTTGATCTAGATCTTGAAAGTCGTTTTGCTGGTACTACCATTTTAAATATTAATTATAATCAATTAATTCGTCCTTTGTAAACCAAAGATTAATTTCATATTCTGCTTCTTCTTTAGAACCTGAAGCATGAATTAAATTTTTAATAGCTCTTTTTTCTAAATTAGCTAAAATAGGAGTATCGATTGAAAAATCTCCTCTTATTGTTCCTGGTTGAGCTTTATAAGGGAGTGTATGACCTACAATTTTTCTTACAATTTCTACAGCATGTGGACCTTCAATAGCAATTTTTACAATTGGTCCTGAGCACATATAATCAATTAACCATGATCTAACTAAAAGACCTAACTCATAAGCATTATTAACATTAAATTCTTTTTTAACATCTATTTTTAAATTATTTTCCTCGCAAGTTCGGAAAAAATTGTTACCAAGGTTTTCTATCCATTCTTTTGTTTTAGGATAATGTTTATCCATTAATTTTTTATTAGGTTTTACCAATCCTAAGCCTATAATTTTTAGCTCACATTTTTCAAATCTAGAAATTATCTCACCAATTAAACCCCTCTCAACAGCATCAGGTTTTAAAAGTACTAAAGTTCTTTCTTTTTTAATTTTTTTGTACAATATTTGTATTTTATTAGAATTTTCTTTTGATGTTTGTTTTTGACTAGGCATGTTTTAAATTTTACGAATGTTAATTTGGGATTTGTAAAATTTTTAACATTATTATTATAACCTAAATTTTTTCAAATTTTATAAAAAAATAAAAAAAGCAGGGCTATAAGCCGGATTCTGTACTAGCCTTTAGGGCTAGCGCTAGCCATCTGTCTGGCCCTTGGATTACTCCAAGGGGCAAGCGGCACTCCGCCCTATAAGGACGGCACGGCCTTGCACCCAGAAGGAGAAGACCGCTCTTAAGGGTTACCCCTTAAGAGAAGGAGGTAGCTAGGACAAGATTGCCCTAACACCCTCCTACTTTTCACCTTTCCTCAGTACCAAAAATTCGGTACTGAGTAGTATGGTCTCTGTGGTCTTCTCAGAGTCTTTCGACTCTCCTCGATTTCCGAGGCTTCCTTTGTGGGTGTCCGGACTTTCCTCCTAGGGAAAACTCCTAGGTGGCTAGCCGCCCTGCTCTTTTTTAATTATATCATAAAATTTAATAAAGGAAAATGCTTCAAGTTAATTTAAAAGAAATCCCTACAAAAATAGGAGTATATTTATTTAAAGATAAAAACGGAAATGTTTTATACGTTGGAAAAGCTGTCAATCTACGCGAGAGAATTAGAAATCATTTAAAAAGTAGTAACCCTAAAATTATTGAATTAATAAAAAGCGCTGATGATTTAGAATATATTGTTTTAGATTCGGAAGCAGAAGCTTTATTAAAAGAAGCTGAACTTATTAAAAAATTTGATCCTCCCTTTAATCAACTTTTAAGAGACGACACTCAATATTTTTATGTAGGTTTTACTAAAGAAAAATATCCAAAAGTTTTTATTACCCATCAACCCCAAAAGTATAATGCAGAGTTTATCGGTCCATTTACAGAAGGTACAGCTTTAAGAAAAATATTAAGAATCATTAGAAAAGAAATACCTTTTTGTACTTGTTTAAAATCCCATTATGGAACTTGTCTTAATGCTTCTTTAGGATTATGCTATGGTTGGTGCTGCAAAGAAGACGAATTAGGAGATGAAAGATTATATTCTAAAAATATTCAAAAAATTAAACGTCTGTTAAAAGGAGATCTCAAAAAAATTAAAAAGGAATTATTAAACGAATTAGAAAAAGCAATTAATGAAGATGATTTAGATAAAGCTACTAAAATTAAAAAAGAAATACAAGCTATTAATAAAATTTTAGAACACACAAATTTGATCAAAGAAATTTCAGAAGAACAAGAAAAATTAAACAGGATTAAAATTTTAAAAGATTTACAAGTGTTATTAAAAATGGACAAATTGCCTAATGTAATAGAGGTATATGATATTTCTCATTTTGCTGGTAATTATAAGGTAGGCATTATGGTTGTTTTCAAAGATGGAATTTATTCTCCAAAAGATCTAAGAAGATTTAGAATTAAAACAGTAATGAAACCCGATGATCCAAGAATGATTTATGAAGTTTTAAAAAGGAGATTTAATCATCCAGAATGGGGTATACCTGATTTAATCCTTATCGATGGAGGCAAGGTACAATTTTCTTTTGCTAATAAAGCACTTAAAGAAGCAGGCTTATATAATGTTAAAATTATTTCTATAGCTAAGCCTAAGAGTTTGTTGTATTATGATGAAAACAAAAAGCCCATTCCCTTAAGTAAATTACCTAAAAATTTAGCAGATTTTATAAAATTATTAGATAAAATTACACACAGAAAGGTCATTAATTATCATAGAAGATTAAGAGAAAAACAATGGCTCAACTTTTAGATATCATCATTATTTTAAATTCAGTCGTTTTAATAGTTTTAATTTTACTTCAACAAAGAGGCGGGTCGTATGGAACTTTATTTGGATTCACAGGTAGTTTGCCATTCTTTCAAAGAAGAGGATTGGAAAAATATATTTATTATCTTACCTGGATTTTAGTTTGCATTTTTCTTCTATTATCTATTCTTAGGCTGTATTTATGAAAAAAGTAGTTATTCGGCTTTTCAAGCTTGTTAAAGATTTAAAAAATATAGAGTGGCTTCTTATTTTATCTGGTTTTACATTAGGAATAATATTAATAGGTATTTCTTTTTGGGGAGTTCTTAATTTAATCTTCGAAAAAAAACCCGCATATGGAGGTATTTTAAAAGAAGGAGTCTATCAAAAAATCAATACCTTAAATCCATTTCTTGCTGAAAATCAAACAGAAAAAGCTTTAGTATATTTGATTTATGATAGTCTTGTGCGACCAAATGGACAAGGAAGATATGAATACGAATTAGCTAAAAATATTATAGAAATAAATAAAGGTTTAGGTTATGAAGTAGAACTAAAAGATGCTTATTGGAGTAATGGTACAAAAATTACTGCTGACGATATTATTACTACTTTTTCTATTATTAAAACATATTCTTCTGGAGAATTATATGAATATTTTAAGGATGTGAAATTAGAAAAAATTGACAATTATAAAGTCAGGTTTATTTTACCAATCAAAGATAATTTATTTATCCAAAAGCTTTCTTTTGTAAAGATTATTCCTTCTAAAGAATGGTTAAAATATCCTCCTTCTCAATGGCAAGCAAATGAAGAAAATTTAATAAAAGTCTCAAGTGGACCTTTTGTTTTTTCTCAAAAATATACGCTAAAAACTGGAGTAAATGTTTATGAATTTGTAAGAAATAATTATTATTTTAAAAAACCTTTTCTGGACAAAATTTTAATTTACGAATATCCAGATTTAAAAGCTGCTTATGAAGCTTTAAAAATAAAAGAGATAAATACAATAGGAGGTCTATCTCCAAGTTATTTAAAATCTATATCTAAAAGAAGCTTTAAGGTTGAAGAGATAATATTACCAAGAATAATTGCTTTATTTTTTAATGCAAAAAAGGTTAAAAAGGAGGTGGCTAAAAATTTAGAAAGTGTTTTAAATAAAGAGGAGTTAATAAAAGAAGTGTTTGAAAATTCTGCAGAACCTTCAGATTCTATATTTTCCCCATCTATCAAAAAGATTTTTGGTTTAGGAGAGATTAAAAAACAATATATAGCTGATAAAAATTTAGATTATTCAGATATAACAATAATTGTGCCAGATAATTTTTTCTTAATTAAAATAGCTAATTATCTTCAAAATAAATTTAATTTTAAAGTAAAAATTGAATCTCCTTTTAATATAATTAACCAAATTATACCAGAAAAAAATTATGAAGCATTATTATATGGAATTTCCTATAGATTAATTCCTGACATATGGCCTCTTTTTTCTCCAGATTCTCCTTTGCATCTTACAAATGCTGATTCAAAAGAAATTATTAAAAAAATTCAAGATTTATATACAGGAGATATAAAAGAATTCAAAAATAATTTGGAAGAAATAGATAAATTAATAAGTGAAATAGAGCCTATTGTATTTATTGGAAATAATTTCTATTTATATGTAGTCCCTATAAATCTTAAAGGTTTTGATTTAAAATATTTAAATGAACCTTATGAAAGATTTTTTAAGGTCGAAAATTGGTATTTATCAGAAAAAATCTCATTTTAGATGAATTTACGAAAGTTATTTTCAATTACATCACTGAAATATTCATATGTTTTAATAATTTCTCCTAATAAAATAACTTTATTAGAAATAAGTAATAAAAAAGGGACTTTTCATTTAAATAATAAATTTGAAGTTGAAGATAAAATTTTCATTAACAATAATCTAAATGAAATTAATCTTAAAAGGGCTTTAAGTTCATTAAAAATAAAAATTCCATTCAAAGAAGCTATAGTTATTTTAAATTTGCCTATATTTTTTACTCAAAAAATTGTAACACCTGATATTTATAGCAAGAATCTAAAAGATATTATTGAAACAAATATAAAATCGCAGCTCCCATTTGCTGCAGAAAAATATTTTTGGCAATCTATTCTATATCCTGCTAAAAATTCGATTTTTTTAATTTTTTATAATAAGGAAATTCTACAATCGATTATAGAAATTTTAGTATCTTTAACTATCCTTCCTCTCAAAATAGATTTTACTTTTAATCCTTTTTTAGAATTTATAAAAAATAAATTCTCTTTATACTTTGAAAAATCTTATATATTAATGAGTTTAATAGAAAATGTCTTTAGTTTTTTAGTTTATGAAAATGGGATGTTACAAAATATATATTCTGAAATTATAGATATAAATAACCTGGAAGAAATTATAAAAAGAAGCATTGAGTCTTCTTCAAAAAATATATCTTTCCCTATAGATGTTGTTTATTTTTCTAAGGTAGGCGTAGATCTTCCAGAAGATATAGTAAATCAATATAAAATCTTAGAGATAGATAAAATTACAGGATTAAGCCCTGAGGAAATTATAGGTCTTACAAGCTCTAGTATTCTTAAAAAATATGACGAATCTTCACAAATTACTGTAATTAACTTAAATAAAGAGATATTTCTTCATAGAGCATCAGAAATTCTAAAATTTAGTATTATACTATCACTTGGGATTTTAATAGTCATCAGTTCTTTATTATATTTGGGATATAATATTATTAGCAAAAATAATGATTATATTAAGGAAGGCTTAACACAAACAGCTCCTTCAAAAGTAACTTCAATAGAAGAACTTCAAAGTTTAATAAATATTTTAGAGAGATATAACCAAAGTAAAAGCATAGTACCGGAGAAAGTTCAAAAAATTTTAAATACTCTACCTTCTAATACTAATGTTACGCAGCTTGTATTTTCTAAAAATAGTGTTAAAATTATAGTTGAAGAACCTGATAATACTAAAAGAGAAAATATTAATAATGTTCTTAAAAGCAATTATCCAAATATTCAAATAAACCCTATTTTTAACGGGCTCGAGATTAATCTTTCTTTATAATAATGGCACAAATTTGTCAGATTTGTGGCAAAAGTAAGTTCAAGGTTGGTAGAAGGATAAAAACTAGAAGTAAATATAATCCTACTGATATATATTTTCAAAAACCAAATTTACAATGGTTTATTTTACCAAATGGAAAAAGAATTAAAATTTGTACTAAGTGCAGAAAAAAAATTATTAAAAAAGGAGTGAAAATTTAAATTTCAAAACCCTCTTCTTCAATAACTTCAGAGAGTATCATACTTGGATTTTCAACGGCTTTTTGAAGATTATTGATAATTTCATCAAAAAGATCATCAAATTCTGTTGGTAATCTTTTTCTTTTATATGGATTAGCCCAAGAAATTATTTGAGCATATAGATAAGGGTGCCATTTACCCATTTCTTTGATTTTTTGAGCAATATCTCTAACTAAACTATTAGCTATCAATACTTTTTCTGCTCTTTTTTGTCTTACTTCTAAAGCTTCTGGAAGTTTAAGATCTAAGAAGAAGTCACATTTCTTTAAGATAGATTCAAATGAACTTCCAGAAAGTTTTTCTGCTTTTTCATAAGCAATACCTAGGGTTACATAATAAGCTTGTTCAATAGAATCTACTAATTCTGGATCAGATTCAATCATCTCTGGTCGTTCTTGTAAATATTCTCTATAAACAGCTATTGCTACATAAGCTTTTTCTCTTATATTCAATTCTTTTTCGATATTAAAGTTCATCATAAGTTGAGCAAGTCTTTCTGGAACTTGAATAACAGGCAATTCTCTAATTCCTAACTCTTTAGCAGCTAAAAATCTATGTTGACCATCTATTATTACATATTTATCTTTTTCTTTTGTAGGCACAACGATGACCGGGACTAAGAATCCAATTCTCTCCATTGAATTTATAAGGTGCTTTACATGATATTGACTAGGTTTTCTTTGGTGAGAGATTACTTCTAAATTTTCGATAGGAACCATTTTAATAATCAATTCATTACCTTTATATGGATCTTTTATTTTCAATTGTTTTTCTCTTGGCATTTTTGTTTTAAAATTTTTTAATCGCGGCCTTTTACTTCTATAATAATTATAATATAATTTTTGTTACAACAATGAACGAAATAAAATCTGAATATTTGGAAATTTGTCCTATTGACAAAAATAAGGCAGAAATTGAAGAAATTTTAGAGTACAAAGAATGTAAAAAAGATTATTATACTTTAAAAAATCCTTTTGATATTCTTCTTAAAAGTGGGGAGTGTGCAAAACTTAAAGAAAGTAAAAAATTATGCGAAGTAGAAAACAAGCTTAAGGCTTTTGAATTGTTTTTCAAAGAAATAACAGGCTTTTTTCCTTTTTCTCTTCAAAGATATTGGGCTAAACGGGTTTTAAAAGGTGAAAGTTTCAGTATTATTGCTCCAACAGGATTTGGGAAATCAACTTTCGGTATAATCTTTTCTTTGTTTTTGGTTGAAGTTTTAAAAATAAAAAGAGTTTATTATATTGTGCCAACAAAAATTCTTTTAAGAGAAATTGAAGATAAATTCTTAAGATATTCTAAAAACTTAAAAGAGGTGAAAATCTTAGCTATTAAAAAATCAAAAGATAAAGAAAAATTAAATAACGAATTCAATATTTTGATCTCTACTTCTCAATTTTTGCATAAAAATTTCGACTTAATCCCCAAAGGTTTTGACTTTCTTTATATTGATGATGCTGATTCAATGATAAGACAACCAAAAAATATTGATAAAGTTTTAAATCTTATAGGATTTACCAATGAAGATATTGAAAAAGCCTTAAAAATCATTGATCTTAAAAGAAAAGGAAATTTTGAAGAAGCAGAAAACATTAAAGCTACTATTGATACTACAAATAAAGGGCGAATTATTGCTGCTTCAGCCACATTAGCACCTAAAACAAAAAGAGTAAATATTTTTAGAGAATTATTAAATTTTGAAATAGGTCTTTCCTCTACTCATTTAAGAAATGTTGAAGATTTGTTTATTAATCTTTCGGGTAAATCTTTCGAAGATTTAATTAAAACCTCTATAGAATGGATGAAAAAATTAGGCTCAGGAGGTTTTATTTTTCTTTCTGATGATTTTTCAAAAGAAGTACTTTATCAATATAAAGAAATTTTAAATAAAGAAGGTATAAGTGCAATCACCTACGAAGAATTTAATACTAAAAATCGTTCTCTTTTTGAAAGTAATCAAATACAAGTAGTTCTTGGTTTTTCTAATATACGTAATCCATTAACTAGGGGCATTGATTTGCCTCATGTAGTCAGATATGCTATTTTTATAGGTGTCCCCAAATTTAAATTTCCTTTAAGATTAAACTATTCTCCTAAGGTTTTGTTTAGCTTTTTGCTTGCCTTAAAGGAATATATCAAAGACCATTATGAGAGCGATATTCAGTTTAGCAAAGATTTAGTATTTTTAAGAAAATATAGTTTTTTAAAAGAAGAACAAGTTTTAGAAAATGAAAATATAAAGAACAGAATAGAATCTATTAAACAAAAATTAGAAGAAATTTTAGCTAACAAACAAATCTTGGAAACTATTCGACAAGATCCTAAATTATCTATTGTAGAAGAAAACGGTAATCTATTTTTGTTAGTTTCAGATCCAAGAGGATATATTCAAGCATCAGGTAGAACTTCTAGATTATATCCATTAGGTTTAACAAAAGGATTGAGTGTGGTTTTAGTAGAAAATTATAAGGTTTTTGAACACCTTAAAATTAAATTAAGACTTATCGGTTATAAGGTTGATTTTAAAGAAGTAGCTGAAATTTCTTCTCTTGAAGAAATTATTAAAGAAATTGACAGAGATAGAGATGTTGTTAAAAAGTTTATGGTAGGTAAAATAGAAGAATTTAAAGATCCTGTAAAAACTTGCTTAATCATCGTAGAATCTCCTACGAAGGCAAAAACTATAGCTAACTTCTTTGGTAGGCCTTCTCGAAGGAGTTATCAAAATTATTGGGTTTATGAAGTGAGTATAGGAAATTATATAGTTAATATAATAGCCACAATGGGGCATTTTGTTGATTTGGTTCAAGAAGAAGGTTTTTATGGAGTTAAAAAATTTGATAAATATTTTATTCCTATTTTTGAACCACTTAAAATATGTAGAAATTGCGGAAGACATGTAAGCATTAAAATGGATAAGTGTGAAGTTTGCGGTTCTACTGTATTTTTAGATAAAAGAATATTAATCGAATTTTTAAGAAAATTAGCAAATGAAGTTAACGAAATATATATAGCTACAGACCCAGATACTGAAGGAGAAAAAATTGCTTTTGATCTTTTTATTTATCTTTATCCTTACAATACTAATATTCAACGAATGGAATTACATGAAATTACTAAAGATGAATTTTTAAGAAGATTCAAAGAAACACGAGAAATTAATAAATCTTTAGTTTGTGCTCAACTCACACGAAGAGTAGCAGATCGATGGGTTGGTTTTTCCCTTAGCGAAGAATTACAAAGATATTTTAAAAACCTTAATTTATCGGCAGGACGAGTTCAAACCCCAGTTTTAGGCTGGATTATTCTAAATGACGAATTGAGAAGAAAAGAGAAATATTATTTAGGTAGATTCTTTTACAATGAAAACAATTTCATAGATTTAAATTTTGAGGATAAAGAACTTGCTAAAAAAATCAGAAAAAATAAAAATAATCTCCAGTTAGAAATTAAAATACTAGAGAAAAAAGAGGAAGATATAAATCCGCCACCACCATTTCAAACTAGTGACCTTCTTAAGAGTGCTTGGGAAATTTTAAGATTAGATGCTGCTACTACTATGAATTTAGCTCAAGATCTTTTTGAAAGAGGTCTCATTACTTATCATCGTACTGATTCTTATTATGTATCTGATTTTGGTAGAGATTTAGCTAAAGAATTTTTCCAAAAACAAAACAAAGAACATTTAATTTATACCCGATCTTGGGAAAGCCCAGGAACTCATGAATGCATCAGACCTACAAAACCTTTCACAGTTGATGATGTTATTGAACAAGCGATTCTTAACCAAGAACAAATTTTATCTAGAAATCATTTAAGATTATATAATTTAATCCTTAACAGATTTATGGCTTCACAATCAAAGTCAGCTAAGGTTGAAAAAGCTTTAATAGAAATTACTCTTAAAATTGATAATGAACCTGTTATTAAAGAAACAAGAGAAATCATTTATAATATTCAAGAAAAAGGTTTTGATGAATTTTTAAATATTTTAAGAATCACTCCCATTGAAGAAAAAGTTTACCAAGTAGTTAACTTTAAGTTAACAAGATTACCAAAATTTATTCCTTACACTAACGCAACTATTGTAGAAGAGATGAAAAAACGAGGCCTAGGAAGGCCTTCTACATATTCTACTATAATTCAAACTTTGCTTGAAAGAAAATATGTGATTTTAAATAAAGGCTACTTAATTCCAACTAAATATGGTAGGGTAATTTATGAATATTTAAAAGAAAAATATCCTGATTTAATTTCAGAAAACCTTACTAAACAATTAGAAGAAGCTATGGACAAAATTGAAACAAATCAATTAGATTATCAAACTGTACTTAACAATCTCTTTATTAGAGTATTTGGTATAATATAAAAAGGAGGGGTGGCAGAATTGGCTAATGCGCCGGTCTTGAAAACCGGTGGCCCTTAGTGGCCTTGTGGGTTCGAGTCCCACCCCCTCCGCCAATCGGATTAACGCAAATTTAAAACGGATTAACGTGAATAAAGTTATTTTGAAATTTTTTAGATTATATTAAAATATATAGGATTGTGGGTTATAATTATATATGGGCCTCGGTAGCTCAGTGGTTAGAGCGGGCGTCTCATAAGCGCCAGGCCGTGGGTTCGAATCCCACCCGAGGCAAATCATTCAGCTATAATTTTACCCTTCATACCTTTATCTAAATGTAAGGTGCAATAAAATTCGTATTCTCCTTTCTTAGGTAAAATAAAATTTAATTCAACTTCTTGATCTGGAGCTATTAAGTCTGATTTAATTGAAAATGTCTCATTAGAAATCTTAAAATCATGAGGTGTTAATCCTTCATTTTTAATAATTAATGTAATCTTTTCTCCTGCTTTTACTTTAATTAAATCTGGTTCAAACTTATATTCTTTAGCAATTATTTTAATTAATTGGGTTTCTGGTATGGTTGTTGTCTCAAAAGTTTCTACAGAGGTTGTTTCATGTGTTATTGTAGCTGAAGTAGTAGGCAAAGAAATAATCAATGGTTTAGTAGGGGTGGGTGGAGTTATTTTTTTAATTTCCTGAGGATTAAATAAAGAAAATTCTTGAGGAGAGGATGTTGAAGGAAGATAAACATTTTCTACAGGAGGATTTTGTTTTATATATATTAGTCCTAAAACTAAAACAATCAGAATGAGAGCTATGCCTGCTAAAAGTTTAAATAAGTTTCCCATTAAAAAATTTTAATTTAATACTCGACCTAATAATTTCTTGTTAACTCTTTAAATTTTTCTATTAAAAATTTAGTAATCTCTCCTGGTTTGTTGCTTATTTTTAAATTATCTATTTTAATTATAGGCAAAATTTCTTTATTTGAAGCAGTTATAAAACATTCATCAAATTTTTTAATCTCATCTTTGTATATTTTTCTTTCTATCAATGGGATTTTATATTTTTTGCAAAGATTAATTACAACTTTTCTAGTAACTCCTTCTAAAATTTTTTCTTTAGGAGGTGTAATAACTTGTTTATCAATAACAGCAAAAAAGTTGGAAGTGGTGCATTCTAAAATTTCATTATTTTTATTAATCAATAAAACCTCGATAGCTTTTTTCTTTTTAGCCTCTTGTAAAAATTTAATTGCATCAGTATAAATTAAAGTTTTAGCATTTGGATCTATTCTTTCATAAATTTTTGTAATCAACTTAGCTCCTTTTTCATATATTTTTTCATCTAATTCTTTAACAGGAGTAATCATAATTATTAGCCTTGGTTTTGTAGGAGTGATAAAATCATAAGAATCACCACCAGTAAGAATAATTCTTATATTGGCTTCTTTTAAATGTTTGTTTTTATTTAATGTTGAAAGAACTAATTTTTCTAGAGTATTAAGTTTAAAATTATGCTTTAACCCAATTATTTTAGCTGATTTTAAAAGCCTTTTTAAATGTTCCCTAAGATAAAATGGTCTTTTATTATAAGTTCGTAAAAAATCAAACACTCCATAGCCCCTTAAAAGACCTAAGTCATAAACAGGAATTTTAGCTTTACTTTCTTCTATAAATTTTCCATCTATGTAAAATATATTTTTCATTTAAAAATTTTAAATTATCTTACTTATATCTAAAATTATGCCAAATAGCTAATAAAATAGAATCTGAAATAAGATGAGAACCTCCATAACTTAAAAATGGAATTGCTAACCCTATTATAGGAAATATACCTAAATTTACTGCAGTAGTTAAAATAAATTTAATTCCAAAATGTATGATTAATATATTTGAGAATGAAATACCTAATGGATCTTTAATAAAATTTGTTTCAAAAAGTAAAATTCTTAAAAATAATAAAAATAGAATTACATAAAAAATAAATCCTATAAATCCTCTTTCCTCTATAAAACTTGTTAATAAGAAATCAGTTTTTGAAGAAGGTAAAAATCCTAACCTTGCTTGTGTGCCCTTACCAAAACCTTTACCCCAAAATCCTGCAGATCCTATAGTAATTTTTATTTGTCTTAAATTATATCCTGTCTTTAATGGATCTTTTTCGGGATAAATGAATGTTAAAATTCTTTCTTTATGATAAGGTTTTAAAACAAAAAACCAACTCATTATTAGAAAAAGGATCAAAATTATTGATAAAATAAAAATTTGTTTTTTTGTCAGAAATATTAAAACACTAAACAACCAAGTGAGGAAAAATAAAATTAACATTCCCATATCAGGTTGTAGAAAAATTAAAAATAGAAATGGAACAATAGACAGAAAGCTTAAAAATAAAAAATAAAAATTCTTCATAAAGTTATGATATTTACTAATATAGATAGCCAATGTAGTTATTAAAATTATCCTCACAAATTCTGAAGGCTGAACTGAAAACCCCATTACATTAAACCAAATTCTTTCTTTTGAAGGTAATATAAATAAAGAAAGCAAAATTAGAATAGAAATAACATAAAAAAATTGGAAATAAGGAGTTCTTAAAAGAGAGTCATAACTTATAAATTGAGAAGAAATTAAAATTAAAAAACTAATTATCCAGAAAATAACTTGCTTATAAAAACTGTCAATATCTCCTATTGAAAATATAGTAGAAAGCGAAATTAACATAAAAATTGCTAAAATTGAAATAATACTAATATTTAATTTCATTGCTCAATTTCAGATTCTGAATAAAGAATTACATTCTTAATTTCAGTTAACAAAGGGGGTAAAGAAAGTATTTTAATATCTTTCTGTTCTTGTGCTTTTATATCGTATATTTCTGATTTTAATGTGCCTATTAAAGTATCAAACTCATCGTATAATAAGAAATACAATTTAATTTTATTGTAATTCTGGTAATCTTTATTAAGTATTCTTGCTGAAAAGTAATTTTCGCCATAATCATAGCTTAAAAGTTCGATATTAGGCTTTCTTTGCTCGGTTTTAAACCAGTCTTCTTTTCTAAAAATAATTTTTGCTTCAGATTTTTTAATAGAAAATTTAGGCGCAGATATATTTGATTCTACTAAATATTTTTCTTCTAATGGAAGTATAAAACTTTCTCCAGAAATTTTTGCTATTTCATTATTAGGGCCATAAAAATATATTTCATATTTAAAATTTTTCAATCCATATTCTTCATTAGGATTTGTAATTGGAACAACAACATCCATAGTCTGATCAGGATAAATTACAATTTGTGGTTGTTTTATTTTCAATTCTTTTAATTCATACACCTCACAAGGAACACAAGGGCCCCCACAATCAACTCCTTCTTCATTATAATCTTGACGATTATTATGGCATGATGGAAGAGGTTTAAATTTTAAATAAATAAAATATCCAGGGATTGATAATATAATAAAAAATATAAAAGCAATTAAAATTTGTTTTCTTCTGCGCCAATTCATCTTATTTAAAATTATAATTTAAAAATGAAAATTCATTTTATAGGAATAGGAGGGGTAGGAATAAGCGCATTAGCAAAATATTATCTATATAATGGCCACACCATAAGCGGAAGTGATTTAAATTATCCTATAGTTTTTTCTAAGGATGAACTTAAGCATATTACATTTTATTTAGGACATAAAAGCAAGAATTTAAAAAATGACGTAGATTTAGTTATTTATACTTCTGCTATTAAAAAAGACAACCCTGAATTATTAAAAGCAAAAAAGTTAAATATTCCTACTTTATCTTATCCACAAGCCTTAGGTCGATTAACAAAAGATTATTTTACAATCGCTATATCAGGAATGCATGGCAAAAGTACAACTACTGCTATGATTTCAAATATTTTCATAAAAGCTAAATTAGATCCAACAGTTATTATTGGAAGCAAAGTTAGAGGATTTGGAAAAAACAATGAACCTAGCAATTTTAGATTAGGTAAAAGTAAAATTTTAATTATCGAGGCTGACGAATATAAGGCGGGTTTTTTAAATCATTACCCTGATATTATCTTAATTACAAATATTGAGGAGGAGCATTTAGATTATTATAAAAATTTAAATAATATTTTGAAAACTTTTAAAAAATTTATCCAACGTTTAAATTTTGAAAAAGATTTAGGAGAATTAAATAAATTTAGAAAATACTTAGTTGTCAACAAAGATGATAAAAATATTTTGAAAATTATAAAAAGCAGAAAGCAGTTTTTAAAAAGTATAAAAATAAAATTTTACTCAATTAAAAATAAACCGAAAAATCTTAAATTACAAGTACCAGGTTTACATAATATAAGTAATGCTTTAGGTGCTTTAACTGTAGCAAATATTTTTCAAATATACAAAAATGTTAGTTTAAAAGCTTTATATGAATTTAAGGGAATTTGGCGAAGAATGGAATATAGAGGAAAGGTAAATGGAGCTAAAATTTTTGATGATTATGGCCATCATCCAACAGAAATAAAAGCTACATTACAAGCAGGAAGAGAATTAGCTAAAAGCAATCGTCTTTTCATAGTTTTTCAACCGCATCAATATTATAGAACATTGACTTTATTTGATAAATTTTTATATTCTTTTGATGATGCAGATTTTGTAATATTAACAGATATTTATAGTGTAGCAGGGAGAGAAAAAGAATGGATTAAAAGAAAAGTAAATTCAAAAATATTAAAAGAAGAACTTTCTAAAAGAAAAAGTAATGTTTATTATATTAAAAATTTTGATGAAATAGTTAAATTTTTGAAAAGTAATTTAAATAAAAACGATATTTGCATAATAATGGGCGCAGGTGATATTTGGAAACTAACAAATAAATTAGTTGGACCTAAAAAATAATTTTTATCTTACTGGGACTATCCGAACATATGTTCTTATAGTGCAAAAGCTAGTAAGCGCCATGAGGGAAAATTATTTCTTTGATTGTTTTTAGTAATATTTTAAGATCTAAAAAGAAATTTAAATTTTTAACATATTCTAAATCTAATTTGACTCTTTCTTCAAAGGTTAATTCATTTCTTCCTGAAACTTGCCATAATCCTGTCAATCCCGGTTTGACACTAAAAATTTCTTTGGGGGAATTTTCGTCTATTTCATTTTCTAAATATGGCCTTGGTCCTACAAAAGACATATCTCCTTTTAAGATATTAAAAATTTGAGGTAATTCATCTAAAGAATGTTTTCTTATGAATAGCCCTCCTTTTATTAATCTAGGATCTGGTTTTAATTTTTTATATAAATCATATTCTCTTTTTAATTTTTCATCTTTTAAAATCTCCTCTAAAATTTTATCCGCATCTTTTCTCATTGTTCTTAATTTTATCATTTTAAATTTTTTCATATCCTTTCCTATCCTTTCTGTTAAATAAAAAACAGGTTTCCCATCAACTATTAAGATATAAATAGCTAAAATAGAAATTAAAATTAAAAAAGGTGGTAAAAATAAAATAGCTAAAATTTTATCTAAAATATTTTTAATAAAATTTCTATAAAGCATCTTTAATAATTTTATAAACTTCTTCAGCAGTTTTTTGCCAATCAAATTTTTTTAGAAATTCTTTTCTTTTTTCTTCAAATTCATTTAAATTTAAGTTTTTTAATTTTTCCAAAGCAAGCAAGAATGATTCATCATTATTTAATTCAAAAAATATTCCTATATCACCATAAATTTCTTTATAAACAGGAATATTAGATAAAATAACAGGTGTTCCACAAGCTAAAGCCTCTAAAGGAGGTAAGCCAAATCCTTCTTTTAAAGATGGTGAGATTAATGCTTTTGCTTTATTATATAGTTCTATAAGTTCCTCATCAGTTACTTTAGGATAAAAAATTATTCTGTTTTCAAGATTTAGTTTTTTAGTTAGTTCTTTAAGATAGTTATGATATTTTATGTATTTATAATGATAGCCGATTATTATTAAATTTTCTTTAATGTTAAATTTTCTCCAAAGTTTAATTACATAATCAACATTTTTATAAGGGAAAGTAGCATTTACTATAAGGTAGAAATTTTCTTTTTGCAAATTTAAGTTTTTAAATTTTTCTTTATCAACTCCTAAATAAACAACCTTGACTTTGTTTTCTGGGATCTTAAAAATTTTTACGATATCATCTTTTGTAGCATTTGATGGAGTAATGATAAACTTACATTTATTGATTAGCATTTTAAGCATTAATTTATGATATAAATATGTGTCTAATCTTTCTGTATAAATATATAAAGGAATAAGATCATAAATAATAGAAATTTGGGGTACATTTATTTTCAATAAATAGCCCACATGAAATGGATTATATACAAGATCTGGTTTTATTTCTTTTATAACTTTATTTAAATAAAATTCAGCTTGCAAAAAATGTAATATTTTTAAATTTAGGGTTTTAACTTTTATTATTTTGATTTTATCAAAGTTTAGATCCTTGTTAGTTATCATAAATAATTCATCTTCAGATAATTTTGACACCTCTTTAATTATCTCATAAGAACTTCTAAATATTCCACTCTCTTTGTTCCCCCAATATAAAAAATCAATTAATATTTTTCTCATATTTTAATTCTGATAGAGAAAAACCAAAAATTATAATAGTCAAATATAAAATAAAAACATTTGTTAAAAAATAATCCACTATATTGGCAAAAAGTATCATCCACCAATATAATCTTAAATAAGATTTAAGATTTAATGCTAAATATATTGCTCCAAAAATAATTAAGAAACTAATAATACCAAAATCTAACCAGGTTTGCAAAATAATATTATGAGCGTTAAAACCTTTAGTGTTTTCTCCAAACATTTTTACAATGTTAATCTCTTTCTTCAAAATTTCTGCCTGAAAAACATATGGGCCTAGTCCTAAAGGATATTTTTTAATAGTTTCTATCGCACGTTTATATATTTCTTTTCTAAAATTAAAAGTTGTAATTTGGTAATGGGTTAATTCTTTTATTCTATTTATTATCTTTTCTTCATTTTGCAAAAAAGATGAACGGCTTGAAACATTTATAATTTTTAACCATAAATTATAATAAGCTTTTATCCAACATATATAAAAAAGAAAGCTTAAAAAAATAAGATAGATTAATAAAGTTATTCCTATAACTTTTTTATCATTTTTAAATAGCTTATAAATGATAAATATAGATAAGGCCCAAAATATAAAGAAATTATTTTTACTACCTGTTAAAAAAAGATTAAAAGAATTAAATATATAACTTAAAAGAAAAACAGAAAGAGAAATTAATTTATTTTCAAAAAGTATAAATGAAATTAGAATAAATATTAAAATAGCAAAGCCATAAGGATTAGGATGCCCTATCAAAGATTGCATTCTTGGATAAGTGAAAGGTCTTTCGTAAAAAATATTTAGATACAAATTTGGAAATAAAAATAAGATTATATTAATAATGCCTAAAAATATGCTGATTAATAAGATAAGCAAATAAAAAGATTTTTTATGCTCAAATAAAAGTAAAGAAAATATAAATACTGGTAAAAATTCTAATAATTTAACTGTATAAAATAAACTTGTTTTAGTATATGGAGAAATAAGTAAACTTAAAAGTATCAGATATATAAAAAATATAATGGCAAAGATTATTTCATTTTTAAAGATTTTGATTTTCTCTAAGAAAGTTTTTTTATTTAAAAAGAAATAAATAGTAGGGAGCAAAGGAACTATTAGATTGCTAAAATTAAAATCTGTAAATGGAATATCTAATTCTGGTAATAATATAAAAATTAAGGCAATTAAAATAATAAAAACCTCAAACCGGTTTTTGCAAATTGTTTCTCTAAAAATATAATACATTTCCTTGGCAAAATTAATAAAAATAAATAAAATAAAACATTAATGAATGAATTTAAGCTTGGATTGGCAATTAAACCTTTATATATATATTTTAAAGCTTTAGATAAATTTCCTGTTTTTTTAGATATTTTACCAAGATGAAAGTAAAAAATACTAAGATTTTCTTTATCGAAATTGTTAAGATGTTTATTTAAAATATATTCTCTATCTTTTAAAACCTTATCAAGATTCTTTTCATAAATTCGGAAATAATACTTATAATATACAATATTTATTGGTTTAAATTTAATATTTGATTTTAACAATCTAAAGTAAAATTCATAATCTTCTCCATAAGATATTTCCTCGTCAAAATAAAATTTCTTAAAAATTTTTCTATTTAAAACACTTCCACCAAAAGGATATTTTCTGATATCTAAAGATTTAATAGGATTTTGGGATAAATATATTAGTTTTTGATAAGAAGGGTAAACAAATTCTTTATTTTCAAATAGATACAATCTCGGAGCTATGTACCATAAGTCCTTTTTAATATATTCATCTAACTTACCTAAAGAATTTTTAATAATTTCATCGTCATCATCTAAAAATATAATCCACTCGCCAGTGGTATATTTAATTCCAAGATTCTTTGCGTAAGAAGTTCCTTTATTATCTGGATATTGAATTAAGAGTATTTTTTTATTGTTAAAATCATTTATTAACTCTTCTATATTCTCTCCTCCATCATTAACTACAATAATTTCATAGTCTTTAAAATTTTGATTAATGACACTTTCGATCGCTCTTTTTAATAAATCTTTTCTATTATAAGTTGGTATAATTATTGAAAACTTATGCATTTAATAAATAATTATAAATTTTTAATAACTCTTGAATATAAAAGTCCCAATCCAGGCTTATTTTTATATTTTTCTTGGTCTTTGGAGTATTTAAAGCTAATATTATTTTTTCTTTCAATTCTTCTATATTCAGTGGATCTACTAAAAAAATATTATCTTCTAAATAATCTTTAACCCCACAATTTTTTGTAATAACTAAATTACACCCAAAATAAGCAGCTTCTAAAATTGAAAGACCATACGACTCAAATAATGAAGGATGACAATATACTTTTGCATTTTTATATAAAAATATAAGTTCTTCCGGATTTGCTTCTTTTATATGAATTACATTGCCTCTTTTTTTAATAAGAAATTCTAAGTCATTATAAAAGAATTTAAAATTAGTTGAAAAATTATAATTATCTCCTACAAACACGATTGGAATTTCTGGTTTATCAAACAGAGCTTTTATTATAGCTATTTGATTTTTAAATGGCTCTATTCTTCCTACATTCAAAACATAATCTTTCAGACCTAAATTTATTTCTTTACATGGTCCCCAAAAATTTTCATTTATTGGTAAAGGAAGAATAAAAGATTTTTTTATTATTTCTTCTTTTAAATTTGGGAAGTAATTACATAGAGTTTCTTGAGCTGATTTAGATTCTATTATTATTGCTGATGCTTTTTTTAGAATATATTCTTCATGCACGTCTCTTCTATATCTGTTAAGTGTTTTTAAAAAATTAAATAAAAATTTATCTCCTATGATTTTCGCTAATAGATTAAATAAATTCTTATAAATAGAATATTCTTTATAAATCAAATAAACAGCATATGAAGTTTCTTCATTTTTATACCAAGCTGGATTTAAAATAAATTTTTTCTTGTTTCTAAGTATCTGTTTTATATAAAATATCAAAGTTTTAAAATCTCCTAAATTAAAAAGATGGTATAAATCAAAATCTTCTTTAAATTGATTTTTATTTAATATCAATTCTGCTTGAATATTATTTTTTTCTAAAAACTCTTTAATTTTTAAAATTACGTAAGTATCACCACCTTTTGCTATGTTTAAATTTTTTCTAGCAATTAAAGCTATTCTCATCTTAAAAATTTAATTTTTAACTTTAATAATAAATCTTCAAATTTTAAAAATAAGCTAACTGGTAGAAAGGTTAATAAAATTCTTAATAAACTATGGATTGGAAGATTAGGGAAGCTTAATAAAAAACATTTTGTTGCTTCTTTTTTATATCCTGCTCCTTGATAAAATGTTCCTAATCTATAGTAAAAGTAGTTTAAAAGATTGTTTTCTTTTAATTTTTCTTTGTGTTTTTGGATGATATAAGAGTAATCTATGGTACCTTTTTTGAATTTATCTATATTATTTTTTATGGGACCTCCTATGTAATGGATATAAACTGGCTTAGGTATAAAGATAAATTCTTCTTCGAAATTAATATTAAATAAAATTCTTAAGCCTAATTCTATATCTTCTCCTATATATATCTTTTCATCGAAACCTTCAAGTTTGTTTAAAAAATCTTTTTTAACTACCCAATTACCGGGTGTTATCCACCATTTAACTATCCATTGTAAAATGCTTTTTTTATCTATTTTTAAATTTTTATATGGAGGCAAAATCAAGATCTTGTTATTTATTTTTTTAATAGATTGTCCCGTTACAGATTTGATTTTGTTTTCTTTGTTAAAGAGAGCGCTATTAAAAATTTCTAAAGTATTATTTAAATATTCGTCATCATCATCTAAAAAGCCTATCCATTCTCCTTGAGCTATTTCTATGCCTCTATTTCTTGCATAACTAGGTCCTTTATTCTCTTTATAACTTATATACTTCATATCTAATCCTTTATCTTTATATTCTTCTATAACATCTGATACATCATTTCCTCCATCATTTATGACAATAACTTCAAAATCTTTATAGGTTTGATTTAGTAAACTTTTTAAAGCTCTTTCTTTTAATAAATCTTTTCTATTATAAGTTGGAATTATTATTGAAAACTTAGGCATTTTTAAAAATTACTTCCCTACCCCATATTCCTAAAATTATCCACAAAATATTTATATTAATTCCATTCCAAATTATTCCTGTCAAAAATAAACCTAACAATCCTATATTCATTAAATTATAAATTGTTTCATCTTTTGATTTTAAGGTTTTTGCTATCATAAAAATAAACATACTTAAAAAACTCAAAAATCCGAAAATTCCTGTGTTAGCTAATAATGAACTGAAAAAATCAGCAAAATGACTGCCCCAACCTATACCTAAGAAAGGATGTTTTAAAAATATATTGATTGAAGTTAAGAATATTTGCATTCTTATTTCAGTTGTTTGTCTATTAAAAAGGTAAAATAAAACCAATATTAAGACAAAAATTGGCAAAAGGGTAATGTATTTTTTAGAGTTATAAAAATATATTAGAAAAATTAATAAAGAGCCTAAAATGAAAGTAGAGGATAATGAAAAAAAGAACGATAGAAAGATTATTAAAATTTGTAAAAAGCGTAAATGATTATTTTTGAAGATACCTTTAAAAAGCAAAGATAAAAATAAAGCTATAGAAAGATAAATCCCCAACATTGATGAAGAAGGAATTAAACCAGAAAATCTATAAATATTTAAGTCTTTTAAATATAAAATTTGGATTGTTTCGTTCAAAAAACTTAAATTGTTTAAATACAAGGATAATGGTTTTTTAAAAATATGTAATAAAAATTCAAAAATTTGAAAAATAAAATTTATATTAATTCCCAAAAGAAAATATTTAAAAGATCTATAAATATCAAATTTTGAAGTTATTATACTTAAAAACAAAGCTAAATAAAACAAAAGATATAAAAATTGAGTAATATTTAATCTTGAAAATTGAGAAATTTTATAATAAAAAAAATTAGGATTATCTGGTGGTTGTAAAACTAATTCATTATATTTATTTTTATAGGCTAAAATTAAGCTTATCAAAACTAGGAATAAAAAAATTAAAAGTAAAGTAGTTAAAATAAGAAAATTTTTATTTTTTAAACTATATAGGACATTTTTAAGTGAAAGTAAAATAAAAATTATTGAAAATAAGAAAAAAATTTGAAAACCAAATGTCCAAGGAAGATAATTAAAAATGGGAATGTTTATAAAAATAGAAGTTAACATCAAAATAGAGAGGAAGTCGATTTTTTTAAAATAAATAAGGAGTAAAAGTAAAGAAGTTATAGCTAAGCCCACTAAGTTAATTTGAAAAGGATGTAAATCTATCATATTTTTAAGTAAAAACTAACTGGTCCTAAATTTTTATTTTCTATTTCCATAAATTCGCCAAAGATTCCTTTTTCAACTCTTAAATTTTTTTCTTTTAATTTATCAATAAAGGTTAAGTAAATCTTTTCTGCAATTTCTTTAGGAGGTGAATTTGAAAAATCAGGTTTGTTTTCTTTAAAATCGGGAATTAGAGTAATTTCTGAAACAATAAGGAGTGGAAGCGGTTTTTCTTTTAAAGAATATTTAAACTTACCATTTTCATCTTCTATTATTTTGATATTTAATAATTTTTCTATAGATTTTTCGATTTTATCTTCATCTCCTTTTTCGATTCCTACAAAAACTAAAAAACCATTGTCGATTTCTGAAATTAATTTTTTATTAACATATAATTTAGCGCATTCCACCCTTTGAATCAAGATTTTCATTTTTAATGTTAAAATTATATCAAATGCCTACACAAATTCTTTTTCTAATATTTTTGGTATTTTTATATTTTGCTTGGGGAGAAATTAAAGCTGGCAACAGAGATTGGGCAATAGTTTTTATTATTTGTTCTATGATATTTTTATTTATGTTTTTAATAAGTAGGTGAAAGTTTTTAAATTTTATCTATTATCCACATCGCCTTAACAGCCTCTTTAAAAGTATTAAGCGAAGCTTGGTCAATATCTTTGGGGCCTGGGTCATTGATTAAAAAATTACCATTGTCAAACCCAACAACTGCAATATAATGTCCTAGTCTCGTAAAAATAGATGGACCTTTCATAGCGGCTATTACAATTTTGCCATTTTTAACAGCAGATATAGCTTTATTTATATCCGTTCCTATATAAGTACCTTTAATATTCCACTTTCTTAAATAATCGTTATCTGTATATAAAGCATGACTGGTGCCACTATCACAAGTTCTATATCCTTTTTGAATAGCATCTTGAGCTAAAGTAGTGATTAAATTTTTATATTGGCTTTTATCATAATTATTGTAATAAGCTATAGCCATTGATAAAGATGCGATCCCACAGCCTGATGACCCTATAGTTTGCGAAGGTCTACCACATGTAGGATGTCTATAAGGGAAATCTTTCCATAAAGGATCATTTTGCTTTATTAAAGGTTTACCCCATTGAGATCCTGAAGTAGAAACATTTGCTCTTGCATTAGGTTCTTCAAGTCCAGAACTTTCTGTTCCTATGTTAATTTTTTGTATTTCTATCTCTGGAACAGAAAATACTACTTGATACATAATTAATCTGGCGTTAAAAATTGAAGGGTTTATCCAATAAAGAAGAACACCAGAAACAAAAATAATACCGAGTCCAATAATAGCATTTTTCATTCTATTTTTACCTTGCATTTTTACGTCAGGGATTGCTGAAAGTAGATTTTCAAAAGCACCAAATAAGAACATAAAAAATGCTACAACAACAGCAATAGCTACTAAAAGATTGTAAATTCCTTGAAGACAGAAATTCAAATTAACTCCAGTTCTACAATATTCTTGAATAAATCCTGTAAGATCCAAAGGTGAATTTATGCTTTGTGCAAAAGCAAAATTTACTAAGTTCATTTTTCTAATTTCTCTTTTAAATAATTTATTAATTCTTCAATATTTATTCTTTCTTGATTAGTGGTATCTCTATCTAGAATTGTGACTGTATTATCTTCTAATGTCTGAAAATCAACAGTAATACAATAAGGAGTTCCAATTTCATCTTGTCTTCTATATCTTCTTCCGATAGAACCGCTTTCATCATAAAATACTATAAAATGATTTTTAAGATGCTCATATATTTCTCTTGCTTTTTTAACTAAATTATCTCTATTGGACAATAATGGAAAAACGGCCACTTGGATTGGAGCTATCCAAGGTTTAAATCTTAGAACTATTCTTTTTTCTTTCTCTCCTTTTTCAGATAAAATCTCATCTTCATCATAAGCATCACATAATAAAGCCAATAAAATTCTTTCTACGCCAGCAGAAGGTTCTATCACATAAGGGATTATCTTTTCTTTTCTTTCTTCGTCAAAATAAGTTAGATCTTCTTTAGAATAATCCATATGTCTTTTAAGATCATAATCAGTTCTATTAGCAATACCTTCAATTTCATCTTCTCCAAATGGAAACTTATAATAAATATCTATAGCTGCTTTAGCATAATGAGCTAATTCATCTTCGGTTTGAATATGTTTTATTAAATTTTCTTTTTTTATTCCTAAAAAATTTGTGTACCAATTAAACCTTTTCTCAACCCAAAATTCAAACCATCTTTCATTTTCTTCAGGTTTAACAAAAAATTCTATTTCCATTTGCTCAAATTCTCTAATTCTAAAAATAAAGTTTTTAGGAGTAATTTCATTTCTAAAAGATTTTCCGATCTGAGCTATACCAAAGGGAAGCTTTGCCCTCATTGAATTTAAAATATTTTTGAAATTTATAAAAATACCTTGAGCTGTTTCTGGTCTTAAATAGCTTCCAGTGCTAAGTTCTTCTACTGGACCTACGTAAGTTTTGAACATTAAATTGAAATTTCTAGGTTCAGTAAGCTCACCTTCGCATAAGGGACATAAAGCTTTATTATCTTTTATTTTTACTTCTCCATATTCTCCTTTCAAAAGATGATCTTCTCTAAATCTATTGTGGCATTTTTTACATTCTACTAATCTATCATAAAAATTTTCTATATGCCCTGAAGCTTCATATAAAATTCTTGGTCCTATAATTGGAGTTTCTATTAAATAAATATTACCCATATTTAAAATATCTTTGAGCCATAATTGCTTAATCTTATTTTTCAAAAGAACACCTAAGGGGCCAAAATCATAAAAACCCTTTAGCCCTCCATAAATTTCATAACTTTTTATTACAAAGCCTCTTCTTTCTGCTAAATTTATTATTTTTTCTAATTTATCTTCTTTCATTTTATTTATCATTTTACCAAATAAAAGTCGATTTGCCGTGTTTTGATATTGAATGTTTGTAATGTAAATTTGCTTTGTGCATTTACCTCTATAGGAGGTAAAAATACAAAATATTTAGGATCACTATATAAAGGAGGAGTTACTTCTATTTGAAACATAATTTTATATGGAGGATAAACATCACCATAACCTGAAATTAATTCATCTATTTTATAAATAAATTCGCCTGTATCAGGATTGTATTGAAGGTTATTAGCATTGAAATTTTCTCCAAAAACTCCTGTTAATTTTACACCAATAGGAATTTTCGTTTTAACAATTATATTTTCAAAATCTTCACCAAAAGTAGAAAAATTCAAATAAACAGATAATGTTGTAGGTTTACCAGCCTGTAAAGGAAATGATCCTGTATTTTTTATATTTGGATCATTATAGAAAACTTCTGGTTCTACAAATATATTTCCTGCAATTTTTTTAGTATTTTGAGTTTCTACAGTTAATTTTTTAGTTAAAATTTGAACTTCTGGCGGTATTGTTTCTGTTTCTATTTTAGCAATTACTCTTATTTCTAAATTTTTTGGGCCAGAGGGATATTTATTTATAGTAGAAATTGAAAAGGTTACAGAATCTGAAGACCCTGGTTGAACTACATAAAGACTCGGTTTATTTCTAGCATCCCAGATTATTGAATTTTCAAAAGGATCAAAATAACCATCCGTTCGAACAGAATTAAAATCAAAATAGCCTTCTAAATTTACTTTTACCTTTACATTGTTGAGGGCTATTGAGCTTTTGTTAATCCATTTTATAGTATAAGTTATATAAGACCCCAATTTAACTACATTATCTTCTGGATTAGCTTTAATTTCTAAAACTATAGGAGATTCTAAAACTTTAACAGTTATCGGAAGAGATTTTAATGAAAATGTTTTGTTTTTAAAAGTTATATAGCTTGATAGCAAAATAATAGTATCTTGAGCATTACTTACAAATTTGCCTGTTAGATTAATTTCAAAACTATTATTCGGATTCAAATTTTTAAATGACCAATTTAATTTATTTTCTGTAGGAGGAGATAAGCTAATAATTTCAAAAGATTCTTGAGGTACTAACTCTAAATTTACATCTATTTCTTGATCTGTATTATTTATCCCTTTTATATAAATTGCAAATGGCTCATTTAAAAATACTTTCGATGGTAAAGATATTTGGAAATTTATAGGCTCTTTTTTAACAATAACTGATAGTTCTTTGTTTAATTCAAATATTTGGTTCCTTTTTATAGTAGAATAATTTAAGGTTGCTTTAATTTTAATTAATTGATCGACATTTCCTAAAAATATTAATTTTACCTTTATATCTCTCGATGTATTAGGGTCCAAATCTCCTATGGTAAATGTCAAATTTCTGGAGTCTAAATCATCATAAAAATATGCTCCTTCTTGCAAAGATAAATTTAATTTAGTGTCAGTAATGATTTCTTTAGAATTATTTTCTATCTTAATTAAATACTCATATACCGATAAAGAATTTACCTCCTCTGGTCCTAATATATTTATTGATATTCTTTTAATATAAACTGATCTGTAGTAAAAAATAAAGCTAAAAAGGCTTGCACTTATTATAAATAAAGTAAAAGAAAGCCAAAAAAATTTTTTGATTTTTCTTGTAAAAATAAAGGTATCCTCTAGGGCAGTTTCAGATTCTTCCCATGTTTCTGGTTTCTCTATTTCTTTTTTTCTTATACCCCATATTTTCTTAACCCTACCAACTCTTTTAGATGGTTTAGTACCATACAATTCTTTTTCTAACTCTTCCTCAAAAGATTTATCTTCCATTATTAAAAATTATAAATGAATTCTTTTAAGATGGGATTTTAATATCTTTTTAAACAAAGGAAGCCATTTGCCATTTTTTTTAACTTTTTTATCTTTTAAAAAATTGAGAATATCTAAATAATCTTCCTTTTCTATTTTTTCATAACCAATTTTTTTGCATTTATCACAATACAGCTTTGAGCTTTTTAGATAAATATTCTTATAATTTTGAAGGTTAATATTGCATTTTTCACAATTTTCTAAATTCGGCTGAATTCCAAGTTCTTTTAAAACTCTGTAAATAAATAAAAGAGGAAATTCTTTTGGGTTTTTAAGAAGTATTTTGTCTATATTCGTTAAAAATTTCAAAAATTCATCTGAGATGTCTAAAAAATTAAAAAAGGTCAAAAACCTTAATGCCCATAAATAAGTATATGGATATTTTTTATATATTTTAAAAGGAATTTTATATGGTAAAAAAGAAATTAATTTATATACAGAAGGTTCTCCGATTAAATAAAATTTCCCAAAATTTCCAGGTTGAACAATAGACAAAATCTTGCTTTTGCTTGTATTTATGCCTTCTGCTATTGCTTCTATAATTCCTAAATTTTTTGCTAAAATATATATTATGGCAGACTTTTCTTTTACATTTTTTTTATGTAAAATTATTCCTATAGTCTTAAAATAAAACATGGATAAAATAAAAAATTTAATAAAAAATTATAAAATAAAACTTGTCTTAGAAATTTTTATTGCTATTTTAGTTTTATTCATAAATTTCAGCTTAGCTTATAACTTAGGAAAAACCTCAGTAGAGCCTAGTGCGGTAAGCGACATTTTTGGACAAAATTCAGATTTTGATCCTAAATATAAATTTTTATTTAATGAAGTATGGCAAATTATTAAAGAAAATTTTGTTGACCAAAAAAGAGTAGATCCAAATAAAGCTGCATTTGAAGCAGTTAGAGGATTAGTAAAATCTTTAAATGATCCTTATTCAGATTTATATACACCAACTCAGTCAAAAATAATTGAAGAGGATCTACAAGGAAAATTTTGTGGTGTAGGCATGGAAATAGGAATAAGAAATAATGTCTTAACAGTAATTTCTCCATTAGAAGATACTCCAGCTTATAGAAAAGGAATTAAAGCAGGTGATTTAATTTTAAAAATTAATAATGAAGATACTTACAATATGTCGTTAGAAGAGGCTGTTTCCAAAATAAGAGGTAAATGTGGCGAAAAAGTAGTTTTAACTATTTTTAGAGAAGGATGGCAAAATGAAAGAGATTTTGAAATTGTTAGAGAAGAAATTAAAATAAAAATGGTAAAATACGATTTTATTCCCCCTGATATTGGGCATATTAAGATTTTAAATTTTGGAAATAACGCAGTTAATGAATTTATAAACGCATATAATGATTTAAGATCAAAAGGAGCTAAGAGATTTATTATTGATGTAAGAAATAATCCTGGTGGTTATTTGCAAGTAGCTATCAAACTATCAGAACTCTTTTTACCTCGAGGCAAAATTATTCTCAAAGAAGTATGGGGCAAAGAACAAAATGAAAGAGTGATAAGATCTACTGGTTTAGGTAATTTATCAAAATTAAAAATGGTTATTTTAGCTAATAAAGGAAGTGCTTCTGCTTCTGAAATTTTTGCTGCAGCCTTAAGAGATAATTTAGGAACGAAAATCATAGGAGAAAAAACTTTTGGTAAAGGAAGCGTGCAACAAATATTCGAAGTAGGTCCAAGTACACTTTCTATTACAATCCCTATTCAAAATAAAAATACCACTACAAAAGAAATAAAATTTTCATCAGGTGATAGTTATTCATTAAAATTAACAGTGGCTTATTGGCTTACACCAAAAGGTGTAAAATTAGAAGGAAATGGTATAGAACCAGATATTAAAGTTATAGATCCTAATCCAGAAGATAACGAAGACGAAATTCTTCAAAAGGCTATAGAAATTGTTAAAAAACTGTAAATAAATTATAATTAATAAAAATGGCTAGGAAAAAGATTAAAAAAGATAAAAATATCCCAATTTTGTTATTAGAAGATATTGCGCAAGTCGGAAATAGAGGAGAGGTTAAAAAAGTAAGTAGAGGTTTTGCTTTATACCTTTTTAGAAAAGGGCAGGCTATTATTGTTACTCCTGAAAATAAGGACCAATTAGATAAATTAATAAAAGTTTCAGAAGAAAAATTGATTAAAAAACAGAAAGAATTAGAAGAATTAAAAGAAAAAATAGAAAAATTAGTTTTCAAGACATATATAAAAGTAGGACCACACGGTGAAGTTTATAGTTCTATTAATAAAATGCATATCAAAAAATTCTTAGAGGAGCATAATATATTTGTTACTAAAGAAGATATAGCTTTAAATGAACCTATTAAAATAGCGGGCGAGCATATAGTGGAAATAAACTTAGGTTTAAATATTAAAGCAAATTTAAAAGTAATTGTAGAAGAGAAAAAATAATTTAAACTTGGACTATTTACTATTTTGTGATATAATTAAAAAATATGTTTTCATTTAATAGATTTACAATTAAGGCTCAAGAGGCATTACAAAAGGCCCAAGATTTAGCTTTAAAATATCATCATTCTGAAATTAAAGGGCTTCATATTTTGTATTCTTTAATAACTCAGGAAGACACTATTGTCTCAGATATTCTGCAAGATTTAGGAGTTGATAAAAATTATCTTGTCCAAGTAGTTGAAGAGGAAATTAATAGAATCCCCAAAATATTCTCTGTTACTAATGTTACTCAATTATATTTAGCCCAAGAAACATTTCAGATTTTAGACCAAGCTGCATTGATCGCAAGAAGGTTTAACGATGAGTTTATTTCTGTTGAACATATATTTTTAGCTTTAACAGAAATTAGATCAGTAGCTAGATATGTGCTTGAAAGATTCGGTTTAACAACAGAAAGAGTAAGTAAAGTATTATCTCAATTAAGAAAAGGACAAAAGGTTACTGATGAATCACCCGAAACTAAGTATAAAGTAATAGAAAAATATAGTGTAAATTTAACAGAGCTTGCAAGACAAAAGAAATTAGACCCGATTATTGGAAGAGATAGAGAAATTAGAAGAATTATTGAAATTTTATCAAGAAGGACCAAGAATAATCCAATCTTGATTGGAGAACCAGGAGTCGGGAAAACTGCCATTGTGGAAGGATTAGCCCAAAGAATAGTCGCTAATGAAGTGCCAGATTCTATCAAAGGTAAAGAAATTATATCTTTAGATTTAGGAGCATTAATTGCTGGAGCCAAATACAGAGGAGAATTTGAAGATAGATTAAAGGCAATTCTAAGGGAAATTAAAAGCAACCCGGGAAAGTTTATTGTTTTTATTGATGAAGCTCACACTTTAGTAGGAGCTGGTGCTGCAGAGGGAGCTATAGATGCTTCTAATTTACTTAAACCTTCTTTAGCCAAAGGAGAAATCCAAGTTATAGGAGCTACAACATTGAGAGATTATAAACTTTATTTTGAAAAAGACCCAGCTTTAGTAAGAAGATTCCAACCTATTTTAGTAGAAGAACCTTCTAGAGAAGATGCTATAGCCATTTTGAGAGGATTAAAAGAGAAATATGAAATTCATCATGGTATTAGGATATCTGATAGCGCAATAGTTGCTGCTGTTGATCTTTCTATGAGATATATTACTGATAGATATTTACCAGATAAGGCTATAGATTTAATTGATGAAGCAGCTGCAAGCTTAAGATTAGAAGCAGAAAGCATGCCTCGAGAATTAGAAGAAATTAAAAAAGAAATTAGGAAATTAGAAATCGAAAAAGAAGCAATTTCTAAAGAGCCAAATTCTGCTAAGAAATTAAAAATAATAGAATCAAAATTAAATAAATTAAGATTAGATGAAGAAAAATTAGAAAATGAGTGGAAAAAAGAGAAAGAATTAAAAGAAAGATATAATCAGCTTAAAAGAAGGTTGGAGGATTTGCAAAAAGAAATGGAAGAAAAGGAAAAAATTGGAGATTTATCAAGGGTGGCTGAAATTTTATATGGAGAAATTCCAAAGATTAATAATGAACTAAAAGAAATTGAAAAATACATAAATAAAAGTAAATTAAGGTACATAAAAGAAGAAGTAACCGAAGAAGTAGTAGCTGAAATTGTTTCAAGATGGACAGGTATTCCTGTTTCTAAAATTTTAGAAGATGAAGCTCAAAAATTATTAAAAGCAGAAGAAATTCTTAAACAAAGAGTAATTGGACAAGATGAAGCTATTAGCGCAGTAGCAAATGCATTAAGAAGAGCAAGAGCAGGCTTATCTGACCCTAGAAGGCCTATTGCTTCGTTTATTTTCTTAGGGCCTACAGGAGTAGGTAAAACTGAAACAGCTAGAGCCTTAGCAGAATTTATGTTTAATGATGAAAGAGCAATGATAAGATTAGATATGTCTGAATATATGGAGCCTCATTCAGTAGCGAAATTAATTGGTTCTCCTCCTGGTTATGTAGGTTATGAAGAAGGTGGACAATTAACAGAAGCTGTAAAAAGAAGACCTTATAGCTTGATATTGTTTGATGAAATAGAAAAAGCACATCCTGAAGTTTTTAATATTCTACTTCAAATATTGGATGATGGTAGATTAACAGATAGCAAAGGATTCACAGTTAATTTTAGAAATACAATTATAATATTAACTTCAAATATCGGAAGTCATTATTTTAGAAAAATAGGATCTATAGGCTTTACCAGAAATGAAGAAAGAGAATTCGAAGATTATAAAGAAAAAACTATTAAAGCTCTTAAAGAATTTTTCAAACCAGAATTTCTAAATAGAATTGATGAAATTATAGTATTTAAACCTTTATCTAAAGAAGACTTAAGAAAGATTGTTGAAATTCAATTAAATAAGGTTAAAGAAAATCTTCTTAAGAAAGGCATAAATGTTGTGTTTGAAGATGATGTTAAAGAAATTTTAATTGAAAAAGGATTTGATCCTGAATATGGCGCTAGGCCGCTTCAAAGAGTTATCCAAAAATTAATACTAGATCCTTTAGCTCAAAAAATAATTGCCAATCAAGTGAAAAAAGGTCAAAAATTAACTTTTGGTTTAGATCTCAATAAAGAAATAAAAATAATTAGCAAATAATGAAAGATAAAATCATAAACTATTTAAAAGAATCGATTATAGAATTAAAAAAAGTAAATTGGATATCTTTAAAAGAGACACAACAGCTTACTTTAAATGTTATTTTATTCTCTTTATTATTTGTAATTATATATGGAATTTTAGATTTTTTATTTTCAAGATTAATTTTGATTTTTAGATAAATAATTTTAAAAAATTATTTTTTCAACTATATAATAAGAAATTGAGAAATTTAAGAATTGTGATATCAGTGTTGCAAATATTGCTCCATTAACTCCATAAATTGGAACTAAAATTATATTCAATATTAAATTTAATAAAGCTGCGCCAATAGTTAAATAAAAATTTAACCATTGTCTATTAAAAACAAAAATTATATTGTCTAATAAAACTAAGGGGAACAAAAATATAATTGTCCAACTTAAGAGCTTTATAATAGGGATAGATAAAATATATTTAGAGCCTAATAAAAGTTTTACTAAAGGATCTATAAAAATATTTACAAAAATAATTAAAAGCAGACTTATTAAAATTATTACTAAAAATATTTTTTTATAAATTTTATATAATTTTTCTTTGTTAAAAATTTGAAAAGAAAAATAAGGCAAAAGAGCAACCATAGCTATACCTGGAATTAGATTCAAATTTAAAATAATTTTAGTTGCAATAGAATAAAGACCTAATTCATACATACCTCTAAAATAACCTATTATCAAATGATCCGTAGAAAAGAATATAAAACCTAAAAAGCTATATAACATCAAAGGAGTCCCATTTTTTATATAGTATTTTAAGTTTTCTTTGTTAAAAGAAAATTTTAGTTTTTTTATAAAGTTATACTTAAAGGCAAATAAGATAGTAGAAAATAAACTTATTAAAGCACCTAAAAGGTATGCTATACCTAAACTAATTACTAGGGGAATTTTGATTACTAACGTTATTACAATTATTAAAATCACAATACTTTCAATTGATACACCCATACTTTCATATTCCATTTTTTGAATTGCTTTAAATAAAGTATTTAAAAAATCTCTAAAGTTAATTAAAACTTGCACGATAAGCAAAATAAAATAAACACTTTTAGCATTTTCATTATTTAAGATAAAATAGCCCAAAATAGCTAAAATAGTACATATGGTTATTAATAAAGATTTAACCGTAAAAGATGTTTGAATTATTTTTTCTTTTTCTTTCGTTTGCTGATAATCTCTTATTAACAAAGATGGAATTCCCCAATCTGATATTAAAAAAAATAATCCTAAGAAAGAAAATGCATAACTAAAGGCTCCATAATTTTCAGGACCTAAAATTCTTGCACTTAAGATTATTATTAATATTTTTAAGAGCTTATTTAAACCGAATCCTAAATACAACCAAAAAGCATTTTTAATTACAATTTTTTTAGTATATAAATTTTCTATTCCATGCTCAATCATCTTATTTCAAAATACAAATAGATATCTATAGGTTTTTTAAATATTATATCTATTTTTTCTACTTTAGCTAAAAATGGACCTATTTTTAATTGTTCAATAAATTTTTGAAGATCTTCTTCTTTGCCTTGAGCTACTACTTCTACTGTACCGTCTTCTAAATTCTTAACATAACCCAAGATATTCAAGTTTTTAGCAATCTTTTCTGTAAAATATCTGTACCCTACTCCTTGTACTTTTCCATAAATTTTTGCTTGAAATTCTAAAAAATCTTTTTCAAAATCTTCGAAGGTTAAAGCAAATTCTAAGTCAAAATTATTTATTTTTGTTCTTATTAATTTTTCTAAATATGCCCCGCATCCTAATTTTTCTCCCAGCTCATTTGCAAAAGATCTTACATAAAATCCTGAGCTTACTTTAATTCTTAAAGTAAGTAAATCATTTTGGAAACTTAAAACCTTTAAATCATAAACTTCAACTTCTCTTTCTTTAACATCGATTTTCTTCCCTTCCCTTGCTAATTTATATAAAGGTATTCCTTTTATTTTTATAGCAGAATAAATAGGAGGTCTTTGTAATATTTTGCCTTTAAAACTTTCTAATACCTCTTTAGTTTTTTCGAAACTGGGAATTTCTTTATTAGTTTTAATTATTTCACCTTCTTTATCATAAGTATGCGAAATATATCCTAATTTGATTGTGCAAATATATTCTTTAATGGAATTTTTTAAAAATTTTGTTAATTCTTTAGTATATTCACCAACTCCTATAATTAAAAGACCTTCTGCTAAAGGATCTAACGTTCCGCCATGACCAACTTTTTTATTTGTCTTTCTTTTAAAAAATTCTACAATTTGATAAGAAGTATAACCCGATGGTTTATTAAAAAGAATTATTCCTTCCATTTTATTTGCTTTAATATTTCTTTTAATATTTTGTTTTTGTCCCCTAAAAAGCTAAAGGCAGCAGCATTTTTATGCCCACCTCCTTTAAATTTTTTTGCTATTTTAGAAACATCAAAAACATCTGATCTTAAATGAACTTCATATTGATTTTTTTCTTTCGTTATAAATATATAAATATCTATGTCCTTAAAAAATCTTAAAAATTCATAAAATATTCCTTTTTTTCTTTTGTTAATTTTAAAATTAGATAAATCTATTATTACTGTTTTTTTGTTTTTATAAAATTTCATTTGCGAAAATACTTTTTCGATTATTCCTTTATCTTTTATTTCAAAACTGAATAAAATTTTATAAATTTCTCTAAATTTTATATTTTCATCAAAGATATCATAAATTATTTTTAAGCTTTCTTTATCTTTTGCATACCTTAAAAATAAAGTATCTGCTAATATTCCAACCAAAATAGATTTTTTAAATTCTAAATTTGGTTTAATATTATAAATTTTTGCTAACTTATAAATAATAGAAGAACACGCATCTTTAGTAGGATCAAAGTATATATAGCTATCAAATTGTTTAAAACTTTCTTTGTTAAAAGAAGAATGATGATCAATTATAAAAAGTTTATTGAATTTTACATTTCTTAATCCTAATCTTTCAAAATTTGATGGTTCTATTGCAATTGCTATATCATAGAAATTTCGAGGTATATAATTTTTTATTTTTTTGAAATTTTGCAAAAAATAAAAAAGGCTTCGGTCTTCTTTAATATCTCTATTATAAAGATGGAACAGTGAATTATTGGATAAATTTTTTAAAATATAGCTTAAAGCTATTTGGCTTCCTAATGTATCTGGGTCAGGATTTATATGAGAAACAATTAAAATACTTTTATTTTTTACATTTTCCTTTAAAAGCTCAGCGAATTTTTTTAGGTCTTTAATTATTATGCTCATGTAATTTGTAAATTGCTTCTTCTCCGTAGAGTGATTTAATTGTCTTCTCTGTAAGAACTTTTTCAGTAGGCCCAAAGCACAATAGATCTTTATTTAAACAAACTACCTTATTAGAAAAATTGTATACGATATTTATTTCATGGGAAACAAAAATTATAGTTATTTTATGATCTTTATTTAAATGCAAAATAAGCTCATAAAATTTTTTCTCTCCTTCAATATCAATTCCTGTTGTTGGTTCATCTAATAACATTAACTCAGGTTCTTCTAACACAGCTTTAGCTATTAGAACCCTTTGCAATTCACCACCAGATAGATCTCCTATTTTTTTATCTAGTGTGTTTAAAATACCAATTTCTTTAATTGTATGTTCTTTTTTATTTTTATCTATTTTTTTTAAAGTAAGAGATAGAAATTCTTCTACTGTAAGTGGTATAGTTTTATCAAATTCAAATTTTTGAGGTATATATGATATTTCATCAAGGTATTTTTTAATATCATCATTTTTATATTTAATCTCACCTTTATAAGGAATTAATCCTAGAATTGCTTTTAAAAGAGTGGTTTTTCCTGCTCCATTAGGACCAATTATTGCTAAAACATCGCCTTTTTCAACTTCAAAATTTATATTTTTTAAAATAAGTTTGTTTTCTATTTCAACCGATAAGTTTCTTACTTCTAACATTTTCATAGAAGATTTTCGTATAATTTTTCTAAATTACTTTTCATTATATATACAATATTGTCTTTATCTATATCCATAACTTCAAGAGGATCAATTTCTACTATTTTAAGATCATAAATTTTAGCAAATTGCTTCACTGACTCAGTAAGAAAGCCTTTTTCTGCAATTAAAATTTTGACTTTTTCATCTTTTATTTTTCTAACTAAATTATAAAATTCTTGAACAGATAAATCTCGCCCTTCTTCAGTTTTCAAATAACCAACAATTTTTAGATCTAATTCCTTGGCTAGATAATCAAATCCTACATGGGTAACAATAATTTTTCTATTTTTAATATCTTTAAATTTTTCTTCGTAAATAGTTAAATTATCTAATTCTTTGATTAAATGTTGATAATTTTTAAAGTAATAATCAGAGTGATCTGGATCTAAATCAACTAAAGAAATATAAATTTCTTTTGCTATATTTTTTAAATTTTTTACAGAAAGCCAATAATGAGGATTTATTTCATTTTTATCTTTTATTAAATCAATATTTTTATCTAATTGTTTTAAGGGGATATTATTTTCTTTCGCTATTTTATCTATCCAATCGTCTAAACGGTATCCTATCTTAAAGATTATTTTTGCTTTTTGAATATTCTTAATATCTTGTGATAAAATTTGTACTTCATGAGCATGCTCTCCTTTAGCTAAATTTATTATTTCTACTCTTAATCCTCCAATTTCTTTTAACAAACCAGCTATAGCACCAACAGTAGCAATAACTTTTATTTTATTTTCTGATAATTTTTCCTTTTGTACTTCACCGTAATAATAAAATGCTAAAACAATCACGGATAAAAATAACAACAACAAAATCACATTAGCTAATATTTTTTTAATCATCTTAAATAATTTTAACAGAACTTTTTATTAGTATTCTTCTTCTAATTCAGAGGATTCGTATTGTTTTTCTTTCTTTTTCTCTGGTAATTCTGCTACTACTGCATGGGTAATTAAGAGTAAACTTGCAACCGAACCAGCATTTTGTAAAGCAGTTCTTGTAACTTTAGTTGGATCTATTATACCAGATTTGAATAAGTTTTCATATTGTAAAGAAGCTGCATTAAAACCAAAATCATCTTTACCTTCTTTGACTTTTTCTACAACTACAGATGGATCTAAGCCTGCGTTATAAGCAATTTGTCTTAATGGAGCTTCAACTGCTTTTTTAACAATTGTTGCCCCTATATATTCAGCAATATTTTGCTTAGAGAGTTCCTCTATTAATTTTTCTAAAGCTGGTAAACATCTTATAAGAGCAACACCACCACCTGGAACTATACCTTCTTCGATAGCTGCTTTAGTAGCATGGACTGCATCTTCTACTCTATGTTGCAATTCTTTTTGTTGAACTTCTGTTGGAGCGCCGACTTTTATTACAGCAACACCTCCAACTAATTTAGCTAATCTTTCTTGTAATTTTTCTCTTTCATATTCTGATGTTGTAGTTTCCAATTGTTTTCTTATTTGAGCTATTCTTTTTTCTATTTCTTCTTTTTTACCTTTCCCTCCAACAATTGTAGTATTATCCTTTGTTACTATCACTTTTCTTGCTTCTCCTAATTGATGAATATCCGTATTTTCGAGTTTTAATCCTAATTCTTCGGAAATTAATTGACCTCCTGTTAATATAGCAATGTCTTGCAAAATTTCTTTTCTTCTTTCACCAAATCCAGGAGCTTTTACAGCTACAGAAAGTAGAATACCTTTTAATTTATTAACAACTAAAGTTGCAAGGGCTTCTCCTTCTACATCTTCTGCAATTATAAACAATGGTCTTCTTCCTGATTGAACAATTTTCTCAAGTAAAGGCACTAAATCATGAATAGATGATAATTTTTTATCTGTAATTAAAATCAATGGGTCTTCTAAAACTGCTTCCATTCTTTCGGGATTTGTAATCATGTAAGGAGAAATATAACCTCTATCAAACTGCATTCCTTCTGCAAGTTCATAAGTAATTCCTATGGTTTGTCCTTCTTCAACTGTTACTACTCCATCTTTTCCTACTTTTTCAATAACTTCTGCAATCAAATTACCTATTTCTCGATCCCTAGCAGAAATAGTGGCTACATGAGCATAATCTTCCTTTCCAGAAACTGGTTTAGAAATTTTCTTAAGTTCTTCTAAAACAAGATTTATTGCTTTTTCCATACCTTTTTGCATACTTACAGGATCAACTCCTGCAGAAACATTTTTTAGCCCTTCATTTATCAAAACCTGAGCTAATAATGCTGCAGTAGTTGTACCATCACCAGCAACATCATTAGTTTTTGAAGCTACTTCTTTTATCAATTCAGCACCTAAGTTTTCAAATTTATCTTCTAATTCTATCTCTTTAGCAATTGAAACCCCATCCCTGGTAATAACAGGGGCTCCATAACCTCTATCCAAAACTACTGCTCTTCCTTTGGGACCTAATGTTATTTTTACTGCATTAGCTATTTTATTAACTCCTTTTAAGATTTTTCTTCTAGCTTGTTCATCGAATAAAATTGCTTTAGCCATTTTTATTTTTAAAAATTACAGGCCAACGAACTGTGACCTGTAATTTTATTCTTCTATAATTGCCATAATATCGTCTTCTCTAATAAAATAATATTCTTTATCATCTATTTTTATTTCATCTGGAGCATATTTTTTGAAAATAACAATTTGTCCTTCTTTGACGCTTAAAGGAATTCTTTCTCCTTTATCATTTAATTTACCTGGGCCTACTGCTATAACTTTACCTCTTATAGCCCTATCTTCTCTAGCTGTTTCTGGTATTAAAACACCTCCTTTTGTTATTTCTTCTTGTTTTATTGGTTCAACCAAAACATAATCACTTAATGGTTTTACCTTCATTTTATTTTTTTAGAGGCTCGGACAGAAGTGCCAAGCCTCTATTAATTATAGCGCCCTTAATATCACCCTGCTAATCTTCTTATAAATATTATAACATACTTATAAAGCTAATCAAGGTTTTGCAAGATTTTTTTATCACTTTTAAAATAAAGATCAAACTGTATGAGGGAAATATATATTTATATGATCTTATGTTCTAAATTTTCAAATATTTGGGTATCCGACACCTTAAATTCTTAGATTAAATTTGAATTTGTTCGAAATATCTGCCATGAACCAGAGCGCTCTGTACCATAATATCACAAATTTCATTTTAGTTCTAGAAAGAAGTAAGGTTGATAGTATTCTATATTGTGTTTACTTTAGAACAACACCTATACCATATAACACGCCTGCTTATCACTTTTATGGTTTACTAGATGATATTCGTATTTACAACCGTGCCCTCTCTGATTCAGAAATTAAGGTTTTATATGACGCAACAAAATAATCCCGCGGATTAACGCGGATCTAACACAGATAAACGCGGATATAAAACAATAATCGCAACGAATAATTTATATCATCAGCGTTCATCCGTGTTGTACCTATATTCATCAGTGGAGCACGGATTAACGCAAATTCAATGCAAATAAACACAGATAATAATCTACCCGGATTATAAACCGGATGTACTACCTAGATTAAAACCGGATAACCAATCCGGTAATCATCTGGGTAATCTATCCGGTAATTATCCGAATAATAGTTTTTTCGCTTCTACCAACCTTTACTCGTCTACCAAGTAGATAGAAAAAAATTAATTTTTAAAAAAGAATTTAAAAAACATTTTTTAAAAATTCTTTTTACTTATTGATTTCTATATTTCTATAGAAATATAGAAAAAGAATCACAGGGTTTTATAGCTTAAATTTTAATTTGTACAATATTGCATGTTACCCATATTAAATCTACAAATTCTATTTACGAGCAAGTTAGAATTATATTTGTCTATATTTAAAATCTTTTAACTGTTATTTTTGATTTTTCAATTTTTTATAATTTAATTAGCGGGGTGTAGCACAGTGGTAGTGCGCTGGCATGGGGGGCCAGAGGTCCCGGGTTCGATTCCCGGCGCCCCGAATTTTATTTATACTTCCCTTTTTAGCCTTTCAATAAATTCTTCTAATTTCATACTTCCTAGATCTCCTTCTTTATGTTTTCTTACAGCAATTGTATTTTCTTTTTCCTCTTTATCTCCAATAATAACCATATAAGGAATTTTTTCTTTTTCTGCATTTAATATTCTCTTTGATAAAGTTTCATCTGGTTCCCAAATTTCTACTCTAAAATCTTTTTTTAATTTTTCATAGATTTGTTTAGAATAATTAAAATTTGAATCCTTAATTGGTAAAATTACTATTTGCAAAGGCGCTAACCACAGAGGGAAATCACCTGCATAATATTCAATTAATAGACCAAAAAATCTTTCTATCGAACCAAGTAAAGCTCTATGAATCATAAAAGGATATTTTTCTTTACCATCTTTATCAACATATTTAATCTCAAATCTTTTAGGTAAATTAAAATCTAATTGTATTGTTGAAATTTGCCATTCTCTATCTAAAACATCCTTAACTTTAATATCTATTTTAGGACCATAAAAGGCTGCTTCTCCTTTCATCACTTTATAATTCCAACCTACGCTTTCAACTGCTTTTTTAAGTGAATTTATAGCAAAATTCCAATCTTTACTACTTCCTAAATATTCTTTTTTTCTTGTTGGATCCCATATGCTTAAATCTACAGAGAATTCTTTAAAGCCAAATTTTTCTAAAACATATTTTACTAAGTTCACACATTTTATAATTTCTTCTTCCAATTGATCTTCTCTGCATAAAATATGACCATCATCTTGAGTAAAACCCCTAACTCTTGTAAGGCCAGACAAAGTACCTGATCTTTCATATCTATAAACTGTTCCCAATTCAGCGTATCTAATAGGTAAATCTTTATAACTTTTTGGCCAGGCTTTATAAATCATTAAATGAAATGGACAATTCATCGGTTTTAAATAGTATTCTTCACCCTCGATATTTATTGGAGCATACATATTTTCTTTATAAAAACTCAAATGCCCTGAAATTTCAAAGAGATTTTTCCTTGCTATATGAGGAGTAAATACTAATTGATAACCATTATTCTTATAAGTTTCAATTAAGAAATCTTGAATTATTTGCCTAATTATCCCTCCTTTAGGCAACCATAAAATTAATCCTGCTCCAATATTTTCATTTGTAGTAAATAATTTTAATTCTTCTCCTAATCTACGATGATCTCTTCTTTGAGCTTCTTCTTGTTTTTTCAAATATTCCTCTAATTCTTCTTTAGATAGAAAAGCTAATCCATAAATTCTAGTAAGCATAGGATTTTTTTCATCTCCTCTCCAATAAGCACCAGCAAGTTTTGTAAGTTTAAAACCATCAATAGGAATTTCAGAGGTTCTTTTAACATGTCCTCCTTCGCACAAATCAATAAAAATATCTGACTTATAAATAGTGACTTCTTTTATCTTTTTAGGCTTTTTCTTTTTTAATTTAATTTCAATAATTTCATCATAATTCGTTGTACCATATTTTTTAATATCTTTAAGTAATTCAATTTTAAAGGGTTGATTTAGTTTTTTGAAAAGCCTTAAAGCTTTATCAATACTAATTTTTTCTTTTTCAAATTTTATGTCTTTTTGAATTAAATCTTTGATTTTTTCTTCTAAAACAGGTAGGATGTTTTCATCTATTTTTTTAGAAAATAAAATATCATAATAAAAACCGTTTTCAATCACAGGACCTATCCCAAATTTTGCTTTAGGATCAATATACAAAACAGCTGTAGCTAGTAAATGAGCTAAAGAATGTCTAATTTTGTATAAATGATCAATCTTCTTTTTCATTTAGTCGGTTTAATAGTCAGAAATAAATTTATAAACTTATTAACTTATTTTAACATCTGCACTTATTTTTAGGATTGCCACAGCAACGACATACATTTTATTTTTTTGATGTCTTTTTCTTTGCCATTTTGTTTTTTTAATTAATTCGACCTAAATAATTATTATAAAAATTTTCAAAGTTTTTTAAAAATTTCTCTATTTCTTCTTCTTCAACCTCTACATACTTAAGCATAGCAATCATATTGTCTATTATTTCACTTTCAATAGCGGTTATTTCATTTTCTTTTACTTTATTTTTTAAAAACAAGCAAAAATCTTTTAGATTTCCTAAATCAAGAGTATATTTTGCTTTTGGATCATTTATTTTAACCGAGAAAAAACTAAAATTTTTTAACTCTTTATTAGTTTCAGTGTTAAAAATAAATAAAATTAGCTTATATTCTATTATTGGTGCTTTATTTATATCTACTTCTTGTCTTATAATTTGAACCTTGCGTGTAATTTTTATTTGTTCATTAGAAAATATTTCTTGATATGGTAATATTTCGTAAAGTTCTTTTATCCATTTTGGGGGTCTTTCCATTATTAAAATTATAAAAAATTAAAGTGGGCGGTGGCTTTTAAACCCCTCTACCACCGCCCTTCTACCACTCTAACGGCGGGCTTTCAAATACCCGCCGTTAACATAACCACCTCCTTTTTTGTTTTTCCTCCTCGGCTTATAAGTAAGCCGAGGAGGTTCTTTTGGGTTTTCCTTGGGGGGTAAGATGGAAGTAAGTCCCCCACACGAAAGGCACTCTATAAAGTGCCCATTCGCGTTCAACATCCTCAGTGGGACAGAAAATTCTGCCCCGCAGTTTTCGCATCGTCCTTCTATCCACTTCATTGTAGACCACCTCCAATTAAATTTTAAAGTATTTAATCATTCTTTGTCAATATATTTTAGGAATTAAAAGTCCTAGTATGGGTAAATAAGTTGTCAACAACCTGTAATATAAAGTAGAAATCAAGAATAAGGATGGGTCATATCCTGAATAATAGATAAACAAAGTAGCTAAAGACTCGCCTGCTCCTGTTCCATACAAAAAAGGAGAAATTGTTGAAATTAAAACCCAAATTAAATAGCTAAGTAAAATTGTTGAAATATCGAAGTTATTCTTGAAGATATAAACAGAATAAATAAAAGCAGCAAAACTTACAAATTCTAACAAACTGCTTATTAAAATTAATTTAAATATTTCAAAAAATTTAATGTTTTTAAAAATAGTTTCTTTAAAAACTAGCAAAATTACTACATATACTACAAAGGCAGCTATTAAAAAAATTAAAAAGCGATAAAGTAAGAATGTTAAAAAGAACAAAAAGGACCCTAAGAAAATTAGGAGACTATAATGAATATAAATTATAGTGGATTTTTTTAAATCTGAATCTATATTTAAAATTGGTGAAATAGGGCCTAAGGGTGAGAAGGTTCGTTTAGTATGAACTTTAAAATAAATTTTGATTATTTCTTTTAATTGTTTATCTTCTTTATTAATTTTAAAAACTTCGAACCATAAAATAATATGCAATAAAATCATCAAAACTAAAGAGAACAAACTTAAAATTACAAGGTAAATATTTTCAATAAAAATAGGAATGACATTTCTAAAATTAGAAATAAGGTTAGGGATAAATTTTTCTAGTTTAAATAAGAAATAAAAAACTACTAAAGTTATTAAAACATTTTCTAAAATCAAAAAACTTTTTAAAATTTTCTTTTCTCCCCACATTTTAAAATTTAAAGTTCTTTGTAAGATCTAAATTTATAAATTTCGTCTTTTAGTCTTTCTATTAAAAGCTGGCGATTTGCTTCTTTTTCTTCTTCATCTTTGCCTTGAATTTCTATTAAATTTTCTTTTATCCCAGCTTCTAAAAATTCTTTAACCGAAAGAAATGCTTCCCAAAATGATTGTTCGATTTTAATTTTTTTCTCGCTTTCTTTTATAAACATTTCTTTTAACTTTTCTTTTAACTTTTCTTCATCTAAAATTAATATTTTTCCGTCTTTTTCTAAATTCTTTAGCATATTTAAAGTTTCTTCTACAATTTTATAGATTTTCTCTTCTTTAGGCTGTTCAGGTTTAATTCTTTCCATATTTAAAGTATAAATTATATCACTTTTGAATAATTTTATAATTTGATTATATAAAATGAAAGAAAATATTAGAAATTTCGCAATTATAGCTCATATAGACCATGGAAAGTCCACACTTGCGGATAGATTTCTTGAAATTACAAACACTATTCCTAAAGAGAAATTGATACCTCAATATTTAGATCGGCTTTCTCTAGAAAGAGAAAGAGGTATTACTATTAAAATGCAACCTGTAAGGATGTTTTATAAAAACTACATTTTAAATTTAATCGATACTCCTGGGCATAGTGATTTTGCTTATGAAGTTTCAAGAGCTTTATATGCTGTTGAAGGTGCTATTTTGCTTATTGATGGAACACAAGGTATTCAAGCTCAAACTATATCTAATTTGGAAATTGCCCAAAAATTGAACTTAAAAATAATTCCTGCTATTAATAAAATTGATCTTAATATTATTGACTTAGAGATTTTATTAGAGGACATTAAAAAATTGATTAATTGTGAAGAAAAGGATATTCATTTAATTTCAGCAAAGTTTGGAACAGGCGTAGAAAAATTATTAGATGATGTCATAGAAAAAATACCGTCACCAAAAGTTTTAAGCAATAAGCCACTAGCCTTAATTTTTGATTCACATTATGATCCTCATAAGGGAATTATTTTGCATGTAAGAATATTTGGAGGACGGTTCAAAAAATTTGAAAATTATTATTTAAAAGCAAAAAATTATAAATTCAAAGCTTTAGAAGTTGGTTATTTTACCCCAGAACTAAAAGAATGTGAATATTTACAAGAAGGCGAAATTGGTTATATTGCTACTGGTATAAAAGAATTAGAGATTGTAAATATCGGCGATAGTGTTGTCCAAGATTTAAACCAAAAACCTATTCCTGGTTATCAAGAACCAATCCCAGTAGTATTTGCCTCTATTTATCCCAGTGAAAATATAACTTTTGAAAAATTTAGCGAAAACTTAAAAAAAATGAGATTAAACGATCCTGCTGTTCGATTAGAAAATTGTTATTCACCTGTTTTTGGTCGAGGTTTTATAATTGGATGTTTAGGTTTGCTTCATTTAGAGATTTTTCAAGAAAGGCTAAAAAGAGAATTTTCTACCGATGTCATTTTAACATTACCTTCGATAAAATATAAAGTTCTTTTAGACAATGGAAAAGAAATTTTTATACAAAATGCCGATCAATTACCTGATCCATCAAAAATTAAAAAAATTTTGGAGCCTTGGGTAAAAATTCATATTTATTCACCCTTAAAATATGTTGAAGATATTTCTTTGATCATTAAAAGCTGCAGAGGAATAATTACTAATAGAAAATTCTATGAAAGCTTTATTGAACTTGAGGGAGAATTACCATTAGAAGAATTAATTACAGGATTTTATGATGAATTAAAATCTGTAAGTTCTGGGTATGCAAGTTTAAGTTATGAATTTTTGGAGTATCGCGAAGGTGATTTAGTTAAACTTGATATTTTGATTGCTGAAGCAAAATATCCTGGTCTTTCTAGAATTGTTCCTAGAGAGAAAGCTGAAATTATAGGCCGAAAAATAGTTAAAGAATTAAAAAATCTTTTGCCTCGTGAACAATTTCCTATTAAACTTCAAGCTGCTATTGGAGGGAAAATTATAGCTAGAGAAACAATCCCTGCCTTAAAAGCTGATGTTGCTGGTTGGTTATATGGAGGGGATATTACTCGCAAAATCAAACTTTGGCAAAAGCAAAAGAGAGGTAAAAAGAAATTAGAAAAATTAGGTAAAGGCAAAGTTAAGGTTCCTAATGATGTTTTAATTAAAATTTTAAAATTAAAATAATCTCTTTCTTATCCTTCTCCAAATTTGCCATCTTATTTCATTTTCTTCAAAGCCAAATTTTTTAAAAAATTTTAATGATTGGAAATTTTTTACGCCTACATAACCACAAACATAGTTTAATTTTTTCTTTTTAGCTAATTCGAAAATTTTTTCTATTAAAAATTTAGCTAGACCTTTGTTTTGGTACTCTTTCTTAATACAAATTTCATGAATTTCTGCAACCATTTCTTTTAATTTATCATCATACCAATCAAAATCAACTACAGCAAAACCAATAGGTTTTTTATTGAAATATAAAAAAATAAAACCATCTTGAGCATGTTTACATAACCAATTGAAATAGTTTTCTATTTCTTCATTAGTTTTTTCGTAATATTCTGGATCAGTATCTTGATAAGCTGATTTATAGATTTCAATAAAATCCTTTTTAATTTCTAAAGGATTTTTAATAATTTTTATTTTTGCCTCCATTTAATTTAAAATTTTAATATGTTTCTTAAAATAGGCCATAGAGGCGCTAAAGGATTAGTCGTTGAAAACACCTTAGAAAGCTTTAAAAAAGCTATAGAATTTGATGTAAATGCTATAGAATTTGATGTAAGAAAAACTAAAGATAATGCTCTAATTGTCATTCATGATGAAAATTTAAAAAGAATTTGGGATAAAAACATATTGGTCAAAAATTGTGAACTTCGAACTATAAAAGAAATATCTAATGATAAAATACCAACTTTAGAAGAGGCCTTAGATTTTTTAGATAAAAAAATTGAAAAGATCTTAATCGAAATTAAAGAAGCTGGAACAGAAAATTTAATTTATGAAACAGTAAAAAATTTTAAATTAATTAATAGAGTGATTTTTATAAGTTTCTTAGAAGAGGTTTTGATTAATTTAAGAAAGATAGACAAAAGAATAGATTTAGGCTTAATTTATTTAAAACATAAAAACCCTATTGAATTTATAAAATCTTTAAATGCAGTTTATCTTTTGCCTTTTTACAAATTTGTTCATACTAAAGATATTGAAAATGCCCATAAAAACAAAGTTAAATTATTGGTTTGGACAATTAATAATGAAAACGAAATAAAATCTTATTATCAAAAAGGTGTTGATGGAATTGCTAGTGATTTTCCTAATTTGTTTAAAGTATTAGATATAAAGAACTCATCGACCAAAGTTGGATAGGTGAACCTTCATATCTTAATTCTTCGGCAGAACTTAATTCAGACATATAACCTAAAACACCCATAGCAAATAAATTCTTTAAACTAGCTTCTTTTATTTTGTTAATATACTTTTCGTATTTTCTCTGAGAAAGAGATTGTAAAATGTAAGCACCAAGATTATTAATCCAGAACCAGGAATCACCATGATGATAACTTTTAGAATCCTCGCCAGTATGAAATTTATAAAAATTAGGATCATAAATAGATTTAGTTGCAAACCCGCCCCATTTAAGATAAAAATTTTGAATAATTAAATCAAAAAAGTTAAACCATTCGTATTCTTCAAAAAAGTCTTTAGCTAATAAATATCCTAAAAATAAATTAGGAGAATAAAACTCAGATTCTGGATAAATTTTAAGAAAAAGGTTAGTTTTAAATTTCATTTTAAATTCAGCTGCTTTTTCATCAAGCTTTAATTTTTTTAAAGTGTTATAATAAAGAAAATCTATTTCAACAGCTCTAGGCCTATCTAAAGTATCCATCCAAGTGCTTTTTGACGGCAAATTATCTATCGTAAAGAATTTCTCCCATTCTTTTAAAGTCTTTATTAATTTTTCTTTGTTGTTTTCTATAAGTTCATCGTTTAAATTATTTACTATTAATAAAAAAGTATCTGCAGCTAAAATGCTATTATTTAGTTTGTTTTTATGCCATATCTCTTTTAGGTTATCTAAATAAAATTGCATTATTTCTTCTTTTTCAGATATTTCCTTATTCAAAAACAAAAGACTCAAAAGTTCATCGCGAAACCATCTTTCTGGAAACCACAAAAGTCCTGCTTTAAAACCTTTTTGAGGATGATATAAAGAGTAAATTCTATTTAAGATAAATTTTTTAATATTATTTGGATGATCTTTATAAATTATTTTCAATGACTCTTTATCTTCGCAAATTATTTTCAATTTAGAAACATAACCTTCAAAGCCCTTCAAAATAGTAAATGTATAAAAAGGACTATTTCTTTTTAAATCATAATCGAATTCTATATTTAAAGGTTCATTTACGTATCTCAAATTTCCTTCATAAATAATCTTAAAATTTAGTTCGTATTTTTCAAATTCTTGAGTAAAATTTACAAAATAACAATTAGAGTCTGGGAGAATTTTATAAATATTTCCATGATTAATATCTGAATACAATTTACGGCAATCTAATAAAAGGGTAAGAAAAACAGGTGAAGAAAGCGTTTCAAGATTTAAACCTTCTTCATCTAAGTAAATTTTTATTTTATTATTGGGAACTATTAAATTAATCGATGCTGGATTAAAAACTTCAATTTCTTCTATTTCTTCATTAATCCAAATATCAGAAATGATTTTATAAATTCCATTTTTAAGCTCAACCCAATAACCGAAATATTTACTTTTTTCCTGAAAAGATTTTATAAACCAATGATTATGCGCTACTAGCCCAATTGATGGAGAAAACGGTTGGAACTCAAAAAAATTCTCATCTTCTTTTAATTCTAAATATCTTACTTTTTTTATCATCTTTGAAGAGCGGCATAATATAAATCAAAATAGTTAGATATTAAATTATCCCATGAACATAAAGAGGCTAGTCTTCTAGCTTCTAATTTATTTTGAACTCTTTCAGCTTTAGAAAATCGAGCTATCTTCAATAATACTTCAGAAAGTTCTTCAACAACTTCAGCACCTCTTTTATTTTTTCTTTCAATTATATAAATACCAGGATATTCTTTATCGAAATAAGTAATTGTTTGCAAATAATCGCTAAAACCTGTTAAATCAGTAGTAATAGTAATAACGCCACTAATAGCAGATTCTAAAGGAGTATATCCCCAAGGTTCATAAAAAGAAGGAAAAACACCTACATGACAACCAATAATTGCTTCATTGTAATCTAAATTCAAAAAACCATCTCCTCTATGTAAATAAATAGGATAATAGATTACTTTAACTTTATTTTCTGGCCTATTGTCTAACCCTACTGAAAGTAAAAGTTGTAAAATTTCATCTTGTGGGTTTAAAATATGAGTCGAAATTGGAAATTTAGAGTCTGTTTTTAATTGTTTGATAATCTTTTGTATTTCTAAGAATTCTTCTTTGCTAAATAAAGTTTCTGAAGAAATTTTTTCTTTGTGAATAAGGAAGTGTACCAATCTACTTTTTATTTCAGGTACTAAATCTTCAATTTTTTCTTCTAAATTTCTATAAACAGTTAAATTATGAAAGATAGAGTGGTCAACATCTATTACTTCAGATGGTACAAATATAAAAGCAAAAATATTAGGGTCAGAATCTGTTAATTTTTTATTCAATTCACTTAAGCTTCTAATAAAAATATCGATGCCTTTATTTTTTATTTCCTTACGTCCACTTATAAAGTAAAATAAAGAGTTTTTAAGCTCAACTCTGTAATAAGGTGAAAAAAAATATAAAATAAATTCACGAATTGCTTCTCTATTAACTCTATGGGCATAAGAAATTTCTTCGATAGTTGGGAACTTTGAAATATCAATGCCATTAGGTAGGATAAAATCTGGTTTTCTTCCTAAAATATGTTCAGCCTCAATTGCTAATACTCTACTTATAACTGTGAAAAATGTTGCTTTTCTTGCAGACATTTTTTCTACCATATGTTTAGCTTCAACAGCAAATTTATAAGCTTCTTCATCGGGATTCATAATTGATAGATGTTCCCAAAATTCTAAACCGGATTCTGCCATAGATCTACCTAAAACAGTAGCATGAGTTGTAAAAATAGAGGGTGTTTGTAAATTTTCGAAAAGAATTACTGATCCTGATAACCATTCATGTAAATGAAGAATGATTTTATTAGGAACTTTATCTAAAAAACATTTTAAAAAAATTGAAACTGCTTTACACCAGGCAATAGGATGATTATAATCATCACCAGTTCTTAAGCTATCAATTCTATATTTTGCCCATAGTTCGTATTTTAAATTATTAATATTTTCTAAAAATCTCGTATAGTCTATTAAAAAACATTTAGGGCGACTTTCGATCAACCATTCACCATAATAAACATCAATACCAAATTTTTTAACTTCGTCAATTATAGGCTCAAACTCATAAGGAATAGGTAAGGCGCTGAAATCAGAAAAACTTTTATTAGGCAAAAAGGGGCCAATTAAATAATAATTATTCTTAAATTTTTCTTGGATATATCTTGCTTTCTCTTTTAAAACTGTATAAATGCCACCAACTTTATTAGCTACCTCCCAACTTATTTCTATTAAGATTGGCTCCATTAAATAAATTATAAAATATCTGCTAAGATTAAATTATCATTTTCTAAAATTGCTATAGTAACTTCAAAATGAGCTGAAATTGAATTATCTATTGTTTTAAATTCAAAATCATTTATTTGCTCTGCATATTCACAAGAAATACTAGCCATAGGTTCGATAGTAAAAATCATTCCTTTCTTTAAAACTAGTCCTGATTTTGGCTTCCCAAAATTTAAAACTTGTAAATTCCCATGTAAATATTCACCAATATCATGACCACAAAGATTTTTAATTACTTTGAACCCTTTTTCTTCTATATGTTTTTGAATTGTATAACCTATATCACCTAAGGTATTTTTAGGTTTGGCTATTTCTATAGCTTTTATAAGGCTTTCTCTGGTAGTCTCTACTAATTTTTTATTAATTTCTGTTGTTTCTCCGATAATTAATGTAGTAGCTGCATCCAAAAATAACCCTTTATAATTTATGCCTATATCAATTTTAAAAACATCGCCTTCTTTTAAAATTTTTTTCTCTGAAGGTATTCCATGAACTATAATCTCATTCAGGGATAAACAAATATTAGCTGGATAAGGAATATCGGAAAAATCTGGTCTATATCCTTTAAAAGCACTTTTAACATTAAATTTTTCAAATAATTCTCCAGCTTTTTGATCTATTTTAAAAGTTGAGATACCGGGTTTTATATAATTTCTCAATTCTTCAAAAATTTCTTTTAAAATCTTACCACCTTCTTTCATTATTTTTATTTTTTCTTCAAAAGTTTTTTTCATGGCTTTAGGGTTTATAGATTTTTTAGATAAGATAAAATTTTTTTAGCTATTTTTTGAGGCTTATCTTCACCATCAATTTCTATAAGCAAATTTTGACCTTTTAACCAATTAATCATTGGTAAAATTTCATTTCTAAAGTATTTTAATCGTTCCTTTATTCTAGAAGGTTTATCATCTTCTCTTTTTTCAACTTGATATCTAAGTTTTATTCTTTCAAAAACTGTTTTATCAGAAATTTTTAAATATATAAAAACATATTTGATATTTTTATATTTTTTAAAGATCTCAAGATAAGTTTTAGCTTCATAAATACTTCTAGGAGATCCGGCAAAAATTAGAGATTTCCTATTTTTTATTGCTTTTTTAATAAGATTTTCTATGATATAAGCAACCAACTTAAAAGCCACCAGTTTGCCTTGTTCTTTAATCTTTTTTTGTTTTTGAACATTTATCTTTATGCCTTTTATATAGATGTATTTTTTCTTGTAATGTTTAAAAAATTTATCAAGTTCTTGGCTTGTAGTTACAACTTTTGCTTTTAATTTTCGAGAAAGTAATTTTGCTTGAGTATCTTTGCCACAACCGGGTTTGCCTGTTAAAAAAACAAAGATCATATTTTAAAAATAGAAAAAATTAATATGAATGAAGCTATACTTGTTAAAAATAAAACTATATAAATCATTAAATTTTGAAAAATAGTATTTTTATAATCTTTCATAATAGATTCATCATTAGATAATTTTAAAATATAAAACAGAATTATAGGGGTAAAGAAACCATAAATTATTGCTGTATAAAACAATGCTTTGATAGCAGTCCAGTTCAAAATAAAAAATAGGTGTGAAAATAAAATTACTAAAAAGAAAACGAAATAAAAAATTAAACTTTCTTTTGTTTTTTTATCTATACTAGCAGGTAAATTAAAAAGTTCACAAAATGAATAAGCAACTCCTCCAGCCAAAATAGGTATAACTAAAAAAGTACTTGAAAGAATAGTAAAAGCAAAGATTAAAACTGCTAATTCTCCATAAGCATATTTTAGAACTAAAATTAGATCTTCTATTTTTTCAATATTATAAATTCCTAAAGGGGTTAAAATGCTTCCTGTTACTAAAATTATAAAAAACATTAAAATATTTGAAAACAACATACCTATAAAAGTATCTTCTCTCATATATTTAATTTCTTTTTTAACAGATATTTTTTTCTCTCCTTTTTCTTTTTGATGTAATTCTTCAATTTCTTCTTCTGCTTGCCAGAAAAACAAATAAGGAGAAATAGTGGTTCCTAAAATTGCTAACAAAATCATAAAGTATTCATAACTAAATTCTATTTTGGGGATAAGAGTGTACTTTAAAACTTCAACCCAATTTATTTTTACAAAAAAAATCAATAAAACGTAGCTTAACATCAAAAGACTGGAAAATTTCAAAATATTAGCTATTTTTTTATAAGGGAAAACAAGAATCAATAAAGTAATAAATAAACCTAAAACTAAAGAGAAGGCATAATTAGGTACAAAAGGCAAAAATAAATTAAAAATATTGGCACTAACATAAAGATCAGCATAAATATTTAATGTATTAGAAAAAAATATCAAAATAAAGAAGATTGATGCTAGAAAGAAGCCAAATTTTTGTTTTATAGCTCCTAACAAACCCTTTCCTGTCACCAAAGCAATTCTAGCACACATTTCCTGTACATAATACATCAAGGGTAAAGTAAAAAGAGGTGTCCAAAGAAAATTTTTATAATTTTTTGCTCCAGCTATAGAATAAGTAGTGATCCCAGAAGGATCGTCATCGCTTGCTCCTATAATTAAACCTGGACCGATGATTTTGAAAAAATCTTTAATCTTCTTTTTGAGTTTCATATTTTAAAAAAAGTGGGTGCGCCAGGGATCGAACCTGGGACCTCTGTCTTATCAGGACAGCGCTCTACCACTGAGCTACGCACCCTTAATTAAAATTATAATTTTATTTTAGATAATTTTCAATTGCTTTATCCAACCTTTGAAATAAAGAATTATCTATTGTAATATTCTGGCTTGCAGGAGCATTAAAAAGCATCTTTGGTATATTTTTCAATTTTAAAATAGGGTATATAAGAAATACTAATATTATCAATAAAAAAATTATAAAATTGAAAATTTTAAGTGCTATATTTATCTTGCTCATTTAAAATGTTGACATTAATATTTTAATTAAATAATTTTTATCTTGCTTAATCATTCTAACTTCATCTATAAATATTTTTAATTTTCTTGACTTTATACCTTTTTCAAATTTCACTAAGTCATTTATATCTCCTTCTAATTCTACTGAAAGGGTGTCAGTAATTTCCTCTGATGTAATATTTTTAATTTTGAGATTATTTTCGTTGGCAATTTCATTTAATAAATTTTTTATTGTTTCTTTATTCTCTATTTGGGAAGTTAATAATTTTGTTTTAAACTCCTTAAAATTAATATTATATTTTTTTTCTAACTCAGAGATTTTTGAAGATATTAAAAAATTTTGTTGAGAAACTGATTGTTGAGATGCGAGCATTTTCACAATATTATTTCTTTCCTCCAATTCATTATTTATTTTATTAGAGAAAAAACTTATAATAAATATTGAACTTCCTAAAATAATTGAAAATACTAATAAATAAATGGTAAAAATTAATAAAAATTTTTTAAAAACAGGAGTCATTTTCTAGATTATTATAAATTATCTTTCTCTTCTTTCAAAAACATAATTAGCTCTTCTTTTGTTATAATTTCTTCTCTTTTAGCAAATTCTTCAAGGGGTGTTCTAATCATTTCTTTAATAATAGGCTTTGGAGTTAATTTGTATTTTTTATTAAATTCTAATTGATATTTTCTTCTTCTATTTGTTTCTTCTATAGCTTCTTGCATAGATTTAGTTATCTTGTCAGCATATAATATTACTTTTCCGTTAACATTTCTAGAAGCCCTACCTATTGCCTGTATTAACGTTGTTGAATTTCTTAAAAATCCTTCTTTATCTGCATCTAAAATAACAACTAAAGATACCTCTGGTAAATCTAATCCTTCTCTTAAAAGGTTTATACCAACAATAATATCTATTTCCCCTTTTCTTAGTTTTCTAATAATTTCTGGTCTTTTCAGTGTTTTTATATCAGAATGTAAATATTCTACTCTAAAACCCTGAGCATTTAAAAATTCGGAAAGGTTTTCCGCTGATCTTTTAGTAACTGTTAAAATTATTACTCTTTCATTATTTTTTATCCTCTTTTCTATTTCCATAAGTAAATCTAAAATTTGATTCTTAGTTGGTCTAACCTCTATTTCAGGATCAGGAATAAAAGTAGGTCGAATTAATTGTTCAACAATTTGGGCAGATTTTTCTTTTTCAAACTTTCCTGGTGTAGCTGAAACAAAAATAAATTGAAAATCTTTATTAAAAAATTCATTAAAGGTTAAAGGTCTATGATCTAAGGCTGAGGGCAATCTCCAACCATATTCTATTAAGGTTTCTTTCCTTCTTCTATCTCCACGAGCCATAGCTTTTATTTGAGGAATAGTAAGATGAGATTCGTCAATAAAAATTATGGTATCTTTAGGAATATAATCTAAAATAGTATAAGGAGGATCTCCTGGGTTTTTAAAAGTTAAATGTCTTTCATAATTTTCAATCCCAGGACAGTAGCCTTTTGTTTCAAGCAATTTAATATCTAAAAGAGTTCTTCTTTTTAATCTTTCAGCTTCTACAATTTTACCTTCTTTAATTAATTCCCAATATCTATCTCTTAACTCTTGTTTTATATTATAAATTGCTAAATTTAATTTTTCTTTAGGAGTAACAAAAAACTTAGCAGGATATAATTTTATTTTCTCTAAATTTTCATATGAACTAGTATCAATAATTAACTTAATTTTATTATCTATTTTTTTTAGCACCTTAAACTTTTTGATTTCAATCACTTGATTTTCTATTATTTTTAAAATTATTAATTCATTGCCATCAGGAAGTAAAATTTCTATAGAACCAGAAAATTTTTTGCCTTGCTCTATTTTATCTATTCTAAAAACTCCTGCTTGCCATTCATCTTTAAATTTTTCATATTGTAGAATTTTTAATTTCGCAATAAATTCTTTAAGATTAATAAAACTACCTTCATTTATTTCTACTCCTATATTTTCATATTCTTCTGGATTTCCAATTCCATATAAGCAAGAAACAGAAGAAACAATTATAAAATCTCTTCGAGTCAAAGCACTTTGAATAGCTGCATGTCTTAATTGATCTAAAAATTCATTTATCCTAGCATCTTTAGCAATATAAGTATCAGTTTCAGGAATATAAGCTTCTGGCTGATAGTAATCATAATAACTCACAAAATAATGAACAGCATTATATGGGAAAAAACTTCTAAATTCTTGATAAAGCTGAGCAGCTAACATTTTATTTGGAGAAACTACAAGAGCTGGCCTGTTAATTTTTTCTATAATCCAGGCCATTGTAGCTGTTTTCCCGCTTCCAGTCACTCCTAATAAAGTCTGAAATTTATAATTCTTTTTTAATCCTTCCACCAATTTTTTTATAGCTTGAGGCTGATCTCCTGTTGGTTGGAAATTAGTTGTTATTCTAAACATTGTGTCCGGGGCGGGAGTCGAACCCGCACGGCTAAAAAGCCACTGCCCCCTCAAGACAGCGCGTCTACCAATTCCGCCACCCGGACTATAAATAATATTATAAACCTTTATTGATTGCCTTAAGAAATAGCTATTCTAAAAGTTTATTTAAAGTTTCAATTAGATGTTCTAATGGTTGATGTTTTCTTATATAAGCCAGAGCTCCAATTTGTTTAGCAAAATTTTCATCAATTCTTAAAGATATTTCTTCGGGCCAATTATCTTCACCATAATTAGTAAGAAAAATAAATTTAACTTCATTAAGATTAAAGTTTTTTGCTAATTCTATAGCAGTATCTATACCATTCATTTCTGGCATCATAACATCTAAAATAATAAGGTCAGGTTTAATATGTTGTAATTTTTCTAAGGCTTCTTTGCCGTTTTTAGCTATTTCAATATTAAACCCTTGGTCTTTTAATTTAGTTGAGAGTATTTCAAGAAAATCTTGGTCATCATCTACTAAAAGGATTAGTTTATTTTTTACTTCATCCATTATTAATAATTATAAATTATCTTTCAAAAAATTGTTAATAAAGCTTAGTAAGTTTTCTAATGTTTCTGATTTTCTAAAATAAGCTAAGGCTCCAATTTGTTTAGCAAAATTTTCATCTGTTTCCTTATCAAATATAGGATTATCTTCACCATAATTAGTAAGAAAAATAAATTTAACTTCATTAAGATTAAAGTTTTTTGCTAATTCTATAGCAGTATCTATACCATTCATTTCTGGCATCATAACATCTAAAATAATAAGGTCAGGTTTAATATGTTGTAATTTTTCTAAGGCTTCTTTGCCGTTTTTAGCTATTTCAATATTAAACCCTTGGTCTTTTAATTTAGTTGAGAGTATTTCAAGAAAATCTTGGTCATCATCTACTAAAAGGATTAGTTTATTTTTTACTTCATCCATTATTAATAATTATAAATGCTCTAAACTAATTTTATTTTCAAGATATTTTTTGTGTTTTTCTGTAATTTCTTTATCATCTAATTTATTCAAGATTTCAATAACAAATTCTCCAGCTTTCTCTCCTCCTAAAAAATGAGGTATTATTACATAAAATGCACCTAATTTATAGTATTTTAGAGCATCGAAAGCATTATTAGCAGTTAAAATAATAGAAATATTACTATTTTTGAATTTTTCTAACAAAAATAAGTTTTCTTCGTTATGCGGTATCGTCGAAATTATAAGTTTAGCCTTTGATATATTTGCTTTACTTAAAATTTCATCATCCATTATATCTCCAAAAATATAATTTATATTTTCTTTTTTAAGTAATTTAATTGCTTTAGGGTCAAAATCTATTACTAAAATATTTTTATATTTTTCAATTAATTTATGAACTATAATATAGCCCATTCTATGAAATCCAACAACAATAATGTGATCTTTTAATTCTTTTTCTTCTTGATCTTCTGTCTTTATTATTTCTATAAATTTCAAAAATTTTTTAATGGAATTATATATTTTTTGACTGTTATAGATCATTAAGGAAGACATTAAAAAAGTAACCATACCAACAATGCTAGTTAAAGAAATATAATCTTTTGAAAAAGCCTGCACCAAAATTAAAGAAAATTCGCTAATTTGGGCTGTTGTAAGGCCTGTATTGAAAGCTAATCTTGTAGGATATTTCATTAAATTAAGTATGTAAAAAACAATTAATGGATTTGCAATTAATATAAAAATAGAATAAATTAAAGCAAATAAAGTTACTTTATAATCAATAAACATTTTAGAACCTAAGTATACAAAAAAGAAAATTAAAAATAAATCTTTGATAGGAGTAAATTTCTTTGTAATTTCTACTAAAACATAGGATTGAGAGAGTGAAATTCCTGCTAAAATAGCAGCAGCCTCGATAGAAAAATTTTTTAATTTAGCAATTGATATGAATAAAAGAAGCCAAGAAAGAGAAATAAGAAAAATTAATTCTGGGTTGTTTTTAATTTTGAAAAAGAATTTGCTAATAAATTTACCTAATAGAAATAGAAGAATAAATGAAATTAGGATAAAAATTAAATCAAGTAGGTTTACACCATTAAAGTTTTTAAAATGAAATAGACTTAAAAAAATTAAAAGTATTATAGCTATCAAATCTTGGATTAATAACATTCCTAAGCTTAATCTTCCATATAAAGTATCTAAATCATTTTTATCAATTAAAATTTTGGTAATAATAATAGTAGAACTAAAAGAGAAAGCTAGTCCTAAAATAATTGCATTAAAAAGATCTATCCCTAATAATATTCCTATAATTGCTCCTAAAAAAGAAGTGAAAATTACTTGGCCTAAACCTAAATAAATAACTTCTTTAGAAAATTCTTTAAATTTGTTAAAATCAAGCCTTAAACCTACTAAAAATAAAAGGAATATTATTCCTAATTCTCCCAATATTGAAATAAATTCTGTTGCTAGTAAATTTAACCTAGAAAGAAAAAATCCTGCAAAAATATAAGAAATTAAAGAAGGAACATTTATAAAATAAAAAAATAGTGCGAAAATAGAAGAAACAATTACAGTTAAGACAAAAACTGAAAATAAATTCATTTTTCTAAAATTTTTAAAATCTCATAAGGAACATCTTCTTCTTTTAATAAAAATTTTTTATATTTTCTATCTATCTCAGCTAAGTAATTTATGGCCCTTTTTATCTCTTCATCATTAAATTTTTTTGTATACATTTTTAATTTTTGCTTATAAAAATAGTTCAAATTAAGTTTTTCTTCATCTCTTATATTTTTAGCTTTCTTCAAAAGAAAAATTCTCAATAAAGTTTTATATAAAAATCCTATAATTTGCTCTACCTTGGTTCCTATCGATAACTCTCTATTTAATCTTAAAATAAAATCTGTCTTTTTCTTTTCTAAAAAATCATCTACCATTTCAAAAATTCTACTATCTGTAGGCCATTTTATTAGACTTAATAATTCCTCTTTTGTAATCAATTCATTTTGTTTATAAAATTTTATTTTTTTTAGTTCATTAAGTAAAATAGAGGGATTTGTAATAAAAACTTTAGATAAAGATGGCAAAAATTCTTTAGGTAATTTTATATTGTTTTCTTTTATATATCCATATAAAAATTCTTCAAATTCTTTGGGGTTTTTAAATTTTAAATTAGGTAATTCTATTATTTCGTAGGGAATTTTAAGTTCCTTTATCTTTTTTATTAAAGTTTCTGGCTTTTTTTGATAAATAAATACTGCTTTTTTGTTTTTAAAATATATTAAGAAATCTTCAGAAAGGTCTATTTTATCTAAATCTTTTATAATTAAACAAACATTTCCGCCAAACAATCTATTATTAAATATTTTTTTAAAATTTTCTTTAAAATCTTTATCTTTAAAAGAAGCATAAAATTTTTCTTCTTTTATCAAGCCATCAATTTTTTCTTTAATTAAAAAATCATTATCACCTATTAATATAAAAATCATATTAAAAATTTAAACTTACTTATTTAATTAACTCTTTAAGTTCTTTTGCAGGAGTAAATTTAGGAACTTTAGTAGCAGGAACAGATATTTTTTCTCCTGTCTTTGGATTAATTGCAGTTCTAGCTTTTCTCTCTCTAACTCTAAATGTTCCTAAACCTGGTAATTTTACTTTATTTCCCTGCTTCAAGTTTTGAGCTACTAATTCGGTGAAGTAATTTAATATTTCGACTGCTGTTTTTTTAGGAAGATCGAATTTTTCTGAAATCTTTTGCGCCAAGGCTTCTCTTTTTACTGTTTGTGCCATTTTTAATTTATTGTTTTAATTTCGACCTATTAAATAAATTTTACTATAAAAATATTTAAAAACAAATAAAATTGTGGATATCTATCTTGCATATTCAAAGGCCCTATTTTCCCTAATAACTACTACCTTTATTTCTCCTGGGAAATTTATAGTTTCTTCTATTTTTTGGGCTATTTCTTTAGCCAATTTATAGATTTCTAAGTCGCTAATTTCTTCGGGCCTTACAAAAACCCAAAGCTCTTTTCCTCCACTAATAACATAGGCTTTTTCTACGCCACTAAATGAATAAGCAATTTTTTCTAGGTTTTCTACTCTTTGTAAATAAGCTTCAGTAGCTTCAGAGCGGGCTCCAGGTCTTTGAGAAGATATTGCATCAGCAGCTAAAACCACATAAGCCTCAGGAATGGCAAAAGGATAAGTTTCGTGATGAGATCTCATAGCTAATATTACTTTTTCGTCAATATTATATTTCTGTAATATCTTTATACCTATTTCTAAATGGCTACCTTCAATTTCATGAGTTACAGATTTGCCAATATCATGTAAAAACCCTGCTTTTTTAGCAACTTCTTTATCTAAATTTAATTCTTCAGCAATCATTCTAGAAAATATAGCTACTTCTATTGAATGTTGAAGAACATTTTGTCCATAACTATATCTATATTTCAATCTACCCATTAACTGGAGGATATCTTCTGGCAAATCAAATATATTAAGTTCTTCAGCTGCAGATTTACCGGCTTTTTTGATTTCTTCTTCTACTTGATTTTTAGCAGACAAAATTGCCTCTTCTATTGTTGCTGGTTGAATTCTTCCATCTTTGATTAATTTCTCTAATGCTAATCTAGCTATTTCTCTTCTTACTGGATCAAAGGAAGAAATTGTAACTAATTCTGGAGTTTCATCAATTATAAGTTGTACGCCTGCTAATTTTTCAAAATATCTAATATTCCTACCTTCTTTTCCTATAATTCTACCCTTCATTTCTTCACTTGGTAGGTTTACAACAGTTATATTAAATTCGCTCGCTACAGACCGGCTATATTTAGGAAGTACTTCTAAAATTATTTCTCGGGCCTTCTTTTCTATTTCTTCTCTTTGGTTATTTAATAATTTACTTATTCTTTTCATCAAAATATTTTCGTTTTCCTTTTCTATTTGCTGAAATAAGATTTCAAGAGCTTTTTCTTTACTTATTTCTGCAATATTTTGCAATTTATTTTCATATTCTTCTTTTAATCCCAAATATTCTTTTTCTTTATCTTCTATTTCCTGAATCAATTTTTTATATCTTTCTTTTTCTTCTTCTATTTCCCTTTCCTTTTTTTCAAGAAATTCTTCTTTTTTAATTATTCTTTCTTCTCTTATTTTCAGATCTTTTAATATTTCTTCTTTTTCTTTTTTCGCAGATTCTAATAATTCAAATGCTTTCTTTTCTGCTTCAAGCAAAAGTTCTTGTTCTTTTCTTTTAAGCTCTTCTATTCTTAATTTAAGTTTGTATTCTATAGATTCTGTTTTTTTTCTTATAAAAAGATACCTTATCAAAATCCCTACTATTATACCTGTAATAAAAATTACAAAATATAATATCATATATGATAGTTGGGAAACTGTATTCATGGTAAATTTTAGAAAGATAAATTTCGGCCTTCATATTATAATTATATAGACATTTTAAGTACTGCAAAATGAGTAAAGTTTTATTAATAATTTTAGACGGATGGGGTGAAGGTAGAAAGGATTATAGTAATCCTATATATTTAACAAAAGAAAAAGATTTTTTTGAGTTTATAAGAGAACATTTTCCTTTTTATCTTCTTCAGGCCTCAGGTATAGCTGTAGGATTGCCTTGGAAAGAAGAAGGAAATAGCGAAGTTGGTCATTTATGTATGGGGATTGGAAAGGTTTATTATCAAAACTATCCTAGGATAACTTTAGCAATTAAAGATGGGAAATTTTTTGAAAATGATGTTTTAATAAATTGTTTAAATCATGCTAAAAAATATAATAGCAGGGTTCATCTTGTAGGATTATTGACAGAAGGTATAATACATTCTGCTTATGAACACTTAAGAGCTCTCTTAGAATTTTTTAAAAGAAATAATTTCCAACGTGTATATTTACATTTATTTTTAGATGGCAAAGATAGTCCTCCACAATCAGGATTAAGTTTATTAGAAAAATTAGAAAAGGATATTAATTATTTAGGGGTTGGTAAAATTGCCACTTTGTGTGGTAGAACATATGGAATGGATAGAAATGAATATTGGAAAATCAAAACTCAGGTTGCATTCTATTTAATAACTGAAGGAGTAGGAAAACAGGTAGAAGATTATAAATTTTACATAAAGGAGATTTATGAGAAAAATCCAGATTTCATAGATGAAAATTTAGAGCCTCTTTTGATTGATAAAAATGGAATAGTAAAAGATAATGACGCAGTTTTCTTTTTCAATTTTAGGCCAGATGGTATGTACCAGCTTGCTAAAGCTTTTTTAGAAGTAGAATTCCCATATTTTAAAAGGACATCAAAAAATAATTTATTTATAGCTTCTATGACGAAATATTTAGAAGATATAGATTATCCTGTAGCCTTTCCTCCTATTAAAATATATACTAGCGTATCTAAAATAATCTCTGAAAATAATTTATTACAATTAAAAATTGCAGAAAAATATAAAGCCCATCATTTAACTTATTTTTTTAATGGATTTGTAAATGAACCTCATCCTGGAGAATATTGGAAAATTTTGCCTCCAAGCGAGAAAAATTTTAAAGAAAATCCTCTTTTACAAAGCAAATTAATTACTGAACTTATTATTAATGCTGTTAAGGAAAATATTTATGCTTTTATTGCTGCTAACTATTCTGCTCCTGATATTATTGGTCACACTGGAGATATAAATTTAGCTATTCAAGTAGTTGAAGGCTTAAATTATGAAATGAAAAGAATTTATAATGAAATAATAGACGAAGAAGAATGGATTATGATTATTACAAGTGACCATGGAAACATTGAAAATATGATAAATTTAAAAACCGGAGAAATCCAAACTACTCATGATGTAAATCCTGTTCCTTGTTACATAATAAATAAAAATTTTTATATAGAAAAGAAGGGTCACGAAAGAATTATTGAAGAAGAAAAAATAAGAGGAAGCTTAATAGATATAGGTCCTACAATATTAAAATTATTAAACTTAGAAATACCAAGTGATTGGGAAGGAAGACCTTTGGTATAATTTTAAATTATGAAACCAGATTATTATCTAATTATTTTTGCAACTATTTTTATAATAAGCGCATTTTTTGTATTTACAAATTTTTTAAAATTTAAACTTGGCTTAGATTTAGCAGGGGGAGTTATTTTATATTACAATGCAGATTTAACTAATATTAAAAGTAATGAAATTGATGATACTCTGGCTTCGATTAAAGATTTAATAGAAAGAAGAATTAATGCTCTAGGGATTTCTGAAATAAATATAAGTTATTCTAAATCAGGTAGGGTGATTGTAGAAATACCTTATATAAAAGATCCCAAAATAGCAATAGATATGATAGGCTCTACTCCTGTTTTAGAATTTAGGGTACCTTTCCAAGTTGGCACAACAACTACTTTTATCCCATCAAAGCTTACAGGTAAATATTTAATAAATGCTAATGCTGTTTTAAATACACAAACAGGTTTCCCTGTAGTAGAGCTAGAATTTAATAAAGAAGGTGCTAAAATTTTTGAAGAATTAACAGAAAAATATATTAATCAACCAATTGCTATATACTTAGATAATAAACCTATATCTGTACCTATAGTAAGAGAAAAAATTACAGGAGGTAAGGCTATTATAGAAGGAAAATTTAATTGGTTAGAAGCAAAAGAATTAGCTTATAGATTAAAACAAGGAGCATTACCTGTACCTTTAAAATTAATAGGAGTTTCTGTAGTTGCTCCTGAATTAGGAGAAAAATTTTTGATGCTTGCAATAAAAGGTGGTTTCATAGGATTTATTTTAGTTGCTTTATTTATGATATTTTATTATAGAATACAAGGAGTTATTTCAGTTATTGCTTTAATTTTATATGTTTTTCTTAACTTATTTATCTACAAAATATTAGGGGTTGTGCTTTCTTTATCTGGTATAACTGGTTTTATTTTATCTCTAGGGATGGCAGTTGATGCTAATATATTAATCGCTGAAAGAATTAAAGAAGAACTTAGAAAAAATAAAATTGATTTAGCTTTAGAATTAGGTTTTAATCGGGCTTGGCCTTCTATTAGAGATTCTAATATTTCAACAATAATCTCAGTTATTTTTATGTACATTTTAACCACATCTTTTGTAAAAGGCTTTGCATTAACATTAGGTTTAGGTGTTTTAACAAGTATGTTAACAGCTGTATTCTTTACAAAATTCTTAACTTTTAAAATAGTTCCTAAATTTCAAAGATCTTGACTTTGAATTCTTTTTTCTTAAAATATATTTTATTATGACTAAAGTAATAACAAAAGAGACCTATGAGAAATTAAAAAAAGAATTAGAAAGATTGAAAACTGAAGAAAGGAAAAGGATTGCTGAAAAGATAAAAACAGCAAAAGAATTCGGAGATTTAAGCGAAAATGCAGAATATCAAAGTGCTTTAGAGGAACAGAAGAAATTAGAATTAAGAATTTTAGAATTGGAAAATTTATTAAAAACTGCCAAGGTTGTCAAAAAAGAAAGAAAAAAGTCAAATAAAATAGAAATAGGATCCGAAGTAGAAATTGTGGATTTAGATTCTAAAAAGACACTAAAATTTAAAATTGTTGGTTTTGGTGAAGCTAATCCTTTAGAAAATAAAATCTCTCAAGAATCTCCTATTGGGAAAGCTCTTATAGGAAAAACTGTTAATGAAATTGTAGAAATACAAATAGGAAATATTAAAAAAAGATTTAAAATTAAAAAAATTAGCTAAGGGCTTTGCGGGCTTCTTCAATCATTTTTAGAAAAGTATTTTCATCAATTATTTGAATACGTGGGTATTTTTTAGCTTTTTCGATTTTACTTCCTGGATTTTTGCCAACTACTAAATAATCTACTTTGCTCGAAATGCTGTCAACTGCTTCCCCTCCTAACTCTTCTACTATTTTTTGTGCTTCACTTCTTGTATATTTCTCTAGCTCCCCTGTAAAGCAAAATATTTTTCCTTTTAATGGCGTTTCTTTAATTTCTCTTGGTTTTTCTTCAATAATTTCTACACCATAATCTGTTAATTTTTGTAAAAACATTTTATTGTTTTCATTTTGAAACCATTCGTATAAGGAGAGAGCAATTTTTTCACCAAAACCAGGTATAGCTTGATATTGCTGAGGTTTAAATTTAACAGCTATATTATATAGATCTATTGGTTTCTTAATTTCTCCAAATTTAGAATAAAAATGAGATAAAATTTTTGCATTTTCTTCTCCTATATGAGGTATTCCTAAACTATAAATAAGCCGAGGCAAGGTGATTTTTTTTCTTGATTCAATGCTTTTTAGAATATTTCTTTCAGATATAATATCAAAACCTGGCAATTTTCTTAACATACCTAATTTTAGATTAAAAAGGTCGGCTCCATCTTGGATTAAGTTATTTTCTAAAAGTTTATCGATTATCTTAGGGCCAACACCTACAATGTCAAAAGCAGGCTTTGATACAAAATGGTAAATTTTTTCTCTTTGTAAAGCAAAACAATTTTTATTTGTACACTTATAATATGCACCTTCTTTTATAACAGGACTTGAACATATAGGACATTTTTCAGGAAAAACAAAATCTCTTTCTTTACCTGTTCTCAATTCTTTTAATACTCCGATAACTTGAGGAATAACATCTCCTGCTCTAGCTACTATCACTGTATCTCCTATTTTAATATCTAATTTTTTAATTTCATCTTCATTATGCAAAGATGCCCTAGAAACTATAACACCACCCACTTCTACTGGTTTCAAAACAGCTACAGGAGTTAAAATACCTGTTCTTCCAACTTGTACTATAATATCTTCAACAATAGTAGTTGCTTGTTTAGGAGAAAATTTATAAGCTATAGCTCCTCTTGGTGCTTTACCTATTACACCTAATTTTTCGAAAATTTCATTTTCATTTATCTGAACAACAATACCATCTATTTCAAAACTTAATTTATCTCTATTTTTCTCCCAATAATTTCTAAATTCATCAACTTCTTTTAAATCTTTGCATCTTTTAGTATGTGGATTTGTTTTAAATCCTAAGCACTTTAAAATTATATGTTCTTCTTCGTGTGTTTTTTGGCCTAAATTTGTTACTAAATCATAAGCAAAAGAGTCTAGTTTTCTTTCTGCTGTTATTTTAGGGTCAAGCTGTCTTAATGAACCAGCAGCTGCATTTCTAGGATTAGCAAAAGGCGCTTCACCTTTTTTAATTCTTTCTTCGTTCAATTTTTCAAAATCTTTAATATGCATAAAAACTTCCCCTCTTACTTCAATTTTTTTAGGATAACCATTTTTAAAATGTTCTATAATTTCCTCTCTCAAACCTTCATTTTTCATATTTTCTATTATTTTTTCAATAGGTAGAATTCTTAAGGGAATAGCTTCAATAGTTTTTATATTCTGAGTAACATCTTCACCTAAATAGCCATCCCCTCTTGTACTACCCAAAGTTAATATTCCATCTTCATAGACTAATTTAATAGCTAAACCATCTATTTTTAACTCGGCAAAATATTCATATTTTACATTTTCTGGTAATAATTTTCTATTTCTCTCATCCCATGCTTTTAATTCTTCGAATGAAAAAGCATCATTAAAAGAAAGCATAGGAACTTCATGTCTTACTTTTTTAAATTCTTTTAAGGGCGCACCACCAATTCTTTGAGTAGGCGAATCAGGAGTTATAAATTGAGGAAATTTTTGTTCTAATTCAAAAAGCTCTCTTTTTAAAGCATCTTCAACTTCAATAGGTACTAATTCTTTATTCAAAACATGCCGATAATATCTATATTCGTTGATTAATTCTTTCAATTTCTCTATCCTTTCTTTAGCTTGTTCTGGCGTTAATTCTTCCATTTTATGGCGTAGTTGTTGTTCCTATACCAAAACCTGTAAATAAAGTCCTTTCAAAATCTCCATATTTCCCTACTGAAGTTATTTTCAAATAAACAACATTAGAAATAGAAGTGGTAGCTATATCTAAATCAAATTTTATTCTATGGCTATACTGACAATTTCTCGCTTTTCCAGTAGAAGGACCTTGTCCTCTTCGCCTATTTCTTCCTCCGGTTCCTGAACCAGAATTCCCTATTTCTGAAGAGCAAGAACGTAGATCAATATAATTAAGATTATTGAAAATATCTCCTAATAAATCTATCTTTTGATTATAAAGTTCTATTTCTAAACCAGCTTCTGAATTAGCTAGAGCTTGATATGAATCAGTTGTTTGTCTAAGCCCTTTTATATTGCTTAATATAGGGAAAAGTGTTACAAAAACTATTATACCTCCTAAAACTATGCTAAATGTAGCAATAATTAAAAGTTGAGCTTTCTTTTTTAAAAGCCACATGATGTAGATGCAAAAACACTATTAATAGGAGCGACTGATATTTGGAAGTTAATAGGTATATCCATAGATTTAGCTTTTGCAATTCCACTTAAAGAAATCGTTATCAGTTTAAAAGAGGTAATATTATAATCACCTGTTAAATCAAAGCTACCAGTAGCATAAACTGTAAAATTATTAACTTCAAAATAATTAGGATCTATCAATGTTGAAGAGTTATATAAAATTGCTTTAGTAGCAGTATCATATTTAATTTCCACATTTGCGCAATCATTTAGTCTTTGATATTTTATTCCATTCGTAGTAGTTGCAAAATTTATTCCATATTTCATTTCTCTCCATATTTTTTCTAATGCTAATTTAACATTACCTATTGAAGCTTGGAGATTTTGAGAAATTAGATATTGTTTTACAAGATTAATATATAATCCACTAATAACAGCAATTCCTATCAAAAATATTAATATAGCTACTGTCATTTCTAAAATTGTAAAACCTTTCTTTTTCATGGTAACCAATCTGTAATTACTGTTTCTAATTCAACTTTTTGATCTTCATCGAATATAACTTCACTAGTCACTGTTGCTATATTTGAGGCTACATTGAGTGTTATTAATCTACTAAATGGAGTTGAGGTTGAAGTATTAGAGTGAACAAATTGATTATCGCTATTAAGATAAAGCGGGCAGGGAATGTTTGAATGTTGTAGATTTAAGTTAATATCAATACAAAAACTATCATAATTTAAACCATCAAGCCAAGCCGATCCTTTTACTTTATTTATATTTCTTTTAGCAATTACTAATTCTAAGCCTTCTTGGGCTAAAAAATTTGCAATTATTCTATCCTTAGCAGTTTTAAGTATTTTCAAATAATTATTTACTAAAATTACTAAGCTTATAAAAGCAATAGAAAATACTAATAAGGACAAAAAAATTTCTACGATACTTTGGCTTTTATTTTGTAATAATTTGCCCTGCGGTTGTAATTGTAATCGTCGCATATTCATTATCTTTCCTTAAAATTATATCAAATTCTTTATCAAAAGTTACTCTGGTTTTATCCACATATATTAATGGATCTCCATAGGGATGAATAAATATTATAGAAGATGAAGAAAAAGATAAATTATTAGTTCCTGTTGAATATTCAATGGCGACATTTTCAAAATTTTCTTTTACTATCAAAGGATTATTAGAATTATTATCAATTTCTAATGACTTTGTAAAGAATAAACTGGGTGCCTTAGAAGTAAAATCAAATTCTGTAGGGCTGCTACTAGCTATTTTATAACAATCTATCGGCAAATCTGCAGAGGTCGCATAGGCGATTCCTAAATAGCCTGAAGATGTAATTAAAATACCTACACCACAAACAGTTGTAGTTGGATTAGAAAGTTCAATTTTTTTAAAACTTAAATCTTGTGCTAATTTTAAATTTTCTGCTAATAACAGTTTTGTTTTTTGAAATTCATAAAATTTTTTATTTATATTTGTTAAAGTAAAAGCTGCTCCTAAAATAAGTGTTGAAACTAATAAAACCACAGTGGATTCTAATAAGCTAAAACCCCTTTTTCTCATTAACTTAATTTTATCATAAAATTGTTAAATTGATAAAACAAATATTCTCCTAAAAATAATAAAATAAAAGCACTAGCAAAAACTAAAGGAATAAAAGGAACTTCGTTAAAGAATTTCCTATTTTTTAATATTTTATATACCCCTATAACGCTACCTAAAAATGAAGAAAGCAAAATTAAAGCAATCATATCTCCAAAATTTAAAAATAAACCTAAAAAGAAGGCCATTTTAAGATCTCCTAAGCCTATCCCTTTTCCTAAAGTAAAAACAAATAAAAGTAAAATAAAAATAGAAAAAATGAATCCTCTAAATAATGAATTTAGTATAAATGAAAATTTTGTTTGTTTAAGCGGTAAATTGAAAAAATAATTAAAACCATTCGATAAGGTAAAATCAGGAATTTTGATAAAACTAAACACTATAGCAAAAATTAACCAAACAATTAAACCGAAATATAAAGTTTTTTCTTCAATATAAAAAGTTTCTAAATCGTATAAGGCTAGAATAAATAAAATTGAAAAGAAAAACAAAATATAAAAAAATAAAAGGAAATTGTAAAAATTTAAATTAATCAACAATCCAGATTTTAAAGCACAACCATAAGTAAATAATCCAGTTATTAATTCTGTTAAAGGATATCTTAAAGATATTCTATTATTACAACCTCGACATCTTCCCCTTTGAATAATAAAACTTACCAAAGGAATAAGTTCATACCATTTCAAAATTTTTCCGCAATAAGGACATTTAGATTTAGTATAAATAAAATCTTCTTTTCTTACTAATCTATAAGAAACATTATTTAAAAATGAACCCCAAAACAATCCCAATATAAAATAGAGCATTAATTAAGATAACCTCTCAGTTTTAGAAGAGGATACAATAATTACTTGAGGTTGGAGCATCTGAGCATTTTGTATTGATAGGACCACAAGATAAACTAGCTCTTGTAAGATCACCAGATGTTGCTGTGCCTTGGAATATTTGGGGTGCTTGATCCCTTGTTACTTCTAAGACAGCCATTAGAATATAGTTGGTAATTCTACCAACGTTTGTAGGATTTGTTGAAGTGCAATATGAATATTCATAATCTTGGTTTGGCGATAAAGGATCTCTTGGTAACTTCATACCAGGTCCTAATGCTCCGGCCCTGATCAATTCAGATTCTAAACCACTCCAGGTAGTAGTTGGAGGATATTGACCTCGTCTTACATAATAAGTTGCAATATAGGCTGAAACATTTCTCAAATCACTTATCCTTCTTTGATCACGAGCTGAGGCTGTAAAACCTCCTAAGTTTCTTAATAATAGACCTGATAAAATACCTATAACTAAAAGCACAACCGCTAATTCGACTATTGTAAATGCTTTTTTGTTCATTTTTTATTTTATTTTTTATCTTAATTCGACCTATTAATTAAATATTATAAACTAAAAATTTTAATTTCAAGTTAAATTGTGGATAAATTAATATGTAAATTAATATGTACTTAATGACTTAGCTAATTGCGAAATTGGTAATAATAAAGACATTTCCACAAAAACTAAGCCTACTGCGAAAATAATTACCATTAAAGGCTGAATAGCTTCAGCTAAATTATTTGTTCTATTTTCTATATCTGTTGTATAATAATCTATAATTGTAATTAAAGAGTTGTATAAATTTCCTGTCTTTTCTCCTATAGCAAAAGCTTGCTGAACAAAGTTAGGAAATAAATCAGGAAAATTGGATATAGAAAGGGATATTGGTTTACCCTTTTCTGTTTCTTCAGCTATAAACAAGATAGCTGATTTATAATAAGGATTTGTTATGTTTTCTCCCACAATTTTTAAACTTTCTGAAATAGGTAGGCCTCCTTTAATTAAATAAGAAAGTGATTCTAAGAAATTTAAAATTTGTATCTCTTTTAATAAAATTCCAAATACAGGTAAACCTGCTAAAAAATTATATAAAACCAATTTTCCTTCTTCAGATCTGAAATATTCAATAGTTACATAAATCAAAAATATTAAAAAAAGTAAAACATAAATGCCATTATGAACTAAAAATTCTGAAACCATTACAAAATATTGGGTGACTAAAGGCAAAGTTAAATTATTTTCTTTAAATAGATTAGAAATTTTAGGAATTACGTTAAAAAATAAAACAAACATAGTTACTAAAAAAATTAAAAGAACTATAGAAGGATAGTACATTGATTGAATTAACTTTGTTCTAAATTTATGTTGATTTTCATAATGTTTAGCTAAATTTTCTAAAACTTCTTCCAAATTACCCGAAAGTTCTCCTATCCTTATAAGTCTTGTAGCAGATTTTTCAAAAATATTTTTGTGCTTTTCTAATGATTGCGAAAGAGGAAGCCCTGATATTATATTATTGTATACATCCTCTAAAACTCTTCTAAAGCTTAATTTATTTGTTTGACTAGCTAGTGATTTTATGGCTTCATCTAAAGATGTTCTTGCTTTTAACAGATAGCTTAATGCTCTATAAAAAAATGCTAAATCTAACAAAGAAACTCCACCCCACGTTATTAATGGTTTTATTTCACTTAATTCTTTTATATAAGTTACAACTAAATTTTGGTTATGCAATATTTTTATTGCAGATTCTTTATCAACAGCTGAGATTATTCCGATTTTAAAATTCCCTTCTTTGTCGAAACCTCTGAATTCAAATTTCTTCATGTTAACAAGCTTCTTAGTCTATCCAAATTAATAGCAAACTGCAATGCTGTTTCTAAAGTTATTTCTTGTAAATTAACTAATGTAGCTAAAGATCTTTCTAAGGTTATCATTCCTTGCTCTAAACTTGTTTCTATTACTAAATCTATTTGATAAATTTTATTTTCTCTTATTAAATTTCTAACTGCTGCATTTGCAATTAAAACTTCACATGCTGGTAATCTTCCTCCTTTTATTCTGGGAACTAATCTTTGAGAAACTATACCTATTAAGGTTGAAGCTAATTGAAATCTTGCTTGATTTTTTTGGCCTTCCGGTAGAACATCTAAAATTCTATCAATAGTTTGTGAAGCAGAGTTTGTATGTAAAGTTCCTAAAACTAAATGACCTGTTTCTGCTGCAGTTAAAGCTATTTGAATAGATTCTGCATCTCTTAACTCTCCTATCATAATAACATCTGGGTCTTCTCTTAAGGCTGCTCTTAAGGCTCTATGCCAATTAGGTGCATCTTTAGGAATTTCTCTTTGAGAAATTAAAGCTAAATCTGGCGTAAAAACATATTCAATTGGTTCTTCAATAGTAATTATATGGGCTGGTCTTGAATGATTAATTTCATCTATTAAAGCTGCTAAGGTTGTTGATTTACCCATACCTGCTGGACCTGTAATTAAAATAAAACCTTGTCTTTTTTTAACAAATTCTTTTAAAACAGGTGGTAGATTTAATTCTTCAACTGTTTTTATTTGTGAAGGAATTATTCTAAAGGCTCCTGCAAGACCATTATTTTGATAATAAATATTTGCTCTTAACCTTATTTTTTCTTCGATATCAAAGGAAAAGTCTATATCTTTAAATTTATTTAAATATTTTATTTGTTCGTCTGTCAATAATGAAAGAAGCATTTTTTCAGCTTCTTTAGATGTTAAAATACCTTCTTCTGTCAAATTAACAAGCTCGCCATCTATTCTTAAAGTTGGGAATCTTGCAGGTACTATATGTACATCAGAAGCATTTCTTTGGCTTGCTGTATAAAATATTCTTTTTAATTTTTCATCCATTCTTATTTAATTATATATCAAGTTATTTTTAATATTTCTTCTAATGTAACATATCCTAATAAAGCTTTTATAATTCCATCCTGCCTTAGATTAACGAAGCCTTGATTTGGTAATAATTTTTCTAATTCAGTTTCTGGTTTACCTTCATAAATAGCATTTTCCATTTCATCAGTAATTATAACTACTTCAAATATACCGATTCTTCCTATATAACCTTTATTGTTACACTTATTGCATCCTACAGGATGGTAAATTACTAAATTATTAAAATCTATGTTATATTTGACTAAAATCTTACTATCTAATTTACTTAAGTTTTCTTTAATTATTTTTATCAAATCTTCTGATGGTTTAACTTCTTTTTTGCATTGATCACATAATCTTTTTACTAATCTCTGAGCTATTACAAGTTTTAAAGTTGGAGGCAATAAATATCTTTCAATTCCTATATCTATAAGTCTTGTAATTGCCCCTATTGCGTTATTTGTATGTAATGTAGAAAGAACTACATGACCTGTTAAGGATGCATGAATTGCAAGTTCTGCAGTTTCTAAATCTCTAATTTCTCCTACCAAAATTATGTCTGGATCTTGTCTTAATATTTCTCTTAATCCTGTTGCAAATGTATAACCTATTTCTGGTCTAACCTGAGATTGATTAACACCTTCTATTCTATATTCCACTGGATCTTCTAAGCTTATTATATTAACATCCTCTCTATTTAATTTCTGTAAAATAGCATAAAGGGTTGTTGTCTTTCCTGAACCAGTTGGTCCTGTTATTAATATTAATCCATAAGGTATAGAAATTTCTCTATATACCTTTTCTAAAGTATAATCTAACATACCTAAATCTTCTAATTTCTTTAATCCAACTAAAGGATCTAAAACTCTTATAGCAACTTTTTCTCCTACAACAGTTGGTAAAATACCAATTCTAAGATCTATTTCTCTTCCCTGAACTATTACTCTTATTCTTCCATCCTGAGGTATTCTTGTTTCATCTAATTTTAACCTACTTAAAACCTTGATTCTATTTACAACTTGTTCATGAATATCTTTTGGTAAATATGCTATTGTCTTAAGTTCTCCTAAAATCCTGAACCTAATTTTTGTTTTCTTAGCTAAGGGTTCTATATGAATATCTGAGGCTCTTAAATAAACAGCCTCTTCAATTAAAGATTGCACTAATTTAATAATAGGAGCTTCTTCTGTAGGTAAAATCTCAGCACTTAATTCTATTGCTTTTTCTTCTATAACAGGTTTTTTTGTTTCTCTCACCTGAAAAAGTATATTCTTTAATGTATCAGCAAATTCTTTATATTGTTTTATCACATTATAAAAATCTTTTATAGAAATTAAAAAAATCTTTGGTTCAAGATTCAAAGAATTTCTTATAAAAGCAATTAATTCATTGAAATTTTCAACTGAGGGATCAACTACGCCTATACATATTGAATTCTCTATTTTATCAAATGCTATAATTTTATTTTTCTTAGCAAAGTCTTCAGAAATTAAATTCAATATTTCTTTAGGAATTTTTTCTTCTGGTTCAAATTTTTTTATAGGTAAATTAAAAAATTCTTTTTTAAATTCTAAAAAATTTTCATCTAATTTTCCTTGGGCATATAAAATCTCTTCAATGCTAAGTTTATTTTCTTTTGCTTCTTGAATTATTTCTTCAATATCAGGAATTAAATCTTTTAATTTCTCTTTAATAAAGTTTTCAAATTCTTTCATTCAAATAAATTACTCTTCCCTATTTCTTCGCTTTTAATTTCAGAAATTTCTAAAACTTGAGGAACTATATTAAGATTGGCTAACTTTTCTAAAATATCTCTTAAATTTAGTCCATCAATATATCTCAGTTCCTGCTCAATTTTTGAAATTTCTTTTGGTATTGGGGTTTCTTTTTTCAAAATATTAAATTCCCATAAAGCTACCCATAATATTGCTCCAATCAAAACAAGAGAGCCTAAAGTTAAAGCTATGTTTAATAATTGGTTTTTTGTTATATTCATTTTTCTAACAATGGTTTAATTTCTCCTAAATAATAAACTCCTAAGTCTGCACTTAAATCGATTCTGTCTTCCGCTTTGCTTAAATTTATCTTATTAAATTCAAAAATTCTTGAATGGTTCTCAAAATTTTTTATAAGATTAATTACATCTTCATAACTACCTACCATTTTGATTGAAAAATTCTTTTTTATTAAATTTAGAAAACTTAATTGTGGATGATTTAATTTTTCTTCTTGAAATTGAAAGATATTAGGATCATTAAATCCTGAACTTCTAAATATACTATTTATAATCAAAACCAATTCATAATCCTCAAATTTTTGGGGTAGCAATATATCTAATTCTCCCTTTTCTTCAATTTGGTTTATAGAAGATATTTCATTGGCTTTTTTATTTTTTAAATCATCAAAAAATTTTCCTATAAATTCAACTTTTTTTAATTTATTATAGGCTTCATTCTTATTTTGAACAGATTTTAAATAATTTTTATAAGCCGGAATTAAAGCACCGAAGAATTGTTGAATATTTAAAAATATTAAAACTATTATTAATAAACTAACAAATAACCTCATTGTTGATATAAAATTGAGCTAATATTAAAACTTATTCCTAAATCAATTACAAATGTTTGTTGATTAAAAGATATATTATCAACTTTGAAATTTGGGAAGATATCCTGTTTAGATTCAAAATATTTTTTAATTTTTGCGTATTCTACCCAATTGGGAACATTTCCTTGAATTTGAATTTTTGAATTTAAATTATCTATTGTTACAGAATTTACTTTTAAGTTTTTAGGTAAATATTTGGGTAAATTTTCTAAAATAGGATTTATTTTTTTTCTATTCGTTATAAGATAATCTACAGCAATTAAATGTAAAACTCCTTTATAATCTTTCTCCGAAAATTTATTAACATATTCTTGCGCTAAAGTATCTACTTTTTGGATCATCTCTTGAGTTTTTCTTTCGTTTATCTTAGAAAAATAATTCAAGCCATAAGATAATAAAAATTGAAAAACTAAAATTAATAAAAGTAATCCTGTTAATTTTTTAGGTAAAATTTCCAAAAATTCTTTTATCATCTAAAAATTATAACCTAATTTTAAAATATATCAAGAATAAAAATATTTTAAACAAACTCCTAAAGCATTTGTCAATAGAGGTCCTATTTGTAAATTTTTTAAAGATTTATCAACATTTATAGAATCTAGTGGATTAAATACATTTACAGGAACTGTTGGAATTTTTTCAGATATTTTTTCTAAAAAACCTGGTACTAAACTTGCTCCACCTATGAAATATATTTCTTTAATTTTAATATTAAATCTTTCTTCTAAATTATCTTTTATTTTGTTAATTTCTAAAGCTAAATTATTTATAATTTCCTCTAGATTATTCTTTAATTCTATTTCTTCGGGCATCAATCTAAAACCTCTTTTAATTAAAAAATTTTCTGCTTCTTCATCATTTATTTCTAATAAGCTTTTTACAGTATCTATTAAAGTTTTAACTGATATTTTTATCTTTTGTATAAACATTACTTTATTTTCTGTAATTAAAATAGAATAACTATATCCATATCCTATATCAACAACTATAATATTATCGTTAACATTTTTAAATAAATTTTCCAATCCATAAAACTCTACCTCAGCAGCTTTAAAGTTTAATCTTGCTATCTTAGATACATTCTTAAGTTTTTCAATAAAATTCACTGGAGTAGCAGAAAAAAAGACAAACCATTTAGGAGTTGTTTCTATTCCAACAGGTTGTAATAATAAATTTCTCCAGTCTATATAGTAATCTTTTTCTGATGTTGGTAAATATTTTTTATATTCATAAAAAATAGCTTGTTTTAAAGTAGATAATGGCATATGAGGCAAAGAAAAATAACTTGAAAATACATAAGAAGTAGGAATAGAAAATACTACATTTTTTGTTTTAAATTCTTTATGGACTTCTTCTAAGATTTTACCTAAGTTTTCTTCAAAAATTTGCGATGTTTGTAAAATACTACTAATTTGTGTTTCAGCCTTGAACTCAATTATAATATAATTTAATAACATAATAGAATCTTTAAATTTTTCTACTTCTACTATTTTTATGTTTTTTGTTCCTAAATCAATACCTAAAACTCGTTTGCCTGATAAAAATCCAAACATTTTTAAATTATATAATATTTTCTATGATTTTTTATTTCCTTATTTTTGTATAAAATGCAAAAAATTCTTAAGCTATGGATATTTATGCCCAAATTGTCTTAAAGAAATTAATTTTAAATTAAATATATTCTGTCCTAAATGTAAAAGAAGAAGACCATTAACCGAAAATATATTTACTATTTGCTGTTCTAATTTGATAAAATCCCTAATAACTTTTAGTGATTATGAAACAGAAGAAATTAAAAGGTTAATTCATTTAGGAAAGATTGGAGGATATTATAAAATTTTTGAATTTCTAGGAAGTTTAATTTCTCAAGAGTTAATAAATTCTTCAATAGATTTAAAAGATTATTCTCTAACTTATGTTCCTATGTATATTTTAGATGAAAAAAGACGGGGTTTTAATCAAACAAAAATATTAGCTCAAATTATTTCAGAAAAAATAGGGTTAAAGCTTTGGTCTGGCTTAATAAAAATAAAACCTACTAAATTACAAACAGAGCTAAATTATAAAGAAAGATTAGAAAATGTTAAATTTGCTTTTGAATGCACAGAAATACCACCTTTAAATATAATTTTAATTGATGATGTAATAACTACCGGTGCTACTTCTTTTGAATGCGCTAAAATTTTAAAAGAAAAGGGTGCTAAAAATATTATTTTGCTCACAATTGCAAAATGAAAAGAAAAATTTTTGTAGAAACAGAAATTCACAATAAAGACTTTTTAATTATTGAAGATGAAAAAATTAAACATCGAATTAAAAAGGTTTATAAATTAAAACCTGGCGAAACTATATATTTTGTTGGTATGGATTTATATGAAGGAAAATATGTTTTTGCCGATCCTTTTAGATGGAAATTTCAAAAAATTGAAAGTTATAAACGTACTTTATCACCACCACGAGAAATTAATTTATTTTTGAGTTTTATTAGAAAAGAAAATTTTGAACTTGTTTTAGAAAAAGTTGGAGAATTAGGAGTTAAAAAAATTATTCCTTTAATTACCGAAAGAGCTTCTTGGTCAACAACTGAAATATCAGATAGGTGGGAGAAAATTTTATACTCTTCTTTAGAAGTAGCAGAATGGGGCTATTTGCCTGAGATTAAAACACCTATAAAAATAAAAGATCTACCTCCAGATTGCTTTATTTTAGAAAAAGAAGGTGAAATTATAGATGTTAAAAATTTTGGAAATACAGTAAATATAGTTGTGGGCCCAGAAGGAGGTTTTTCCGAAAAAGAAAAGCAAGTTTTTAAAGAAAAAAATTGTAAGTTTATAAGCTTAGGGAAAGTAACCCTCAAAACAGAAACTGCTATTTTTGTTACTGTGTCGTTATTAAATTTTCCTCTAAAATGATCATTATTGCTAATTGGAAAATGAATCCTTTAACAATCAATCATGCTTTAAATTTATTAAACTTTTATAAAAAGCTAAAATATAAAAAAATTTGGGTTGCTCCTCCTTTTGTTTTCTTACCTATTTTAATTAAAAAATACAAAAAAACTTTTATTTTTGGCGCTCAGAATGTACATCATCAAAAAGAAGGAGCTTATACCGGTGAAATTTCTGCTACAATGTTAAAAAATATTGGCTGTAAATTTGTTATTATTAATCATTCGGAAAGAAGAAAGTTAGGAGAAAGATTAGAGATAGCTAATCAAAAAATTAGAATATGCCTTAAAAATAATTTAATTCCTGTGGTTTGTTTTGGTGAACAACAAAAAATTTCAGATTTGATGGAATTAAAAAATTTATGGGAAGAGGAATTTCAAATTTTATTCAAAGATATAGATAACTTCAAAAAAATAAAAATTGTTTACGAACCTGCTTGGGCAATAAGCACAGAAAAAATTGGTCCAGTTCCTTTAGAAATCGTCAATGAATTTTTAACTTGGATAAAAACTAAAACAAATACTGATATATTTTATGGAGGCTCTCTCTCGGATGAAAATATTGAAGATTATTTAAAATTAAAATTAAAAGGCTTCTTAATAGGTTCTCAAAGTTTAAAAATGAAAAATTTTGGTAAAATTATACAAAAAATTAAAAAGTATGATATAATATAAATTGTCAAAATGGCAGAGAAAAAAGCTTCAGGCTCAGCAAAATCAATTAGAGATTCTGAAAGTAAAAGGCTTGGAGTAAAAAGATTTGGTGGAGAATTTGTTAAGGCTGGAGAGGTTATTGTTAGACAAAGAGGAACAAAATATTTAGCTGGTAAAAATGTAGCTGTTGGAGATGATGATACTTTATATGCTAAAGTTTCAGGTATTGTTCATTTTAAAACAGTAAGAAAAACAAATTTTGATGGAAGCCGCAGATGGAGAAAAGTAGTAGAAGTAATACCTAAACATCAATAATAAATTCTCCAATATACTTATTATCTTTTTTCTCTATTCTTGTTTGATGGTAAGTTACAGCTTTTATGTCCTTTTTTAATTTTTTATATTCAATTCCTTTTAATTTTGCCTTCACAGAGTTTTCTTCTAAATTTAAATTAATTTCCTCAACATTAAAAATCATTTTTTCAACGTAAGTTTTACTTAAAATTTGGGACAAAAAGTCTATATATAACAATTCTAAATGTTCTGCTTTTAAAGAAATTACATCTTCTTTCGATATTTTCCCTAATTTAGGTTTTAAAAAAGCATTCAAGGCTATTACAGATTCTTTGAAAAGATTTTCTATACTATCTGAAATAACTTGAATTTTAAAATCAGCGGTATGTTCTAAAAATTTATACATATTTAACTAAAAATTTTTTAATTTCAACAGGAAGGATATTTAATCTCCTGATTTCTTTTTTTGAAAACCAATTAAATTCTAGATGTTTTTCTTTAATAGTAAAATTTTTCTTATTAGTTTTTGCTTCAAAAATAAAGTTAATTTCATGATGAAATTTCCCATCTTCTTCGAAAAAATTTTCCAAAACGAATAATAATTTTGGTTTTTTTATCTTTAAATCTATTTCTTCTGATAATTCTCTAATTAAAGCTTCTTCCAAAGTTTCTCCAAATTCTAAATGTCCGCCAGGTAAAAAATAATAATCTTTATTTTTATTTTTGCACAAAAGAATAAAATTTTTTTGTTTTATTAAAGCTCGAACTATTATTTCTATTTGCTTCATGATATTGTTATATAATTATAAAATGACTAAAGAGGAATTAATTATTAGAAATTTAGAAGAAGTTTTGACTAAAGAAGATTTATCTTTTCTTATTCAAAATAAAGAAAGATTAATCCATTATATTGGTTTTGAAGTTTCGGGTTTTCTTCATTTAGGAACTGGCTTGATGTCAATGTTAAAAGTAGCTGACTTCCAAAAAGCTGGCGTTAAATGTCAAATTTTTTTAGCAGATTGGCATAGTTATATCAATGACAAATTAAACGGCGATCTAAAAACTATTCAAAGGGTTGCTGTAAGCTATTATAAAGAAGGTTTTAGTGTTTGTTTAGATAGCTTAGGAGGTAATTCTCAAAAAATTGATTTTATTTTAGGTAGTGAACTTTATCATCATAATGATAAATATTGGCTTACTTTTATAGAAATTTCTAAAAATACTACTTTAGCAAGGGTCCAAAGAAGTATCGATATTATGGGAAGAAAAGAAAAAGAAATTGTAGATTTTGCAAAACTATGCTATCCTATTATGCAAGTAGCTGATATATTTCTTTTAAAAGCAAATCTTGTTCATGCCGGATTAGATCAAAGAAAGGCTCATGTTATTGCTCGAGATGTAGCTTTAAGTTTGTCATTTAGTCCTTTATTAGATAAGAAAAAAAGAAAAATAAAACCTATTGCTCTACACCATCATATTTTATTGGGATTGCAAAAGCCACCAAAATATCCTATTACAAAAGAGGAAATTAAAGAAATGACCATAGATTTAAAAATGAGTAAATCTAAACCAGATAGTTGTATTTTTATCCATGATTCACCAGAAGAAATTGAAAAGAAAATTATGAAAGCTTTTTGTCCCCCTAATGATATTGATTACAACCCTCCATTAGATTGGATTTACTGGTTAATTTTGCCTATTAGAAAAGAAGTTAAAATAAAAACTTCTAATGGGATTAAAATTTATAAAGAAGAGACAAGAAATGAATTAATAAGTGATTACCAAAAAGGAGAAATTCATCCTTTAGATCTTAAAGAATGTTTAATCAAAGAATTAATTGCAATCTTAGAACCTATATATAAACATTTCAATAAGGGTAAGGCTAAAAAATTTAAAGACGAATTAGCAAATATTAAAAAATGAAAAGAATCTTAACAGGCATTAAACCAAGCGGGGAGGTGCAGTTAGGTAATTATTTAGGAATGATCAAAGAAATTCTTTATTTACAAGAAAAATATGAAGTATTTTTAATGATTGCCGACTTACATGCTCAAACAGTTCCTTATGATCCTAGAAGATTAAAGCATCTTACGTATGATTTAGCAAAATCGCTTATTGCCTTAGGTGTAAATCCAAAGAAAACTGTGATTTTTAGACAATCAGATGTTCCTGCTCATTTATATCTCTTTTGGATTTTATCTTGTATTTCACCTTTAGGAAATCTTATGAGAATGCATGAATTTAAAGAACAAGCCGAAAAATATAAAAAAGAAGGAGTTGGAACCGGAATTTTACTTTACCCAGTCTTAATGGCTGCTGATATTCTCATCTACAATGCTGATATTGTTCCTGTAGGAGAAGATCAAAGGCAACATTTAGAATTAACTAGAGAACTAGCTAGAAAATTTAATAAAAAATTCGGAAAAGTTTTTAAAATTCCAGAAATTTATATCCCGCAAGAAACAGCTAAAATTATGAGTTTAACTGATCCTACAAAAAAAATGTCTAAATCAATACCCGAAGGTTGTTTAGAAATTTTTGATTCAGAAAAAAATATAAAAGAAAAAATACTTAAAGCTGTTACAGATTCTGGGGCTGAAGTTAGATATGATCCAATAAATAAACCAGCTATTAGCAATTTAATGACTATTTATAAATATTTAACTAAAAAGAGTTATTCAGAAATAGAAGAAGAATTTAAAGGAAAAGGTTATTATGAATTCAAAAAAGCAATAATTGAAGCATTTTTCGCATATTTTGATAAAGCGAGAAAAATTAAAAAACAATTAAAAAATTCTGAAATTGATAAAATTTTCAAAATAGGTGCTCAAAAAGCAAATAAAGTAGCTAATAAAAATTTAGAAGTTATTTTGCAAAAAGTAGGCTTAAAATAATCTATTTAGCTCTTTCTACATACTCTCCTTTTTCTGTATTTATAACTATCAAATCACCCTCATTAATAAATAAAGGTACTGAAATTTCTGCGCCTGTTTCTATAGTTACAATTTTGTAATTTGATTTTTCTGAATCACCTTTAAGACCTGGCGGTGCATAAATTACTTTATAAACTGCTTTTACAGGAAGTTCAATGTTAATTAATTCATCTTCATAAAAAATCCCGGTAATGTTTAAATCTTTTTTAATAAACCTTGCTTTATCTTTTATTTCTTCTATATCTAATTCGTATTTTTTGTTATTTTCATCCATAAAATAAAATTTATTTTGTTTAGAATATAAAAATCTTACAGGGCGTTTTTCAATTTCCAATTCTTCTAAGTCTTCCTCTGGGTTGATTATTTTAGTAATTGAAATATCATTTTTAAGATTTTTTAAATGAAATTCCACCTCTGCCTTCCCTCTTCCTTTGTGGGTATGAACAATTTTAACAATTTTCCAAGGCTCTCCGTTTATTTTAATAACATCCCCAACTTTAAAATATTTAGCTTTCATTTTATTCTGATTTTAATTTTTTTAATAAATCTTCCAAAATATCTATTTCTTTTTCTTTATAGGGGTTTGCTGGTTTAAATGATACACCTAAGTTTTTAGAAGTTATTTCAGAAAGTTTAATTCCTTCTTTGTATTTTTCTTGACATTCATAACATATTTCTATATCCGCATTTTTATCTTTCCAAAACATTTCTCCACAATATTTGCATTCTTTTAATTCTTGATCTTCTGAAGCAGTTGTTTCTTTATATTTTTTGAATATTTTGTTTTCTACCAATTTTCTATTTTTTGCGTATTTTATTCTTGAAAGCCTGATAATTTCCTCTTCATACGAGATTTCTGGAATTTCTTTAGGTGGAAAAGTTGTAGCTAAAAATGGAGGAGTAGGAGTTCCATCAACAATTATTTTTGCATAGATATGAAACTTAGGTAAATTTATAAATTCATAAGCTTTTATATCTACAAACTCTTTTTCGAGTCTTTCTGCGTCTAAGCTTCCGCATTTAAAAATCAATAAGTTACCTACATTACCAAAAACTGCCTTTAAGATTGACTCAGGAACTTGATCTAAATATTGATGAGATAAAATCAAATTTAATCTATATTTTCTGGCTTCAGATAAAATATTAACAAAAGATTCAGTAGCAAAATTTTGAAACTCATCTATGTATAAATAAAAATCTCTTCTTTCATCTTCAGGAATATCAACACGGCTCATTGCAGCAAGTTGGAATTTTGTAATTAAAAGACCTCCTAAAAGCATAGAGTTTTCTTCCCCAAGTTTTCCCTTAGAAAGATTTGCTAAAAATATTTTTCCTTGATCCATTATTTCTCTTAAATCAAATGTGCTTTTTTCTTGACCTATTATATTTCTTATTAAAGGGCTAGCAATAAATTGACCTACTTTATTTTGAATTGGGGCAATAGCTTCTACTCTAAAAGAAGTATGGTATCTAGCAAATTCTTTTTCCCAAAAAGCCTTAACCACAGGATCTCTCAAATTATCTACAATAGTTTTTCTAAATTGATCATCACCTAACATTCGATTAATATCAAGCAATGTTGTTCCCGGAAACTCTAACAAAGCTAATAAAGTGTTCATCAAAATATATTCCATTCTTGCAGACCAAGCATCTACCCATATTTTTTTAAAAACCGACAAAATGCTAGAGGCAACAATATGCCTTTGTTCAAAACTTACGTTTTCTAAAGGATTAAAACCTATAGGATATTCTATATCAGATGGATCAAAATAGATCACATCTTCTAATCTTTGTCTTGGTATGAATTTCAAAACTCTTAAAATACTATCGCCGTGAGGATCAAGATAACCTACTCCTTGGTTTGTATTTATATCATAGAAAATCATATTCTCGATAAGAGTAGTTTTACCACTTCCTGTTTTACCTAAAATATAAACATGTCTTCTTCTATCTTCTCTTTTTATACCAAAATTTATTGTCCTATCTCTAAAATAAGCTTTCCCTAATGGTAGAACTTCCATTTTTATCTATTTTTAACATTTTTATCGTAATTTAACCAAGCCTCGTATACTTTGGGATATTTGTCTTTTAAATAGTTTAGGATTACTTCTCTAATATCTTGAGAATCTACGATTTCTTTATCTTCACAAAATTCTAAAGCTATTCTGCTTACATCTTCAACTATTCTAAAAATTTGTGGCTCTCCTGCATCTCGAGCTGCTTTTTCTATAGCAATTTTAATTTTTTCAGGATCAAATTCTTCTTCGTAGCCTTTTCTTTTAATAACTTTTTTCATATAAAGATTATAAGAAAAATTTATAAAAATAAAAATTATTCAAAAATAGGAATTTTATATTCTTTTTTAAGTTTAACATAAGCCTTTTTAAATGCAGGTCTCACAGAAGGAATTCTTGTTCTTCCCCTTTTTCTTTTTGGATAATTGACTGTTCTTATTTCTTCCACTTTTACATTAAATTTTTTTTCTATATATTTTTTAATTTCACTTTTATTTAAATTTTTAGGCTTTATTTTAAATGTATAAATATTGTATTTTTCCGCCAATTTTTTACTTTTTTCAGAAATAACAGGTATTATTTCAATATTTTCTTCGGTTATTTGTAATTTTTGTTCTGTTTTTTCTTGCTCTTTTTCTTCTTTTTTTGTTTCCTTTTTAAATATTTTCATTATTTTGCAAAAGTGTTAATAATTACATCTAAGCTTTTAGGTTCTAAAAAAATATACTTATGATTTAATAAAGCTAAAATGTTTAAATTTCTTGCTTCAATAGCATCAGCATAAGGCAAATTTCTAACTGATCTTATCAACATTTTATCATTTTCAGGTAAGATCAAAAGTGCTGATTCATATTTCTTTTTAGTTTTTCTAGGTTCTAAAAAATTTATAAGAATTTTATGTATAAACTTAGTTTTATATTCTTCTGGCTTTAAGCTTTCTAAAAATTTTGCTTGACCTTTTCTAATTTTTTCTGCTAATACCATCAAAATGGCTTTTCTTCGCATTTTTTTATTTATTTTAATAGTTCTTATCTTATCTTTTCTTGGACCAAAAGTAACACCTCCACCTCTCCATATTGGTGATCTAATAGAACCATGTCTTGCTCGTCCTGTATGTTTTTGGGGCCAAGGTTTTCTTCCTCCACCTCTTACTTCTCTCCTTGTTTTAGTATGAGCATAAGGATAATAAGTGTTCAAAATCTGCCATCGCATGACTTGATGTATTAAAGGAATATTTACTTTTATTTTTTCCAAAATTTCTGGAATTTCTATTTCTCCAATTATTTCATTTTTTTGGTTATATAAAGGTACTTTCATTTTTATTTTTGTTCAATTAATTTTCCTTTATTAGTTAAATTAGCACTTCTTATTTCTACAATAGTACCTCTTCTTCCTGGAACACTTCCTTTTACCGCAATTAAATTATTTTCTTTATCTATAGCAAGAATCTCTAAATTTTTAACAGTTACTCTTTTATTGCCTTCTTTGCCTGCCATTTTTAAACCCTTAATTACTCTTTGAGGTGTAGTTGCTCCGATAGAACCAGGATGCCTATATTTAGTTGTTTGACCGTGAGTTCGAGGAGCATCTCTAAAACCCCATCTTGCTACAACTCCTAAAAATCCTTTTCCTTTACTTATAGAAGTAACATTTACCTTTTCACCTTCTTGAAAGATATTAACATCTATAACATCACCAATTTTAAAATTAGTTGGATCCTCAGGTACTCTAAATTCTTTAATAACAGAAAATCTACCAAGATTATGCACTTGGCCTAAAACAGGTTTAGATACATTTTTCTTTTCACCATATCCTAATTGCACTGCAGAATATTTATTTCTCTCTTTTGTCAAAATGTTAGTAACAACACAAGGACCAACACTTAATAAAGTTACAGGATATGCTTTATTATCTTTAAAAATCGTTGTCATACCAATTTTTTTGCCTAAAATAAATTTATACATAAATAAAAAAATAAAAAATTATTAATTTAAGAGAATAGATCAAAATAAATTTTAAATCATTTTTAGCTCGATTTCAACTCCAGCAGGTAAATCTAAATATGAGAATAACTCAATTATTCGAGGAGTAGGATTCAATATATCTATTAATCTTTTATGAATTCTCAATTCAAATTGCTCACGAGAGTCTTTATAAATGAAAGGAGACCTATTAACAGTAAATCTTTTAATTTCAGTAGGTAAAGGAATGGGCCCTTTTATTTGCATACCTTCCTTTAAAAGCATATCCACCAATTGCCTAGCATATTTATCTATTAACCTATGATCGTAAGATTTCAATCTTATTCTTAATCTCTGCTCTATTTTCTGTTTAGTGGACATTTTGCGTGCAAAAAATTATTTTATTATCATTTTATTATTTTTGTAACTACACCTGCTCCTACTGTTTTACCTCCTTCTCTAATTGCAAATCTTAACCCTTCTTCCAAAGCAACAGGATAAATTAATTTAACTCTAAATGTAGCATTATCTCCAGGCATAACTGCTTCAATGCCTTCTGGTAAAAATATTTCTCCTGTCACATCTGTTGTCCTAAAGTAAAATTGAGGTTTATACCCTGTATGAAAAGGAGTATGTCTTCCTCCTTCTTCTGGGGTTAAAACATAAACTTCTGCTTCAAATTCTGTATGTGGTGTAATAGTTCCTGGTTTTGCTACAACCATACCTCTTTCTACTTCTTCTTTTGCTACTCCTCTTAAAAGAAGACCAACATTATCGCCAGGATGAGCTTCGTCTAAATCTTTATGAAACATTTGGATGCCTGTTACAACGGTTTTTATAGGTTTTTCCCTTAACCCTACAATCTCCACCTCTTCATTTAATTTTAATACTCCTCTTTCTACTCTACCTGTAACAACTGTACCTCTACCTTGAATAGAAAAAACATCTTCTATAGGCATTAAAAATGGTTTCTCGACATCTCTTACAGGTTCAGGAATATAATTATCTAAAGCATCTAATAATTCTAAAATGGGTTTTGCCCATTCATCTTCTAGGCTTTTAGCTTCTAAAGCTTTTAAAGCAGAACCTTTTATAACTGGAACTTCATCTCCAGGATATCCATATTTTTTGAGTTCATTTCTAACATCTTCTTCTACTAATTCTATAAGCTCTTTATCTGGTACCATATCAATTTTATTAATAAATACTACGATTGCAGGAACATTTACTTGTCTTGCTAAAAGAATATGCTCTCTTGTTTGTGCCATTACACCATCATTAGCAGCTACAACTAAAATTGCACCATCCATTTGAGCAGCTCCTATAATCATATTTTTAATATAATCAGCATGTCCAGGACAATCAATATGGGCATAATGCCTTTTTTCTGTTTCATATTCAGAGTGATGAATATTTATTGTAATACCTCTTGCTTTTTCTTCTGGAGCGTTATCTATTTCTTCTACTGTTTCGGCTCTTTCTAATAGACCTTTCAACTTTAATATATGTTGTATAGCTGCGGTTAAGGTTGTTTTACCATGATCAATGTGTCCTATTGTACCTACATTAATGTGCGGTTTTACTCTTTCGAATTTTGCTGCTGCCATTTTTATAAATATTTTTTATTGCGACCTTAAATTATTCTAAAATTTTAATCCATATTTGATTAAAAGTCAATATTTATAAGTTAATATTTTCTAAAATTTTTAATGGATGCTTAAAATTACTCCCTATATATGGTTTTCTACCTAAAATTATATTTTCCTTCAATCCTTTTAGCGGGTCCTCTTTGCATTCTAAGGAACTTCTTGTAAGAACTCTTGCAGTTTCTTGGAAAGAAGCTGCAGATAAAAAGCTATGAGTGGTAAGAGCAACTTTCGTTATTCCTAAAAGCATCAAGATGCCTTTAGCAGGTTTTTTATTTTGTTCCTTTAATTTTCTGTTAACAAAAATTAAGAGATCTTTTTCGACTATATCATCGTAAACAAAATCGCTATCACCAACTTCTTTTATTTTTACTCTTGAAAACATTTTCCTAATTATAATTTCTATATGCTTATCATGAATTTCGGCTCCTTGGAAATTATAGACCTTTTTTAATTCATTAATAATATATTTGAATGCTGCTATTTTGCCTTGATATAAATATACTAATTTAGGATCTTTAGCTCCTTCATTTAATGGATCACCTTTTTCAACTCTTTGGCCTTTTTTAACTAACAAAGATAAAGATCTTGGTATATGTAGAGTAATTTTCTTTCTTCTTGGTCCTCTTATAACTACTTTCCAATATTTTGGCGTTTCTTCGATAGATTCTACTATTCCATTTACAGGAGACAAAATACTTTCATTTTTTGGTTTTCTAGCTTCTAATAATTCTTCTGCCCTTGGAACACCTTGAGTAATATCCGCAGCACCAGCTACACCTCCGACATGGAAAGTTCTCATAGTAAGTTGCGTTGCAGGTTCTCCAATAGACTGAGCAGCTATTATACCTACGCTTTCACCTATTTTTACTGGTCTATCATACGCTAAATCTAATCCATAGCATTTTGCGCAAACTCCGAATAACGATTTACAAGTAAATGGTGATCTTACTCTTATTTTTTCAATTCCTGCTTCTTCTATCTTTTTAGCTATTTCTTTTGTAATATATTCTCCTTTATTAACTATAATATTTCCTTCTTTATCTTTTATTGTTTCTAAGGCGACTCGAGAATATATTCTTTTAGCAAATTCTTCGCCAACTTCTTCTGCTTCTTTTCTAGTAATTTCAATTCCTTCTTCATCATTACAATCTTCATCTACTACAACAACATCATGAGCTACGTCAACCATTCTTCTTGTAAGATATCCAGCTTTTGCTGTCTTCAATGCTGTATCAGAAGCACCTTTTCTAGCACCATGAGTACTTATAAAGTATTCCAAAGAAGAAAGACCTTCTTTATATGAGCTTATAATAGGAAGATCAATAGTTTCTCCTTTTGGATTTTCAACTAATCCCTTCATCCCGCACATCTGCCCTAATTGAGTATATGATCCTCTTGCTCCAGAATCTATCATTCTTCTTGCACTATTTGTTTCATCTAAGGTTTTCTTTAATAGATTATTAATTTCTGAAGTAGCTTTTAACCATAAATCTATAATTAGCATTTTCTTTTCTTCATCGCTTAATAATCCTGCTTCATAAGTTTTTTTAATTTCCATTTCTTTTTTTCGCGTTTCCTCTATAATTTTTTCTTTTTCTTCTGGAATAACAAGATCAGAATAGGCCCATGAAATTCCTGAAAGAGTGACATATTCAAATCCTAAATCTTTTATTTTATTAAGAATATAAGAAAGCTCCTCAGCTCCGTATTTAGCATAAATATCCTCTATAAGTTTCACTGTTGTTTTTTTATCAATAGTTTTATTAATATAAGGATAATCTGCTGGTAACGTTTCATTAAATATTATTCTACCAACAGAAGTTTTTATATCTTTTTCATTCTTACATTTTTTAACAATTATTTCTGCATTTAAATCAATTTCTCCATACTCATATAAAAGTTTTGCTTCAACTTCATCATACACTTTCTTCCCTTCTCCTTTTTGGCCTTTTACAATTTGGGTTAAATAATATAATCCTAAAACAATATCTTTTGTAGGATTTGTTATTGCTTCTCCTGTCCCTGGCTTTAGATGGTTTTTAGATGCAAGCATAATTTCTTTAGCTTCTCTTTGAGCTTCTTCAGAAAGCGGTAAAAATACAGCCATTTGATCACCATCAAAATCTGCATTATAAGCTGTGCAAACTAAAGCTGGTATCCTTAAAGCTAAACCTTCTACCAAAATTGGTTTAAATGCTTGAATTCCTAATCTGTGTAATGTAGGTGCTCTATTTAAAAGGACATATTTATCTTTAACCACTACATCTAATGCCTGAATAGCTTCAGGATCTTCAGATTCTATTAAATAATTTGCTTGCTTGATTGTATTAGCTATACCTTTTTTAATAAGTTCGTGAATTATAAAAGGCTTAAATATTTCTAGGGCCATCTTTTTAGGTAAACCACATTCATCTATGTTAAGTTCAGGACCAATAACAATTACCGCTCTTCCAGAATAATCAACTCTTTTACCTAACAAATTTTGCCTAAATCTTCCTTGTTTACCTCTTAACATATCAGCTAAAGATTTCATAACCTTTCTTTGAGCTACTACCAATTTTTCTCTTCTTAAAGTGTTATCTAATAAAGCATCAACTGCTTCTTGAAGCATTCTTTTTTCATTTCTAACAATAATATCTGGAGCTTTAATTTCATAAAGCTTTTTAAGTCTATTGTTTCTATTTATAACTCTTCTATAAAGATCATTTAAGTCTGAAGAAACTAATTTACCTCCCTCTAATTGGACAATAGGCCTAAGGTCTGGAGGAATTACAGGTAAAACAGTTAATATCATCCATTCTGGTCTTATTTTATGTTTAATAAAAGCTTTGAGGAATTTTAATTTTAATGAAAGCTTTCTTCTTTCTGCTCCTTTTACCTTTTTAAGTTTGTTTTCTGTCTCTTTTGCCTCTTTTTCTAAATCCAATTCTTCTAAAAATCTCCTAATTGGTTCTGCACCGGTATCAACTTCAAAAATATTAGGATACTTTCTAGAGAAAGTGTAATATTCAACATCGGATAAGACCTTTTTAGGTTTTATCATATTTAATTCTTCTTTAATTTTTTTATAGGTTTCTTCAATTTCTTCTCTTGCTTTTCTGCTTTCTGCTTTCTTTATTTTTTCTTTATATTCCTTTTCTATGCTTTGCAATAATTTTAATTTTTCTTCTTCATTTACTCTTGTGATTATATAAGCTAAAAAATAAACTACTCTTTCTAATTGGTTATTAGGAATTCCTAAAAGCAAAGAAACTGGATAAGGATAAACTTTTAAAAACCAAATATGCATAATAGGAGCTGCTAACATTATATGCCCCATTCTTTCCCTTCGAGCAGAAGATCTTATTACATCTACACCGCATCTATCACATTTCAAATTAGCAAATTGAATTCCTTTATATTTACCACAAGAACACTCAAAGTCTTTTACTGGTCCAAAAATAACTTCGGAAAATAAACCATCTCTATCTGGTTTCCCAGTTCGATAATTTATTGTTTCTGGCTTTGTAACTTCACCATGGGACCAATTTAAAAGCTCTTCAGGAGATGCTAACTTTATTAAAATTGATTTTATATCTTCTTGTTTTATATATTTCATTTTTTATTTATTTACTTTCTTCTTTTACTTCTGCGCCTGCTTCTGGTAATCTTTCTTTTTCAATTTCAACTTTTGGTATTTCCTCTTTTTTAGGAGGCATTTCTTCTCTTTTGACCTCAACTGATAAACCTAAACCATTTAATTCCTTTATCAAAAGATTAAATGAAGATGGAATTGTAGGTGTTTGTATCGGCTCTCCTTTTATAATACTAGTATATGCTCTACCTCTTCCATAAACATCATCTGATTTTATAGTTAACATTTCTTGTAAATTATTGACTGCAGAATATGCTTCTAAAGCCCATACCTCCATTTCTCCTAATCTTTGACCTCCAAATTGTGCTTTACCTCCTAATGGTTGCTGTGTAATCAATGAATATGGACCAATTGATCTTGCGTGAATTTTATCTTCTGCCATATGAATTAGTTTCATTACATACATAACTCCTACGCTTATTCTTTCCTTAAACTTCTCGCCAGTTCTTCCATCGTATAACTCTACCTTTCCATCTTCAGGTAGACCTGCTTTTTTAAGTTCTTCTTTTATTTCTTCTTCGCCAACTTTTGAAATTGCTGGTACTATTGCTCTATACCCTAAAATTTTGGCTGCATATCCTAAATGCATTTCTAAAATTTGACCTAAATTCATTCTAGATACAACACCTAAGGGTGATAAAATTATATCTACAGGTCTACCATCTTTCAAAAATGGCATATCTTCTTCTGGTAAAATTACAGAAATAACACCTTTATTACCATGTCTATTTGCTAATTTATCTCCTATTTGAAGTCTTTTAAGTTTAGCTATCTCAACAGATATTCTTTTAATTACGCCTGGTTCAGAAATTTCCCCTTTGCTTCTTTCTAAAACTTTTACCCTTACTACTCTTCCTGATTTTCCTGGTTCTAAATACAAAGATGAATCTTTTACTTCTTCAACTTTTTCACCAAATATTGCTTTTAATAATTTTTCTTCAGGAGTTAATTCTACTTCTTTTTTAGGTGTTATCTTACCAACAAGTATATCACCTGCTCTTACTCTCGCTCCAATTCTTATTATCCCTTCTTCATCTAAATTCCTTAATTTAGCTTCAGGAACCCCAGGAATGTCATTTGTTACTTCTTCCATACCCAATTTTGTATCTCTTACATCTATAGAAAATTCTTCAATAGAGATAGAAGTAAATGTATCTTCTTTTAATAATCTTTCAGAAACTACTATTGCATCTTCAAAGTTATACCCTCTAAAGCTCAAAAATGCTACTAAAAGATTCGCTCCTAAAGCAAGAGTTCCATTTTTCATACTAGGTCCATCTATTAAAACATCACCCTTTTTGAATTTTTGTCCTTTCTCTACAACGGGTTTTTGATTTATACAAGTAAAATCATTAGTTCTCTGGTATTTTTTAAGAATATATGTTTTCTTCTCTTTTTTACCTCCTTTTCTATAATAAACTACTGTAAGGTGAGAACCATCAACTTCTAAAACTTCACCATCGTCTTCTGCTAAAATTAAATATCCACTATTTTTTGCAACTATTTCTTCTAAACCTGTGCTAACTATAGGGACTTCTGGTTTAATTAGAGGAACAGCTTGTTTTTGCATATTAGAACCCATTTGTGCTCTATTTGCATCATCATGTACTAAAAATGGTATTAGGTTTGTAGCTACTGAAAAAGGTTGAATAGGAGAAACATCTATTAATTCAACTTCATCTTTATGAAGTAAGGTAGGTTCTCCATTTTCTCTTCCCTCTACATATTCATCAATAATTTCATCATTTTTATTAAGATTTACTGTACCACTAGCAATTTTATACTGTTTTTCTTCCAAAGCTGAGAGGTATACTATTTCTTTTCTATTAACCTTTCCTTTTTCAACTTTATAATAAGGAGTTATCAAAAACCCAAATTCATTAATTTTGGAATAAAGAGCTCTATAAGTTATAAGACCAATATTTTGTCCTTCAGGAGTTTGAACAGGGCAAATTCTTCCATAATGACTTGGATGAACATCTCTTACATCGAATCCTGCTCTTTCTTTTGTTAAACCTCCTGGGCCGCTTGCCGTTAATCTTCTTTTATGTTCCAATTCTGATAATATATTTATTTGTGTAGCAACCTGAGAAAGTGGAGAAGTATTGAAAAATTCATTTATAGCATTAGAAAATATCTTAGAATAAATTACCTGCCCAGGAACAAGTTTTTGGGTTTTATCCAATACGGCCATTTTATCTTTAATAGCTTTTACCATTCTCAAAAGTCCTATTCTTGTTTGATTTTCTAAAAGTTCTCCTATTCCCTTAACTCTTCTATTCCACAATGCATCTATATCATCTGGTTCTGCTTTTGGATTTTTTTGCAATCTTAAAATTTCTTTAACTATCTCTATAAGATCTTCTTTTTCTATAAAAAGAGAATTTGAATTTAGATTAAGCCTTCTATTTATGTGATATCTTCCAACTTCAGATAAAGAATATCTATCAACTCTTCTAAACATATTTTCAAACAATAACAATGCATTATCATAAGTATTAGGTTCAAAGCTTCTAAGTTTTAAATGAATATAAAGTAAAGCATCTTCGGTATCTTCAGTATCATCTTTTTTTAAGGTATCCCTAATAATGCCCAATCCTTCATCTAAATCTTTAAATTGGTCTTTTATTTCTTCTAAGGAAATACCGAAAGCTTTTAACAATACAGTAGCATATACTTTTTTCCTTCTATCTATCTTAACTTGTAATATATTATTAGGCTCTACTTGAAATTCTAACCAAGCCCCCCTGAAAGGAATAATTTTAGCGCCGAATAACTTTCTTTCTCCATATGGAATAGCTGTGAAATAAACGCCTGGTGATCTTAAAAGTTGACTTACAATAATTCTCTCATTACCATTTATTATAAAAGTGCATCTATCTGTTAAAATAGGAATTTCACCTAAATAAACATCTTGCTCGGATGATTCATTATTTATTAAATTTGTTAACCTTAATTTCACTCTTAATGGAGCAGAATATGTCCATCCTTTTTCCCTGCATTCTTCTTCTGAATACTTTGGTTTCCCTAAATAACAATCTATAAAATCTAACCTTAACTCTTTTTCAGAATAATCAAATATTGGGAAATATTCCAAGAAAACCTTTTTAAGGCCTTTATTAATAAAATTCTCAAAACTCTCTCTTTGATATCCTAAAAGATCTTCGGGATAGTCTATTTTAAATTTAGAAAAAAATTTTTTGGGCAAAATCATATAAGCCTTTGAATAAAAGCTTTATAGTTTTGAAAAATATTTATTTTTTCATCAAAAAGTAAGATTGTATACTAAAATTATAATCGATGAAATTTTAAATGTCAATACCTTTATATTCCTTTAAAATTAAGGTTTTTTATTTTGCCTTAGAATTTCGTTAAGCATTTCTATAGAATCTTCATCTTTGAATTTATTTTTGTATTCCTCTATTAATTTATTAGCCTCATCCAAATTCTGCGTATCTTTTAAAATTCTTATAGCAATAAGATATTGAACCGGTGTTTGAGGATAAAATTTCCTAGCAAAATTTTCTCTTAAAAGTTCTAAGGCTTTTTCTTTGTCACCTATTTGATAATATAAATTTGCTAAAAGATAAATAATTCTAGTTGATTCTCTATAAGTTATTCTAAGATTTTCTAAAATTTCTTTTGCCTTTTCAGTTTCTCCTAAAGACTGCAAAATACTGGCATATTGCATTTGAATATCAGGATATTTTGGATAAAGTTCTATATATTTTCTAAATATTACATAAAGCATATTTAAGTCATTTTGATAATCTAATTTACTTAATCTTTCAGCGTTAACAACTCTGCTTAAATGCAGAGTTAAAATATTATAAATTCTTGCATCATAAGGATCTTTTTCTAAGGCTTTAATATATATCTGTGTAATTCTACCCACTTCATATAATGATCTTACTTTAGCTATATTGCCTTCTACATATCTACTTGTCATTACAGCTATTTCAGGAATAAATTGAGTGTTGTAAGAAATTAGTTTTTCAAATTTTTCTAAACCATCTGGATATGGAGCTTGTATGGCTTTTATAATTTCATAAACAAAATAAAAATGTATTAAATTTACTATTATGCCTATTCCTAATAAACCATAAATTAAAACAATCAAAGAAATCCTTTCATAACTTTTTCTTTCTTTTATTGAATTTATTTTGGGTGCTAAAAGAGAGAGCCCTAAAAAGAAAGGAATATAACTTGCTTGAATATCAAATAAAGTAAGATTTTGTCCTAAATAAGCTAAAATAAAACCTAAAAATACAGCTTTAGAATACCGATCTTCTAAATTTTTAAAAATTGTCCAAAATATGATTAAAATAAATAAAAACCAAACAATTGCTCCAACTATTCCTGTGGTTACTAAAATTTCGATATATTTATTGTGTGGTCTATCAAAAATAACTTCTTCGTAGTTGTAAATTTCAGGGTTAAAGGCCTTAAAATAAGCAATTGGTGAATTTTCTAAACCATATCCTAAAATTGGTTTTTCTTTCCAAGCATTTATAAATATTCCCCATGCTAAATATCTTGCCATATAAGCTCTTGGATCTCTAATGGTATCGTAAATTCTTCTAATTCCTGGAATATATTTAGCATATTCTGAATTTATAAAATAATAAAAGAAAATTAACAAGAAAATTAAAGTAACCAAAAATAAAACCTTGTAAGTTAATTTAACATTAGAAGTTAAAAAATAATAAAGAAGTGAAATGGGCAAAGCAATACCTAAAGCCAATATTGACCCTCTTGTTTCTGAAATAATAATGTTAGCAATTGAAAAGATAATAGCTATAAATATTAAAAGCTTCTCTAAATTACTTGCTCCTTTAAGAAAGTACAAAGAAATAAAAATAACTAAGACAGAAAAGAATCCTACAAAAGTGGCATTACCAAATGTAGAGTCAGGACGAATAGTTCCTTGTAGATATTGCGAGATTTCCTTTAATGATACTAAATAATGAACAATCAATAAAGAATAAAAAATTGTTTTTTTGAATTCTGGATCGATTCTAAAAATTATATATAAAACTAAAAACCACAAAACAAAATGGAATAAGCCCCAAAAACCTTCCATTCTTTCAGCATTACCCCAAAAAGATAAATATGGCCTTAAAGAAAAAGGTATCAAAATTAAATTAATTAATATTAAAAGTATCGCTGACCAAAAGATATATTCATGTTTTTTAGGAAGATAATTTATATTTTTAAGTATCAAAATTAAAGTTAAAGCAAAAGCAATTTCTATTAAGATTCTAAAATAAATAGCTTTCCCGGTAATATAAGGGAAAAACAAATTAAAAGGACAAAAAGAACCAGGGCAAACCAAAACTAAACTAAAAGGAATTAAAAAAAGAATAATTTTAATTAAAAATAAAATTGACTTTTCTTCTTGTGCCATTATTTAAATTATAAAATAAATCAAAAAATTATGGCTGGCTAGTAGTAGATGGTTGAAGATAGAAATTTTGAGAGATTGTTGTATCGGGAGCAAACCTTTCCACTGATGTATTATCTTGCCTTCTTAAATCATTAGGTTTTATATAAAATCCGGCTACGTTTACTCCTGGTGGTAATTTTTCTACAGTTTCAATTTGTACAAATATTGTTTTATATCCATTCCCTGGTATTTTGAAACCCAAATTAGAAATATATAAATAATATCCCCAAATAAGACAATACTGTCTCCTAAGCTTGTATCTTTTTCTGCCTTTAAAAATCCTTCATTAGATAAAGTAACATTGGACGGAGTCAAATTACAGGAAATTGGAAGATAAAGATCTAATTTCGAAGGATTTAAAACTAAGTCAATAACTTCTTTCACTCTACCTTGCGAAAACGAGCATTCAATTGCCTGGTTGAACAAAAATTCTCTATTCGTAACACCGATTGTAGTAGTTGTAGTAGTAGTTGATGTAGTTGTAGTAGTAGTTTCTGATATATTTGACGAAGTAGTTTCTGGTAAATTATTTGATATAGAGATGGTAGAGGTTGAGATTGTAGTTGTATTATTTTGTGATAATAAAATTAATTTAAGCTGTTCTATTGCCTGCTTAGAGAATACTCTACCACTTAAATTTAAACCCATTGTATTTCTATAAAATTCTCTAACTGCATTAACTGTTTGTAGCCCATAGTATCCTGTAGCACCTGCAGGAATATTATACCCTGTTTGAATTAAACAGGCTTGAATATTTTTAATAGCTAAATTCCTTCTACCAGATCTTAAAATTCTCTCAGGATTTTTTATATTAATTAAAGCCCCTATATCACAATTTTCAGCATTAACAAGATTTAAAGATAAAAATAAACCTATTAAAATAAATATGAATATTACGAAGTTTTTAATGTGAATTTTACCCTACATTTTCTAAATTAATTATAATTTAAGTTTTTAATTCGTATAATTTAATAATTATAAAATAAAAATTTCAAACCTCTATAAAATTTTCTTTAATAAAATTTTTCCACCAATTTTCGAATTCTTCTGGCCTTGCTAAATGAATTTGAAATGGAGAAAATGGCCCAATCTCTTTTTTAATCTCAGTTCTAATATGTCTATTTTCTATCCAATTTTTAGAAAGCTTATTAGAAATTATCAAAATATCAATATCGCTATTCGGCCCCCAATTACCTTTTACTATTGAACCAAAAATTAAAACTTTAACATCATCTTTTAATAATTTTTTTGCTTTTTCTTTTATTTTATTCGCATAAAACAAATAATTCTCAAAATATTTTCTCTTCTCTTCTAAAATTTTTTTATTAATTTGAATTAAACTTTTCATTAAGAATCTCTTCTATAAACTTAATAAATTTCTCAAAATTTTTTAATAACTCTTCTACTAGTTCTTTATTAAATTTTTTAGGAAAATATCTTGAAGTAAAATAGGCATCAGATAAGTCATCAAAAAATAAATTATTTTCTTTTTTATACTCAATAAATTCCTCTTTATTATAAGCTTCTGCTAAATTCTTGACAAGTTCATCTAAATAATGAGTTTTAGGCCAATATCCTATCTTTTTAGCTATTAAATATTTAAGATAAAGTTGCAAGGACTGTTCTAAAGCAAAAGCACTTAAATTATATTTACCTTTTTTAAAAAGTTCCATAGCTTCTTCATAAAATTCTCTACTTCTTTCTTTTAAAAATTCAATCTCTTCTTGTGCCATTATTTAAATTATAAAAATTTTATGTATAAAACCAAAGGCCCCGGCAATTTGCCGGGGCCTTTGGCGAAGAGGAAGCAATTTCTTATTTTTCTACTCTATATTCAGGAAAGCTACTTAAGAAGTCAGCATTAATCCAATTAGTACCATCTGGACTCCATCTAAATTCGGAAAGTTGAGAGACAACTTTGACATCACCGGCATATTGTGCAATTGTTGCTATCTTCTCATAAGTAACTTGATATGTTTGATTTTCTTGTAGGGTGTATTTACCTCCGCTATCTGTCAAGACCGTAGTACCAAGTCTAACTTCCTTAACATCAAGAACCACTGAAGTAGAAGTACCACCAGAAAGTGTTGCAGTTGCCGCATTTGTTGTAGGAATATAGATCTCACCTCCTTTAGGTGTAATATTCAACACATAAGTTATTGAGGTTACTGTAGAAGTATTTGTATTTTGATTATAAGATCTTTGAACATCAGCAGAAACTTTAGCAAATTGAGGACCACGTCTTACAGCTCTCATTACTTCAGAAGTAACTTGTGTTGCAGAAGAGATATTGTCTCCAAGACTATTTACTCCAGAGGTTGTAGCTACTGAAACTGTAAATGTAGCTACATTAGGAACATCAGGAGCTACAAAATCAACTAAGACATCAAAGGTAACTGTTTGATCTTTATTAATAATGAAGTTAGCAGGTGTGACATCAAAAGTGAAGGCGCCTGATGTTGTAGGAGTTCTTACATCCATAACATTATTTCCTTGAGCAAGATAAACAGCTTGTACAGTAGAAGTATTTGTTACAGAACCAGTAATTTGGGTAACTCTTAGATTGTCATTTTTAGCAGTAAGATCAAAGGAAAGAACTTTTACTTTTTCAGCTCTTCCATCTACTGGCTCACCAAAAACATATTGTTGTTTTGGAGTATTTGGATTAAGTGCTCCTACAAATCTTGCTTGACCAGCAAGTGTTGCTGAAAGAGTAGCAGACCAAGTAAGATCTGAAGATGGACCGAATCTATCAATTCCAGCTCCATCTCTTCCTCTTACATCATTTTGACCTACTTTAAAGCTTAGAGAAGTAACTCCTGATGGAAGAGTGCCAACAATTGTTACTTCTACAAATACTGAGGCGTAACCGTTCTTAGGAACAACAACATTCAAACCAGAAATTGGTAAGTAGTAGTTAAGAGAAGAATCTTGAAGGAATGTATTTGGCCCAACATTTGTTTGATATAATACATTTCCTTGAGAGTCAACAACTTTTAGAGCAGAAATAACTCTATGAGGAGCAGTTGAACCTGTCCATCTTAAGAAGATAGACTTAATATTTACTGCTCCGTTATCTGCTCTAAATCTTAAACCAACAACTTTTCCGCTTTCACCTTCTCTTAAAGTTACTGCAGCTACTGTTGGGTCTTTATCAACTGTCAAGAAGCCTTCTTCAGCAGCTGTTGGTTGAGTTGGTTGCTCAGCTGTTGTTGGCTGAGTTGGTTGTTCAGCTGTTGTTGGTGCTTGAGCACCACCTAAAGCACTAAGTAATAAAGATAGTGCTCCTTGCACATCACCAGCTTGAATCTTTTGTAATACCTGAGCAAGTACATCTGGTGATACTCCTGTTGTAGGTGTTGTAGGTGTCGTTGGTTGCTCAGCTGTTGTTGGTTGTTCTTGAACACCCTTAACAATAGCTACAAGTTTGCTTACTCCTTGAGAGCCAACCCAGTTTCCATGCCAAGCTCCATACCATTCCTTATAGAATTCTTTTACTGCATTTCTTGTTTGAGCGCCATAATATCCTGTAGCACCTGCTGGAATGTTGTATCCAGCTTCAATTAAACAAGCCTGCAAATTCTTAACTGCAGAGTTTCTTGCACCAAACCTTAGAACTTTTTGAGGATTCTTAACAGCGCTTAAAGCGTCTGGGTCACAAGTTTGAGCTCTTAATAAGCCGACTGGTGAAAGAAGATAGAATAAGGTAGCAAAGGCTACAAAGTAAACTAAAGATTTTTTCATTTCCATCTTATTGATTAATCGACCTTATTGCTCTGCCACAATTATGGGCAGGAGCTTAGGTTATTATTAATTTATATTTTAATTAAATGATTTAATTGCGACCTTAATTATTATTAATAATTATAAGGCATATATTTTAAAAGTCAAGTTTTAATTGTGGATAACTAAATTTCAAATTTCTAATAAAATTTTAAGGCTTATATATTTTTTTGTCAAGTTTTATAATATTTTTAATGGCGAAAAATAATAAAGAAAAATCACAAAAAATAAGCACAATTTTAGAAATTTTAAACAGATTAAAAGATAGCTATTTATTTACAGAAGTTTTGGGCTGGTTGTTTATATTTTTATCAATATTTACAGTTATTTCAGATTTAGACAAAGGAGGAGTTTTAGGAAATTATTACAAAGATCTAATGATTCAAATTTTTGGAATTTCACATTTTGGATTAATTTTGTTATTTTTATTTTTAGGGATAAGCTGGCTATTAAGATTTAACATTAATTGGAAAATCAGTACTTCTTTTGCTCTTTTAATTTTATTCTTAACATTTTCAACTTTCTCTGAAATTGTTTTTCAAGATGGAGGAATTATTGGTAAATGGTTATTATCTTTTGAAAATTATTTAGGAAGAATAGGCTTAGTAGTTGTTTTAATTATTCTCTCGTTTATATCTTTAAGTATTATCTTCCAAAGGCCGTTTTCAGAAATTTTAAATTTAATTCTACAAAGATTCAAAAAAGAAAAGATTGAAATAGAAGATTATACAAAAGAAGCAAAGAAAGAAATTAAGGAAAAAAAAGAACAAGTTAAAGCTCCAGAAATTATAAGACCAACAAAAATTAAACAAGAAGTTAAAGAGGAAATAAGATTAAAAAAATTGCCAATAAAAACATCTTGGGAATTACCACCAATTTCTTTATTAGATAAAACAGAAAGTAGACCTGATAGTGGAGATATTAAAGAAAACATAGAAATTATTAAAACAACATTTGAAAATTTTGGAATCAACGTAGAAGTAGTAGAGGTTACAATTGGGCCTACAGTAACTAGGTATGCAATAAAGCCTCCTGAGGGTGTTAAGCTTTCTAAGATTTTAGCCTTGCAAAATGATCTAGCTTTAGCTTTAGCAGTCCAAAATATAAGAATAGAAGCTCCTATCCCAGGAAGAGCGTTAATAGGAATTGAGGTTCCTAATATTAAATCAGCTATTGTAAGATTAAGATCTTTAATTGAAAATCCTGAATTTCTAGAAAGTGAAAGTTTATTGCTTTTTCCTGTGGGCAGATTAATAACAGGTGAACCTTTTTATGCAGATCTTGCTCTTATGCCTCATATTTTAATAGCCGGAACAACTGGTTCAGGAAAATCTGTTTTTATCCATTCTATATTAATATCTTTATTAATGAAAAATACCCCCGAAGTGTTAAACTTTATATTAGTTGATCCTAAAAGAATAGAACTTGTAAGATATGAAAATCTACCTCATCTTTTAATGGATCCTATCTTAGATGTAAAAAAGGTTGTACCTGTTATGAATTGGGTTATTGATGAAATGGAAAGAAGATATAAAGAATTTCAAAATTATAGAGTAAGAGATATAGATGCTTACAATAAATTGCAAATTCAAAAAAAGAAAAAAATTATGCCTAGGATTATATTTGTTATAGATGAAATGGCTGATCTTATGATAAAACAAGGAAATTTGATTGAATCTGCAATTGTAAGATTAGCTCAAATGGCTAGAGCTACAGGAATTCATTTAGTTTTAGCTACACAAAGACCCTCTGTAAATGTTGTAACAGGTTTGATAAAAGCTAATATTCCTAATAGAATTTGTTTTAAGGTTGCTTCACAAGTTGATTCGAGAACTGTTTTAGATTATAGTGGAGCTGAAAAATTAATAGGAGCTGGAGATATGCTTTTTATAAGTAATATATTTGGAGGTATGAAAAGAATACAAGCACCATTAGTTACAGAAAAAGAAATTGAAAGAATTGTTGATTTTTGGGCTAAACAAGCTTTAGAAAAAGAGGATTTTGAAAAAGAGGAAATTTCTCTAGAAGAATATGAAAAACCAAAAGAGGCTATAGAAACTGAGGAAAGTGAAGAGGAATTAGTTAAAGCTGCTTTTCAAATAATTTTAGAAACAGGTAAAGCTTCTACTTCTCTTCTTCAAAGAAAATTAAAAATAGGATATTCCAGAGCAGCAAGAATTTTAGATATTCTTGAAGAAAAAGGAATAGTAGGCCCCCAGGAAGGAACCAAACCTCGTAAAATATTAATTGAAAATATAGAAGAATTTAAAGAAAGGATAAATGAAAAAGAGATTGAATGAATATTTAAAAGAGTTGAGAGAAAATGCTAATTTATCAAAGGAAGAATTAGCTAAAATTTTAAAAATAACTCTTAGTCAAGTAGAAATATTAGAAAAAGGTGAGTTCAATAAATTACCTCCTTTTGTTTTAAAACAAATTTTAAAAAAATACAAAGATTTTTTTAAATTAAAAGAGGATTTAGTTATAAAAGAAAAAAATATTAGTTTTGTTAATTTTTATAAAGAAAAACCACTTATAAAAGAGGTATTTAGACTTGAATTGCCTATTATTTTGATTATATTTTTTTGTGTTCTTATTTTTATTTTATATCAAATTTTTAATCTAATAATGCCTCCTAAAATAAAAATAATTTATCCTCCAAATAACATTGTTTCTTATTCTAAGGTTATTAAAATTAAAGGTTATGTAGATACAAGAAGCAAATTTTTTATAAATGGAGAGATGGTTATTTTTAATGAAAAGGGTTATTTTGAAAAAGAAGCAATTTTAAAAAAGGGTGTTAATAAATTTGTACTTGAAGCTGAAAATTATTTTGGCTTGAAATCAATAGAAACCCTTACAATTTATTACTATTAAATTAAAATTTTGATTATATCTGCCTCTTGAACAATATAATCTTTGCCAATTTGTCTTACAGCCCCTTTATTTTTTGCCTCTTCCCAGCTTGAAAATTGTATAAATTCTTTTAAATTAATAACCTCTGCACCTTTGAATTTATGATAAAAATCTGAATGAATTTTTTTGGCACAATTGAGAATTGAAGATTTTTTTTCTATAAACCAGCTTTGGGTAATTTCTTTAGTAAAAGTAAAAAATTCAATTAAATCAATATCTTTACGAAATTCATTTAAAAATTTTTGGATATTTGATCCTATTTCTTTTTTAATTTCTTCATCCTCTTCCAGCTCTAACTCAAACAAACAATCTAATTGATAAACATTATGAAAGCATAAATTTTTGAATTTTTCTATGCCGATTTTTTTATCGCCATTAATTAAAAGAAACCATTTTTTTGTTATTAAAAGGTTAAATTCTTTTAGTTGATCTTCATATTCTTCAAATCTTTTAAATGGCTCTAGGTTAGCATGGATATATTTTAAAATTTCTAACTTTTCTGTATCTTTTTTGGTTTTTTCTAATTTTTTAATGGCTTCTTCGATAATTGCTTGATCTGCTTTAATAATTTCTTCTTCAATAATTAAAATATCTCTCTCAGGATCAACTCCACCTTCTACATGAGGAACATCTATTCTTTCGAAATTTCTTACTATCTCTAAAATAACATTACAAGCCCTTAAATAGCTTAAAAATTCATTACCTAAACCTAATCCTTTATGTGAACCCTTAATTAATCCTGGAATGTCTGAAAACTCTAAATAAGCAGGGATAAGTTTTTTGGTTTTAGTAATATTGTATAAATTTAGTAAGTTTTCTGAAATAACAAGAGCAATTACTGTTTTAGGTTTTTTAGTTGTAAATGGATAATTCCCTATTTCTACATCGGTTTTTGAAATAGCTTTAAGAAACGTTGATTTTCCTGCATTCGGTAATCCGCATGTCCCTATTTTATACATTTAATAATTTTAAGCACTTTAAAATAAATTCTAAAATAAATACTTTTATTATTAAATTTTTATAATTTTGAAAATCCTTGGACGTTCGACGTCTAAATATTAATACACGAATTTATCGCGAATTTTCTACGAATGTATTACACGAATTTATCGCGGATAATACCGAATTATTCGCTAATAATTTAATTCGTGATTAATTCGTCTAATTCGTTTAATTCGTCTTTAATTCGTAGTAAACCAATTTCTCTCGAATTATATCGAATTTTTACGAATAATTTGATTCGTAATTTATTCGTTTAATTCGTGATACATTCGTGTTTAAATAAATATCTGCGTTTATCTGCGTTGAATCCGCGTTAATCCGTGAACTGTTGATAAACGCAGATACAACACGGATGAACGCTGATGATATAAATTATTCGTTACGATTATTGTTTTATATCCGTGTTTATCCGTGTTAGATCCGCGTTAATCCGCGGTGTTATTTTGTTGCGTCATATAAAGCTTTAATTTCTGAATCAGATAATGCGCGGTTGTAAATTCTTACTTCATCAATAAGTCCTTGATAAAATCCAGCGTATTCTGAGCCTATTTGAAGATTACGAGTTGAAATAGATGGGCTTACCCAAGAATAACTGCCGTCTGGTATTTTAACCCAGTCCTTAAAATGATCCATTCTCTGAGTAGAAATTTTCCTTCTTATGCCTACAAAATAAAAATTATTATTACTCATTCTGTAAGGAGCATTGGAGTTATAACCGTAAGGTGAACAATTGCCACCGCAAGATCCTTGATAGAAAGACAAGTTTCCATTAGTTTCCAAGGTAAACATATATTCTCCTCCATAAGCTTTTCCAAGAGGATCTTGTCTTCCTTTAGAAATATTAGTTGGTCTCATCCAAAATAAAATTGTTAAGTCTGAAGTAATCTGAAGGCTAGAAGTATTTAATATCCTTACATAATCATCCACTCCATCAAAACTTAAAGCACCACCGACTTTGCCTGTTGTCCAAGTTGGACCATTAACAAGAGTTCCATTATTTCCATTTCCTGAATAATCATAAGCTATAGTACCTATTCCTTCATCAAATGTTAACCATAAAACTAATCCTTGTTTTAGACTATCAGGTTCTGCTCTGGCTTGTACTGATGAAGGTGTTAATTTTTATTAGTTCCTGCTTCATAAACAAAATTATGGTCTCCCCCATCTTTCCCGCCTATAGCATCTGGTCCTTTATTAGAGTCTGCTTCTAATAAAGCTGTCACTTCATAACTTCCTCCAACAACAAATGTATAGTAATAAGGTGGTTGATTAATAGGATCAATAGGTAAATTAGCTAAGTTAATAATATCAAAATTATTAAAAGGTATAGGAATCCAACCTGTACCATCTATATTTTGAGGATTAGCTGAACATCTATATTGATAGCCTGGAGGTAAAGAGGGAAGTTGTGATATATAGCTTGAACAAGTAGGAGAATCATCTTTTAAGGAAATATAGACTATATTAGTAGAAGCATAGTTTAGTTCATTAAAATTAGGATAAGTTGAATATAGTAAATCTATTGTTTTTTCTATATTTTTAAGATCAGCTATTCTTTTATTATCTCTTGCTTTTTTGAAGATTTCTGTAGGTTTTATTGTTGTGCTATAAGGATAGTTACTAATATAGAGATGATAGCTAGGACAATGATTAGTTCTATAAGGGTAAAAGAGGAAGATTTAAGGATATTTTTATTATTATTGTTGTTTTTCATTTATTTTTATATTATAAGGAAAGATTGAAAAAATATAGAATTGTACTATAAGGACATATGTATAGATAGTGTATTAATTAATTTTAATTTTAATTTTAAACAGTAATATTTTTGTTTAAATTCGTAAAATATTTAATAAAATTTTTACTTAAAATCTCTTTTTTGTATAATTTATATGTAAGAAATTGCGGCGGTAGTTCAGCGGTAGAACGCCTGCTTGCCATGCAGGAGGCCGCGGGTTCGAATCCCGTCCGCCGCTCAAAGATTATGGAATCTATTCAACAAGTTAAAGAAGCAATAGAAAAAGAGGGCTTAGAAAATTTTTATAAAAATTATTTAGACTGGCTTAAAGAAAAAGACAAAGAAATCAAAAGTTTTTTATTTTTTACAGAAAATACCATAAAAGAAACCTTAAAAGAATTAAAAAACAAACCTAAAAATTTACCTTTATATGGAATTCCTATTGCTATAAAAGATAATATTTTAGTAAAAGGAGAAAGATGTACTGCTGGCTCAAAAATTTTAGAAAATTATACAGCTGTCTATGACGCTACTGTTATAAAAAAAATAAAAGAAGCTGGAGCTGTAATTGTAGGAAAAACTAATTTAGATGAATTTGCAATGGGTTCTTCTACTGAAAATTCTGCTTACTTCCCTACTTTAAATCCATTTGATAAAGAAAGAGTTACTGGAGGTTCATCTGGTGGCTCAGCTGCTGCTGTTGGAGCTAAATTAATTCCAATTGCTTTAGGATCTGATACAGGAGGTTCTATCAGACAACCAGCTTGTTTTTGTGGTATTTATGGCCTTAAACCTACTTATGGAGCTGTTTCTAGATATGGTTTAATTGCTATGGCTTCCTCTTTAGATCAGATAGGACCCTTAGCTAATAAATTAGATGATTTGATTTTTTTATTTGAAATTATTAAAGGCAGAGATCCAAAAGATTCTACTAGTTTAGAATTTCCCAAAGAAAAAATGATAAACACTGAAATTAAAACTATAGGCTTACCTGTAGAATTTTTTGAAAATTTAGATGAAAGCATTAAAAATTTAATTCTTGAAAAAATTAAAAAAACAAATTTAAAAATAAAAGAAATTTCTCTTAAATATATAAAATATGGAATCCACTGTTATTATTTGATTATGCCTGCTGAAGTTAGTGCGAACTTAGCAAGATATGATGGTATTAGATATGGTAAAAGGGAGGGTAAGGAATTATGGGAAGTTTATAAAATAACAAGGAGGAAATATTTAGGGAAAGAAGTAAAAAGAAGAATAATTTTAGGAACATTTGTTTTATCTCATGGCTATTACGAAGCTTATTATTTAAAAGCTCAAAAGTTAAGAAGGGCTATTTTTGAAGATTTCCAAAAAGCATTTAAAGAGGTAGATTTATTAATTTCGCCTACATCTCCTACTCTTCCTTTTAAACTTGGTGAAAAAACTGAAAATCCTATAGAAATGTATCTTTCTGATATTTATACGGTACCAGTAAATTTAGCAGGGCTTCCTGCTTTAAATGTCCCTATTGGGTTCATTAATAATCTCCCTGTAGGTTTACAAATTATTGGCAATTTATTTGATGAATATAAAATTTTTACCTTAGCTAAAATTTTAGAAAATATCGAATAGAAATGGAGATAATTCAAACAATTTTAAGCTTATTAGGAGGTTTAAGTGGGCTTTTATTTAGTTTGCCAGAATTTAGAAAATTAAAAATTATAATTTCTGCATTAGCAATTTTATTTTCTCTAGCTCTTATAGGATATTGGATCTATCTAGAAAGGAAGTATAGATTTGGTATAGAATGGTGGAAGTTTTTAATAAAGTATTATTCTGAAGCTTTCATTAAGCCTGAATATTTTGATCAAGAATGGTCAAAAATCAAAAATATCTTTTTATCAGATCATTTTGCTGCCTTATTGAAAACATACAAATATTTAGAAGAAGTAATCGATTTATATGGATATGAAGAACCTACTTTAATAGAAAAATTTAAAAAAATTCCAAATCAAGTTTTTCCAAATAAAGAAAGATTTTTAAAGGCCTTAGAAGCATTAGAAATTATTAAAAACAAATTATCAAAAAATGAAAAGATTGAAATTTCAGAAATTGAAGCTTTAGCTATTTTAAAAGAAATAGAAACTGGCTTACAAGGACTTTTTGTAATTACTCAGAAAGCTCTTTGGGCAAACTTCCTAGTTTTACCTTCAAATAAATAAATTTACCATCTCTATAAATTTTTAAATTGACTTCATCACCCACTTTCTTAGATCGAATTATCCCAGCCAAAGTATTTTGCAAAGTAATTTTTTGGCCATCTACTTCTAAGATAATATCTTTTTCTTTTATGCCGTATTTTTCAGCGGGTGAATTAGGAATTACTGCTGGTTTATTAGGGTCATCTGAGTAAACATAAACACCATAATCGAAAGGTAAATTAAACTGTTTTTGAACTTCTTCAGTTATAAGCAAATATCTTATTCCTAAAAATGGAACTTCAATTTTTCCTTTTACAGAAATTTCGTAAATCATATTTTTAAGTCGATTAACAGGAATAGCAAAACCAATATTTTCTGCTCCTCGAGCAATAGCTGTATTAATTCCAATCACTTCGCCTCTTAAATTTATTAATGGCCCGCCAGAGTTTCCTGGATTTATAGCTGCGTCTGTTTGAATTAATCCCTCTAATCTTTCTATTCTTCCTTGTTCATCAGTAGCAACTATATTTCTTCTTAAACCTGAAACCACACCAACACTTACAGTATTTTGAAATTCTCCCAAAGCATTACCAATAGCTATTACAGTTTGTCCTAATTTAAGTTTGTCAGAATCCCCTAAGATAAGATAAGGTAAATTTTTAGCATTTATTTTTATAATAGCCAAATCATCAACAGGATGAATAGCTACTACTTTTGCTTTATATTTCCTTCCATCATTAAAATAAACAGTATATTCTGCATCTTTTTCAATAACTACGTGTTTATTAGTAGCAATTAAACCGTCAGGAGAAATAACAAAACCTGTTCCAGCTCCTATTTCTTTTTTCTCAGTTCCTTTTTGACGATACTGGGGGATTTGAAATTCAAAAAATTCTTTAAATTCCGGCGGAAGATCAAATTCTTCGAATGGGTTTATATAATACCTTTCAAAAACTGGCACATTCTTACTAATAATAATACTTACAACCGCAGGTGAAGCTTTTTCAACTATATCTGTAATAAGTTTTTCGTATTCTGCTACAGGTTTATATTCAGGAACTTTTTGAAAAATATTTTCTGGAGATTCTATTTTAAGTTGATTTTGAGAAATTTGTTGAGATAAAAGATTTTTAAGTAAATTCAAAATACTTTCTAAGCTATTATTCTGAGCCTTAACCAAATTAAAAGAAAAAATTAATAAAATTAATGTGCCTATTAAAATAAAATACAACTTCTTCCTCATTTTTCAAAATTATTATATCTTAAAACTCAAAGTTATTCAAGTAATAATCTGTAAATAATTTTTTGTATTTTGGATGGTTTTGAAAATACAACTTCATCAATTCTTTATATAAAGGTAAAGTCGCCACTGAGCCTTCAGGTACTTCTTCGATAAAAACAACCAAAACTATTTCTGGATCAGGATAAGGAGCATACCCAGTAAAAAAAGCATTTAATTTTTTCTTTCCTAAAATCTGGGGTGTACCACTTTTACCAGCGAGAGGAATAGGAAAATTATTTAAAATTTTAGCTGTACCTTCAGTTACTGTCATTCTCATTCCTTCTTGAACAATTCTAAGATTTTCTTCATTTACTAACTTTTCTTTAATTATCGTTGGTTTTTTAATATAAATGGGGTTATTATTTTGATCTAAAATTTCTTTAACTAAAAATGGTACAATTAATTTATTGGTTGCTAAAGCTGAAGTAAAAACTGCAATTTGTAAAGGTGTAACAGTTAAATCTCCTTGGCCAATACTAACATTATAAGTATCTCCTAAGCGCCATATGGGATCAAAAATATTTCTCTTTTTTGTTTCTGGATCAGGTAAAAAGCCTTCATTTTCTCCAGGAAAATCTATTTGTGTTTTTTTACCTAAACCAAACAAAGCAAAATATTTTTTAATTTTATAAATTCCTAAACCTGGTTGATCTCCATATCCTCCTCCTATAGTATAAAAATAAACATTAACAGAATTAGCAATGGCTTTTTTCATATCTACCCATCCATGCGCTTTCCAATCTTTAAAAACTGAATAAGTATTAGGGAAATAGGGATTAGGTATTCTTAAACTTCCTGAAGAATATATTTTTTTGTCTGGTGAAATAATTTTCTCTTCTAAAGCAGCTACAGCTAAAATCGGCTTAATTACAGATCCTGGGGCATATAACCCTGAAACAGGTCTATTAAACAAAGGGTGAAAAGGATTATTAAGCACTTCTTTGATTTTTTCTTTATTGTTTTCAATAAAAATATTGCTATCAAAACTAGGGTAAGAAATTAAAGCTAAAATTTCTCCTGTATGAGGATTCATTGCAATAACGCCTCCTTTTTTATAACCATTTTCTTTCATATATTTATCCATTATCTCGTAAGCCTTTTCTTGAAAATCAGCATCGATAGTTAGTTTTAGATTGTATCCAGGTAAGGGCTCAATTTTTTTGATAATTTTTATAATATCTGCTTTAACATCTTTTTCAAGCTCTAAACTACCATTTTTCCCTTTAAGATAATTTTGGTATTCTTTTTCAATGCCCATTTTCCCCACAAATTCTTGAGGTTCTACATTAAAATTTTTAGTTTCATTTTCATCAGGAAATCCTAAATATCCTAAAAGATTCCCAAAGCTTTCTTTAAACTTATATCTTCTGATATAAGAATTAGTTACTCTAACATCTAAAGAATTTCCATACTTAATCATAAGTTGAAAAGCAATTTCTTTTTTAAGATTTTTCGCATATAAAGTGTTGTCAATGATCTCATAATTGATGTTATTTTCTTGAATAATTTTATTGATATATTCAAAGTCTTTTTTACCTAAAGCAGCTAAATTAACTATTAAATCAAAGCTTGGCACATTATCAGCGATTATATTATTATTTCGATCATATATTAAACCGCGTGGAGCAGAAATTTTTACTTTTAAAGTTCTATTTTTCTCTGCATACAAACTCCATTTATTAAACTCAATTAAAGAATATTTAAAAATTACAAAAACAAAAATTATATTTATCAAAACAAAGAGGACCAAATAAGAAGAGGGTAAGAAAAAAAATTTAAAATACGTTTCTTGTTTTTCTTTGATTATTTCTTCATCTATCCATTCCATCAGTAAATAATTTTATACAAAATTAAAAACATCATTGAATACAAAAAATTCATCATAAAAACATAAAGAACAAAAGCGAATAAATTTATTTTTAAAAAATAAAAGATAGCTGAAAGTAAAACAAAAAGCAATAAAGTATGAATCACTAAAATATTCCAACCAGTATTAATATTTACAAAATGTCCTAAAAACCAAAGAAAAAGAAAAAAGGAGCCTATTACAAATCCAGTAAATCCTAAAGGTAAAATAAGAAAAAAATCATTTAAAAATGAAAAAATTACTAATAAAGGGATGAAATATCTGCTATTATTTAAGAAAAAAATTGTCAAAAATGGCAGTAATAGAAAGAAATGTTTCCCTATAAAAAACTTTGATAATAGTTCAAGAATAATTAAAAATATTAAATTCATTGAATAACAATAAATTTATTAGAGTCAAAATTACCTAATGGAGAAATTATTAATTTTTGAAAGTTTGGTTTTTGTTCTACTTTAACCACTTCTCCGATTAGAAATCCCTTAGGAAATACTTCATCATTACCGGCAGTTATTAATAAATCACCAGTTTTTATTTTAAAATCCGGCTCAGTAAAATTTACTTCAATATAACCTAAACCAGTAGTATTAGCTAAACCAATAAGTTTGCCATCTAAATTAGCAACATTAAATTGCAAACCAGGATAATTTAAAGAAATTATCTCAAGATAATTATTCAAAACTTTTCTTACTTTTCCTATTAATATCCAATTTTCATCAACAACTAAACTGCCCTCTTTAACATTTTTTGAAAATTCAGCATAAATAATGCCAAATCCTGACGAGATTTTTTTAACTTCTGTAGAATTAGGATATTTGCTTTTTATTAACTCTAAAGATTTTAAAAAGATTTTTTCTTGTTCAGCAATTTTTATCTGAGCTAATTCTTTTAGTAAATTAAAATATTTTTCTTTATATTCGTCTGACTTAACTCCAGGCAAAATAGATTTTATATTTTCCAAAAAAGAACTAATTATGCTTTGAAGACTTAAAGAGAAAAGATAAATTTTTTCATATTGTTTAGCAAAAGCAGTATTAAAATTAGATAAAAAAATTAAGCTAGTAATTACATAAATAATCAAAAATTTTTTAATAAACTGCTTCATTTTATATTATTGTACTTTAAATTTTAGTTAATGCAAAATTTTTTATAATAATCAAAATTTTCTATAATCTTACCTAAGCCTAAAACAACAGAATGCAATGGATTTTCAAGTTTGTTTACCTTTACATTTAAATTTCTTTCTAAATAATCATCTAAACCTTCAAGCAAGCTACCGCCTCCAGTTAAATATATTCCTCTATTAACTATATCTCCAACTAAATCAGCTGGGGTAATATTAATAATATCTTTAATTTCTTCAACTAAATCTTCTAAGTTTGAACTTAAGGCTTCTCTTAAATCTTGACTAGATAAATTGATTTCTTTTGGTAAAGTAGTAATAGCATCTCTACCTCTTAAAGTATAGTAATTATTTTTACCAATGATAGAACCTATATTTATTTTTGCTTCTTCTATCTGGCTTTCTCCTACAATTAGGTTATATTTCAGTCTTACATAGTTTTGGATTGCTTGATTAAATCTATCTCCAGCTATTTTTATACTTTTCCCTACAACTATTCCTCCTAAAGAAATTACAGAAATTTCTGTTGTTCCTCCTCCAATATCAACCACTAAAAATCCTTTAGCTTCATCAATATCTAAATTACCTCCTAAAGCTGCTGCAATAGGTTCTTCTATTAAATAAACTTTTTTAAAGCCCGCTGAAAGGCCAGCATCAATAACTCCTCTCATTTGAACCTCAGTTAAATTAAGGGGTATTCCTATTAAAGCAATAGGTCTTAAGAAAGAAAAATATTCTTTATATATACTTTCTAAAATTTTAGTTAAATATGCTTGGGTTGCTTCAAAATCAGTAACAATGCCAAAATTTATTGGTTTTACAACACTTATATATTGAGGCGCCCTCCCAAGCATTTTTTGTGCTTCTTTTCCTATAGCAATTATTGTTTGACTTCTTTTATCAAAAGCAATAACGGATGGTTCTTCAAAAACTATACCTCTATTTTTTAAATAAACTAATGTATTTGAGGTCCCTAAATCTATGCCTAATTGTAATTGGATTGTAAGTTTTGCCATTACTTTATAAATTTTAGTATATCTTGTAAATTAATTTGTTTGTATTTTTTCTCTTTTCTCTCTTTAAAATCAACTTTTTTATATTTTAAGAAATTTTCTCCAATAACAATTCTATAAGGGATACCTAATAAATCACTTTCTACTAATTTTTCTCCTGTAGTAACCTCTTTTCTATCATCAAATAAAACTTCAATATTTTTATCTAACAATTTTTTATAAATTTTTTCAGCAACTAATTCTAATTTTTTTATCTTTTTATCATCCTTTAAATTTATCAAAATTAAATGAGCTTTAAAGGGTGCAACTTCTTCAGGCCAAATAATTCCAAATTCATCGTTATAAACTTCAACAATGGCTCCCATAAGCCTTGTCACTCCTATACCATAACATCCTGCATGAACTAATTTTCTTTGATTATCTTTATCTAAAAAATAAACCTCAAAGGCTTCAGAAAATTTTGTCCCTAAATTAAAAGTATTCCCGACCTCTATAGCTTTTATTTCTTCTAATTCTTTTTTACAATTTTTACAATTTTTAACCTCAACAATTTCTTTATTCCAAGCTAAATTACAATCTTTACAATAATAAATAATATCTTCACCTGCATTTGTAGGAACTTGAAATTCTGTAGAATAAGGAGAAAAGGTTCCTCCTGAAGCAAAAGTTTCAATAGCTTTTAATCCACATCTTTTAAATATCCTTAAATATGTTTTATCAACAATTTTCTTAAACTTTTCAACTTCTTCGTTATTTCTATGAAAACTATATAAATCTTTCATCAAAAATTCTCTATTTCTCAATAATCCTGATTTTGCTCTTAATTCATCTCTATATTTTGTATGGATTTGATATAGGGCAATTGGTAAATCTTTATAAGAACTTATAATTTTTTTGACTAAAGGGAAAATAATTTCTTCATGTGTTGGGGCTAAAGAATATTCAGAGCCTGTTTGGCTTTTAGTTTTAAACAAAACATCGAATTTCTCCCATCTTCCTGTTTTTTCCCAATATTCTTTAGGGTGAAGATTAGTTAAAAGCAATTCTTGACAACCTATTTTATTTAATTCCTCTCTTATAATATTTTCAATTTTATTTATTACTCTTAAACCTAAAGGTAAAAAATTATAAATTCCTGCTGAAACTTTTTCTATAAATCCTGCCCTTATTAAAAGCTTGGCATTTCTTGATTCTTCATCAGCTGGTTCCTCTTTATAAGTTTTATAAACCAATTCACCCTGCCTCATTTTAAAATAATTTTAAAAGAAAAATAAAAGAAAAAGGAAGTGTTTATATACACATAACGTATATTCAAAGATTAATCTATATCGCTTTAGGTTTATTTTCTAAAAATTAATGTAGTTTAAATTAGTTAGTTTAAAAGCACAAACTTTTTAAAATTTTAAAAAAAAGCACCAAAAAGAGTAACTTGAATTGGTACCTTATAAGGACCACTCCTTGAACTCCAATATAGTTGAAATCTTAAAACGTCAGTACTTTCACTTGGCGACCAATATACTTTAGGATCTAATATGCTTAAATTTAAATATCTTTTTTCGTTTTCAAAACCAGCATCACTTTCATTGAGTATTGCAAATGAATAAGTTAATATCTTTCTAGGACAATCTAAAGAATTGGTTATTAATTTATCCCAGAGTTCAAAATTCTTTTTATAAGGGACAGCTACATGCTTTGTTGAGAAATAATCATTACCGGATGAGGTCCCCGCCCGTCTTCCTACTTTAAAGAAGGAATTATTCGAACCCAGATTAGTAATTAAAGCTTCATCTAAACTTTCTTTTATTTCCCCACTTGAACTAATACCTGTGCACGGTTTAATTTCTATATTTGCCTTTCCTGGGAAGTAAAAAGGGTCAAATGGATCTCCTCGCATCTCTGGAATTTCCACCCAAAATATAATACTATAAGGTATTATTGTTGTTCGAGCAAAAATAGGGGCAAGAACATCACCGTAAATAGGAACTTCAATACCTTTTACATATTTTGCTTCTAGTGTAATTTTATTTCCAACTTGGTATATTTTTACATCGTATCCACTTTTCACGACTTCAGTTTGCACTTTACCTAAACATTCAAATTTTTTCCAATCATTATCACAGCGTGCCAATTCGCCAACTTGACCACTTTTACCCGGATACCAAAATTCTCTTTTATTACTGTTATAAGCTACTCCAAAATCTAACGAGTTATCTCTATAATATCCGGAAGGTTTATTACCAGAAGAGGCTCTATAAATATATCCTCTATAATTTACCCAGCACGTTCCCCAGCTGCATCCTCCATCTATATCATAAGCTACATTAGTATCAGAAGCAATAGGAGAGGACATAGGGATAATATCGCCACATTCCGCTTCATCCCATTTTTTATCACAAGGCAATTGATAAAAAGGCCCAGTAGTATATGATTTATTTTGCGAAGGATCTTCTACCCATTTATATCCATAAGTAACAATATCTTTACTTATAAATTTAAATCCTTTGTTGTCTGTTTTAAATATAGTGTATTTTGTTGTTTGTTGAGCAGATAAGGGTTGGATATTTCTTGTAAGTAGAATAAGGGTGAGAATTGATAAGATTATGCCTAAGATTGTTCCTATGAATATTTGTTTTTTATCTAATCTATTCATATTAACATTATTTTACCATAATTTTTTGTTTGTCAAGTCTAAATAGTGGATAAAAATATAGAATGTCAATAGTTTTTATATTTAAACTTCAATATAATCTTTTTTAATGAATTTTTTATACCAATTTTTATATTCTTCGGGAGTAGCTAAATGTATTTGAAATGGAGAAAATAAACCAACAGCTTTTTTAATTTTTAATTTAATAGGCGTATTTTTGAACCAATTTTTATTAAGATTTTTAGAAATTACCAATACATCGATATCGCTATTAGGAGTCCAGTTTCCTTTCACTATTGAACCAAAAACTAAAACCTTAACATCTTTTCCTAATACTTTTATTGCCTTATTTTTTATTTTTTTGCACCAGTAAAGATAATTTCTAAAATATTTTTCTTTTCTTTCAACTATATCTCTTTTGATATCAACTAATGTTATCATTTTCAAAGATTAATTTTTAAAATTTTTCTTTTAAAGTTTTTTCTAAAAATTTAATAAATTTTCCGAATTCTAAGAATAGTTTTTCTAACATTGATTTAGTAAATTCTCTAGGGAAATATCTTGAAGTAAAATAGGCGTCTGTTAAATTTTCAAAAAATATTTCATTTTTTTGAAAATATTTTATTATTGATTTTTTCTTGTAAGCTTTAGCTAATTCTTTAATTAACTCATCTAAGTAATGTGTTTTAGGCCATTCCCCTATTTTCTTGGCTATTAAATATTTCAAAAAAAGCTGACAAGATTGTTCTAAATTAAAAGCAGAGATATTATATTTGCCTTCTTTAAAAAGACTTTTGGCATTTTCGTAAAATTCTATACTTCTTTTTTTTAAAAATTCTATTTCTTTTAACATTAAAAATTATTTTTTATTAGATTTTGAAGGAGGGTTAATTTGTTTGCTATATTCAATTATTTTATCTATCAATCCATATTCTTTTGCTTCTTCAACGCTTAAATAAAAATCTCTATCTGTATCTTTTTCTATTTTTTCTATTGGTTGGCCAGTATGTTTTGCTAAAATTTCATTGATTCTTGCTTTAATTTTAAGAATTTGTTTTGCTGTTATCTCAATTTCTGTTGCTTGACCAGCAGCTTCTCCCATAACTTGATGTAGTAAAATTTCTGTATTTGGTAAAGCCATCCTTTTTCCTTTTGTGCCTGCGGCAAGTAAAATAGCTGCTGCTGAAGCTACCATTCCTAAACCAATAGTTACTACATCTGGTTTAACAAATTGCATAGTATCATAGATTGCTAATGCTGAAGTTACTACCCCTCCTGGAGAATTAATATAAAGATAAATATCCTTTTCAGGATCTTCGTGTTCTAAAAACAAAAGTTGAGCAATAATTGAATTAGCTACCATATCATTGATAGGTGTTCCTAAAATGATAATTCTATCCTTTAAAAGCCTTGAGTAAATATCATAAGCTCTTTCTCCATATTGAGTTTTTTCTATAACATATGGAATTAATTGCATATATTTTTCTTCCATTTTAACTTTATTATATCAACTCTTGATTTAAAATCCAAATATAAAACAAAAACAAAAGCAAAGTTCTTAAATAAATATTAAAAGGTAAAAAGAAGAAAAGCCAAAAGGCTTCAGTAACAAAAATGCTTATTAATAAAGAAGAAAGAAAGTTTTTATTAAAACCACTATAAATAACAAGAAAAAATATTAGAAAGACTAATAAAATTATCCATAATAAAAAATATTTATTAGCTAAAAAACTTAAAATCAAAGTCATAAAAATCAAAAAGATAAGCCAACCAATTTTTTTATTTTTTATAAAAACTAGATAGTAAATTAGCCAAATAAAAGTAAGCAAGTAATTATTAAGTTGAGAAAAAACAGAAAAAAATAAAAGTGGTAAAGGGGAAACTATTGTATGAACTAATATTTCTAAGCCTCTTAAATAGTAATAATTAACAAAAAGTAAAAATAAAAGAAAAAAAGGATAAAAACGAGATGAATTTAAAGATAAATAAAATAAGATCGTAAGTCCTGTAAGAGAAAAAATTAGAAAATAATTGTTATATATCCAAGTTTTTAACTTCTCGAGCATAGGCTTCGATAAATCTTTTTCTTGGTTCTACTTCTGTACCCATTAAAATTGTAAATAATTGATCTGCTTTTTCTGCATCTTTAATAGTAACTTTTTTAAGAATTCTTTTTTCAGCATTCATTGTTGTTTCCCACAATTCTTCAGGATTCATTTCTCCTAACCCTTTATACCTTTGAACATCAATATTTTTTTTCTTTTCTTTTTCTAGTTTTTTAATAATTTCATCTTTTTCTTCATCAGAATAAGCGTAATAAATTTCTTTGCCTGCTTGAATTTTATAAAGTGGTGGCTGAGCAATATAAACATATCCTTTCTCAATTAAAGGCCTAAAGAATCTATAAAACAAAGTTAAAAGCAATGTTCTAATATGGGAGCCATCGGTGTTATGAAGCAAAATCCCATTAATATCAATAAAATTATGATTATTAGTGACTGAAATATCATAAACAAAATCATCATTTATTTTGATTTTTTTAACTTCCCTAACTGGTAATATTACTAAATCTTTAGAAATTTCTTTTATAAATTTACTCTTACGTAAAGATTTCTTATCTTTAACCTTGTTAATATATTTTTTCAACTTTTCAGCTGATTTATGAGATTCCCAAATTTCTTTAGTCTTTTGGAAATACTCTATATTTGATATATAAACAGAATAAGAAAGGTGGTTTGATTTTATTAATTTTCCTTTTGAATAATGATCCTTATTTTTATGGATAGTATATGAGGGAAAGATTCCCAATTGTCTAAAAATAGTAATTATTCCTTCTGCTAAATCTCTTGATGAAGTATGAAAGCCATATACTGCTTTATTTTTAGAGACAATAATGAACCCATCGCTTTCTAGTAAACCTCTAAGTAAAGCTTTTTGGATATTCGGTTTTACATTAAAAAATACATTTGGTATAAATTTCTCAAAAGATTTCTTATTAAAAAGACCAAAATATTCCAAAAGTAATTTAAACGAGAAGGAGTGGAAATATAAATTGTAAATATTTTTTCTTTTTTCAAAAATTACTTTTGTCTCTAAAACTTCTTCAATTGTTTTTTGAAGTTTTCTTAAATATTTTTTATCTTCTCCTATAGAGAAAGTGAATCTATTAGGATTCTTTTTTTGAAAAGCTTTGCTACCATCACCTAAGTACCAACCTATAAGATAAGCAAGCTTTTCATCTAAAATAAATCTTGTTTTTATTTTTCTTGTATGATTTCCTAGATAAAACTCTGTATCTCCTGGAATATTTTGGATTGTTATTTCTGAAATAGGAATGTAAAGATTTATTTTATGATCAAGGTTTTTTATGTTTATAGCTGAAAGGTAATTTTTAAAATATTTCCATCGCGGCATAACATTATCAATTTTGTTTTCCCACTGCTCTAAAATAGTGGGATAAATATTTAACTTTGATGCAAGTTTAGCTCTTGAAATTCCAAGTAATTCCCTTCTTTTTTTAAACTTATTCCATCTATTTAAAGAAATATCACACCAAGCTGAGGGTGGTATTTTAAATCCTGGTAAAAATGGAACTTTTATACGAATATCTTCATTACGATGGTATCTAAATATTGTTTCTTTTAAGTCGATAACATAATCTTTATCATTTCTTGGAAGGTTTTTAGCCAAAACTAAGTAATCACCTTTTTTAATCTTATCCCCTCTTTTAGTTTTTATTTCACCATCTTCATAAACGTATATGCTATGAAAGGCCGTAACATTTACAAAATAACCATAACAAGTTTTTATCTTATAGATTGGTGTTCTCTTAGGATGTACAACAAAATCTACAATATTTTCCATTCGTGTGTTTTTAGAAATTTGATTTATAGTTAAAATCTTAAAATTATTTGGATTTTCAAAATTTTCAGCTAAATCTTTTATTCTTATAAATAAAAGCATATCTTTTGATTTATCATAAACTAAAAGAGGGGTATCTCCAGTAACACTATCAGCGTCAGTGGCAATAATTATTTTTGAATATCTTAAATTATCTATATTAAAATCTTTGCCAATCCCAGTTCCTAAAGCTACTATAAGATCTCGGATTTCTTTAGATTTCAAGATTTTAGATATATTTGCTTTTTCAACATTCAAAATTTTACCTCTTAAAGGTAAAACAGCCTGATATGTTCTATCTCTACCTTGTTTAGCACTACCACCAGCACTATCCCCTTCAACTATAAAAAGCTCTCTTTTAGAGAAATCTTTACTAGAACAATCCGCTAACTTCCCTGATAAAGCTAAAGAAGCTGATAATCTTTTCTTAAAAACAGTTTCTCGAGCTGTCTTTTCTGCTTCTCTTGCTTCTAAGTTAACTACTAATCTTTGTAAGATATTTTTTGCTTCATCTGGATTTTTCCCGAAATATTCTTTCAAGAAATTAAAGGTTTTACTTTCAACAAAACTTTTAACTTCGGGATTGCCTAATTTTGATTTTGTCTGACCCTCAAACTGTGGTTCAGGAATTTTTAAAGAAATAATAGCATATAAACCTCCTCTAATGTCATCAGTAATCAAGTTTTTATTGTTTTTAAGAATGTTAAATTCTTTACTTAAATCATTAAAAATTCTAACTAAAGCATTTCTAAAACCTATAAGATGAGTTCCACCTTCAGGATTTAAAATGTTATTAGTAAACGCTAATTCTTTGTTTTCTGTACTTTCAACATAATTAAAAGCAAATTCATATTCTTTATCTTCTTCGATTATTTTTCCATAGATATGATAAGGATTTATAAGTTTTTTATTTTTCGTAAGATGATCTAAAAAGCTAACTAGACCACCTTCAAAACAAAAACCATAAGCAAAAAGTTTTTCTTCTCTTTCATCATAAAAACTTATTTTAAGACCTGGGGTTAGATATGCTTGGTGTCTTAAATATTCTAAAATAAGGTCGCGGTCAAATTCTATCTCGGTAAAAATTTTAGGATCAGGTTCGAAAATAATAGTTGTTCCTGTCTTTTTAGAAGGCCTACCTTTTTTTAAAGGTGTTTTAGGTACTCCTCTTTCGTATTCTTGTGACCATTCAAAACCATCCCTATGTACAATAGCTTTTAAATATTTAGATAAAGCATTTACTACTGAAAGGCCAACACCATGTAAACCACCAGAGACTTTATAAACTTTTTGGCTAAATTTACCACCTGCATGAAGATAAGTAAGAACAGTTTCTAAAGCAGACTTTTTTGTTTTAGGATGAATATCAACTGGAATACCCCGACCATCGTCAGAAATAGCTACTCTATTGTTTTTCATCAACCTTACCTCTATGCTTTTTGCATAACCAGCAAGCGCTTCATCAACAGCATTATTTACAATTTCCCAAACTAAATGATGTAAGCCTTCTTTACCAGTACCACCAATGTACATCCCAGGTCTTTTTCTTACAGCTTCTATACCTTCTAAAACTTGAATGTGCTCTGCTTTATATTCTGCCATTGTTAATTAATTAGTTAATCTAATATCATAAAATTTATCTAAACTTAATCCAGGGCCTGCTGAAAGTAATATTATAAAATAAGCTAAAATTGCTAATTTTTCTATCTGAAATTGCTTTTTGATAGAATCTCTAATAATATTTACTAATTCGAAAATAAATAAAATTATAGAAGAAACCGAGGTATAAATTCCTAAAGCTAAAGAAGTTGATAGCAAAAATAAAATACTAGCCTTTATTTTATCCACAGCAAAAATTTTATAAGAAAGGTTAAAATAAATTAATGAAATTAATAAACGAGATAAAAAAATCAAATAATCACTAAAAATCCATATAAATTGTATCATGGAAGAAAAACAGTTTTTTAATGCGATAAATTTACTTTATAAACCTTATCAAAGTTCTATATTTAAATTATATCAAAAATTAGGAAATTTTAAAAGAGTTTTCGAAGAATTAAAAATTAAAGATAAAATAGATATCGAAAAAGAATTTAAAAAAGTTGAAGATTTAAATATCGAAATTATTACATTCAATGATTCCAATTATCCTTCAAGATTAAAAAATATTGATGAACCTCCGCTTGGATTATACATTCTAGGAAATAAAAACTTATTTAACGATGAAAATCTATATATTGCTATTGTAGGAACAAGAAAAGCATCAAATTATGGTTTAAATATTGCTTATAAATTTTCAAAAGAATTAGCATCTTTAGGGATTACTATAATTAGCGGATTAGCTTATGGTATAGATGAAGCAGCTCATAAAGGAACACTTGAAGTTCAAGGTAAAACAATAGCTATTATTGGAGAAGGTATTGATTTAGCTTTAAAATCTACAAAAAGAAAATTAATAGAAAAAATTTTAGAAAATGACGGAGCCATTATTTCTGAGTATTCTTTATCTACTCCGGCAATGCCTTATCATTTTCCTTTAAGAAATAGAATAATTGCTGGTTTAAGCGATGGGATTTTAGTTGTAGAAGCCCCAATAGATTCTGGTGCTTTAATTACAGCTAATTATGGTTTAAAGTATGGTAAAGAAATATTTGTGGTTCCAGGAGAAATAACAAATAAAAATTTTCAAGGAAGCCATAATCTAATAAAGCAAGGAGCTAAATTAACTACAGAAATTGAGGATATCTTAAGTGAATTTAATCTTGATATTAATTTAAGAAATAAATTGAAAAGAATAAAACTTTCTCCTAAAGAAGAAATTATTTATGAAATTTTAGAAAAAGGAACAAAAACAATAGAAGAATTGCAAAAAGAAACAAGCTTTTCTATTCAAGAACTTTTGGTTATTTTAACAAATATGGAGGTCAAAGGAATAATTAAAAACAAAAGTGGTAAGTTTTTCTTAAATCAATAAATATACAATAAAATATTTCCTAAGTTTTCATAAGCAAATTCTCTTTCTATTTTAAATTTCTTAGGCTTTGTGTATTTTACTGAAAGCAAATTGCATTCTTTAATAATTCTATTTAAATTTTCTCTGACAATAGTTTTTATATTTTTAGGAGCTACAATAGCTAAGTTAGCTTTTTTGCTAGGTATTAAACCTAAATCTTGTCTTAAATCTTGAATATTTCTTATAATATCATTAACAATTCCCTCTTCTTTAAGTTCTGGAGTAATTACTGGATTCAACCATATATAAATAGGCTCTTCTGTAAATAGATAATTTTCTTTATTTTTTGGTTCTCCAACTATTACTTTTTTAACATTAACTTCGTCTTGTATAATATCTAAATATTCTTTATCAATTTTTTCTCCAAGATAAACTTCGCTTAAAGGTTGCCTTACTTTTATTTTGGCAGTCTTTCTTAAGGCTAAAATTGCAGAAGTTATATTTCTTATTTTCTTCATTTGTTCTAATATTTGTTTTTCTTTTGTAGAAAGAGGTTTTGGTGAAGATAGGTCTTCTAAGTGAACGCTCAATTTAGTTTTGAATCTATTTTGAAGCTCATCTTTTAATTCTTGATATAAAAATTCGCTAAAGAAAGGTACAAAAGGAGCTGACATTATAGCAATCTGATATAAATATTCTTCAAGCTTTAATAAAGCTTTAATTCTTTCTTGTTCATTTTTAGGCCTTTGAAATCTTTTTCTGCTTCTTCTTAGCCACCAATGAGAAAGATCTTGTACTAAATTAACTAACTCTCTTGAAGCTTTAGTTGGATTGAAATTATATAAATTTTCGTAAATAATCGAATAGGTTTCTTTGATTCTAATATCAAACCATTTATCTAAAATATTATCAGAAGGAAGGTTTTTATACTTATTTTTATTTTTGTCATAATACATCCTATAAAAGTGATAAATATTCAGGATAAGATCAAAATAATTTCTTTTTAGATTTATAAGTTCTTCTTCATTAAACTTTTTGTTATCAGCAGATTCACTTACATATACAAAATAAAGCCTTAAAAGATCAGCTCCATATTTTTCCATAGCCTCTATTGGATCAACTACATTTCCTAAAGATTTTGACATTTTTCTTCCTTCTTTATCTAAAACTAATCCTGTAGAAATAACATTATTATAAGCTTCCATTTTCTTTATCAAATAACCAATAACTAATAATGTATAAAACCATCCTCTAGTTTGATCTACTCCTTCAACAATAAAATCTATGGGATATAAAATTCCTTCATCTATTTCTTTTTTGTTTTCAAAAGGATAATGCCTTGAAGCAAAAGGAGCAGCTCCTGAATCAAACCATATATCTGCTAAATCCTCAATTCTTTCCTTTTCCCCACCGCATTTACATTTCCATTTAAATCTATCAACAAAAGGCCTATGAATATCTATTTCCCCCTCTTCGTTTCGTGGAACAACTAAATATTCTACCTCTTTTAATTCTCCAGGAGCAAGACTAAAATCTTCTCTTTCTGCTGTTTGTTTTTTAGAAAGAGCTTGCATTTCACCAAATAAGGCCCATAAAGGATCTTGATGAGAAATTATTAAGATTGTTTTACCTTCATATTTTTTCTCTAAATCGAGAATGACTTTTATCATTCTTTTTCTTACTTCATCTAAGTTTTCGCCTCCTTCTGGTTTTTTGAAATATTGATCATATTGATCTTTATATAATTTATCATATTCTTTGATTGATTTTCCATTTAAAACCCCAAAATCAATTTCTCTTAAATTAAAATCGACATAAACAGGAACATGGAGATATTCCCTGATGATATTAGCTGTTTGTTTTGCTCTTAGAAGAGGAGAGGTTACAATAAAGTCAATATTAAACTTCTGAAGAGTAGAAAGAAGATTTTTAATTTGTCTAATTCCTTTATCTGTTAAAGGATTGAAGAATGTTTCTGGATAGGAAGATAGTAAATTTTTAACATTACTTATAGCCTCTCCATGTCTTAAAAATATGTATCTATTGTTGGCCTTAAAATGTTTAGCTAATTCTTGTAAGCTTCCTATAATTTCTAAAGAATCACATCTATTACATCTCCAAATAGGTAAAGGAATGCCCCACATTCTAGTGCGTGATAGATTCCAATCTTTGCCTTCTTTTAACCATTCATAAAATCTACCTTTTCCTATTTCTTGAGGATACCAATTAATTTTGTTGTTAATTTTAATTAATTTATCTTTAAATTTTGAAACTTTAATTACCCAATTTTTGGTTGCATAATAAATTAATGGCGTTTTACATCTCCAACAATGAGGATATTCATGTTCATAACCTTCTAAATTAGCATATAAAATTAAACCTCTTTCTTTAAGATCATCAACAATAAATGGATCAGCTTCTTTAAAGAATAGATGATTTATTTTACTACTGATAAAAGCTGGCTCATCAAAATTGAATCTTCCAGTTTCATCAATAGGATTAATTAATGGTAGATTGTATTTTTTGCTTAACTCAAAGTCTTCTTCACCAAAAGCTGGAGCAATATGGACTATTCCTGCCCCTTCGTCTTCTTTTACAAAGTCTGCTGGATAAACTTTATAAGCATTTTCATAATTTTCTATATTGACAAATTCATACAAAGGAAAGTATTCTAAACCGATAAGCTTTTCACCTTTAATAGTTTTTATTACATTAGCTTGATAATTTGAAGGTAATCTTAAAGAAATAATTATTTGTTCGTTTAATTCATAAACTTTATATTCAAACTCAGGATTAATAGCTAAAGCTGTGTTTGAGATCAAAGTCCAAGGAGTTGTTGTCCAAACTAAAAGATAAATTTCTTTATTTTCAAATTCTTTTAAAGAATCATTTAGTTTTTTGACTTTAAATTTTACATAAACATCTGGATCAAGAACAGTTTTATAAGCATCTACTTGCCCTACCTCTGCTTGGGAAAGAACTGTTTGACATCGTGGACAATAAGGAAATACTTTATATTCTTCTTTTAACAAACCTTGTTCATAAATCTTTTTTATTATCCACCAACAACTTTCCATATAAAAAGGATCATAAGTAATATACGCATTTTGATGATCAATCCAAAAGCCCATTCTTTCATCTACATATTCCCAAATATCTTTAAACTTCATTACTAGTTCTTTACATTTTTTATTAAAATTTTCTATGCCTAATTGTAGAATTTCTTTTTTATCTTTAATTCCTAAGAATTTTTCAGTAGCTACTTCAATAGGTAAGCCATGAGTATCCCAGCCTGCTTTTCTTTCAGCATATTCACCAATCATTGTTCTAAATCTTAAAATAACATCCTTATAAACCCTTGTTAAAAAATGACCTATATGGGGCTTATCATTAGCATAGGGTGGACCTTCAAGAAAAACAAATCTTTTATTATTTTTATTTTTTTCTAAACTTTTCTCAAATATATTATTCGCCTTCCAAAAATTTATTATTTTTCCTTCTAGGTTTATTAAGTAATCTTTATTTATTTGCATTTTTATAATTCTCTAAAGCTTTATTAATTAATTCTTCAGCTTTTTCCTTATTCAACCAATTTTTAATTTTTACCCATTTACCTGGTTCTAGGGTTTTATAGTTTTCAAAAAAGTTTTTAATTTGGTCTTTGTAAATTTGTGGAATATCATCGATATTTTCATAAATCCCCCAAAATGGATCAATCTTTTTAAGAGGAACGGCGATTATTTTTTCATCTTGACCAGCTTCGTCTTCCATTTCTAAAACTCCAATAGGTATTACTTTAATCAAGCTACCTGGGAAAATAGAAGCATAAGAAAGCACCACAACATCTACTGGATCTCCGTCATCAGCTAAGGTTTCAGGAATAAAGCCATAATTAAAAGGAAAATTCATTGCGGTATATAAAAATCTATCCACTCTAATTCGATTTTTTTCTTTATCTAATTCGTATTTTACATTGCTATTTTTAGAAATTTCTATTAAAACATCTACTTCCATTTAATTAACTTTCTGACGATTCACTTTGTGAGGAATCGTCAGATTGCCCTAATGAATCTGCTTCTGCAATACCTCCTTCAATTTCTTTTTCTGGTTCTTCTATTAATCTAACATCAATTCTCCATCCAGTAAGTTTTGCTGCTAATTTAATATTTTGCCCGTTTTTACCTAAAGCTACAGGAATTTGATCTTCAGTTACATAAACTTTAATGGTTCTTTTAGGCAAAACTTCTGCACTTACTGCTTTTGCTGGCGATAAAGCATTTAAAACATATTGAACAGGATCATCTGAATATTGAATAATATCAATTTTTTCACCATTTAATTCATTTGAGATACTTAAAACCCTTGCTCCTTTAGGTCCTATACATGTACCAACGGCATCAATACCTTCAATATTAGATTTAACAGCCATTTTACTTCTTACTCCTGGAATTCTGGCAATTCCTTTTATTTCGATTATGCCTTCTGATATTTCAGGAATTTCAAAAGTAAACAAAGCAGGAACAAATAATGGATTAGCTCTAGAAAGATAAACTTCAACTCCGCTATATGTTTTTTCAACTCCATAAACATAGAATCTCATCCTGTTTCCAATTTTATAAAACTCTCCTGGAATGGCTTCAGATCTAAACATAATTCCCATAGCTTTTCCTAAATCAACATAAACTGCTTTATGATTTACTTTTTGAATAATACCAGAAATTACTTTATTTTCTTTTGCTTTAAGTCCCTGATAAACAGAATTTTTGGTAATTTCTTTTAATCTTTGAGTAATAACCTGCTTAGCGGTTTGAGCAGCTATTCTACTAAATGTATCTTTATATTCTAAAGGTATTCTAATTTCATCACCGGGTTTTACATTAGGATTTATTTTTAATGCTTCAGAAAGAAGAATATGCCTATAAGGATTAAACTTTATATTTTGCTCTTCTACATCTTTGTCGTCAATAACTGTTTTAACTAAAAAAAATTCAATTTTTTTAGTAACAGGATCTATTTTCCCTTCTACCCTTTCATCTTTATGTCTATAATCCTTTTTATAAGCAGCAGCTAAAGCATATAAAACAGCTTCTTGTACCTCTTCTTCATTCAAATCTTTCTCTTCGACTATTTGATCAATTAAATTTTGAATTTGTTTTATGTTGATCATGGTATAAATTGGATAATTTAAAATATAATTATAACATGAAAAAGGTGGGACAACTAGAGGATATAATAGTCTTTTTAGTCACAATATTTCTTATTCTTTCTGCTTTTGTTTATTTTTTATATTTTAAAACAGGAGTTGTACCCGTCTATAAACCTCCTCGAAAAATTGAACCAGCTTCAAAGGGAGTTGTCCCAACAGGTACTTTTTTTAAATATCCAGAAGAAAAGCTCCCTTTTAATTTCTTTTTGAAAAAAACCTATGCAGAATCTAAAAAGTTAAAGCCAAATAAAAAGATTGAAACCTATATTTATCATGACTACTTAGATTTAAACAACCTAGAAACCAATATAGTAAAATTTACTTTCGAAGGAAAAAATTTTGAAAACCCAAAAGATAGATTTTATTTTAATTATATGCTTTATCCTTTAGATAAAAATTGGAAAACTTCTTTTTCAAATACCCAATATTTTTATCTGCCTAAAGGATATTATCGATATTTTTTAATTGTTTCTGCTGTGAATCAAAATGGCGAATATGATCCTTCTCCTGCTTATGTTTCTTTTACAACAAAGATTTCTCCTTATTTTAAAGATGTTTACCTTTATCCTAGAGGAGATAAATTTACATTATATTTAAGCAATAATACTAATAAAGAAATAAAAATCACAAATTGGAAAATAGTTTCTTCTCAAGGAATATATTCCATTCCTCAAGGTGTAAATTATATAGATCCTGATTATAAATATAAAAAAGAAGATATAGTTTTGCCTCCTTATGGAAAAGCAAAAATAATTGCTACTTCTTCACCTTTAGGCTTTAGCTTTAGAATTAATAAATGTTTTAGATATTTTTTGAACCTAAGAAAAGATGTTGAAAAATTTGTAGATTCTGTTCCTTATTATTGTAAATACTTTACTAGAGAAGAATTATTTAATTTAAGGAAACAAGGATATTCAATAAAATGCTTAGATTTTTTAAGTAGAATTTCTTGCCCTCCTAAACCCCAAGATTTAGAAAAAATGGCTGGTGATACAAGATGTATGAATTTATTAGATAATCTTTATACTTATAAAGGATGTTATTATAACAATTTGAATTCTCAAGATTTTCTTACAAAAGATTGGGTTATTTTTATACCAACACCCACAACTACTCTTTATGTAACCTCTACTTTAAGCTATAAGGAAGTTTATAAAAATTTATATGAAACAAGATACGAAGAAATTAGGCTTTATGACGATAAAAATTTATTAGTAAATAGCTATATTTATTACTGATTAGCAAAAGTTTTATTGAATTTTTGAGCTAATCTTGATTTTATTCTACTTGCTGTATTTTTATGCATAAATGTCTTGGTTGCTTTATCAAGATATTTATATGCTAAACTTAAATATTCTTTTGCTTTTTCTTTGTCTTTATTTTTTAAAGCAAGCAAAAATTGTTTAATGGCTGTTTTGATTTGTTTCTTTCTTCTTAAATTTCTGATCCTCCTTTTTATGTTCTTTCTTAATTCTTTTTTTGCTGATTTTGTCCTAGGCATAATTTAATTATAAAAAATTTCATATATCAAGCAAGGGGTTAATTTCCAATTTTCCCGGCTCAAGAGCATTATTTTTAAAAAAATAACCAGCAAAAGCAATTTTAACCCCGTTATCTGTAGCTAAAGATTTTTCTGGGAAAACTAATTTTTCTTTGCCAAAAACTTTAATCATCATCTTTCTCAAAGCAGTATTAGCAATAACACCACCAGTAACAATAATAGAATTTGGTTTATATTTTTCATAAGCTTTTTTAGTTTTTATTATTATTGTCTCAAAAACAGCCTTTTGATAAGAAGCAGCTAAATCTCTTTTAGTTTCTTCATTAAATTTATTATATTTTTTTATTTCTTCCACAAGTTCCCAAAATGCTGTTTTAATTCCAGCAAAACTAAAGTTAAAATTATTTTGCAAAATCATTGGCCTAGGCAAATTAAAGATTGGCTTTCCTTTTTTAGCTAATTTTTCTAATTTAGGTCCACCAGGATATTCTAAACCTAAAATTCTTCCAGCCTTATCTAAGCTTTCACCAATAGCATCATCTTTTGTCTCTCCTAATTTTCTAAATTTTTGAAAATCTTCCATATAGATTAAAATTGTATGTCCTCCTGAAATTAAAAGGCATAAAGCAGGAAATTTTATTTTCTTTATTTTTTGATAAACATTTAATTTATTTTTAGGAATTAAAACAGAATAGATATGTGCTAATAAATGATTGACAGGAATAATTTTTTTGTTTAATTTTTTAGCTAAATTAACAACAAACTCTTTACCAGCAACTAAAGAAGGGGGCAATCCAGGTCCATAAGAAAAGGCTATATAGTCAAAATTTTCAGGTTTTTCTTTTGTTTCTTTTAAAAGTTTTTCATATAAAATAGGAAGGTTTTTCTTATGCTCCCTAGCTGCTAAAATAGGAACAATGCCACCATATTTTGAATGAATATTAAATTGGCTTCTTAATTGATGATTAATAATTTTAAATTTTAATTCTTTCTCTTCAATAAATTCTAAAAGAGCAATTCCTGTCTCATCACAAGTTGTTTCTATTCCTAAAATTTTCATTCAAAATATTATATCACTCTCTTATACCACCAGTGCAAACATTACCGCAAACTGAAGAAGAAGTGGGTGTCCAATTGCTTCCATCATACCAATAGCAATAAGAGAATATACATCTACACCAATTCCCCGATGCTCCAGGACATTCAAATGCACCTGGTGGTGGAGTAAATGGAGGTTGAACTTTTATTGTAACTTGTACAGGAGAAGGAGGACCTATTCTTTGGTTTGAAGAATTAACTAAATATAAATTATAATCTCCAGGGCTTATTCCACTTAACCCCAAGGCTCTAGAAACGAAATCGTTAGTTAAGAACAAAGAAGAAGTAACACTAAAATGAATAAAAGACCCAGAAGAAGGATTTGGTGTAGATGTAGAAATTCCACTTGCCATATAATTTGGACAATATAATTTATTACTATAAACTGTGTAATTAATAGTTGAAGTTGGTTGTGTAGTAGTTGAAGTTGGTTCTAAATAATATTGATCATCCCTTGAAGCTATTCCTGCATTTTGTGCATAAGATTGTTTAACAAGATAAAAGGATGTAGAGGCAGTCTGGCCATGTTTTAAAACTATTGTCCATTTTTCATAATCTGATGAGGGTTGGTTGAAAGTTCCTTCTATTATACAGTTAGAGCCATCTTGTTTACCTAATATTGAAGTGCAATTTGAAGATATACTCTTTACTAAGGTACCATTTTTATAAAATTCCAAAGTAAAATTACCGCTACCCACACCTATCAGTTTTAATTGATATTCTGTTCCCGCAATTACTGAAGAATCGCGTTTATTTTTGTATATTCCCACTTGCCCCCTTTCTGTAGCATCTGCTATACGCATTAAACTTCCCCCATAAAATCCTTTAGGATAAACATATAATTCTATTCCTATTGAAGATTGAGCTTGTGTAAATTTTTCTTTAATTAAAAATAAGACAAAAAGAAGAAATATAACTAAAATTATTCCTAAAAAAATTTTTTTCATATTAACTATATTATATCCCAAAAATTTTAAAAATCAACAAAAATTGTGGATAAATGTTAAAATTAAATAATATGCTTAATTTCTTAGCAAAATTGATTTATTTAAAATTTAAGCCAAAAATTATAGTGGTTTCAGGAACATCAGGAAAAACTACAACTATAGAAATTATCAAAAGATTTTTAAGTAATAGAAAAAATATCTTTTCTGGAGAATATCATAAAGATCATAAATTATCCATTCCATTAACTTTTCTTTTAGAAAAAGATTACAAATTATTAAAAAACATACTTAAAGGACTAAAAATTTTATTTTTTACAAAAAATTATCCAGAATATATTTTGCTTGAATTTGGCTTTGAAGATCCTAAAGTAGTTGATTATTGGACAAAAAACTTAATGATTGATTGCTTAATCATAACTTCTATCGGAGAAATACCTGCTTATTCTGAGGTTTTTGCTGGCCCAGAAAATATTAAAAGAAAAAAGAAAAAGTTAATAGAAATAGTTAAATCTAATGGTTTAATTATTCTAAATAATGATGATATAAGCTGCCTTGAACTTGTAGAAAAAGAAAATAAAAATAATGTTGTCTATTTTGGATTTGCCGAAGATTCAGATTTTAGATGCAGTCATTATGAAATTATTTGCGATTTATATTCTACACCCTCTATCTGTGGGACTTCTATAGAAATTACTACAAAATTTGGGAAAAAGAAAATATTTTTAAGAAACTTATTTGGAAAAGGAATTATTTATTCATGTTTAGCTAGTATTGCTCTTTTATATAACTTAGGTTTTGAATTAGAAGATATAGGAAATTACTTAGAAACATTTTCAGGAGTTAAACATAGATGTGAATTAATAAAATCTAAAAAGGGATATTATATTTTGGATGATTCTTTTCATCTTACTCAAGCTTCTTTTTGGAATATTTTTGATATTTTTACAAAAATTCCAGCAAAAAGAAAAATTGCTTTAATTGGTGATTGTATTACTGCAGGTAAATATGGTATGGAATTTCATTTTGAAATTGGAGAAAAATTAAAGGATGTTTGTGATTTTGTTATAACTTTTGGTTTAAGAGCAAAATATACGAAAGATTCTTTAATTGCTTATGGATTTGATGAAAGTAAAACCAATCATTTTTATCATACACAACATAATGAACTTTTAAATTTTTTGGAAGAATTATTAAAGCCAGATGATCTTATTTTAATTACCGGTGATAAAAGATTAAATCTCCATAGAATTGTTGATCATTTATCTTAAAAATTGTTTTAGTGTTTTAGCAACATAATTTAAATCTTCTTTCTTTGTTTCAATACCAAAAGAAAATCTTATGCTTTTTTGTGATCTATCTGAGTTAGGGTAAAGTTCTTCAATAATATAGCTCGGAGTTAAAGCCCTAGCTTTGCAAGCCATACCAGGAGAAACCATTATCCCTTTTGAATCTAAATATATTAAAATCTCTTGACTAGTTTTTTGCGGAAAATACAAGTTTAAAATTTTAGGCGTAGAAAAATTTATATCTCCATTAATTTCAAATTTTATATTTTCTTCTTTTAATCTTTGCAAAAAATAACTCCTTAATTCTTCCAAATATTTTCTATTTTTTTCTCTATTTTTTATGGCAATTTCTAAAGCTTTTGAAAAACCAACAATCAAAGGAGTATTTTCTGTACCTGCTCTTAATTCAAATTCTTGTTCAGAGCCTGAAATTAACCTTTCTAAAATAACATTCTCTTTTTTAAATAAACAAGCTACTCCTTTGGGTCCATAAATTTTATGGGAAGATAAAGTCATCATATCAACATTTAATTTTTTTACAGAAATATCTTCTGTAAGAGGAGCTTGAGCTGCATCTATGTGAAAAATTATTTTTATATCTCTATTTTTATTAATTTCTTGAATTTTTTGACCTAATTCTTTTATTTTTTGAATTGTTCCTATTTCACTATTGACATAATGCAATGTAATTAAGACTGTATTTTCTTTAATAAGATCCAATATATTATCAATATTTACAAGACCAGTCTTTTCTGGCTTTACTAAAGAATATTCTAATAAACCTAATTTTTCTAAGTCTTTTAGAACTTCTAGAATAGAGGGGTGTTCAATAGTTGAAGAAATTATATGAGGTTTTAATTTTAATCTAAAAAAATAATAAAAAACTAACCCTTTTATTGCTAAATTATTGCTTTCAGTAGCTGAAGAAGTAAAAATTATTTCTCTAAAATAATCTGCCTCAATTAGTTCTTTTATTGTATTTCTTGCAAAGTCTAATGCTTTTAATGCTTTTTGGCCTAAAATATGTAAGCTGGATGGATTTCCATATTCTTTTGTAAAATATTTTTTCATAAAATCAAAAACTTCTTTAGAAACAGGTGTTGTAGCTGCATAATCAAGATAAATCATTTTTTTCATTTTAGGGAGATATTTTTTTAACTTCTAAAAAAGATAAAATCAAAGCAGGGATTGAATAAGAAGCAAAAAGCAACATTAAACCTAACAAAATCCAAGGCAAATTTTTCTTAACTTCATCAATTTTCTTTGTATAAGTCATATAACCTAAATAAATAAAAGAAATTGCTGATCCTAAAATTATAAAAACTTGCATTATTCTTATTATTTTGTGAAGGATATTAACAATTTCTGTCATTATTTAAATTTGGGCACAAAAATTTCTATTGTTTTAAAAATTATTTCTCTATTAAGAATTATTATACCTAAAATGGCTAAGCCTAAAATTATAAAAAGAAATGATATTCTTATATCTTTTAGGTTTTTCTTTTCAAAATAAATTTTCATTCCTAAATAAATTATAAAAAATACTGCTATTAATAAAGAAAATTTCAATAAAACTTCTAAAATTCTATCTAATATACCAAGAATTTTTCCAAATATCGGGAACAATTCAAACATTATTTAAGAAAGGAGAAAATTAAAATTGGAATAGAAAAAGATGCAATTATTAAAACAATTCCTAAAATAACATAAAAAAGTTCATTATGCCAATCTTTTCCTCTTGTATACATATATTTTGCACCTGCCCACATAATAAGAGCAATTCCTAAAACTAAGCCTATCCAATAAAATAAATTTATTACACCTATAAATTTACATATAAAATATTCGATGCCTTCTTTATTTATACATCCTGTCTCATATTTGATTGTTTGAGCAAATACTTCTAACATTAAAATCCAAATAAATCTCTTAAAAGATCCCCTGAAACACTATAAAAACTACCTGTTTCTATATCATAAGTTGTGCTGAATGGAGATTCAGCAATATTTTGACCACTAACTTTTACCTCTTCGCAATCTCCTCGATAATAATAAAGTTTTAAATATATAAAGCCTAAAAGATTATTAGGCAAAGGAAGATAAATAGGAATATTGTAAGGACCTTTTCTATTAGCTTCATAATTTATAGTAAAAGAAAAATCTTTGTTAAATGTAGTATAACCTACTGCCTTTGTTCTATCAAATGAAAATTGATTAATTTTTACACCTCTTAATGTCCCATAAATTGTACAAGAACCCTGACTTATAGGAGGTTGATTATCTGAAGTAACATTATAAGTTATATACATTGTAAATGGAGGATCATATAAATTTCTCTGAATAACAGTAATTCTTAAGGCTTGTTCCAAAATATTTTTTAAATTACCTAAATCTTCAATATTTACATTAATTGTTTGTTGTCCATATATTTTGATTTTGCTACTATCTATATCAATAATAGGTTTTTTAATTGTTGGAACAGTTGTTACAAGTTTTGAAGTTCTAATATCTAATTGTTTAACAGATACTTCACAATTTGTTGAACTAAATACTACTCTTACAGTATCACCAATATCAAATTTATCTCCAAAAACACCTAAATTGAAGTTAAAATATTGCGGAGCTGAAATTGATATAGGCCGCGCAGATCCTAAATTTTCTCCTTTTGTTAAGTTATAAAAAGAGGCGCGAAGATCGCATCGTTTTTCTGCAGAAACAAACACACTAAATTTTTTATTTTCATCTATTTTTGCTGTTGATTGATCTATGATTATTCTTGGAGCAGGAGAAATTGATGCATATTGACCAATCCTTGCTATATAAGAGGTAGGGTTAATTGTGCAAAATGGATCTCCTGGAGAAAAAGTTAATTCTATTTCTGTAGCAGTAGCAGGAATTACTAAACTCCGCACTAATTTTATATTTGAACCTTCATGAAGTTGATAATTATTAGCTATATTATATACCATCTCTGTATCGTCTTTTCCTACTATATTAATACCACACCTATCAGTACCACTTTTAGGTTTTACATCAAAAGTTATATATAAAGAACCTGTTTGCCTATCAATATATACACTTCTTACACTAACTGAGCCTTCTTGAACCGGGCCACTGACTTCAGAAACTTCTCTACCTCCTCCTGTTGTTGGAACTTCTGTAGCTAAACCTCCTGCAAGCCAATTTTCTAAAGCAATTACTATGGTAAATGAAGTTATTCCTACAATTATTCCTATAATGCCCCAAATAAATCTTTGATGAATATTTTTAGCTTCTAAAGGTTTGGTTATATAAAGAATTCCTGCCCACATTAAAAATATTACTCCTAAAGCCAAAGCAGCAAAATACAAAATTCTTAAAGCTCTATCAAAAAAGAACAAAAGGCATTGTCCTATTCCTTTTTCACAAACAGCAACTCTTGGGAAAGGACCAGAATATCCAGAAGGTGCGATCCATATTGCTTGTAATTTACCTCCTTGAATCTCGGCTCTAACAGTTTTCCAATGACAGTACTCTACTAAATTATAGGATCTTAAAAGTTCGCAATCAGAAAGAACTAAATCCGCAGCTTGTATTATCAAATTTGTCCAATTATCAAAATGTTCATCTACAAATTTATTTACTTTAACATTCGGATCCACGCTTATAATGCTTTCCCCTGATACTTTAAATATCTCAGTTGTAGTATTATTTTGAATTTTATATTGGTTATTTAATAGTTCCGCTGCTTTATCTCTTACTGCCTTTCTAAGATTCTCATTACCAATTTCTACTTTTTCTACTGTCTTTATTCCATATTGAAAGGGATTAAAAAATTGTTGAGAAAATGCTAATGCCAGAGGAGTAATTAAAATTATTAAAAGTAAAATTTTTTTATACATTTTTAATGGGTTAAACTATATTCAATTGCTCTTACTAAACTAAAAGCTAATATTGTTACTACTGTTCCAATTATTGACCAAAAAACATATTGCATACCAGATCTATCACCGGGTTTTGTAATTAAAATCATTCCTCCATAAATTATAAATCCTATTGCTAAAAGCAAAGAAACAGTATAAATAACAGTTAAAATTTTTTGAGCTAACCACAAAAGACATTTACCTAATAAGCCCTGAGGCACAGGCTGACCGCTTAAAATATCAAAAATATTGTATGGGGTACATACTCTTCCTGGCTGAAATCTTAATTGTTGAGCATAAACTATATTAACCATACCAATGGTCCCTCTTGAAACTATATTTTCAATCAAAACTACTAAAGAATAAGAAATTATAGCTATAACTAAACCTATTGTCCCCCAAATTAAAATATTTTTAACTTCATCAGCTTTTTTATAACTCACTATTAAAGTTATCCCTGCATACATAAACATAATAACTGCTAATGCTCCTGAAATCCAAGTTAATATTTTTAAAACAACATCAAAAACTAATAACAAACAAGAAATAAAATCTTTACAAATAATAGGAACAGGAGGCGTTAATTTACTAGGTAACCCAAAAAGCCGATTAAATGGATATGACATCTAAATATTTAAATTCTATATTAAATTCACTGTCAAAATATTATACCCCAACTCCTCCTGATACTATAATATTGTGAATCATTACAACAAGAGCATAAGCAATTAAAGCTATAACAACCCCTACAACTCCATATATTAATCTGTTTTTACCTTCATCAATTTTACCTTGAATTATCGTATTAATACCACCCCAAATAATATATATAACACCTAAGGCACCCGCTACCCATGTTAAAATTTTAAACACCCATTGGAAAATATTAAGAAGGAGATCTCTTACGCTTCCTGCTGTTGTAAGCGCCGTGCTTTCTGGAGGTTGTTGAATTGGAAACTGTTGCCCTAATGCAGAATTGAATAAGCTAAATATTGTAAATAGGGCGACCAAATATATTAAATTTTTACTTATTTTCATTTTATTTTATTTTTTATTACTTAATTCGACCTTTAATTAAGAAAATTATAAAATAAAAATTTTAAAATCAATAAAAATTGTGGATAATTAAATAATATGAATTCGAAAGTATATTCTGCTATTTTAGATGGTTTAGAAGGAAAAATTGTTGAGGTAGAAGCTGGTTTATTACCTGGTCTTACTGCATTTTCAATAGTTGGCTTAGGAGATAAAGCTGTTCAAGAAGCAAAGGAAAGGATAAGTTTTGCTTTAAAATCTATAAATGCAAAACCCCCATTTAAATTCAATAGAAAAACAATAATAAACTTAGCTCCTGCTGATATTAAAAAAGAGGGCTCTAATTTAGATTTAGCCATAGCTATAAGTTTTTTAATTGCCTCAAGGCAAATCTCACCAATAAAAAAGAAAATTTTATTTTTAGGAGAACTTTCTTTAGAAGGAAGATTAAGAAAAATTAGGGGAGCTTTGCCTATTGTTTTAAGTTTATACAAAGAATTTGAAGAAATTTATTTACCAGAAGAAAATTATCCAGAAATTAAATTTTTAAAAATTGAAAATTTATATCTTTTTGAAAGCTTAAGAGAAATTATAGATCATTTAGAAAGAAGAAAAGTTAAAGAAAATTTTAAAGGAGAAGATTTTAAATATAAAGAGAAAAATTTAGATTTAGAATTTATAAAAATTTCAGATTATATTTTAAGAGTAATAACTATAGCTTCTGCAGGAAGGCATAATTTAATTTTATATGGACCACCAGGAACAGGAAAAACATTAATTGCAAAAAATATTGTTAATTTACTACCTGAATTAACTTATGAAGAAGCTTTAGAGGTAACAAGTATTTATAGCTCTGCTAATGAATTAAGAGAAGGATTCATAACTTCTCCACCCTTTAGAAACCCACATCATAGTTCTTCTTCTGTAGCTATTTTAGGTGGAGGGCAAAATCCAAAACCTGGTGAAGTAAGTTTAGCTCATAGAGGTATTTTGTTTTTAGATGAATTACCAGAATTTAAAAGAGATGTATTAGAAGGCTTAAGAGAGCCATTGGAAAATGGTGAAATCACTATATCTCGAAGCAGAAAAACAATAAAAATGCCAGCAAAATTTATGCTTATAGGAGCTTATAATCCCTGCCCTTGCGGATTTTATATGGATCCTGAAAAAGAGTGTAAATGTACAATTGCAGAAATTAAAAAATATCATAAAAAACTTTCAGGTCCTATAATGGATAGAGTTGATATAAAAATAAATGTACCAAGAATTAAAGGAGAGGAGGTTTTTTCAGAAAGCATTAGAAATTACAAAGATATTATTGGAAAAATAAAAGAGTTAAAAGAATTACAATTTAAGAGACAAAACAAATTTAATAGCGAATTAAATCCTAAAGAAATTAAAGAATATTGTAAGCTTTCCTTAAAAGCTGAGGATTTTCTAAAAAAATCCATTGATAACTTAAGATTGTCTTTAAGAGCAGTACATAAGATAATAAAAACAGCTAAAACTATTGCCGATTTTGAAAATAAAGATATTATCGATGTTAATCACGTTGCTGAAGCTTTACAATACAGAAATATAGAAGAAGATGAATTATAATATATTTTAATGATTGTCTTAAAAAAACAGCAATTATTAAGATTTAACAAAGACAAAATAAAAAATAAGAAGGTTATTGTTAGAGTTGATTATAATGTAGAAATTAAAAATAAAAAGGTTGAAGAAAGTTATAGAATAGAAAAAAGCTTAAAAACTATAAATTTTTTAAAAGCCAATAATGCTAAACAAATAATTCTTATTACTCATTTTGGAAGACCTAAAAATAAAGAACCAGAATATTCAACTAAAAATTTATTACCATTTTTAAAAAAATATATTAAAGAAATAGAGTATTTTGAGTGGGAACCAGAAAAACAAATAGATGAAAATAAAAAAGTTGTTATTTTAGAAAATATAAGATTTTTCAAAGAAGAGGAAGAAAATGACTTGGACTTCGCAAAAAGTTTAGCACAATTAGGAGATATTTTCGTTAATGAAGGTTTTTCTGTTTCCCATAGGAAACATTCTTCAGTTTATAGTATTTCTAAATATTTACCAACATATTTTGGCTTTAATTTTGAAGAAGAAATAAATAATTTAAATAAAGTATTTGAGTATATAAAAAAGAAAAAAACTATCGGAGTAGTTATTAGCGGAATTAAATTTGAAACAAAAATTGAACTTATAGATAAATTCATTAAAAAAGCTGATATTATTATTCTTGGAGGAGGAATAGCTAATACTGTTTTAAAAGCTAAAGGATTTGAAATTGGAAAATCTATTTATGATGAAGAATACTTAGAATTTGCTAAAAAAATATTTTCAAATAAACTTCTTTTACCCTTTGATTTTGTAACCCAAAATGGGCATAGATATTTAGGAGAAATAAAAAAAGATGATATTATTTATGATATTGGCGAAGAAAGCCTAAAAATTTTTATTGAAGAACTTAAAAAAGTTAAAATGGTCATTTGGAATGGACCTTTAGGTAAAATTGAAGAGAAAAAATATGCAAAAGGTAGTTTAGAATTTGCCAAAAATTTAATGAAGTTAAAAAATAAAAAAATAATAGGGGGAGGAGATACTTTGAAAATTTTTAAAAACATTAAACTTAAAAATACATTTTTATCAACAGGAGGCGGAGCAATGTTATATTATTTAGCATATGAAAATTTACCTATTTTTAAATGATGTTAGAAATTTTAAAAGAAACAATATTTTTATATCCCTTAATTGCTCTTTTAGTAATTACTGTTCCAATTTCTTTATTCGGTATATTTGTAATTTTTAAAAGAATGGTATTTTTCAGCGATGCCATTTCCCATAGTGCTATTTTTGTCATTGCTTTAAGTTATTTATTGGCATTAAATTTGAATATTTTAGTAATTTTTTGGACATTTTTATTTTCAATCTTAATTTTTATATTAAAAGAAAAAAGTAAACTTAATTTAGATATATTAATAATGTTAATTTCAATATTCGGCTTATCTTTAGGTATAATACTCTTTAACTATATTCCTTATTTAAAAGGGGATATTAGCTCTTTTCTTTTTGGAAATATTCTTTTAGTATCAAAATTTGATGTTTTATTAATTTTCTTAATTTCTTTAATAGCTGTTTTGTTTATATTTTTAAAATTGAAAGAGTTGATTTTAATCCCTTTGAATGAGGAGTGGGCTATAACAGAGAATGTTGATGTTAAAAAAATAAATTTTTTATTTAATATATTATTAGGAATAACGATTGTTTTAGGAATAAAATTTATAGGAGCATTACTAATAAGTGCTATCTTAATATTGCCTGCTTCTATAGCTAAATTAATTTCTAATTCTTTTAAAGAGTTGTTAATTTTTACATTGTTCTACGGTGAAATGATATCAATCTTAGGTTTTATTTTATCTTACATTTTAAATTTACCTCTTGGGCCATGTATAGTTATATTAGGATTTTTAATATTTTCAATTATTTTGACTTTTCGGCAAAAATTTGTATAATTTAATTGATGGGTAATTATAAAGAAATTACAAAAGTATTAGTTTGGATTGTAGTTATTAGCACAGTTCTTTATTTTGTTTTATTGCCTGTTAGTTTCACTCGGCCTAATCCTCAAAGAGTTTCTCCAGGAGAAATCAATAAAACTTTGCAAGCCAATCCTTTTTCAATATCTACAACCTCAGAAAATAGCACTCAAACTACTTCTACAATAGAATTTGAAATTCCTTCTCCATCCTTTCCAGTTTCTGAATAAAATCTCTAGAAAATTCTAATAAATCGAATCCTACAACTGAAAAAGCATATATTTCTAATGCTCCTATATCTGAATTAATTTTTGAACTTTCTCCTCTATCTACTAAATAACCTAAAAGGGTTTCATTAAATTCAATAAGAAACATATTGAAGTTTTCGGATAATTCTTTATAAACAGCTAAAATTAAAGAAATTCCTTTTATTGATTCTTTTAAATTTTTATTCCAAAAAATAATTTCTTTATCCTTAAAAGGCGTTAGATTTATAGCAAGTTTAAGGTTGTTAATTTGTTTAGCTAAATTTAATTGATTTAAAACTTTAAAAAAATCTTCAAGATAATCAGAATTATATGTTTTTTTATATTCATTTATTTTTTTGTAAAAATCCTGAATTTTTGAGGGTATATTTTCTAAAGAAAATATTTGAAAATGGGGATGGCTTATACTTGCACCAGCTCTTAATCCGTAATTAAAAATTAATACTTTAACTAAAAAAGGTTGCCTTTGAAACCATTCATTAGCTAATATCAAACCATTATAAAAATCATCAAAATTAAGTTCTCTTCTTTTATGTTTTTTAAAAATTACTAAAGAATGAAAAGAGGAAATTTTCGCTAAATTTGAAGCAGTAATTGCATAATCATTTTCTAATCTTCCTAAATTATCAATAGGAGTTTCCTCTTTAGGGTTACAAAAAGGATCATAAGTTATTTCTTCTACATTTTCTTTATGAGGTTCTTTCCTTTTTGCTCTCCAAATATTAAAATGGGTTTCTTGATTTAAAATTTTATTTTTAAAAATAAATATTTTTTGCTCTTCTCCCTCCGTAATTTTTTCTTTTAATTTTTCTGGGAATTTTTGTTTTGCAATCTCTACTTTAAAATCAAAAATTCTATCAAAAAGAGGGTTATTTAATTGTTCAATAATTTTTATTAGTTCTTCCATTAAATCTTAAGTTTATTTAAATAATTAACTGTTGAAAGGGCACAAATTATTCCATGGCCTACAGCTATTCCTATTTGTTTAAATGGAATATCAGTAACATCTCCACCAGCAAATAAACCAGTAACATTTGTTTCACATAATTTATTAATAATAATTTCTCCATAAGTATTTTTTACATTCCAGCTATCTGGGATAAATTCTGAATTAGGTTTCATACCAATATGAATAAAAACACCATCTACATTTATATCTTGAATTGTATTAGAGACAGTATCCAAATATTTAATTCCTTTTACAAATTTATCACCATAAATTTCCTGAGTTAAAGCATTGTAAATTATCTTAATATTTTCTTTTCTCTCTAATTGTTCAATCAAAACTTTATCTCCTTTAAAACTTGGATTTTTATTTATGATATAAGCATATTTACAAATATCAGCAGCCATTAATCCTGCTTCTAAAGCAGAATTACCTCCGCCAATAATAGCCACTACTTTATCTTTAAATAAAGGCATATCGCAAACACTGCAATAACTAACACCCTTATGATAAAATTCCTCTTCTCCAGGAATATTTAATTTTTTAGGCTTACTACCTGTAGCTATAATAACTGTTTTAGAATAATAAGTGTTGTTTTTATTAGTAGAAATAACAAAAAGATCATTATTTTTATCCAATTTAATTACCTCTTCATTTATAACTTCAATACCATAACTTTCTAAATGTTCTTTAAATTTTTTTGTTAGTTCTAAACCTGTAGTTTTAGGAATGCCTGGGTAATTATCTACTGTACCAGAAAGAGCCATTTCGCCTCCAATATCTTTTGCTAAAATTAAAAAATTTATTCCTCTTCTTTTTAAATAGATAGCAGAACTGATGCCAGCAGCAGAAGCTCCAATTATTATGGAATCATAAATATTATTCATTTTCTTAAAGGAAAAGTTAAAGTTTTAAATAAAGCCTCAATAACATCTGGGTTTGTAAAAATCCATAAAAATAGAGCTGAGATTAAAAGATAAATTATAAATAAGCCGACTTCTTTTTTCATACTTGAACTTTTTGTTTTTCAAATTCCTTAATAATAATATCTAACTCTCCATCCATAATATCTTCTAAATTATACCAACTTTTGTTTAATCTATGATCAGTTACTCTATTTTGAGGGAAATTATAGGTTCTAATTTTTTCTGATCTTTCTTGGGTGCCTATTTGCTGTCTTCTTTCTTGAACTAATTCTTTATTAATTTTTTCCTGTTCCATTTGCCAAAGTTTTGATTTTAAAATTTGTAAAGCTATTTCTTTATTTCTTTGTTGAGTTCTTTCGGATTGGCAAGTTACAACAATTCCTGTAGGTTTATGATAAATTCTAACAGCTGTTTCTACTTTATTAACATTCTGCCCTCCTGGGCCACTAGCTCTAAAAAATTCAATTTCAATATCAGATTCTTTAATTTCAATAGGAGTATATTCGTATTTAGGTAGAACAGCAACAGAGGCAGTTGAAGTATGAATTCTTCCTGATTTTTCTGTAATAGGAATTCTTTGTACTCTATGAACGCCAGCTTCATTTTTCAATAATTCATAAACATTTTCTCCTTTAACTTCTGCTACTAAAGTTTTTATACCTCCTAGATCTGAATTTTGCTCTTCATAGACAATTACCTTAAAGTTTTTTTTATTAAAATATTTTAAATACATTCTCCACAAATCTCTAGCAAATAGAGCAGCCTCTTCACCACCTACTCCAGCTCTTATTTCAAATATTACGCTATTTATTTTAGAATTTTCTTTTTCGCTATTCATTTTTAAAAATTAAAAATTCTTATTTGAAAAATAAAATATTTATGTTAAAATTAAATCAGTTAAGATTTTTTGTATTTTCTTAAGAATTTTTCTACCTGTCCAATAGCCACCCTTTTTTCTTCAGTTCCTATAAATAAGGGAGCGCAATTTCTACAAACTTCTACATTTATATTTTCTTTAGTCGAATAAACTTCAAATTCGCTTCCACAAGCGCATTTGACTTTTGTTTTAAAATATTTAGGATGTATATTCTTTTTCATTTCAAGTATAATTATATCATATAAAAATGGAAACAAAAATTATAGAAGAAACAAAATCAAAAATTATAGAAGAAATGATGAAAGCTGGATGCCAATATGGAAGAGCTAAGAGATTTACTCATCCTTCGATGAGGCCATTTTTGCTTAGAAATAAAAGGGGCAATATTGAATTCTTTAATTTAGAGAAAACATTAGAAGGCTTAGAAAAAGTTGCTAATTTCCTTAAAAAAGCATTACCAGAAAATAAAACAATTTTATTCGTAGGTGCAAAACCTGCAGCTGAGGAAGCTATTAAAATTATTGCTGACGCTTTTAATATGCCTTACTTAAATTACAAATGGGTTGGTGGTTTTCTAACTAACTTTGAAACTATTAAAACAAGGATAGCTTATTTTAAAGAATTATTAGAAAAAGAAAAAAGTGGCGAAATTGAAAATTATCCTCCTAAAGATAAACAAAGGATTTTAAGGGAATTAGAAAAGATGAAAAAAATATATTCAGGCGTTATAAATATGGAAAATTTACCTGATGTTTTATTTATAGTAGATTTAGCTTACAAATCTCACAAAATTGCCTTAAGCGAAGCTTTAAAAAAGAACATACCTGTTTGTGCTCTCGCTGGCTCTGATAATGATGTTAGTAAATTAGAGTATTTTATCCCTGCTAATGATAAAGCCCCTTCAAGTATTAAGTTTATAATTAATTATTTAATCGAAAAAATAAAAGGAAATGGATAAGGAATTACTTGAGAAAATAAAAAAATTAAGAGAAGAAACAGGAGCGCCTATTGGTCTATGTAAAGAAGCTTTAGAAAATACTAATGGTAATATCGAGGAAGCTAAAAAATATTTAATTAAAAAGGGGGAAGCCTTGTTAGAAAAAAGAGGAGAAAAAATAGCTGGGCAAGGCATTATTGAGGGGTATATTCATTTTAATGGAAGAGTTGGTGCTTTAGTAGAATTAAGAGCAGAAACAGATTTTGTTGCTAAAAATCCTGAATTTAAACAATTGGCTCATGAAGTTGCTTTACAAGTAGCTACAATGAATCCTAAATATTTAAGTCGAGATGCTATCCCCCAAGAAGTTTTAGAAGCTAAAAAAGAAGAATTGATGGCTGATATTAAAGATAAACCAAAAGATATTAAAGAAAAAATTCTTGAAGGAAGATTAGAAAAGTGGTTTGAAGAAGTTTGTCTTTTAGAACAAAAATACATTAAGGATGAAAATTTGAAAATTAAAGATTTAATATCGAATTTTGCAAATAAATGTGGAGAGAAAATAGAAATTAGAAGATTTGTTAGGTTAAGCATAAATGACTAATTTAAATTTGCTATCTCCTATAATTGGATTTTTATTATTAGGAACAGTAGCTTTTTATTTAGTAAAAAGATATAAAGGGATAAAAATTTTACCAAGGGATTATATAATTTTTTATAACTTTGAAATTAAGCTCAGAAAAAACATTGAAAGATATACTTCTATTATAACTATAGAAAAGGCCAAAAAGGCTTTTATATTTTTAGCTGTTAAATTTTTACAAAGACTAAAAACAGATACGGTTAGACTTCAATTATTTTTCGAAAACCTACTAAACAAATTAAAAAATCATACTTAAATAATTTCTTTTATAAAACTCAAGCGGTGATGTTTTGAGATGCCGTATTTTTTTATAGCTAAAATATGTTCTTTTGTGCCATATCCTTTATTAAATTTGAAATTATAAAAGGGATAATATCTATCTAATTTGATCATATAATTGTCTCTTAATACCTTAGAAATGATAGAAATTGTTGAAATTAACTTAATTTTCTCATCGCCATCTACAATAAATTTTGCTTTCCCAGAAATTATTTCTATTTTTAATGGTTTTCCGTCTATCAATATATAATCAGGCCTATATTCCTTATATAAAATTTCAATCGCCCTTTTAAAACACCAACCAATACCAAATTTGTCAACTTCCTTATTAGTAAATTTTATTATTTTAAATTTAGGTTTTAAAGCTATAATTTTTTTATATATTTCTTTTCTTTTGCTTTCTTTAACTTTTTTTGAATCTTTTACATCTAATTCGTTTATCTTTTTATAAAATTTAAAATCGCTTAATAAACCTCCTACATAAAACGGCCCAGCTAAAGCTCCTCTTCCTACTTCATCTATTGCTAAGATTTTTTTATATTTTTTAAATAATTTTGGTTCCATCTTAGTATTATTATAATATTTAGGAAATGAAGTTTGCCCATTTACATGTTCATACCCATTATAGTTTATTAGATGGAATGTGCAAAATTGATGAATTGGTTAAAAAGGCCAAGGAATTAGGCTATGAAGCTTTAGCTATTACAGATCACGGAAATATGTATGGAGCTATTGAATTCTATAAGGAATGCAAAAAAAATGAAATAAAGCCGATAATTGGAGTAGAAGCTTATTTAGCTCCTAGAACTATTTATGATAAAACTCCTAAAATTGATTCAAAAAGTTATCATTTAACTTTATTAGCTAAAAATTATCAAGGCTATCTAAATCTTATAAAGTTAATAACTATCGCTAATTTAGAGGGTTTTTACTATAAACCAAGAATAGATAAAAATTTATTGAAAGAGCATAGCGCTGGATTGATATGTTTATCTGGATGCCTGGCAAGCGAAATTTCAAGAAGTATTTTAAACAATGACCTAGAAAATGCTGAAAGGTTAGTATATGAATATATAGATATTTTTGGAAAAGAAAATTTTTATTTAGAAATAGGATGGCATCCAGGTATAGAAGAAAGCAGAAAAATTTTTAAGCCCTTAATTGAACTTTCAAAAAAAACAAATATTAAATTAGTAGCTACCCAAGATGTTCATTACATAAATAAAAACGATAGAGATATACATGATGTTTTCTTAGCTATTCAAACAGGGAAAGATGTTGATGAAAAAGAAAGATTAACTATGAAGGAAGATTTTTTCCATTTAACAAGTATTGAAGAGATGATAGAAAACTTTAAAGAAATTCCTGAGGCAGTTGAAAATAGTTTAGAAATAGCAGAAAAGTGCAATTTAGAATTAGAGTTAAATAAAACTAAGCCTCCTATTTATGAAGTACCACAAGGATTAACAGCAGATGAATATTTGAGAAAACTATGTTATGAAGGACTAAAAGTAAGAAATTTAGAAAATGATAAAATTGCAAAAGAAAGATTGGAATATGAATTATCAATAATAAAACAAACTGGCTTTTCTTCTTATTTTCTCATAGTTCAAGATTTTGTAAATTGGGCTAAAAATAATGGAATAAAAGTAGGGCCAGGAAGAGGATCAGCTGCAGGGAGTTTAGTCTCATATCTTTTAAGAATAACTGAAGTGAATCCTTTAAAATATGGATTAATTTTTGAAAGATTCTTAACGCCTGAGAGAATTTCTTTTCCTGATATAGATGTAGATTTTTCTGATGTTAGAAGAGATGAAGTAATAGACTATTTAGCAAAGAAATATGGTCAGGATAAGGTTGCTCAGATTATAACTTTTGGTAAAATAGCTTCGCGAGCTGCGATAAGAGATACTGGAAGGGCACTTGGGCTTCCATATTCTTTATGTGACAAAATAGCCAAACTTATACCTCAAGGAACTGATTTAGAAACTGCCTTAGAAATTCCTGATTTAATCGATCTCTACAATAAAAATAAAGAAGTTCAAAAATTAATAAATATAGCAAAGAGAATTGAGGGAACAGTAAGGCATGCTTCAGTTCATGCTTCAGGTGTTGTAGTAACTCCTACAAAATTAACTGATTTTATGCCTATTCAATATGCTCCTCAAGAGAAAAGAATTATTACACAATATGATATGTATGCAATCGAAGAATTAGGACTTTTAAAGTTAGATCTTTTAGGGTTGAGAACATTGTCTGAAATTGAAACCACAATTAAATTGGTAAAAGAAAGAAGGGGCATTGAAGTTAATTTAGATTATGAAAATCTAAATGACGAGTTAGCATATAAAATTTATCAAGAAGGAAGAACTGTTGGTGTTTTCCAGGTAGAAGGAAAAGGTATGACTGAATATCTAAAAAAACTTAAACCTACAAGCATAGATGATATAAACGCAATGATTGCTTTGTATCGCCCAGGGCCTGTAGAGTTTATTCCTTCTTATATTAAAAGAAAATTTAATTTAGAGCCTATTATTTATTTACATCCTAAGTTAGAACCTATTTTAAAAGAAACATATGGAATAGCCGTTTATCAAGAACAATTAATGCAAATTGCTCAAGTTTTAGCTGGTTTTACTTTGGCTGAAGCGGATGTTTTGAGAAAAGCTATTGGGAAAAAAATTGTTTCTTTACTTGAAGAACAAAAAAATAAAATGATAGAAGGAATGATAAAAAATGGTATAGATAAAGAGACTGCTGAAAAAATTTGGGCTTGGTATGAACCATTTGCAAGATACGGGTTCAATAAAAGCCACAGTGTTTCTTATGCTTTAATTTCTTATCAAACAGCATTTTTAAAAGCTCATTATCCAATAGAATTTTTAACCGCATTATTTATCCATGAAGGCCATGATGTAGAAAGAATTAAAGAATTAGTCGAAGAAGCAAAGAAATGGAACATTAAAATTTTACCTCCAGATATTAATGAAAGTAGGGAAACTTTTACTATTGTTGATGATCATACTATTAGGTTTGGATTAGGTTCTATAAAAAATGTGGGGTCCAAATTAATCGAAGATATTGTTGCTGAAAGAGATAAAAATGGCCCATTTATTTCTATAGCAAATTTCTTAAGAAGGGTAAAATCCAAAGATTTTAACAAACGTTCACTTGAGGCCTTAATCAAAGCTGGGGCTTTTGATAGCTTAGAAGATAGAGGAATATTGTACTATAATTTAGATTATTTATTAGAGTTCGCCTCAAAGCAAAGGAGTTTTGTTTATACTGGCTCAAGGTTATTTGGCGGGCAAAAAGAGGAAGTTATACTTAAACGACAAGGGAAAATCGACATCTTCGAAAAATTAAAATGGGAAAAAGAATTACTTGGTATTTATCTTTCGGATCATCCAATTAAACTTATCAAAAATAACAATTTTATGAAAATAAAAGACATTAAAAAATATAAAGAAGAAATTAAAGTAAAAATTATAGGGGTTATTAACAAAATAAAAAGAGTTATTACAAAAAATAACGAAATTCTTCTTTATGTAGAAATAGAGGATCATACTGATAATATAGAAGTTTTAGTTTTACCTGAGATATACAACTCTACACCTATGATTTGGGAAGAAGGAAAAATTATCTCAGTCATTGGAACATATAATCCAATAAAAAGAGAAGATAGAGTGGTCGCTGAAAAAATTTCTGAGATAAGATGAAAAAGAGATTATTTTTTGCTATTCCTATCACTAAGGGGCTTTATCCTAAAATAGGAAGATTAGAAGACGAAATCGAAAAAAAATTTAAAGTAAATTGGATACCTTTACAAAATTTGCATCTAACTATTTTATTTTTAGGAAATATAGACATAAATTATTTGCCGAAAATTTTTGAAATTATAGATAGAGCTTATATAGAAAATAAAGAAATTTTCAGGCCACTTAATTTAAGGGTTAAAAAAATAGATTATGGACCACCTGGCAAAAAAAGGATGATCTGGTTATATATCGAAAAAAATGAAAGACTGAAACTAATTAAAAATATATTAGAAGAATATTTACAAATAGAAAAAATTCCTTATCAAAAAGAAGAAAGAGAATTGTTACCTCATATAAATTTAGCAAGGCTCAAAAATTTTAAAGATTTGCCAGAAATTAAAAAAGATTTAAACTGGGCAATTATCTTAAACGAACTTAATTTACATGAATCTTATTTAGAAAAGCCTTTTGCTAGATATGAAATTTTGAAAAGTATCAAATTAACGATTTAAAGATTTTTCATAATGTTCTATTTTAATCAAATTCAATTTTATATCTTTAAAAAACTTTTCTATATTCCAATAGGATTCGTTTATGTAAGGGGCCAGGAGCAGGATTAAAACTCAAATGTAAAGTCTTTTTCTTTTAAAAAATTATTCAATTTCCATTGTTGTCTAATAAACTAATTCTCTTTTTTAACTTCTCAAAAAATCGATTTTAACTTTAGAATTTAGATTGCCCTAGCCAAATTCAAATTGGTATTTCAAATCTGAGAAATTGGTGTCCTGCTCTTACCCGAATGTTAACGGAATATATTTTTATTCGGTTCTTTATTAGGATATTTTATTCAGCTTATATTCGGATAAATATTATTATTCGGTCATTTGATTCGGGCAGATGATTCAGTTTTAATTCTGATAGAATCTTTTATTCAGATAAAAATTTAAGCGGATCTAAATATCCATAGTTTTGCGGATTATCAGGAGTATATCCATAACATTTTGTTTCTCTACCATAAATAAAACAATTCGCCTCTATGGGAGACTCTAATGTTGGTTTTGTTTTTATTTCAAAATGTAAATGAATATCTAAAGGAGAATTTTTATCACAACCATCTTCTCCTATTCTCCAATAATTACATCCATAACCCGTAGCTCCTACTTTTCCTATAACCTCTCCTTTCTTAATAAAATCTCCTTCTTTTAATTTTGGATTAATTTCAGAAAGATGAGCATAAAGAGCATACACCGCAGATAGACGCTGATCTAACGCGGATGAACGCTGATCTTTAATATGTTGGTTATCGTTAATATCTACATCCGCATTTATCTGCGTTGTATTTGCGTTTATCTGCGTTATAACTACATTTCCCAATCCATGATCATTTTCTCCGTTTTTTACAATTTTGACAACTTTACCATCAAAAATATTATAAACATTCAAATCTTTAGCATTTGGTAATGGAGCCAAATCTATTCCTGCATGTTGAATATAATCTATCCTTTTATCTTCAGAAAATGTCCATCGATTACGGATGGGGTTGTTAAATCTTTGCCTAATAAAAAATCCTTTTAAATTAACAGGAAAAACAAATCTAGGATTTATTTTTAAATTATCTAAGGTTTTGTAAGAAACAATCAAATCTCCTGGCTTTGCTAAATTAAAAAATTTCTTAGCGTATTCTGTTTCCAATCTTATACAACCACCAGAGAAACTTGAACTTACCTTTCTACCATCCAAATAATAAGGAATTTCATGAATAAAAAAATCTTCATACATTTGAACGGCATAATTCATATAAACAGGGAATAATGAAGAAATGTGTTTTTCTTTTTTGATTCCAACTCTAAAATATCCGGTAGGTGTTTGATACCATTTACCTTCAGGAGCTTGATAAGCTATTGGAATAATTTCTTTTAATTTACAATTTTCAAAAAAATAAATTAAGTTTTTAGATAAATTTACTTCCCAAAGCCTTTTTTCGCATATTTTAGGTTTTATTGAATTTGAATTAGAAAAAATATTAGTAACAATAAAATTATCTTGAAAATTAAAAACATAATTTTTAGGTATGAAAAAGCCTAAAATTACAATGACAAAAATTAATAGTAGCAAAATAACAAAGGCTATTAAGATGCTATTTTTCATTTCTAGACTTATTTATACAATTCTAAATATTTCTTTTTTAAGTAGTTAATAAATGGTTGTGTATCAAAATTTTTATGACAAACTTTATAAATTAAATCTTTTGAAGTATAAGTACTTCCAAATTTATGGATATTCTCTTTAAACCACTCTTGTAGTATATTTATTCCTTTTTCCTTTTCTAAAACAGTTTCTAAATCACCTAAATCTTTTTCTATGCTTTCTAACCACATACCTGTCAAAAATGTTCCTAAAGAATATGTTGGGAAATAACCTATAGCTCCCATTGACCAATGAATATCTTGCAAAATTCCTTCTTTATAAGTTTTTGGCTTTATTTTTAAGTATGTTTTCATAAATTCATTCCAATATTCTGGTGCTTCTTCTATTTTCACTTTATTTTCCAAAATCATTTTCTCTAACTCAAATCTTAAAACAATATGAAAATGATATGTAATTTCATCAGACTCAACTCTAATAAATTCTGGTCTTATTAAATTGAAATAGATATAAAAATCTTTAAATTTATATTTCTTTAAAAATGTTAGATGTTTTTTGCAAATAGGCCAAATTTTTTCTAAAAAAACCACATTTCTACCAATTATATTTTCCCAAAATCTTGATTGAGATTCATGTAAACCATAAGAAACGCCTCTTTGTAAAGGAGTAAATTTTAATTCAGGATCAATATTAAGCTCATATAAAGAATGTCCAAACTCATGGATAGTAGCTGATAAGCTTCTTCTAAAATCTTTTTTATGATACCAAGTGGTTATTCTTACATCATTTAAAGAAATACTTTCTTCAAAAGGATGTGGAGCAATATCTAATCGTGATCTTCCCTGGTCAAAGTTTAAAATTTTTAGAACTTCAAAATTTACTTTTTCCATATCTTCTTTTCGATACGGTTCTTTTTCTAAAGGATGTTTATCTATATAGTTTTTTGATGATTTTATTTCTTCAAATAATTTTTTAAGTTCATCTTTGATACTATTAAAAAAGTTTTCAAAATCTTTTGTAGTCCAACTTTCTTCATATAAATCAATTAAGGCATCATAGGGATGTTCTTTATATCCTAAATATTCTGCTTGTTTTTTAGCTAAATCAAAAATTTTTTTAAGATAAGGTAAAAATTCTTTAAAGTTATCATTTTCTTTAGCATTTTTCCAGGCTATTTGAGCTTTGTTAGTGGTTTTATTAAACTCTTCAATAAATTTATCTGGTAATTTTGATAATATTCTTATTCTCTTTTTAAGGATTCTTATAACTGCTTTTTCATAATCATTTAAATTTTTTTCTTTTTCTGCTTTATTAATTAATTTAGTAAATTCTTTATCTAAAATTAATTTTTTAATCAAAACATCAGCTTTACCTAAAATTATTCCTCGATCTTCAGCAGCTTTTTGTGGCATATAAGTATTTAAATCCCAAGCTGCAAGAGCAGACAATCTTTGAATTGCATCAATTGTTTTATATCTTTCTAAAATTTCCCTGATTAATTTATTCCTAAATTTCATTTTAGATAATTATAAAATTTTTCCTTTTCCTATTTCAATATACAAGAATTCTTTATCAGGAAATTTACTTTTAATTGTATTAAATGCTTTAAAATCAAATATTCCTGAACCAACATAAAACACCCGCTTACTATTTTCTATTAAATTTAATAACCTTTCATTTATTTCTGAAGATAACTTAAATTGCGTAATAAAATTAATACCTTCTTCTTCAAACTTTTTAACAAGTTTTTCAGGAACAAAAGGGAAATAATTTTTTGTAGATGAAACAAATCTACTGGTAAATAGTGCTATTTTTATTCCTTTTTTAGCTAACCTTTTTAAGGTTAATATATAACTAATAGGTATTGAATGTTCTTTAATAAATTGTTTAAACCTTTCCTTAGAAATAAATGCATATAATAAACCTTTAGCAAGAATCTTTGCATCTATATCTAATAAAACTCCATCAATATCTAAAATTAATAAATCTTTTTCTGTTAATCTCTCTTTTAGAGTCTCTATAGCTTCTTTAAAATTTTCAAAAAATAATATTTCTAGTTTTTTAATCCTTTCTTTTTTGAACATTTTTATTTTATTATTTCAACTACTTTATTAACTGGTAATGGAGAAGTAATAATTTTGACTGTTTTAGTCTTTATAATAGATGGTAATTCTTCTTTTCCTATAATTTTATCATCATCTAACCAATAAACTTCTAAATCAACAAAAGTATTTTTATTCCAAAAGCTTCTTATTTGCTTATCAGGAAAAATAAAAATCATACCATCATAATCAACTGGTTTTTTGACAAACATTAGACCTTTTTGCCATTCTTCTGGAGTTTTAGCTTCACGAAGTAAATAAATTTTATTTTCCAGTTCATAAGGTATTAATCTTTCGCTCATATTTTCTATCTGAAAATTATTATTCAAATAAAATTTTCTAAAATAAATATTTTGTATAATCAGAATCAAGTCTGCGTTAGTCTGCATATAGTCAGCGTTAGTCTGCGTCTTTGTTATTCTGCCTAGTCTGTGTTCAGTCTGCTTAGTCTGCGTCCTTATATAAACCTCCACACCACCACCAATCATTGTTTCTTTAGAAAAATTTTGATCAAAAATAAAATTCCCTAAAGAATAAAAAATAAATTTATCTTTATATTTTTCAATATCTTGAATAATATGGGGGTGATGACCAATAACTAAATCAGCTCCAGAATCAATTGCTATTTTTGCTATTTTTCTTTGTCTTTCATTAGCAATTTTTTTATATTCTTCTCCCCAATGGAAACTAACAATTAAAATATCAACTTTTTCTTTTGCTTTCTTGATTATATCCGACAGATTATCATTGACAACTGCAATACCAATTTTATTTTCTTTAACTTCTAAATGTTTTAAGAAATCAGAAAAACCTAAAAATCCTATTTTTGCTCCTTCTTTTTCAATAATCAGAGGTTCATAAGAATTCCCAAAATATTTTATATTATTTTTCTCTAAATTTTTTAAAGTATCTTCAAAAGCTACTTTCCCATAATCAAAAATATGATTATTTGCTAAATTAACAATATTTATATTTGCTTTGCTTAAAGCTTCAGCAACTTCTGGTTTCATCCTAAAAGAATATTTACTTCCAACTTTTATTCCTTTGTCAGAAATAGGACCTTCTAAATTAGCAATAACATAATCAAAAGATTTTAAATAATTAAGTATATTTTCAAATGGATAAATGTATTCTTTGTTTAATTTTTTTATTTTTTTCTCAACATACCTTGTCATCATCACATCACCAACAAAAAGAAGTTTTATTTCTTTTTCTGAGAAATTATTTATAGATGTAGGGGTATTAACTGTATAATTATTATGTTTTGAAAAATCTATTAAAACAATCGAAGAAATAAATATAGGAATACTAAAAATAATAAAAAATTTTCTAATTTTCATTCAATTAAAAATAAATTTGTCAATTGATTATATTTTCGGATTATTTTTAGATCAAAAGTAAAAAACATAATTTCACAAGTTGGGAAAATAACTAATTTTCTTAAATGACCAGAAATTGTTTTTAAATTTTTATCTCCTAAGCTAGCATGAATATGAAGATAAGGGCGGTTTTCTTTTAAAGTCAAGTTTCCTATCAAACTTGCTATTTCTAATTGCTTTTTAAATTTAAACCAGTCATAACCTTTTTTCTTTTCATTGTATCTTCCAATTTCACATTCTTTGCAAGCCCCAATACCATAAAAAAATCCAGGCTTAATTTTATTCTTCTCTGCGAACTTAATTAATGACTCAAAAACTTCTTCATTTGGCTCTATTCTTAAAAGATATTGATTTTTGTTTATTTTTTTTACAATCATTTATCTACTTTTGGTAGGGTAATTCCTTTTTGACCTTGATATTTTCCTTTTCTGTCTGCATAGGAAATTTTACAAGGTTCATCAGCTTCTAAAAAGATAACTTGAGCTATTCCTTCGTTTGCGTAAATTTTTGCTGGAAGAGGAGTGGTGTTGGAAATTTCCAAAGTTATCACTCCTTCGAATTCAGGTTCAAGAGGCGTGACATTAACAATGATTCCACACCTTGCATAACTTGATTTTCCTAAAACAATAGCTAAAACATTTCTCGGAATTCTAAAGTATTCAACTGATCTTGCTAAAACAAATGAATTTGGAGGAATAATACAAAATTTCCCTTTATGCTTTATAAAATAATTTTCTTTAAAATTTTTTGGATCAATTATTTCAGTTGGATAAGCATTATGAAAAATGTGAAATTCATCAGCAACTCTCATATCATAACCATAACTTGAAAGACCATAAGAAATTTTTCCTTTGCGAACTAATTTTTCAGCAAAAGGCTCAATCATTCTATGCTTTTTTGCCATATGCCTTATCCATTCATCATTTTTTATTCCTGCCATAAACTAATTTTAACATACCATTAATTATCTTATTAAATTTTTTACCTCGATCAAATTCGTTTTTAAATTTTTCAAAAGAAGCAGAAGCTGGAGAAAACAACATCACGGATAAACGCGGATACAACGCAGATTTACCCCGATTTTTATCACGCTGATGATCGCGGATTTTTTTATTTTCCTTTATATGCGTTAACCCGCGGTAGACTGCTTCTTTTAAATCCTCAAAAATATTTTCCTCTATTAAAGAATATTTTATTTTCCTCAGTTCTTCAATTAATTTTTTTGTGGCGCTACCATTAAGAAGTATTAAATTTTCTGGTTTAATTTCTTTTTTTATTTTCTTAGCTAACTCTTTGAAATCTAAGTTTTTATCAGTTCCTCCAGTAATTAAAAACAAGTCTTTATATTTTTTAAATCTTTCAATAGCATTAATAGTGGCATCAGGAGAGGTTGCTGCTGAGTCATTAACTATCAATAAATTTTTATCTTTATAAATTATTTCCTGTCTAAATTCAGGAGTTTTCAAATTCAAAATAAAATTTTTAAGTTTTTTAATTTTATCTTGAGGATTTTTTATATTTTTAGATTTTAAATAAAGATAAACAGTCAAAAGAGCGAAAAGTAAATTATAAAGATTGTGCTCACCATAAATTTCTTTAAGCGCAGACACAGGCAGATCTAACGCAGACTTACGCAGACAAGCATTATCCTTATCTTCAATAAAAACTTTCTCATCTTTAATATAAATTCCTCCTCTAACTTTTACTTGTCCGAACTGTCTGCGTTTAGTCTGCGGTAGTCCGCGTAAAGAAACAAAATACACTTGACTTTTTGGTTTTAACCTTAAAAAGAATTTTGTCCAATCATTGTCTAAATTTAAAATTAAATAGTCATTTTCTGTTTGATTTTGGAATATCTTTGCTTTTATACTTGCATATTCTTCAAAACTTGAATATCTATTTAAATGATCATTATAAATATTAGTAATAATAGCGATTTTGGGTGCCTTAATTATAGACACGGACTGGTTCAGACTTAACACAGGCTGTTCTAACAAAATTTGATCTGCAATATTATTGTCTATCCGCGTTGATCTGCGTTGTGATCCGCGTTTATCTGCGTAAACAGAATATCCGCGTTTATCCGTGTTGAATCCGCGTTCATCCGCTGTTCCAATATCTATCCGCGTTAATCCGTTCACAAATCTGCGTTCATCCGCTGTCGGATAAAACTCTAACTGAAAAGAAGAAATTTCTAAAACAGAAATAGTATTTTCTTTTGTTTTGTCTAAAATTTTGAATAAACTTTTTTCTGGCTGATTTCCTCCTAACAACACAGACTTGGCTGAAGATAACGCAGACTTGGCGGAAATACTTTTCTGTTCAGTCCGCATTAAGTCTGTATAGTCTGCATATTGTCCGCCTAGTCTGCGTTCAGTCTGCAAAGTCTGCGTCAATAATTCATATATCCAAGTTGTTGTCGTTGTTTTCCCTCTTGTTCCTGTAATAGCAATAATATCTCCTTTAGCATATTTAAAAAATATATAACAATCATTAACCACTTCTTTTCCTTTCTCTTTTGCATATTTTACCCACTCACTTTTATAACTAACTCCAGGATTAAAATAAACAATATCGCAAGAATCTATATCTTCAAATCTATGTTGCCCTAAAACATATTTTGCTTTAATTTTTTTCAATTTTTTAATTGATGGCAAGAGTTCTTCTTTTGTTTTTTTGTCAGTAATAATTATTTTGGCTCCATTTTTGTAAAACCATCTTACAGCCTCAACTCCTCCACCCAAAAGACCCAAGCCAAAAATTAAAACTTTTTTACCTTTAAATTTTAATTCTCTTTTCATTTTTTATCTTAAATCTCCTGAACCTTTTAATTTCTTTCTATTTTTTCTATCAAAAACTTTTTCTAAATTTTTCTTAGCTACTTCTTCAAAAGAAATACCTAAATCACTACATAAATTAGATAAGTACCATAAAATATCTCCTAATTCTAATTTAATCATTTCTAAAAAATCTTTATTTAACTTTCCTTTTTGATCTCTAAAAATTTTTTTGAACTTTTCAAAAACCTCTCCAGTTTCTCCAGCTAACCCCAACAGTGGATAAATAAATTTCTTTCCTATTTTAGGATAAATAGCGGTTTTTCTTGATAATTTTTGATACTCTTCAAAGGTCATCAAAATTAATTATATTAAAGTTTAGATATCTTTAATCTTTCTAATAGTTCATCTGGATCTATTTTTATTTTAGGTAATTTAGGCCAGGTATCTAATTTATCATTTTTAAATCTTGGGAAAAGATGGAAATGAAAATGGAAAACAGATTGTTGCCCATCTTTGCCACTTGCATGAAGTAAATTTGCACCAGTAACACCGATTTTCTTTCTGTAAGCTAAAGTTAATTTTTTAGCTGTAATTATAAGTTTTGATAATAACTTTTCTGGGATATCATAAAGGTCTTTATAATGCTTTTTAGGAACTATTAGAGTATGTCCATAAACTTGTATTGTTTTAGGCAAAAAGCAAATAACATCTTCATCTTCATAAATAATTCTCGCTGGTTCCTTTCCTTTTATTATTTTGCAAAATATACAATTTCTCATCTCTTATATTAATAGTATAACATTAATATAAAACAAATTAGAGATATTTTAAGCTAATTTAAGTTACTTTATGTTAAAATTAAATTATGAAAAATTTAAAAGTCCGGGATTATAAATTGCCTAAAAATTGGAAACCGGAAAATGATTTTGAATGGCAGTGGTATTTGATTAGGAAAATAAATTATGGAGACTTTAAGGGATTAAAAATTGCTCTAATCAAAAAACATTGGAGAAAAATTAAAAAATACTTAACTCCTAACAAAAGACTTTTATTTGAAATTTTTTTTAAATATTATGGAAAGATTCTAAAATGAAAATTTTAGTAACAGGAGGAGCAGGTTTTATTGGCAGCAATTTAGTTGATAAATTGATTGATGAAGGTTATAAAGTTTTTATAATTGATAATCTTTCAAGTGGTAAGAAAGAAAATATAAATAAAAAAGCAATTTTTTATAAAACAGATATTTGTCATTTAAATAAAATTTTGCCATTGTTTAAAGGAATTGATTATGTTTTTCATTTAGCAGCTAATCCAAGAGTTATTTTTTCTGTTGAAAATCCAATTGAAAGTCATAAAGTAAATGTTGATGGTACCCTAAATGTTCTATATGCAAGCTATAAAAATAAAGTTAAAAGATTAATTTTTGCTTCAAGTTCAGCAGTTTATGGAGATATTAAAAAATTACCATTAAAAGAAAATATAACTCTAAATCCAGTTTCTCCTTATGGACTTCATAAATTGATTGGTGAATATTATTGTAAGTTATTTTCAAGTCTTTATAATTTAGAGACAGTTTGCTTAAGATATTTCAATGTTTATGGACCAAGAATGGATCCATATGGACCTTATGCTTTAGTTATTGGCAAATTTTTAAATCTTAAAAAAGAAAATAAACCCCTAACAATTTATGGTGACGGCAAACAAACAAGAGATTTTGTTTATGTTGACGATGTTGTTAAGGCAAATATTTTAGCAATGAAAAGTAAAAAAGTTGGCAGGGGCGAGGTTATTAATATATGTTCAGGAAAAAATTATTCAATAAATTATATTGCCAAATTAATTGGCGGAAGAAAAATTTATCTTCCAGCAAGAAAAGGCGAAATGAAACATACATTAGGAGATAATTCTCTGGCCAAAAAACTTTTAGGATGGAAACCTGAGATTAGTTTGGAAGAAGGAATTGAAAAATGCGAAGGGATTAATCAATGAAAAAATTATCTATTATTATTCCTTGTTATAATGAAGAAAAAACAATAGAAGAGTTGTTGAATAAAGTAATAGATGTTGAATTGCCAGAAAATTGGAAGAAGGAAATTATTGTCGTTGATGATGGTTCTACTGATAATACGAAAAATATTTTAAAAAAATATAAAGACAAAGTTAAGATTATATTCAAAAATAAAAATGAAGGTAAGGGCGCTGCTCTTAAGGAGGGATTAAAACACGCTACAGGAGATTATATTCTTATTCAAGATGCAGATTTAGAATATGATCCTAATGATTATATAAAACTTATAGAGCCTATTAACAAAAACGAAGCTCAAATAGTTATAGGTGTTAGAAAATTTAACAAATTTAACAAATTTAATTTATTTTATGTCGGCGGAAAATTGTTGACAAAAATTTTTAACTTTTTTATCGGTTCAAATTTCTCTGATAATGCTACCTGCTATAAATTGTTTCCAAGAAAATTAATTCCTCAAATTTTAAAATATAAAGAAAATGATTTTTCTTTTGATAATGTGTGCTTGAGTTATGAACTTTTTAAATCTGGTTTAAAAATAAAAGAAATTGAAATAAACTACAATCCAAGAAAAGAGGGTAAAAAGATTAAAATAAAAGACGGTTTCATTGTTCTATTTAAAATTTTTGATATTTATTCAAAAACAAAAAGAGGTGAAAACCTTATAAAAATTTTATCAGTTGTGTTAATAATTTTTATCTATGCCTTATTGGCACTTAGTAATATTGATGCTCCATTTTTACATATTAGCGAAGATAATAATGGTTTATACGGAGTAGTAGTCATGAATTGGCTAAATAAAGGAATACTGAATTTAAAGTTTGGCATGTACACAAAAGATTTTATAGATAGTAATTTTGATCCAAGCAATTTTTATACTCATCACCCAGCATTCTTTTTAATTCCTACATATATTTTTTATAAAATTTTCGGAATTTCAGAAGCTATAACAAGGTTGAGTGCATTTTTTGTTTATTTAATCTCTTTAATAATATTTTACTTAGCTTTAATAAAAATATTTAATCAAAAAACTTTGCCTTTACTAATATCTTTGGTATTTGCAGTTCTTCCTTCAAGTATATATTACGGGAAATTATTAGAGGTAGCAGTTTTTGGAGTCCCAACAGCGTTAATTACATTCTCTTTATTTGTTTTTTATAAATTTAAAAGTTCAAAATTAAATTTAGCTTTATTTCTAATATCAATACTAATTGGCGGGTTGACCAATTGGTTTTATTACTTTATGCCTTTATCTATTTGGCTATATGTGTTGTTTTTCGGTGATTTTAAAAAGAATGAAAGGCGTAGTTTATTGATTTTTATTCCAATTTTTACAATTTTTGCTTTTCTTTTAAATTTCTTGCATTTTTATATATTGAAGGGGCCAATTTTTTATGAAGATTTAAAAGATGCCTTTTATGGAAGAAGTTGGAATATTCCGTTCATTCCGTGGTTTTTATCTATATGGGGCAGATTAAATCTTAATTTTACGACTTTCTTTTTAGCGACATCTTTCATAGGATTCATTTTATTTATTAAAAATTTTAAAATTTTTCATATACTTTTACCATTAATTTTCTTTCCATTATTAATTCTATTTGTTTTTAGACAATGGTCTACTCATCCCTACGGTGTTATATTTTTTTCAGGAGCAATAGCAAGCTTAACAGGGATAATTTTTTATGAAGGATTTAAGAAAAATACTTTAACAGGGGTAATTTTAGTGATTTTAATATTTTCTTTAGGTTATTACTTCTCTTCTAAGCAAATGGATATTTTTTACAATAAACTTTGGATATTAGGCCCTAAAGATATAGAGTTTTTAAAAATTATTAAAACAAATCTAAAAGATTATGATCTTTGTGAAGCTAGAAATGACATAGGAATAGGTTTTGATGGTATAATTCAGTGGTATATAAGAAAAAATATTTTAAAATCTCCTGAATGCATAAATAAATCAAAAATAGTTTTAATAGGAAATCCAAATTTCGGTGAATTTTATCGGAATGAATTAACTAACTTCTTAAACAATGGATATAAGTTTATTGGCTGCTTAGATTTTTGGTGTGTTTTAGAAAAATGAAAGAAGAAATAAAAAAAATTTTAAAATATGGAGTTGGTGGAGGGTTAGCATTTTTAATTACTTTTGTATTAACATATATTTTAACTGAAAAAATTCATCTTTTTTATTTAATCTCAGCAATAATTGGGTATTTATCAGGATTTTTAATTAATTTTACCTTTCAAGCTTTTATAACTTTTAAAACTAAAACAAAACTTTATTTTCAAAGATTTTTAAAATTTTGTTTCTTTCAAATAATGGGTTTAGTTTTTTATTCTCTTCTATTAGCTTTTTTTACCGAAGTTTTAAATATTTACTATTTGTATTCATTAATTTTATCTTCTGGTTTAACTTATATTTTAAATTTCTACTTAGCTAAAAATTTTGTTTTCACTTAACCATTCTTATATCATAATATGAGTATTGAAGATTAGCCTATTTTTTAAAAAAAAATTAAAAAAGAGTTCAACTTTTAGTATTTTATGGGTTTTTGGATAAAATAACCCTAAAAACTACTTGAGCAAAAATAAAATTAATAATCAAAAAAATAAGGATAACATAGCGATTTTTAAATTTTTACTCCAACTTTAGTTTAGTTATAAACCAAGATTTAAATTTTTAAAAGTTGGGGGAAGCGGCGAAAAATTATCATAAATATAAAATATATTTTAAAATTTAATCAAATGAAAGTCTTAATAGTTATAACGCACGGAAACATAGGGGGGGCAACAAATTTTGTTTTTTATTTAGCAAAAGGATTGAAAGAAAGCGGGATCGAAGTTAAAGTCGGCTTCGGTGAAGGAGAATATTTAAAAGAAAAATTAGAAAAAGAGCAAATTGAATTTGTAAATTTTAACTGGTTAAAAAGAACTCATAATCCACTATCTAATTTATTCTTTATTTTTGAAATTAAAAAATTTTTAGACAAAGAAAAATTTGATATTTGCCATTTTAATTCAACCAATGCTCTCTTGGGTGCAATCGGAGCAAAAATTTCAAAATCAAAACCAAAAACAGTTTTTACGCTTCATGGTCTTTCGATTTTAGACCCAAACTATAAAAAAAATTTATGGTTAAAACCTATTTATTGGTTGATTTTTAAATTTTTGCTTTTTTTCATTGATATTCCTGTTTTTGTTTCACAAAAAAATCTAGAAGATGCAAAAAAAATTAAATTGACAAAAAAGGGGATTGTAATTTATAACGGCATTCCTGAACCAGAATTTATTGAAAGAAATATCGCCAGGAAGTTTTTTGAAGAAAAAATAAAAATTGATTTGAAAGATAAATTTTTAATTGGTTCAATTGGGCGATTACACTATCAAAAAAATTACGAATTTTTAATTGAAGTTTTGCCTGAAATTTTAAAAATAAAACCTGAAATAATCGTGATTCTCATTGGAGATGGGCCAGAAAGAAAAAAATTAGAAAATTTAATTAAAAAGAAAAAGTTAGAAGAAAAAATATTTTTAATTGGTGAATTAAAAAATGCTTCAAAATATATAAAAGCCTTCGATTTATTCGTTTTACCTTCACGTTATGAAGGTTTATCAATCACTTTAATTGAAACTCTTTTTGCTCAAGTTCCAATTTTAGCTTCCGATGTTGGAGGGAATAAAGAAATTGCTGGTGAAGATTTTGTTTTTGAATTAGATAATAAAAATGATTATCTTTTAAAGTTCAAAACAATCTTAGAATCTTCTCAAGAGATACAAAAAAAAGAAGAATTTTCTTTATTATCTATGATTTCAAATTATTTGCAACTTTTTGAAAGACTTCAAAAACTTTCTCAACGTTAATTCCTCTAACTAATTTTTCATCATAATCTCTCCTATAAAAAGCTTCTTTCAAATACGGGTTTATAATTTTTTCCATTATATTGTAGCCATAAATTTCCCAAGGGCTGGTACACAAAAACAAAGCGATTATTCTTTTTCTCAAATACAAACCAAGATGCATTGCTAATGTATCCCCGCAAATTAAAACATTAGCTCTATCTATGTCTTTCATATAATCAATTAAACTTTTTCTTTGTTTTAGATAAAAAACTTTATAACCTGCTTTTTCTATTTTCTTTTTCAATTCATCATAATAAGGCCAAACTTTCATTGGCCAAACTTTTCCGGCTCGCTTTTCTATTGCTACGACGATTTCTTTTGTTTTTAAAGACCTAACTTTATAATTTAACCAATACTCTTCTCCTTTAAATTTTTTCCCAATCATTTCAAATAAAATTTCTTGATAACTTTTTCTATTTTTCCATTTCAACAAGTCTGCTTTTTCTTTCCCATATTTTGAAATCAAACTCATATCGTACCATTTCCTACTTTCTTTTGTGTAATAAAGTTTACTTCTATTAAAATCAAAATAAACTCCAATCAATTTTTTTGTTTTTAATTTACTTAATCTTTTTGCTAAATTTTCATCTTCTTCTAAATTTAAAATTAAATCAAAACCTAAATTTCTTAAAATATTAATCTTTTCTGGAGTCAAAACTTTTAAATTTTTAATTTTTGGCAAAATCTCCAAAGCTTCTTTTGAGGTTATCCAAAAAATATTTCCTTTCAAAACTCTCAAAATAGGCGTTGTCCTTACCACATCACCTAAAGCTCCAATTTTGCAAATCAGAATATTTTTCATAATAAAAAATAGCTTTTTTCATAATATTTGACCATTGATAATTTTTACCAATTTCTTTTGATTTCTCTGCCATTTTTAAAATTAAATTTCTATCTTGATAAAAAATTTTAATTTTTTCTGCTAAATCTAAATAATCATTAACTTCAATTAAAAAACCGTTTTCTCCACTTTTAACATATTCATTAAAAGAGCCTACATTAGTTGCAATTATAGGTATGCCGTAGGCTAAAGCTGTGCTAACTATACCTGACTGACTTGCTTTTTTGTAAGGGGCTACTAAAATGTCGCACTCTTTAATTAATTCGCAAAGTTCTTCGTTTGAAATCCAATAGTTTTTGAAAATAATGCCAAGCTCATTAATTTTGTTTTTTAAATCTTTATCAATTTCTCCTCTTCCAGCAATCGTCAATTTAATTTTCAAATTTTCTTTTTTTAAAATCTCATAAGCTCTCACTAAAACATCTATTCCTTTGTAATTTTCTAATCTTCCAAAAAACAAAATGTCTAAACTTTCTTTATTTAGATTAAATTTTTTCTCAAGTTTAGGGCAAAGATCGCTATGAATTCCCAAAGGTAAAACTTCAATGGTTTTATTAGGAACATATTTTTTTATACTTTCTTTCATGAAGTTGCTATAGGTCAAAATCAAATCTGCCTTTTTAACAAAAAATTTTTCAAAAAAATTCATCAAAAAAGCAGGTTCTTCTTTGGGTTCAAAAGGGTCATCATGCACTCCGTAAAAAATTTTGTATCTAAAAATGGGACAAAACAAATAAACAAAAATACACCATATGTGAAAGTGAGTTATATGAACAATATCAGGTTTAATTTTTCTTAAAATTTGAATTAGCTTTATCCATCTAAAAAACAAGAAAGTATTTATTAAAAAGCTAAAATAATTTGAAGCAAAAGTTTTTATTTTAATAACTTTTCTGTATTCTGAATCTGTAAATTTATCGTTTAGCTCATTTCCTTCAGAAATTAAAATATGGTGAAAAAATTTATTTTCTATCAAAGCATTTGACATCTCTAAAGAATCAATCGCTCCACCACCAAATTTTTGTAAAGATAAAAGTAAAACTTTAGGCATTGTAAAACAATAAAAATTTATCTTCTTTTATTTCTAAATTTAAAACTTCTTCAATCGCTTCAATAACTTTTTCTGGTGGCAATTTCTTCAAAGACTCAGGCCCATTTTCGTTTTCATTAATAACCCATTTGTTTATCTTTTCATAGCCGTACAAACTATCAACACCCAAATACGAATTCATTATAGGACATATTGTAGGAACTTTAAATGCAATACCAATGTGAATAAAAGAAGTATCGTTCGCCACTACTAATTTTGCGTTTTTAATTAATATACATAAACTCTCCAAATCTGTCTTCAATACTAAGTTAATAAAACTTTCTCCAAAAAAACGTTCAAAATCTTTTATTTTTTCTTTTGATTCTTTTCCTCCAACAACAACTATTTCTAGTCCTTTTTTCTCTTTCAAATATTTACTCACTTTAGCAAAATTTTCTACTGGCCAATTTTTTTGTTCACTACTACTTCCTAAACCAATTACTGCATAATTTTGAGGTATTAATTTGTGATTTTTTAATAATTCATCTAAAAATTTTTTTTCGCTTTCTTCATTAATTTCAATCTCTGTTTTATATTCAACATCTTCTACAATGCCTATTTCATTTAACCTTACATTTGGCTCTAATTCTTTTATTATTTGAGAAATGAAAAAAGATTGTTTATAAACGTCAGACGGAAAAATATTCTGAGGCAAGTTTTTATCAAAATAACTCCAAACTCTAATTTTTTTCATTTTATTTAAAGAAAATATAAAAAAGCGAGTGTAAATTTTATTTAAAAACTTTTCAAAATTACTGGGCGGAGTTTCGTCATAAACATATAAAGTTTTAGGTTTAATGCTTAACCCCAAAGTCCACAGAAAATTTTCCCAAAAAGGAAGTAAAACAATCACTTTAGAAAACCCAAAATTTTTTAAATTTTCAGATAATTTTGCAAAATAAAAAGGATCAATTTTCGCTTTAGTGTAATCAAAATACAAAATTTCTTTAGCATAAGGAAATTTCAATTTATAAGGTAACAAATAATACACTTCAAAATTATTTAAATATTTTTTTATAAATTCGCAAATGATACTTCTTTTTACTACATCTCCAATCCCTCCACCAAAAATTATTAAAATTCTATTATCAATTTTTTGATTTTTAGTTCTTTTAAATTTTGAAAGAAAATAGCCAATTAAAGGAACAAAAGTTTTTATTGCTAATTTTATTTTCTGTTTCATTTTGGTAAACAAAATAGATCGTTTGGGTCTTTTTTGCTTTTTTTAATTTCGTAATTTTTGATTTCTTTTTCAAAAATTTGTTTAATTTCAATTTCGAATGATTGACTATGCAAAGAGATTCCCAAAATTGGCCTAAACTTTTTGATTGTTTCTATTCCTCCTTTTAAAACTTCAATTTCATATCCCTCTACATCAATTTTTATGAAATCAATTTTTCTTAATTTTTTTTCACTAACAAAATTATCTAATGTTGAAATTTCTATTTTTTCTTTTAGATCAAAACTTTGAAAAGGTCTTTGAACAGGAGAATCTTTAATAGTACTGTCACCTGGAGCCCACTGTCTTATTAGTATTTCCTTTTCTTCTGCTTTTGAAGCAAAACCAATTTTATGACAATCAACATTATCATAATCTCTTGTATTCCTTTTTAATACATCGAAAACAAAAGAAACAGGCTCGAACGCAAAAACCTTTCCTTTTTTAATTAAATTTGCAGAAAAAATAGTAAAAACACCGATATTAGCTCCAACATCAAAAACCACAGAATCTTCTTTTAAAAAATTTTTTAAATTATACTCATCATTAACAATTATCTGGCCAATTGATCCCAAAACATCTTCTAAATTAAGGTAATAAAAATTTTTACCCAACAAATTTAAAGATCCGTCTTCGTCTAAAACTTTGTTTTTTAAAAGATAATTTTCGATCTCTTGATTGATTAATTTTTGTCTTTTCAAACTTATTTCTGGCGGTCTTTTTGTTACAGGTTTTAGCATCCAAAAAAGTTCATTTAAAGAAATCTTCTTCTTTAAAAACAACATCAATAATCCTAAAGCCTTTCTTTTCCTATCTCCTAATATAAAAAATGGTCTAAAAGTTTTTCTTTGTATATTTTTTAAAAATTCTGTTATTTCAATTGCCATATATTAATTTTACTATTCTTTCTCTTTGAATTTTTGAAAATTCTTCCATCGTCCACTCTTTTGCTTTTTCAATATTATTTTTTGAAATTTGTTCATAAATTTCAGGATTTTTAATTAAAAACTCAATTTTGTCTACAAATTGATTTACAATATCTTCGTCGGCTGAATAATCAACTAAATAACCATTAATTCCATCTTCAATAACTTCTTCCGGACCACCGCACTTAGTTGCAATTACAGGTAGCCCTTGCGACATTGCTTCTAAAATGGTCAAGCCTAATCCTTCTCCAGGTTTTGATGTAAATACTAATATATCAGACTCTTTTAGAATTTCAAACAATTTTCTTCTATCTTTAATCCAACCAAACATTTTTACATTTTCATTTAATCCCAATTTTTGAATCAACTCCTCCATATTAGCTTTTAGCTCTCCGTCACCAACTAAACTTAAATTAACATTATAACCTTTTTCCTCTAATGCTTTGGCTACCAGAATAGGAATATGGGGATTTTTTTCTTTAGCGAATCTGCCAACAAAAATAAGAGCAATTTTTTCTAAATTTATGGTTTTTGGTAAAGAAATATCTTCCTTTTTAATACTTGAACTTCTTATCAAAACACTATTTTTTGTTTTATACTTTGACATCAAATACTCACTCAATATCCAACATTCATCTGCTAAAAATTGGGATAGTTTCTGCGAAGCTAAAAGGAAAATTTTTAATAATTTATTTTTCTTTTTACGATAATTCCATTCCGGGTAATCTCCTATAATATAAACAACAAACTTTGCTTTTTTACAAATTAACTTCAATAACAAAAATTCAAAAACGACATATTCGAAAAAGGGCGCAAAAACTAAATCAATATCTTTTAAAATTTCTCTATTTTCCCAAATTTCTTTTAGGGTTAAAAAAATATTTATCAATCTATCTAAAATATATCTCTTTTCCTCTCTAAATTTTGGGCCTACAAAAAAAATTCCATTTTCTGACCCTCTGTTGTAAATATAACCATCAAATCTTTCATTCGTTTTAAGTCCAATTAATACTAGTTTTTCAATTTCTTCAAATTTAAAACCTAAAATTCCAGTCTTCTCATACCATAAAAGACCATTAGAAATCAGAAAGTTTTTTTCTAAGTAGAATTTATTTTTTGTAATATAACAGATATTCATTTCTTTTCAATTTTTTTAAATACATAATTTGCCTCATGAGGTATATCATCTCTTAATAAATCCTGTTCATTTATAATACTCAAATTGCCATCATTATCTATTTTAAAAACTCTATATCCGTTGTTTAATAAAATATTTACAGCTTCTCTATGTAAATCATCAGGAAAAAATTCCATTATGATTATTGGGTTATGTTTTTTAAGTAATTTGAAGGCGCCCCTTAAAACAAAAGGTTCTCCTCCTTCAACATCTATTTTTATTATTGTCGGTGGTTTATGGTCCAGAATATATTCATCTAAAGTTGTTGCCCTAACTTTTATAACGTTATATTTCCTAAAATGGGAGTGTTTTATTAAAGAACTGCCACCCGAGTGCCTATCTACTTCTCTGTCATAAAAGTCTATTTCCCCAGTTTTATCTGATAAAGCGACTTGATTTAAAAATGTATTTTTAAAAACATCTAACCTGGCATTTTCTCTTAACAATTTAAAAATTTTCGGATTAGGCTCAAAAGCGTAAATTTCTCCATTGGTAATAAATTCCTGAGCCAAAAGAGTATAAAAACCATAATTAGCACCAATGTCATAGAAAACATCCTCATTCTTAAAATTTTTAATTAAAAACTTAATTATTTTAATTTCGTTACCATATAAAGTATTAAAAAAATATAATGCTGAGGCATCCATATCAGCGAAATATACGTAAATATCTCTTCCCCAGAAAGTTTTAGCTCGCTTCCTAAAATCCATACCCAAAACATTTTTCATTAAAATAGCTAAAAATTTTAGAAAAGATTTTTCTCTAACTATAAAAGAGCGGATTATTTTTGAATCAATATATCTTAAATACATGTTAACTCTTGGCTCTATTTTGCTTAATAAACTTAAGAATTTTTCTTTCTTATCCATTTTCAAAAACCTCCAAATATTTCTCTGCGACTTTTCTAATGTCTAATTTTAATGCATCTCGCTTTAGTTTTCTGCCAAGCTCTTCCCTAAAACCTTTACTCTCAACTAACTGCCTCGCATAATTTATAAATTTTTCTTCATTGTTTGCTACTAAAATATTATTTCCAAACTCTTCAATATAAATTTCCCTAAAAATTACAACAGGTAAACCAACTGCCATTGCTTCTAACACTACTATTCCAAATCCCTCTTTCAACGATGGATAAAGAAAAATATCGCTTGCTTTCAAATAATAAGGAATTTCATCTGAAGGAATAAAACCTAAAAGCTTCACTCTATTTTCTAACTTTTCTTTTTCTATTTCTCTTTTCAAGTTTTCGTATTCATCACCATCACCAATAATTAAAATATAAAAATCATCTTTTTTTATCTCATTTGCTACTTTTATTAAAAATTTTTGATTTTTAAACGGAGTTAGTCTTCCCACACAAATTCCTAAAACACCATCTGGTAAATTTAATTTTTTTCTTAACTCTTCTTTAGTTTCTTTAATTTCAAATCTTTCTGTATCAATTCCGTTTGGAATCGTTAAAATTTTTTCCTTTATTTCTGGGAAAACACTTTTCAAAGAATCAGCGGTTGCCGAAGAAACAGTAATTATTTTTTTATATTTTCTCAAAAACCAAAGATAAATTTTTCTTGTTAAAAAATTTTCTTTTTGTTTTTGAAAATGATGTGCATAAAAAATTTTAGGTTTTGTTTTTAAAAATAAAACTGACAAAGGAACTAAAAACACAGCTGGGAAACCATTTGAAAGCAGAATATCTGGCTTTTCTTTTTGGATCAACTTTCTCAATTTGAAAGTTTTAGGGAGTAGCTTAAAAAATAAAAACAAATATTCCTTTTTTGTCGGCGTTTGTTTAAATTCAATATCAGTCAAATTGAAATATTTAACATTCTCTTCATTTAAAAATCTTTCAAATTCTGAAGATTTATTCAAACAAATAATTACATAATCTATCCCCTTTTCACTAAAAACCTTTGCCTGATCCAAAAGCAATCTTTCGCCTCCTCCAAATTTTACTGGCGAAATTAAAGATAAGATTCTCATACAAATAAATTTTTACCGAGAACGCCTAAACCAATAATGCCAATTTTCTTCTATCAAGATAATTTTAACATAATTTCATATCAAAAGCTTATAAAATGGTAAAAATTTTATTATTGTTTTGTTTAATTTTATTTCACTATTCAAAGATAAATTTATTACCCATGCTTCTTTGGGATGATATTTATCAATAAAACTTCTCAATGAACTTTCAACTAATGGTTCTTTTAATTTTTTATATTTTGTTTCTATCGGAATAACTTCTTTACCAAAATCAATAACAAAATCAACCTCTGCTTTATCTTTTGTTCGCCAAAAGTGAATTTCTGCTCCTGTAAATCTAAACCTTTCTTTTAAGACATTAAAAATGAAATTTTGGAAAAGAAACCCTATGTCAGCTGAATATTCAATTTTACCAAAAACACCTGAAGCATAATTTCTTAAACCTAAATCATAAAAATATATTATTGGTGACTTCGTAATTTCTTTTCTAATATTTTTAAAATAAGGAGTTAATTTATGTACTACAAAAGTTTTTTCTGCATACCAAAGATAATTTTTTAAGGTTGGAAGAGATATTCCTAAAGTTGAAGATAATTCTGAATAATTAATTAATCTACCAATTTGATTCGCTAAAATCTTTATCAAAGAACTGAAAAAATCAATCCTTTCTGATTTAATTAAATATGAAATATCTTTCTCTAAATAACTTCTATAAATTTCATCCATGATTTTTATTTTCTCGTCAAACTTTTCCTCAAGAATTACTCTTGGATAACCACCAAAACTTAGATATTCGTTAAGCAAATTTTCGATTTTTGTTTTTTCTATTTCAAAGAATTCTTCGAGTTTTTTTTCGTACTGATAATTAGTTTTAAAATTAACAAATTCTTTAAAGGAAACTGGGTTTAATTCAAAGATTCTTTTTCTGCCAACTAAAGAATCGTGAATTTTTTCTTTTAATTCTAAGCTACCCGAACCAGAAACAATAAATTTATATGGTAAATTTAGATCATATATTCCTTTAAGGAAAATTCCTGCATTTTCTTTTCTTTGGATTTCATCAATAAAAACATAACCTTTTTCTTTACCAAATTCTAAATTTATTTTTTTTATTAGAGCTTCTTGGGAAACAAAATATTGTTTGTCTACTTCAACATCAAGATTTAAAAATAGCGTTTTTTCACCTTGCTTTTCTAAATATTCTTTTAATAAAAGCATCAACGTGGTTTTCCCAACCTGCCTGGGGCCGATAATTAAAGAAATTTCTTTTGCTGAAAGATGATTTTTAAGTTTTTCAAATAACTCCCTTTTTATTATAACCATACTTATATTTTAACCCGAGAATTTTGAAAGTCAAGTTTGAAAAATCTCGTCATAAGTTAATAAAAATTTTATTTTTCAGATTTTAGAGCGTTATATAAAATTTTTAAATATTCTAAAACTTTCGGAAGTTCGTCGTAAATTTTGCCAGCTAGGGTTTCACTATAAAGATGGGCAGTTTGATTTCTTTAGGTGATCTACAAATTATTCCTCTATATTCTTATAAATAAGTTTTAAAGTTTTCCAGGCTAAGTCTACAGCGATTTCAAATTTTTGTATATCAGAGTCTCTGTTAATTTCTGTTTTTTCTAATCTTAAATTTTTATTATTTATTAGAGTTAAACTTTTAATTTGGACCAATCATCAACTTTTTAGCAATTAGATATTTAATGTAAAGCTGACAAGATTGTTCTAATTTAAAAGCACAAAGATCTAATCTTTTTTTTAAAAAATACTCGGGGCGTTTAAATAAAATTTTTTGCCCGTTCTTTTAGAAATTTAATATCTTTTTTAGTCATAATTTAATTTTATAACAAAATAAATTAGTACTTTATCTTTGTTTTTGTCCCCTTAACTTTATTAAAAAATCTCCTTAATGATGTATTACGAATAATAACTTTTACTTTTTTTTCTTTTTTTAAAAAAATTAAAAGTTCATCAATAAAACTTCTTGATAAAAACTCTACTTTGGATAAGTCAAGGTAAATCATTTTTGATTTTTTTAAATTTTTCTTCAATAACTTAATTAATTTTCGAGCATCATCCCTAAAAACTAAGGCTTTTTTTGTTAATTCTATTTTCATTTTAAAATTTTATAAATATCTAATCCTTTTATGGGTACTACGATTGAAATTTCTACTCCTTTTTTAAATAATATTTCTTTAAATTGGATTTTATTTCTAGTTATGGTTGCTGACGCTCGACCGCTTTTAATTATCATTTTACCATTCAAATACTCTACTAGTTTTCTTATAGAAAAAAGTCCGTAACCTCTTTCTTGTAAATTTTTAGTTGATAATCCTGAAAGTGCAAATTCTATAGCAGATATATCATCTTTGGGAATTATATTTTTTGAAATATATGAATTTCGAAAGCCTATACCGTTATCATAAACATATAAATATATTTTTTTTTCTTTTCTTATTATTTTTGTAATAATTTCTTTAGCCTTTGAGTGCTCTTTAATATTGTCAAAAATCTCACCTATTACATATATTAAAAACTGTTCAAATTTTTTATCTAATTTTTCTTCTTTAATTTTTTCAATTATACTCTCGAATTCTTCATTTAGATTTTCAAACAAAAAATTTTTTCTATAGATGATATTTTCCATATGTAAATTTTAAAAATCTTTTTTTTAAAAATTCTTTTTAGCCATAATTTAATTTTATCAGATTTTCTAAATTCTTCTAAAAATATAAAAGCCAATATTAAAAGTTTACATTTACGAGTAGTTATGGTTCAAAAACTATACGGATAAAAACTATTAATTAGAATTTTCTCGTTTTTATAAATATTTCAATAAATTTTCTTCAATTTTATCCCAATTTACAACATGCCACCAAGCTTCAACATATTCAGCACGTCTGTTTTGATATTTTAGATAATAAGCATGTTCCCAAACGTCAATTCCCATAATAGGTATATCTCCATTCATCAAGGGGCTATCTTGATTTAACATTGAATAAACTTTTAATTTTTTATCAGAAGTTATAACTAGCCAAGCCCAACCAGAACCAAAATGTTTAATTGCTGTTTCAGAAAATAATTTTTTAAATTCTTCAAAACTTCCGAAATTTTTTTTAATTTCTTCTTTTAATTCCCCCTTTGGTTCACCTCCGCCATTAGGTTTCATTATTTCCCAAAACAAAGAATGATTATAATGTCCTCCACCATTATTTCTTACTGCGGTTCTTATTTCTTCAGGAAGCTGATTCAAATTTTTTAATATTTCTTCAAGTTCTAAATTATGAAACTCTGGATATTTTTCTAAAGCAGAATTTAAATTATTAATATATCCTTGATGGTGCTTAGTATGATGAATCTCCATTGTCATCTTATCAATATAAGGCTCTAAACCGTCATAAGAATAAGGAAGTTGTGGCAAAGAATATGGGTATTTCATTTTTATAGAAAATTATTTTTTTACGACCTTAATTTTTCCATATAAAATTTTAACTCTTCAAATAAATTTTTTAAAAATTCTTTATAATTTTCTTTTTCATTTTCAAAATTTCTTACATTAGAGAAATAAATAGCATTTCTAAGTGGTATCATCATAAATTCAATTAAAACAAGTCTTAAGCTTTCGACCATTCTAGCACCACCTAGTTTTCCTACAGAAACTCCACAAATACCAACAGGCTTATGGTTAAATTCTTCATAAAATTCATCAAGAAAAAGTTTAAGTTCTCCTGGAAACGAATGATTATATTCTGGAGAAACAATAATAAAGCCATCTAAACTATTTAAAATTTCTGACATTTTATTTCTTTTTTCTTCGCTCATACCACCAGTCCAAGGTTTATCAAGCCAATCTTTAACTTTTATATATTCAACTTCAAAACCGAAATTTTTTGCTTCTTCAAAAACAAAATTTGCAACTTTTTCAGAATTAGCTCCTTCTCTTCCTGTTCCTAAAATTATTCCTATTTTCATATTTTGTATTATACCACAAAAATCAAATTGGCAACTTTACGTAAAAAGTGCTACCTTTGCCAAGACCTTCAGATTCTGCCCAAATTTCTCCTCTATGCGCTTTAATAAATTCTTTAGCAATATACAAACCTAAACCACTACCAGCAATTTTTCTATCAATTTTTCCTCTTTCAAATCCTTCAAATATTTTTTCTAAATAATCTTTTTCTATACCCCTACCAGAATCTTGAACTTTTATTAAAACATAGCCATCTTCCTCTTTAACAGAAATTTTCACAAATCCAGAATCTGTATATTTTATCGCATTATCTACCAAGTTTGAAATAACTTGTTTTAATTTTTCTTCATCTCCTTTAATTACAATATTTTCTTTTTCTATATCTAAAACAAATTCTAATTTTTTCTCTTCTGCTCTTATTTTATAAAAATCATAAACAAATCGAACCACTTGAACTATATTGATGTTTTCGAAATTATATTCCATTCTTCCTTCTTCAATCTTTCTATAATCTAACAAATTATTAACAAGATTTATTTCTTCATTAATGTTTCGATAAATTTTTAACAAAACTTCTTTTGCTTTATCTTGAATTTCTCCATAATATCCTTGAATTAAAAGTTCTAAAAATCCTCTAATATTAACCATTGGTGATCTTATTTGGTGAGAGGCTATTGATAAAAATTCCGCTCTTATTTTATTTAATCTTTCTAACTCCTTATTAAGTTTCTCTAGTTTTTCTCTCTGTTCGACTTCTAACAAAACATATCTTATAAGTAAAATCCCTAAAACCAAACTAATAACAAACGATATTAAGTTAATTTGAATTTCTTCTTTTTGAAAAGATCCCAACATTCTAAAAAGAGAAAAGTACCATAGTAAAAATATTAAAATTTCTGCTGTTATTATGGGTATATTGAACAATCTGTATCTAAAAATAGCTATGGCGAAACAAATAATACCTACAAAAGTAAAAAGAGGGCCGAGCCAGGTATAATTGTAAATTCTAAAATAAGGGAAAATAAGATCAACAATTAAAGCTGGTATAGAAGATAAAACAATCCCGATGAAAATTAAAATATTTTGAATTTGATTTAAATACCCCTTTATGAAAAATAAATTTCTAAATAAGATGAAACAGGATAGTAAAAATAAAAAAATTATTAAAAAACTATAAACAGGGTAAAGACTACCTAACTCATAACTAATACCTGTTGCCTCACTTACTATAGTTTTCGTAAATATTATTAGATAAATAAAAAGGATTGTAACGATTACTAAAAATACTTCTATGTCTTTTAAGATAGTAATATTATAAAACCTAGAAATGAAAAAATATAGAAACAATGGAATTAATAATCCAAAAGAGTGAGTAAGTTTTAACCAGATATATCTATCGCTAAAAATTAGATTGTAATGGAACCCTAAAATTGAAATAGTCCATAAAGAAGTTGATATCATAAAGAGTCCATAAAATATACTAGGAATATCTTTATATCTCTTAAGAATTACACTAAAGCTTAGAGTAAAAAGAGATAAAGCTAATGAACTAATTGATAAAACCCTCCAATCTATTAACATTTAATATTAATAATTTTAACGCAATTTAAGTATTTTAATTTATTTCAATATTTTAAGTAGTTTAAGAAAAATATTGTAAAAAAATAGGTTCTTTATAATAATTTCATTTTCTGATTTTTTATGGAACAAAAGTTTAAAAGAAAATATTTTGTTAAAATAATTTTCTATATCATTCAAAAAATAGTAGATAGGAATTACAGGATCGTTAGGATCATTAAAGTACTTATATAAAATTCCATTTTCAGGATATCTTTGTTTGTAATTTTCTATTAAATAAAATGGAACTTTTAAATTTTTCAATCTATAGAATAATTTTGTTTTGATGAAAGCATATCCTGCTTTATAGTTATTTTCCTTGGCATATTTGGCTATTGTATTAAAAATCATCAACATTGTTATATGTCGAGGTAAATAAGTCGAATTTTTAATTTTGTAAGGCGCAACTACTAATCTGCTTATTTCTATTTTTGAATTATTGGGTATTTCTTTCATTTGTTCTGGTTCTTCAAATTCAAAATATAATTGAGTTGGTAAAGGATAGTCTTTTATTACTCTAGCGCTACCTATGATCTTATCATTAACTTTTGCTATGAAATAGTCACATTTATTTTGTTTATCATATTCATCTAGGTCTAAATTATCTTTTAATTTTTCAGGCTCTATATAGTTTTTTTCTTTGTAAATATTAAATCGTAAGTTAAACATTTCTTTAAGTTCTTCTTGGGTAGTTGGTATTCCCAAAAAAATGGTTATAGGATTGTCTTTATAATTTAAAATCAGCTTATTTAAAATTTTCATTTTATAGCGTAATTTAATATCGCCTGATTTGCATATACAAATTCTGTTTCAGATACATATTTAAATTTTGCTTTTATTAAAAGTTCTCTCTGTTCTTCAAAGTCAAACAAGTTTTTTCTATCAAATTGGTGCACTTTTTGAATTTTAAAATTATAATAAAACATTTTGATTGTAGGTATAATTAATTTTATTACAAGATAAATAGTTTTTAATAGACCATCCTTTTCTATGCTTTCTTTAATGCTCGCTAGATATATTTTTAAAGGAGAAAAATTTTTATGAATATTAGATATAACAATTAAACCACCGGGCTTTAAAACTCTTTTAAGTTCCTTAATAACTTCTAATCTTTTTTCTCTAGGGATATTATAGATAACATTATTAGAAACTATTTTATCGAAATAATTATCGTTAAATGGAAGGGGCTTTGTTAAATCATGTAAACATATAGTAGCATTTGGATTTTTATTTTTGTATATCTCTAAAGCTTCTTTTGAAAAATCTAAAGCGATAACTTGGGCAGATTTATTTTCTATTAAAACTGCTAAATTACCTGTACCTGCACCAGCATCTAAAATTTTTTCTCCTTTTTGTGGATCGAGGATTGACAATATTTTGTTTAAAAGATCTTTATAAGGAGGTACCATATTTAAAATATCGTAAACTTGAAAATATTTACTCCAAAATTCCGGTGGTAATCCTTTTTCTGATATTTCTTCTTTTAGTTCAATTACTTTATTTCTTAAAAATTGTGCTGATTTTTTTAAATCTTTTTCAGGTAGTTCATAAATAGGTTCTCCAAATTTAACTAATAATCTCTTTTTTCTTAAAAATAAATCAAAAATTGTTTTTAAATTTAATTCCAATAAGTGACCATTAATTAAACCAATAACAGGGACTATTGAAACATTAGTTTGTTGATGCAAAAATACAACACCTATTTTAAATTGTCCTAAATTTTTTTCTTTTATTATTTTACCTTCGGGGAAGATCCAAATTTTTCCATTATTTTTTAAAATCTCTATAGCCTTTTTAAGTTTTTCTTCTAAAGCAATGGTTTTGTCTCCTCTTTTAACAGGAATAGATCCATTTATCCTTACATATAAAGCAACAATAGGAGCAAGTATTTTTGCAGGATTTCCCTTAAAAAAATTAAAATATTCTTCAGCTGCTATAAAGTGGATAGGTGCAAAATTAAAAGGTAATGAATAGCCGTATATAATAGGATCTAGCCAATGCTTATGTGGGGCTATAAAAATAACTGCTTTATTTTCAAAATCTTTTAAATTTTCTAATCCAACTACTTTATGATTTAAAAAAATTTTCAGAAATAACCAAATAAATGGATAAATAATTTGCTGAAAGATTTTTGCTATCATTTTATTGAAAGATTCTTAAAATAATATTATAACACGAAAGAAAAAATTAAACCAGAATATGTTAGGGAAAATATTAAAAGGGAAATTAAAAATTTTGTAAATAAAATTTTAGAAGGGGAGGACTTTGAAGAAATTTGGCAGGAAATAATTAAATTTTGCGATGATTTAAAAAATAGAAGAAAAGATTATTTAAATTGTTTAGCATATCATTGGTTAATAGGAAGTACTCCGCAAGAAAATAAACAATTATTTTTAGATTTTGAAGGAGATGATTCTATTTTAAAGTTTATAGCTAAATTAAAAGAAAAATATAAAATAAACTAATATTTTGTTCCTATTTGGTAGATTCTAATAGCATGTTATGGTCTAGTTGAAATATAGATATGACAATTTGCTATTCTTGATGTTCTTACAGGAGCATTAATTCCTACATTTATAACACCTAAAGACTGTGGATTTAAAGGATCAGAAATATCGAAAGCTTGAATTAAACCAATTGGAGTTGAGGTAGATGGATCTCCTCCACCACCATATAACCTTTTTTGTTCAAATATTTCTACTGCTTGCAAAGCATTTCCTGGATCAATAGGACCATAAATTGTATCTATAATTCTAACTATTTGAGGATTATATAAATTAGAAACATCTATAACATACATTTTCCCATAACCATTTATATTAACTACAGCATAAGCAACATTTTGATAAACTTCTAATTGAATATGTACTGGTCCTGGTCATGCTAATGTTAAATTAGATATTTCTATAATATTAGGGGGATTTCTTGGATCCAATATTCTAAAATTAATATCCCCATCGGTTAATAGGTAAATAATTTTATCTTTAACTATCATGGTTCTAGTTGTTGTATTTGTTTCATATGAGCCTACAATAACAGGATTAGTAATAGTTGAAACATCTATTATTCTTATGCTTCCATTTGTACTCATTATATAAACTAAATTATCTTCTACAAAAGTTGCATCTGGCCAGGAAGCAGGAACAGTAACACTTGCTATTAAAGGTGGTCCTTTTGGTCTTACTGGATTTGATATATCATAAATTTCTAATTTGCCACGTGATCTATTATGAAAGAAAAAGTAATTATCCTTTACTGCTTTAGGACCTGAAACTCCTTGTCCTGGAATCCAGGCATTTGAATAATCTGGATATACGCTTCTTATAATATCAAAAGGATTTTTGAGATCTGTAATATCTATAATATGTTCTTCTGGATCGTAAAACTCATTGCAGAATAACCACTTATCAGTAGCTGTATTATCTGTCCATGGTCTATCTCCTATTGGAAAGATTGACATTAAAGTTGAAATTTCTACTGATCCTTGATATGCTGACATACATAAGGGTGTTTTAATATTTTTTATTTCTCCAACTTCAATTAAATTATCATTAATACCTCCATCGGTTTTAGCTAAATAATTATCGGATTTTTCTACAGGAGATGTTATTTTAAAGTTCTCACCAGAAACAGTAAATCTATAAAAATAATTATTTTGATTTATAGGATCAACAGGCAAATTAGAAATATTAACAAAATCTTTAAAATTAATAGGAATCCAGCCTGTACCATCTATATTTTGAGGATTAGCTGAACATCTATATTCATAACCAGAAGGAAGCGGTGGTAATTTTCCTATCCAGTTAGAGCAGGCTGGAGAGTTATCAGGAAGAGAAATATAAACTACATTAGAAGAAGCATAATTAGAAATTCTAAAATTTGGATCTAAACTCATAATAGCATTAAGAGCTTTTTCTATATTTTTAATATCTGCTGCTCTTTTAGTATCTCTATAGCTTTTGGCAATTTCTGTAGGCTTTAAAGCATGAGTTATTAAAATCCCTAATATAGATAAAATTGTCAAAACAACTATAATTTCTATAAGGGTGAATGATAAAATTTAAATTGATTTTTATTAAAAGATTCCATAATTTAATTATTAAAACATAAACCTTGATTTATATTTAAATCAAATTTTATCCGCATTAATCTGTTCTATATCCGCATTTATCAGCAGATTGCGGAGGGGGTGGGATTCGAACCCACAAAGGCTTAACGCCAAGCGGCTTTCGAGGCCGCCCCAATACCATTCTGGCACCCCTCCAAATTATTTAATATCTACAACTTATCATTAAGCCCCATTCTATTTTTGTATTTGATAAGGGGGTGGTAATAGCATTGGAAGGGGTAATAATTTTAATTTCACCTGACCCAACCCTGAAATTAGCTTTTTTGCTTATGGCGTTGTAAACAATATGTGCAAATTTTTTATACAATTTATTTTTTTGATCATAAGCTCCATCAATAGCTTGAAAACCGATTCTACTTTCTGACCTTAATTCTTTTAAGGTTATTCCTAATTTAAATGTTTTGTATTTATCATTTATCTTTACTTTAAGTTCTCCGTCTATACGAAGTTGGGTAATTATTACATCTTTTTTATCGCTACTCCCTCCTATCATTAATTCATGGCAATAATTAGTACCAACTGCTTCTATTTTGCAATTTAAAGTTCCGGATGCTATTATATCATCGCCGAGGCTAAGCTTAAAAGATACCAATTGTTTTATATATTGAATGGCTTGATTTTCATCTTTAAAATTTATATTATCCAATGTCCTCTGGATAGCATGTATAAATCTACTTGTATCTGGATTTTTTAATATATCCACCAATTGATCATTAGCCGGGTTAGCTAGATTACCTAAGGCCCATTTGAATAATTTTCTTTTATCTTCTTCTTTAGGAAAAATACATCTACTAGGAGGGGGCGGTGGTTGGAAAGGTGGTTGGAAAGACTGAGAAATTAATTTAAATTTACCTAGATAATTACCTAAAACTATACCTAAAATTACAACAGCTATAAAAAACACAGTTTTTAAAATTGCCTTTTCCAGCTTTTGATTTCTATTTTCTTTGTTCATTATTTTTCATTAACTTAAAATTATAAAGTTATAATCATATTATACCATAATTACTTTAACTTTAATTTTTTTAATATTATTAACACAATCTCTAACTTAAATTATACTATAAAAAATTATACTATAAAAATTATAAATTATTTTTAAAAATTTATCTTAAGATATTTAAAATTTTTTCTAAAATAGTAATGATGAAGTTTTTAATTGCTAGCCAAAATTTTATAATATCTAAACCTAAATAATTTTTAATAAATTCTGGTATTTTTGAAAAATCTAAACCAGTAGCTTCTTTAATAAAGTTCCAAAAATTGGTCCCACCAGTTTTTAAAGTATTTAAAAGAACTTCAATATTAAAATAAGGTTTTAACCACTGCCAAAAGCTTTTGGGTAAAATAGCAAAAAGAATAATAATTACTAAAAAAATTATAAAAATCCTCCAAATTATTCTAAACATCTATGATAATTTTTCTAATGCTTTTTCAATTAATTTTAATGTTTTTTCTTTGCCTATAACTAGCATTATATCTATTGGTGGTGGAGAAGCTTCTAATCCTGTCAATGCCACCCTTAAAGGCCAATAAGTATATCCTTTATCTTCGCTTAAAGAATCTAAAACTTGTTTAATATATTCGTAATTAAATTTATCTTCAGGAATGTTTTCAATGGCATTTTTAACTTGAATTAAAGAATTCTTAATTTGTTCAAAGGTATAATCTTTCCAAATAAGAAGTTCTTTATTGTAATCAAAATCATAATAAAAGAATTTTACTGTTTCAAAGATTTCTCTTATTGTATTAGCTCTTTCTTTGCCTAGCTCTATAATTTTGTAAATTTTTTCCTTAGAGTATTCTGTTTTTTCTAAATAATATTTCAAATCTTCTAAATAAGGATCATTTAAAATTAGATTTTCTATATCTTTAGCTAATAGTCTTTTCATATAAACTTTATTTAGCCATACTAATTTTTTAGCATTAAATACTGCGGGTCTTTTTTCTACATCTTCTAATTTAAATTCATTAATTATTTCATTCATAGAAACTACTTCTTTATCTCCTTTAGGATGCCAACCTAACAAGATTAAGAAATTAATAATAGCTTCAGGTAAATAACCATCTTTTCGGTATTCTAAAACACTTTTTGCACCATGCCTTTTTGAAAGTTTCCCACCTCCTTCTCCTAAAATTAAAGAAATATGGGCATAAATTGGTGTTTTCCAGTTCATAGCTTTAAAAATTAAAATTTGCTTAGGAGTATTTGGAATATGTTCTGCTCCTCTTATAACATAAGTTATTCCTTGATAATAATCATCTACCGGAGTAGCTAAATGAAATAAAGGTTCTGTTTCTGATTTAGCAATTACAAAATCTCCTATTAAACGCAGATCAAATTTAATTTCTCCTCTTAAATAATCTTTAAAAGTTAAAATCTGTTCTGGTACCTTTAATCTTATTACATAGGGAATATTTCTTGATAATTTTTCATTTACTTCCTCCTTAGAAAGCTTAGCGCAAGTTCCATCATATCTAGGAGGTTCACCTTTAGTAATTTGCATTTGTCTTTTTAAATCTAATTCTTCTTTTGTACAAAAGCATCTATAAGCCTTTCCTTTATCAAGCAGTTCTTCAATTACTTTTCTGTAAATTTCTGTTCTTTCTGATTGAAATATCGGACCTTCATCAGGATTTAAGTTAAGCCATTTTAAGCTTTCAATAATATCATCAACAAACTCTTTTTTAGATCTTTCTTTATCTGTATCTTCTATTCTTAAAATAAAAACACCTTTTTGGCTTTTTGCAAAAACAAAATTAAATAATGCAGTTCTTATAGAACCTAGGTGTAATCTGCCTGTTGGCGAAGGAGCAAACCTAACTCTTACCACCATTAATTAAATTATAATCGTAGATTTCTTTATAAGCTGGTATTTCTAAAATTATTTCTGTACCTTCATTTTCTTTAGATTTTATTTCAATTTTACCTTTATGAAGTGAAATAAGGCTATAAGCTATATACATTCCTAAACCAAAACCAGTAGGCTTAAGCTCTTTAGCTTTTTCGCTTCTAAAATATTTTGTGAAAATTTTGTTTAATTCTTTTTCACTCATACCTATTCCTCTATCTTTTATTTTTATTAAAACATAAGGCCTCTCTTCTAATTTTTTAATTTCCACTAAAACTTCTCCACCTTCTTTGTTATAATCAACAGCATTTTCTAACAAAGGGAAAAGAATGAAGAACATTAAATTTTTATCAAAATAAAATTCTTTTGCATTTTCATCAATTTCAATTTTTACTTTTAATTTTTTTTCATTAATAGAGTATTCTAATAAGCTTAAAGAAGATTTAATTAATTCTTCGATATCATTTTTTTGTATATTCAATTCTAGTTTCTTAGTTTCCAACTTATTAGCAATTAAGATAGATTCTGCTAAAAAAGTTGTTTTATCAATGATAAATAGAGCATTATCTATTAAAGAAGGATCATCTAATTTGTTTTTATCAATACTTTCTAGCATCCATTTAATTTGGTTTAAGGGCGTCCTTAAATGATGAGCAACAAGATTTAAAAATTCTACTTCCTCTTTTTCTTTAGAAATTAAAGGAGTTCTATCTATTACTATTTTGCAATTATATTTTTCATTTTTAAATAAAATTTTAGTAGTCACAATAGTCCAATAAATTTTATTTTGCCACTCTACATTAATAGTTTCATAGTCTTTATCAGAATCTAAAACCTCTATTGAACTTGCAGTTATAGAAGGGAAAAATATTAAAGCTAAATTAAAATAAACTGGATTTTTAACTATCCATGTTCCTATCTCTATATTTAAAAGATTTTCTTTATTAAGCTCTACTAATTTTGTAAAAGCATTATTTACAAATTTTATTTTGTAATTATCATCATAAAAACATATAGCGGTATTTAAAAAATTTAAAAAATTTTCTAACTCTTCAAAAAATGGTTTTTTCTTACTGAATAATTCTTCTTTATAAAAATAAAACCAAATCAAAATTATTATTATGATTAAGCCTATTAAAAATAAAATTCCCAACTTTAATTGATTAAATTCTTGAAGAAAAAGCAAAAAACCAGCAATTAAAAGCAAAATAAAATAAGAAAAAAGAGAAAATTTATCTTTATTCATGTCTTAATTTCTGCTAAATCTTTGCCAATGCTTACTTTCACTTTAAGAGGTATTGAAAATTGAACTACATTTTCCATTATTTTTTTAACTTCTTCTTTTATTAAATTAATTATATCATCAGAAACTTCTAAAATTAATTCATCATGAATTTGTAAAATTATTTTAGCTTTGTTTTCTAGATTATTATTTTTTATAAATTCATAAATTTCTACCATTGCTTTTTTCATAATATCTGCTGCGGTTCCTTGGATAGGAGTATTAATAGCAATTCTTTCTCCTTTCATAACTTCGTTGTAAGCTCTTGAATATAACTCAGGTATAAATCTTTTTCTTCCGAAAATATTTTCTGCATAACCATATGTTTTTGCTTTTTCTATTAATTCTTTAACCATTTTTTGAACACCAGGGAAATTTTTAAAGTAAGAATTAATTAATTTTTTACTTTCTGTTAATGACAATCCTGTTCTTTCTTTAAGGCCTTTAGGCGAAATTCCATAAATAATACCAAAATTAATTATTTTTGCTAATCTTCTTGTTTTTTCATTTTCTTCTTTAAATAACAATTTAGCAGTAATAGAATGGATATCTAAATCCTGTTTAAAAATACTAATAAGATTTTCATCTTGAGAAAGTTCAGCAGCAATTCTAAGTTCTATTTGAGAATAATCAAAAGAGACATATTTAAAACCATTTGGAGCAACGAAGCAAGTTCTTAATTTTTTAGCTAATTCTCCTTCTACAGGAAGGTTTTGCAAATTTGGTTCTTCAGAAGAAATTCTTCCTGTGGCTGTTCCAGTAATTTCAAAATTTGTAGTTATTCTTCCATCGGCTCTTATAAATTTCAAAAGATTTTCAGAAAATGTTGTAAAAATTTTCATTTTTTCACGATATTCCAAAATCTTTTCTATAATAGGGTGTTGATCTTTAAGTTTAATAAGTTCTGATTCTTGCGTAGAAATTTCTCCTTTAGGTGTTTTCTTTAATCCTTTGGTGGGCAATTTAAGTTTTGTAAATAAAATGTATCTTAGCTCAATAGGAGAATTAATGTTAAAAGAAGTTCCAGCAAGTTCATAAATTTCTTTCTTTAATCTGTTTATTTCTTCTATTAAAAATTCTTTAAAAGATTTTAATTTTTCTCTATCTAATAAAATTCCATTTAATTCCATCAAGCCTAAAATTTGACTTACTTGTTGATCTAAATGCAAAATTTCTTCTAAATTAAATTCTTTAATTTTGCTTTCTAATTCATTAGCAATAGATTTATAGTTAAGTAAAATGAAATCTAAACAATCCTTTAAGGTCAATAAAGGTTTTGATGAGTAAATATTTGTTAATTTTTCTAAGGTTATTTTATTGTAAGTAGTTACTAACCAAAAAGCTATTTTGAGATCAAAGAATTTATTTAAAGGCAATTGCGTATTCATTATCTCATAAAATTTTTTAAAAAACTGTTTAAGGTCAAAAATATAAATTTTTTCAGCGTTTATTATTTTTTGTAAATTATCTATAGTAACATCTAATTTAACAATTTCATTATCAAAAGATACATAAATTTTATCTTGATGCAAAATTACAAATATTTCTTTTAAATCAGAAGGTAATTCATTCTTATACTGAGACGTTGTTGTAAATAGACCAACCTTCTGATCTTTAAATAACCTTGCTATAATACTTTTAAAACCTAATTCTTCTAATATTGAAAGTAGCTGTTCTTTAGATGGTTTTTGATATTTTTTGAGTTGTAATTCAATTTCAACATCTTTAATGATTGTTGTTAAGTCTTTATTTAAAATTAATCTATCTCTATTTTCTAAAATAGCTTTTCTTAATGAATATTCCAAAAATCCTTTCTCAGCAGCTTCAATAATTTTTTCAATATTTCCATATTTTTTAATTAAATTAATAGCAGTTTTTTCTCCTATTCCTTTGATGCCAATAATGTTGTCAGAAGGATCTCCTACTAAAGCCTTAAAATCAGGTAGTAAATACGGTTCTATATTGAATCTTTCTAAAACTTTTTGTCTATCATAAACTTCGATTTCTTTTATCCCCTTTTTTAGAAAATAAATATTAACTCTATCATTTGCTAACTGTAAAGTATCAAGGTCACCAGAGAGAATAATTACTTTTTTATCCTTATTTTTTTCAGCTAAAGTTCCTATCAAATCATCAGCTTCATAACCTCGTTTCTCTGCTATCTGGATATTAAAAGCTTGGAGTAATTTTTTTGAATAACTAATTTGAGTTTTTAAATCATCAGCTATTTTTGGTCTTTGTGCTTTATATTCTTTAAATTTTTCATGTCTAACAGTTAATACAGGAGTATCATAGCAAGCAACAATATAATCAGTTTTTATCTCATCAAGTATTTTTAAAAGAACATTTGTTAATCCGTACAAGGCATTAGTAGGTAATCCTTGAGGAGATCTTAAAAGAGGAATAGCATGATATAATCGGTGAAGTAAAGAATTTATGTCAATTAATAAAAGTTTTTCTTCCATTTTTTGTAAAAAGTTCTACTTTAATTTCTCTTTGTTGTTTTTTAATTTTTTTAATTTCTATTAATAAAAACTCCTGCTTTAAAAATTTAATCATTTTTTCGCCCCATTCAATGACAAATAAATTATAAGAAGATTTAAGTTGTTTTTTTAAATTGATTTTTAAAAGATCTTCAGGTTTAATTCTATAAAGATCGATATGGTGCAAAAAGTAATTTTTGTCAAAAATTTTGAAAGGATAAATCTGCCATAAAATAAAAGTCGGGCTTTTTATTTCATAAGGAATTTTTAAATTTTTAGCGATTTCTTTAATAATAGTTGTTTTGCCAGCTCCTAGATGACCTTGAAATAATATAACTAATTTTTTCTTTTTTTTGAGATGATTTTTTATAAGTCGAGTTAAACTTTTTGCAAACCTTTTTGTATCTTTTAAGTTCTTTAGAATCATTTAAAAATATTTTAAGCAAAATTAAATCCCGCGTCCATTTAAATGGACGCGGGATTTTTGTTTCTTATTCTATTTCTTCTCCTCCTTCTAGTTCCTCTTCTTCTTCAAAGTCCTCTTCTGTTTCTTCTCCCTCTTCAGGCCATTCTTCCCATTCTTCTTCCTCCCATTCCTCTGTTTCTTCTTCTAATTCGCCTAAATCTTCTTCTAGTGCTTCATCATCTTGCAAAAGTACCAATTTCTTATACATTAAAAATCTAAATTTTAATTCGACCTATTTAGTGTTTGTATAAACTTCATAAACATCATTATTTTCTAATAATTCTTCGATTAACTTATTTACTTTATCTTCTGTGTCCTTATCTTTTATTTTAACATAATTTTTAGGAACAAATTGTATTTCTGTGGATAAAACCTGGATATTTTCTTTTTCTAAAATAATTTTTGTTTTAAATAAATTCTCTACTGAAGTGTATAAAATTGCATTATCGTCTTTTGTTTCAAAATCTTGCAAATATTCTGAGAGTTTATCAATAATTTCTTCTTTAAAATCTGCTTTGTTTATAACTAAAACACCTTTTTCTTCAAATAACCACATTACCGAACCTGGCTCTGCCAATTTCCCCTCATATTTATTTAGAATTTTTTTAACTTCTCCTATGGTTCTATTTTTATTATCTGTAGCACATTTTATCAAAAGAGCAACACCATTTGGTGCATAAGCTTCTAAAATAATTTCTTCAATAACAGTTTTATCTAATAATCCTTGTGCTTTTTTAATATTTCTTTCGATTGTTTCTTGAGGTACACCAAATTCTTTAGCTTTTTCAATAGCATTTCGTAATTTTGGGTTGGTTTCTGGATTTGGATCTATCCTTGCAGAAACTAAAATAGCATTTATTAACTTTCCCATCAGTTGACTTCTTTTTTTATCTAATAAAGCCTTTTTATGCTTTACCTGTGCCCAATGTGAATGACCAGCCATCTAAAAAAAGAAAGATATTTAATAACAAAGTACAGTTTCCCGCGCCCTAAAACAGACGCCCATTAGTACCCCTTGCCTTAACCGGTTACCCGGCTTCCAGCTGGGGCCTATCAACCTGATGATCTTTCAGGGGGCTAAGAGGCCTTATCTTGGGGTGGGCTTCGCGCTTAGATGCTTTCAGCGCTTATCCCGTGGCAGCTTAGCTACCGGGCGATGCCCTTGGTAGGACAACCCGTAGACCATTGGCTGCCCCAGTCCGGTCCTCTCGTACTAGGACCAGCTCCCCTCAAGCCTCCAAGCGGTGGCCACAGATATGGTCCGAGCTGTCTCACGACGCTCTGAACCCAGCTCACGTACCCTTTTAAGGGGCGAACAGCCCCACTCTTGGGACCTTCTTCAGCCCCGAGCTAGGGCGAGCCGACATCGAGGTGCCGAGCGTGGCCGTCGATGTGGACTCTCGGGCCACACCAGCCTGTTATCCCCGGGGTAACTTTTATCCGGTGTCTCCGGCCTTCTTACGAAGAGCCGTCGGGTCACTAAGCCCGGCTTTCGCCTCTGCGCGGCTTGTCAGCCTTGCAGTCAGGCCAGCTTATGCCTTTACACGTCCATCCTGGTTTCCATCCAGGACAAGCTGACCTTTGGGCCCCTCCAATACACTTTCGGAGGGCTCTGCCCCAGAGAAACTGCCCGCCACCTACTGTCTGGATAGGTTTATCCTATCCATTAGTGTAATGCACTTGAATGGCGGGTGTTCCATTGGCGGCTCCACCCTCCCCGGAGAGAGGGCTTCATAGCCTCCCCGCTACGCTGTGCACCCAAGTACATTACACAATAGGTGACTGCAGTAAAGCTCCCGGGGTCTTTCCGTCCCGTGGCCACTACCCCGCGTCTTCACGGGGATCGCAGTTTCACCGGGCATCTCCCCAAGACAGTTCCCCAGTCGTTACGCCTTTCATGCGCTCCGGAACTTACCCGGAAAGGAATTGCGCTACCTTTGGACCCTCAGGGTTAGGGCCGACATTGACCGGGGCTTAGAACCGCGAGCAATCCTGCGTTTAAAACGCAGGATTACCCCGATTCTTTAACCTTCCGGCATCGGTCAGGCGTCGCCCCCTATACATCCTCTTTCGAGTTGAGCAGGGAGCTGTGTTTTTGGTAAACAGTCGCCAGGGAAACTTTCGCTGCGCCCAGTGCTGAAAAACACTGGGAGGGCTTCTCCCGAAGTTACGCCCGCTTTTTTGCCGAGTTCCTTGGGGAGACCTCACCCGTTCGCCTTAGGCTACTCGCCTCGCCCACCTGTGTCGGTTTTCCGGTACGGGCACTTTTGTCTTAACCTTAGAGGCTTTTCTTGGAAGGCTCTTCACCTCCGTTGATAAAGCCGAAGCTTTATCTCCTCTCCTTTCCCGAAGTTTGGGCTTTGAACCCTGTGGTCCGGATTTTCCTAGACCACACTTCTTGGAAAGGAGAAAGCCTTAAACCATTAAGACTCGGAGGCTTATTTCCTTCGTCACCCCATCGGCAAAAGACAAAAGTGGGGCCGGAATATTAACCGGCTGTCCATCGGCTGCGCCATAATGGCATGACCTTAGGTCCCGCCTAACCCTTGGCTGATTTCCATTGCCAAGGAAACCTTGGGCTTACGGCGTCTCGGGTTCTCACCGAGATTGCGGTTACTCCTGCTGGCATTCTCTCTCCTTTACGCTCCAGAACTCCTCGCGGAGTTCCTTCATCGCGTAAAAGATGCTCCCCTACCTCCAGCACTCTTTTTTAAAAAGTGCTGGATTACAGCTTCGGTGGCGAGCTTAGCCCCTTAAATTTTCCGCGCCCTTCACCTCACTTAGTGAGCTGTTACGCACTCTTTAAAGGGTGGCTGCTTCTAAGCCAACCTCCTAAGTGTCTTAGGTGAAGGACAGCGTTCTCCACTAAGCTCGCACTTAGGGACCTTAGCTGGTAATCTGGGTTGTTCCCCTCTTGTCCATGGAGCTTATCCCCCATGGGCTGACTAGGAGAAACCCCTACAGGCATTCGGAGGTTAACTGGCTGGCTGGGCAAAGCCCTTCACCAACCAATTAGTGCTCTACCTCCTGTAGGGTATTACCTCCCGCTAGCCTGAAAGCTATTTCGGGGAGAACCAGCTATTACCGAGCGCGATTAGCTTTTCACTCCTTACCGCAGCTCATCCCACGGTATTGCCCGACCGACGGGTTCGGGCCTCCTCCCGTCTTTCGACGGGATTCACCCTGGCCACGGTAAGATCGCTCGGTTTCGGGTCTCAGGCCCTCTACAGAAAAAACCGCGCCTCTTTTCGACTCGGTTTCCCTTTGGCTCCGGCCTTAACCGGCCTTAACCAAGCAGAGGACCTGAACTCGCCAGCTCATTCTTCAATAGGCACCCAGTCACCCCGAAAAACAGGGCTCCTGCTCTTTGTGGGTCAGAAGTTTCAGGCTCTATTTCACCGGGCTCACCGCCCTGCTTTTCACCTTTCCCTCACGGTACTTGTTCGCTATCGGGCACCTGAAGTATTTAGCCTTGGCGGGTAATTCCGCCTACTTCCCCCAACGATACCTACCGTCGGGGTACTCAGGAACAAACCCAGCAGAGAGAGACTTTTTTCGCCTACGGGGCTTTCACCCTCTATGGCGGCCCATTCCAGGGTCCTTCGGCTAAAAGTCTCTTTTGTAACTCTGCCTTGTGGTATAAAATTCCATGCACCAGAATTTTATACCACAAACGGGTTTGTCCTATAACCCCCAGAATGATTCTGGGTTTGGGCTTTTCCCCTTTCGCTCGCCGCTACTCAGGGAATACCAATTGGTATCTTTTCCTCCGGGTACTGAGATGTTTCACTTCCCCGGGTACGCCCTCAGCACTATTTTAGTGCTGAGTGATCTCGGTTCACCGAGACCAGGTTTCCCCATTCGGAGATCTCGGGATCAACGGTTCCTAGGCACCTCCCCCGAGCTTATCGCAGCCTAGGCGCGTCCTTCATCGCCTTCAGGTGCCAAGGCATCCACTTCTGACCCTTAAATGTTTTAGGACGCGGGAAACTGTACTTTCTCTAATCTCAAAACTAATTTTTTGTAGAGAACGATAAATTACATCATTGCATCTTTTCATCAATTAAGCATATTAAATTTAATACAACTACAAAATTTCTTATTCCTAGAAACTTATATTAAAAATTATAATCTTAATATTTGATTAAGTCAAGTTTTATTCTAGTTTTTCTTTAATTTTATTTAGAAATTCTCTAGCAAGATCCTGGCCTCCTAATCCTAAAGATAAACCAACACCAAGAGCAAAAGCTAAAATAACTCCTCCTACAACTATATTTAGAATATCCCTAGCAACTCCTAAGTGATTTAATGCGGCTATTAAACCGAAAATGGCTACAGCATAAAAAATAATTTCTGAAGCTAATTTAGCACCTTTGAGTTCTAATCCTTTGAACCATACAAATGATAGTTTTCTAAGAAACTCTGCTAAAAATAGTGCGATAACAAAAATTAAACCACCAACTAATGCTACAGGCAAATAATTAACTGCTCTATATATAAACTCATTAACATTGCTTAAACCTAAAATATCAAATGCAGGCATCCAGAATAAAATCCAAACTACATAAAAAGCTAATGCACCTAAAAAGTTTTCTGTTTTTAATTCGACATTTGCTTTTTCTAACCATCTTTCAAATCCTAAAGTTTTTAAAGCTTCATTAATTCTTAATTTCTCAACTCCCCATTTTACCAACCATTCTATTAACTTAGCAATGAAATAACCTAAAATGACTAAAACTAAAGAAACAATAAAAGCGGCAATAAATTGTAATAGCTTATCTATGAACTTAAAACTATAATAGGACAATAATTCAGCTGGATTATTTAGAGCGACCGGATAAGGATATGTAGGCATTTGTGATTAAAAAGGGCTGATACCTAATTAACCTTTTGGTAATTAGGTATCTTGAAAATGTTAATATTCGCACCCTTCAGCGTCCTTATTTATAATTATATAGTATTTTTCAAAAATTTTGAATCAAAATAGTGGATAACTTATTTGAAATTTAAAAATTTTTTGGTATAATAAATTAATTATGGATAAAATCATCACAGTTTGTTTTAAATATTTGATTAAGGTTACAGCCCCTGATATAGAAGGTGGGGGTCTTTAAATTTCAATAAATTAATTAAAAGTTTTTAAAAAAGGCCCCCACAAAAGGGGCCTTAACAAATTTAAAAAAAATGAACCCCAAGATATTAGAAAAATCTGAAGAGTTAATAAAAGAAAAAAACATAGAAAAATTAAAGGATGAATTTTTAAATATACCTCCAAATGAGTTGGAGGCTTGTTTAGATTTTATAAAAAATTTAGATTATATCTTTTCTGTAATAGAAAACGTTGATTTAGATGAAGAAACAATTAAAAAGAATTTAATAATTTATCTTGCTATATATAATTTGGCTAGATCTGTAGTAAAAGATGAAATACAAGTTAAATTGAAAGCATTAGAACTTATAAAAGAATTAGATCCAAATATTAAAGAAAATGTTAAAAAAGTTTTCATACTATTGGGAACTTATCTAATTTTACAAGAAAAAATATTCTCATCTTTTAAAGTTGATATTTTAATTATGAAACATTTTGATGAAATGGGTATTTTTGAAATAGGAATATGGGGAATAAAAGTTAAATGGGATCAAGCTTTAAATATTTTAGAAACAATAGATGAAGCGTTAATTGAAAAATTGAATAAAAGATATAAAAATTTAAATAAAGATAGTTTCTTGTCTTTTTATCTTCTATTTAAAGAATAAAATAAAAATAATTGAAAAAATTATAGCTAAAACTAACCCAATTAAAAGGATTTGTAAATTAGTAGTTTTTGATAAGTTTTTATTAATATCAGCTAAATTTTGCGAGTTTAAATTCTCTTTATCTTCGTAATTTATATAATTTGTTTCTGGGTTTTCATTGTTTCCTTTGCTTACTGCTTCTTCGATAAAAACATTTTCTTTTTGAGGAGTTGGATTAGTCCACCGCCAATTTCCATTTTCATCTCTTGCAAAAGATTTTCCTTCTTTGCTTTTTCCTTTATATGAAATTGAAAATATAATATTATTTTTCTTATCAATCAATTTTATGGTATCACCAGAATTTTTTATATTAAAACCTAATTCAGTGTTATAAAAAACTTTATATTCTTCTGGCTCTATTTCTCCATACAATTTGATTTTTTTGTTACCAACTATCAAGTAAACATTACTAAGATCAATTTTGTCATCTCCATAATTATAAATTTCTACAAATTCTCCTTCATCTCTTCCTTTTAAGTTTGGCAAAAATTCTGTAATTAAAAGAGTATATTTTTCTTCTTCTAATGTGGAAGTAGAAATATTATTTGTTTGTGAAATTTGAATAGCTTTTTCTTCTTTGCTAGAGGTGTTTATTTGATTTGTATTTTCTTGTGTTTTTGTGGCTAAACTTGTAGTTGCTTTAATATTTGAAATTGTTTCTTCTTTTGGTTTTTCTGATTTTTGAAAAGGTTCAGGATAAATTCCTGGTGAACCCTTATAAGTTCTGCCTTCGATTATTTGACCATCTTCATAGACTAAAGAGTATCCATTATTGTTGCCACCTATATTTGAATTGTATTTAAATTCAGCTAAAACATTTTTATTTTCATCAATTATTTTTATTTCTCCTTCTTTATTTTTTAAATAGAATGAGACTTCAACTAATTTATTTCTTACTTGAGGGTATTCATTTAAAAATTTATTTATATCTTGTACAAAAATTATTATTTCATTTTTGCTCCAAGTAAAATTTTCTCCTTTTAAAATTCTATTTTTACCATCAAAGATTCTCCAGCCATTTTTGCCTGTTTTAACATTTATATTTTCTCCTAAGTTGATTGCTTCTACCCATTCTCTATCATCATCATTGCCTTCTGGATTGTACATCACTTCTGTAATTAAAATTTGAGCTTTAATAGTTAAAGGATAAAAAATGCAAAAAAATAGAAATAAATTAAAAATTAATTTTTTATTTATAAACTGGTTTAAGCTTCTTTCTAATTTCATAATCAGAAAGTTTTCTAACAAAATATAATTTAGCCCTTCTTGTTTTAGATTCTCCTAAGATTTCAATTTTTTTAATTACTGGGGAGTGGTAAGGATAAATTTTTTCAACGTATTGGCCAGCAGCTTTTCCTCTAACAGTAAATGTCATATTTAATCTATTTTTGTTTTTTATAGCAATAACAACACCCTCGAATGGAGTTACAATTTCTTTATTCTTTTCTTGAAAAATTTGCCACACTCTAACAATCATACCTGGTTTAAGTTCAGGTAAGTCTGCTCTTTTGAATTTTTCTTCAAAATTTTTTATCAAATCCATTTGCCCCGGGAGGGATTCGAACCCCCGACCTCCTGCTTAAAAGGCAGTTGCTCTACCAGCTGAGCTACCGGGGCATAAAAAATTGGACCGGGTGGGAATCGAACCCACAACCTCCGGTGTGCAAAACCGGTGTTCTACCATTGAACTACCGGCCCTGTTATTTAAAATTATAAAAAAATTTAAGCATTTAATCAATAGTTTATCTTTAGCAAAGCTTTTAAATATAACTTAATGATAAATGTTTATTTTATTTTGTAGCGTTATAAATAGCTTGCATTTCTGAATCAGATAAAGCCCTGTTGTATATTCTAACTTCATCTATAATACCATTAAAATATCTTCCGTAATAACACCCTGTGTATGCTGGGGATCCTATCCATAATTTGTAATTTGACACAGGTGCTGTATCAATAGAATAAGGTGAAGAAATAACATGAGAGCCACAATTTACTGCATCATGGTAAACTTTTTCTAAACGATCTGAATTTGTATACCTATAAACTACAAAATTCCAATCAGGTTTAAATTTAACTTTATTGCCACATGCTCCAAATTCATTATAATGACTTCCCCAATGATCAGCATTATAATCACCCCTAGAAGGATGTATAAAGAAAAAATTCTGTCCAATAGTATATGGAGAGGATCCTGCTTTATAAACTTGCCATAAACACCAACCGTAGTTAGTTCCGCCCGGGTTTTCTGGCGAAGTCCAAACGACAATAGTAAAATCATGATTATTGTAGACTCCCGAAGTGGGTAAAATACTGCCATCCCATTGAACATAAACTCCTTGAGATAAATTAGTATTAAACATTAAAGCTTTTCCAATTTTCCCATCTACCCATTGAGGATTATTAACAAGTGTGCCATTATTTCCATAGCCACTTAAATCTCTTGCTGTTGTACCTGTTCCTTCATCAAATGGTAAATATAAGACTAAACCTGATTGAAAAGTTGATAGCTTTTTATTGCTTGCCTACTTCATAAAGTATAGGTTCTATACCTCCATCATTAATAGCAAAATCATAGTTTATTTCAGGTTTAGCTGTAACCTTATAACTTCCTCCAACAACAAATGTATAGTAATAAGGAGGTTTATTAATTGGGTCAATGAAAACTTGAGAGATATTTAAGATATCAAAATTATTAAAAGGTATAGGTATTCAGCCTGTACCATCTATATTTGTTGGTGTGGCTAAACAATGATAAGACCAGCCTGATGGCAGAGGAGGAAGATCTGAGAGATAGCTTGAACAAGTAGGAGAATCATCTTTTAAGGAAATATAGACTATATTAGTAGAAGCATAGTTTAGTTCATTAAAATTAGGATAAGTTGAATATAGTAAATCTATTGTTTTTTCTATATTTTTAAGATCAGCTATTCTTTTATTATCTCTTGCTTTTTTGAAGATTTCTGTAGGTTTTATTGTTGTGCTATAAGGATAGTTACTAATATAGAGATGATAGCTAGGACAATGATTAGTTCTATAAGGGTAAAAGAGGAAGATTTAAGGATAAGATAATTATTATTTTTCATTATTTTTTT